>Ga0172373_10000020_pt1 | contig 222380 bp, 208 predicted proteins | sample Lak10m_2_FD_114546 | JGI IMG/M metagenome (GOLD analysis project Ga0172373, IMG submission 114546) | Freshwater microbial communities from Kabuno Bay, South-Kivu, Congo - kab_092012_10m | ecosystem: Environmental > Aquatic > Freshwater > Lake | place: Democratic Republic of the Congo... | reverse complement strand
GCAATTTGCCGTCAACCTGGATGATTTCTCCTTTGAGATCGGCCAAGGCGCCCACGCCCCAAACGCCCGATGCGGTGTCCAACTTGGACAGTTGTACCTGGCCAGCGGTTTCACCGGTATGCACCATGTGCTGGAAGTTCCCGTAATGCTTGAAACCCATGGGCTGAGCCCACGCCAGGGTGGCTGCTAGTGCAATGAATACGAAGAGTATTTTCTTTTTCATGGTTGTATAAGCTTTCAATTAGTTGCAGTTATTGTGAAGTTTCCACTTTTCTTCGTGACCCATGGCCTTGGCAAAGTCGGGCACTTTGCAGCGCTCTGCCTCTGCGGGATCAATTGCTGCAGCCGTGTTCTCCGTCGTCACCGCAGCCGTGTGTCCCTTACCGGCCAGGCTAGGAGCCACAAAAACCATCACCACAGCGAAAACCAGGACGACAAGCAACTGACCGATCTTCAACTGGTCTTTTGAGTCTGGCGTGTAGTCACATGCACCACCTGGGCACAACTGAGCCTGATCGGGTCTCATGCGGTTGTAGATCCAGCATCCGATGCAGATGCCAAAGGCACTCTCGAAGAACATCAGCAGCAGGCACAAGCCGCAGACCAGCAAGTTGATCGGCCCAATCACACCTTTGATGACCACGAGGTAAAACATCGTCAGTGCCAGCACAAAGCCAATGGCCCAGGCAAAGCGTTTTTGAGGCGCGCCGGTCCACTCGGGTTGCTGGCGGCGCACCAGCCACTGACCGATCACTAGGCTTGGCGCATAGTGAGGGTTGATGAAAAGCCTGATGGTGAAATCGATCAGAAAGGCCACCACAAACACCCGGGTCGGTGCGAAGTTGCCCGTCAGCCATGCGTTCATGAACGAGACCATGGCAAAAAAGAACAAGATACCTGCCGCCGCACGAACAGCGCGTTCGTTAAATACCGGCACCCCGTATTCAGGCATTCGGCGCCCGAAGCTAAAAAAAGAATCAGTCATGGCTGAAGTATCGGGACGATAGGCATGCCTTGCATATGATTATTGTCATATGATGTTGATCAGCATGAACTCCCTGCCTGCGCCCCTCAAGCAGTTGTTGCCAGCCAGCCTTCACAGTCAGTGCGAGGCTGAAGTCTGTCCGGCAGGAACGGCATTGTTTTTGACCGGTGACCAGCCTCGGTGGATGTTCTTTGTGTCGGCCGGCGAGGTGGTGTTGGAGCGCCACGGCGTTGATGGTCAACAGGCCTGCCTGCAACGCTGCCAAAGTGGCTTCGTGGGGGAGGCCAGTTTGACGTCCAACCGCTACCACTGCGACGGCCGGACCACTTTGGGCACGCAGGTCACCAAGGTCCACATCCCTGCGCTGCGCCAAGCCCTCAAGAATGATGCCGCCTTTGCCGAGCGATGGATCGCCATGCTCAGCCGGGAAGTGCGACAACTGCGTCTTCAAAACGAGCGCCTGTCGCTACCCAAAGTGCAGGATCGGTTGTTGCACCTGATCGAGACCGAGGGGACTGACGGCCGATATGCATTGACCTGCTCCGTCAAAGACTTGGCAAAGCAACTGGCCGTGACCCATGAGGCGCTCTATCGGGCAATTGCACGGCTGGTGGAACTCGGGCGCGTAGAACGTGGAGATGGCGTTCTGGCCCTGAAGTTCGAATCCCCGACCCCACCAAAAATAGGGGGGTCGAAAACTGAGCGAGTTAGTTAAACAATCGCTTCTGCCCCACCATCCGACGTCCCACGCCATGCCTGAATAACTGGCCAGGTGAATTGGGTTTCACGCGTTGGCACTTCGAGCCAGCTCCCATGCCAGCATCGCTTGCTTGCGTTCACTTCCCCAGCGGTAGTGGCCAATTTCCCCGCTTTCACGAATCACCCGGTGGCAAGGAATCAAAAAACCGATGTGGTTGGCTGCCATGGCAGTGCCAACGGCCCGTTGGGCTTTGGGAATGCCAGCCCGTTCAGCCAGTCGTTGGTAAGAAGTCACTCGCCCAAAATCGGTGTGTATCAGTGCTTCCCAGACTTTGATTTGAAAGTTGGTGCCGCGCAAGAGCAGGTGCACTTTGCCGCGAGTCGGTGTGGCGGGAAAGACGTTTTGAAGCAACTGTTGCGCTTGGTCATCGTCTTGCCAAAAATGGGCCTTGGGCCAGTAGGCAAACAATTCATTGCGCATCGTTTCGTGATGAGCGATTGAAAACGCAAAGTGGCAGATGCCGCGCGATGTCCAAGCGACCAGCACCTCCCCAAAAGGCGAGCTTGCAAACCCATAACCAATGTCCAGGCCACTGCCGCCGGCCTTGATCTCGCCGGGCGTCATGGCTTCGCAAGTCACCATCAGGTCGTGCAGTCGGCTGGTGCTGCTCAACCCAGAGGCGTGCGTCACGCGCAACACATCCATCGATTCCAGCAACTGCTGTTTGGCGTGCTGCTTGGTCAGGTATTGCAAGAACCGCTTGGGTGAAAGTCCAGCCCATTCGGCGAAAACGCGTTGCAGATGAAACGGACTGACGTGAACGGCTTGAGCCACTTGCTCCAGCGATGGCTGCGCTGGAGCACACGTTCGAATGAACGTGATCGCGCGCGCTACCAGGTCGTATTGCCGGTCTTGCTCAGACGGTTCAGCTTGCATCTTGGGCCTTTCTAGCCATCATCCCTGAAATCGTAAATGGAGCCAGCCACGCGGAGTCGCCCCATGCGCTGTGTCACCGACAACTTAGCCCCTGGGCCACGTCGAAGCAATCCGATTCTTGCTGAATGCCGCGCAAAGGCATACAAGTCATCCGGTTATTGAGGTCCCCCAGCCTTTGGCGATACAGTCACGTTGCCTCTCAAAGGGAGTAGCTCACGCGGCGCACAAGCGCCGCGCGACGGTATCGTCAATTCAGCGATGGGTGGGTGGCTCCGCCCTTGCTCGGTATCGTTAACCGCCCAGCCGGGCGGGCAGCAAGACTGGTGAGGAATTCATTCACATCCACCCGACCTGGCCAGCCGGGTCTGAGAGGCTTCGCGATGATTACCATCGGCACCCCGTTGTTGTGGACGCTATTCACCGTCTTCGTTCTGATCGCACTCGCGATTGATTTCCTGGCCTTGAACAACCAAGGCGCTCATGCCGTGACCATGAAAGAGGCCACCATTTGGTCGGTCATCTGGGTGGCTGTTTCATTTGTGTTTGTGGGTTGGCTGTGGTGGTATTTGGGCGGGCTCAGCACCGACGCATCAGCCAAGGCACTCGCGGATGCCAAGGCACTGGAGTTCATCACAGGCTATGTGGTCGAGAAGGCGTTGGCCGTGGACAACATCTTTGTCTTCCTCATGTTGTTCACGTATTTTGCTGTGCCCACTGAGTTTCAAAAACGCGTGCTGATGTTCGGCATTTTGGGAGCCTTGGTGCTGCGTGCCCTCATGATCTTGGTGGGCGCTTGGCTGATCGTGAAATTTCACTGGGTCATGTATGTCTTTGGCGCCTTCTTGGTCATCACGGGCATCAAAATGTGGTGGGCCGCTGGTCAAGAACCCGATCTGGACAACAACCCGGCCCTCAAGTGGATTCGTCGCCACATGAAGATCGCTCCCGACTTCGATGGGGAGCGGTTCTTCACGGTGATCAATGGCGTCAAGATGGCCACGCCTTTGTTCGTGGTGATTTTGCTGATTGGCTTTGTGGACTTGGTGTTTGCCGTCGATTCCATCCCCGCCATTTTTGCCATCACCACCGACCCGTTCATTGTGTTGACGTCCAACGTCTTCGCCATTTTGGGTTTGCGCGCCATGTATTTCTTGCTGGCGGGCATGCACGAGCGCTTCCATTTGTTGTCGTATGGTCTGGCGATCGTGCTGGTGTTCATTGGCACCAAAATGCTGCTCATCGACGTCTACAAAATTCCCATTGCTTGGTCGTTGGGATTCACCGTGGTGACCTTGATCGCCACCATGGTGTTGTCGCTGCGCGTCCCGCCCAAAGCGGGCCACGGCGGGTCGGCTTTCCCCTTCCGACCCAAACCTGCAGACCGGGACCGAACCGCTTGAAATGACCCAAAACCTGCCAGCTCCCCCAGACCCGCCATCCACCCGCACTCAGCGTGGGAGCCCTCTGGAAGTCTTGTTCGTTTTTTTTCGACTTGGCCTCACCTCGTTCGGTGGGCCAGTCGCGCACCTGAGCTACTTTCGCAGCGAGTTGGTCGAGCGTCGTCGGTGGCTGAACGATCAAGACTATTCCGATTGGGTGGCGCTGTGTCAGTTTTTGCCAGGTCCTGCCAGCAGCCAGTTGGGCATGGCCTTGGGACAGTTGCGTGCAGGCTGGTTGGGTTCGCTGATGGCTTGGATCGGCTTCACACTTCCCTCTGCCGTTTTGCTCATCTTGTTTGGTCTTGGCATGACCCACTTGAACCTCTGGGCTTCATCGGGTGCCGTGCATGGACTCAAACTTGTGGCGGTTGCCGTGGTGGCGCAAGCCGTTTGGGGCATGGCCCAGACGTTGTGCCCAGATCGCACCCGTGTTGGCTTGGCCCTGTTGGCCGGACTGCTAACCTTGGTATGGCCCGCTGGGTCAGGTCAAGTGGGAGCGCTGCTCGCCTGCGGCGGGGTGGGGTGGTGGTGGCTCAAACTGGAGCCCCCGCAGGATGTGATTCGCTTGGGCAGCGGCGTATCACGCAGGGCCGGGCTGATAGCCTTGGCCTTGTTTTTCACACTGCTCGTGGGGTTGCCGTTGATGGTGGTCGCCACGGGCTCAACACTGTGGGCCGTGATCGATGGTTTTTATCGCGCGGGCGCCTTGGTCTTTGGCGGCGGACATGTGGTGTTGCCCTTGTTGCAGGCCACGGTTGTGCCGCAAGGCTGGGTTGGCAACGCAGAGTTCTTGGCTGGGTATGGTGCTGCACAAGCCGTTCCAGGGCCACTCTTCACCTTTGCCGCCTACCTTGGCGCAGTCATGCAGGGGCCACTGACCGGATGGGTGGGTGGTGTGGTGTGCCTGTTGATGATCTTTTTGCCGGCCTGGTTGCTGGTGATGGGCGCGATGCCCTTTTGGGACACCCTGCGCCAACAGGTGGCCATTCGAAACGCGATGGCTGGTGTCAACGCGGGCGTGGTGGGCATTTTGCTTTCAGCGCTCTATGACCCCGTGTGGACCAGTGCCATTCATGGAACGGTGGACCTCGTTCTGGCACTGGTGATGTTGGGCTGGCTGGTTTATGCCCGCGCCTCAGCCATTGGAGTGGTCCTGTTCGGTGCCTTGGTTGGCGGCTTGTTTTTCTGACGCCGTTGCCCACCGACTCCCGATGGGAGCGGTGAGCGCCCGGTTCAGAGTGCGCCGGTGTATTCGCCACGCGCCGGGTAGTCCTTGGCCACAGCAAAGTCGATGGCACCCAGCAAGTCTTGGAATTGCGGTCGAGCAAACGGCATGGTTTGCGTCGAACCGTAATACAGCGTGCCATCGGGCCGCACGATGAACACACCGGGTTCGCTGAACAAGGCAGGCTCTTCAATGCCAATTGAAGTCTGACCCCGTGAGGTGCTGATGTAGAGCCCCCACTGGCGTGCGCTTTGCAAATTCAAGTCGTAGCCCACACGCAGGTGTTGGGCTGAGATCTTGTCGGCCATGGCCTGGGCACGCTCGGCGTTGTCGCTGCTGAGCGCCACCACCTGCACCCCGCGCTTGTCAAACTCGGGCATCAGGCGTTCCAGTTCCATCAAATACTTGGCACAGATGGGGCAATGCAGGCCGCGGTAGAACACCAGCAAGTCAAACGTGGGGGCGGGTGCGGCCCCCAACACATAACGACCACCGCCCACCAGGGGGATGTTCAAGTCGGGAACGGGTTGGCGTGGGGTCAAGGCGAGGGTGCTCATGCGGTAGTCCTTTCAAGGTGGAAGGCTGCAGTGTGAAGTATGATTTGCAAAAAATTATTCAGATTTGTTTGCAATTCGTTCAGAGTGAGCCCAGCCAAATTCGATCGCCTCTCTGCCCTGCTCGAAGGGCTTGCGCCCGTGGTGACGCTGGGCTTGTCTTCAGGCGGGCGGTTGCCCGGCGAGCCCGCATCCGCCAAGGACAGTGGCTTGCAGCTGGGTTTTCTCACGTGTGGCCGCGCCGAGTTGGTGGTCCAGGGCGTTCGCCATGCGCTGGAAGCGCCCGCGCTGGTGGCGGTTCGAACCAGCCAAGACCCGGTGATTCATCAATTCAGCGCCGAGGACCCTCATCGGCTCATCACTGCACACGTGCAACTCACGGGGCCAGTGGCCACTTTGTTTCTGGAAGAGTTCGTGCAGCCGCGCATCATTGCGCTGGCCGACGACGAGCCTGCCTTGCGCATGGCCGTGGCCATCATTGAATCCGAGCTGAATGCGCCCCGTTGTGGCCAGCCTGCGCTGCTCAACCGTGCGGGCGACATATTGTTCATTGGGCTGTTGCGACATTTGGTGGCCCACCCGGTGGAGCAGACCGAGGCTCAGGGTGGTGGGCTCTTCAACGGCTTGGCCGACCCGCGCATTGCCCGGGCCTTGGTGGCCATGCACCAGCGCCCAGCGTTTGCCTGGGACTTGTCGCTGCTGGCCCAAGAAGCAGGCATGTCGCGCACCGCCTTTGCCACCAAATTCCACGAAACCATGCGTCGCCCACCGGGCAAGTATTTGTCGGCCATTCGCCTGGCGCTGGCACAGCGCGCAGTTGATTTGGGCAAGGGCTTGAAAGAAGCCGCTCGGGTCGCTGGCTATGCCAACAGTTCGGCGCTGTCCAGAGCGCTGGCCAAGGCCAAGCTGAATCTGCACTAGCGCTTGACTTCAATCAGGCTTTTCAGCCACTTGTGCCACCAGACCCACACCGGGTTTGTGGCGGGCAGTCACCGTTTTGTCATCAATTTCCATAATGATGGAAATATGAAAGAACAAGCCGTCATCAAAGCCTTGGCAGCCCTGGCCCAACCCAACCGCCTGCAACTGTTCCGGGCGCTTGTGGTGGTGGGCAACCAAGGCGCCACACCGGGGCAGTTGAGCGAATTGCTGGGTGTGCCCAACGCCACGCTATCGTTTCATCTCAAGGAGCTCATGAGCGCGGCCCTGATCAGCCAAGAGCGAAATGGTCGCAACCTGATTTATCGCGTCGAGTTCGAGCAGATGAACGAGCTGCTCTCTTATCTGACCGAGAACTGCTGCCTTGGCGAGGCGAGTTGTCTTAGTCCCTTGCCGGCTACATCCAATAACCCGCACTGTTGAAAGCGAAACATGACTCACCCAACGCAATCCCTGAACGTCCTCTTTTTGTGCACCCACAACTCGGCCCGCAGCATCTTGGCCGAAGCCCTGTTGAACCATTTGGGGCAGGGGCGCTTCAAGGCTTATTCCGCGGGCAGCAGCCCGCGTGACAACCAACAGCCCAATCCTTTTGCGCTGGACGCTTTGAGTCAAGCGGGGGTGTCGATTGACGGTCTTTACAGCAAGAGTTGGGACGAGTTCGCCAAGCCTGACTCTCCCAAGATGGACCTCGTGATTACCGTTTGCGACAACGCTGCCGGTGAGGTGTGTCCTTTCTGGCCGGGCCAACCTGCGACGGCGCATTGGGGCTATGCCGATCCGTCTGTGGCTGAGGGCGATGACGACACCAAGCGGGAGGCTTTCAAACAGACCTTGCACCTGATCCGCAAACGACTAATCGTCTTGGTGAATCTGCCCGAGAGCAGCTTGAGCAAGATGGTTATTGAACAGACGGCCCGCGAATTGGCGAGGAGTTAATCATGACCAGATTCGAGCGTTACCTCACGCTGTGGGTGTTTTTGTGCATCGTGCTGGGTGTGGCGCTGGGCCAATTGTTGCCCGGCGTGTTCCAGGCCATTGGCCAGCTTGAAGTGGCCAAGGTCAACCTGCCGGTGGGCTTGCTGATCTGGGTCATGATCATTCCCATGCTCGTGAAAGTGGACTTCGGTGCATTGGGCGAAGTGCGACAACACGTGCGTGGCATTGGCGTCACCCTGTTTGTGAATTGGCTCGTCAAGCCGTTTTCCATGGCGTTTTTGGGGTGGTTGTTCATTCGCCATTGGTTTGCGCCGCTGCTGCCTGCCGATCAAATCGACAGCTACATCGCGGACCTGATTTTGCTGGCGGCAGCCCCTTGCACGGCCATGGTGTTTGTGTGGAGCCGCCTCACCCAAGGCGACCCTTTGTTCACCCTTTCGCAAGTGGCCCTGAACGACACCATCATGGTGTTTGCATTTGCGCCCTTGGTGGGCTTTTTGTTGGGCATCTCGGCCATCACCGTGCCGTGGGCCACCTTGGTTACTTCGGTGGTGCTCTACATCGTGATCCCTGTGTTGCTGGCGCAGTGGTGGCGCAAGGCCTTGTTGGCCAAAGGGCAGGCGGTGTTTGACGCCACCATGGACAAGATCGGCCCTTGGTCGATCGCGGCCTTGCTGGCCACACTGGTGTTGCTGTTTGCGTTTCAAGGCGAGGCCATCCTCAAGCAACCCGTGGTGATTGCCTTGCTGGCTGTGCCCATTTTGATTCAGGTGTTGTTCAACTCGGCGTTGGCCTATTGGCTCAACCGACAACTGGGCGAGCAGCATGCGGTGGCCTGCCCATCGGCACTGATTGGTGCCTCCAACTTTTTTGAGTTGGCAGTAGCCGCCGCCATCAGCCTCTTTGGCCTGGAGTCAGGCGCGGCGCTTGCCACCGTGGTGGGCGTGCTGATCGAGGTGCCCGTGATGCTGCTGGTGGTTCGTGTGGTGAACCGCACGCGGGGGTGGTATCAGGCCTCGTCGGCTTGATTCGTCAGGTCATTGCGGCAGACCATTCCGGCTTTCAGGCTGGTCATCGCAGAGACCTATCATTTCCGGTCAGAGCGCATTTCCCAATCGACTAGACTCGCGGCGCGCTCGATGACGTCATCGCGGGGGTTCCGGTCAGAGCGCATTTCCCAATCGACTAGACTCGCCCCCAGCCCGGCTGCACCCGCGACAACGTTCCGGTCAGAGCGCATTTCCCAATCGACTAGACTCTGAATGAAAGTATCGGAAAGAGTCGGCAGGTTCCGGTCAGAGCGCATTTCCCAATCGACTAGACTGATGCTTGAATTCGCAAATAATGGTCTTGAGTTCCGGTCAGAGCGCATTTCCCAATCGACTAGACTCATCGTTGCGCCAGCTTGCATCACGCTGGAGTTCCGGTCAGAGCGCATTTCCCAATCGACTAGACTCCTTGATTTATTGCGCATCACCGACCGGCTGTTCCGGTCAGAGCGCATTTCCCAATCGACTAGACTCGAACCGCGTTAACCCTTTGTTCTGCAAAGATTTTTCGCCTTTCGAGGCTATTCAAAATCCGCGCCATCAGCCAAAAAGATCGAATTGATCTGGTGTTTTTTTCGGCGGCTGCGCCTTGCGGCCCTGAAAACTGATCACCCGCTCGTACTGCTTGTCGGTCAATTGCATGATGTTGACCTGCCCACCGTTGGGTAACGTGGCCTCGACCCTTTGGCAATAGGTTTGCACCTGCGCCGCGCTGGTGCAAAAACGCATGTACACGCTCAGCTGACAGCGCAAAAAACCCATGTCCAGCAGGCTAAGTCTGAACTGGTTGGCCGCCAGCCGCTCAGGGGCGGTGACCACGGGCAGGTCAAACATTACCAGCATCCACATGATTCGGTAGCCACTCAGAGATGTTTTGACCCGGCAACTCATTCGTCATCGGGTTCTGTGTGGCGTTGTGGCACGCCGGGGTGCGGCAGGTCCAGCTTATCGCGTTCGCCCACCATGACCAGCGCCAGCGAAGTGGCCAGTTTTTGCACCGCCACCAAAACGGGGATGTTGCCCGCATCGCCCTTCAGGTCCTGATAAAGGCTTTGCACTAGTGCCCGCTTGGTTTCTGCATTGACCACGCACGGGCCTTGGTTTTGCAGTTGCCAGTCTTTCAAGTTGGCCACCTTGGCCACGCCATATTTGGTGATCTGAAACAGCACCTCATCCGGGTGATGCCAGGTGTGGCCACTGCTGTCGTGGGGTGGGGCTGGTAATCGGCCGTTGGGGCCTCGCTCGCGCCAATTGGCCTGACCTTGCAATTGCGCACCATGGCAAGCGGCACAGTGCTGGTTGTAAACCTGTTGGCCCATGGCCAGCAACTGGGGGTCTTGGGGGCGCAGGACGATGGCTGGCGGTTCGTTGGGGTTGAAGGCCACCCAGGCGGCCACTGTCACCACCAATCCCAACAATGCGCCCCACAAGGGCCAGCGCGAAAGCAATCCAGACATGCGGTTCTCCTCAAACAATTGTGGCCACAGACTTCACCTGACACCACACGGCGTCTCCCGGTTGAAGCGACAGCTGACGCAGGGCGCGCTGCGTCACGCGGCTGAGCAAGCCATGTTGTCCGCATCGAATCCTGACCACCACCTGTGAGGGGTGCCGGTCGGGGAAGATGGCCTCAATGACGCCTTCAAACCGGTTTTGAATGGTCACGTCGTCGTGCTGGCTGAGCGACAAACTCACATCTCGCGCCAAGATGCGAACCCGCAGCGATTGCCCCAAGCGAAAGCCCGCATCGCGCCCCCAAATGCCAAGCGCGCCCACTTGCAGGCGCGCCATTTGGTCCATCGCATCAAGTTCCACCACAGTGCCGGTCGCCACCAAGCCCGCTTCGTCACCCAATCGCTGGGCCAGCTCACCCGAAGACATCACCTCGGCCAAGTCGCCCTGGGCAATGACTTGGCCGGCCTCGAGCATCACCACCTGGTCGGCCAATCGCGACAGCTCGTCGACCGAGTGCGTCACATACACCACGGGGATTTGCAAACGCTCGTGCAAGCGCTCCAGCCAAGGCAAGACTTCTTGTTTGCGCTCGGGGTCGAGTGCCGCCAAGGGCTCGTCCATGAGCAAGATGCGGGGTTGGGTGGCCAAGGCCCGCGCAATGGCCACGCGCTGGCGCTCGCCGCCCGAGAGCTGAGCCACTCGGCGGTCTAACAAATGGGCGATGCCCAAGAGTGCCATGGCTTCTTGCAACAACGCTTGGCCTGCTTGGGGTTTGGCCCGCTCCAGCCCATAGTGGAGGTTGGCGCGCACGTCCAAATGCTCGAAGAGGCTGGCCTCTTGGAACACATAGCCCAGGGCACGTTGCCAAGTGGGCGCAAAGCGGCGTAGCGTGCTGTCTTGCCACACGTGGTCTTCCAAAATCACCTGGCCCTGCGCCCGCTCCAGGCCCGCAATACAACGCAACAGGGTAGTCTTGCCACAGCCCGAGGGCCCAAACAAAACCGTGACGCCTCGGCTGGGCAAACTCAGGTCCACGTCCAATGCAAAGTTGGGTCGCTGCAAATTCAGCTTCAAGCGCAGTTGGGGGATGGCGTTCATGGCTGGCCCCGATCACGGGGGCGGTTGATGCGAAACAGCGCCAACAACACCCCAAACGAAAACACCAACATGCCTGCCGCCAGCCAATGGGCTTGGGCATATTCCATGGCTTCCACATGGCCATAAATCAAGGTGGACATCACGCGGGTTTGCCCCGGAATGTTCCCACCAATCATCAAGACCACACCAAACTCACCTAAGGTGTGGGCAAAGCTCAACACCGTTGCGGTCAACAACCCCGGCTTGGCCAAAGGCAGGGCCACGGTGAAAAACGCATGCATGGGGCGAGCCCGCAAGGTGGCCGCCACTTCCAAAGGCCTGGGTCCCATGGCTTGAAACGCCACTTGAATGGGCTGCACCGCAAAGGGCAACGAAAACACGATGGAGCCCAACAGCAAGCCGCTGAAGGAGAACGACAAAATGCCCCAGCCCAGCTGTTGCGTCCATTGCCCCAGCCACCCATTGGGCCCCAGCCACACCAACAAATAAAAGCCCAGCACCGTGGGTGGCAACACCAGGGGCAACATCACCAAAGCCGCAATGACGGGTTTCCAGCGGGAGGTGGTTTGTGACAACCACCAAGCCAATGGAGTGGCCAAGATCAGCAACACCACCGAGGTGCAGGCCGCCAATTGCAGGGTGAGTGCAATGGCTTGCCCAGTTTCTGTGGAGACAGCAGGGTTCATGGCTGGGTGTTGTAGCCGAACGAGCGGATCAAGGCTTGGGTGTCGGGCTGATGCAGAAACTGCAGCAGGGCCATTGCAGCGGGGTTGTTCACTCCTTTTTGCAGCAGCACGGCGTGTTGTTCGATGGGGTCATGCAGCGCGGCCGGGACGATCCAACCCGAGCCCGAGGTGAATTGGCCCTTGGCCCACACTTGCGACAAGGCCACAAACCCCAGTTCGGCATTGCCCGAGGCCACAAACTGATGGGCTTGGCCCACGCTGGTGCCCAGCACCCAGCGGGGACGCAAGGCCTCGAGCAAGCCCAGGGCGTTCAGGGCTTGCTGGGCCGCCGCCCCATAGGGCGCCAATTTGGGGTCGGCCAAGGCCAGTTTGCGAAAGGCGCCACGTCGCAAGACTTGATCGGTGCCATCCACCTGGCCGGGCAAGCGGCTCCAGAGCACCAGCTGGCCGTAGGCATAAGGGGTGGCGGTGTTCGCTACCCCCAGCCCGGTTTGCACCAGTTGCTGGGGGGTTTGGGCATCGGCGGCCAACAACACCTCATACGGTGCCCCATTGCGAATGTGCGCGGCCAACTTGCCCGTAGAGCCCACCGAGGCATTCACCCGGTGCCCCGTTTGTTGCGCAAAGCGTTGCGCAATGGCCTGCAGGGGGGCCGCAAAATTGGCGGCCACCGCCACTTGAACCTCGGCCGCCTGCAGGGGCAGGGCCGTGGCCAACAAGGTCATCAACAGGGTCGTCATCAGGACGCGAATCGGGGTGCGGCGTCGAAGCAGATGCTCGGAGCGGTGGGTCATGGTCGGTATGTGAGAATTGAACAAAGCAATGGTTTTCGCTATTCTATTGTGGAATAGCGAGACGCCAAGCCAAACCAAAAACCATGCGATCCAAAGCGATTGATTTTCAAGAGGTGTTGGGCATTACCGCCCTTGACAAGCGGCTGGAGGTGTTGCGCACCCTGCACCGATCCGGCTCCATTTCCGAAGCCGCTCGCGCCACGGGGGTGAGCTACAAGGCGGCCTGGCAGGCCCTGGAGACCTTGAGCAATTTGGCCGGTGCCCCCTTGGTGGCCAAGGCCGTGGGCGGGGCTGGCGGGGGTGGGGCCAAGCTCACCCACGAAGGGGTTCAGGTGTTGGCCGCTGCCGACCGTTTGCATGGCGCGCGCCAACAAGCGCTGGCGGAATTGCAGCGCGAGGCCTCGGCCAGCGGCTTGAATTGGCAAGGCTTGGCGAGTGTGGGTTTGCGCACCAGCATGCGCAATCAACTGCCCTGCACGGTCTCGGCCATCGAGTGCAGCCAAGGCATGGGCCAAGTCTGGCTGAGCTTGCCCGATGGTCAAACCCTGGTTTCGCGCATCACCCTCGAGAGCGTCGAGTTGCTGGGCCTCACACCGGGCTTGCAGGTGTTGGCCTTGTTCAAAGCCACTGCGGTCACGGTGGCGCCCACCATCGTGGCCATGGGCGAGGTCAATGTGCTGCAAGGCAAGGTGCAACGCAAAGGGGCTGGGGCGGCAGGGGTCGAGGTGTCGGTGCAGTTGGCACCGGGCCTGAGCGTGGTGGGCTTTGCCAACCGTTCGGCCCCGGTGAAGCTGCGTCAAGCCGTCATGGTGGCCATCGAACAAACCGCCTTGGTGATTGGGCTGGCCGCATGAGCCCCTTGCGCAGCGAACGCGAATTGAGCGCCCTCAACCCCAGCCTCATGGCGGCGGGTTTTCGGCAAATGCTGCCCATTGCGGCGTTTGTGTTGGTGTTTGGTGCGGCCTATGGTGTGGCAGCCCAACAAAAAGGGGTGAGTGCGGGCTGGGCCTTGGCCATGAGTGCCTTCGTGTTTGCCGGCGCGGCCCAGTTTGCGGTGTTGGATTTGTGGGGCCCGGAGTTGTCCATGCTCACCCTGGCACTGACGGTGCTGGCCATCAATGCGCGGCATTTGCTCATGGGGGCCAGCTTGTTTCCGTGGTTGCGCCATTTGCCGGGGTGGCAGCGTTATGGCGCGATGGTGCTGGCCTCCGATTCGAACTGGGCCATGACGCTGCAAGCCATGGCCAAGGGCAGCCCAGGTCTGGGCGTGCTGGTCGGCGGTGGCCTGGCGCTGTGGGTGTTTTGGATGTTGGGCACCGCCATGGGGTTGATGTTTGGCGGCTTGATTGCCGACCCCAGGGTGTTGGGTTTGGACATGGTGATGGCTTGCTTCTTGTTGGCCATGGCAACGGCTGGCCTCACCTCGTGGCGCACCTTGTGCATTTGGGGGGTGGCCGGGGCCACGGCGCTGGTAGTCGATGCCTGGCTTGGACACAACCTGCACGTGGTGGCTGGCGCCATCGCGGGCGGCGGTTTGGGCCTGCTGTGGAAGGAGCCTGGCGATGACGCCTGAAGTCAGTCACTGGCTCGCCTTGGGGGTGTTGTTGGTCATGGCGGTGGTGACCCTGATCACCCGCTGGGGCGGCGTCTGGCTGATGAGCTGGGTGCCCATCGGTGCCCGTGTGCGCCGATTCATTGGCGCCATGTCGTCCTCGGTGCTGGTGGCGCTGTTGGCGCCCCTGGCGTTCAAAGGCGACGCCAGTGTGCGACTGGCTTTGCTGGCGACCTTGGTGACCATGGCGCTGATGAAAAAGCCCTTGCCCGCCATCGCCTTGGGCTTGGTGGTGGCTGCCGCTTACCGAGGGCTGGCCTGAGCCAGCTGGGTCAGCCGCAGCGGTGACTCAACTCCCCAACACCGTTTGCCAAATCGCCTGGGCATCGCCCGTTTGCGCACCCCGCCAAGCCACGATGTGGTCGGGTCGAATCAACACCAGGGGCTGTTCATACAAGGCCAAGAGTTCGGGCTGGGGCAAGTTCAACACGGTGAGTGACACCCCGCGCTTTTGGGCGTGGGTGATCAGATCATCCGCGCGTGGGGCGGCGTCACCCAGGCGCATCAAGGTCCATTCAGGCCCGAAGTGGTCAAACAAGGAATCGCCCGCGCCCAGCCAGGCATGGGGCGGTCGCCCGCCGGGACATGCCGTGGGCACGTAGGTGTTGGCGGTGTCGGGGGGTGGCGTGCTGCCATCGGCCACGATGGCGGGGGAGCCGTCGTAGCGGCCGCCGAAGGTGACGCCAGGAATGTTGAACTCCAAGCGCACATGGGCATTGAAATGTTCGCTAGCGCGCGCGCGCTCGGCATCGGCCTCGGGGCCGGTTTGCTCCAAGCGGGCGGTGGCCTGATACAAGCCGACCGAGTCGGCAAAGTGCCGTGCATAGCGGGTGTTGCGCTGGGCCACGGGCTTGCGTTCTTGCTCATAGCTCAACAACAAATCGGGGCTGGCCAGACCCTTGAGCACATGCGCCAGCTTCCAGCCCAGGTTCACCGCGTCTTCCACGGCGGTGTTGTAGCCCAGCCCACCGGTGGGGGTGAACAAATGCGCGGCGTCGCCACCAATGAACACCGGGCCTTGTTGAAAGCGCTGGGCATACAAGGCGTGGCCAGCCAACCAAGTGGTGGTGGATTTCACGGTCAGGGGCAGGGGCTCGCCCATGGCTTCAGCCACGATGCGGTGCGCCTCGGCCTCGCCCCAGGACTCGGCGTTTTCGTGGTCGTGAATGGCCGCGTGCAGCGCGAATTCCCCCTCGCCATCGACGGTGGCCATGAAGACCCGACGTTGTGGGTTAACTGTCACATACATCCAAGCCGGTGCATGCCGCAGGCGTTCGTAAAAGGCGGGGGAATGAAAGTAAACCGCAAACATCTTGCCGCCCATGAAGTCGCGCTTGATGCCGGTTTCGCCTTCCCAGCCAATGCCCAGTTGGTGTCGAACGCGGCTGCGGGCGCCATCGGCGCCCACCAAGTAGCGCGCCTTGAGGCTGAAGGAGCGGTCGTTGGGTTCATCGCGCACCTCGGCCGTGACACCACCATCGGCATCAACGTCAAAGCGTTGGAGGCTGTGCAAAAAATGCACCGACACGCTGGGCAGTTGTTGCACCTGTTCGAGCAAGGTGGCTTCGACAAATTTTTGCGACACCCGGTGCGGCAACTCGGCCGCACTCCAGGAGCCGCTCAGCCCTTGAATGGCCTGGGTGGCTTGCCGCGCAGTGGGCAAGGGCAAGCGCGCCAGTTCGTGTCCGTTGAAGCGGGTGAAGTAGGCGATGTCGGTGGGGTGATCCAACGGCAGGCCTTGGGCCCGAATGGCATTGGCAAAACCCAGTCGCCGAAAGTGCTCCATGGTGCGCGCTTGCGTGGCGTTGGCTTGCGGGTTGAACGCGGTGCCCGGCTTGGCATCGATCACGGCGGTGTGCACGCCACGACGGCCCAGTTCCAGCGCCAGCATCAGGCCACAGGGCCCCCCGCCGGCAATCAGCACGTCGACACGATTGGGGATCTTCTTCATTGCTCGAGCATGGCATTCAAAGCGGGCAGGCCGTCGGTGAGGGGCGGTAGGGTGTAGCCGCTCAGTTGCTCGAGTTGTTCCGTCCATTGCGGGGCCGTCAGGAGCTGCTGCAACTGATCCAGTGCCGCGTCGTTGAGCCCATCGTGTGCCATGGCGAGGAAATAGTCTTCTTGGTAGAGCGGCACAAAACCCAGGCCGCGACTCCAGGCAACCGAAGCCAAACCCAGGCCCACGTCAGCCGCACCCGAGCGCACGGCTTCAGCCACGGCTGCATGAGAAGGCTCTTCGTAGGCATAGCCTTTCAAATCATCTTTTTTCACGCGGTGATGCAACATCCATGCATCGAGAAACAAGCGGGTGCCGGCGCCCATCGAGCGATTCACAAAACGGCAACGGGTGTTGGCCACATCGGCCAGCCCTTTGATGCCCAGCGGGTTGCCGGGCTCGACCATCAAGCCCTGCTGACGTCTGGCAAACGGCATGCACGTGGCCCGCGAGCCCGAGGCCACTTGCGCATAGTCTTCCACCAATCGTTGTCGAATGGCGGGTTCCACCCCATCGCGCACGGGCAGGTGAAACCCCGCCACCGAGGCGCGGCCTTCGGCCAGGGCACTCAGTGCATCGATGCTGCCCTTGAAGCGGATGTCCAAAAACAAGCGTTCGTTTTGTGCGTGTTGCTGGAACAAAGCCAGCGCATCGTCGTGACTGGCCGACACGGGCAACACGTGGGCGGCATCGTCAAAGGCCAAGCCAAAGGCGCGTTCGAGTTCGGCGCGCAAGGCCTGGATTTGCGGGGCCAGCCGCGATTGCGCATGCCGCTCGGCCCACAAGAGCTTTTGCCCAAATTCGGTCAGCCTGGCTTTTTGGCCCCGCTCCCACACGATGAGCAAACGGCCAAATTCGGCTTCCCAGCGCTTGAGCTCACCCCACACGAAGCGGTAAGACAAATTCAAAACGCGGGCAGCCGAGGAAATTGACCCCCGCCGCTCGACCGCGTCGAGCATCTGAAACAAGGGGTGCTGGATGCGGTCGCCAGCCTGCGCTTGGTCCACCAGGTGGTAGCTCAGGGCAACGCGCTGTGGACCGGTTTTGCTCATGCCGATTGCTCCAGTTCATGCAGCTCTGCCAGGGTGTTGGCATTGAAAAAATCAGACGCTTGGGGGAAGGGCACGGTGACGCAGGGCAAGGTGTCGGTCCAGCTATCGATTTTTCGGCCACCGCCTTGCATGTATTGGTGCAGGCTTTCGTAGAGCTCGCTGCGCATGAGCAAAAACACCGGGTGGGTTTGCTCGCGGCCATCGGGCTCGGTGGTGACAGGCATGGCCACCACGGCATTGGCGCTGGTGGCGGCCTGCAACAGGCGTTCCACCAAATCGGCGGGCAGCCGGGGCGTGTCGCAGGGCACGGCCATCATCCATTCGGTGTCGCAATATGGCAGACCCGCCATCATGCCGGCCAGTGGACCTTGAAAGTCACCACTGGCATCGGGCACCACGGTGCGCCCCATGCCCTCATAGGCACCCAGGTTGCGGTTGGCGTTGATGATTACATCTTGGCATTGGGGGGCGAGTCGCCACAACACGTGCATGGCCAAGGGCATGCCTTGCAAAGGCTGCAGGCCTTTGTCGACGCCACCCATGCGCTGGCCTTGACCGCCCGCCAGGATCAAGCCCGTGACCCGCTCTGCACTCATGACCGCTCCATGGCGTCCAGGCTGGCCGCATAGATGTCAAAGCCTTGCTGCTCGACGGTGAAAAACGCATGCGCCAAATCGGCCACGGCCGCATAGAAATGCGATTTCGGCTGGGCGCGGATGGCGTCACACAAGTGGCTCACCCAAGGCTGCAAGTGGCTGGCAAAAAACTGTTGCTGCTCTGGCAAGGTGGAACCCAGGGCCTCGGGCGAGGCAATGAGGTAGCGCATCACTTCACACAAGGCCGCAATGTGGTCTTCGGTGTCACCCCCTTCGGGGCTGGCTTCCAGGCCCAGGCGGGCGAGGTCTTCACGAATCGCCACCAAGGGACGTTGGTTCATGGCGCCCGTGAGAAACACCGAGGCATGCAAGGCCACCAAGGGTTTGCCCACAGCCACAAACAACTCGTTGTATTCGGCCACCACCTCTTGCGGGTTGCGCGACTGCGCCGCTTGCAGCAGGCTGCGCCATGACCGTTCGAGGTCGTTGGTGTCTTCCTCTTGGGGGGCCGGGCTGGCCGCCAGGCGGTTGAACAAATCATCGCTGGCCGGGGCCAGAAACAACTCGCTCATCAGGCCATACAAATCGGCACGGGCCAGGTCCTCGTCGCTGGGGCCCAGATCTTGCGCCACGCTGGGCGGGACAAAGGCCAGAGATTGGGTGTTGGGCTTGTCGCTCATGTCGGGCTCTCCATCATGTCGATGACCCGGCAGTCACTGCACATGCTCAATCGGCGAATGGCGTCCCCGGAGAAGGCACTGTGATGGCCAATGCGGGTGAACAAGGTTTTCATCATGGCTTCGGTGGCAAAAGGTTTGCGACAACGCACACAAGCAAAGGGCTTGCTTTGGTGCAAGACCTGCGTTTGGCGTCGATCGTCGGGGGCCTGCAATTGCGGATTCAGGCTCAGGGCATCTTCGGGGCAGGTTTGCACGCACAGGCCGCACTGCACGCAATCGCGCTCGGTGAATTTCAGCAAGGGGGCATCGCCACCATCACGCAAGGCTGACGAAGGGCATGCGCCCACGCAAGACAAACACAAGGTGCAAGCGTCGGCATTGATGTTGAGGCTGCCCCATGGGCCTGCAGGCAATGGGGCGGGCAAGGCCGCTGCCGTCGAACCGGCATCGGCTTGGGCATTGGCCATGAGGTGTCCCACCGCTGATTCCAAGGCCTGTCGCTTGTCCACGCCCACAGCAAAGGTGGCGCGTGTGGTGCAAACCGATGAACGCGCGGGGCGCACTTGCAAGGCGGCATCCAAGGCCAAGGGGTCGGGCGAGCACACCAGGGCCAAACGGTCTGGGTTCAGGCCCAAGGCCTCCAGCACGGCTTGCGCCCAGGCCACTTGGTCACGCAGGGCGTCGCGGTAATTGGGCGCTTCTTCGCCGCTCAGCCAAAGGGTCACCCGTGAGGCACCGTAGGCCAAGGCCGACAACCACAACTCGGGACCCACAGCAGCCACGTGGTGAACGGGCAGGGGCAACACCCGCGCGGGCAAGCCCTTGGCCTGGCGGCGCTGGGCCAGGCGACCCAACTGCTCGATGAGGGCCGTGCCACCGCGCTGGGCATCGCTGCTGTGGATGAGCAGTTCGGGCGCAGCCAAACCATGCGCACTGGCGGTGTTGATCAAGGTGCGAGCGGTGCGCGAGAGGTGCTCGGCTTTGGGGTAGGCGTAGCGCATGGCCCCGGTGGGACAGGTGGTGCCACAGGCGCCACAGCCCAGGCACAGGTTGGGGTTGACTTGCACCTGACCCTTGCCGTCTTTGAACACCGAGGCAATGGCTTGGGTGGAACACACCTCGATGCAGGCGTTGCAGCCTGTGAGGCCATTGCGGCCATGCGCGCACAAGCTGGCGTTGTAGGTGAAGTAGCGCGGCTTGTCGAACTCGCCCACCCAGGCAGCCAATTCGGCCAAGACGTCCGCGTCCGAGCTGGCATCGGCACTGAACTGATACCCCGGAGGGCCATCGGTGGCCCGGATCAAGGGGGTGTCGAGGAGGTCAATCACCAAGTCGGCCGACAGCGTGCGTGCATCGTCGGCCCGGTCAAAGCGAATCGCGCCCACGACCTCACAGGCTTGCTCGCACAGGCCGCTGCGGTCGCAGCGCTCGGTGTCGATTTGCAGCACCGAGGAGATGGCGCCGCTGGGGCAGGCCACCAAGCAGGCCTGACATTGGGTGCACAGCGACAAGTCGATGGGTTGCGTGAGGGCCCAGCTCAACGCAAAACGCCCCAAATGGCCTTTGACCGTTGGCTGCTCAGCACTGTGCCAGGCAATGCCGGGCGCCAAGGCGTCGGGGGCAGGGTGGTTGCGGTCGGGGGTCAACACCACACTGAGCGACAACTCGGGGTGCAGGCGTTGGGCACGCAAAGCCAAAGGCACGCTGCGATGGGCCGGGCCCACGATCACCAGGCGACCTTCGCTTTGGTATTCCACCGCGGGCACGGGCTCGGGTTCGGGCAAACGCGCTGCGGCCAGCAAGGCGTGCATCTTGGCTTGGGCGTGTTGCCCTTCGCTGGACCATCCCGCGGTTTCGCGCAAATTGACGAAGCGAATGGGGGCCACGGCTGGCGGGTCGCTCAGTTCGGCGACGCTGGTAAACAGGGCGCGCTCTTGTGTGCAGGCCACGAGCACATCGCCTGGCTCACGAATGGCTTGCAAGAAGTCGCCCATTTCCCGACGGCACAGTGCGGTGTGCACCGTGGCGTTGTCCACGTCGGTGGGCATCGTTTGGGTGCGGTTACAAGAACACAACAGGGTTCGGGTCATGAGGCAATGGGCGGTTGAGGGTCAGGAAGGGGATCGAGGGATTCTGACCCAGTTGAGGAATGTGGCAAATGGTCATCGACTGCTGCCTCACCCGGCACGGGCTTGGCCTGCTCGGGGGCCGCCGTTTCGGTGCTGCTGGCGGAAGCAGGGTTCGGCTCGTGGCTCTTGTTCGGCGCACTGGGGTCGGCCACTGGTGCTGTCGTGGCGGCCGGTGCGGTCGGGAAGGGGTCCTTGAGCGGGTTGAGGGATTTGAACTGCTCCAACTGGCTCACCTCCTGGGCGTTGAGGGTGGCCAGTTGAGAGAAGTCTTCCACGTAGTCGTCCATGTCGCTGATGACGTTGTATTGCGGTTCAGCGAACAGTTTTTTCAATGCCAGGTGGCGAGCGGCCTCGCTCACATCGGCTTGCAAATAGCGCCGCACATCGGCGCCCACGCCCAAAGCCTGGGCGTCGTCCACCGTGGGGGCGGGGGTGTCGGGGGCCGCCGTGGCAGCATCTGGCCCGGGTGCAGCTGGCGTGGGCACGGGCAGCGCGTGGGGCTGCGCTGGCGCGGCGGGGGATGGGGCTTGCAAGTCGCGCTGCAAGCTTTTTTGGCGCGACCAGCGGTTGAAAAACGAGTCGCTCATGCCAGCTCGCCTTCCGAGGGGCCTTGGTCGCGCTGGTTGGCGCCGCGAAACGAAGCGGCGCGCCGACGCTTTTTCACCTCGGGCACAAAGTGGGTTTGGGCAAACTCGGCCAACCAGCGGGCTGTGAAGTCGTCGGTGGGCAGGTTTTCCACGGTTTCGCTGGCATCGAGCAAACGGCCGGCCTCGTGGTAGCTCAGGGTCACCAGCCGCACTTCAGGGCGGGCGTCGGTGTTGTCGTCGGTGTCGACCCGGTAGTGAACAAACCAGGCCGGCTGGGGTGCCGTGCAGTTGAGGTAATAGCCCTCGGCTTCATCGGTGTAGAGGCCCACGCGCGCCAGGGCCCACTCGGCGTTTTCGGTGGAAACGGGCGCCGGCGTGCCTTCCGGCACCACCTGCACTTGGGACAATTGCCAGCGAAAAGGCACCCACGGGTGCTGCTGAGCGATGCGCTCAATGCACACATGAACCCAGCAAAGGGCGCGTTCTAAAGTCATGGTTCATTGTTGATCAAGTCGAAGGGCCCGCCGACCTGGGGTTTTGGGGCTCAGTTGTCTTGGTGACAAACCTAGGGTTTTCACTAGGATTTACTATGCACAAGCATACATAGGACCAATCATGCCTAAGCAGAGGGTTGTCCCCTGCTGGCCAAGACATCAGTTCATTGGAGCAACGCCTCATGACGAAACCCACCACTTCCCGTCGAAACCTGTTGGGCGCTTTGGGCGCCACTGCGGTTGCGGTGGCCGCTGTGGCCACTCGCCAGCCTTCGCCTGCTGCCGTGGCCACCGTGGCCGAGCCTGCCTCAGCGGTTGATGGCCAAAAGGGCTATCAGCTCACCGAGCACGTTCAGCGCTACTACCGTTCCACCCAGGCCTGATTTTTCGTTTTCTGCCCCCCACACAGGAAGGCAACACCATGAGCATCATTCGTAAATCCAGCAAAGCCAATGCATCCGTTCGCGGCAGCCATTTGGTTCAGAGCCTGACGCAAGCCGTCTCGTCTCGCTTGCCCACCCTAGATCGCCGCACGTTCCTGCGCCGCTCGGGTGTGGGTGTGGGCGCCGGCGTGGCGCTGAGCCAGCTGTCTTTGGTTCGTCCCGTCTCAGCGGCCGAAGGCGCGGCCAAGACCGATGGCAAAGGCAAGATCGAAGTCAAACGCACCGTGTGCACCCACTGTTCAGTGGGCTGTGCCATCGACGCCGTGGTGGAGAACGGCGTCTGGACCCGTCACGAGCCCGTGTTCGATTCACCCATTAACTTGGGCGCGCACTGCGCCAAAGGGGCGGCCATTCGTGAACACGGCCATGGCGACCACCGCCTGCGCTACCCCATGAAATTGGTGAACGGCAAATACACCCGCATCAGCTGGGACCAAGCCCTCACCGAAATCACCGCCCAAATCAAAGACATCCAAGGCAAGAGTGGCCCCGACTCCCTGTTCATGGTGGGTTCGTCCAAGTCCAACAACGAGCAAGGTTATTTGCTGCGCAAGTTCATGGCCTTCATGGGCACCAACAACTGCGACCACCAGGCCCGCATTTGTCACTCCACCACGGTGGCTGGTGTGGCCAACACCTGGGGTTATGGCGCCATGACCAACAGCTACAACGACATGCGCAACGCCAAGGCCGCGCTCTACATCGGCTCCAACGCCGCTGAAGCGCACCCGGTGTCCATGTTGCACCTGTTGGCCGCCAAGGAAAACGGTTGCAAGGTGATCGTGGTCGACCCGCGCTACACCCGCACAGCCGCCAAGGCCGATCAATACATCCGCCTGCGCTCCGGCACCGACGTGGCCTTCTTGTTTGGCCTGCTGTATCACATCTTCAAGAACGGCTGGGAAGACAAGCAATACCTCAACGACCGCGTGTGGGGCATGGACAAGGTCAAGGCCGAAATCATGGCCAAGTGGAACCCCAAGAACGTTGAAGAAGTCACGGGCATTCCCGAGGCCGAGATGTTCAAGGCTGCCAAAACCCTGGCTGAAAACCGTCCTGGCACCATCGTGTGGTGCATGGGCCAGACCCAGCACACCATTGGCAACAACATGACCCGTGCGTCTTGCATTCTGCAATTGGCGCTGGGCAACGTGGGCGTGGAAGGCGGCGGCGCCAACATCTTCCGTGGCCACGACAACGTGCAGGGCGTGACCGACTTGGGTCCCAACCCCGATTCCCTGCCGGGCTACTACGGTTTGGCTGCTGGCTCTTGGAAGCACTTTGCCAAAGTCTGGAACGTGGCATACGAAGACCTGCAAAAGCGCTTTGCCCCCAAGATGATGGAAGCCAAAGGCACCACCGTCTCGCGTTGGGTGGATGCCGTGCTCGAGACTCAAGAAAACGTGGCTCAGCCCAACCCCGTCAAGGGCTTGTTCTTCTGGGGCCATGCGCCCAACTCGCAGACCCGTGGCTTGGACATGAAAAAAGCCATGGACAAGCTCGACTTGTTGGTGGTGGTCGATCCCTACCCCACGGCCACTGCAGCCATGGCGGCCATGAAGACCGACAACCCCATCAACCCCAAGCGCGCGGTTTACCTGTTGCCTGCTGCCACCCAGTTCGAATGCGCGGGCTCGGTCACGGCTTCCAACCGCTCGGTGCAGTGGCGCGAAAAAGTCATCGACCCCTTGTTCGAGTCCTTGCCCGATCACGTGATCATGCAAGCCCTGGCCGACAAACTCGGCTTTGGCCAAGAGCTTTCCAAGAACTACAAGATGCTCGACTCCACCTTCCACGGCAAAAAGTGGCGTGAACCCGAGGTGGAAAGCATTCTTCACGAGATCAACAAAGGCTTGTGGACCATTGGCTACACTGGCCAAAGCCCCGATCGCCTCAAGGCCCACATGCGCAACATGCATTTGTTCGATGTGCGCACCTTGCGTGCCAAGGCGGGCAAAGACAAGGAAACCGGCTACGACATCACCGGCGACTACTTCGGTTTGCCCTGGCCGTGCTGGGGCAACCCCGAGCTCAAACACCCCGGTTCACCCAACCTGTATCAGCCTTCACGCCACGTCATGGATGGCGGCAGCCCCTTCCGCGCCCGCTTCGGCGTCGAGAAAGACGGCCAAAGCCTGCTGGCGGCCGACGGTTCAACCACCGTGGGCTCCGACCTCAAGATGGGCTATCCCGAGTTTGACCACACCATCATGAAAAAATTGGGCTGGTGGGACGAGCTCACCGCCGACGAAAAAGCGGCGGCCGAGGGCAAGAACTGGAAGACCGACATTTCGGGCGGCATGATTCGCGTGATCATGAAAAACCACGGCTGCCACCCTTACGGCAATGCCCGTGCCCGAACCATCGTCTGGAACTTCCCCGACCCCATTCCGGTTCACCGCGAGCCCTTGTATGGCAATCGTCCCGACCTGGTGGCGAAATACCCCACCTACGACGACTTCAAGTCGCACTGGCGCCTGCCCACCCTCTACAAGTCGGTGCAAGAGAAAAACGTGGCCGACAAGGTCTACGAGAAATTCCCCTTGGTGCTCACCTCGGGCCGTTTGGTCGAATACGAAGGGGGCGGCGAAGAAACCCGTTCCAACAAGTGGCTGGCCGAATTGCAGCAGGAAAACTTTGTGGAAATTCACCCCGATGCCGCTTCGGCCCGCAGCTTGCGTGACGGCGACACGGTGTGGCTGGCCACGCCCACTGGCGCCAAGCTCAAGCTCAAGGCCATGGTCACGCACCGCGTGCCCAAGGACACGGTCTTCGTGCCGTTCCACTTCTCCGGCTGGTGGCAAGGCAAGGACATGATCGATTCCTACCCCGAGGGCTCTGCGCCCATCGTGCGTGGCGAAGCGGTCAACACCGCCACCACCTATGGATACGACTCGGTCACGATGATGCAAGAGACCAAGACCACCGTTTGTCAGGTCATGAAGGCCTAAACCCAGGAGCACACAGTCATGGCACAGATGAAATTCATTTGCGACAGCGAGCGTTGCATCGAATGCAACGGTTGCGTGACGGCTTGTAAAGCCGAACACGATGTCCCCTGGGGCGTGAACCGCCGCCGCGTGGTCACCATCAACGATGGCGAGGTGGGGGCTGAAAAGTCCATTTCGGTGGCTTGCATGCATTGCGCCGATGCCCCTTGCATGGCCGTTTGCCCGGTGCAGTGTTTCTACAAGACCGACGAAGGCGTGGTTTTGCACGACAAGGACGTCTGCATTGGTTGCGGTTACTGCTCCTATGCCTGCCCCTTTGGCGCACCCCAGTTCCCGCAATCGGCCACCTTCGGCATGCGCGGCAAGATGGACAAGTGCACCTTCTGCGCTGGCGGCCCCGAGGAAAACGGTTCGCAAGCCGAATACGAAAAATATGGTCGCAACCGCCTCTCCGAAGGCAAGTTGCCCGCTTGCGCTGAAATGTGTTCCACCAAGGCCTTGTTGGGCGGTGACGGCGACGTGATCGCCGACATCTTCCGTAACCGCGTCACGGTGCGTCAGGCCAATGGCAAAGAAGCCGGTGCCAACCTCTTTGGTTGGGGCACGGCTTACGGCGGCAAACCCAAGTCCTAAGAGGAGACCCAGCATGCGCAACACCCTCAAAGCTGTCATGGCCGCGGCCTTATTGGCGTCGGTCTTGGCGGGTTGCTCGCAAGGGCAGGCCACCGGTGCCAAGGCCGATCAAAAGTCTTCGGAAACGGCCAACAACAACTACGTTGATGGTCATGGCAAAGCCTGGACTTCGGGTGACAAGACCACTTGGCAACAACAACTCAAGCACCGGGCACAAGGCCAAAACGATTACGCGAGGGCCAAATCCCTATGAACCCACGCGCCATCACCCATTGGCTCAAGGCCGCCCTGTTGGGTCTGGTGTTGAGTTTGGGCATGGGGGCCATGGCCGCGAGCTCCGGTAGCGATGCCGCAGCCCAGCGCGAGCGAGAGGCCACCCAGCCCAGCAACAACGCGCCCGTGTGGCGTGCGGTCAACCAACCGCAAGGCCACTACAGCGCCATCAAGACGCCGGAAGCCAACGTGCTCATTCAAAACGAAGGGCAAAACTGGCGCCTGGTTCGCAACGGGGTCATCACCGTTTATGGTGGTTGGCTGGTGTCGCTGGTCATCGCCGGCATTGCTGCGTTCTACGCCCTGCACGGCCCATTCCGCTTGCCCAATGGGCGCAGCGGTCAGCTCGTGCCGCGCTTTAGCGCGCTTGAGCGCATGTCGCATTGGGGCGTGGCCATCACCTTCCTGATCCTGGCCATCAGTGGCGTCCTCATTCTGTGGGGGCGTTATTTGGTGTTGCCTTGGTTGGGTGGGTCGCTTTACGGCCCCTTGCTGTATGTCTTGAAAAACGTCCACAACCTGGTGGGCCCCTTGTTCACCATCGCCATCGTGGTCATGTTTGTGCTCTACGTGCGCGACAACCACTTCTCGGGCGATGACCTCAAGTGGGTGCTCAGTGGCGGCAAGATCCCTTCGGCCCGTTTCAATGGCGGCGAGAAACTCTGGTTCTGGTTGGGGCTGACCCTGTTGGGTTTGGTGGTGTCGGTTTCCGGCTGGGTGCTCAACAGCATCGTGCCCGGCATCGACCACTTCACCCGCTCGCAAATGCAACTGGCCAACATCGTCCACGGTGTGGGTGCGGTGCTGTTCATTGCGGGCGCATTGGGTCACATCTACATCGGCACGATTGGCACCGAGGGCGCCCTCGATGGCATGAAGACGGGCTATGTGGATGAAAACTGGGCCAAAGAACACCACGCCTTGTGGCACGACGAGGTCAAATCCGATCGCGGCAGCCACGCCTCTTAAGGTCGGTTGACGATCAATCGCCTTGGCAGCCTTCGGGCTGCCATTTTTTTGTACAGTAGGTCATGACCCAACCCCTTCTCTCGCAATCGGCCGTCCCCCTCGTCAACGAAATCGAGGTGGTGGATGAGCAGGGCCGCCGCAAACGCATTCACATTCCAGGCGAGCGCCCCCTCACGGTTTACGTGAACCGCCAAGAAATGGTGACGCTCATGACTTTGGGTGCAGCCCCTGAAGCCTTGGTGCTGGGGTGGTTGCGCAACCAGCGGCTGGTGCAAGACCTGAGTGAGGTCATCAGCATTCAAGTGGATTGGGACGTGTCATCCGCCGCTGTGGTGACCCAGCCCGAAGCCCTGGCCCGTTGGCAAGACGCCCAGCACCAACGCATCGTCACCACGGGCTGCGGCCAAGGCACCCTCTTTGGCGATGTGCTGAACGAAGTGGACGCCTTGCAACTGCCTGCCGATGCGCGCTTGTCGGCCCAGACGCTGGTGGCCATCGTGGCCAAGGTGCGCACCATGCCTTCCATTTACAAACAAGCGGGTTCGGTGCATGGCTGCGGCTTGTTTCGCGGCGATGAATGCCTGCTGTGGGTGGAAGACGTGGGTCGCCACAACGCCGTCGATGCCATTGCCGGCCTCATGTGGTTGCAGGGCCTGACAGGCGAAGACTTGGTGTTCTACACCACGGGCCGCCTGACCTCTGAGATGGTGATCAAAGGCGCGCAAATGGGGATTCCGTTTTTGTTGTCTCGCTCCGGCGTGACCCAAATGGGTTGGGACATGGCCCAGCGCGTGGGCCTCACCTTGGTGGGGCGTTGCTCGGGCGAGCATTTTTTGGTCTATCACGGGCATGATCGCGTGGTGAATCCGGTGCCCATCGAACCCTGAATGGAGTCTTATTTCACTCATAATGCGGGCTTGGAAGCGATTTGTCATTCTTTCTGATTAATGGAGGTTCGCATGCCAAGACTGTGGGTGAATCTTTGGGCCAGTTGTCTGGCATTGACCGTAGCCGTGGGGTTGGCTGAAGCCGGCGTGCTCGAACGGGTCGAGGCCGATCATCGCTTGCGCATTTGCATTTGGCCTGATTACTTTGGCATCAGCCACCGCAACCCCAAGACCCGCCAACTCGAAGGCATCGACATCGACCTGGGTCGGGCACTGGCCCAGTCGTTGAAGGCCGAACCCGTTTGGGTCGATTCGTCCTTTGCCAAGCTGGTGGACGATGTCACGCAGTCGCGCTGTGACATCGCCATGTTTGCCATTGGCATCACGCCCCAACGCCAGCAACACCTGTGGTTCACGCCGCCGCACCTGTCCTCAGATGTCTACGCCATCAGCAGCAAAAGCAATCGCCGCATCCAGCAGTGGTCGGACATCGACCAACCCCAGTCGGTGGTGGCGGTGGCCAAAGGCACCTTGCACGAAACCGTGATGCGCGAGCGCCTCCAGCAGGCCCAATTGCTGGTGGTCGTTCGCCCCGGTGAACGCGAGGCCGCGGTGGAGTCGGGGCGCGCCGATGTGTTCATGACCGATTACCCATTCAGCCAACGCCTGCTACAAACCACCGATTGGGCCCGTCGCTTGCAGCCGCCCACGGTGTTTCAAATGACCCCCTATGCCTGGGCCATCAAGCCGGGGGATCAGGGCTGGCACCAATACCTCGCCGATTTTGTGGCCACCATCAAGCGCAATGGGCTACTCAAGCAAGTCGCTGAGCGGCATGGCCTGGGCCCCATCGCACTCATCGACTGATGGCCACCGCACGCACGACACGGTTTCCCTGGGGCCAAGGCGAATGGCTGCTGGTGGTGATCGTGGGCGTGGCCATGGCCATGGTGGGTGTGGTGGGCTATGGCCTGTGGCGTTCGGCGTCCGACGACAAGACCATGCGTTTGCACACGGCCAGCATGCAAGCGCGCTTGATCGAAGACCAGTTCACGCAGATGTTGCACCTCACCCAAGTCACCCTGGAGGGCTTGAGCGATCGTCTGAGCGAACCCCTCAAGCCTCAGCGCGAAAGCGACAACCTCACGCAAACGGTGCGGCGCATGGTGTTCTTGCGCTCACTGGTGTTGGTGTCGAATGAACGGGTGGTGGCCAGCTCCTTGCCCGAGCATGTGGGCTTGATTTGGCGGCACGATGAGGGCTTGCCCAAACGCGATGGTCCAGGGCCAGCGTCGTATTTGCGCATGGGCTTGTCTTTGCAAGGGCGAGACTGGTCGACCGCGCAACCCATGTTCGATGCGTCCGTTTCCAGCCCTGACCGCAGCTTGAATTTCATTCCCTTGAGTTACGAATCGGCGGGACGAAAAGGCACCTGGCGCTGGATGGCCGCGCTCAACCCCGATTTTTTTGTCAACCGCATCGCAGCCCTATTGGAAGACGACACCACCGAGGTGCGTGTGTTGCGCGATGACGGTGTGTTGCTGATGTCGTCCAAAGGCACGGAACAGGTTGGGTTGAAAGTCTTGGACGATGACCAGCGGCAACGCTTGCAGCAGCAAGCCATTGGTCAAGATGCTGCGCAATGGATGGCTTTCCGGGCCTCTGCGCAATACCCCGTGACGGTCATGGTGCGCCTGGATGCGCAGCGCATCCAGGCCCAGTGGTGGGACCAGTCGCAACGCACCGTGGCCTTGCTGGTTGGAGGCTTGATGTTGTGGTTGGGTCTGGGGGTTTTGCTGTGGCAGCGCATGCGCAAAAACGAAGAATCCGAGCAGCGCTTGAGCCAAAGCCGAAGCCTCATCGCCCAGGTGTTTGAAAACAGCACCAATGGCATTGTCATCACCGATGGCCATGGCCAGGTCATGGCGGTGAATTCACGGTTTGAGCGCACCTGTGGGCTGTGTCAGCAAGACATGCAAGAGCAAAACCTGGGCCATTGCATTCGTCAAGCCAATGGTCAGCCTTTGGCCGAGGCCTTTGAGGCACTCAAGCGCGGCTCGGGCACTTGGGCAGGCGAGGTGGTGATTCAGTCGCCACGCATGGAAGCGCCCTCGTCGGAGTGGCTCACCTTGTCGGTGGTGAACAACGAAGACGGCCACGAACCCGTGTTGGCGGTCTTTCAAGACTTGAACCGTGAACGCCAACACGAGCAACTCATTCAGCGGTTGTCGCAGGCGGTGGAGCAAAGCCCCACCAGCATCATCATCACCGACTTGAACTCGGTGATTGAATACGTCAACCCGCACTTTTATCGCATCACTGGGTATTCGCCAGCAGAAGTCATTGGGCGCAAACCCAACTTCTTGTGCTCGGGCCTCACGGCCCCCAGCACCTATGCCGACCTGTGGGCCACTTTGCACAAAGGCCTGACCTGGGAGGGGGAGTTCATCAACAAGCACCGCAATGGCGACATTTGCTATCAGCGTGCGGTTGTGGCACCGATTCGCAATGCCCAAGGGGAAGCCACCCATTACCTCGCGGTGGAATTGGACGTGACCGAGCAGCATCGCCAATCGGTGTTGCTCGAAGCGGCGCACCAAGCCGCCGAGGCGGCCAATGTGGCCAAGTCGAATTTCTTGGCCAACATGAGCCATGAAATTCGAACCCCCATGAACGGCATCATTGGCATGAGCGAGTTGTTGCTCGATAGCGTGCTGGGGGCCGAGCAGCGCGACCATGCCCAAACCATCGGCAACAGCGCGCGCAGCTTGTTGCGCATCATCAATGACTTGCTCGACTTGTCCAAAATTGAAGCTGGCCAATGGCACTTGGAGCAGCTGCCGTTCTCACCCGCCGAGGTGGCACGCGATGTGGTGAACCTGCTCACGCCCGTGGTGCAGGACAAGCCTTTCGCGTTCACCCACGATCTGAGTGAAGTCGAGCAGGTGAGCGTGTTGGGGGATGCCAACCGCTTGCGACAAATCTTGTTGAACCTGCTGGACAACGCAATCAAGTTCACCGAGCAAGGCCGGGTTCATCTGGCCATGCGTTGCACGCCAGGCAAAGGCCAGGCCATGGTGTTGCGTTGTGAGGTGTCCGACACCGGCATTGGCATGTCGCCCCAAGTCCTCAATCAGTTGTTCAAACCTTTCTATCAAGGCGACGCGTCCATGTCGCGCCGCTTTGGCGGCACAGGCTTGGGTTTGTCGATTTGTCGCCGCATGGCCGAACTCATGGGGGGCAGTTTGCACGCCGAGTCGCAAGCCGGCGAGGGCAGCCGCTTCATCTTGACCCTGTTCTTGCCGCGGGCCCCCGAGCACGCAACGGTTGCGCCTGCCCCCGAGCCCAGCACCCCAGCGTTCAGTTTTTCCGGCTTGCGGGTGCTGTTGGTGGAGGACAACCTCGTGAACCAAAAGGTGGCGCAAGCCTTGCTCAAGCGCATGGGCTGTGTGGTGACCTCGGCCCTCAATGGTCAGGAAGCGCTGAGTGCGCTGCAAGAACAGCCCGTTGACCTCGTGTTCATGGATTGCCAAATGCCCCTCATGGATGGGCTGGAGGCCACACGACGCATTCGCGAAGGTCAAGCCGGTGAACACCTGCGTCAAGTGCCCATCGTGGCGATGACGGCGCATGCCATGCAAGGCGACCGCGAAAAATGCCTGATGGCCGGCATGAACGAATACCTCACCAAGCCCGTTCGCATGAGCGAGTTGCATTGGTGCCTGACCTCGGCCTTGGGCACATCGACCCTGAAGGCCTGAGGCGGCTGGGCCTCAGAGCGAGGGGTCGTGGCGAATCGCCACCGTCTTGAGTTGGGTGAACCCCAACAGGGCTTCAAAGCCTTTTTCCCGTCCGTGGCCGCTGGCACCCACCCCACCAAAGGGCAGCTCCACCCCACCGCCCGCGCCGTAGTTGTTGATGAACACCTGACCACAGCGCAAGGCTCGGGCCATGCGCAATTGCCGGGCGCCATCGCGGGTCCAGACCCCCGCCACCAAACCAAAGTCGGTGCCATTGGCCAAGGCAATGGCCTGGTCTTCATCGTCGAAGGGCTGGGCACACAGCACGGGGCCAAACACCTCTTCTTGGGCGATGCGATGGTCAGGGGGCACATCGCGCAACAACACCGGGGCTTGATAAAACCCACGGGGATCGGCCTCGGCGGCCACTTGCCCTTGGGCGGCCACCTGCACGCCGTCGGCTTGGGCTTGGGCGAGCAGGGCGCGAACGCGTTCGAGTTGGGAGGCCCGAATCAGCGGGCCCAAGGCCAAGTCCATGGCCGGTGGGCCAGCGCGCAAATTCGCAAAGATGGCCCCCAGTTGTTCCAAGGCGCGCTCATACAGACCACGTTGCACCAGCAGGCGCGAACCCGCCGAGCAGGTTTGCCCTGCGTTTTGCACAATGCCATTGACCACAAACGGCAAGGCCTGCTCCAGCGGTGCATCGTCAAACAAGATTTGCGGGCTTTTGCCGCCCAGCTCCAAGGTCACCGGGCAATGCCGAACGGCCGCCAGTTGCTGCACCAAAGTGCCCACACGCGGGCTGCCGGTGAAGCTCAGGTGATCCACATCGGGGTGCTCGCACAAGGCTTGACCCGATTCATGGCCCAAACCCGTCACGATTTGAACGCTCCCTTCGGGAAATCCAACTTCCGCCATGAGTTGCGCCACGCGCAAGATCGACAGGCAAGCGTCTTCGGCGGGCTTGACCACGCACACGTTGCCGGCTGCCAAGGCACCGCCCACGCTGCGACCAAAAATTTGCATGGGGTAGTTCCAGGGGATCACATGGCCAGTGACCCCATGGGGCTCGCGCCAGGTGAGCACGCTGTAGTGGTTGCGAAAGGGCAGGGTTTGGCCATGCAACTTGTCGCAGGCGCCCGCGTAATACTCGAAGTAACGCGCCAGCGCCTGAGCATCCGCACGCGCTTGTTGGGTGGGTTTGCCGCAGTCGCGTTGTTCCAGTGCGGCCAGTTCTTCCGCGCACTCGCTCACGCGGCGAGACAAGCCCATGAGCAAGCGCCCGCGATCGGTGGCGTCGAGCTGGGCCCAGGGCCCTTGAAAGCAGGCGCGGGCCCGTTGCACGGCGAGATCCACGTCGCGGGCGTCGCATCGCGGGATGTGCGCAAACACCTGGCCCGTGGCGGGGTCGATGACATCCAGCACTTGCCCCGACAGCGCGGGCAAACCCTGATGAGCAAAGAGGGGGTCATGTTGCATAGGAGGCACCTTTCGCATACGCGAATGCATTAAGCTGGTTGCGTGACTATCTCACCCATTCCCGCATTGTTAAAGCGCATCGAGGACAAGCGTGACGAACTGGTTTCGCTCACGCAACAACTCATCCGCATTCCCACCATCAATCCCCCCGGCGATGCCTACGAAGCCTGTGCGCATGTCCTGGGCGAGCGATTGGCTGCCCGTGGCTTTCAAGTGGACTACGTGCGGGCCCACGGCGCGCCGGGCGACAGCGACGCCCACCCGCGGGTCAACGTGGTGGCTCGCCGACCGGGCACCGGGCAAGGCCCGTGTGTGCACTTCAATGGCCACATCGATGTGGTGGAGGTGGGCTCGGGTTGGACGGTGGACCCCTTCGCCGGGGTGGTGAAAGCGGGCCGTGTGTATGGGCGTGGCAGTTGCGACATGAAGGGCGGCATCGCCGCGAGCGTCATCGCGTGTGAAGCCCTGATCGAGTCGGGCATTGACTTGCCGGGCGCCATCGAAATTTCAGGCACAGTCGACGAAGAAAGCGGCGGCTTCAGCGGCGTGGGGTATTTGTGTCGACAGGGTTACTTCAGTCGCCCGCGGGTGGACCACGTGATCATTCCCGAGCCCTTGGGCGTGGACCGGGTGTGCCTGGGCCACCGCGGGGTGTGGTGGGCCGAGGTGCAAACCCATGGCCGCATTGCCCATGGCTCCATGCCTTTTTTGGGCGACAGCGCCATCTCCCACATGGTGGCGTTTTTGCATTTGCTCGACACCCAATTGCAGCCGCGCCTCCAAACCCGGCGCACCGCCGAACCGGTGGAACCGCCGGGTGCGCGCTTGAGCACATTGAACATCAACGGCATCCATGGCGGCCACCCCGAGCAACGCTATCGGCTCAACGACCTTGGTGAGCCGGTGGGCGACTTGCCCACCCCGGTGGTGGCGCATGCCTGCACAGCGGTGCTTGACCGGCGATTCATTGCCGAAGAGTCATTGGAGGCGGTGAAACAAGAAATCATCGACATGCTCGACGAGTTGGTGCGCACCCGGCCTGGCTTTGCGTATTCGATTCAGGAGATCATGAGCTTTGTGCCTTCGGCCACCCCCCGGGACGCCCCTGTGGTCTTGGCCACGGCCAAGGCGATTGCCCGGGTGTTGGGGCGTGAGCCCCAGTTCATTGCCAGCCCGGGCACCTACGACCAAAAGCACATTCAACGCACCGGCCAGTTGCGCGATTGCATCGCCTATGGCCCGGGCATTCTCGATTTGGCCCACCAGCCCGATGAATACGTGGGCATCGACGAGTTGGTGCAGTCGGCACAGGTCATGGCCTTGGCCGTCCTCGATTTGCAGTCGGTGCCCACCGATTAGGGCGTTTGGTTCAAGGGCGCAACACAGGAGAACCGCCATGGTTTTGGATGCACACGACAGCGACCCCATCGCCATGGGTTGGATGCAGGGCTCGCCCCCGGCCCCCGAGCGCACGGTGCGCTGGGCCGACATGAGCATGTATACCTTTCCTCAGTTGCGTTGGGCGATGAGCCACTACCAGCAACTGCGGCCCACCCGGCGAGTGAGTCGAGGCGAAGGGCCCATCAGCACCTGGCCTGTTGCCTTGAATTCAGCGTTGGATGACGTGAAGCTCGAAACCCTGGCCACGCCGCAAGCCCCCTCGCGCAGCCTCACCTGGGCCGAATCGCTGTTGGCCAACTACACCGACGCCATCGTGGTGTTGCACCAAGGCCGATGCGTCTACGAGCGCTACTTTGGCGTCATGGACCCACACCGCTTGCACATGGGGATGTCGGTCACCAAATCGTTCACCGGTTTGCTGGCCGCGATGCTGGCCCACGAGGGGGAGCTCGATGTGCACGCGCCCGTGACCTTCTACGTGCCCGAATTGGCGCACAGCGCCTACGCCACCGCCACCGTGGATCAAGTCATGGACATGCGCATTGGCGTGCGTTACAGCGAAAACTACGCCGACCCTGAGGCCGACATCTGGCGCCATGCGCGCGCGGGCGGGGTGTTTCCGCCCCGTCCGGGTGACCCGCCACCCGAGGGCTTTCGTGCCTTTTTGTGTGGCTTGCAGCCCGAAGGGGCGCACGGCGAAGGCTTCACCTACAAAACCGTGAACACCGACGTGTTGGGCTGGGTGATGCATCGGGTCACCGGCGCCGATGTGGGCAGCTTGATTCAAGCGCGCTTGTGGCAGCACTTGGGCGTCGAGCACGATGCCGCCATGGGCGTGGACGATTGGGGCACCGATTTCGCGGGTGGCGGCATCAATTGCACCGTTCGCGATTTGGCCCGTTTGGGCGAGATGCTGCGCTGTGGCGGCCAAGGCCCTGCGGGCCAGGTGGTGCCCGAGGCGGTGGTGGCCGACCTCCAGCGGGGTGGCGATCGCGAAGCGTTCAAGACGGGCGGTTACGCCACCTTGCCGGGCTGGAGTTATCGGCGCATGTGGTGGGTTTCACACAACGACCACGGGGCCTACATGGCGCGCGGCATTCACGGTCAAAGCCTCTACATCGACCCCCAGGCCCAGATGGTGATTGCCCGCTTTGGCTCACACCCCTTGGCTGCCAACGTGCACAACGACCCCGTGACCCTCCCCGCGTTTGCAGCCTTGGCGCAAGCTTTAACCGCGTAACACCGCGCGATTGGGGCGCGGCACCGGCATCACCGATTCGAAGGCCCGCGCCACGCGCAAGACCATGGCATCGTCGAACATGCGCCCCACGAATTGAATGCCCAAGGGCAAGCCTTCGCTGGACAGGCCGCACGGCACGGTGATGGCGGGTTGCTGGCTGAGGTTGAAGGGGTAGCTGTAGGGCGTCCAACCCAACAGGGTCTCGGCCGTCATGGGGGTGTGACCCGCCGGTCGCGCATCGAAAGCGGGCACCGCCACCGACGGCGTGATGAGTACATCCCACTGCGTCATGAACTGGCGCAGGTGCGAACCCAGCAAACCCCGTTGCATGTTGAGCTCATGCACCTGGGCCAAATCCAGGGCCTGACCCAGTTGCACCTCGGCGGCAAAGTCGGGGTCGGTTTGGGCGCGTTGGGCCTCGGTGAGGCCGCGCCACACGGTGGCTGCCCCGGCAAACCACAAGCCGGTGCTGATGGCTAAGGGGTCCTCAATGCCGGGGTCCACGGTCTCGATCTGCGCCCCCAGGTCTCGCAACACCTGAACGCCCCGGTCCACCGCAGCGGCCACCTCGGGGTGGAGGTTTTTCACATAGCCCAGGGTGGGTGAGTAGGCCATGCGCAAGCCGCGCACGCCATCGTTCAGACCCACGCGGTAGTCGCGCCCATCGGGGGGCAGAGCGGTCCAGTCGCGGGCATCGGGCTGCGCCATGACCTGCAGCATGAGCGCACAGTCGGCCACGCTCATCGTGTGCGGCCCCAAATGGGCTACCGTGCCAAAGGGCGACAGCGGGTATGCCGGCACACGGCCAAAGCTGGGCTTCAAACCCACGTTGCCGCAAAACGCAGCGGGGATGCGCACGCTGCCCGCGCCGTCGGTGCCCACCGCCAAAGGCCCCAGGCCAGCGGCCACGGCTGCGGCTGCACCGCCTGAAGAACCGCCGGGTGTTTTGCCCAAATGCCAGGGGTTGCGGGTGATGCCGCTGCGGGGGGAGTTGGTTTCGCCTTTGCAGCCAAATTCGGGGGTGGTGGTTTTGCCCAGCAACACCGCACCGGCCTCGCGCAAACGGGCCGTCACCGGCGCATCGATGGACCAGTCCTGTTGCGCATCAATGGTGTGACTGCCACGCAAAGTGGGCCAGCCCTGAGTGAGGATCAAGTCTTTGATGGAGGTGGGCACCCCTTCGAGTGCGCCCACGGCGGTGCCGTGTTGGCGATGGGCTTGCCAGGCGGCTTCGCTGCGGCGCGCACTGGCCAGGGCTTGCTCGGCATCCACCAGCACAAAGGCATTCAGGACGGGGTTGTCGGTCGCGATGCGGTCGAGCACTGCCTGTGTGGCTTCCACGGGGGACAGCTGGCCACTGCGATACGACTGGAGCAGCTCGTTGGCGGTGTAGTCGCAGGGGTTGGCAGGCGAGGTGGACATGGCGAGCTCCAGGTAGGGGGTCAGGGGCGGGTTCGGGTTTGGGGCGAGAGGTGTTGCCAAGGCAAGTCGGCCGGGTCGGCTGCCATGGGCGCGCCCGATTTGCACACCACCACCCGACTGGCGATGGGGGTGAAGTCGGCCCTGAAGTGGTTGGAGCTTTTCAGGGCAATGATGCGCATGGCGGTGGCCTCGATGCCCACCAGGGACAGCAACACCCGGTCGAGCAATTGCACCTTGCCGCTGACCACCACCACCAGCACGCCATCGATTTCCAGGCAGGCACTGGGCCCTAAATTCACAGGGGCACCCGTCATCATGGGGCCGGTGAGGATGGTTTTGCCATCGCTCAAGGCCCGCACCCGAAAGCGCCCGGTCACGGGCGGCGGGCTCATGCCCGCGTAGGTGGGCACCGAGGTCCCCACCGAACCTTCCCACACCGCACCCACGCCAGCGGCGTGGGCGGCTTGAGCGGCGGCTGGATCAAAGATCAAACCAAACGCCACTTGGCCAGGGTGACGACGCCCTGCGCCTTGGTCAATCAGCGCGTGCAGCAAGCCCGTGGTGTTGCTGTCGCCACCAGCCCCCGGGTTGTCTTCGGTGTCGGCAATCACCACCGGGGCCGTGGCGTGCGCGCAATCGGCCAAGGCTTGACGCACCACCGTGGGTGCGTCGGGGATGTCGCAGCGCCACAGGGCTGGATCGCTGGCCGCGTTCCACAAGGCTTGGGCCGCCGCCTGGGCTTGTTCGGGGGTGTCGGCGTGGGCCCACAACACCGGGCCGCAATCGGCAAAGTCAGCGGCGGGGAACCCCATGCAAAAACTCAAGCTCGCCTCCAACTCGGTTTCCAACTCACCCAGTCGCGCGTAAATGCCTTGGGCCGGTTCGAGCCACGTGGTTTGGGCGTTGAGCGAGATGAGGAAGGGCAAGCGATGGGCGGCGGTCGCCAGCGGGCGACCCAACTGCAGTTGGCGCGCGAGCAGTTGCGCCACGCGCGCGCCCGTGTCGGCCATGTCGATGTGCGGGTAGGTGCGATAGGCCACCAGGCCATCGGTCAGGTCGAGCATGGCGGGGGTGACGTTGGCATGCAAGTCCAAGCTGGCGACCAAGGGCCGTTGGGGGCCAATGCGCTCGCGCACGCGACGCAACAACTCGCCCTCGGCATCGTCGACGTGCTGGGCCACGGCCGCGCCGTGCAAGTCCAAATACACCGCGTCCAAGCCGTCGCGCAAGGCTTGGTCCAGGTCGTCGAGCAAATCGGCGCTGATGCGCTCAAAGGCGTCTTGGGTGACGTGGGCCGAAGGCGAGGCGCCCGCCCACACCGAGGGCACCACCGACCAGCCGTGTTCGCGAGCCACCTTCACAAAACCCGCAATGGGAATGTTGATGGACTGCAGTTGCTCCAGCATCGCGGCGCCGCGCTGATAGGGTGGAAAGCCATCGCCTCGGTTGAAGGCGGCCCAATCGGCCAGGCTGGGGGCGAAGGTGTTGGTCTCGTGTTGAAAACCGGCAACAAGAATGCGCATGAGTGGGGCTCGCTGTGAGGAGATGGCCGTGATTCAGCGGGCATGGCCCGGCGCACTGGCCAGCAGGTGTTGGGTGTAGGTTTGGGTGGGGTTGGCGTAAAGCGATTGGGTGGGGCCTTGCTCCACGATGCGGCCGTGTTGCATCACAATGACCCGGTCACACAGTTGGGCGGCCACGCGCAGGTCGTGGGTGATGAACAACAAGCCCAGCCCCAGTTCTTGTTGAATGTCGCGCAGCAAATCGAGGATCTGCGCTTGCACCGACACGTCCAGGGCCGAGACGGCTTCGTCGGCCACCAACACCTCGGGTTTGCAAGCCAAGGCACGGGCAATCGCAATGCGCTGGCGTTGACCCCCGCTGAATTGGCTGGGGTAGCGCTTGAGGGCTTCGCGGGGCAAACGCACCCGCTCAATCAGGTGCTCGGCCAAGGCTTGGGCCTGTGCGTCGGACGCGCCAAAGTTGATGGCCCCTTCAACCAGCGACTGACCCACGGTGCGCCGAGGGTTGAGGGAACGGTTGGGGTCTTGAAACACCACCTGCACCCGATGCCGCAAGGGCCGAAGCTGGGCTTCGGACTTCGTGGCCACTTCGTCGTCGGCCCAGTGGATGGCGCCGCCCGTGGGGTCAATCAAACGCATGAGGCAACGCGCAAAGGTTGATTTGCCAGAACCCGACTCGCCCACGATCCCCACGGTCTCGCCACCGAGCAACTCCAGGCTGGCGGCTTGCAGCGCTGGCGTGAGGTGGGCGCGGCCCATCCAGTCGCGGCTCACGTAGGTTTTGTCGACCGACTCGGCACGCAAGCGCGCCGGACCAGGTGCAATGACGCGAGGCGGGGGGGGCGTCATGCTGGGCACGGCGTCGAGCAGCATGCGGGTGTAGTCGGCTTGCGGGTGCAGCAGCACCTCGTTGCGGGGGCCCAGCTCCACACACGCGCCCCGATGCATGACCAACACATCGTCGGCGATGTCGGCCACCACCCCCATGTCGTGGGTGATGAAGAGCACGGCACTGCCTTGCTCGCGTTGCAGCTCGGCGATGAGCGAGAGGATTTCCTTCTGGGTGGTGACATCCAGCGCCGTGGTGGGCTCATCGCAAATGAGCAAGGCGGGCTTGAGGATCACGGCCATGGCAATCACGATGCGCTGGCGTTGGCCACCACTGAGTTGGTGGGCATAGCTGCGCATGATGCGCTCGGGGTCTTTGAGGTGCACCCGCTTGAGCACCCGAAGGATTTCGGTTTTGCGCTCGGCGGCCGACCAAGGGGTGTGCTCGCGCAAGAGTTCGTCGATTTGGTCGCCACAGGTCATCACCGGGTTCAGGGCGGTCATGGGTTCTTGAAACACCATGCCCATGGATTTGCCACGCAAGGCGCGCAAACGCGCCGGTTTGGCGTCGAGCAGGGATTCCCCTTCGAGCCAAATTTCACCCGCGGTGGCACGCAACGCTTTGGGCAACAGGCCCATCACGGCTGTGGCCATGACCGATTTGCCCGACCCCGACTCGCCCACGATGCACAAGGTGCGGCCTGGACGAATGGATAAGGACAAATGCGCCACCGCGTGGGGGCGGTCAGCGCCCGCGGGCAAGGCCACACTCAGGTCTCGAATTTCCAGTGTGGGCATGCGCATCACCGTTTGGAAAATTTAGGGTCCAGCACATCGCGCAAGCCATCACCCAAGAGGTTGAAGGCCAGCACCGTGGGCACCAAAAACAAAGCCGGGTAGAGCACGTTGCCCGGGTATTGGCTGAATTGCGTGCGGCCCTCGGCCATGATGTTGCCCCAGGTGGGAATTTCGGCGGGCAAGCCCAAACCCAGGAAACTCAGAATGGCTTCGAGCAACACGGCCGAGGCTGCCACAAACGTGCCTTGCACCAACAACGGGGCCAGGGCATTGGGCAGGATGTGGCGCGTGAGGATCACCGGGGTGGGGGTAGCCAGGGCCCGCGCGGCTTCGACAAAGGGTTCCTCGCGCAGGGTGAGCACCAGCGAGCGCACCAAGCGCGACACGCGAGGCACTTCGGGAATGGCGATGGCCACCACCACGGTGGCGATGCTCGCACCCAGCGCGGCCACCAAGGCAATGGCCAACAAAATCGCGGGGATGGCCATGAGGCCGTCCATGACGCGCATGAGGAGTTGGTCCGCCACGCGAAAGTAACCCGCCAACATGCCTATGAGCGAGCCCAGCAGCAAAGCCAAGGCCGCCGTGCAAGCCGCCACCAACAGCGACACCCGAGCGCCATAGATCACCCGGCTGTAGAGGTCGCGACCAAAGTTGTCGGTACCCAGCCAAAACCGGTGGGCCAACTCGGTGCCATCCACCAGCGTGAACGTGCCTTCAAAGCCGGCGGTGCGGTTGATGTTGTTGTAGTCCATCACCGCTGGGTCCACCGTGCCGAGCACGGGCGCCAGCACCGACATCGCCAGCACCAGGGCCAGCACGCTGGCCCCGAATTGAAAGGCCCCATTGGCCCACAAGCGTTGAAGTGTGCGCATCAGTAACGAATCCGTGGGTCTAAGAACAAGTAGCTGAGATCGACCAACAGGTTGATCACCACATAGCTGATGGCAAAAAACAGCACAAGGCCCTGAATGACGGGGAAGTCGCGGTTGAGCACCACATCCACCGTAAGTGAGCCCAGGCCAGGAATGGCAAACACCGTTTCGGTGACCACCACCCCGCCAATGAGCAAGGCCACGCCAATGCCAATGACCGTGACGATGGGCACGGCGGCATTGCGCAAAGCATGGCGCATGAGCACCAGCGACTCGGACAAGCCCTTGGCCCGGGCGGTGCGGATGAAGTCTTCGGTGAGCGCTTCGGACACGCTGGCGCGGGTGATGCGTGCAATCAGCGCCACATAAATGATGGCCAAAGCCAGCCACGGCAAGATCAAGTGCTTGGCCCAGGCCAGCAGACCACCGGGACCGCTCCAAGACTCATAGCCTTGCACCGGCAGCCAGTCCACCCGGATGGCAAAGAGGTAGATGAGCACATAGCCGGTGACGAACACCGGCACCGAAAACCCCGCGACCGAAATCAGGGAGAGCAGTCGGTCCACCCAGCCGCCCATTCGCCAAGCGGCCAAGGTGCCCAGGGGAACGGCCAGCAGCACCGCCAATGCCAACGTGCCCAAAGCCAGCGAGGCGGTGGGCTCCAGGCGTTGCGCGATGAGCTCGGAGACGGGCTTGTTCAAAAAATAGGAATAGCCCAAATCGCCCTGCACGGCTTTGCCCAGCCAAATGCCGTATTGCACCGGCAAGGAGCGATCGAGCCCCAAGGACTGTCGAATCTGTTCAATTTCGGCATTGGTGGCCGAATTGCCGGCAATGACGGCTGCCGGGTCGCCCGGGGCCAAACGCAGGATGAGAAACACCACGCAAGACACCACGAACAACACCGGCACCACCGCCAAGAGGCGGCCGATCAGAAAACGCAGCATGAACAGCCTGAATTACTTCTTGGTGATGTGCCACATCACCGGAATGCCCGGGGTTTGCAACACCCCATCCACGTTGTCACGAATGGCCGAAGGGCTTTGGTATTGGCCCAGCGGCGCATGGGTGGACGTTTCGAAGGCAATGGCTTGAATTTCGCTGGCGATTTTCTTTTTGGCAGCCAGGCCATCGGCGCGTGCAAAGTCGGCTTTGAGCTTTTCAATGCGCGGCTCGTTTTGCCAGCCAAACCAACCCTTGTCGCCCTTGGCATTGAGCATGGCCATGGTGAGGGGGCTGGAGATGTCGCCCGCCGTCCAGGCGGTCAGGAAGATGTTCCAGCCGCCAGCGGTGGGCAGGTCTTTTTTGGCACGCCGGGCCACCAAAGAGGCCCAGTCCATTTGCTGGAAATCGACCTTGAAGCCCACGGCCTCCAGTTGCTGCTTGGCCACCAGGGGGATTTTGGAGATCGATGCCAAGTCGGTGGGGCGCATCAACACGATGGGTTGCCCTTTGTAGCCAGCTTCGGCCAGCAAGGCCTTGGCTTTGGCGACGTTGGGTTTGCCGGTGAAGTCGCCCGTGTTTTCATCCGCATAAGGGGTGCCGCAAGGGTAGATGCTGCGGCACATGCGACCCAACTCGGGCACACCCACTTGGGTGGCGATGTAGGCTTGTTGACCCATGGCCAACATGGCGGCTTGGCGCACTTTGGGGTTGTCGAAGGGCGCATGCAGGTGGTTAAAGCGCATGATGAACTGCAAGCCGGCGGGCGAGAAGTCGATGACCTTCACGCCAGGTGTTTTCTTGAGGGTGTAGTACTGCTCGAAAGCCGGCTGCTCCACCATGTCGACCTCGCCAGCCTTGAGGGCATTGAACTGCGTTTGCGGGTCGCGAATGATCACCCATTCCACGCGGTCGAAGTTCACCTGACGGGCACCGGCCAAGGCGCTGGAAGGTTCGGTGCGTGACTTGTATTTGGGGTTTTTGAGGTAGACCGCCTTCACGCCCGGCTTGAATTCGTCGGCCTTGAAGATGAACGGGCCCGAACCAATGGCTTCTTTGATTTGCTCAGTGCCGGGGGTGTTGGCGATGCGCTCGGGCATGATGAACGGCACATTGGAGGAGGCCTTGCCCAAGGCATCGACCACGATGCCGCTGGGCTCTTTCAAGAGGATTTGAAAGGTGTTGGCATCCGGGGTGGCGTATTTGTCGATGAAGGTGTTGAGCACACCGCCCATGGCGTCACGCGAGGCCCAGCGCTTGAGCGAGGCCACGACATCGGCGCTGGTGACGGGCTTGCCATCGTGAAACTCCAGGCCGGCGCGCAGTTTGAAGGTCCAGGTTTTTTTGTCGGGCGACACGGTGTAGGTGTCCACCATTTGGGGTTGGATGTTGCCCTTGGCATCTTCCGAGAACAAGGTGTCGTAGACCATGTAGCCGTGGTTGCGGGTCACGTAGGCCGTGGTCCAGATGGGGTCGAGCACCGACAAGTTGGCATGCGGCACGAAACGGAAAACTTTCGCATCGGCGGCCAGGGAGGGGGTGGCCGTGAGGCTGGCACCCAACAGGCCCAAGGCGGCCAGCGAGGTCACAAAAGAACGTCGAATCATGGGACAAGTCTCCTGAGGTTGGCGCCAGACGGGCTGGCTGTGGGGTGGTCAGTCCAATGTAGTGAGGCTTGGTCAATTTGTGACTACATGAAAACCCCTGTGTTGGACTTTTTCGTATCACTTCAGGTGGGGCGGGGCCGTGAACCCTAGCCACTGGCTTTCCAGCCACTCGGCCAAGCCCAGGCCGAGCAGGTCATGCCGGGGTGCGGCAATGATTTGTGCGCCCACCGGCAGACCTTGGGGCGTGAGGCCCAGCGGAAAAGCCGTGGCGGGCAAGCCCACCACGCCGGGGTAGCCAGCCCAGAAGAGGGAGTGGGTGTGGGGCTGAGGCTGGCCATTCACCGTCACCATGCGTTCCCAACGCTGCCCTTGGTGGTTGTGGTGAATGGGCAGTGAAGTGGCCACCGGGCAAATCACCAGGTCGAATTGCTCGAAGGTGTGTGCCCACTGACGCCGCAACCGTTCACGGCGTTGGTCCCAACTCACCCAGTCGCGATGGCTCATCACGCTGGCGCGGTAGGTTCGGCTTTCGGTGTCGTCTTGATCGGCGGGCAGCTGGGCTGCGCGCTGCGCCATCTCGGCCCAGGCCTTGGCATCGAGCAGGGCGCCGGTGGCCGAGCGCAACAGGTGCATATACGTCGCATGGCTTTCCTCATCGTCGACCGGGCGCCAGTCGGTTCGCACCTGAACTCCCGCCCGGGACAAGCACGCGGCCAACTCGCCCAGCCGCGCGCGAATGGCGTCGTCCACCGGTGCGGTGGGGGAATCGTCGATCACGGCCACGCGCAAGCCCTGTGGGCCCTCGAAGCGACGCGGCCATTCAAACGGCACCCAGCCCATGGGGCCGTATTGCACCGCCGGCTGCGCCAGCACCGACCAGGCCAATCGGAGGTCCTGGGCGCTGCGGGCCATGGGCCCAATGGCGGCAATGTCCAGCGTGTCGGCATTCACGGTGCCCGGCAGTTCATGCCCGGCCATGCTCAACAGGCCCCAGGTGGGCTTGTGCCCATAGACCCCGCAGTAGTGGGCCGGGTTGCGAATCGAAGCACCGATGTCACTGCCCAGCTCCAACGGGGTGAAGCCCGCCGCCAAAGCCGCCGCCGAACCCCCCGAGGAGCCGCCGGGTGAGCGGCTCAAGTCCCAGGGGTTGGCGGTGGTTCCATACACCGGGTTGAAACTTTGCCAGTCGGCCAAGGCCACCGGCACATTGGTTTTGCCCAGAATGATGGCCCCCGCATCCACCAAGCGTTGAACGGCCCAGGCGTGCTGGCTGGCCACGTTGTTCGCCAAGGCCTCAAAGCCCCAACAGGTGGGCAAGCCCGCCACGTTGAAGGCTTCCTTCACCGTCATGGGCAAGCCATGCAAAGGTCCTCGGGAATGGCCTTGTCGGCGTTCGGCATCGGCGACACGCGCCTCGCGCAAGGCGTGTTCGAAGCGCCGCACCACCACCGCGTTGATGGGGCCATCCAGGGCTTCGATGCGATCGATGTGCGCGCGCGTGAGCGCCTCGGACGACAACTGGCCACTGGCCAGTTGGGCGCACATCGCCGTTGCCGTCAGGTGAAAGACATCGGACATGGCTGGCCTCCTGAATAATTGGGGTCAGGTGACATTATTGGGTGACAACGCCCGCAACAGGAGCAAATCATGAACAGCCGTCCCTTGATGGTGGGTTGGGGTCACACCCCTTTTGGCAAGCACGACGCCTTGGACTTGGAGCAATTGTTCCGCGAGGCCGCCCAGCCCGCGCTGGCCATGGCCGGGGTGGCCCCCAGTGACATCGATGGCATTTTTGTGGGCACCTTCAACGCGGGCTTTGTGCCCCAGGACTTCAGCGCCACCACGGCGGCGCTGGCCATGCCCGAGTTTCGTCACACGCCGGCCGTCCGATTGGAGAACGCCTGCGCCACGGGCTCAGCCGCCTTGTGGGCCGGCCTCGATGCCTTGCTCAGCGGGCGCATGAAGCGGGTGCTGGTGGTGGGCATGGAAAAAATGAACACCTTGCCCAATGCCCAAATTGGCGAGGTCTTGCTCAAGTGCTCGTATGTGAAAGAAGAAGCAGGTCGCCCCGGTGGCTTTGCCGGCATTTTTGGCCTGATTGCGCAAAGCTATGCCGAGCGCTTTGGCGACCCCAGCGACGCCTTGGCGCGCATTGCCGCGAAAAACCACGCCAATGGGGTGCGCAACCCGTGGGCCCACCTGCGGCGCGACTTGGGCTATGACTTTTGCCGCCAGGTGTCCGAGAAAAATCCGGTGGTCGCGGGTTTGCTCAAGCGATCCGATTGCTCGCTGGTGTCCGACGGTGCGGCCGCTGTGGTGTTGGCCTTGGAGCCCACCGGCTCGGGGCCGGTGGTGCGTTGGAAATCGCGCACGCACGTCAACGAGTGGTTGCCCTTGTCGCGTCGCGACCCCACCCGGTTTGAGGGGGCTGCCTTGGCATGGCAAAAGGGTTTGGCCGATGCCGGTCTGCGCCTGGACGATGTGAATGTGGTGGAGACCCACGATTGCTTCACCGTGGCCGAGCTCTTGGCCTACGAGGCCATGGGCTTGGCCCCGCAGGGGCAGGGGGGGCGCGTGATCGAGCAAGGCCTCACGGCTTTTGATGGGCGCTTGCCCGTGAACCCCTCGGGCGGCTTGAAATCTCGAGGTCACCCGATTGGTGCCACCGGGGTGTCGCAACACGTGATGATGGCCATGCAGCTCAGCGGCACCGCCGGCGAGATGCAAGTGCCCAGCGCCCATGTGGGTGCGGTGTTCAACATGGGTGGCGCCGCAGTGGCCAACTACCTGAGCGTGCTGGAGGCCGCATGAGCGTGGCCAATGGGCTGCCCACCGATCGCCTCACCCAGGCGATGAACCTCTCGGAGTTGTTGCGTCAAACGGCTCGCCAATTTCCCGATCGCCCCGGCTTGCACCACCGCGAGCACAGCTGGTGTTGGCGCGACATCGATGCCCGAGTGGACGCGATGGCCCATGGCTTGCATCAATTGGGGGTGCGACCGGGTGACAAAATCCTCGTTCACTCGCGCAACAACCTGCCGTTGTTCGAGAGCGCATGGGTGGCTTTTCGCATGGGCTGTGTCTGGGTGCCCACCAACTTTCGCCTGGCCCCGACCGAGGTGGCGTATTTGGCCCAATCCAGTGGCGCCAAGGTCATGCTCTACGAGCGGGGTTTTGAAGCCCATGTGCAAGCCGTGCGCGAGGCCGCACCGGAGGTGCAGCACGTCATCGCCATTGGCGAGCCGCGCGAGGGCGAGCGCAGTCATGCCCAGGTTTTGGCTCCTCACTTGGGGCAGCGCTTTGACTCGGTGACGGTTCACCCCGACACGCCGCTCTGGTTTTTCTACACCTCGGGCACCACCGGGCGCCCCAAAGCCGGGGTGCTCACGCATGGGCAAATGGCTTTTGTGGTGACCAATCATTTGGCCGACCTGATCCCCGGCACCACGGAGCGCGATTGCTCGATTGCGCCCGCCCCTTTGTCACATGGCGCGGGCATTCATGCCCTGTTGAACGTGGCGCGGGGTGCGGCCACCGTGCTCATGCCCGGCGAACGTCTGGACCCAGAAGTGTTCTGGCAGTTGGTGGAGCAGCACCGCGTGAGCAACCTCTTCACCGTGCCCACCATCGTCAAAACCTTGGTGGAGCATCCGGCAGTCGACCAATACGACCACAGCAGCTTGCGCCATGTGATTTATGCCGGGGCGCCCATGTATCGCGCCGATCAGCAACTGGCCCTGATCAAGCTGGGCAAGGTGCTGGTGCAGTATTTCGGCTTGGGCGAGGTGACCGGCAACATCACGGTGTTGCGCCCCGACCAGCACCACGAAAACGACGACCACCCCGACGCCAACGTGGGCTCGTGTGGTCGCCCCCGAACGGGCATGGAGGTGTCGATTCAGGATGCCCAAGGCCGTGTGCTGCCCCCGGGCGAAGTGGGCGAAATTTGCTGCCGTGGCCCGGCGGTGTTCAATGGCTACCACAACAACCCCGAGGCCAGCGCCAAAGCCTTGTCGGGGGGGTGGTTCCACACTGGGGACTTGGGCCGCATGGACGAGCGGGGTTTTGTCTACATCACGGGGCGCGAGTCGGACATGTACATCTCGGGCGGCTCCAACGTTTACCCCCGCGAGGTGGAAGAGGTCATCTTGACGCACCCGGCGGTGCTGGAGGTCGCCGTGCTCGGCTTACCCGATGCGCAGTGGGGCGAAATCGGTGCGGCCGTCATCGTGTGCCGCGAAGGGCATCGCCTCACCGAGGCCGAGTTGATGGCTCACCTCGATGGGCGTTGCGCCAAATACCGCTGGCCCCGGCAGGTGCACTTTTGGCCGGCCTTGCCCAAATCGGGCTACGGCAAGATCGTCAAGAAAGACATCCGGGAACAACTCCTGAGCGCCGTCAAGGCATGAAGTCCTCGTGATCCATGACCTGCAAGTCGCTGGCGATGAGCGGGGTGAAGTCCATGGCGTCCAGGATGTCGCGTTGCAAATCAATGCCAGGTGCAATTTCAAACAACTCCACCCCCTTGGGGGTGAGGCGAAAGCTGCCCCGCTCGGTGAGGTAGAGCACCGTCTGACCGCGCACTACGCCTTGTGACCCGCTGTAGGTGATTTGGGCCACCTGGGCCACCAGTTTGTTGACCTGACCGGGGGCCAGCACCCGCAGGTGTCCGTCGCCGGTTTGCAAACGAACGCCCTTGGCCGAGAAGGTGCCGCAAAACACCACCTTGCGGGCATTTTGGGCAATGTCGATGAAGCCCCCAGGTCCCACGGCCAAACCGCCCAACTGGCTCACATTGACGTTGCCTTCGGCATCGAATTCACCAAAGCCCAAAAAGGCAATGTCGAGCCCGCCGCCCGCATAGAAATCAAATTGTGTGGGTGCATCGAGCATGGCGGTGGCGTTGCGCGCATAGCCAAACAACACGCCATCCATCAAGGTGCCGCCATAGGTGCCGTGCTCAATGGTTTGGTAAATGCGGTGTTGTTCATTGCGGGCTGCAATCAGACGGGCCACGGCATCGGGAATGCCCACGCCGTAGTTCACCACGGGACGTGCCTGCCCAGTGTTGAAGAGTTCGCGTGCGGCGCGTTTGGCAATCGCCTGACGTTCGCCAAACGCTTCGTGGGATTCCGATCGGCTGCGCTCGGCGGCCAAGTCCTTGGCCACGCTTTGTGCACGCGCCTCGTGGGTCAACTCGCCGCTGAAGGCAGGGTCGAAGGGAATGTCGTAGCTGGTGCGTTGCTCGGGGTCCACCACAATGGCATCGACCCAGGCAGACGGGATGCGCACCTCGCGGGCTTTGAGTGAGCCATTGGACACACGCTGCTGCACCTGCACAATGACTTTGCCACCGCTGTTGCGCGCCGCCAGGGCCAAGGCGGTGGCGTCGAGGTTGGCCGCTTCGTGTTCGAAGCTGATGTTGCCGTCTTCGTCGGCAGCGCTGGCGCGCACGATGGCCACATGAATGGGGAACGTCTTGTAGCGCAAATACTCGCGGCCATCGAACTGAACCACCTCACTCAAATCTTCCTGTGCGGCTTCGTTCATCTTGCCGCCACCCAAGCGGGGGTCACACACCGTGCCCAGACCCACATGGGTGAACAGACCCGGTCGGCCTGCGCCAATCTCACGCATGAGTTGACTGCTCACGCCTCCTGGCAGGATGTAGGCCTCGATCTCATTGTGCTTGGCCAGTTGTTGCATGGCGGGCGACCACACCCAGTGGCCGCCAATCACCCGCTTGACCAAGCCTTTGTGGGCAAAGCAATTCATGCCCTTGGTTTTTTTGTCGCCAATGCCCAGGGCGTGCATCACCGTCAGTCGGCGTGGGCTTTGCGTGCTCAAAAAGCGGCGTTGAACCGCTTCGAACACACAGCTGGCTTCCATGAGCCCACCGCCACCGCCCATGAGGCCCACGGTGTCGTCGTCGCGAATGAGATGAACGGCTTGATCGGCCGTCATGAACAGGGAGTCATTCATGCTGGTCTTTCAGCGGTTGACGTCAAACAAGGCGGCGCCTTTTTTCAAAGCGCTTTTGGCGATGACGCCACGGTGAATCTCGCTGGTGCCGTCGAAGATGCGGTAGATGCGCGCATCGCGGTAGTAACGCTCAATCGGCAGTTCTTTGCAAAAGCCCATGCCGCCAAACACTTGCACCGCGCGGTCGACCACGCGCCCCAGCATTTCCGCGGCATGCACTTTCACCATGGCGATGTGCTCGCGTGCGTCCATGCCTTGATCGAGCATCCAGGCGGCGTGGTAGACCATCCAGCGGGCGGCTTGGATGTCGATGACGCTGTCTGCAATGTGCTGTTGCACCATTTGAAAGTCGCCAATGCGGGTGTTGAATTGCCGACGCTCATTGGCCCAGGACACTATCAACTCGCACACGTGGCTGGCCTTGCCCACCGCGCGCGCACCAACTTGTGCCAAGCGCACCACGTTCAAGGCCCCCATGGCCAACTTGAAGCCTTGGCCGGGCTCGCCCAACAAGGCCATGGGTTCGAGCACCACTTGGTCAAAAAACAATTCCAGGTGGGGGGTGCCGCGCAGGCCCATCATTTTTTGGTCTTTGCCCAAGGTGAAACCTGGCAGGCCTTTGTCGACCATGAACATGGAAATGGCGTTGTCACCGGTGCGTGCCGACACCAAAAAGAAATCGCTCCACTCGGCATCGCTGATGAAGTGCTTGGCGCCATTGAGCACCCAGCCTTGTTCGGTGCGTTCGGCGCGGGTGCTGATGCCTGCGGCATCGGAGCCGGCACCGGGTTCGGTGATGGCAATGGCACAGGTGCGCGTGCCGGCCACGGCGGGTTTGAGCCATCGCTCGATTTGTTCGCCTTGGCAATGCAGCAAGGGCTCATAGACGTTGCCAAAGGCGCGGCGAATCAGGATGTCGGTGGTGTGGCCGAATTGCTCCTCGCACAGGATGCGGTCGAGGTTGGACAAGCCGCCGCCGCCCAAGGCTTCGGGCATGTTCATGCCAAAAAGGCCCAGGGCCTTGGCTTGCTCATGCAAGGCCTGGGCTTTGGCTGGTTCCAGCGCACCCGTGTTTTCAACCTCGTCTTCCAAGGGTTGGACGACCTCTTGAATGAAACGGCGCACCGTTTCGATGAGCATTTTTTGTTCGCTGCTGAGTTCGAAGTTCATGATGAATGAATGGGGTCAATAAATGGGGTCAGGTGACATTAAAAATTCAAGGAGATGATGGCGCCGTCGCGGTCACACAAAGGGCAGACTCGCCGCATGGCAGGCCTTCGCCCAATCGAGTGGGGTGAACTGTTGCTCTCGCCGTTTGGAGATCACCTCGATGCTCACGGGCAAGTCGGCCGGCAAGGCCTGAAAAATGCCGCGCACGTCGATGCTGCCCTCACCGGGCAGGCTGCGCTCTTCCCGTGCGGTGAAGATCATTGCGTCGGTGCTGAAGTGCGTGCCCGCGAGGCCATCGCAGATTTGGGCGTAGTGCAGCCAGTGGCGTGGAATGGCGCGCAAATCGTCCAAGTGGGTGTGTGAGCGGCCCACATGCAAGGCATCGACCAGGATGCCGGCATTGGTGGGTTCTGCGGCGCGCTGAATCACGTCCATGGCCGCACGCGCATCGGGCACGGCGGTCCAAGGCATGAATTCCAAATCGGCGGTGAGGCCAAAGCCCTGCAGGTGTTCGCACACTTGGGCGTAGTGCGCCGACAGGCGCGAGCGGTCGGGGTCGTCGCCCGCCACCAGCACGGCTTGCGCGCCCAGGGCTTGGCCCGCGTCGAGCAAGGCGTCCCAGGCGTGCAAGTCAAACGACTCGCCGATGCGAATGATTTCGAGGTCGAGCACCTTCACCCCCGTGTCACGCTGAATGGCCAGGGCCTCGCGCATCAAGGCTGGGTCGTGCAACAGGGCTTGGTGAGGCCCACCTGGGGCATTGGGCATCAGGCGCAAACCCACGGCCGCATAGCCCGCCTCGTGCGCCACGGCCAAGGCTTGGGGCACGCTGCACCGGTGGGCGCTGAGGTAGGCCAGCGACAGCAATCGGTTCATGGGCATCATTGCAAGGGTGAGGTGGACAGGGGCATGGCGATGGTGGCGTGCATGTCGGTGGTGAGGTGAGCCGGTCCCCCTTGAGGTGGCCAAATGCCATCGGCCACGGCCTGGGCACGAATGGCTTGCCGGTCGTTGAGCGAGGCGTAGGCCCAAATGTTGGTGAAGCGCAATGGGCCGTCGAGCGCCACCATCGCCACCACACAGGGCGAACGTTGGGCGCGCGCAGGCACGGCTTGTTCCCACAAATCGATGGTGGGCTGCAGGCCACCGGGCTTGTTGCCGTAGGTGCGAATTTCATACACCGGGCCACGCACGCCCGATTCAGCGCTGGGTCGAACCGGGGGCATCCACCCAAAGCCTTCGTAGCCGGTTTGGGTGATGGCGCTGAACCATTCGGCGCAACCGAAAGGGTTGGCGCTTTGGCGGGTGCGGCGTTGCTCGGCGCGCAGTGTGGCGAGGTCGGCAAAGCCGCGCAACACCCACATTTGGTTGAGCTCGCCAATGTCGCTGAACCACACGCCCAGCAACTCGCCTTGGTGTTCAGGGGTTTGGCAAAAAGCCTGAACCGCTTGGGCCGCAGCGGCTGCCGTGCCAAAGTTCAGGGTCAGGGTGGCGAGTTCGTAGTGCATGGTGGACTCCGGAGGAACTGAAAAAGAAGCTGGCGGCAATGGGCGTTGGGCCAAGTGATGGGCCGCAATGTGGCCAAAGGTCATGGCTGGCCCGAGGGTGATGCCGCCGGCGGGGTAGTGACCACCCATGAGGCTGGACTGGTCGTTACCGCAGGCATACAAGCCAGCGATGGGGTGGCCTTCGCTGTGCAGCACTTGGGCGTGCGCATTCACAGGCAAACCGGCAAAGGTGCCCAGGCTGCCCATGACGACCTTCACCGCGTAATAAGGGGCTTGGTTGAGTTCGCCCATGCAGGGGTTGGGCCAGCCGTGGGCTTGGGCCCAATCGGCATCGCCCGAGAGGCGGTTGTAGGGCGTTTGGCCTTTGCCAAAGTCGGGGTCTTCACCCCGACGTGCCCAGTCGTTGTATTGGGACACCGTGGCTTGCAGGGTGCGCGGATCCAGCCCACAGGCCTTGGCCAATTCAGCGAGGGTGCGCCCGCGGCGCAAATAGCCTTGACGAATCCACGGTTCCACTGGAAAGGGAAAAGGCTTGACGGCCCCCAGCCCATAGCGCTGCAAAAAGCGGCGGTCCACCACCAGCCAGGCTTCGGGCGAGGGGGTGTCGGGGCACGCGCGCAGCAAGTCTTGCATGACGTCGTGATAGGCGTTGGCTTCGTTGGTGAAGCGCAGGCCTTGGCCGGTGACGGCGATCAAGCCGGGCTTGGCGCGATCCACCAAATGCGGGAAGTGGTGCACGCCGCCGTCGGGGCGCGGCACCAGCGACACCGGGGCCAATGCCGCCGCTTGGTGCAAATCGCGACGCACCTGCGCACCCACCGATTCACCCAGGCGCAAGCCATCGCCGGTGTTGTGGGTGAAGCCCGCCGACCAGTGGCCCTTGCCGTCGCGAGCGTGCGGCAGCAACTCGGCCAAGCGTTGGGGGTCGCGGGCAAAGCCGCCACACGCCAGCACCACGCCGTGGGAGGCGGCCCAGTCGACGGCGCCATTGGGGCCCAGCACTCGAGCACCGCACACGCGCTGTTGTTCGTTTTGGAGCAACTGGATGGCGCGGTGACCCGTGACGAAGCGAACCCCCAGGGCTTGGGCGCTGCTCACCAGGGCACCCACCAAGGCATGGCCGTTGACCATCTGGGTGCTTTGGCCGTGTTGAATCCGATCGGACAGGTGTCGGGCCAAACGCCGCACAACATGCCCCAGCGAGTGCCAGTTGCGCTTGGCATTCAGGAAGTGGCGATGATCGGCCCCGGCAGCGATGCCCATTCCCCACAAGGTGTTGGGCGGCAAGGGGGGCTCAATGAGCGACAAGCGCTCGCCCAGGCGGCGGCCATCGAAGGGGGCTGCGCACACCGAACGGCCGCCGGTGCCGGCATGGGGGGCGCGGCCATGGAAATCGGGAATGGCGTTGCCATCGATGAATTGCAAGTCGGTGTGGGTTTGAAAAAACCGCACCATCGACGGTCCGTGCGCCAGCAAGGCCTGCACGCGCTCAGCATCGAAGTGCGCACCCAATTCGTGTTGCAAATATTGCCAGGGCTCGGCTGGGTCTTCGTGGTGCCCAGCCGCCAAGGCCAGCGGGTTGCGCGGTATCCACATCCAGCCGCCCGACCAGGCGGTGGTCCCGCCCAGGCGCTCGGCTTTTTCAATCACCGTGACCCGCAAGCCCAAGTGAGCGGCAGTGACGGCAGCCGACAAGCCCCCCGCCCCCGAGCCCAGCACCAACACCTCGGTGGGGGCAGGGGCCGATGCGGTCTGGGAATCGGTGCGGGACACGGCGGGTCACTCGGCGTAAATGGGGCGCTTGCCCGAAGCGGGCGATGCGGCATTGGCGCCCACGCCATCGGCGGGCAGAGCCGTGAGCTGGAAAAAGGGTGAAGCGCTGCTGGCGGCCGCCAGTTGTTGGGCGCAGGCCAGCAGGGGCGTGGCCAAAGCTTCCAGCCGGGCCGCATCCAGCCGCACCGACGGCCCGGCGATGGTGACCACCCCAAACGCGGGTTGACCCGCAAAGCGCACGGGTGCCGACAAGGCCGAGAGGCCCAGCGTGTAGGTGTCCACCGTGATGCTGTAACCGCGCTCGCGCGTGCGCTGAACCTGGGCCATCACGTCTGGCCAGGTGGTGGGGGCATTCGGGCCAAAGTCTTCGGGCTTGCCCAAGCCTTGCTTCACCAACAAAGACAAGGCGTCGTCGTCGGGCAGGGTGGACAACCAGGCCCAACCCGAAGAGGAGCAGGACAAGCGGGCGTCACTGCCCATGTCGGGGTCGTAGCGCAAACCTTGGCGAGCCCCTTGCGCACGGGCCACCCAGGTGAGCCGCTCGCCATCCACCACCGACAAGCGAACCAATTCGCCCGAGGTTTCGGCCAATTGGTTGAGCAAGGGTTGGGCGATGTCGACGATGCCCGAATGGCTGAGGTAGGACAGGCCCAAGGACACCAGCTTGGTGGTCAACAGGTATTGGCCATGGCCACGGGCTTGGCGCACATAACCCGCTTGTTGCAAGCTGGCCAACAAGCGATGCACCGCGCTTTTGGGAATGCCCAAAGCGTCGGCGATGTGGGCCAACTCCAGCCCTTCGCCGTGTTGGGCCAGCAGCTCCAAGATGGCCAGGGTGCGCTCCAGAATGCCGTTCATGATGGTTTTGAGATGAAATTCGAAATTGGAATTTCGTTCCAGTTTAACGGTTTTCGGTTAGGATGGGGTCATGACCTTTGGCCTTGGGGCGACAAGATGTTGGATGCATTGAGCGGGGCAACCCGCGTTCACTTCATCGTGGGGGATCCCATCGCCCAGGTGAAATCGCCCTTTGGGGTGACGCAAGCTTTTGAGCAGCACGGTCGCAATGCCGTGTGCTTGCCCGCCCACGTGGCACCTGAAGATTTGGCCCGCTGGTGTGAGGGGGTGACGGCCATGCGCAATGTCGATGGCTTGATCATCACCGTGCCGCACAAGTTCGCGGCCATGGACTTGTGCGCCAGCACCTCGGCGCGCTCGGCGTTTGTGGGGGCGGCCAACACCTTGCGTCGTCGCCCCGATGGGCAATGGCACGGCGACATGTTCGACGGCGTGGCCTTTGTGCAAGCGCTGTGCGCCCAAGGGGCCAATCCCCAAGGCCAGCGCGTGTTGCTCGTGGGCGCTGGCGGGGCGGGCTCGGCCATTGCCCATGCTGTTTTAGAAGCTGGCGCTGCCCAATTGCACATTCGCGATGCCGATGCGGCTCGCGCAGCCGCCTTGGTGCAGCGCTTGCAAGGGCTGGCGGCGGGTGCGGTGGCTTTGGGCCCAGCGCAAACCTCGGGGCACGACATCTTGATCAATGCCACACCCAGGGGCATGGCCCCAGCTGACCCCTTGCCCATCGACCTCACGGGCTTGCAATCGCACCAGGTCGTGGGTTGCGTGATCACCCAACCTGCCGTCACCCCCCTCATTGCTCAGGCCCGCGCCTTGGGGTGTCGAACCGTGACGGGAGGCGACATGTTTGCGCAGGTGCGCGACTTGATGGTGTCGTTTTTGTTGGAGGATGTCGCATGAACGTGTTCAGACACGGCCCCGATGGCTTGTCGCCCAATGCCGCTTTTGATGTGGTGGTGGTGGGTGCGGGCGGCGCCGGGCTGGGTGCAGCTCTCTTTGCCGCCCTCGATGGGGCCTCGGTGTTGTTGGTGGAGCGCACCGACCGGGTGGGCGGCACCACGGCTTGGTCGGCGGGCACCAGCTGGATCCCCGGCAACCCGCATGGCCCCCGGGTGAATCCCACGGACAACCTGGACGCCGCGCGCACCTACTTGGATGCGGTGGTGGGTCCTCGCAGCTCGGCAGCATTGCGCGAGGCGTTTTTGCAGAGTGGACACGAGGCGGTGAGCCGCCTGGAGCGCGACACCGAGGTGCGTTTCCGACCCTACCCCAAGCACCCCGATTACGAATCCGACCAGCCGGGTGCGGTGCTGGCCGGCCGGGCGATTGAGCCTTTGCCGTTTGACGCACGCCAATTGGGCGACGCCATGGATTTGGTGCGCGAGCCCATTCCTGAGTTCACCGTGTTGGGCGGCATGATGGTGGATCGCACCGACATTCAACACCTGTTGGGCATGCGCAGCAGCTGGTCCTCCTTTCGCTACGCTTGTCGCATCGTGTTGCGCCATGCCCTCGACCGTTTGCGCCATACGCGCGGCACGCGCTGGGTGATGGGCAATGCCTTGGTGGGGCGCTTGCTGTTGTCGCTGCTCGCGCAGTCGCGGGTGACCTTGGTGATGCAAACCGAGGTGCGCGAGGTGACGCCACACCCCGACTTGCCCAGTGCCCATCGCTTGACCTTGGGCGCGGTGGGGCAAACCGCCGAGGTGCACGTGTTGGCCACCCAAGCCGTGATGGTGGCCACGGGTGGTTTCAACCGCCATGCCCAGTTGCGCCGCGAGCGTTTGGGTGACCTGCCTCAGGATTGGTGCCCGGGCGCACCGGGTCACACGGGGCAGTTGCACGAGGTCTTGGGCCGGCTGGGTGCGGTCCAAGGCCAGGGTGCCGCGTCGCCGGCGTTTTGGGCGCCCGTGTCTCGCCGCGAGCGCGACGACGGCAGCGTGGCGGTGTTCCCGCACTTTGTGATGGATCGCGCCAAGCCGGGCACCTTGGTGGTCGATGGCGAGGGGCGACGATTCCTCAACGAAAGCATGTCCTATCACCGCTTTGGGCTGGCCATGCAAGCCGCCCAAAGCGAGCGCATGAGCGTGCCGGCCTTTTTGCTGGCCGATGACCGCGCGTTGAAGGCGTATGGCCTGGGCATGGTGAGGCCGGGGGGGATGGGCCAAGCCGCGTTGCGCGAAGACGGCTACCTCATTTCGGCCAATAGCCTCGATGAGCTTGCCCGACAGTTGCAACTGGACCCCAACGTGTTGCGCGAGACGGTTCGGCATTTCAATGCACTGGCCGAGCAAGGCGTGGATACCGACTTTCACCGCGGCGAAACCGCCTACCAACAAAACCTGGGCGATGCGCAGTGGACAGGCCCCAACCCGTGTCTGGGCCCACTGGCGGTGGCCCCCTTTCATGCGGTTCGGCTCTACCCCGGCGACATCGGATCGGCCCAAGGCTGGGCCACCAATGCACACGCGCAGATGCTCAATGCGCAGGGCGAGGTTTTGCCCGGTTTGTATGCTTTAGGTAACGATATGCAGTCCATCATGGGTGGGGTGTATCCGGCGCCAGGCATCACGATTGGGCCGGGACTTGTTTTTGCTCAGATCGCGACCCGTCATGCTGCGGTAAAACCGCGGTCATGAACACACCTTCTCCCCAATCGCAGTCCCGGGGTCGCTGGGTCGAGCACATTCATCGGCAATTGTTTGATCCGCATCACCGGGGGGGATACGCCCGGCGATTCGATCATTTCATTGCCTGGGTCATCATCTTCAGCGTCTTGGCCATAGGGGCCGAGCACGTCGAGCCCTTGCAAAACCGCTTTGCCCACGCCCTGGAGTGGTTCGACTTGGTGTGCGTGATCATCTTCACGGTGGAATACCTGCTGCGCGTGTGGGTAGCCCCTTTGCGGCCCGAGTTCGCAGGCAAGCCTTGGGCGCGTTGGCGTTACCTCACCAGCCCCTATGCCCTGATTGATTTCGTGGCCATTTTTCCCTTCTACCTCACGGCCATCATGGGCGTGGACCTGGCCACCTTGCAGTTGTTGCGTTTGGTGCGTTTGTTGCGAATCCTCAAGCTCACTCGCAACCTGGTGCCGGCTTGGCATGAGTTTCAGCGCCTCAACCAGGGCCGAACCTTCCGCGCCAAGCTGCACGCCCTCATGGAGCCCACGGGGCACTCGGGCCAGTTGCGCACTTACGTCGACAACTTCATTGTGTTTTGGGTGTTGTTGTCGATTGTGTGTGTGGTGCTGGAGTCGGTGGAGTCGGTGCACAGCCTGCTGTCTTTGCAATTCCTCATCATCGACACCTTGGCGTTTGGGGTGTTCACCGTGGAATACCTGATCCGGCTTTACACCGCACCCGAGGACAGCCGCTTCAAAAAGGCGTTTTCCTCGCATGGGGCGTTTGTGTTCAGCCCCCAAGCCATCATCGATTTGCTGGCCATCCTGCCGTTTTTGCTGGAGGTCTTGTGGCCCAACCAAATGGACTTGCGTTTCTTGCGCGTTTTCCGATTGGCCCGACTGCTCAAGCTCACCCGTTACACCTCGGCGATGACCACCCTCTACAAGGTCTTGCGGCGAGAGTGGCAGGTGATTTTTGCTTCCGTGTTCATCATGATGCTGCTCATTGTGTTGGCCGCGAGCTTGGGCTATTTGCTGGAGCGCGAATCCCAGCCCGACAAATTCGAAAACATTCCCCAATCGATTTATTGAGCGGTGATCACTTTGGCGTCGGTGGGCTATGGCGACATTTCGCCGGTCACGGCCTGGGGCCGAACCCTCACGGTGTTGCTCTCGCTGGCCGGCGTGGGCATTTTTGCGATTCCAGCGGGTTTGCTGGCTTCGGCGTTCACCGATCAATTGCGCATCGACCGGGACAACTTCAAACGCAAATTGCTGGACGACCTCGAAGCCGGAGATGACCATCAAGGTCAGCGTCGCGCCGATTTGGCTGAAGAGGCTGAACGCTTGCATTTGTCGCAAGAAGACTTGCAACGCTTGCGGCGGGAAGCCCAAGAGGAGTTTGAGTTGCAGCAGCGGCGCGACCAACAGGCCGTGGGTCTGTTGGTCATGGATCCTCAATCGCACCCCGAGTTGGTGGCTGCTCAGGCCTCTTTGCTGTGCCATCAATTGGAACTCTTGTCGGCCCACCTGGACCCGAACACGCTGGCCCCGGCCCAGGCGGGCAAGGGCCAACACCTTCACCCCCGGCTGGCTGAGGTGATGCAACAGCTGCGCCAACCGCAGGCTTAAGTGGGCAAGGGCGGGTTTGCGAGAATCCGCCATTCGCTTGTGAAAGACGACATGAAGACCCTGACCCTCACCCGCCCCGACGACTGGCACTTGCACGTGCGCGATGGACAGGCCTTGCAGGCTGTGGTGCCCCACACCAGCGCCCAGTTTGGCCGCGCCATCATCATGCCCAACCTCAAGCCCCCCGTGACCACCCCAGAATTGGCCATGGCTTACCGGGAGCGCATCCTGGCTGCTGTGCCCTCTGGTCACCGCTTTGAGCCTCTGATGACGCTCTACCTGACCGATCGCACGCCCCCGCAAACCATTGCCCAAGCCAAGGCCGCTCGCGTGGTGGCCCTCAAGCTCTATCCCGCCGGTGCAACCACGAACAGCGACTCGGGGGTCACCGATTTGCGTCACGTGCGAGCGACGCTGGAGGCCATGCAAAAAGAGGGGCTGCTGTTGCTGATTCACGCCGAAGTCACCGATGCCGATGTGGACGTGTTTGACCGCGAGGCGGTGTTCATCGACCGGCACCTGGTGGGCTTGCGCCGCGACTTCCCCGAACTGAAGATCGTGGTCGAGCACATCACCACCCGAGAGGCTGCGCAGTATGTGCAAGGTGCCGACGCCTTCACCGCGGCCACCCTCACGGCGCACCATTTGCTGTTCAACCGCAATGCCTTGTTCACCGGCGGCTTGCGGCCCGATTACTACTGTTTGCCCGTGCTCAAGCGCGAGGTGCATCGCCAGGCCTTGTTGGCCGCGGCCACCAGCGGCAACCCGCGATTCTTTTTGGGCACCGACAGTGCACCCCACCCCAGCCACCTCAAAGCCCATGCCTTGGCGTGCGCGGGTTGTTACACGGCCTTGAGCGCCATGCCCCTGTATGCGCAAGCCTTTGAGCAAGCCCAAGCCCTGGACAAGCTCGAAGCCTTCGCCAGCTTCCATGGCCCCGACTTTTATGGCTTGCCCCGGAACACCGAATCGCTCACCTTGAAGCGCGAGCCCTGGACCTTGCCCGAGACCTTGCAGTTTGGCGATGCCTCGCTCACGCCTTTGTGCGCGGGCGACACCCTGGATTGGCAAGTCGTCGCCTGAGCGTGGGGCAGGACGAGGCGTCGACCGGGTTGTTGGGCCCACTGGCGGCGTGGCAGCACCCGGGCTTGCAAGCGTTGGCCGAATGGGCCACGACCGTGGAAACCCAGTGGGCGAAGGGCTTGGCCTTGCCTCAGGTGCTCAATGCCATGTGGGACACCTCGCGTTTTGTGGCGCACGATGCCTTGCCGCCCCATGAACCCTACGAGCGCTTCATTGGGCAACACCAACAAGTGCCCACCCGGCCCAATGCACACGATGCCTTGAACGCTTGGTGCTGGATGCAGTGGCCTCGCCTCAAGCAGCACTTCAACGCCTTGCAATGCGAGGCGATTGCTCGCGATGGCATTCAGTCGCGCCGTGGGCCGGTGCGCGATGCCATCACCGTGTTCGATGAGAACGGTTTGTTTTTGAAGGTCTCGGATGCGATTTGGCAAGCGGTGGTGGACCATGATTGGCAACGTGCTTTCGTCACCCACCGCGCCGACTGGTCGCACTGCCGCTTGGCGGTGGTGGGCCACGCCTTGCTGGAAAACCTGATTCGCCCTTTCAAGGGCATCACCGCGCACGTGTTGCGCTGGCCCGAGGCCTGGGGCGATTCGCTGGACGAGGCGGATGTCCACGCCACCCAACACCTTGCTGCAACGGTGCTGGCCAGCAAGCCGTTTCATCCTTTGCCGGTGATGGGCATCCCCGGTTGGATGCCGCAACAAGATGAGGCTTTTTACAACGACCCTCAGGTGTTTCGACCCAAACGTGTGAAGCTTCGGTAAAGCGCGCTTGGCAATAGCAGTAGCGCTTGTCGGGGTTATTTGCGTGGCACTTGAATTGGGGCCGCATCGCCCTAACATTCGCACCAACGGCCACTTTCAAGGCCGGTTTCAAAGGACAACATGAAACGCATCGTTCTCTTCGTTTTGACCAACCTGGCCGTGGTGCTGGTCTTGGGCATTGTGGCCAACATCTTGGGGGTCAACCGATTCCTCACGGCCAACGGATTGGACCTCACCGCCTTGCTGGGCTTTGCCCTCATCATGGGCTTTGGCGGCGCCTTCATTTCGCTGCTGATGAGCAAGCCCATCGCCAAATGGAGCACCGGGGCGCAAGTCATTCAGCAACCCCAAAACCAAGATGAAGCTTGGTTGGTGGACACCGTGGCTCGCTTGGCGCAAAAAGCGGGCATTGGCATGCCGGAAGTGGCCATTTACGAAGGCGAACCCAATGCCTTTGCCACCGGCGCTTTCCGTGACTCCTCGCTGGTGGCGGTTTCCACGGGCTTGCTCGAAGGCATGACCCGCGAAGAAGTTGAAGCCGTGCTGGGCCACGAGGTGGCGCACATCGCCAACGGCGACATGGTGACCCTCACCCTCATCCAAGGGGTGCTCAACACCTTTGTGATCTTCCTGAGCCGGGTGGTGGGCTACTTGGTGGACAGCGCCTTGCGCAAAAACGACGAGGAATCGAGTGGCCCGGGCATTGCCTACTACGTCACCAGCATCGTGCTCGACATTGTGTTTGGCATCGTGGCCAGCATGATCGTGGCCTGGTTCAGCCGCCAGCGCGAGTTCCGCGCCGATGTCGGTGCCGCCGAGTTGATGGGACGCAAGCAACCCATGATCAACGCCTTGCACCGATTGGGCGCCATGCAACCTGGTGCCTTGCCGCAAAGCGTGGCGGCTTTTGGCATCGTGAGTGGGGTGAGCAAGCTATTTGCCAGCCACCCCCCGCTGGAAGAGCGCATCGCGGCCTTGCAGGCCCGTTGAGCCCGGCGAAGCCCTTCAGTTGGTGGCCGGCAGCCCCAACAGGCTGCGAGCCACCGCTTCGCCCACTTTGATCCCATCCACGCCCGCCGACAAAATCCCGCCCGCATAGCCCGCGCCTTCGCCTGCGGGATACAAGCCCTTGAGGTTGGGGCTTTCCAAGCTGCTGGGGTTGCGCTCGATGCGCAAAGGCGAAGAGGTGCGCGTTTCCACACCCGTCATGACGGCGTCCCACCGGTCGTAGCCTTTGATCTGGCGGCCCATGGCGGGCAAGGCCTCGCGCATGGCGTCGGTGGCATAGGCGGGCAAGGCCTCGTGCAAGTCCACCAGTTTCACGCCAGGCCGGTAAGACGGCGTCACGTTGCCCCAAGTGGTGGAAGCGCGTTGCGCCAAAAAGTCACCCACCAGTTGGCCCGGTGCCTCGTAGGTGCCACCACCCAGCACATAGGCTTGGGCTTCGAGTTCGCGCTGGAGCACGATGCCCGACAAGGGATGCGCGCCCGTTGCGGCGTTGTGGGTGTCGCCACTCCAGCCCGCTAAGGCAGCGGCCAGGCGTTCTGGGTCTTGGGGATAGTCGGCAGGGTCGATGCCCACCACCAGACCCGAGTTGGCGTTGCGCTCGGCACGCGAATACTGGCTCATGCCATTGGTGACCACGCGCCCCATCTCGCTGGTGGCGGCCACCACCGTGCCACCGGGACACATGCAAAAGCTGTAGACGGTGCGACCATTGCGGGCGTGGTGAACCAACTTGTAGTCGGCCGCACCCAGCAGGGGATGACCGGCATGCACCCCCCAACGCGCCTGGTCGATGAGGCTTTGCGGGTGCTCGATGCGAACACCAATCGAAAAAGGCTTGGCTTGCATGGCCACCGATTGACGGTGCAGCATGACGAAGGTGTCGCGTGAGCTGTGGCCCAGCGCCATCACCGCATGTTGGGTGTTCAGGGTGTAGGACTCGCCCGTGTCCTGATTGAGGACGGACAAGCCTTGCAGTTGGCGACGCTCGTCGTAAACGATGTCGGTCACGCGGTGGCCAAATCGAACCTCGCCGCCGAGGCGACGAATTTCTTCGCGCAAACCTTCCACCACCTTCACCAGCTTGAAGGTGCCAATGTGGGGGTGGGCGGCATAGAGGATGTCGTCGGGGGCGCCGAAGCGAACAAACTCTTGCATGACCTTGCGCCCCAAGTGGCGCGGGTCTTTGATTTGGCTGTAGAGCTTGCCATCAGAAAACGTGCCGGCTCCACCTTCACCAAATTGCACGTTGCTCTCGGGCTTTAACTGGCGCTTGCGCCACAGCCCCCAGGTGTCTTGCGTGCGCTGTCGCACGCTGGGCCCGCGTTCGAGCACGATGGGGGCGAGGCCCATTTGCGCCAGCACCAAGGCGGCGAAGAGGCCGCAGGGCCCAAAGCCCACCACCACCGGTCGGTTCGGGTGAGTGGCTGCCCAATCGGCGGGCGCTTGCACCGGTGGGTGCCAGGTCATGTCGGGCGTGGCTTGCACGTGGGGGTTCCCCGCCAATCGTTGCAAGCACTCGGCCTCTTGGGCGGAATCGCTCAAGCCCACCTCCAGGATGTAAACCACCTGCAGGGGTTTTTTGCGCGCATCAAAACTGCGCTTGAACACCGTCCGGGTGGTGAGGCTGGCCAAGGGCACGCCCAAGACCTCGGCGGCACGCGCCCACACCGCCTCGATGACGACTGGGGGGTCGGACTCTGGGGTGGGCGCACTGAAGCGCGCATCCAAGGGGAACTTGATTTCGCTGATTCGGATCATGAGGCTTGCAAGCATACGAGATGTGCCTGCTGGATAATGCGCCGGTGAAGTTCGCCAGGCCGTCGCTGGTGCAAGCGTGGAAACACCGCACTGGAGGAACGTCCGGACTGCATAGGACAGCGTAGGAGGTAACACCTCTCCACCGTGAGGTGAGGATCAGAGCAACAGAGACGAGCCGCTTGAGTGCGGGTGAAACGGGCAATCTCTACGCGCAGCAATACCAAGTAGGCCAACGTTGAGGCGGTCCGCTGAGTTGGCGGGTAGGTAGCACCGAGCCGGGTGGGCGACCCCCGGCCCAGAGGAATGACGGTCACAAAGGGGCAACCCTTTGCACAGAATCCGGCGTATCGGCGAACTTCACTTTTTTTGGTCGCCTGGCAGCGACCAGCGCTCGCGCATGCGCGCCAGCAAGTCTTTGGCCACCAGGGAGCTGGCGGCATCCGACAAATGATCGCCGTAGCTGTAGAGGTAAGTGCCGTCTTTGGCCATGGGGCAACGATCGGTCACCGGGTCGCACAGCAAAGGCACTGGGTTGTAAACCAGCACCTCGGGGTTGGCGGCTTGCAAGCGTTGGGCAAAGGCGTAGTAGGGTGCCGTCCACTGCAAATGGTCGCTGTACCGCTGCACGCATTTCGGATTGGGGCTGCGGTGAAGCAAGGTGCTCAACACGGGCAGCGAGGTCATGGGGCCTGAGATACAGTCGTTGGGATCGGGTAAGGTGGGGTTGTCCAACACGAACACCACGTGCCGCCCGAGCTGCAAACGTGCAAAGACGCGGGAATAGGCGTCAATCCAGCGTTGCTGATCGGCTTCACTGGGGACTTTCAACACCCGCCCGGTGCCGTGTTCCAGCGGCATCAGCCCACGCAAGGCGTTGTTGAACACCACCACTTGAACGGCAGGGTCGCGCTCAATGCGGGCCAAGGCGATGTCGTTGTCACGCCCAGTGCCCAAAAAGTTGGTGCCACCCACCAGCATCCACGCCTGTTGAGGCCCGGACTCTCGGGCCAGGCCATAAAACAAGGCCTCGGCCTTGCTGTCGCCCAAGGCGATGAACTGTGGGCTCACGCCCTTGTTGTCTTGAATGCAGTAGCCAATGCCCACCATTTCGGAATCGGTGAGCCCGCAGGTGTTGAGCAAGCGGCCCCGATCTGCCCCAATGACCATGGTGGTGGGGTCGGCCTCGAGCCGATCGGCAAAACGCCACGACAGGCCATGACCTCGGCTGACCCAATGCCCCAAGCCAAAGAGCACGGCCATGCCCAGCAGCAAAGCCGTCATGCGCGTTTTGCTGGGCGGGCCAAACCGAATGGGGCGCTCAATGAAACGGTGGGTGAGCGCGGCCAGCACCACGCTGGCCACCACCAACGCCAATCGCTTGGCTTCGCTGGGGGTGTGGCCATCGAGCACCCGCGCAAAACTCAGCAACGGCCAATGCCACAAATACAAGGGGTAGCTGATGAGCCCCACCCACACCAGCCCAGGGTGTTGCAACACCCGCTGGTGCCAGCCCGGGTGGCGGCCAGCCGCAATCAACAAGACCGCCGCGATCACCGGCAACAAGGCCCGGGCGCCGGGAAACGCCCGTTGCCCGTGAATGAGGCCCAAGCCAAGGGCCAAGACCACAAAGCCCACCGTGGCGCAAGTCGCAGCAGACCAGCCGCCCAGGGTCGAGCCCGTGGGTGAACGGTGGCGCTCCCAGCTCACCCAAGCCGCGCCTGCCAGCAACTCCCAAAACCGGGTCAGCGGCGAATAAAACGCACCCACCGGGTCGATGGGCGTCTTCCACAAGGCATAGGCCAAGGACGAGATCAGCCCCAGCACCAACAACGGCCACAGCCGCCGAAACAGCTTGAGGCTGGCGGCCACGAGCAAGGGCCACACCAGGTAAAACTGTTCTTCGACCCCCAGGGACCAGAGGTGCAGCAAGGGCTTGGTGTCAGGCTGGCTGTCGAAGTAGCCGGCATCGCGCCAAAACATGAAGTTGTCCAGAAATACGGCACCACCGGCCATGTATTTGCCGTATTTGCCATATTCATTGGAGGTGAGGGCCAACCAGCCCACGACCCAGCCTAAGGCCAGGATCAGCATCAGCGCCGGAAAGATGCGACGCGTGCGCCGGGCATAAAACTCGGCAAAGGAAAAGCGGTTTTGCTCGTGGGCTTTGAGGATGAGGCCGGTGATGAGGTAGCCACTGATGACAAAAAACACATCGACGCCAATGAAGCCGCCGGGCAACCACTGGGGGAAGGCGTGGTAGATCACCACACTGAGCACGGCCAGCGCGCGCAAACCGTCCACATCGGGCCGATACCCGCTGAGGTGATCGGTCATGTAGCGTTGTGTGGAACTGAGGCTGGCCGCGCTCATGGGGCCGAAGCCTTCAAGGCCTGAAGCCGCTCCACATGGGCTTGCAAGGACAGCTTGGCCACGGGCCATACCGCGGCCGGGACATCGTCGTAGGCCAGGGGCAGCCAGTCGTCGAGGTCGCCCTCGGGGTGCTGCTGCATGGCGTGGGCGATCTTGGCTTCTCGCGCCAACCGGTGTTGCTTGAGGGCTTGCACGCGTTGGGCGGCATCAAAGGGCTCGCCGGCCCAATTGCCCAGCACGTGGCCATGAGCGGGCAGCAAAAAGCCCACGCGGTGATGTTGGATGAGGTCGTGCAGACGGTCCAGTGATTCGAGGTAGTCGGTCATGTTGCCATCACCGGGTGGCACCACGGTGGTGGAGCCATTGAGCACATGGTCGCCGCTGAAGATCAGGGCATCTTCCACCAACAACAGGCACAAGTGGTTGGCCGTGTGGCCCGGGGTGTGCAAGGCTTGCAAGGTGTGGGTGTGACCGTCTGTGCCCACTTGCAATTGTTCGCCATCTGGGAGCAGGCGATCGGGTTGCCAAACGCTGTCTGGTCGCGCCATCGGGCCCGAGGGCAAGCCCCAGGTGGGCACGGTGAGCCCGGCCTGTTGGGCCAAGGCTTGCAACAGGGCCGCACCGGGGGAGTGGTCGGGGTGCGAGTGGGTGCACACGATGTGGCGCAAGCGCTGGCCGGTGAGGGCCCACAGGCGCTGCACATGGGCTGCATCGGCGGGGCCGGGGTCGATGACGATGTAGCCACAGTCGTCATCGCCGATCACGTAAGAGTTGGTGCCCGGGCCAGTCATCAGGCTGGCATTGGGCGCGGTGAGGCGCTGCACATGGCGCAGCAAGGGCACTGCTTGCTCGGTTTGCCAAGTGAGGTCGTGCACGATTTGGCCATCGGGGCAGGTGAGCGCCACTTCGCCAAAGGGCGAGTCGGATTCCATGAACCGGGCTTCTCGCCCGGAACGCTTGCCTGCACGCGGGCAGCTGACGAACAAAGGTTGTTCGCTCACAAAGGCTTCGAACAAGGCATCGACGTTGGCAAAACCCCGCAAACGCTCCAAGGTGCGCAGGGTGGGGAAGATCATGAAGAACTGCCCTTGGGCGTGGCGTTGCACCGCATCTTCCGGTCGAATCCAAATGGGCTCGAATTGTTCGCGTTCGTCGGCCACCGGAACTTGACCCTCGGGCATGCGTGCGGCCAAAAAGGGCACGTCGAAGCGCTTGGGCATGTCGCGGTCGGTGATCCAATGGGCCAGCACCCACACCCGATCGGCGCGCAAGCGCCAGCCCAGCGCTTGAACTTGCGGATAAAAGGCTTGATTCCGATCGAGCTGAGCCAAGTGTGCATCGGTCACGGGCTGGCCATTGGCGTCGTCGGCGATGACGATGCCCAACTCTTCGTAGCTTTCGCGAATGGCGGCCAATGCCTGGGTGAGTCGCAAATCGGATTGGGTGCTGCGACGTTCACTCAGGCGATGCGCGTCCACGTCGGTGTCGTCGATGCCACCGCCAGGAAAAACAAATGCGCCCGGTGCAAAACTGGCTTGCATCGAGCGCCGCGTCATCAGCACCTCGGGGCCTTGCGGGCCGTCGCGCCACAAGAGCACAGTGGCGGCCTGAAGCAGGGCCGAGGGTTCGCGTTGGGGATGAAGGAATTGGGTGGGTCTGACCATGGCCCCATTCTCGCAGGGCGAACGCCAGGCCTCAGTGTTCGGGGCTCACGCCCAGCGCCACCAAAAAGCGAGCCACCATGTTGTAGGTGGCGATGGCGGCGGTGATCTCCACCAACTCGGTGGTGGAGAAGCGCGCCTGCAAGGCCGCAAACACCGCGTCGTCGATGCGCACCTGTTGCGTCATTTGGGCCGCATATTGAACGATGAGTCGCTCGGTCTCGCCCAAGCCTTCCACCTCGACGGTTTGCAAGGGGTTGCCTTTGACGGCCACGTTCAAGGCGTCCAACTCCGCCTGGGTGCCTCCGGCCGTGAGGAAGTCGGGGGCGTGGTGGTGGTATTCGTAGTGGGCACCGGTGAGCAAGGCCACGGTGCAAATGCCCAGTTCACGCAATTTGCGCGAAGCCCCCAGGCCTGCACGGACGTTGCCGAGGTAAACGTTCCAGCCTCGGGCCAGGGGCTCACTCCACAGCAACGCTTTGTCGAGGTTGATCAGTTCGCCACCCCGGCGTTTCAAGATGGCTTGAACCAGGTCGTCGGGTTGGGGGCAGTCGGTGGGGTTCCAGTCGGGAATGCGCATGTTGAAAAGCGGGTTTGAACAAAGAAGGGCAAGTTAGCACAGGGCACCCCAAGGCCCTGTCGCGCATCGATCAGCTGGGCGTCGATAATGCGGGCATGCGTGTCACTTTCACCAAAATGCAGGGCGCGGGCAACGACTTTGTGGTGCTCGACGAAACCCATGCCCCTTTGAACCTGAGCCCAGCGCAATACCGCTGGCTGGCCGATCGCCATTTCGGCGTGGGGGCCGACCAGATTCTGGGCGTGCGGGCGGCCAGCCGACCCGATGCTGATTTTGAATACGTGATTCACAACGCCGACGGTCAGCGCGTCGAGAACTGCGGCAATGGCGCACGTTGTTTTGTTCGGTTTGTGCAAGCGCGAGGCCTCACCACCCAGTCGGTGGTGCGAGCGCAAGTGGGTCACGGGCTCATGGTCTTGCACAGCCTGCCCAATGGCCAAGTTCGGGTGGACATGGGTTCGCCATGGTTCCTCCCCGATCGGCTGCCTTTCGATGCCCAGCACGCCACGCCGGCCACAGGCCCTCAGGGCTTGTGCTGGACGGTGCAGGTGCCCGGACACGGCGCCGTCGACCTGGCCTTGGTGTCCATGGGTAACCCGCATGCGGTGATTCGGGTCGACGATGTGGACACCGCGCCGGTGCACACTTTGGGCCCCTTGCTGGAGCGCCATGCCGCCTTTCCCGAACGCATCAACGTGGGGTTCTTGCAAGTGATCAACCCGCAGGAGGTTCGCTTGCGCGTGTTCGAGCGCGGGGCGGGTGAGACCTTGGCCTGCGGCACAGGGGCTTGCGCTGCGGTGGTGGCTGGCCTGCGTTTGGGTTGGCTGCAAGGCGAAGTGGCGGTGCATGCCCGTGGGGGCGACTTGTCCATTGCGTGGCCCGAGCCCGCGGGTTCGGTCTTCAAGACGGGCCCGGCCCAAACCGTATTCACTGGCGAAATTGACATTCCCGAGGAGTTGGCACCATGACTGCCCCATCTGTTCCTGGCATCACCGAAGACGACATCGTTGAATTTTTGGTGACCACCCCCGATTTTTTTGAGCGCCATGCTGAGGTGTTGGCCTCGGTGCGGCTCAGCAGCCCCCATGGCAATCGGGCGGTGAGTTTGCCGGAGCGGCAAACGGAAATCTTGCGCGAAAAAATTCGGGTGCTGGAGTTGCGGCTGATGGACTTGATTCGCCATGGCGCTGAAAACGACGTGCTGCAACAGCGCTTGTTGGCTTGGGCTGAGGGCCTGCTGTTGTGCACCTCGGCCGCGCAATTGCCCGCTCGCATCACCGACTCGCTGGTGCACCGCTTCATGGTGCCCCAAGTGGGCTTGCGCTTGTGGGGCCTGAGCGAGGTCTATGCCGCCGAGCCCTTTGCCCAAGGGGTGACTCCCGAGGTTTCAGCCTGGGCACAAAGCTTGGAACAGCCCCAATGCGGCGCCCAGTTGCACCCCGATCTCATGGGCTGGCTGCCCCACCCGGGCGAGGTTCAGTCCATGGCCGTGGTGCCCCTGCGAGCCCCCGCGCAGCCCGAGGGCACGGTGATGCCGGTGTTTGGCGTGCTGGTGTTGGCTTCTCCCGATCCGCAGCGTTTTCATGCCGACATGGGCACCGCGTTGCTGCAGCAATTGGGCCAATTGGCGGGCGCAGCTTTGGCCCGCTTGCAGGCCAAGGCCTGAGCGCCATGGCCGCAGACGAAGCCTTTCAGGACTGGGTTCAACGCCACCTGGATCACCTTCGTCACGAAAAGCGTTTGGCCCCCCGAACCCTGGCATTGCACAGCTTGGAGCTGGAGCGCTTGGCCCATGCGTTGGACGCGCGTGGCCTCACGCTGGCGCAGGCCGATGGGCATTGGGCGCGGCAAGCGTTGGCGCAGTTGCACGCCCAGGGCCTGAGCCCCAAAAGCCTGGCCCTCACCGTGTCGTGCTGGCGCAGTTTTTTTGCTCACCTGGTTCAAGCCGGCCATTTGCGGCACCACCCGCTGGTGGGCATCAAGCCCCCCAAAGGCGCCAAGCCCTTGCCCAAAGCCTTGTCGGTGGACGATGCCGTGGCGCTGGCCAACCACGAGCAGGCCGAAGACGATGCCTGGGACCGCGCACGCGACCATGCGGTGGTGGAGCTGTTGTATGGCTGTGGCTTGCGCGTCTCTGAATTGTTGGGCCTCGATGTGATCGCCAGCCCGCAGGCCCTGGGTTGGGTCGACCTGCAAGACCGTGAAGTGCACGTCATGGGCAAAGGCGGCAAGCGGCGCAGCGTGCCGCTGGGTCAGGCGGCCTGGGAGGCCGTCAACCAGTGGCTGGCGGTTCGAGGGCAGGCGAGCGTGCCGCCCCATGAGCCGGCCTTGTTCGTGGGGCGACGGGGCCAACGCCTCACGCCTCAGGTGTTGCGTCAACGATTGAAACGCCAAGCCTTGCAAGCCGGGTTGCCCACGTCGGTGCATCCGCACATGTTGCGGCACTCGTTTGCCAGCCATGTGCTGCAATCCAGCGCCGATTTGCGGGGGGTGCAAGAGTTGCTGGGGCACGCCAGCATTCAGGCCACCCAGGTCTACACCCGGCTCGACTTTCAGCACTTGGCCTCCACTTACGACGCCGCGCATCCGCGCGCCAAGCGAAACCCTTCATGAAAACCATTCAGCTCAAACCCGGCAAAGAACGTTCGGCCCTGCGCGGTCACCCTTGGGTGTTTGACACCGCCATCGCCAAAGGTCGGGCCGATCCGGGCGAAACCGTGCGCGTGGTCGCCAGCGACGACCGTTTTTTGGGTTGGGGTGCTTTCAGTCCCACGTCCAAGATTCGGGCCCGCATCTGGAGCTTTGAAGAAGCCGAGCGCATCGACGAAGGGTTTTTGGAGCGCCGCTTGCGAACGGCTTGGGCCATGCGCCAACGTTTGGCCGTGCCCAGCAACGCCTGGCGTTGGGTGCACGGCGAGGCCGATGGCCTGCCGGGCTTGATCGTCGATGTCTACGACGACACCCTCAGTGCCCAGTTTTTGTCCAGCGGGGCCGAGCGATTCAAGTCGGCCATTGCGCAATGCCTGCTCGACATCAGTGGACGCTCGCGGCTTTACGAGCGCTCCGACTCCGGGGTGCGCCAACTCGAGGGGCTGGCCCCTGTCAAGGGCTGGTTGCGCCGACCCGAGGCCGACGAGGGTCACACCGAATTGGTGATCCAAGAGCACCAGATGCAACTGAGTTTGGACGTGGCCGAAGGGCACAAGACGGGCTATTACTTGGACCAGCGCGATGCGCGCCATCGGCTGGGCCAAGTGGTGGCCCAACGGGGGTGCCGTCGGGTGCTCAATTGCTATGGCTACACCGGTGGGTTCACGGTGTCGGCCCTCATGGGCATGCAGCAACAAGGCCTGCTCGATGGCGAGGCCAGCGTCATCACCGTCGACTCCTCTGGGCCGGCACTGGCGCGGGCCGAAAAAAACCTGGCCCTCAATGGGGTGGCCTGCGAGCAAGCCCAGTTTTGGGACGCCGATGTGAACGCCAGCCTGCGCCGCCTGATACAGGAGGGGAAAAGCTTTGAGGCCATTGTTTTAGACCCTCCAAAATTCGCGCCCACCGCGGCCCACGCCGAGCGCGCCGCACGCGCTTACAAGGACATCAACCGCTTGGCCTTCAAGCTGCTTGAGCCCGGCGGGGTGCTGTTCACCTACAGTTGCTCGGGCGGCATTGGCGCCGAGCTCTTCCATAAAATCGTGGCTTCAGCGGGAACCGATGCCCGAGTTGATGGCTACATCATCGAGCGTTTTTTTGCTGCTCCCGACCACCCCATGACCTTGTGCTTCCCGGAAGGGGAGTATTTGAAAGGCCTCATGGTGATCAAGAAATGAGAGGTTTGAATTGATTCCCGCCACCGTCATCACCGGATTTTTGGGCTCTGGCAAAACCACTTTGCTCAAGCGCGTGCTCAGCGAAGCCCATGGCATGAAGATTGCCGTCATCGAAAACGAGTTCGGTGAAGAAAACATCGACAACGACATCTTGGTGTCGGAAACCCAGGAAAACATCATTCAGATGAGCAATGGGTGTGTGTGTTGCACCATCCGTGAGGATTTGCGCTCCACCCTGCGCGATCTGGCCGAGCGTCGCCGCAAAAAAGAGCTGGACTTTGAGCGCGTCGTCATTGAAACCACCGGTTTGGCCGATCCCGGCCCGGTGGCTCAAACCTTTTTCATGGATGACGAAGTGGCCGAGTCGTATTTGCTCGATGCCATCGTGACCTTGGTGGACGCCAAGCACGCGGCCGATCAGCTCAACGATCGCCAGGAAGCCCGTCGTCAGGTGGGGTTTGCCGATCAAATCTTCATCACCAAATCCGATTTGGTGGAGCCCCAAGCGCTGGAGGCTTTGCAACACCGCCTCAAGCACATGAACCCCAGAGCCCCCCAGCAAGCGGTGCACTTTGGCGAGGTGCCCTTGCAGTCGGTGTTCGACCTGCGCGGCTTCAACCTCAACGCCAAGCTGGACATTGACCCCGACTTTTTGGGAGAGGGGCACGATCACGGGCACGAACATCACCACCACCATGAGGGCGAGCATTGTGACCACCCCTCGCATGCCCATGACCACGGTCATGGCCATCACCACCACCATGACGATGATGTGAAAAGCTTTGTGTTTCGCACCGAGCGATCCCTGGATCCGGCCAAGTTGGAGGATTTTTTGGGTGCCATCGTGAATGTCTACGGCCCCCGGATGTTGCGCTACAAAGGCGTGCTGCACATGAAGGGAACGGATCACAAGGTGATTTTTCAGGGCGTTCACCAGCTCATGGGCAGCGATTTGGGCCCGAAATGGGCGGCTGGCGAGCCTCGCGTGAGCAAGATGGTGTTCATTGGCATCGATTTGCCCAAAGACATCTTCCTTCAGGGTCTGTCCCAGTGTCACGCATGATTACAATGCCCGCGCACTAACGCTGGGTTCACACCTGACTGTGAGCCTCCATGGATGACCAGGCGCTGGGCGGTGCATGCCGCCAGCCAGCCTTAATCGGGAGAGTGAAATGAATGCAGCCACCAAGAAAAAGCTGAAACCTGTCGCGAAAAAAGCAGGGGCAGCCAAACCGGTGAAGCCCACCGCTCCCGCCAAGAAGGCAGCGCCTGCCAAGAAAGCCGCGCCGGCTAAGAAAGCCGCACCAGCGAAGAAGGCTGCACCGGCTAAGAAAGTCGCACCCGCGAAGAAGGCTGTGCCCGCCAAGAAAGCCGCACCCGCTAAAAAGGCTGTGCCCGCTAAGAAGGCAGTGCCCGCTAAGAAAGCCGCGCCGGCTAAGAAAGCCGCACCAGCTAAGAAAGCCGCACCAGCGAAGAAGGCTGTGCCAGCGAAGAAGGCTGCACCCGCCAAGAAAGCCGCACCTGCTAAAAAGGCTGTGCCCGCTAAAAAAGCTGCTCCCTCCAAGAAAGTCGCACCCGCTAAAAAGGCTGTGCCCGCTAAAAAGGCTGTGCCCGCTCCAAAAGCCGCTACCGCCAAGCCAGCAGCGCCCGCCAAGCCGGCTGCTGTCGCCCAACCCAGCACACCGCCCGTCACCAAGCCGGCTGTGCCCCTGAATGCCGAAGGCCGCAAAGTGTCGGCCCGCGCCGCCAAGGCCATGTCCATGGTGCCACCCCCTCCTGGCCTGTCTGTGGCGTCAACCACGGCCAAGGCTTCCTATTCCTCTGTTGATTCCCTGCCTGTCCCTGTCATGCCCGTTGCCCTGAAAAAGAACCCCAAGTTGGCCAACAACTGGAAATCCAAACCCGTCGAATCCCTCACGGACGACGAGGTGTTGTCCATGCCCGAAGAGGAATACATGAACGACGTGCAACTGGCCTTCTTCAAGCGCCGTTTGCAACAACTGAAACAAGACATCTTGAACAATGCGGGTGAAACCACCGAGCACCTGCGGGAAGACACGGTCATTGTTCCCGACCCCGCCGATCGCGCCACCATCGAAGAAGAACATGCCCTGGAGTTGCGCACCCGCGACCGTGAGCGCAAATTGCTCAAGAAGATCGAGCAGTCCATTGTGTTGATTGACTCCGGCGATTACGGCTATTGCGACGAAACCGGCGAGCCCATTGGGGTGGGGCGCTTGTTGGCTCGCCCCACGGCCACCTTGTCCTTGGAAGCGCAGCAGCGTCGCGAACTCAAGCAAAAAATGTTTGGCGACTGAACCTAGGTGTTTTCACCGAGCAGGCCCGAGGGCCTGCTTTTTTTTGTGCATTTTGATGGCTATTCACTTTTAGAGTGTTTTCTAAGTTGTTTATTTATAAGGGTTTTATTTTTGAGTTTTTGCTCGTTGAGGCGCCATAAGTCCTTGATTTCATTGAAAAAAAATTGGAAATCGCGTTGCAAGCCCAGGAATTCCTGATACAGTGGAATGAAGTGCAAAAAAGTGGAAAAAAAGGGTTTTTCCATTTCATTTGCACCGTTTCATGGTTTCGAAAGGGGATCTCGTGTTTCAGGGCGCTTCGTCACTCAACCTCGATGGGAAAGGCCGCTTGTCGGTTCCCACGCGCTATCGCGAGGTATTGGGGGCCACCGCCGACTCGAAACTGACGATCACCCGCCACCCCCACGGCTGTTTGATGATCTTTCCCCGCCCCGAATGGGAGCGGTTTCGCGAGCGCATTGCGGCCTTGCCCATGAGCGCCCAGTGGTGGAAGCGGATCTTTTTGGGCAATGCCATGGATGTGGACATGGACGGCACCGGTCGCGTGCTGGTGTCGCCGGAATTGCGCGAGGCCGCTGGCATCGAAAAAGAGGTGATGCTCCTGGGCATGGGGCAGCACCTGGAGCTGTGGGACAAGGCCACCTATGTGGCTCGGGAGGCTGAAGCCATGCAAGGCGAGATGCCCGAGGTGTTCCAGGACTTTTCATTCTGAGGACGAGGTGACGACCGAATGGACGCACACCACCGTCTTGCTGCAAGAGGCCATCGATGCCCTTGCGGTGCGACCCGATGGGCATTACGTCGATGCCACGTTTGGCCGAGGGGGGCACACCCGGCTGTTGCTCAGCCAACTCGGTCCTCAGGGTCGGGTGGTGGCGCTGGACCGGGATCCTGCGGCCATCGAAGTGGCGCGGGCCATCAACGACCCCCGATTGACGATTCAACACCAAGCCTTTGCCGACTTGACGCAATGGCCAGCGGCCAGTGTCGATGGCGTGCTCATGGACTTGGGGGTGTCGTCGCCACAGATCGACGACCCGACGCGAGGTTTTTCGTTTCGCGGCGATGGGCCGCTCGACATGCGCATGGACCCCACGCGCGGAATGGCTTTGAGCGAATGGCTGGCCACGGCCTCGGTGGCGGAAATGGCGGAGGTGATTCGTGACTACGGCGAAGAACGGTTTGCTTTACAGATTGCAAAGGCGATTGCGTTTCGCCGACAAGAACGGGGCCCTCTTGAGCGCACCGCTGAATTGGCCCAGCTCGTGGCTGACACGGTCAAAACCCGCGAGCCGGGTCAGAACCCTGCAACGCGCACATTTCAGGCTTTTCGGATTCACATCAACGGTGAGCTTGCGCAGCTCGATGCGGCGCTCGAGGGGAGTCTGAACATCTTGAAACCGATGGGACGATTGGCCGTGATCAGCTTTCACTCGCTGGAAGATCGCCGGGTGAAGCAATTCATGAACCGCCACGCCAAAGCGGTGGTGGATCGGCGCGCGCCTTTTGCCCCAGTGCCCGACATGCCCTTGCGCTTGCTGGGTCGCATTCGCCCTTCGGAAGCCGAGGTGGCGGCCAACCCCCGGAGTCGCAGTGCGATATTGCGGGTGGCCGAACGCGTGGCAGCAGCCCGGGGGACGGCATGACGCGCCTGAACGTGTTGCTGTTCCTGGCCGTGATGTTCACGGGCTTGGCCGTGGTGCACGTGCAATACGACTCCCGCCGCTTGGTCACCGAGATTGAGCGGGGTCGGCAAGAGGCCCATCGCCTTGAGATTGAATGGGACCGCCTGGCGGCTGAGCGACGGGCTCAGGCGACGCCGCAGCGGGTCGAGCGCGTGGCCCGTGAGCGCCTGGGCATGCACAACGTGTCGCCCGCCATGACCCAATACATTCGCATCGACGCGCAAGGCCAAGCCCAAGCGGTCACCGCGGGCGCGGCGACTCAAGGGGGCAAGCCATGAGCCGCAAAAGCCTGGGCTTGTCCAGCAGCCCTTTGTTGAATTTGGAAATTCCCCCGTGGCGCAGCAAATCGGTGGTGGCGTGCATGGCGCTGGGCTTTCTTGTGCTGATTGGGCGCGCCGCCCACGTGCAATTGCTGCACAACGATTTTTACCAAGGCAAGGGCGAGGTGCGATTTGTGCGCAAGCTCGACTTGCCCGCCAGCCGTGGCCGCATCCTCGATCGCAATGGCGTGGTCTTGGCCGCGAGTGTGCCCGTGCCCAGCATTTCGGCCAGCCCCGAGTCCATCGACCGCGACCCCGTGAAGTTGTCGGCGTTGGCCAAGTTGTTGGGCATGAGTCAGGCCCAACTCGACAACAAGTTGAAGGATGAAGATCGCGGTTTCGTCTGGCTCAAGCGTCAGGTGAATGTGCCGGTGGCGCAGGCCATTGCCGACTTGAAAATCAAAGGCGTTTTCTCGCGCATGGAATACAAGCGCACCTATGGCGAAGGCGAGGCGGCGGCCCATGTGGTGGGCTTCACCAATGTGGAGAACATCGGCCAAGAAGGCATCGAGTTGGCGTTCAACACCGACCTCGCTGGCAAATCGGGCTTACGCCGTGTCATCAAGAATGGGCGCGGCGAAGTCGTGGAAGACTTGGGTGGCATGGTCCCGCCCGTGGATGGTCGCGATGTGAAGCTGACCATCGACAGCAAGGTTCAATATTTCGCCTACCAACGCTTGGTGGAAGCCGTCAAGCGGCACCAGGCTGAGGCGGGCAGTGTGGTGGTGGCCGATGCCCAAACGGGTGAGGTCTTGGCCCTGGCCAATTACCCCAGCTTCAACCCCGATGACCGCAGGGACCTCAAAGGCTCGCATTTGCGCAATCGGGCCCTCACCGACACCTTTGAGCCCGGCTCCACCATGAAGCCCTTTGTGGTGAGCCTGGCCCTGGACAAAGGCCTGGTTCGCCCCGAGAGCGTGATCGACACCGCGCCCGGCCGATTGAGCATGGCGGGCTACACGATTTCCGACACCCACCCGCATGCCAACCTCACAGTGGCACAGGTGATTGAGAAATCCAGCAACGTGGGCACCGTCAAGATTGCCTTGCGCATGGAGCCCAAGGAAGTCTGGGAGATGTATTCGCAAGTGGGTCTGGGGCAGCGCCCGCAAGTGCCGTTCCCCGGCGCAGTGGCCGGCCGCCTGCGGCCCTATAAAAACTGGCGACCCATTGAGCAAGCCACCATGAGCTATGGCTATGGGTTGTCCACCAGCTTGTTCCAACTGGTGCAGGCCTACACCTTGTTTGCGCACGATGGACAGGTGATGCCCTTGTCGCTGTTGGAGCAAGATGTGGCGCGCGCCGCCGCGCCGGTGATCAAGCCTCAAGTGGCTCGCCGCATGCGCGACATGCTGTTGCTGGCCACCAGTGCCGAGGGCACGGCGCCCAAGGCCCAGACTGAGGGTTACACCGTGGGTGGCAAAACCGGCACGGCGCGCAAGATGGAAGGCAAGTCCTATTCCACCAGCAAATACCGTGGGGTATTTGTGGGGCTGTCTCCCGTGGCCAACCCCCGATTGATCGTCGGTGTGATGATCGACAACCCCAAAGGCGTGTTCTATGGGGGCGAGACAGCAGCGCCCGTGTTCAGCCAAGTGGTGCAACAAACGTTGCGACACCTGGGGGTGGCCCCCGACAAGGCCGTGGTGCCTACGGTGGTGAGCCAACGTTCGGGGTCGGGTGCATGAACATTCAAGCCCTGTCCACCCCGCAAGACGCAGCCGCCTGGCTGCGTGCGCACGTGAGCGGCGACTTGCACGGCAACGACCGAGTCTTGCGCCCGGGCGACGGCTTCTTGGCTTGGCCCGGACGGCGTCACGACGCTCGCGCGCAGGTGGCCCAAGCCTTGGGACGCGGAGTGGGCGCTTGTTTGATGGAGGCCGAAGGCGCTCAGCCCTGGGTTTCGGCCTTGGCGCCCACCGAATCGGTGGCCACCTATGCGGGTTTGAAAGTCGCCAGCGGGCCTATTGCCGATGCGTTTTATGGCCAGCCCAGTCGGTCGTTGCCGCTGGTGGCGATCACCGGCACCAATGGCAAGACGTCCATCAGCTGGTGGCTGGCTCAGGCCTTGTCGGCCTTGGGTTTGCGCAGCGCAGTCATGGGCACCTTGGGTTGGGGCGAGTTGTTGTCCAGCGCCGACCCCAACGGGTGGTCGGTGAGCCAGCCGCACGGCCATGACGGCTTGACCACGCCAGATGCCATTGGCTTGCATCGCCAGTTGCACCGTTGGCGCGCCGAGGGTTTGGCCGCTGTGGTGATGGAGGCGTCGTCGATCGGTTTGGAAGAAGGCCGCCTCGGGGGCGCGTGCATCGACACGGCCGTGTTCACCAACCTCACCCCCGATCACCTGGACTATCACGGCACCATGCAGGCCTATGGTCAAGCCAAGGCCCGTTTGTTCGACTGGGACGGTTTGCGTCGGGCGGTGGTGAATGTGGATGACCCGTTTGGCCGCTCGCTGGCATTGCAATTGCAACAACATCGCCCGGAGGTGTCGCTGTGGACCGTCTCGGCCACGCCTGAAGGCCAAGCGCTCAGCGCGCAGCATGTGCAGTGCACCCTCACCGCCAGCGCTGACCCCCACCACCTGCCCTTCGAGTTGAATTTGGCTGGCCAACCGGTGAGTTTGCACACGCGTTTGTTGGGCGGCTTCAATCGGCACAACCTGGCCATGGTGGCTGCCGTGTTGTTGGCTTGGGGCCAAGACCCTCAGGCGGTGGCCGAGGTCATGCCCACCTTGCAGCCCGTGCCGGGCCGCATGCAGCGTCTGGGCGACCCCACCCAGCCCCAAGTGGTGATCGACTATGCCCACACGCCTGACGCCGTCACCCAGGTGCTGACCGAAGTGCGTCAAATGGCTCAACTCAGTGGTGGCCGCGTGATCACGGTATTGGGCTGTGGCGGCGATCGGGACGTGACCAAACGCCCCGTGATGGCCCGCGAAGCCCAGCGCCTGAGCGATGCGGTCTGGATCACCAGCGACAACCCGCGCAACGAATCGGCACAAGCCATTGCCCGCGACATGCTCGAAGGCTTGGCCGACCCGGCATCGGTGCAGGTGCAACTCGATCGCGGTTTGGCGATTGCCCAAGCCATTGCCCAAGCGCGTGCCAATGACTGGGTCGTGGTGGCGGGCAAGGGGCACGAAACCCACCAAGAAGTGGCGGGGGTTCGTCATCCGTTTTCCGATGCGGTGCACGCACAGGCCAACCTCAACGCTTGGAGGGCCGCATGAGCACCGGATTGAACTGGCGTCGCGCTCAGGTTCAGGCCTTGTTGCCCGAGGCCCAATTGAGTGGCGCCTTGGACCCTGCGCCGATTCAAGCGGTGAGCACCGACAGCCGTCAGGTCACAAAGGGTGATTTGTTTGTGGCCTTGGCTGGCGAACGCTTTGACGGTCACGACCACTTGGCCCAAGCCGTGTCGGCGGGCGCGGTGGCGGTGATGGTGGATCGTGCCGTCACGGTGCCGGCGTCGGTGCTGGTGATTCGGGTTCACAACACCCGCTCGGCCCTGGGTGCCTTGGCCGGTGCTTGGCGCGCCCAATGGCCCGGTTGCTTGCTGGCCGTGACGGGCTCCAATGGCAAGACCACCGTCACCCAAATGGTGGCGGCCATGCTCAAGGCCAAATGGGGCGATGACGCCTTGGCCACCCAAGGCAATTTCAACAACGACATTGGCGTCCCCCTGACCCTGCTGCGCTTGCGCCAGCACCACCAAGCGGCGGTGTTGGAGTTGGGCATGAACCACCCGGGTGAAATTGCGCAACTGGCCCAATGGGCCCGCCCGCACGCGGTGCTGGTCAACAACGCCCAACGCGAACACCAAGAATTCATGAAAACCGTCGAGGCCGTGGCGCGTGAAAACGCCAGCGCCTTTGCGCACGTCACCGCACCCGGCTTTGCGGTGTTCCCTGCCGACGACGCGTTCACCCCGCTGTGGACTGAATTGGCCAGCGGTTTATCCATTCGCAGCTTTGGCGAAGGGGGCGAAGTGAGCGCGGTGCGCCACACGTGGCAGGGCGATCACGGCGAATTGAGCCTCACCACCCCCTTGGGCCCCGTGAAGGTGTCGGTGCATGTGGCCGGTCCTCACAATTTGCGCAATGTCCAAGCGGCCATTGCCTTGGCCTTGTGCGCAGGGCTGAACCTGGTCGATGTGGCCGAGGGCTTGGCCGCTTTCCGTGCGGTGTCTGGGCGCAGCCAACTCTCGACCCTGGATTGGCAGGGTCGCTCGGTGCTGCTGCTCAACGACACCTACAACGCCAATCCCGATTCGGTGAAAGCTGCCATCGACACCCTGGTGCAATTGCCCGGGCCCCATGCACTGGTCTTGGGCGACATGGGGGAAGTGGGTGATCAAGGTCCTGCCTTCCACGAAGAAGTGGGCCGCTACGCCGCTGTCCACCAAGTGGCGCATGTGCTCACCTTGGGCACCCTCAGCCAATTCACGAGTGACGCCCTGACCCAGGGTCAGCATCACACCGAATTGCCCGCTTTGCTTCAAGCACTCGATGCCCGCATGCCGCAGTTGGGCTCGGTCTGTGTCAAGGGCTCGCGCTTCATGCGCATGGAACAGGTGGTGAACCATTTGCAAGCGCCCGGTATTCGCGGCAAGGAGGCATCATGTTCTTGAGTCTGGCTCAATGGCTTCAAGCGCATCACAGCGATTTGGGTTTTTTGCGGGTCTTCCAATACCTCACCTTCCGTGCCGTCATGGCCGCCCTCACGGCCTTGCTCATTGGTCTGATGGCCGGGCCTTGGGTGATTCGCCGCTTGACCGAACTCAAGGTGGGACAGCCCATTCGCGATTACGGCGTGCAAGCGCATCTGGCCAAGGCGGGCACCCCGACCATGGGTGGGGTGTTGATTTTGTTTGCCATTGCTTGCTCAACCCTGTTGTGGTTTGACCTCTCCAATCGCTTCGTGTGGGTGGTGCTCATGGTGACCTTGGGCTTTGGTGCGATTGGGTGGGTGGATGACTGGCGCAAGGTGGTCAACAAAGATCCAGAGGGCATGCGTTCCCGCGAGAAATACCTGTGGCAATCGCTCATTGGCCTGGCCGCTGCTTTGTATTTGGTGTTCAGCATTTCCGAGAACAACAACTGGCGGGTGATGGAGCTGTTTTTCTCGTGGGTGTCCTCTGGCTTTGATGTGAACCTGCCCCCGAAGGCCAATTTGATGGTGCCGTTCTTCAAGCAAATCAGCTACCCGCTAGGGGTGTTGGGGTTTGTGATCCTCACCTATTTGGTCATCGTGGGTTCGAGCAATGCGGTGAACCTCACCGATGGCCTAGACGGTCTGGCCATCATGCCGGTCATCATGGTGGGGTCGGCCTTGGGCGTGTTTGCTTACGTGACGGGTCACGCGGTTTATGCCAAGTATTTGTTTTTGCCGCACATCCCAGGTTCGGGTGAATTGTTGATTTTTTGTGCGGCCATGGCCGGCGCGGGCCTGGCCTTTTTGTGGTTCAACACCCACCCCGCGCAGGTCTTCATGGGCGATGTGGGTGCGCTGGCCTTGGGCGGAGCACTGGGAACGATTGCGGTCATCGTGCGCCAAGAAATCGTGTTGGCCATCATGGGCGGCATCTTCGTGGTGGAGGCCTTGTCGGTGATGCTGCAAGTGACCTATTTCAAATACACCAAGCGTCGCTTTGGCGAAGGGCGTCGCATCTTGAAGATGGCGCCTTTGCATCATCACTTTGAGAAAAGCGGTTGGAAAGAGACCCAGGTGGTGGTTCGCTTCTGGATCATCACCATGTTGTTGTGTTTGGTGGGCTTGTCCACCCTGAAGCTGAGATGATGGAAGCGAATACCCACATCATGATTCTGGGCCTCGGGGAGTCGGGGCTGTCGATGGCACGCTGGGGCGTGCACCGTGGCTTTCGCGTCACGGTGGTGGACAACCGCGCCCAGCCGCCGCAAGCCGCGGCCTTGCATGAACTGGGTGAGTCCGTGACCCTGTTGCACCGCCCCTTCGAGGCCAGCCTGATCGAAGGCAGCGATGTGCGCGCCGTCTTCAAAAGCCCGGGTCTGTCCCCCGCTCAAGTGGCGGGTGTTTGGCAAGCCGCACAAGCCCAAGGCCTGTGGGTGGGCACGGAATTGACTTGGTTCATGGCCGAGTTGCAAACGCTCAAAACCGAGCAAGGCTACGAGCCCAAGGTGTTGGCCATCACCGGCACCAATGGCAAAACCACCGTCACTCAGCTCACCACCCAGTTGTTGGAACGCACTGGCCTTCGCGTGGCCATGGCCGGCAATGTGGGGCCATGTTTGCTCGACACCTTGCGCGCCCAAGCAGAGGCATTGCCCCAAGCCTGGGTGTTGGAGTTGTCCAGTTTTCAGCTCGATGGGGTGCAGGGCTTTGAGCCCCATGCCGCCACGGTGCTCAACCTCACCCAAGACCACCTCGACTGGCATGGCGACATGACGGCTTATGCCCAAGCCAAATTCAACGTGATGGGCCCCAATACCTGTGCAGTCTTGCCTCGACACGATGCCACGGTGATGGCTTGGCAAGTGGCCGCAGAGGACGTCGCCAAAAAAGGCAAGCGCGCATTGAACTGGCAAAGTTTTGGCCCCGATCTGCCCCAGCGACCCGGCGACTGGGGCTTGGAAACCGTGCATGGCATGACTTGGCTGGTGCGGGCACACCCCGCCGATGAAACCCAACGCCGACGCAAAACCGACGTGGTGGAAGAGCTGCACCTGCAGCGCTTGATGCCTGCCGACGCCTTGCGCATTCGGGGTCGTCACAACGCCCTGAATGCCTTGGCGGCTTTGGCCTTGGCCACCAGCACGGGTCAGCCCCTGGCCCCCATGCTCTATGGCTTGCGGGAATACGCGGGCGAACCGCACCGGGTGCAAAGCGTGGCCATCGTGGGCGATGTCAATTACATCGATGACTCCAAAGGCACGAATGTGGGCGCTACGGTGGCGGCGCTCGAAGGCTTGGGGCCCCAGCAACGCCTGGTGGTGATCTTGGGTGGCGATGGCAAAGGGCAAGACTTTTCACCCTTGCTCGACCCGGTGAGCCGCTATGCGCGTGCGGTGATTCTCATCGGGCGGGACGCTGCGCTGATCGAGCAGGTTTTGGCCGGGGCCGGTGTGGACCTGCACCCTGCGGACGATATGGCTCAGGCGGTGCGACGCGCTGCACGCTGTGCGGTGGCGGGCGACGCCGTGTTGCTCTCGCCCGCATGCGCCAGCCTGGACATGTATCGCAACTACGGCCATCGGGCACAAGCCTTTGTGCAAGCCGTTCAGGAATTGAGCATGGAGTTGGGCACGCCATGAACGCCTTGACCCAACGCCTTCGCCAATGGTGGCCCAGCAAGGCCGACGACCAAAGCGTCGACGAATTGCCGGTGCGCTTGCATGGGCAGGAGTTTGCTCGCACCAAGGCCGCGCCCGTGAGCATTCGGGGCTTTGACCCCGCCTTGTTGCTCACCGTGCTGGCCTTGTTGTCGCTGGGCTTGGTGATGGTCTATTCGGCCTCGATTGCCATGGCCGACAACCCGCGTTTTGGCGGGCGATATACCCCCACTTATTTCCTGATTCGTCACACCTTCTCGCTGTTGGTGGCCTTCATGGCGGCGGTATTGGTGTTCCAAATACCCATGAGCGTTTGGGAGCGCTGGGCACCGTGGGTGTTCATCGCCTCGCTGGTGTTGCTCATCGTGGTGCTCATCCCTTTCATTGGCAAAGGGGCCAATGGTGCGCGGCGTTGGCTGCCGCTGGGGCTCATGAATTTTCAGCCCTCGGAGTTTGCAAAATTGGGCGTGTTGCTTTATGTGGCCAATTACATGGTGCGCAAGCTCGACGTGAAAGAGCGCTTTTTCCGTGCGGTGCTGCCCATTGCGGCGGCGATTGGTGTGGTGGGCTTTTTGCTGCTGGCCGAGCCCGACATGGGGGCGTTCATGGTGATCGCGGTGATCGCCATGGGCATTTTGTTCCTGGGGGGCGTGAATGCCCCGATGTTCTTCCTGAACGCGGCGTTGCTGGTGGTGGCCTTTGTCATCATGATTGCCACCTCGCCCTGGCGTCGTGAGCGGATCTTTGCGTACCTCGACCCCTGGAGCGCCGAGCACGCCATGGGCAAGGGCTATCAGCTCTCGCATGCGCTGATTGCTTTTGGCCGTGGAGAGTGGTTTGGCGTGGGTCTGGGCGGCAGCATCGAGAAGCTGCATTGGCTGCCCGAGGCCCACACCGACTTTTTGCTTGCCGTGGTGGGCGAGGAGCTGGGCTTTGTAGGGGTGACGCTGGTGATCTTGGCGTTCATGTGGCTCACCCGCCGGATCATGTACATCGGCCGGCAAGCCATGGCCATGGACCAACTCTTTTCGGGCTTGGTGACCCAGGGCATTGGCATTTGGATTGGCTTTCAGTCCATCATCAACATTGGGGTGAACCTGGGGGCCTTGCCAACCAAGGGCCTGACCTTGCCCTTCATGAGCTACGGCGGATCGGCCATGCTCTTCAACCTCATCGGCGTAGCCATTGTGCTTCGGGTCGACCACGAAAACCGGGCGTTGATGCATGGAGGCCGCAAATGAGTGCATCGGTCTGGATCATGGCTGGCGGCACCGGTGGGCACATCTACCCCGCCATGGCCTTGGCACATGCTCTGCGCGAACGCGGCTGGCGGGTGCAGTGGCTGGGTGGGCCCGCACCCAGCATGGAGAGTCGGCTCGTGCCCGAGGCTGGGTTTGAACTGCTCACCTTGTCCATGGGGGGCGTGCGCGGCAAGGGGTTGGGCACTTGGCTGCGCTTGCCCCTGAATTTGATGCGTGCCCTTTGGCAAAGCCTGAGCCTGTTGCGTCGCCATCAACCGGCCTTGTTGGTGGGCTTTGGTGGCTACATCACCTTTGCCACTGGCGCCTTGGCTGCGCTCACGGGTCGCACCTTGTTCCTCCACGAGCAAAACGCCATTGCAGGAACCGCCAACCGTTGGCTGGCTCCTCTGGCGCGTCGGTGCTTCAGCGCCTTCCCCCGGGTGTTGGCCAAGGGCGAATGGATTGGCAACCCCTTGCGCACCGCCTTGCTGGCCGTGCCCGAACCCGCACAGCGTTATGGGCAACGCCAGGGCCCACTGCGGGTGCTGGTGGTGGGCGGAAGCCTGGGGGCTCAAGCCCTGAATGCCCTGGTGCCCCAAGCCTTGGCCCTGATTCCCGCAGCCCAGCGGCCCCACGTGATTCACCAAACCGGTGACAAGCATTGGGAACAAGCGCAGGCGAACTACCAGCAAGCGGGCGTCTCTGTCGATTTACGCGCCTACATCCCCGACATGGCCACCGAGTTGGCTCAGGCCGACTTGGTCATCGCCCGCTCGGGGGCGAGCACGGTGACCGAAGTGGCTGCTGTGGGTGTGGCTGCAGCATTTGTGCCATTTCCCCATGCGATCGATGACCACCAGACCGCCAACGCGCGGTTCTTGTCGGATGCAGGGGCGGCGTTGTTGCTGCCCCAGCACAGCCTCAGTCCGCAAGGGCTGGCCGAGTTGTTGACCCAACACACCCGCGAAGACCTCTTGGAACGCGCCGAACGCGCCCGGGCCTTGGGGCAACGCGAAGCCACTCAGCAGCTGGTGCAAGCCTGCGAGGAGGTGCTGGCATGAAGCACGCCATTCGACACATTCACTTCGTGGGCATTGGCGGTGTGGGCATGAGTGGCATTGCCGAAATCCTGCACAACCTGGGCTACACCGTTTCAGGTTCCGATTTGAGCGATGGCCCGGTGTTGGCGCGTTTGCGGGCCATGGGCATTCACACCCATGTGGGTCACAGTGCAGCCCATCAAGTGGGCGCGGATGCGGTGGTGACCTCCACGGCGGTTCAATCCGACAACCCCGAGGTGGTGGCTGCACACGAGCGGCTGATTCCTGTGGTGCCGCGCGCGGTGATGCTGGCCGAACTGATGCGGCTCAAGCAGGGCATTGCCATTGCAGGCACCCACGGCAAAACGACCACCACCAGTTTGGTGGCCAGCGTCTTGGCGGCCGCCAACCTCGACCCCACTTTTGTGATTGGCGGACGCCTGAACAGTGCAGGCGCCAATGCCAAGCTGGGCCAGGGTGAGCACATTGTGGTGGAGGCCGATGAAAGCGATGCTTCCTTCCTGAACCTGAATCCGGTGATGTCGGTGGTGACCAACATCGATGCCGATCACATGGACACCTACGGTCACGACTTTGGCCGCTTGCAGCAGGCGTTTGTCGACTTTTTGCACCGCATGCCGTTTTATGGCGCGGCCATTTTGTGCGTGGATGACCCTGCGGTGCGCGCCATCTTGCCCCAGGTGTCGCGACCCATCACGAGCTATGGCCTGAGCGAAGCGGCACAAATCCGGGCGACCCAAGTGCGCGCTGATGCCGGGCGCATGCATTTCCAAGTGACGCGCAGCAATGGCATCACCTTGCCCAAATTGGCCATCACCCTGAATCTGCCCGGCGAGCACAACGTGCTCAATGCCCTGGCTGCGGTGGCGGTGGCGGTGGAACTGGGCGTGCCCGATGAAGCGGTGGTGCAAGCCTTGGCACAGTTCAAGGGCGTGGGGCGGCGTTTTCAGTCGCATGGCGACTGGCCCACGAGTGATGGCGGCCGCATGCTGGTGATTGAAGACTATGGTCACCATCCGGCTGAGCTCAAGGCCACTTTGGCGGCGGCGCGTGGGGCCTTTCCCGGTCGGCGTTTGGTGCTGGCCTTCCAGCCCCACCGATACACACGCACACGCGATTGCTTCGAAGATTTCGTGCAGGTGTTGCGCCAAGCCGATGTGGTGTGGCTCACCGAGGTGTATGCCGCGGGTGAAACGCCGATTGCAGCTGCCGATGGTCGCGCCCTGGCGCATGCCTTGCGGGTGGTGGGTCAGGTCAACTTGGTGTTTGCGCCCACCCTCGATGACTTGGCCGACTTGGCTTGCCAAGCCAGTCGGGATGGCGATGTGCTCTTGTGCATGGGGGCGGGCTCCATTGGCCAATTGCCTCAGCGACTGGCCCAACGGCTGACCAACGAGGAGGTGCGTTCATGAGCGTCATCACCCATCAGCCCTTCAACCGGCAAGAGCGCGTGGCCGTGCTCATGGGCGGGCAGTCCAGCGAGCGTGCGGTGTCGCTCATGTCGGGTCAAGGCGTGTTGGCCGCCTTGCAAGCCCGTGGTGTAAATGCCATGGCGTTTGATCCGGCTGAACACCCCTTGCACGAGCTGCAAGCTTTGGGGGTCAAGCGCGTGTTCATCGCCCTGCATGGTCGGGGCGGCGAAGACGGCACGGTGCAAGGGGCGCTGGAATGGCTGGGAATCCCCTACACCGGCTCAGGCGTCATGGCTTCGGCTTTGGCGATGGACAAAGGCATGACCAAGCGGGTGTGGACCAGCCACGGGCTGCGCAATGCACGCAGCCAATTGGTGAGCGGTGCGATGGATGAAGCGAGACTCGATGCTTTGTGCGCCGACCTGGGCCTGCCCCTGGTGGTCAAACCTCCGCATGAAGGTTCTTCCATTGGGGTGACCAAGGTGAGCCGTCGCGAAGACTTGCCTGCCGCCTTGGCCACTGCCTTTGAACTCGAACCCACCGCCTTGTGTGAGTCCTTCATCGATGGGCCCGAGCTGACCTGTGCCGTGTTGGAAACTTCGGCGGGCATTGAGGCCTTGCCCGTGGTTCGGATTGAGGCGCCCGAGGCAGGTTACGACTACCAAAACAAATACTTCACCGACGACGTCCGTTACCACTGCCCGAGCGGTTTGCCCGAAGCGCTGGAGCAAGACGTTCAGCGCATGGCCGTGGCGGCCTTTCAGGCCCTGGGTTGCCGGGGTTGGGGGCGCGCCGATGTGATGCTCACGGCCCAGGGCGTGCCGCACCTGCTGGAAATGAACACCTCGCCCGGCATGACCTCGCATTCCTTGGTGCCCATGGCGGCCCGGGTGGCCGGTCTGGCCTATGAAGATTTGTGCTTGCACGTGCTGAGCATGGCTCGCTTGGATCGCCCCGCCAATGGAGGTGCGGCATGAGCATGGCCATGGCGCGTCAAGTCCGCACGGGTTTGCCGGTGGACATTCGAATGATGAACTTCACCGCCTCGCTCGCGCAGTCGTGCTTGGTGCTGTTGGCTGTGGTGGGCGCCGTGTGGTGGGGCATTCGCAACCCGAGTTTCAGCGTCCAAGCGATTGCGGTGTCGGGTGACATTCGCCATCTCAACGAACTGACCTTGAAAGCCAATGTGGTGCCGCGTCTGCAAGGCAACTTTTTCACCATGGACTTGAATCAAGCCCGGGAGGTGTTCGAGTCGGTGCCCTGGGTGCGTCATGCCACCTTGTCGCGTGAATTCCCGGGTCGCCTCCACGTGACCCTGGAAGAGCACCAGCCGGTGGCGCACTGGGGGGCAGAACAAAACTCCAAGATGCTCAACCGGCAAGGCGAAGTGTTTGTGGTCAACCTCGATGAGGTCGATGAACCCGATTTGCCCCACCTGAGCGGTCCTGACGATGAGTCGGGCAACGTGTGGCAGATGTATCAATTGCTGGAGCAGGCATTTGCGCCCATGGGGCAACCCCTGAGGGAGCTGACCCTGAGCCCGAATGGCAGTTGGTCGGTGGTGTTCGCCAACCGGGTGCGTTGGGAGCTGGGACGCGAGGAGCGGGATGCGCTCATTCGCAAGGTCAACGAGGTGATGGCCAGCTTGCCGCTGGTCACGCGACGACTGAACAAAACATGGGACGACCTGGAGTCAGTGGACTTGCGGCATGCGCATGGGTATGCACTCAAGCTCAAGGGCATCACGGTCAAGCCGCCAACTGCGGCCAAACAAACGGCTTTGATGAGGTGATCGATGGCTAAAGAATACAAAGATCTGGTGGTGGGTTTGGACATTGGCACCCACAAGGTGATGGCAGTGGTGGCCGAAATTCAAACCGGTGGCGGCTTGAAGTTGGCAGGTTTGGGCATTGCGCCCAGCCATGGCCTCAAGCGGGGAGTGGTGGTCAACATCGACGCCACGGTGCAAAGCATTCAGGCCGCGCTGAAAGAGGCAGAGTTCATGGCCGATTGCAAGATTGGCCGGGTCTACACCGGAATCACCGGCAGCCACATTCGTGGCATGAATTCGCATGGCATGGTGGCGGTGAAAGACCGCGAAGTGACCGCAGCCGACGTCGCCCGCGTGGTCGAAACCGCCCGAGCCATCACGATCTCCAACGACCAGCGATTGCTGCTGGTGGAACCCCAGGAGTTCGTGATCGATGGCCAGGACGTGAAAGAACCCATTGGCATGAGCGGCATTCGCTTGGAAGCCAAGGTGCACATCGTCACCGGCGCACAAACCGCCGCCGAGAACATCATCAAGTGCGTTCGGCGCTGTGGTTTGGAGGTGGAGCAGCTGTTGCTCAACCCCTTGGCCTCCAGCCTCTCGGTGCTGACCCCAGATGAGAAAGAACTGGGCGTGGCGCTGGTGGACATTGGGGCCGGCACCACCGATGTGGCCGTGTTCACGGGCGGAGCAATTCGCCACACCGCCGTCATTCCCATTGCGGGTGATTTGATCACCAGTGACATTGCCATGGCCTTGCGCACACCCACCAAAGACGCCGAAGACATCAAGGTGGAGTCGGGCTGTGCCAAGCAATTGCTGGCCGACCCCGATGTGCAAGTGGAAGTGCCTGGCTTGGGTGACCGCGGCCCCCGCATGTTGAGCCGACAAGCCTTGGCTGGCGTGATTGAGCCCCGGGTGGAAGAAATTTTCACCCTGGTGCATCAAGCCATTCGGGAATCGGGTTGCGAAGAAATTCTGTCGTCGGGCATTGTGCTCACGGGTGGCAGCTCCGTGATGCCGGGCATGGTCGAGTTGGGCGAGGACATCTTCCTCAAGCCCGTGCGCCGGGGCATGCCCCAGCACGCCAACGCCTTGTCCGATCTGGTGTCGCAGCCCCGCGCTGCGGTGGTCATGGGCTTGCTCGAAGAAGCGCGTTTGGCGCGCGTGCGCGGTCACAAGGTGGCCCAAAAGCACGGCACGGTGAAAACCGCCTGGGGTCAAGTCAAGGATTGGTTTGTGGGGAACTTTTGACCATGCGAACACGACACGCCTTGAGCATTTGTCCCCAAGGGCCGCCTCGACCGTGGCGCCGACGATGGCGCACGCACGATCCAGGCCCCAGCCTGAACCTTTCAAGACATTCCATCTCAATTTTTAAAAAACTGGCAACTGCAACACTTCAGGAGAGCACACATGAACATCGAAATGGTTGAAGAACACGATTTCAATCCCGACACCCAAATCAAGGTGATTGGCGTGGGCGGCGGCGGCGGCAACGCCGTTGAGCACATGATTCGCAGTGGTGTGCGGGGTGTGGAGTTCATCTGCGCCAACACCGATGCACAGGCCTTGCGTCAAAGCAGCGCCCACCGCACCTTGCAATTGGGTGAGAGTGGTTTGGGTGCAGGCAGCAAGCCCGAGCGTGGCCTCATGGCCGCCGAGCAAGCCGAAGCCTCGATTCGCGCCATGCTCGAAGGTGCCAACATGGTGTTCATCACGGCCGGCATGGGCGGTGGCACGGGCACAGGGGCTGCACCGGTGGTGGCCCGCGTGGCCCGCGACATGGGCATTTTGACCGTGGGCGTGGTGACCAAGCCCTTCGAATGGGAAGGCGGTCGCCGGATGACCAATGCCGAAGGCGGTTTGAAAGAGCTCGAAGAAAACGTCGACTCCTTGATCGTGGTGCTCAACGAAAAGCTGCTGGAAGTGCTGGGTGATGATGTCAGCCAAGACGAGGCCTTCTCGTTTGCCAACGACGTGTTGCGCAATTCGGTGGGTGGCATTGCCGAAATCATCAACGTGGAAGCCTTGGTGAACGTCGACTTTGAAGACGTGCGCACCGTGATGAGCGAACAAGGCAAGGCCATGATGGGAACGGCCAGCGCCAGTGGCCCCGACCGCGCCCGCATCGCTGCCGAGCAAGCCGTGGCTTGCCCGCTGTTGGAAGGCGTGGACATGAATGGCGCCAAGGGTGTGCTGGTGCTGATCACCGCAGCCAAGGGTGGCCTGAAGTTGTCGGAGTCGCGCGAAGCCATGAACACCATCCGCGCGTTCGCGTCGCCCGATGCCCACGTCATTTACGGCACGGCCTACGACGACAGCCTGGGTGACCAGATTCGCGTGACCGTGGTGGCCACGGGCTTGTCCGAGCAAGGTCGACGCCAGCAGCCCAGCCTGACGGTATTGCGCACGGGCACGGACAACCAGCCCATTGCGGCTCAACCCGCCGATGTGCAAGCCAGCACCCCCAGTGGCACCGTCTCGGGTTTTGCCCCGCGCAGCTACGAGGCCTCCAGCATTCCCAGCGTGTGGCGCACCAACCGGGTGAACGCCACCGCCAAGGTGGATGCCATGGCCTCCAGCGGCATGGACGACTACGAGATCCCGGCGTTCTTGCGCAAACAAGCCGATTAAAATCTGCCTGTGCTGCAACAACGAACCCTCTCCACCCTGACCAAAGCCGTTGGTGTGGGCTTGCACAGTGGCCGCCGCGTGGAACTCACGCTGCGCCCTGCGCCGGCCGACACCGGCATCGTCTTTCGTCGGGTGGATTTGCCGGTTCCCGTTGACATTCCCGTCAACGCCCTCTCGGTGACCGACACCCGCATGGCGTCCACCTTGAGTGCCCAAGGGGCACGGGTGATCACCGTCGAACACCTGATGTCGGCCTGCTGTGGTCTGGGCCTCGATAACCTCTACATCGACATCACCGCCGAAGAGGTGCCCATCCTCGACGGCTCGTCGGCCTCGTTTGTGTTCCTGCTCCAAAGTGCGGGCATTGCCTTGCAAAACGCACCCAAGCGATTTGTGCGGGTGCTCAAAGAGGTGCGGGTGGAATTGGGCGAAGGCGCGCAACGCAAATGGGCGGTGCTCAAGCCCTACCACGGCTTTCGCCTGAGCTTTCAGATTGACTTTGCACACCCGGCGGTCGACGCCACGGGCCAAGTGGTGGTCTTCGACATGGGCCAAGACAATTACGCTCGGCAAATTGCGCGGGCTCGCACCTTCGGTTTCACGCGCGATGTGGAGGCCTTGCGCTCCAGCGGCCTGGCCCTGGGCGGGGGCTTGGACAACGCCATCGTCATGGACGACTACAAGGTCTTGAATGCCGAAGGCCTGCGCTACGACGATGAGTTCGTGAAGCACAAAATCCTCGACGCCATGGGCGACTTGTATGTGCTGGGCAAGCCGCTGTTGGCCAGCTATGAAGCCTTCCGTTCGGGACACGACTTGAATAACCGCTTGCTCAGGGCCTTGCTGGACCAGCCCGATGCCTACGAAGTGGTGACCTTCGAAGACGCCAGCGCCTTGCCCAAAGGCTTGTCGCAGCTGTTGCCCGCCTGGTGAGCGCTGCCGCTCAGCGGGTGCGGTGCAAGCGCGCTTGGCGATAAGCGCCTGAAGCTGGCCCCAAGGCCGACAACACCGTGGCCAATTGCGCATGGGTGATGGCCAGACCCAAGGCATCGGCCGCATCGGGCCCCGGCGCAGTGGGCAACTTCAACAAGCGCTTGACCATTTCCTGCACCTGCGCCTTTTGGGCCCGACCATGTCCGGCCACGGCTTTTTTGAGCTGCAAGGCCGTGTATTCGTGGACTGTCAATTGGCTGGCCACCAAGGCGGTGATGCAGGCCCCACGGGCTTGACCCAGCAACAGCGACGACTTGGGGTTCATGTTCACGAACACGATCTCAATGGCGGCGACTTCGGGCTGGTAGCGGTCGACCACTTCGCGAATGCCGTCGAACAGCACGCCCAGCCGTGCGGGCAAGTCTTGGGTGTCGAGGTGTTGGGTGCGAATGGTGCCGCTGGCGACGTAGCTCAGCCGGGGCCCATCGGCTCGGATGACGCCAAAGCCGGTGCACTGCAAACCCGGGTCAATGCCCAAAATCGTGGCCATGGCTCAGGGCTTGGGCAAACGCGCTTGGGACATGCGCGAGAGGATGGTGAAGGCGCGGTCGTTCAGGTAGCTGCTTTCCAGGTTTTTTTCGTAAACCCGAGGACGGGGCAGCAGCACGGCCAAGCGGGCGGCCTGAACGCGGTCGAGGTGCTGGGCTGACACGCCAAAGTGACGCAAGGCGGCCGATTCCGCACCAAAGGTGCCGCGTCCCCATTCCACTGAATTGAGGTAGAGCTCGAGGATGCGGGGCTTGCTGACGAAGGTTTCAAGGGCGTAGGCAATGACCAGTTCTTGGGCTTTGCGTGCCAAATGGCGCTCGCCGCTGAGCCACAGGTTTTTGGCCAATTGCTGGGTGAGGGTGGAGCCGCCGACGAGCTTGGCTTTGAGGGGGTCGCTGGCGCGGGCTTGGGCACGTTCATTTTTGCGCCAGGCTTGCTCGATGCTGTCCCAGCGCACGCCGCTGTGATCGATGAAGGCGTCGTCCTCCGAGGCGATCACGGCCCGCTGCAAGTGCGGGTGAATGCGCGACAAAGGCACCCATTGGTGATGCCATTCGAAGGGGGGCTTGGCCAGGGCCAGCTGCCACATTTGGCTGCGCTGGTAGGTGGTGGATTGCGGGTCGATCCAGCGGGTGAGGGCCACACGGGCCACCACCAAGATTTCAAACAGCAGCCCAGCGACGGCGATCAACACCAGCCAGCGTCCCAGCCCTTGACGCCAGCGTTGCAGGCGACTCATGGCTTGGCCACCTGGGTGTTGAGCTGCCCCTCCCGCGTGAAATTGAAGCGAGACACCAAAGCCAGCTGGTCTGCATGGCGCTTGAGTCGGGCATCAAAGGGGGCAAAGGGGCCACTGTGTTGAACGATGGCCATGGCCAGCCGGTCGAGCGCGGGTTGGCCCGAGCTTTGCGCCACTTCAATGCGCAAAATGCGCCCCCGGACGTCGATGGTGATGATCATGGTGAGCGCACCGTAGAGCTTGCGACCATTGACCGTGGGGAAGTTTCGGGTGCCATGGGTTTCGATGCGGTTGCGCACCGCGTCGTAATACTGGGCGTAGGCCACTTCACGGGTCGAGGGGCCGACAAAACGCGTTCGCGGTTTGGCGTTTTCAATTTGAATGCGCTTTTCCAGCTCAGCCAGTTGCTTGAGCATGAGCTGGCGTTGGCGATCGGCTGGGGTGGCGGCTTGCCCCGGCAGGGGGACCGGCATCCGGTCGAGTTCGTTGCGGATTTGGGCGATGAACTGTTGCTGTTGGACACGCAGCTGCTGCAGCTTTTGCTCGGACTGACCTTGATCTTCTTTGCCGGTTTGGGTGCGCGCCGAACGCGCGAGCGGCGACTTGGAGCGTCCTTCCTCGGCCTCGCCACCGCCTTGCAAATGGGTTTGAGCCAGGGCCTGCGCTTGGTCGGGCGCCTTCGCATTGCTCAAGGCATTGACCAGAATGATTTCCAACTGGTCAATCTGGAAGAGGCGGTCCAGCCGCTGCTCGGGAACCAGACGAACGGCCAACAACACCGCATGCACCAGCACCGACACCAGCAAGCTGATCTCCAGCACGCGGGTGGGTCGGGGGAACCAACGATCGAGCAGGGCGCGGAGCTTCATGCGGCAGGTGGGGTGTCTTCTTGCAAGTCCAGCGCCAAACCCAGGCCGGTGGCGGGCAGGTTGTCGTCTTCCGAATCGGCATCGGCGTCGACCTCGGCGTCGGCTTCTGGGCCGGGGGTTTCACGGGCCATGGCCAGAAACTCGGCCGTGACCTCTAGGCTGAGGTCGTCGCAGTGGGTGATGCGCAGGCTCACGCGTTGGCCGCGTTGCAAGGCGGGTGCCCCCAGCAGCGGAAAGACCAAGGGCAAGCCGACCACGCGCACCACAGGCGGGGTGCCCGGCAAGTCCTTGATGACTTGCGCTTCCAGCTCGGTGAGCCCCGATTGACGCAAATAGGTCAGGGACCAGTAGCGCTCCATCAGCGATTGGTGGGCGTTGTAGGCTGAATAGGCCGCATCGAAGGCGGAAATGATGGCCAACAAGGCGGTGTCTTTGGGTTGAAACGGGGCGGCCAGTGCGGCGGTGTTGCCATGCTTCAAGCACGCCAGGATTTGCCACTGATTGACCAAGTCGGTGTAGCGTCGCAGCGGCGATGTGCTCCAGGCGTAGCACGACACCCCCATGCCCGCATGCGGCAAGGCCTTGGTGCCCATGCGCACCTTGATGCCGGGCGCCAGGCTGGCCTGTGAGCGGTAAATGGCGGGCACGCCGAGATCGGCCATCCACTGGCCCCAGGTGCGGTTGGCCAGGATCATGGCTTCGGCCACGATCAGGTCGAGGGGCGCACCGCGGCGGCGCTCACCAATGGTGACGGTCTCTTGGCCGGTGGGCCCTTCAGGGGGGACGTTGTCCAAGCGAAAGACAGGGTCAGGCCGGTTGAAGTTTTCGGGCTTGCCACGCACCAGCTCGCGGTCTTTTTTGAGCTTTTGGGCCAATTGGTGCAAGGCCCTCAGCTCGGCATGGGGCAGGCCATGGGTGTCGGCGGGCGCAGCATTCTGGAGCCAGCTTTCGGTGACTTGGTCATCGAGTTGGTCGTGGCGCAAATTGGCGCCAATGGTGATGCGCTCCAAACGGGTTTCGCTGCCCAAGATGTCCAAGGTTTGCGCGTCGACTTGCACATACAAGGAGAGCGCGGGAACGGGTGTGCCAGCATCCAGGCTGAATTGCTGCACCAGCGTGTCGGGGAACATGGTCACCTTGTGGCCGGGCATGTAGACCGTGGACAAGCGCGAGCGGGCCAGTTCATCCCAAGCGCTGTTGGGGCTGATGGCGCTGCCGGGGGCGGCGATGTGGATGCCCACGGTCCAGATCGGTTGGTCTAAGCCCTGAACCGACAAGGCGTCATCGATTTCGGTGGTGTGCGAGTCATCGATGGAATAGGCCACGGTATCGGCCAAGGGCAAATCCTGGGGCGCAGCCGGGAGGTCCAGCTGAGGGAATCGGGTGCCCTTGGGAAAGTGCTCGAACAAGAAGCGTTGCCAGTGAAAGGCATAGGCCGAATCGATGGCCCCCGCTTGCTTGAGCACTTCCAAAACCGGCAGGTGTTGGCGCTGGGTGGCCAAGGCCACGGCTTGATAGACCAGGGCGTTTTTGTCGGGCTTGAAGAGGATGCGAAACAGCTCGTTTCGAATCGCTTGCGGACACTGCCCCTGAACCAATTCATCGGCCCAGGCCTGCACTTGGGCTTGCTGTTCTTTTTTGCGGGCAATGGCTTGGAGGGCTTGTTGCACGACTTCGGCCGAGGCCTTTTTGAAACGACCTTTGCCCAAGCGACGGAAGTAATGCGGGGCCTGATGCAAACCCAAGAGGGCCGCAGCCTGTTGCTCGGGGGTGGGTGGATCTTGGAAGTAGTCGCGGGCCACATCCTGGAAGCCAAATTCGTCCTCGGGGGCGAACTCCCAGGCCAGGTCGAGGTCGATGTCGCCAGCCAGAGTCTGGGCGTTTTGCCAGACCGCCTCGGCTTGTGCCGGCGCCACGCGCAACAATTGGTGGGTGGCTTTCACCTTGAGGCGCTTGCCCGTGGACAACTCCACCTGGGCCGAAGCCTCCGCTTCAGACAACACCTTACCGATGTGCAACTTGCCAGCGTCTTCAAAGATCAAATGCATGCAGGCATTCTCCCATGAGCGGGATGCACAAGCGCTGGGCTCAGGCCACCTGAGGGCCCACTAAAAAGGCCTCGATCACGGGCAGGTGTTGCTCGAAGTCCGTCAGGCCGTGATCGGAGCCTTGAATCAGGTGAACCCGCCCATGGCCATAACGGCTGACCATTTCTTGCCAGTCCAACACTTCGTCGCCAGTGGCAATCACGGCCAGGGTTGCTCGGGCGTCTGGGTAAGGAGTGCCAGGCCCCACTTGCCAGGCCTTGAGTTCGTCGACGTGGGCTGAGGTGAATTCAAACTGCAGGGCTGGGTCGTGCCAACTGGTTTGCTCCCCCAAATGGTGTTGCAGGTCGCGGGCCGGACATGCGGCTGGGTTGAGCAAGACGGTGGGGCATTGGCGAATGGCGCCCACATGGGCCGCGTAGTAGCCGCCGAGCGAGGACCCCACCACGGCCATGCTGGACGGCCAGTCCTGGATCAAACCTTGCACCAAGGCCAGCGCCTCGGCGGGCGAGGGCGGCAATTGGGGGCAAAGCCAAGTGAGGGGCTGGGCTTGGTGTTGGGCCCATTGGGCCATCCGTTGGGCCTTGGCCGAGCGTGGGGAGGAGCGAAAGCCGTGCAGGTAAAGCAAATGCGTCAGGATCATGCGCAGCATCATGCCTGAAGGCCATTGGGGGGGGGGGTTGGGGACGTATCATCGCCCTCCATGCCCATCGTCATCGAACGGCCCCGAATGCTGCATCGACTCGCCCCTTTGATCAAGGGGCTCGATGGGCCCTTGGCCTTTGGGATTTTCATTTTGGCGGCCATTGGTTTGCTCAACATGTATTCGTCGGGTTTTGCCAACGGCATGCGTTTTTATGACCATGCCCGCAACCTGTTTTTGGCTGGGATGGTGATGTTCGTCATGGCCCAAATTCCGCCCCAGCGGCTCATGGTGTTGGCCGTGCCTTTGTATACCCTGGGTGTGGCCTTGTTGATCGCGGTAGCGCTGTTTGGCTTAACCAAAAAAGGCGCACGCCGATGGATCAACCTGGGGATGGTGATTCAACCCAGCGAGATCATGAAAATTGCCATGCCCTTGATGTTGGCGTGGTGGTTCCAAAAGCGGGAAGGGCAATTGCGGCCACTGGACTTTTTGGTCGCTGCCGTGTTGCTGGGGGTGCCGTTGTTTTTGATTGCCCGACAGCCCGATTTGGGCACCGCCATCTTGGTGTTCTCGGCAGGTTTTTATGTGATCTTTTTCGCCGGGCTCAATTGGTGGCTGATGGTCCCCCCCTTGGTGCTGGGCTTGCTGGGCATGGGCTTGTTGATTGCGTTTGCCGATCCCTTGTGTGCCCCGGGCGTGGACTGGCCCTTGTTGCACGATTACCAGCAACAGCGGGTGTGCACCTTGATGGATCCCGGACGCGATCCGCTGGGCAAGGGTTTTCACATCATTCAGGGCATGATTGCCATTGGCTCGGGGGGTGTCTTGGGCAAGGGCTACATGCAAGGCACACAAACCCACCTGGACTTCATTCCGGAGCGCACCACCGACTTTGTGTTTGCCGCTTATTTGGAAGAGTTCGGCATGTTGGGCGGCATGGCCTTGCTGGGGGCCTTTTTCTTTCTGATCATTCGGGGCTTGCACATTGCCATGGAAGGCCCCACCTTGTTCAGCCGCTTGTTGGCCGGCAGCATTGTGATGACCCAATTCACCTATGCCTTTGTGAACATGGGCATGGTCAGTGGCATTTTGCCGGTGGTGGGTGTGCCCTTGCCCTTCATCAGTTATGGCGGCACCGCCATGGTGTCCATGGGCTTGGGTCTGGGCATTCTCATGGCCGTGGCCCGTTCCAAGCAATTGGTTCAGTCGTGAGGTCGAACATGAAGTCATTGGGTGTGGTGGGTGCCGGCAACATGGGGGGCGGCATGGTCCGGCGCCTGTGCGACCAAGGCTGGGCGGTGCACCTCAACGACATCGATGCCACGGTCGTAGCCCCTTTGGTGGCCTTGGGGGCTCAGTCACACCCCAGTGCCCGCGATGTGGCCCAAGCCTGCCAGGTCTTGGCCATTGTGGTGGTGGATCAAGCGCAGGTGAATGCGGTGCTTGATGGCGAGCAAGGCCTGTTGGGTGCCCTCACGCCTGACCACACGGTGTTGCTGTGTCCGACCCTCTCACCCGAGGATGTGGAGCGCACGGCTACGCGCATTCACGCCACAGGGGCTCAGTTGATCGATGCCCCCATGTCGGGCGGGCCAACGCGTGCCGCCCAAGGGCAAATGAGCCTGATGGTGGCCTGCCCGAACGCCTGCTTGGTGCAGCACGAGGCCTTGTTGAACACTTTGGCCAACCCCGTGTTTCACGTCAGCGAGCGTGTGGGCGATGGCGCTCGCACCAAGCTGGTGAACAATTTGCTGGCCGCCATCAACTGGGTGGGTGCCAGCGAGGTGATGAACCTCGCCTTGCGTGCAGGCTTGAACCCCCAAACCACCTTGCAAGTGATTGCATCGTCCAGCGGGCAAAGCTGGATTGGCAGTGACCGCATGCCCAGGGCCTTGCAAGCCGACTGGGCGCCTCGGGCCCACCTGAGCCTGCTCACCAAGGACTCGCGCCTGGCTGTCGAGATGGCCCAAGCTTTGGATCAGTCCACCCCCCTGGGGGCGCTGGCCAAGCAAGCCTTTGCCCAAGCCAGTGCGGCGGGCTGGGCGGGTTTCGATGACGCCGCGATGCTGGCGCATTTGCGAGGGGAATTGCCCCCTTCATAGAATGCACCCATGAACGCAGACCACGCCATTTCTCGCTTGTCCATTGCCCAATCGCGCTTGTTGGAGCCGTTTGGGCTGACCCTCTCTCATTTGCACGCGGCCTTGGCCACGATTCGGGCGCACCGGGTCGACGACGCCGATTTGTATTTCCAATACACCCGCAGCGAGGGCTGGAGCCTGGAAGAGGGCATTGTCAAAAGTGGCTCTTTCAGCATCGATCAAGGGGTGGGGGTGCGCGCCGTCTGTGGCGAAAAAACGGCCTTTGCTTACTCTGATGTGATCTCCGAGCGCAGCTTGCTCGATGCGGCGCAAACCGTTCGCACCATTGCCCAAGCAGGCAAACACCAGCGGGTGAAGCAGCCCGCATCCCGAACGGTGACTGGCCTTGATTTGTATGGGCTTGATGACCCCATTGCCTCCTTGGACAGTGCGACCAAAGTGGCTTTGTTGGAACGCGTTGAGCGCATGGCCCGCGCGCAAGACCCCCGGGTGGTCCAAGTGATGGCGGGCTTGGCCAGTGAGCACGATGTGGTGTTGATCGTGCGTGCCGATGGCTCATTGGCCGCCGACGTGCGCCCGCTCGTTCGTTTGAGCCTGACCGTGATTGCAGAGCAGGGCGGGCGGCGCGAGGTGGGCTCTTCGGGTGGCGGGGGTCGCTTTGACTTGTCCCAATTCGATGAAGCGCGATTGAACACCTACGTGCAAGAGGCCGTGCAATCGGCCCTGATCAACTTGGATGCACGCCCCGCGCCAGCCGGTGAGTTCTCGGTGGTGCTGGGCCCGGGTTGGCCGGGCGTGCTGTTGCACGAGGCCATTGGCCATGGTCTGGAGGGCGATTTCAACCGCAAGGGCTCGAGTGCGTTTGCGGGTCGCCTGGGCGAGCGTGTGGCCGCCAAAGGCGTCACCGTGCTCGACGACGGCACCTTGTCGCAGCGCCGTGGTTCACTCAACTTGGATGATGAAGGCCACGTCACCCAAAGCAATGTGCTGATCGAAGACGGCATTCTGACGGGCTATTTGCAAGACCGCATGAATGCACGGCTCATGGGCGTGAAGCCCACCGGCAATGGCCGTCGAGAAAGCTACGCCCATGTGCCCATGCCGCGCATGACCAACACCTACATGTTGTCGGGCCAGACCCCCGCAGCCGAGGTGATCGCCAGCCTGAAAAAAGGCCTTTACGCCACCAATTTTGGCGGAGGTCAAGTGGACATCACCAGCGGCAAGTTTGTGTTTTCGGCCTCCCAAGCGTTCTGGGTTGAAAACGGCCAAATTCAATACCCGGTGAAAGGAGCCACCCTGATTGGCAATGGGCCCGATGCCCTCACCCGCGTGAGCCTCATTGGCGATGACTCTTCCCTCGACAGTGGGGTGGGGGTCTGCGGCAAAGAGGGGCAAAGCGTTCCAGTGGGGGTGGGTCAGCCCACCTTGCGACTCGATGGCCTCACCGTGGGTGGCACCGCCTGAGGCGGTGTGGCGCCTGTGTAACAGTCAGGTCAGCAAGCTGTGATACATTGAATCGCATGAACGGGAACACCTTCTTTTTTGGCTTCTTTTATTTCTCACGCTCCAACGGCGGTCGAGAGGTTTGAAGTCAGCCAGAACAAACCCCACGAATCAACCGCCGGAACCCCCGGCGGTTTTTTTTTATCCACGCACACACGATGAGGACACCATGACGCCAGCAGCAGACGCTCGATATCAACCGGGTAGCGAAATCACCAGTCAGACCGATGACCAACGCATCAAGGACATTACCGTGCTGCCGCCACCAGAACACCTCATTCGCTTTTTCCCGATTCACCACTCACCGGTCGAGCAACTCATCACCCAAACGCGACGGTCGATTCATCGCATCATGAAGGGTTCGGACGATCGCTTGTTGCTCATCATGGGCCCTTGCTCCATTCACGACCCGGCGGCTGCCATCGATTACGCGCGCCGCCTCAAGGTATTGCGCGATCAACATGCCGATGATTTGGAAATCGTGATGCGGGTTTACTTTGAAAAGCCCCGCACCACGGTGGGTTGGAAGGGTCTGATCAACGACCCGTATTTGGATGAGAGCTACCGCATCGACGAAGGGTTGCGCATTGCGCGGCAATTGCTCATTGAAATCAACCGCATGGGTTTGCCAGCGGGTTCGGAGTTTCTCGACGTGATTTCACCGCAATACATTGGCGACTTGATCAGTTGGGGTGCGATTGGCGCACGCACCACCGAGAGTCAGGTGCATCGGGAGCTGGCCTCTGGTTTGTCGGCTCCCATTGGCTTTAAAAATGGCACCGATGGCAACATCAAAATCGCCATCGACGCGATTCAATCCGCCGAGCGCGGTCACCACTTCTTGTCGGTTCATAAAAACGGCCAAGTGGCCATTGTGCAAACCAAGGGCAATGCCGACTGCCATGTGATTTTGCGCGGCGGCAAGACCCCCAACTACGACGCGCAAAGCGTGGAGGCGGCCAGCAAGGTGTTGCGTGAGGCCAAACTCAACGACCGCTTGATGGTGGATTGCAGCCATGCCAACAGCAGCAAGCAGCACGAAAAACAAATCGAGGTGGCCCAGAACATCGCCGAACAAATTCGCGGCGGCTCGAACCAGGTGTTTGGCCTCATGGTCGAGAGTCACATCGAGGCTGGCGCGCAGAAATTCACGCCGGGCAAGGATGACATCCACCAGTTGCGCTATGGTCAAAGCATCACCGACGCCTGCTTGGGCTGGGACCATTCGGTCCAAGTGGCCGAATTGTTGGCGCAAGCGGTTCGGGCACGCCGCAAGGGCTGACGTCATCATGAGCTGCACACTGGATCATGTGGTCATCACGACTTCGGCTTTGTCCGAGGGTGATGCCTGGGTGAACGCGACCCTGGGCGTTGGTCCGGGCCCTGGTGGTGCACACGAGGGCATGGCCACGCACAATCATTTGTTGCGTTTGGGGGAGTCGGTGTATTTGGAAGTCATCGCGCCAGACCCCATGGCCCCTGCACCGATTCGACGCCGCTGGTTTGGGATGGATGACCCGGCCTTGTTGGCGCAGCCTCGCCTGGCCACATGGGTGGTGCGTTGTTCTGACATCCACGCAACTCAGGCCCGACTGAGCGAGGCAGTGGGTGGCGTGCACCCCATGCAACGGGGCCCCTGGTCTTGGCAGATCACCATCCCGCCAGACGGTCAGATGGGCTTGCAAGGCTTGGTGCCCACCTTGATTCAGTGGTCTGACGAACGCCACCCCACCCAGACCATGCCGGCATCCGGGTGTGCGTTGCAAGCCTTGGTGTTGCGTCACCCCGATGGGCAGCGCGTGGCGCGCATGCTGGCGTCGTTGGACTTGCAGGGCCAGGTGCCCGTGCGGGTGGTTCCTGGTGAGCTCCCCGCGCTCGAAGCCCATCTGCAAACCCCCCAAGGGGCGGTGGTGCTGTCGGGTCAGTGGCCGCTGGGGTTGACCCCTGCGGGTTGATGTCAGGCTTGGCGCAAGGCTTGGGCTACGCGCTGGTGAATCCCGCCAAAGCCACCGTTGCTCATGAACACCACGTGATCGCCGGGCCGAAGGCTGCGCTGCAAGGCCGCGATGAGTCCGTCCAGTTGTGCATGAACTTGGGCGCGTTCGCCCAGCGGGGCCAGGCTGGCGGTGGCATCCCAATCCAGGCCGCCGCTGTGACAAAACGCGAGGTCCGCTGCTGCCAAGCTGGCAGGCAGTTGATCGCGCATGGTGCCCAACTTCATGGTGTTGGATCGGGGCTCAAACACCGCCACGATGCGGGCTTGGCCGACTTGGCGACGCAGGCCCTCGAGCGTGGTTTGTATCGCGGTGGGGTGATGCGCAAAATCGTCGTAGAGGGTGATGGCCTGAGGGCCCTCGCCGATGCGAGCAATCACTTCCATTCGGCGTTTGACGCTTTGAAAGTCGGTCAAGGCCTCACAGGCCACTGCTGGGGGAACCCCCACATGCTCGGCCGCAACGATGGCGGCCAAGGCGTTGAGTCGATTGTGCGTGCCAGACAAGCCCCATTGCACACGACCCAGGGGGCGTTGCTGATGCATCACCTCAAAGCTTTGGTCATCGCCATGGGTTTGCCAAGGGGCTTGAGGACTCTGGCCAAAACCCATGACTTCACTCCAGCGTCCTTGGGCCAACACGCGTTGCAAGGCGTCGCTGTCGTGGTTCACCACCAATCGACCCGTGCCGGGCACGGTGCGCACCAGGTGGTGGAACTGCCGCTCAATGGCGCCCAGGTGCTCGAAGATGTCGGCGTGATCGAATTCGAGGTTGTTCAGAATGGCGGTGCGCGGTCGGTAGTGAACGAATTTGCTGCGCTTGTCGAAGAAAGCGGTGTCGTATTCATCGGCTTCAATCACAAACAAGGCACGTGCGTGGCCTGTCGCGGTTTGCCCCAATCGGGCGGAGACGCCGAAATCCAGAGGGACGCCGCCCACCAAAAAGCCAGGGTTCAGTCCTGCGCGGTCGAGGATGCGGGTGAGCATGGCCGTGGTGGTGGTTTTGCCGTGGGTGCCAGCCACTGCTAAAACGTGGCGTGCCGTGGTGCCGGTGTGGAGCAAATGGTCACTGAGCCATTGCGGGCCACTGGTGTAGGGCAGGCCGGCTTCCAGAATGGCTTCCATCAAGGGGTAACGGGGGGATCCATCGGCCAGTCGGGCGCGTGAGACCACATTGCCCACCACAAACACATCGGGTCGCAAGGCCAGTTGGTCAGCGCTGTAGCCTTCCATCAACTCAATGCCCAAAGCCCGCAGTTGGTCGCTCATGGGGGGATAAACCCCCGTGTCGCAACCGGTGACGCGGTGCCCAGCTTCGCGCGCCAGGGCAGCCAGGCCGCCCATGAAGGTGCCGCAAATCCCGAGAATGTGTATGTGCATGGCGGCATTGTAGGAGCGGGGTTGAGGCCCTCCGGGCGACAATGGCTGCATGAACGATGGCATTGCTGAACTGATGGCCTTGGCTGCGCACGGGGTGGTGGAAGAAGGCCTGGACTATGGTCAGGCCAAGCGCCGTGCGGCCCAGCAACTGGCGGGCGGGCGGCGTGTGGCTTGGCCGGACAATGACCAATTGGAAGCGGCGGTCTTCGCACACTTGCGCTTGTTTCATGCCGAAACGCAGCCGGGCGAATTGCAGGCGTTGCGCCAAACCGCCCTGGCCTGGATGCAGCGCTTGCAGGCGTTTCGCCCTCACTTGTGTGGCGCCGTTTGGCGCGGAACGGCCACCCGGATCAGCCCCATCCATTTGCAATTGTTCGCAGATGACCCGAAGTCGGCCGAGTGGTTCGTGTTGGACTTGAATCGCCCCTATGAAGTGGTGCCGGGGCACAATTTGCAGGGCGAAGAGGCGCAGGCCTTGATGCTCTGGGTGCCCTGCGAGGGCTTGGGCGAAGAGGTCCCGCTGGTCTTGACGATATTGGACTGGGATGATTTGCGTGGGGCCCTCAAGCCCGACGCCAAGGGGCGTTCCCGACGGGGAGACGACCAGGCCTTGATGCGATTGTTGGAGGAACACCATGCGTGATGAAATGATCCCTGCGCCCGATGGGCCTCAACCCAGTCGGCGTGCAGCCTTGGTGCTGGGCGGGGCGGCGGCCTTGGCGGCGGCAGGCTTGGGTTGGGCCACTTGGCAAAAGCAAGCCGCCTCGCGTTTGTCGCCCGAAGCGGCCCAGGCCTTGTGGCAAGCCGAGTTTGAGCAACCCGATGGGCGTCCCCTGAGCTTGGCCGCCTTTCGAGGCAAGCCGCTGGTCTTGAATTTTTGGGCCACCTGGTGCCCGCCTTGCGTCAAAGAAATCCCGCTTCTTGCTGAGTTCTACCGTCAACAGTCGTCAAATGGCTGGCAAATGCTTGGCCTGGCGATTGACCAACCCACCCCGGTGAAGCGGTTCATGCAAGAGCTGAACATGCCTTATGCAGTGGGTCTGGCTGGTTTGAACGGCACAGAATTGATGAAGATATTGGGAAATGACCGCGGAGGCCTGCCCTTTACCCTGGTTTTAGACGCAAAAGAAGGCATTTTGCAGAGAAAGCTGGGTGAGTTGCATGCCGGCGACTTGGGCCAATGGCTAAAAAAATCCTCGGCCTGATGGATTTCAAGGGGATCATGGGGTAAATTGATGGTCTTTTCTTGAAAGATAAAGTCAATTCCTATGGACTTGAGAAAATTAAAGACCCTGATCGACCTGGTTTCTGAATCCAACATTTCAGAACTGGAAATCACCGAAGCCGAAGGCAAGGTGCGGATTGTGAAGAACGAGCCGCCCACGGTGTCCATGGTTTCGGCGCCTCTGGTGGCAGCTGCTCCTGCCCCCGTGATGGCTGCTCCCGCAGCTGCGGCCCCCACGGCCGCCAGCCCAGCATCTGAAGCCCCCGCTGCTGCGGCAGCGCCCGAAGGCCGGGTCATCAAGTCCCCCATGGTGGGCACGTTCTATCGGGCATCCAGCCCGGGCTCGGCCCCATTTGTGGAAATTGGCGCCAGCGTCAAGCCCGGCGACGCCGTTTGCATCATTGAGGCCATGAAGATCCTCAATGAGATCGAGTCCGATCAGCAAGGCACCATCACCCAAGTGTTGGTCGAGAACGGCCAACCGGTTGAATACGGCCAGCCGCTGTTTGTGATCGCCTGAGCCTGAACATGTTCAAAAAAATATTGGTTGCCAACCGCGGAGAGATTGCGCTGCGCATTCAGCGGGCTTGCCGAGAGCTGGGTGTGCGAGCGGTCATGGTGTATTCGGAAGCCGACCGAGACGCCAAATACGTCAAATTGGCCGATGAGGCGGTGTGCATTGGGCCTGCTCCCTCGGGCCAGAGTTACTTGAACATGCCAGCCCTGATTTCTGCGGCTGAGGTGACCGATGCCGAGGCCATTCACCCCGGTTATGGCTTTCTCAGCGAAAACGCTGACTTTGCCGAACGCGTGGAAAAGAGCGGGTTCACCTTCATTGGCCCCACGGCCGAATCGATTCGCCTGATGGGAGACAAAGTCTCAGCCAAGCAGGCCATGATCAAGGCTGGCGTGCCGTGTGTGCCTGGCTCAGAGGGTGAGTTGCCCGATGACCCCGCGGCCATTCGGCGCTTGGCCAAATCGATTGGTTACCCCGTCATCATCAAGGCTGCTGGCGGCGGCGGTGGCCGAGGCATGCGCTTGGTGCACACCGAGGCGGCCCTCATCCATGCGGTGCAAACCACCAAGGCAGAAGCCCAGGCAGCATTTGGCAACCCCTCGGTCTACATGGAGAAGTTCCTCCAGAACCCGCGCCACATCGAAATTCAGGTGCTGGCTGACCAGTTCAAGAATGCGGTGTATTTGGGCGAGCGCGATTGCTCCATGCAACGCCGCCATCAAAAAGTCATTGAGGAAGCGCCTGCACCTGGCATTCCCCGCAAGCTGATTGAAAAAATTGGCGAGCGATGCGCCGCTGCCTGTAAAAAAATTGGCTACCGGGGCGCAGGAACGTTTGAGTTCTTGTATGAGAACGGGGAGTTCTATTTCATTGAAATGAACACCCGCGTGCAGGTTGAACACCCGGTGACCGAGTGGGTGACGGGCATTGACATCGTCAAGACGCAAATCATGGTGGCCGCAGGTCAGAAGCTGCCCTTCGCGCAGCGACAGATCAGCCTGACGGGTCACGCCATCGAGTGCCGCATCAACGCCGAAGACCCCTTCAACTTCATGCCCTCGCCGGGACGCATCACCATGTGGCATCCGCCCGGCGGGCCAGGCGTTCGGGTGGACTCTCACATTTACACCAATTACTTTGTGCCACCCAACTACGACTCCATGATCGGCAAGATCATTGTGTATGGCGATACCCGCGAAGAGGCCATGGCGCGCATGCGCTCGGCGTTGGGCGAGACGGTGGTCGAAGGCATTCTGACCAACATCCCCTTGCATCGCGAGTTGGTGCTTGACGCCAAATTCATGGAAGGCGGAACCAACATTCACTACCTGGAGCATTGGCTGGAAGCCCACAAGCGCTGATGTTTGAACTGTCCATTTTGGTTCCTGAAGACGCTGTCGAGACGGTGTGCGATGCCTTGTTGGCGCTCGATGCACTGAGCGTTTCGGTGGAAGACGCCCTGGCAGACACCGAGCAAGAGCAAGCTCGATTTGGCGAGCCGGGCATGCCCATTGAGGGCGTGGCCTGGAACCAGTCGCGCATCAAGGCCCTGTTTCCCACCGAAGCCGCGGCCGCCGAAGCGCAGCGCTTGCTCTTGCCACAAGACTTTTTTGCGGATTGCCTGTTGGAATCATTGGCGGTGGTGCCAGACCAAGACTGGGTGCGCCTCACGCAATCGCAATTTGACCCGGTGGCCATCACCGACTCATTTTGGGTGGTGCCCACTTGGCATGAGGTGCCCGCACAGGCACGGCATCACATTCGCCTCGATCCCGGGCTGGCGTTTGGCACGGGCACCCACCCCACGACCCGCATGTGTTTGGAATGGATTTGTGAACAGTCACAACCCGCGCAAAGGGCGGTGGACTACGGCTGTGGTTCTGGCATTTTGGCCATTGCGGCCAGCAAAATGGGTGTCGTGCAGGTGGATGCGGTCGACATTGATCCCGCTGCTGTGACATCCACGCAAGCGAATGCTGCAGCCAATCATGTCAACTTGCACGCGGTGGGCTTGCCCGATCAGGCGCAAGGGCGCTACGACTGGGTCATTGCCAACATTTTGGCTTCACCCTTGAAGGTGTTGGCACCGTTGCTGTGTCAACTGATGGCGCCCGGTGGACAGATGATCTTGGCGGGCATTTTGAGTCGTCAGGTCGAAGAAATCCAGCATGCGTATTCGCCCTGGGTGCAACTGAGCGTCGCTAAATCGCGAGATGGCTGGGTGTTGATGACCGCCACCCGATCCGCATGAACGGCCATCGGCGCTTTCTACAATAAGGCATGAAGTTCAGCACCCAGTGCCCCCACTGCTCCACCTCGTTTCTCATTCAAACTGAGCAAATTCGCGTGGCCAGTGGATTGGTGCGTTGCGGGGTGTGCGCCAGCATCTTTGAAGCCGATCGACACCTCTTTGAAGTGACGGAGACGCCGGATTGGTCGGTTGCTGAACCACCCAAGATGCCGGCCTTCGAGGAAGCAGCCTCGGTTTCCGAGACACCCTCCGGGGTCTATAGCCTCAGCGGTACGCCAGGCCCAGAAATGGAGCCCCCTTCATTCACGCGGCGCGGCCGACGTCGCTCGGGCCGCCCCCTGTTGTCCCTGAGCGCATGGGCTTTATTCCTTGCCTTGGTGTCGCAGCTGGCCTGGATCTACCGCAACGACGCATTCGCGCTGATGCCGCATTGGGGCGCGCGAGTGGAAGCCCTGTGTGGTTGTCGTTTGACTTGGCCCCGACACTTGGATTGGATCGTCATTGAGCAAAGCTCATTTCGAGTCTCTGCGCAATCCGGCCATGTGATGAAGATCACCCTGAGGAACAAAGGTCCCTTGACGGTCTCCACACCAGACTTGATGTTGACCCTCATGGATGCCAAGGAAAAACCCATCATTCAAAAGTACGTCACGCACGAGGTGCTCAAGATGCCCAAACAACTGTTGGCCGGGCAGGCTTACGCGATTGAACTGCCCATGCGCATCAGCCCCTTGTGGGTGAATGAAGTGGTGGGTTTCGATGTCCAAATTTTTTACCCCTGATGTTGAGGAGCTGAAATGGCCACTTTGATTTGTGGTTCGATGGCATTTGATGCCATCATGAACTTTGAAGGTCGTTTTGCCGACCACATTCTGGCTGACCAGCTGCACATCTTGAATGTGTCGTTTCTGGTTCCGACCTTGCAACGTGACTATGGCGGCTGTGCTGGCAACATTGCCTACACCCTCAAAGGGCTGGGTGGTGAGCCCGTGCCCATGGCCACCCTGGGTGAGGATGGTGATCGATACCTTGAGCGACTCAAGCAGTTGAAGATCACCACCCGTTGCGTGCATCAGATCCAAGATCAATACACGGCCCAAGCCATGATCATGACCGATGCCGACAACAACCAGATCACCGCGTTTCATCCAGGCGCCATGAATCTGGCGCACACCCAGGTGATCGCGCCGGATTCGTCCATTCGCTTGGCCATCATCTCGCCCGATGGCCGACAGGCCATGCTCGACCATGCGCGGCAGTTGCATGAATTGGGCATTCCTTTTGTGTTTGATCCGGGGCAAGGCTTGCCCATGTTTGATGGCGAGGAACTGAAGTCCTTCATTGAATTGGCCACCTGGGTCACCGTCAATGACTACGAAGGTAAATTGCTGTGTGACCGCACGGGTTGGACGGAGGCTCAGATTTCAGAGCGTGTTCAAGGCTTGATCGTGACTTTGGGTGCCAAGGGTTGTGAGGTCTGGCAACACGGTCAACGGGTGCTGGTGGATCCGGTGGTGCCTCAAGCGGTGGTGGACCCCACGGGTTGTGGCGATGCTTGGCGTGGCGCGTTTTTGTATGGCCTTGAACAAGGCTGGGACTTGGTTCGCTGTGCCGAGTTGGGCAATCGCGTGGGCGCCATCAAGGTGGCCACGAAAGGCCCTCAAAACCACGATGTCTCAAGCTGTCTAGGGGCATAAAAAAACCCAGCCGAAGCTGGGTTTAGGGTCAAAGCCGCTTGAACTCAGGGCTTGCTGGCCGTAGGAAACGGCCATGCAGCTTGAGGGTTCAGCGTGGTTTGCGCAGCAGGGGCGGCTTTGGCAGCAGGTTTTTTCGCTGCTTTCTTCGCAGGTTTTTTAGCTGCTTTTTTGGCAGCGGGTTTTTTAGCAGCCGGCTTTTTAGCGGCGGCTTTTTTTGCAGCAGGCTTCTTGGCGGCTACTTTTTTAGCGGCGGGCTTTTTAGCTGCAACTTTCTTGGCTACAGGCTTCTTAGCTGCAACTTTTTTCGCTGCGGGCTTTTTAGCTGCAACTTTCTTGGCTACAGGCTTCTTAGCTGCAACTTTTTTAGCTGCGGGCTTTTTGGCGGCTACTTTTTTAGCTGCGGGTTTCTTGACTGCCACTTTTTTAGCGGCTGGTTTCTTTGCAGCGGGTTTTTTTGCTGCTACTTTTTTTGCAGTTGCCATAGTTGTACTCCTTGATCAAGTCATGGATCTTTGGTTTAGCACTCTTGCCCACTTCTGGACAAAAGCGACTCAACCACCTGGAAGCGAGCTTCCAAGTGGGTGAATGGGGTTCCCCGGTTCACTGGTTTGAAGGTGTGTGCAAACAAATGGGGCATGGTGTGTGGATCAATCCCAAGACAAAGCGCCACCCGATTGATACTCGATCACTCGGGTTTCAAAGAAATTGCGCTCTTTTTTCAGGTCGATCATCTCGCTCATCCAAGGGAATGGATTCTCTTCTTGAGGGAACAATGCGTCGAGTCCAATTTGTGTGGCCCGACGATTGGCAATGTAACGCAAATATCCCTTGAACATCGATGCATTCAAACCCAAAACGCCACGGGGCATGGTGTCTTCCGCGTAACGGTATTCGAGATCGACGGCCTTAAGGAACAGCGACTTGATTTCATTTTTGAATTCGGCCGTCCACAGGTGGGGGTTCTCGAGTTTGATTTGGTTGATCAAATCGATGCCGAAGTTGCAGTGCATGGACTCATCACGCAGGATGTATTGGTATTGCTCAGCAGCGCCTGTCATTTTGTTTTGACGACCCAAAGCCAAAATCTGCGTAAAGCCCACATAGAAGAACAGACCTTCCATGAGGCAAGCAAACACAATCAGCGACTTCAGTAGGGTTTGATCGGCTTCAGGGGTGCCTGTATGGAAGTTGGGATCCATGATGGCATCAATGAACGGGATCAGGAACTCATCTTTGTCGCGAATGGAGGAGACCTCGTGATAGGCGTTGAAGATTTCGCTCTCATCCAAGCCCAGTGACTCCACGATGTATTGGTAGGCATGGGTGTGAATGGCTTCTTCAAAAGCCTGACGCAGCAAAAACTGTCGGCATTCGGGCGCAGTGATATGACGGTAGGTACCCAACACGATGTTGTTCGCTGCCAAGGAGTCGGCCGTGACGAAGAAACCCAGGTTGCGCTTGACAATGCGGCGCTCGTCTTCGGTGAGGCCGTTGGGGTCTTTCCAGAGCGCAATGTCACGCGTCATGTTGACTTCTTGCGGCATCCAATGGTTGGCACAGGTAGCCAGGTATTTCTCCCAGGCCCATTTGTATTTGAAGGGCACCAACTGATTGACATCGGTCTGGCCGTTGATGATGCGCTTGTCAGCGGCGTTCACTCGGCGCTGCTCAGTGGTTGTTGCGGTCGAGGTAGCCACCGTGGAACGATCGGTAGATTGCACATGGCCCTGGGTGAATGCAGCAGAGGCATTCAGGTTGGGTGTTTGCAGTGCGGGTTTGAGTTGTTCGTCCCAGTTCAACATAAATTATTCCGTTTCGAGATTATGAATCGTAGTGAATAATTTTCAAAATTTTGAAGTTGATCGATGCAAGAGTTGTTGTTGTATTGCATCGATCAATGACTTCATTGACAAGCTTCGCAGGTGGGATCGTCAACACCACAGAACTTGATGTCCGTCGCCGGCGTGCTGCTCATTTGCGCTTGAGCGGCAGCGGCGGCTGCATCGAGGGCGCTCATGCCAGAGCTGGAACTGTCCGAAGACACAGCATTGAGGCGATTGCTGCGAACCGTGGATTTCTCGGCATGCGTGGCGCTGGTGGTGCGCAGGTAGTAGGTGGTCTTGAGGCCACGCAACCAAGCCAGCTTGTAGGTTTCATCCAGTTTTTTGCCAGAGGCACCAGCCATGTAGATGTTCAAGGACTGGGCTTGATCAATCCATTTTTGACGTCGTGCGGCTGCTTCAACCAGCCATTTGGTTTCGACTTCAAACGCCGTGGCATAGAGCGACTTGATGTGTTCGGGCACACGGTCGATGGGCATGAGTGAACCATCAAAATGCTTGAGGTCCATGACCATCACTTCATCCCACAGCCCCAAACGCTTGAGGTCGTTCACCAGGTAGGCGTTGATGATGGTGAATTCGCCGGAAAGGTTGGATTTGACGGAGAGGTTGCCAAAACAGGGTTCAATCGACGCATCAACACCAATGATGTTGGAGATGGTGGCCGTTGGGGCAATGGCGACACAGTTGGAGTTGCGCATGCCATCTTGCGCAATTTTGCTGCGCAAAGCGTTCCAGTCGAGGGTGCTGGAACGATCGACCTCAATGTAGCCGCCGCGCTCTTTCTCCAAGAGGTTCAGGGTGTCCAGGGGCAGAATGCCTTGGTCCCACAAAGAGCCTTTGTAAGAAGAGTAGGTGCCGCGCTCTTTGGCCAGATCGGAAGAGGCCCAGTATGCGTAGTAGCAAATGGCTTCCATGGAACGATCAGCGAATTCAACGGCTTGCTCGGAGGCGTAAGGCACTCCCATGGCATACAAAGCGTCTTGGAAGGCCATGATGCCCATGCCCACCGGGCGATGGCGCAGGTTGGAATTGCGAGCCTTGGCTACGGCGTAATAGTTGATGTCGATCACGTTGTCGAGCATGCGCATGGCCGTTTGGATGGTGGTGCGCAGCTTGTCGTGATCCAACTCTTTGCCGTTGGGGCCGTCTTTGAGGTGCTTGATCAGGTTCACGGAACCCAAGTTGCAAACCGCAATTTCATGGTCGTTGGTGTTGAGCGTGATTTCGGTGCACAGGTTGGAGGAGTGAACCACACCCGTGTGCTGTTGCGGTGAACGCAGGTTGCACGCATCTTTGAAGGTGATCCAGGGGTGGCCAGTTTCAAAGAGCATGGACAACATCTTGCGCCAGAGGTCGACCGCGGGAATGGTTTTGCTGGGCTTGATCTCGCCGCGCTTGGCTTTTTCTTCATAGGCCAAGTAGGCCTTTTCAAAGGCTTGACCAAACAAGTCATGCAAATCGGGCACGGAGGAGGGCGAGAACAGGGTCCACTCGCCGTTTTCCATGACCCGTCGCATGAACAAGTCGGGAATCCAGTTGGCGGTATTCATGTCGTGGGTGCGTCGGCGGTCGTCGCCAGTGTTTTTGCGCAACTCCAAGAACTCTTCAATGTCCAAGTGCCAGGTTTCCAAGTAGGTGCAGACGGCGCCTTTGCGCTTGCCCCCTTGGTTCACGGCCACTGCGGTGTCGTTCACCACCTTCAGGAAAGGCACCACACCTTGAGATTCACCGTTGGTGCCCTTGATGTGGCTGCCAAGTGCGCGAACCGGCGTCCAGTCGTTACCCAGACCGCCAGCAAACTTGGAGAGCAGCGCGTTTTCCTTGATGGCCTCGTAAATGCCGTCCAGGTCGTCGGGCACGGTGGTCAGGTAGCAACTCGACAACTGCGAGCGCAAGGTGCCACTGTTGAACAGCGTCGGCGTGCTGGACATGAAGTGGAAGGAAGACAACACTTCGTAGAACTCGATGGCGCGGGTTTCGCGGTCGATTTCATTGAGCGACAAACCCATGGCCACGCGCATGAAGAACGACTGGGGCAATTCGATGCGGCGTTTGTTGACGTGCAGGAAATAGCGGTCATAGAGAGTTTGCAAACCGAGGTAGTCGAACTGCATGTCGCGCTCGGGGTGCAAAGCTTTGGCCAGGCGATCCAGGTCAAATTCGAGCAGTTTGGGGTCGAGCAGTTGGTGATCGACGCCCACCTGGATGAATTTGGGGAAGTTGGCGATGTAGTGCTCGCCCATGTCTTGAAAGGCAACCGGTTGCCCAAACACCTCTTGTGCAATGGTGTGCATCAACAGCCGCGAGGTGGCAAAGGTGTAGTCGGGGTCTTTCTCAATGAGGGTCCGGGAAGCCAGAATGGCGGCCTTCATGACCTCGGGGGCAGGAATGCCGTCGTAGAGGTTTTTCAGGGTCTCGTCGAGGATGGGCTGGGCAGAAACCTCTGCGGCCAGACCTTGGCAAGCCACTTGCACCAGGGCTTGCAGGGCACCCACATCCAGGGGCACGCGTTGGCCATTGACCGTGACGTTCAGCGCGGGCGCTTGGGGGGCGGTGGATTGCTTTTGCTGTTCGCGCTCCAGAGCGCGACGCTCGCGATACAGCACGTAGGCGCGGGCCACCTCATGGTGACTGCCGCGCATGAGCCCCAATTCAACCTGATCTTGCACATCCTCAATGTGGAACGTGCCACCGCCCGGACGCGAGCGCATCAGCGCGCGGATCACGTTTTGGGTCAGTTCATCGACCATTTCGCGCACGGATGCCGAAGCAGCGCCTTGGGTGCCATGCACGGCCAGAAACGCTTTCATCATGGCCACGGCAATCTTGGCGGGCTCGAAGGGCACCACCGATCCATTGCGGCGGATGATTTGATATTGAAGGTATTGAGCGGTTGCAGCCGATGGGCTGACTTCGGGGGCATTCAAGGGGTGAGGGGTCGAGGGCGCCACGGCCGATGAGGTGGTTTGCATGAAAGTCAGTGTCCCTGAGTGTCTTTTGGTATGAATTCTGTGGCCCCTGGAAAGCAGAGGATGCGCAGAACAACGAAATCAGGGTGACACTATATATGGGGTGATGAGGGTGATCAATACGCTACCGGTAGCGTTTGCTCGAAATCTCTCATAAATTCGAAAATATTTTTTTACAAATGATGACCACGTTTTACAGAGTGGAAAACGGTCGTGGAGTCAGCCCCAGATTAGTGCGCGCCATGACCGAGACTGCGACGAAATGCCTGCCAATTGAAGCCCAGACCTGGATCGGTTTTGCGACCCGGGGCGACGTCGGAGTGGCCGACCCATTCTTGGATGGGGAAGTGCTGGCTCAGGGCTTGCGCCAAAGCTTGGAGGGTGTCGTATTGCGCCGGCTCAAACGGACTGTTGTCATTGCCTTCGAGTTCGATGCCAACCGAAAAATCGTTGCAGTTGTCGCGCCCCCGGTGCTGAGACTGGCCCGCGTGCCAGGCACGGTCGTTGACACTCACAAATTGAATCAAGCGCCCATCGCGTTTGATGAGGAAATGAGCCGATACCCGCAAATCGGCGATTTGCTTGAAGTAAGGGTGCTTGGTGGCATCGAGTTGGCCGGTGAAAAACAGCTCGATGTCGTTGCCTCCGTAAGTGTCGGGAGGCAGGCTGATGGAGTGAATGATCCCCAGATCCACCCCGATACCGCTGGGCCGAGGACCAAAATGGGCCGAGGGGAGTCGATGGGCAAATCGATACCACCCGTCAGACCACAGTGCATCGGGAATGGGGTTCATGGCGGTGAGGAAGAGGATGAGGGCAAGTGCTCCGGGCAGCAATAGGAAAGGCCGCGGTGGGTAATGGCTTCAGAGCTTGCCAAGTGAACCTGGCAATGGGCGCAACGCACCATGTCTTCGGTCTTGGATGCATCAGCACTAGGGCGAGCCTCAGGGGGCTGCGGTCTGCGGTTGAGCCAAGAGCGAATGAGCCCAATGGCCACAATGCCCAGCAAAATCAAGAGCAGGGATCTCATGACACCCGGTGCAACAAGATCTCTAAGACAAAGCGGGAACCCACATAAGCCAGCAGCAGCAACCCGCTACCCAAATACAAGACATTCAAGGCTTTTTGGCCACGCCACCCCAAGCGGTGTCGACCCCACAGCAGGTAAGCAAAGGTGAGCCACGACAACACCGAAAAAATGGTTTTGTGATCCCACTTGAAGGCAAACTGGGGGCCATAAATTTGGTCGCTAAACCCCCATCCCACCAACAAGGTCAAGGTGAGCAATACAAAGCCCAGCCAGACCAACCGAAAGGTGAGTCGTTCCAGAGTGAGCAAAGGCGGGGTTTCGTCGGTGGGGGCTGCCATTCGCAGCAAACGTTCCGCCCGACGCAGCAACCACGCGTGAAAAACGGCGGCTGCAAACAAACCATAGGCGGCGATGCCCAAAGTCCAGTGCAAGGGCAACAACAATGAGGTTTGGGCATGCAAAGGGTTGCCGGGAAAAATCACCGCCAACACCACCGTCAGGGCAGACAAACCAAACAGCGTCCAGCGGGTTCGGAATTGGGGATACCAGTGGTTCTCCAGCACATAAATGAGGATCACCAACCAAGCCATGGCCGATAGGGCCGGGGCAAAGCCAAAACGTGGCACCCCTTGATCGGTGTGCAAGCCGGCCAACAATGCGGCACCATGAGCCAGCCAGGACAACACAAAGAGGCGGGAAGCCGAGGTGTGGGGCAATCGGTGGCCCAGACCCGCACTGAGCGCGTAGGCCAGCGCGGCCACCAGTGATGCGCCAAAATGAATGACAGACAGCCCCGATAAAATCATGCGTCGAGTGTAGCCTTTTCAGCCCACGACCTCATTCACTACAGGCAATCTTCATGGCGTCCTCTCTTAGCGACAAACTGTCCCATTTGGTCAAGCGCATCAGTGGCCAAGCCCGCATCACCGAGTCCAATGTGGCCGACATGTTGCGTGAAATTCGGGTGGCTTTGCTGGAAGCCGATGTGGCATTGCCTGTGGTCAAAACCTTCATGGAGCGCGTCAAGCTCAAGGCGCTGGGACAAGAGGTTTTGGCTTCGCTCAAACCGGGTCAGGTCCTGGTGAGCGTGGTTCAAAAAGAATTGGCTGCCCTGATGGGCGACGGCGTGAGTGACCTGAATTTGGCCGCGCAACCCCCCGCCGTGGTGCTCATGGCTGGCTTGCAAGGGGCTGGTAAAACCACCACCACGGCCAAGTTGGCGCGTTATTTGATTCAAAAGCGCAAGAAAAAAGTGCTCACGGTGTCCACCGACGTGTATCGCCCTGCGGCCATTGAGCAATTGAAGACGGTCACGGCACAGGCTGGCGCCGAATGGTTTCCCAGTGAGTCCAACCAAAAGCCGCTGGACATTGCCCGGGCCGCTCTCGATCACGCCAAGCGCCATTACTTTGATGTGTTGCTGGTGGATACCGCCGGTCGGTTGGCGATTGACGAGGTGTTGATGCAGGAAATCCAAACCCTGCAACAACAAATCAACCCCATCGAGACCCTGTTTGTGGTGGATGCCATGTTGGGTCAAGACGCGGTGCACACCGCCAAAGCCTTCCACGAGGCCTTGACGTTAACCGGAGTGGTGCTCACCAAAACCGATGGCGATTCACGCGGCGGCGCAGCCCTTTCGGTGCGCGAAGTCACGGGTGTGCCCATCAAGTTCGCCGGCACCAGCGAAAAAATGGACGGCCTGGAGTTGTTCGACGCCGAGCGCCATGCGGGTCGCGTGCTGGGCATGGGCGACATCGTGGCCCTGGTGGAGCAAGTCACCGCCAACGTCGACGTGCAAGCGGCTCAACAGCTGGCTGAAAAAATCAAGGGTGGCCAGCAATTTGATTTGAATGACTTCCTCTCTCAAATCCAGCAAATGCGCAACATGGGGGGCTTGGCCCAGCTCATGGACAAATTGCCCACGCAGTTGGCTGCCAAAGCGCAAGGCGCTGACCTGGGCAAGGCCGAGAAAGACATTGCCCGCAAGCAAGGCATCATTCACAGCATGACACCCAAAGAGCGGGCCAAGCCCGAGCTGATCAAGGCCACCCGCAAGCGTCGCATTGCGGCGGGCGCGGGGGTTCAGGTGCAGGACGTGAACCGCTTGCTCAATGAGTTTGCACAAATGCAAGACATGATGAAGAAAATGCGCGGGGGCGGCCTCATGAAGATGATGAAGCGCCTCGGCGGCATGAAGGGCATGGGCTCGGGTGGCTTCCCCGGCCTGCCGCGTTAAACCTCAAGGCGAGGGCGTTGAAGCTTCCTGGGCAGCTTTCGTCTGGGCTTGGAGTCGGCGCGACTCCTGCCACTCTTCCCACAACATCAACACCACGCCAGCCGAGATGGCCGAGTCGGCCAAGTTGAAGCTGGGGAAATAGCCCCCCGGGAAAAAAGGTGACAGCCAAGCCCCATGGACTTGCACAAAGTCCACCACCTCACCCAGCCACACCCGATCCCAAACATTGCCCGCAGCGCCGCCCAGCAGCAGGCTCATGGCCGCGCACAACCAGGGCCGATGGGGGTGACCGATGAGGGTCCAGATGAGCCAGCCCATCACCAGCACGCCCAATCCAATGAAAAACCAGCGTTGCCATCCCCCCGCGTTGGCCAGCAAAGAAAAAGCGGCCCCAGGGTTATGAACGCGCACCAAGTTCAGCCAGTCGGTGATCCGCCAGACTTGATCAAAATTCAGCTGCTGGCCAATCCAGGCTTTGGAGAGCTGGTCTAGCCCTGCAATCAGCAACGCCAGACCCAGCCAAGCTGCAATTTGCAGCCGGTGATGCGATGTCCCGGCCTCAGGCATGGCGACGAACCTCCCCCTCGCCCAGCCAATTGGTCAGGCAACGGCCGCACACCTGGGGGTGTTCGGCGTTTTGGCCCACATCGGCCTCGTAGTGCCAGCAACGCTCGCATTTGGCATGGGGCGAGGGCGTCACCTCCACCTGCATGTCGTCGGCCAGGTGAATGCTGCAGCGCGAGGTGATGAAGATGAAGGGCAGATCGGGCGCCAAGCTTTGCAACAGGTCGAAGTCAGCCTGTGGCAAATGGAGGTCGATTTCGGCTTGCAAGGAGGACCCCACAAGGCCTTGTTCCCGTTGGGCTTCGATGTGTTTGTTCACCACTTCCCGCAAGGCTTGCACGCGCTCCCATTTGGCCACCAAGTTCGCATCGATGGGGGGCAGTTGGACATAAGTTTGCGAGAAGATGGACTCGCTGTGGCCCATGCTGGCCCAGGCCTCTTCCGCGGTGAAGCTCAGGAAAGGCGCCATCCATCGCAACATGGCGTGGGTGATGTGCCACAGGGCCGTTTGGGCACTGCGCCGGGCCACCGAAGCCGCAGGCGTCGTGTAGAGGCGATCCTTCATGGTGTCCAGGTAAAACGCGCCCAAGGCCTCGGAGCAATAAATTTGCAACTTGGCCACCACGGGATGGAATTCATAAACACCAAAGTGCCCACCCTCAAAGACTTGTCGATCGGCTTGCCATTGCCCCACGATTTGGACTTGCAAACCGGCCGCATGACTGAGGGCGTAGCGATCGATTTCCAGCAGTTGATCCAGGGGCAGGGCATCCGTTTCGGGGTTGAAGTCGCTCAGGTTGGCCAGCAAAAAACGCAAGGTGTTGCGAATGCGGCGATAGGCATCGACCACGCGCGCCAGGATGTTTTTGTCGATGTTGAGGTCGCCTGAATAGTCGGTGGACGCCACCCACAAGCGAACAATCTCAGCCCCCAATTTGTCGGTGACCTCTTGCGGAATGACCACATTCCCCAACGACTTGCTCATCTTGCGGCCTTGCCCATCAGTGGCAAAGCCGTGGGTGAGCAAGCCCCGATAGGGCGCGCGACCTTCCAGGGCACAGCCCAGGAGCAACGAGGAGTGGAACCACCCGCGGTGCTGATCGTGGCCTTCCAAATACAAATCGGCTTCGGGGCCTTGCAGGTGATGTGAGGGTCGATCTGCCACGGTTTGGTGAGAGCCGCGCAGCACATGGAAGAAGGTGGAGCCAGAGTCGAACCACACCTCCAGAATGTCGCTGCTCTTGGTGTAGTGCGGGGCATCTTCGGCGCCCAACACATCGGCCACGCTCAGTCGACTCCAAGCTTCGATGCCGCCTTGTTCCACGATGTCAGCGGCTTGATCCAGGATCTCCAGGGTTCTGGGGTGCAGTTCGCCAGTCTGCTGATGCAGGAAAAACGGCAAGGGCACACCCCAAGACCGTTGGCGAGAAATGCACCAATCGGGTCGATTGGCAATCATGTCGCGCAACCGAGACTGACCACTTTGCGGATAGAACTGGGTTTGCTCAATTGCTTCCAAAGCCATTTGACGCAAGGTCTTGCTCGGCTTGAGCTTCGGGTTTTCAAAGACGCCTGTGCCTTCATCCATGCGCACAAACCACTGCGCAGCCGCCCGATAGATGACCGGGTTTTTGTGGCGCCAGCAATGGGGGTAACTGTGTTGCAGCGGTTGTGTGGCCATGAGCCGCTGTTGCTGGCCCAAGGTTTCAATGATGACGGGGCAAGCCTTCCAGATGTTCAAGCCGCCAAAGACAGGCAACTCGTCGACATACACGCCATGACCCTGCACCGGGTTCAGGATGTCGTCGTAGGCCAGGCCATGGCTGACGCAGGAATTGAAGTCATCCACGCCATAAGCCGGGGCCGAGTGAACCAAACCGGTGCCGTCTTCTGCCGTGACGTAGTCAGCCAAATAGAGGGGAGACAGCCGGCGGTAGCTGAACCGGCTGCTGTCATTGGCGTCGGCCAGGTCGTAGAGCGGATGCCGGAACAACAAGCCCTGCAGTGCTTCACCTTTGACTTGCGCCAACACGTCACCGGTGAGTGCATAGCGCTGCAAGCAAGACGCCACGAGATTGGCGGCCAGCACCAATAGACCGCGAGGGGTTTGCACCAAGGCGTAGTCGAGTTCGGGGTGCGCATTCAAAGCCTGGTTGGCAGGCAAAGTCCAAGCGGTGGTGGTCCAGATGACGGCGAATGCCGACTGCCCGGCGGGCAAGGCAGCCAGGCCGAAAGCCTGGGCCAGCGCTTGAGGGTCATGGGCTTCGAAGGCCACGTCCAGGGTGTCGCTGCGCTTGTCGGCATATTCGATCTCAAATTCAGCCAAGCTGGACGCGCAGTCAAAACACCAGTAGACCGGCTTGAGGCCGCGATACACAAAGCCCCGCTCGATCACGCGTTTGAACGCTCGAATTTCACCGGCTTCGTTGCCAAAGTCCATCGTGCGATAGGGTCGATCCCATTCGCCCAAAACACCTAGGCGTCGGAAATCTTCGCGTTGCTGCTCAATTTGTTCCGTGGCGAAAGCACGGCTCTTGGCCTGCATGTCGTCGCGGCTGAGCTGGCGGCCATGCAATTTCTCGATGGCGTTTTCAATCGGCAGGCCGTGGCAATCCCAGCCCGGAATGTATTGGGCATCGAAACCGGCCAGTTGCCGGCTTTTCACGATCATGTCTTTCAACACTTTGTTCAAGGCATGGCCGATGTGCAATTTGCCATTGGCGTAGGGGGGGCCATCGTGGAGCACGAACAAAGGGGCGTGGCGACGGGCATCGCGCAGGCGGTGATAAATCCCTTGCTCTTGCCACGCCTGAACCCAAGCGGGTTCGCGCTTGGGCAAGTCACCTCGCATGGGGAAATCGGTTTCAGGCAGGTTCAGGGTGTCGCGTAAAGAGGCGTTGGCGTCGGTCATGATGATCTCGGCGAGGGGTGTCGGCTAAACAAAAAGGCGTTGCGGCTGGGCCGCAGGGCGGTCTTGGCGGTGCAGCTTCAGGCCTGATGCAGGCCAGAGGCTGGGATCAAATTCGATCGCGCGTGGTTTGGCGGTGGGTTTCACCGTGACGAGAGGCGAACCAGGCTCGCGCATCGGCGCAGTCTTTGGCGATCCCAGCGTTCAGGGCATCCAGACTGTCGTAGACCAGCTCGTCGTGTAATTTATGCAGCAATTCCACGACGATGAGTTTACCGTAGCCCCCTTCTGACCCCAGGTGTTCAGGCCACTCGAGACAATGGGTTTCCAGCAAGACGCGGCCAGCGTTGACATCGTTGGGGTCCAGCGAGGGGCGAGTGCCAAAGTTGGACACCGCCATCAAGGGCTCAGCCGAGAGGCCAAGCACCCGCGACACGAAGATGCCTTGGGCCGCTGGCCGTGTGTGACGAAAGCGCAGGTTGAGGGTAGGGCACTGGAGCTCGCGCCCGAGTTTTCGGCCATGCACCACATGGCCACTGATGGCATATGGGCGCCCCAACAACCGAGCGGCCTCGTCCATTTGGCCGTGTGCCAAGGCCTGTCTCACCAGCGAAGAGGAAACCCGCACCGCTGGGGCAGCGACTCCGGGGGGTGTAGCGCCAGGCTCGGGCCGGGCCTCGGAGAGCTCATAGCTGTTCATGCGGGCCACTTCAAAGCCCAGCTGCTGGCCAAATTGCACAAGGGCATCGTGATTGCCGGCACGCTTGGCGCCAAACCGAAAGTCATCGCCCACCAAAATGTATTGCGCCCCCAGACCTTGCACCAAGACTTCGCGAACAAAGGCCTCGGCCGACATTTGGCTCAGTGGCAGGTTGAAGGGCAGCACCACACATTGGTCGACGCCGCAGGCCCGCAATTCCATCCATTTGTCTCGAAGCGTGCCAATGCGTTTGGGCGCCAGGTCGGGTTGTTGGTGCAAACGGGCAAAAAAATCGCGCGGATGCGGCTCAAAGGTGAGCACGCAACTCGGCAAACCCCGATGGCGAGCCTCGGAGTGCAACAAAGCCAGCATGGCCTGATGGCCGCGATGCACGCCATCAAAGCTGCCGATGGTGAGGGCCACAGCAGGGGCCATCCCAGGATGATTCAAGCCACGAAAAATCTGCATGACGGAGTTGCCATAGGGTCGTCATCAAAAACCGCTATATTGTTACAGGACGATGCGGCGCTTGAGCCCATTGGGTGCTCAAGGCCTTCATCCACTGTGCACATGGGGGTGAACATTGAAGGTGCTCAAACTCTCCGCCCAGGGTCTTCCACAATCCTGGATACCGTTGGAACAGGCCGTGATCCATTACGCCGCAGACGAGGTGCGATGGGAAGCGGGTGTCGAGATTGCCGTGTTTCATGGCGGCATCAATGCGGTCACAGGCCGGCAATCGGTCATTGCCGTCAACAGCATCATTGGCACCAAGGGGGTGCCCAACATCAACCCTTTCGACTTGCGGCCCGGCCTCACCAACGCCAAGTTGTTTGCCCGAGACCGCAACGTGTGTGCCTATTGCGCTCAACCCTTCCACGAATCCGACCTCACGCGTGAGCACATCATTCCCTTGGGTCAACAGGGTCTCGATTCCTGGATGAACGTGGTGACCGCCTGTCGCCCCTGCAATCACCGCAAAGGCAATCGAACCCCCGAACAAGCGCGCATGCCGCTGATGTATGCGCCTTATGTGCCCAGTTTGTGGGAGGACTTCATTTTGAGAAATCGCCGCATCTTGGCGGATCAAATGGAGTTCCTGATGGCGCACTTGCCCCGGAATTCACGCTTGGCTGCTTGCTGACCGCCCGGGCCTTGTGCCCAGCGACTTGCCGTTCAGGTGACGTGTTGGGCCATGATCCGCTCCAAGGCGCGCGGATACAAAAGGTGCTCTTGACTCAGCACTCGCGCGGCCAACTGGTCGGCGTTATCGCCATCACAGACGGGCACCATCGCCTGATCGATGATGCTGCCGCCGTCGAGCACCTCGGTCACCCAATGAACGGTGGCGCCAGCCACGCGACAGCCCGCTGCTAAAGCCCGCTCGTGCGTGTGTAAACCTGGGAACGCGGGCAATAAGGAGGGGTGGATGTTGATCACCCGCTGAGGAAAGGCCGACAAAAACGTGGGGGTCAGCACCCGCATGAAACCCGCCAGCACCACCCATTGCGGCTCAAAAGCCAACACCCGTTCGCGCAAGGCCGCATCAAAGGCTTCGCGGGGTTGTGCGTGTCCGGCAAAAGCCTGGTGGTCGAGCACCTCGGTGGTGAGCCCCAAGTCCTGGGCTTTGGCCAGGCCTGCTGCCTGAGGCCGGTTGCTGATCACGGCTCGGATGCGTGCACCAAAACGCCGCGCCCATTGCCGCTGTTGGCAGGCCTGAGCCAGGGCAACCATGTTGGAGCCGCCGCCGGAAATGAGGATCACGAGGTCATTCATGGCCGCCATTATCGGGAGCTGGCGACAGGGTTATTGTTTAAATTCGCACGATCGTGCTTAAACTACGTAGCTGATCAAACCACAGAGGCAAACATGGATTTGGTATTCACTCCGGAAGAGCAGGCATTCCGCCAAGAAGTGCGGGAATGGGTCGAGGCAAATTTACCGACCGACATCTCCAGCAAAGTGCACCAGGGCTTGCGCCTCACGCGCGACGACATGCAAACCTGGGCCAAGATCCTGGGTCGCAAGGGCTGGCTGGGCTATGGCTGGCCCAAGGCCTTTGGCGGGCCTGGCTGGAACGCCAGTCAAAAACATTTGTTCGAAGAAGAGTGTGCCTTGGCGGGTGCACCCCGCATCGTGCCCTTCGGCCCCGTCATGGTGGCCCCCGTCATCATGGCTTTTGGCAATGCCGAACAGCACCGTCGCTTTTTGCCCGGCATAGCCAGTGGTGAGGTGTGGTGGTCTCAGGGCTACAGTGAACCAGGCTCCGGCTCGGACTTGGCCTCGCTCAAAACCCGTGCCGATCGGGAAGGGGACCATTACATCGTCAATGGTCAAAAAACCTGGACCACCTTGGGTCAATATGGCGACTGGATTTTTTGTCTGGTGCGCACCAGCCATGAAGGCAAGCCCCAAACGGGCATCTCTTTCTTGCTGATTGACATGAAGAGTCCTGGCGTCACGGTCCGACCCATCAAGCTCATTGACGGCGAGTGTGAAGTCAATGAGGTGTGGTTCGATAATGTGAAAGTGCCCGCCGAGAACCTGATTGGTGAAGAAAACAAAGGCTGGAATTACGCCAAGTTTTTGTTGGCGCACGAGCGCACCAACATCGCCGATGTGAACCGTGCCAAGCGTGAACTCGAGCGCCTCAAACGCATTGCCAAGGCCGAGGGTGTTTACGAGGACACCCGCTTCCGCGACGAGATTGCCCGTTTGGAAGTTGACATCGTCGCTCTGGAGATGATGGTGTTGCGCGTGTTGAGCGCTGAAAAATCCGGCAAGCAAAGTTTGGACATTGCAGGCCTGCTCAAAATTCGAGGCAGCGAAATTCAGCAGCGCTACACCGAGCTGATGATGCTGGCGGCAGGCCCCTACAGCATTCCGTTCATCATGGAGGCCATGGATGCGGGGTGGCAAGGCCTGCCGGTTGGGGCTTTGCATTGCGCCCCCCTGGCCAGCACCTATTTCAATGTGCGCAAAACCACCATTTACGGCGGCAGCAACGAAGTGCAACGCAACATCGTCGCTCAAACGATTTTGGGCTAAGGAGGCCAGTCATGGATTTCGATTTCACAGACGATCAAGAACAACTCCGTGATGCCGTTGGCAAATGGGTGGAGCGCTCCTATTCCTTTGAGCGTCGCCGCGAGCTGGTGGCTCAAGGTGGTTTTTCAGCGCAGACTTGGCAGGAACTCGCCGAGCTTGGCCTCATGGCTTTGGCCACTTCAGATGAACACGGCGGCATGGGCATGGGGCCCGTGGAAGCCATGATCGTGATGGAGCAATTGGGCCAAGGGCTGGTCATGGATGCCCTCACCCAAACCTGGATGGTTTCTCAGGTTTTGCAAAACCACGCCGAGCCCAGCGTTCAGCAAGCCCATTTGCCCAAGCTGGCTTCTGGCGAAACGCGTTGTGTGCTGGCGCATCAGGAGCGTTCGGCACGTTATCGCCACTTGGCTTGCGAAGCCGTGGCCAAGCCCGGTGCTGGCTCAACTTGGACGGTCACCGGTCTCAAGAGCGTGGTGCCCATGGCGGCCCACGCCCACGCCTTTGTGTTCCCTGCCCAAATGGATGGCCGCCTGGCCTTGTTCTGGGTTCAGGCCGATGCGCCGGGCGTTCAGGTGCGGCCTTATGCGGCCCAAGACGGCTCGAGCAGCGGCGATGTGCAGTGCGACCAAGCCCCCGCGACCCTGATCACGGTCGACGGCGAAGCAGCACTGGATTGGTGCGCTGACTTTGGTGTGGCCATGGCCTGTGCCGAAGCGGTGGGGATCATGGATCGCAGCGTACGCATGACCGCCGAATACCTCAACACGCGCAAACAATTTGGCGTGGTGATCGCCAGCTTCCAGGCCCTGCGTCACCGCTTGGCTGACATGAAGATGCAGCTGGAGCTCGGACGCTCCATGAGCTTTTATGCCACGCTCAAGTTGGGCGAAGCGCCCCGTGAGCGTCGTCAAGCCATGGCGCGTGCCAAGCATCAGCTGAGCCAGTCCATGCGTTGCGTGGGTCAACAAGCCATTCAGTTGCATGGTGGCATCGGGGTCACCGACGAATACATGGTGGGCCATTGCTTCAAGCGACTCACCCAGCTGGAATTGAGCTGGGGTGATGGGCTTCACCACTTGGGCGTGGTCTCTGATCACATGCAAGACACCGCTGGCGTTTTTTGAAGCGCGCTGCACGTCCCCCTGCGGGGCCAGAGGCTTGGGTGCTGGCTGCCCAAGCCCTGGAGCGGATTCAGGCGGGCTGCACCGCCGATCAGGCCCTGTCTGAGGCTGCGCAAGCGCTTCAAGGCAAGCGCCTGAGTTCTCACGACCGGGCGGCCTTGGGCGACTGCGTTTACCAAGCCTTGCGTCACCGTCGGTATGCCCAGGCCTTGGGCGGTGAGACCTCACTCTCGCCTTGGCAAGAAGTCTTGTTGCAAGTGATGCACGAGACTTGGCCCGATGCCCAGCCGCGTCGTTTCCGAGCCCAGTGGCGAGAGCGGGTGCTGGGGCAATTGAGCGCGGCGGAGCACGCCTGGTTGGCCGCTTGCAACCATCGGGCAAGCCAGTTGTCCAACCTGTCCGAAGCCATTCGGTGGAGCGTGCCCGATTGGCTCTGGGCTCAGGTCCAACACGATCACCCCGATTGGGAGGCTGGGTTGTGGCCGGCTTTGCTCGCACAAGCGCCTGTAGACCTGCGGGTGAACGTCCAGTGGGGGCGACGTGCCGCTGCCCAAGCGGCTTTGGGCGAGTTGGGCATTGCGACTGAGCCCACCCCCTATTCACCTTGGGGCTTGCGGTTGCAGCAACGCGCCGCATTGGCCTCGTCGGCCTTGTTTCAGCAAGGCGCTGTCGACATTCAGGACGAAGCCTCGCAATTGCTGGCTGGGCTCGCTGGCGTGAAGCGCGGTCAGGTGGTGGTTGATTTTTGTGCTGGGGCTGGGGGCAAAACGCTCGCCATGGGTGCGCTCATGCGCAACTCGGGTCAGATTTTTGCCATGGACATTTCGGCCTCCCGGTTGCAGGCCATGACTCCTCGCGTGTCCCGCGCCGGCCTCACCAACGTCAGCACTTGGGTGTTGCAGTCCGAGCACGATGAACGCCTCAAGCGGCTCAGGGGTAAGGCCGATGTGGTGCTGGTGGATGCCCCTTGTTCAGGGTTGGGCACCCTCAGGCGTTCGCCCGAACTGAAGTGGCGAGTGACGCCCGAGGCCCTTCGGACCATGGCAGAGCTGCAAAGCCGCATCCTGAATTCGGCGGCCGAATTGGTCAAACCCGGAGGGCGTTTGGTCTACGCCACCTGCTCCTTCATGCGCGAAGAGGATGAAGGGGTGGCCTTGGCCTTTGATGCCAGCCACAGCGGCTTTGAGCCGGTCCTGGCACAGCCTGTCTTGGACGCCTTGGTGGGCCGTTCAGATCACGGCCTGTGCGACACCACCGGTCGCTGGATGCGCGCTTGGCCCCATCGGCACCAAACCGACGGTTTTTTTGCTTCAATTTGGCGCGCTCGTTAGAATTCAAAGCATCAAGAAACTCATTGAACCTGGCGTGGCGCCAGGGGTTGATTGCTCGGGAGACTTTGCATGCACGTAATGGATTGGCCTGTTTGGATGTGGTTGCTTCAAGCCTTGGACCAAGGCTTGCTGGATGCCAGCTTCTGGCAAATGGTGATCTTCACTTTGGTGGTCACGCACATCACCATCGCATCGGTCACCATTTACTTGCACCGCCACCAAGCCCATCGCGCTTTGGACTTGCACCCCATCCCTGCCCACTTTTTCCGTTTTTGGCTCTGGTTGACCACAGGCATGCAAACCAAAGCCTGGGCGGCCATTCACCGCAAACACCACGCCAAGTGTGAAACCGAGGAAGATCCCCACAGCCCTCAAACCCGGGGTTTGCGCACCGTGTTCTGGCACGGTGCTGAGCTCTATCGCGCCGAAGCCAAAAATGCGGAAACCCTGGCCAAATATGGCCATGGCACCCCCGACGACTGGATCGAGCGTCACCTCTACTCGGGCTTGCCTTGGCAAGGTGTGGGCCTGATGCTGGTCATCGATTTGTTGCTCTTTGGCATCTCGGGGCTGTCCATTTGGGCCGTTCAAATGCTGTGGATTCCAGTCACGGCTGCGGGCATCATCAATGGGGTGGGCCACTTCTGGGGCTATCGCAATTTCGAAGCGGCCGATGCCAGCACGAACATTTCACCCTGGGGCATCGTGATTGGTGGCGAAGAGTTGCACAACAACCACCACACCTATCCCACCTCGGCCAAGTTGTCGGTCAAGCCGGGTGAATTCGACATCGGCTGGCTCTACATCCGCCTGTTGGAAATCGTCGGCTTGGCCCGTGCCAAAAAGACGCCGCCCCGGGCGCAGTTTGTGGCCAAACCCCAGCCTGCGGATGAGCAAACCCTGGAGGCCATGATCACCAACCGCTACGAGCTCATGGCCAGCTACGCCCGAGCCTTGAAGCAAACCCTCAAAGCCGAAATTCAAGCCTTGCCCAAACGGCCCTCGGCCTCGGTGTTGGCCACCGCCAAGCGTTGGATGCACCGAGATGATGAAAAAATTCCTTCGGCCATTCAATCCCTGCTGTCTGAAGCCAAAGGGGCACTGCCTTTGAGCTCCACCATGGTGGCCATGCGCGAGGAATTGAAGTCCCTCTGGCTCAACACCCACCGCAATCGCGAGCAACTCACCCAAGACTTGCAAGCCTGGTGCCAGCGGGCCGAAGCCAGCGGCATTGAAGCCCTCAAGGAGTTCTCAACCCGTTTGCGCGCGGTTCGCGCCTGAACACCAGGCGCCCCTGGGGCGCTGGGCCCAAGTTTGCGGTCCAACAACGACAAACCCCGCGCGAGGCGGGGTTTGTTTTGGGGAGACTCAAAAAACTAAGCAATCACTTGAGCTTGGTTTCTTTGTATTCCACGTGCTTGCGAGCTTTGGGATCAAATTTCATGATCGCCATTTTCTCGGGCATGGTCTTTTTGTTTTTGCTGGTGGTGTAGAAGTGACCGGTTCCAGCCGTGGATTCGAGTTTGATTTTTTCGCGAGCGCCTTTGGTGGCCATGATGAATTCCTTTCAGATGGTTCAGGCTTGGCCACGGGCACGCATGTCGGCGAGCACGGCGTCGATGCCTTTTTTGTCGATCAGACGCAAAGCGGCGCTGGAAACGCGCAGACGAACCCAACGGTTCTCGCTCTCCACCCAAAAGCGGCGGTATTGAAGGTTGGGCATGAAGCGGCGCTTGGTCTTGTTGTTGGCGTGCGAAACGTTGTTGCCAACCATGGGACCTTTGCCGGTGACTTCACAAAACTTGGACATGTGAACACTCCAGACAAACAGGCCAGGCGTTTGAATTCACCTGAGCCTTCACCTCGCCAATTGTTGCCACGGGGTGGCGGTGACCCCAAGAGCACGTGGCGGCCGCAAGGCCTGAACGCACTCAGCGAAAGACGAAACCGGCAATTGTAGCGGATTCAGCCTGGCTTTCATTGCTCCAAGAAGCGCTGCGCATCCAGCGCGGCCATGCAACCCGTGCCAGCCGAGGTGATGGCCTGGCGGTAAATGTTGTCTTGCACATCCCCTGCGGCGAAGACGCCGTCCACGCTGGTCATGGTGGCCATGCCCTGAGACCCGCTGCGGGTGAGGATGTAGCCATCCTTCATGTCGAGCTGGCCTTGGAAGATGTCGGTATTGGGGTGGTGGCCAATGGCAATGAAGCAGCCTTGAACCGCCAAATCCTGGGTGGGTTCGCCTTGCGTGGATTGGATGCGAACGCCAGTCACGCCACTGGCATCACCCAGCACTTCTTGGAGTTGGCGGTGCAGGTGCAGTTCGATCTTGCCGGCCTTGACCTTGTCCATGAGGTGATCAATCATGATGGCTTCGGCGCGGAAGGTCTCGCGGCGGTGGATCAAGTGCACCTTGGACGCAATGTTGGACAAATACAAGGCTTCTTCCACGGCGGTATTGCCGCCGCCCACCACACACACGGGTTGGTCGCGATAGAAAAAGCCGTCGCAAGTGGCGCAACCTGAAACACCCCGGCCCATGAAGGCCGACTCGGAATCCAAGCCCAAATACTTGGCCGAGGCGCCCGTGGCGATGATCAGGGCGTCGCAGGTGTAGGTGCCGCTGTCGCCCGTGAGGGTGAAGGGCCGTTGGTCAAGTTTGACGCTGTGAATGTGGTCGAACACCACTTGGGTGTTGAAGCGCTCGGCATGCGACAAAAAGCGCTGCATGAGATCGGGGCCCATGACGCCATTGACATCGGCAGGCCAGTTGTCCACCTCGGTGGTGGTCATGAGTTGCCCGCCTTGGGCCATGCCGGTGATCAGCAAGGGCTTGAGGTTGGCTCGGGCGGCGTAAATGGCGGCGGTGTAACCGGCAGGGCCTGAACCCAGAATGAGAACGCGGGCATGGGTCGTCGACATGGCAATGCTTTCCAAAAATCGTGAATGGATGGATTCTAAAAGTCCCGGATTGATGGGCCGGGACTCGACCCCATTCACGGCCCGGGCTGAGGGAGAATGCACGCTGGAACCTGATGGACACCGATTGCTGACCTGCCCATGTCTTTTTCGTTGAAAACCCTTGAATCGCCCTCGGACGAACTGCCGACCCCCACGGGCTGGCGCCGCCTTTACCAAGAGTTGAGCCTGACCTTGGGCTTTTTGGCACTGGTGTTCTGGTTGCTGGCCCTGCTCACGCATTCGCCTGGCGACACGGCGTGGACCACCTCGGCGGGCCGTTTGGAAACGGTCAACTGGGGGGGGCGCTTGGGCGCTTGGCTGTCAGACCTCAGCTACCTGTTGTTTGGGTATTCGGTGTTTTGGGCTTATGGGTGCGCGGTGGGCATTTGGTTGCGCCATCTGATTCAACGCTTCCAGCCCGAGACCCAGGACACCCCATCTTCCTCCGACTGGTTCCATTCCCCTTGGTCGTTTTGGGCGGGCCTGACCTTGCTGCTCATGGCCAGCACGGGTCTGGAGTGGACCCGCTTGTATCGGTTCGAATGGGCCTTGCCAGGCCATCACAGCGGGGGTATTTTGGGTTTTGTGGTGGGCACACTGGGCGCCAAGTGGCTGGGCTTCAATGGCTCTGGGCTGTTGTTCATCGTGTTTTTGCTGGTGGGGGTGTCGTGGGTCTTCCGTTTTTCCTGGCTGGCCGTGGCTGAAGCCTTGGGCGAGCGGGTGGAGGGTTTGTTCCTGCAATGGCAACAGCGACGTGAAATGGCCAAGGATTTGGCCTTGGGGCAGGCCGCCGCCCTGGAGCGTGGCCAGGAGGTCGAGCCCCTCGCTGAGGGCACTGGCGCACTGTGGGATGCTGAACCCGAAGGGGAGGCGGTGCGACCTGTGGTGAGCAAGCCGCTGGTTGAACCCGAGCCCGTGAAAATTGTGTTGGATCCAGAGCCCAAAGTGTTCACCAGCAACCGCGTGGCTCGCGAACGTCAAAAGCCTTTGTTTTCCGACATGCCAGATTCGCGGCTGCCGCAAGTGGACCTGTTGGACGAAGCGACAACGCGTTCCGACACCGTGGATCCCGAAGCCCTGGAGATCACCTCCCGCTTGATCGAGCGCCGGCTCAAGGAGTTTGGGGTGGAGGTGAGGGTGGTGGCAGCCTATCCCGGTCCGGTGGTCACCCGTTTCGAAATCGAGCCCGCCACGGGCGTCAAAGGCTCGCAAATCGTCAACCTCGCCAAAGACTTGGCGCGCTCGCTCAGCTTGGTGTCCATTCGTGTGGTGGAAACCATCCCGGGCAAAAACTACATGGCTTTGGAGTTGCCCAACACCAAGCGGCAGTCCATTCGCTTGAGCGAGATTTTGGGATCCAACATTTACAACGAAGCCAAATCCATCTTGACGCTGGGCTTGGGCAAGGACATCGTGGGCAACCCCGTGGTGGCCGATTTGGCCAAGATGCCCCACGTGCTGGTGGCCGGCACCACCGGCTCGGGCAAGTCGGTGGGGATCAACGCCATGATCCTGAGCCTGCTCTACAAGGCCGAGGCTCGGGATGTGCGCTTGCTCATGATTGACCCCAAGATGCTGGAAATGTCGGTCTACGAAGGTATTCCTCATTTGCTGGCCCCGGTGGTCACCGACATGAAGCAAGCCGCGCAGGGTTTGAATTGGTGCGTGGCCGAAATGGAACGCCGCTACAAGCTCATGAGCAAGCTGGGCGTGCGCAACCTCTCGGGCTACAACCACAAAATCGAAGAAGCCAAAGAAAAGGGCGAGTCCATTGGCAACCCCTTTAGCCTGACCCCCGAGGCACCTGAACCGCTGGAGCGCTTGCCGCACATTGTGGTGGTGATTGACGAGTTGGCCGACCTGATGATGGTGGTGGGCAAAAAGATCGAAGAGCTGATTGCGCGCTTGGCGCAAAAAGCCCGAGCCGCCGGCATCCACCTCATTTTGGCGACACAACGGCCCAGCGTAGACGTCATCACGGGCCTGATCAAAGCCAACATCCCCACGCGCATTGCCTTTCAGGTGAGCAGCAAAATCGACAGCCGCACCATCCTGGACCAAATGGGTGCCGAGGCTTTGTTGGGCATGGGGGACATGTTGTATTTGCCCAGTGGCACGGGGCTGCCGGTGCGGGTGCATGGTGCCTTCGTGAGCGACGATGAGGTGCACCGCGTGGTCAACTACCTCAAGTCCCAAGGCGAACCCGATTACATCGAAGGCGTGCTCGAAGGCGGCACCGTGGATGGCGAGGCCAACGGCCCCGATTTGTTCGGCGAGCAAATGGGCGAGAAAGACCCCTTGTATGACCAGGCCGTTGAGGTGGTGCTCAAAAATCGCAAAGCCAGCATTTCGCTGGTGCAACGCCACCTGAAAATTGGCTACAACCGCGCCGCACGGCTGGTTGAAGACATGGAAAAAGCCGGCCTGGTGAGCGCCATGAGCAGCAATGGCCAGCGCGACATTCTGGTGCCCAACCGCAGCGAGGACTCGGCATGAGCCTGAGTCGGCGCATCGTCTGCGCCGCGGCGGGGGCTTGTGCGCTGCTTGGCCTGGGCTTCAGCACGCAAGCCCAGGAGGCTTCGGCCTTGGCCGAGTTGGAGCGTTTGATCACCCAGGTGAAGTCGGCCCGTGCGGATTTTGTTCAGCGCGTGCAGGAGCCCGCGCGCCCCGATCGCCCGAGCCGCGTCAAAACCTCCAGCGGTCGATTGGCCTTTGAGCGTCCCAACCGATTTCGCTGGACCTATGTCAAACCCTTCGAGCAAACGCTGCTGGCCGATGGGCGCCAATTTTGGTTGCACGACCCCGACTTGGCTCAAGTGACGGTCAAGCCGCAGTCAGCCGATTTGCGGCAAACCGCATTGGGCGCCATTGCCAGCGTCAGCGACATGGCCAGCCTCAAGCAAAGTTATGCCATCCAAGCGTTGCCACCAGCCGATGGCCTGGTGAGCCTGGTGCTCACGCCCCATGCCGCCGATGGCCAGGTGCGTGAATTGCGATTGGCTTGGCGCGAGGGCCAGTTGGCCCGCATGGTGATGCTGGACGCCATGGGCCAACGCACCGAGTGGCAACTGTCGAATTGGCAAGACAACCCGCGCCTGCCTGAATCCACGTTTCGTTGGGTGACCCCGCCAGGCACCGAGGTCATTCGAAGCCGCTGAGCCCCATGCGCGAAGCCGACGCCCAACAACCGCCCCACGTGCCCTTGGCCGAGCGCTTGCGGCCGCGCGTCTGGGACGAGGTGATTGGGCAGACGCACCTGCTCGCGCCTGGCAAACCCCTTCGGCTGGCCCTGGAAAGGGGTCAGGTGCACAGCTGCATTTTGTGGGGTCCACCCGGCGTGGGCAAAACCACCCTGGCACGCCTCATGGCTCAAACTGCCGATGCGCAATTTTTTAGCCTCAGCGCCGTGTTGGCGGGGGTCAAAGACATCCGCGAGGTGGTTGAGCAAGCCCAGGCCGCAGCCGAAGGCCTCTTGCCTCGCCGCAGCTTGGTGTTTGTTGATGAAGTGCATCGATTCAACAAAGTCCAGCAGGACGCGTTTTTGCCGCACGTGGAGTCGGGCTTGCTCACTTTCATTGGTGCCACCACCGAGAACCCCTCGTTTGAAGTCAATTCGGCCTTGCTGTCACGTGCCACGGTTCATGTGCTCAAGAGTTTGTCGGAGCCCGAACTCCAGCAACTGATGGATCGGGCCTTGGCCACCGGCGAGGTGGTGGCACTGGAAGACCAGGCCCGACAACGCCTGGCTGAATTTGCCGATGGCGATGCGCGTCGCCTCATCAACACCTTGGAGATGGTTTCTCAAAGCGCCCAACAACTGGGGCTTAAAACCGTGGATGCGCCAGCCCTGGATCAGTTGTTGGGTGAACAACTGCGGCGCTACGACAAAGGCGGCGACCACTTCTACGACACCATCAGCGCCTTGCACAAATCGGTGCGCGGCTCCAACCCCGATGCGGCCTTGTATTGGTTGGTGCGCATGCTCGACGGCGGGGCCGATCCCCGCTACATTGCCCGCCGCCTCATTCGCATGGCGACCGAAGACATTGGCCTGGCCGACCCCCGCGCCTTGCAGTTGGCACTCGATGCGGCCCAGGTCTATGAGCGCTTGGGCTCACCCGAGGGCGAGCTGGCTTTGGCTGAATGCGTGGTGTATTTGGCCATCGCGGCCAAATCCAATGCGGTTTACAAGGCCTACAAGGCCGCCCGCACCCTGGTGAAAACCCAAGGCAGCCTGCCGGTGCCCATGGCTTTGCGCAATGCCCCCACGGCACTCATGAAACAACTCGGCCATGGCGAGGGCTATCGTTACGATCACGACGAGCCCGATGCCGTTTCGACCGGTCAGCGCCATTGGCCCGATGCCCTGGTGGAGGACCCCGTCTTGTATGAACCGGTGGCGCGGGGATTGGAAATCAAGATCGCCGAGAAGTTGCGAGAACTGCGGGCAAACCGGGGCAATCCCCAACAGACGTGAAATTGTTGAGCGTTAAGCTTTCAAAAACAGGGGGAATCCAACGCGATGGACATATTTTTTCAACAAGTCATCAATGGCCTGGTGCTGGGCAGCATGTATGCCCTGGTCGCTTTGGGCTACACCATGGTGTATGGGATCGTGAACCTCATCAACTTCGCTCACGGCGAGGTGTTGATGGTGGGTGCGCTCACCAGCTGGACCGTGATTGGTGTGCTGCAAACCGTGGCCCCTGGGCTACCGGGCCCTTTGCTGCTCTTGCTGGCCTTGACTGCCGCGTGCGTGGCGGCGGCAGTCCTCAACGTCGTCATCGAGCGCGTGGCCTACCGCCGATTGCGAACCGCCCCTAAGCTGGCCACACTGATCACCGCCATCGGTATGTCGATCTTGTTGCAAACCTTGGCCATGATCGTCTGGAAGCCCAACTACAAGCCCTATCCCACTCTGTTGTCGGCCGAACCCATTCATTTGGGCGGTGTGGTGATCACGCCCACGCAAGTGGCCATTCTGGTGGTCACCGTGTGTGCCTTGTTGGTGCTCAGTTACATCGTCAACGCCACCCGTTTGGGCCGCGCCATGCGCGCCACCGCTGAAAACCCCCGCGTGGCCAGCCTCATGGGCGTGAACCCCGATCAGGTCATCGCCGCCACCTTTGCTTTGGGGGCTGTGCTGGCCGCCATCGCCGGGGTGATGTGGGCCTCCAATTACGGCACGGTGCAGCACGCCATGGGCTTTTTGCCTGGGCTCAAGGCCTTCACGGCGGCCGTGTTTGGTGGCATTGGCAACCTCGCAGGCGCTGTTGTGGGTGGGGTGTTGTTGGGCCTCATCGAAGCCATTGGCTCGGGCTACATCGGTGAACTCACGGGCGGGGTGCTGGGCAGCCACTACGCCGACATCTTTGCCTTTGTGGTGCTCATCGCCATGCTGACCCTGCGCCCCTCGGGCTTGCTGGGCGAGCGCGTGGCCGACCGCGCTTAAGGGGGCATCATGAATCTCTGGTTGCAACGCCTTCAATCTCGCCCAGCGCTGGTGGTCATGCTGCTGGTGCTGCCCCTGGTGCTTCAGCTCTTTGGCAACGCCTGGGTGCGCATTGCCGATATTTCTTTGCTGTATGTGATGTTGGCCTTGGGCCTGAATGTGGTGGTGGGCTACGCCGGCTTGCTCGATTTGGGCTATGTGGCCTTTTATGCCATTGGCGCTTATTTGTTCGGCTTGTTGGCTTCGCCGCATTTGCTCGAAGCCTTTCCGATCCTGATGGCCACTTTCCCCGGCGGCTTGCATTTGCCGTTGTGGGCCGTCATTCCCATTGCAGCCGTGCTGGCGGGTTTGTTTGGCGTGTTGTTGGGCGCGCCCACCTTGAAACTGCGCGGCGACTACCTGGCCATCGTCACCTTGGGCTTTGGTGAAATCATTCGCGTGTTCCTCAACAACCTCGACCAGCCCTTCAACATCACCAACGGCCCCAAAGGTTTGGGCAGCATCGACCCCGTCACGGTGATGGGTCACCCCTTGAGTAAAAGCTTGCAGTGGGGCCCCATCGAGCTGCCATCGGTCACCCAGTATTACTACCTGTTCTTGTTGTTGGTGTGGGTCAGTTCGGTGGTGTGTTTCCGTCTCGAACGCTCTCGGATTGGTCGCGCCTGGATGGCCATTCGCGAAGACGAGGTGGCGGCCAAGGCCATGGGCATCAACACCCGCAACATGAAGCTCTTGGCGTTTGCCATGGGCGCCACCTTCGGCGGGGTGTCCGGTGCCATGTTCTCGGCCTTTCAAGGGTTTGTGTCGCCCGAGTCCTTCACCCTGATGGAGTCGGTCATGATCGTCGCCATGGTGGTGCTGGGGGGGGCGGGCCACTTGCCTGGCGTGATTCTGGGCGCCGTGCTGTTGTCGGCCTTGCCTGAAGTCTTGCGCTATGTGGCCGGCCCCTTGCAAGCCCTCACCGATGGCCGGTTGGATGCGGCCATCTTGCGCCAACTGCTCATCGCCTTGGCCATGATCCTCATCATGTTGCTCAGGCCTAGGGGCCTGTGGCCGTCGCCCGAGCATGGCTTGGGACTTCCTCCCTCCAGCAAGGGAGGTCGCTCATGAGTGCGGATCTGGTGTTGGAGGTCTCTGCTGTCTCCAAGCGCTTTGGCGGCTTGCAAGCGCTCAGCAATGTGGGTTTGTCGATTGAGCGGGGCCAGGTCTATGGCCTCATCGGCCCCAATGGCGCGGGCAAGACCACATTCTTTAACGTCATCACCGGCCTTTACACCCCCGATGAAGGCCGCTTTGTGCTCAACCACAAGCCTTACGAGCCCAGTGCGGTTCACGAGGTGGCCAAGGCGGGCATTGCGCGAACCTTTCAAAACATTCGATTGTTTCCCGACATGACGGCCTTAGAGAACGTGATGGTGGGTCGCCACGTTCGCACCCAATCGGGCTTGCTGGGGGCGGTGTTTCAAACCCAGTCTTTCAAGGAAGAAGAAGCCGAAATTGCGCAACGCGCCCACGAGTTGCTGGCCTATGTGGGCATCGATCAATACGCCGCCTATCGCGCCAAGACGCTGAGCTATGGCGACCAGCGCCGCTTGGAAATTGCGCGTGCTTTGGCCACCGACCCTCAGCTCATCGCCCTCGATGAGCCGGCGGCGGGCATGAACGCCACCGAGAAGTTGCAACTGCGTGAACTCATTGCCCGCATTCGGGCCGATCATAAAACCGTGTTGCTCATCGAGCACGATGTGAAGCTGGTCATGGGCTTGTGCGACCAAGTCACCGTTTTGGACAACGGTCGCGTGATTGCCAGTGGCCCACCCGCCCAGGTGCAGCGCGACCCCCAAGTCATCGAGGCTTATTTGGGAACGGGGGGACACTGACATGACCCAAGCTTTCATGCTCGAAATCGATCAACTGCAAGTGGCCTATGGCGGCATTCAGGCCGTCAAGGGCGTCAGCCTCAAGGTGTGTGCGGGGGAATGGGTGAGCCTCATTGGTTCCAATGGCGCGGGTAAAACCACCACCATGAAGGCCATCACCGGCTTGCTCAAACCCAACGGCGGTCAGGTGCGTTACCAGGGGCAAAACATCGCCGGCGTGGGGCCCTGGGACTTGTTGCGCCAAGGCCTGGCCATGGTGCCCGAGGGCCGAGGCGTTTTTGCCCGCATGACCATCGATGAAAACCTGCTCATGGGGGCTTATTCGCGAAACGATGGCGACATTGCCGCCGACACCGATCGGGTCTTTGAAACCTTCCCGCGCCTCAAGGAGCGACGCAAGCAACTGGCTGGGACGTTGTCGGGGGGAGAGCAGCAAATGTTGGCCATGGGTCGAGCCCTGATGTCGCGACCCCGACTGTTGTTGCTAGACGAGCCCTCCATGGGTTTGGCGCCCATCATGGTCGATCGCATTTTTGAGGTCATTCAAACCGTGGCCAAACAAGGCGTGACCTTGTTGCTGGTCGAGCAAAACGCCAGCCGCGCCTTGCAACTGGCCGACCGGGCCTATGTGATGGATTCGGGCGAAATCACCATGGAAGGCCCTGCGCGCCAGATGCTCAACGACCCCAAAGTGCGCGAGGCGTATTTGGGCGAGTGACTCGCCCCGGCGACGTCAAGCTTGGGCTTGGTCTGCCGCCGAGGTGAAGGCGTCGGCGTAAAAGGCATCGGCATCCAGGTGGGCTTCGCTCACGAAATCGCGTTGGGCCGCGTTGATCACCACGGGCGCGCCACAGGCATACACCTCATGCCCCGACAAGTCGGCGTGGTCGGCCAAAACGGCTCGGTGCACAAAGCCGGTGCGGCCGCTCCAAGCGTCTTCGGGCAAGGCGTCGGAGATCACGGGCACATAGCTCAGCCACGGGTGGGCTTGGGCAAAGGCCTGCACCCAGTCGTTCAAATACAAGTCTTGGGGGCGACGGCCGCCCCAATAAAGGTGTGCCGACCGGTTGATGCCCTTGTGGGCCATGTGTTCCAGCAGGGCTTTGATGGGCGCGAATCCGGTTCCGGAGGCCAGCAAGATGATGGGTTTGTTGCTGTCTTCGCGCAAGAAAAACGAGCCAAACGGGCCCTCGATGCGCATGATTTCTTTTTCCTTCATGGCACCAAACACGTGGTCGGTGAACTGCCCGCCCGGCATGTGGCGAATGTGCAGCTCAATGGCTTTTTGCTCGTCGCCCACGGTGTGGGGGGCATTGCCCATGGAGTAGCTGCGCCGATCGCCCGAGCGCAGCAACACATCCATGTATTGGCCGGCGTGGTATTGCACCGCCTCGGTGGCTGGCAGTTGCAGCTTCACCCGCATCACATCGGGGGCCAAGCGCTCCAGGCTGGCCACGCGCGCGGGCATTTTGCGAATGGGGAAAGCCCCGGCTTCCACCACTTGGCGGGATTCCAGCACCAGTGGCGATTGCGCGTGGGCGCGGCAAGTGAGGATGAAGCCGTCGGCCAATTCGGCCTCGCTCAAGGCTTTGGCCTGGTAAGCGTCAAGACGAACCTCGCCCGAGACTTTTTTGCATTTGCAAGAGCCGCAGGCGCCATCCTTGCAGCCATAGGGCAAACCAATGCCTTGGCGAATGGCGGCCATGAGCACGGTTTCGTCGGCGGCGGCAGTGAATTCGCGGTTGCTGGGCAAGACGGTGATGGCGTGGCTCATTCTTAGTTATCCTCGGGGCGTAGTCGACAGCAAACCTCACATTTTGCCTTCAAACCAATCTCCTCTTGGTGCTTTGCCTTCGCGCTTTCGCAAGCCGCGCGTCTTGCTCATTGGCTATGGCGACGTGGCTCAGCGCATGGCTCAACTCACCTCAGGGCGATGGCGCGTGGCGGCCTTGATCAGGCGCACCGACCAGCTGCAGGCGGTGCGTGACCAAGGCGTCACTCCCTTGTGGGGCGACTTGGACCAAGGGCCCAGCTTGAAGCGTTTGGCCGGCTGGGCGCAGCGGGTGGTGCATTTGGCGCCGCCCCCCGGAGAAGGCCTCAACGACCCGCGCACCGTTCGCCTGTTGCAAGCCCTCAGTGGGCGAACCCGACCCACCCATCTGGTGTATGTGTCCACCACCGGGATCTATGGCGACGCCCAAGGCGAATGGGTGCGTGAGACCCGAGCGTTGAATCCGCAGACCGAACGGGCTCAGCGCCGGGTGCATGCCGAGCAGGTGGTGCGGTCGTGGGGCCAACGCACGGGCGTGCGGGTGTCGGTCTTTCGCGTGCCCGGCATCCACGCGGCCGATCGCCCTGGCAACCTCAAAGACCGCTTGTTGCGTGCCGCCCCGGTGCTGGTGCCCGAGCAAGACATCTACACCAATCACATCCACGCCGATGACCTCGCTCGCCTGTTGCATTGGGCGGTGTGGGGGGCGCTGGCACAGCGGGCCTACAACGTCAACGATGCCACCCAAGCCCGCTTGGGAGAGGCTTTGGGCAAGTTGGCCGATGCCCTGGGCTTGCCCCATCCGCCCACCCTCACTTGGGAACAGGCCCAGGCGACCCTCAGCCCCCTGGTGTTGAGCTTTTGGCGGGAGTCGCGGCGCATCGATGCACAGCGCTTGCATCGCGAATGGCCTTGGACCTTGCAATACCCCCACCTGTGGTCGGCGTATTAAAGCCCAGACGAGGACTCAGCGCATGCCGATGCGCGACTCCACAAAGGCATTGGCGGCTTCGCGGGGCAGGCTTCGCCAGTAGGGCGGGCTGGCGTGCACTTGGCCACCCAAGGCGGCGGCGGCCGTCCAGCCCCATCGCGGGTTGAACAGCAGGCCGCGCCCAATGGCCACGGCATCGGCCTGGCCCTCGGTGAGGATGGCTTGGGCTTGCTCCGGTTGGGTGATCAACCCCACCGCAAAGGTGGGCACCGACACGGCTTGTTTCACCTGTTGGGCAAAAGGCACTTGATAGCCCGGTCCGATGGGAATTTTTTGCTGCGGGGACACGCCACCGCTGGAAATGTGCAAGAAGTTGGCCCCGGCTTTTTCCAACCATTCACACAAGGCCACGGTTTCCTCTGGGGTCCAGCCGCCGTCGACCCAGTCGGTGGCCGAAAGGCGCACCCCCAAGGCGCCTGGAAATACGGCGCGCACGGCGTCGAAGACCTCGCGCACAAAGCGGGTGCGGCCTTCGAAGTCGCCGCCATAGGCGTCGCTGCGCTGGTTGGACAGGGGCGACAAGAACTCGTGCAACAAATACCCGTGAGCACCATGCAACTCCACCGCATCGATGCCCATGGCATGGGCGCGTTGGGCGGCCTCAACAAAGGCCTGACGAATGCGCGCCAGCCCATCGGCATCCAGCGCCAAGGGCGGGACTTCACCCGGCAATTGCGGCAGGGGAGAGGGCGCCAGCGGCATCCAGCCGCCCTCGGCTTCGTTCAGGAGTTGGCCCCCTTTCCAGGGTTGAGCGCTCGAACCTTTGCGGCCCGAGTGGGCCAGCTGGATGCACACCGGCAGGGGCGGGGCCAATCGGCGGGCCCGGGCCAGGTGATCGGACAAGGCCTGGGCGGTGGCGTCGTCCCACAGGCCCAGACACTGCGGGGTGATGCGCCCTTCGGGGGTCACCGCTGTGGCTTCCAGAATCAGCAGGCCAGAACCCGAATTGAGCAAGTTGGCCCAATGGAACAGGTGCCAGTCGTTGGCATGCCCCGCTTGGGCGCTGTATTGGCACATGGGCGCCACCACGATGCGATTGGGCAAGGTCAGCGGGCCTTGCGGTGTGTTCAAGTTCAGGGGTGAAAAAAGCAGGCTCATGGCAGGCAAGAATTGAGGCAATGAAGGAGGGCATCCTAGCCAAGCCCGGGCATTCAAGTCGTCGCCTCTGTGTCCGATTCTTCATCGCCACCGGGTTCATGCCTGTGGCTTCGCCCATGAATGCCTTGTTTTGCCGCCTGTCACTGCCCTTGGTTTGCACCTCGCCCACAAGCTGGGTCAGGTGCTGGGCCGGCTTGTTGACCACGCTCAGCTTGGTCGCATGTGGGGGCGGTGGCGGTGGCGGGTTGGCCAGCGTGGCCAATGCGGTGGGTGAGGCCCGGCGTGGCGTGTTTTTGGACAGTGCCGTTCAGGGCCTGACTTACATCACCCCCACCCGATCCGGGGTCACCGCAGCCGATGGCGGATTCGATTACCGACAAGGCGAGTCGGTGGTCTTCAAGTTTGGAGCCATCGAGTTTCCCCCTGCCCTGGCCTTTGCCACCATCACGCCGGTGGACATGAGCGAAACCAAATCGCTCAACGACCCGGTGGTGGCCAATGTCGCCTACTTGCTGCAGTCGCTGGACGCCGACTTGAACCCCAACAATGGCATTCAATTGCCAGCGGCCATCGCAGGCAGCATGCCCGCCATCACCCCCGAAGATTTCGCATTGCCGACAGCCCAGTTTGTGGTCTTGCCTGCCGTGGAGTCGGCCGCCGAAGAGGCCGGGAATTTGCGGGCTGACCCCACCCTGCGGCGCACCCCCACGCAAGCCACCACTCACCTGAACACCACCTTGCAGGGCTTGCTCGATGCCAACCCCATCCCACCGGTGGGCTGTGAGGCCAACCCGGTCATCAACCAAGCGATTCGCTCGCCCTTGAATGCCAACCTCTGGGCCGATGAATACATCAAGCCCAACAACGCCTACGGCTGGGCCTATGGCAATGACTTTCGGGTGCGCATGGGTGCCACCAGTGGGGTGATGGTCCGTTATCAGCCCGAAGCCGATGCCCCCGAGGTGCAAGTCGCCAAAACCAGCACCGAATGGTCAGACGACTACTCCCTGACCAATGACGTGTGGCTCAAACACCGCAACGACACCAGCGTGATTTTGCGCATCGCCGTGCGGGCCTCAGCCCAGGAGACGGCATTTCAGCCGCACTATTACGGGGCTGCGCTCTACCTCATCTACACCGGTGCGCCGGGGCGTTTGTTGGAATTTGCCTTCGACGAAAAGGTGGAGCCGCAGGTGTTTTTCAGCTTCATTGGCGACCCCACCAACAACACCTACGTGGGCACGGGTGGGCGCGATGGCATCGTCAACTCGGGTGACGATGGGGTCTTGCCCGTGGGGCTCAATCAGTGGGACCAACACCAGCCGGGTGACGTGAACTTTCCGCCCAATTTGCGCAAAGGCGGCACCACCCCGCTGGGGCGACGTTTGGATTCGCGCGCCTGCGCGCTGCGCCCCATGGGCTCGGTGCTGCTCTGGAATAACCCCAGCGTGCGAGCGGACTTGATTTACAGCCCGGCCACCCAATTCAACCGCTGGGGGGTGGAAGCCCCCATCTACACCGATGCGCTGGGCTATGAGGCTTCAGTGGGCATTCGCAAGGGCGTCAAGGCCATCAGCGTGCTGGCGCCCTGATGGTGCAAAGAAAAAGGCCCACGTCAGTGGGCCTTTTTGCATCCGTGGTGCCGGAAGCCGGAATCGAACCGGCACGGTGTTTTGCACCGGCAGATTTTGAATCTGCTGCGTCTACCAATTTCGCCACTCCGGCAGCGAAGTAGAGGCGCATTATGGCACAGTAAGGGCCATGAATTTCCCAACACTCGAAAACATCATTGGCCGAACCCCCTTGGTTCGTTTGCAGCGCGTGGGCCAGAGCACGGCCCAGTCCCAGGGCAATGTCATTTTGGGCAAGCTCGAAGGCAACAACCCCGCGGGCTCGGTGAAAGACCGCCCCGCCTTGTCCATGATCCAGCGAGCCGAGGAGCGGGGTGACATTCGGCCCGGCGACACCTTGATTGAGGCCACCTCCGGCAACACTGGCATTGCCTTGGCCATGGCTGCTGCCATCAAGGGCTATCGCATGGTGCTGATCATGCCCGAGGACTTGTCCATCGAGCGCGCACAAACCATGAAGGCCTATGGCGCCGAATTGATCCTCACCCCCAAAGCCGGCGGCATGGAACACGCCCGGGATTTGGCCGATGCCATGGCCCAGCGCGGCGAAGGGGTGGTGCTCGATCAATTCGCCAATGCCGACAACCCGCGCATCCACTTCGAAACCACTGGGCCCGAGATTTGGAACGACACCCAGGGGCGAATCACCCACTTCGTATCGGCCATGGGCACCACCGGGACCATCACCGGGGTGGGGCGTTACTTGAAATCACAAAACCCCAACATCCGCATCGTGGGTGCTCAGCCCCAAGAAGGCTCTCGCATTCCGGGCATCCGCAAATGGCCGCAGGCGTATTTGCCCAAGATCTACGATCCCAGCATCGTCGATGAAATGGTCTACGTGAGCCAGGCCGATGCCGAAGACACCGCTCGCCAAATGGCCCGCGAAGAGGGCCTGTTTGCGGGCATCTCTGCAGCTGGCGCTTGCTGGGTGGCCCAGCGCATCAGCGAGCGTGAGCGCAATGCCGTCATCGTTTTCATCGTCTGCGATCGAGGCGACCGCTACCTCTCGACCGGGGTGTTTCCGGCATGAGCGATCCCCAATATTGCCCCCAGTGCGCCACCCCGTTGCAGTGGGTGACCCAAGCCGAAGATGGTGGCGAGGTCACTCGCCTGCGGTGTGTGGCCTGTCAGTGGACCCATTGGAACAACCCCACCCCCGTGTTGGCCGCGATTGTGGAGTGGGAGGGGCGCATCCTGTTGGCGCGCAATGCCGCTTGGCCAGGGCGCCGCTTTGCCCTCATCACGGGCTTCATGGAGGCGGGTGAAACCCCAGAGGCTGGCGTGGCACGCGAGATCAAGGAAGAAACCCAGCTCGACACCCAAGCCCTCCAGCTCGTGGGGGTCTATGACTTCCAGCGCATGAACCAGGTCATCATCGCCTACCATGCTCAAGTCACCGGTCAGGTGCAGTTGTCACCGGAGCTGGTTGAATACAAGTTGTATGCGCCGGCCGACATCATCTGCTGGCCGGCGGGCACGGGGCGTGCAGTGGCCGATTGGCAGCGCACCCTGGGCATCGAGCCTCGTTTCATGGACTGGGCCGAACGCGAACGAATGAACCTGGAGTAATGGCATGAACGTTGACCTCGAAGTGGACACCTGTGGCTTGAATTGCCCCTTGCCCATTCTCAAAGCCAAGAAGGCCTTGTCGGGCCTGAACTCGGGTCAACTGGTGCTGGTCAAAGCCACGGACCCTGGGGCTTTGCGCGACTTCGCCGCCTTCGCGAAACAAACTGGCAACGAGCTGGTGTCGCAAGAAACGGTGGACAACGTCCACCGCTTCATCTTGCGTCGCCGCTGAGCGGCCCTGGCCTCAACCCAGCTTTTGGCGCTGGGCTTGCAACTTCTCGATCGTGGCCTGAAAGTCGGCCAAGCGCTGGCGCTCTTGATCGATCACCGCCGCAGGCGCCTTGGCCACAAAGGCCTGGTTGTTCAGCTTGCCTTGCGCCTTGTTCACTTCGCCACTCAGGCGTGCAATTTCCTTGTCCAAGCGTGCCCGTTCGGCATCGACATCGATGGCCATGAACAGGCACAAGCGCATGTTGCCCACCACAGCCACGGGTGCGGCTTGCGCGGCTTGACTCCAACTGGCCTCGTCGTCAAATACCTGCACTTCGCTCAGCTTGGCCAGGGCCTTGAGCTCAGCCGCTTGTGAACGGGCAAACTCGGCTTCGCCCAGCACCAGCAAGGGCAAACGCTGGGCGGGAGAGACGCTCATTTCGCCACGCAAGGTGCGGCAGGCATCGACCACCGCCTTGAGCTGGGCCACATGCGCCATGGCGGCGGGATCGATTTTTTCGGGCTGAGCCACAGGGTAGGGTGCCACCGCCAACAAGGCTGGACCATCGCCTTGGGGCAGGGTGCCAGCGACCGGAGCCACCACTTGCCACAGCTGCTCGGTGATGAACGGAATGATGGGGTGGGCCAAACGCAAAATCGTTTCCAAGACCCGAATCAAGGTGCGGCGGGTCGCGCGTTGCACAGCGGGTTCGGGGTTTTGCAGTTGGACCTTGGCAATCTCCAAATACCAGTCGCAGTATTCGTTCCAAACGAACTCATAGAGGTGCTGGGCCACCAAGTCCAAACGGTGGTCGTCGAAGGACTTGGCCACTTGGACCTCCACCTCTTGCAGCACCGACACGATCCAGCGATCGGCTTGGCTAAAGTGCATGTAGCCCGCCATGGGGCCACCGGCACTGCATTCGGCCTTGGTGTGGGGCTTGAGCCCGCAATCGTGGCCTTCGCAGTTCATCAACACAAAACGCGAGGCATTCCAGAGTTTGTTGCAAAAGTTGCGATAACCCTCGCAGCGTTTGCTGTCGAAGTTGATGCTGCGACCCAGCGAGGCCAAAGCCGCAAAGGTGAAGCGCAAGGCGTCGGCGCCGTAAGCGGGGATGCCGTTGGGGAATTCTTTCTCGGTGTTTATCCGCACCTGCGGCGCGGTCTCGGGTTTTCGCAAACCTTGGGTGCGCTTGTCGAGCAAGCTGGGCAAGTCAATGCCGTCGATGAGGTCGACCGGGTCCAGCACATTGCCTTCGGATTTGCTCATCTTTTGGCCGTGGGCGTCTCTGACCAGGCCGTGAATGTAGACCCGATGGAAGGGCACCTTGCCGGTGAAGTGGGTGGTCATCATGATCATCCGCGCCACCCAGAAGAAGATGATGTCGTAGCCCGTCACCAACACGCTGCTGGGCAAATACAAATCTTGATCACTCAGCGGCGCGGATGCAGCCGGCCAGCCGGTGGTGCTAAAGGGCACCAAGGCCGAGGAATACCAGGTGTCGAGCACGTCTTCGTCGCGGCGCAAGTTTTTGCCGGGGGCCTTGGCCTGTGCCTCGGCTTCGGTGCGTGCTACATACACCTGGCCGTCCTCGTCATACCAAGCCGGAATTTGATGGCCCCACCACAGCTGGCGCGAAATGCACCAGTCCTGGATGTTGTTCATCCATTGGTTGTAGGTGTTGACCCAGTTTTCAGGCACGAACTGCACCTGGCCGCTGGCCACCGCATCGATGGCTTTTTGCGCGATGCTTTTGCCGGAGGGGTCTTGGGGGCTGACTTGCGTCATGGCCACAAACCACTGGTCAGTGAGCATGGGCTCCACCACTTGGCCGGTGCGCGCACAAATGGGCAACATCATTTTGTGCGGCTTGATCTCCAGCAAAAAGCCCTGGGCTTGCAAGTCTTGAATCACGGCTTTGCGGGCCTCGAAACGATCCAGGCCCTGATAGGGCTGAGGGCCGTTTTCATTGACTTTGGCGTCGAGCGTGAACAGGGTGATGAGGGGGATTTGGTGACGTTGCGCGCAGGCGTAATCGTTGAAGTCATGCGCGCCGGTGATCTTCACGCAGCCCGAGCCAAACTCGCGATCGACGAAGTCATCGGCAATGATGGGGATGGTGCGATTGCACAAGGGCAACTCCACCTGTTTGCCCACCAGGTGGCGATAGCGATCGTCTTCGGGGTGCACCGCCAAGGCGCCGTCGGCCAACATGGTCTCGGGTCGTGTGGTGGCAATCGTCATGCCGCGTTGGGGCTGGCCATCGATGACTTGAGGGCCATCGGCGAAGGGGTAGCAGATGTAGTGCATCTTGCCTTCGCTCTCGGTGGGCTCCACTTCCAGATCCGACACCGCACTCATGAGCACCGGATCCCAGTTCACCAAGCGCTTGCCGCGGTAAATGAGGCCTTGTTCGTAAAGACGGACAAAGGTCTCGGTCACCACTTCAGAGAGGCGCTCATCCATGGTGAAGTATTCGCGCGACCAGTCCACGCTGTCGCCCATGCGGCGCATTTGCCGGGTGATGGTGTTGCCCGATTCCTGTTTCCATTCCCAGACCTTGGCCACGAAATTTTTGCGGGCCTCCGCTGGGTTGGTGCCCATGTCGTGGCGCGAAATGCCTTTGGCTTGCAGTTGACGCTCCACCACGATTTGGGTGGCAATGCCAGCGTGGTCGGTGCCGGGAATCCACACGGTGTTGTCGCCGCGCATGCGATGCATGCGGGTGAAGCTGTCCATGATGGTTTGGTTGAACGCATGCCCCATGTGCAAGGTGCCGGTGACGTTGGGGGGCGGCAGCTGAATGGCAAAGCTGGGTTGACCCGCCAGGGGTTGGCCCGTGCCCCGGTGGCCCGCACGTCCAATGCCATGCTGTTCCCAGCTGGGCCCCCATTGGGCCTCAACCTGGGCGGGTTCAAACGATTTGGACAGGCTCTCAAGCCCAGGTTGCGATGGCGTGGTGGTCATGGTGATGGAGGACGGATCAAAGGGCAGCCAAGTGCAGCGCAGTCGCAGCAGTCAGGCCGCCATACAAAGAAGCAACTCATTTTATCGGGGCGAACCCCAAGCCCTGGGGCGTGCCCCGGGTCTCGAATGGGCCGATGCGGCGCGCAGGTGTTGGATCAGGCGTCGGTGGTTTCGGCTTGAATTTGACGCAAGGCTTGTTCGAACACCTCGGGGGGCTGGCCACCACTGATGAGGTATTGGTCGTTGATGATGAACGCGGGCACGGAGTGAATGCCAGCGCGTTGGTAAAAGCTTTCGCGCTCGCGCACCTCGTGGGCATAGCGCGTGGCGTCGTCGAGCACCGCTTGTGCCTCGGATTCGGGCAGCCCCGCCTCAGCCACACAAGCGAGCAGCACGGGGTGGGTGTTGATGTTTTCGGCACGCCCTTGGTAGGCGCGCAGCAGGGCGAGTTTCAAGCGATGCTGGGCCTGGTCATCGGGCAAGGTCCCCGCCCAGTGCAGCAAGCGATGGGCCTGGAAGGTGTTGTGGATGCGCCCACGCCCGTCGGGGTGAAAGGCAAAGCCCACTTCAGCCCCCCGGTCGATGATGCGTTGCCGGTTCACCGCTTGTTCGGCCGGGGTGGAGCCATACTTTTGGGTCAGGTATTCGATGGCATCGACCCCCTCGGGGCCCATGTCGGGGTTGAGCTCAAAGGGTTGGAAATGCAAGACCACGTCCTGGGGTCGACCCAGGTTGTCCAAGGCGCGCTCCAAGCTGGCGATGCCCACCGCACACCAGGGGCAGGCCACGTCCGAAACGATGTCGATTTTGAGGGTCATGTCTTATCCCATGAGGGCCATGGCTTGACCCATGGCTCGAACCAAAGACCCATCCAGCCGTTGGCCAGTTGCGGCCACATAGCTGTCGGGACGAACGAGGGCCCAGCGGGCCGCCTGTGCATGAGCCGCTTGGCGCAACAGGCCTTTCGGGTCACAGATTGCTTCCACCGCTTGGGCTTGATCGGCCTGAGTCACCACTTGCACCACGCGCGCATCGGCGCTGGTGCTCAGGGCGCGCAAACGCGCCAGCTCGGACTGGCTTAGCGGGCCAAAGGCCAGCAACACCAATCGGCCCTGGGCCCACGCCTGCAGGTCGTGCCATTGGCCGGCCCGCCCATTGAGCCAGCGCAAGGGCGCGTTGGGCATGGACACGCCACCGCCCTCGCCACAAATGGACGACTGGGTGTAACGGTTGGCCTCGGCCATGCGGCCGGTGTTGATCAGGGTGCGGGCAAAAGGCAGGCGTTTGGCCAGCTCGATGGTGGCCGAGCGAAACACGCGCTCCATGCCCGCCTTCGGGCGCAGAAAGTGGGCGGTGCGCCGGGTGACGCGAATGTTTTGTTCGGCGGCCTGGTGGCGCTCCTGGTGGTAGCTCGCCAGCAGCGATTCGTTGGCGCGGCCATGGTGAATGGCGGCCAATTTCCAAGCCAGGTTGTCGGCGTCGGCAATGCCCGTGTTGCCGCCCCGCGCGCCAAAGGGGCTCACGATCTTGGCGGTGTCGCCCATGAAGAACACGCGGCCCACTTGCAGCCGATCCAAGTAGACGCTGCGGTAGGCGTAGGGCCCAACCCACACGATGTCACAGGCCACGTCCTGACCAAACTGGCGCTGTAGGCGCTCGCGCACCACCGATTCCTTGCTGACTTCAGCGGGGTCGGCATCGGGTTCCATTTGGTAATCGATGCGCCAGACTTCATCGCCCATGAGGTGTTGCCACACGGCGCGGTTGTCATTGAACGGCGCCTCAATCCAGGTGTGGCGCTCGGTCGGCGGGGTGTCTTTGAATTTCACGTCGGCGATGCACCAGCGGTCGTCGCCGCGCTCGCCCTTCATGCTCACCCCCAGCCATTCGTGAAAGGGGGTGTGAGAGCCCGAGGCATCCACCACCCATTGGGCTTTGAGCTCGTAGCTGCCCTCGGGGGTTTGCACACGCAAGCCCACGTGCTGGGCCGAGGGCTGGCAAGCCACCACCCGGCTGCTCCAGCGCAAATCCACGGGCGCACCGGCTTGCTTCAAGGCCATGAGGCGTTCCACCAAATAGCCCTCGATGTAGAACTGTTGAATGTTGATGAAGCTGGGCTGTTGGCTCAGGGCAAAGCCATTCTGTTGTTTGAGGTCGAATGAAAACACCTCGTCATGGCCAGCAAAGGTGCGCCCCACATGCCATTCGATGCCTTTGCGCGCGATGGGTTCAAACACCCCCAAGCGGTCCAAGATTTCCAGTGACTTTTGCGTGTAGCAAATGCCCCGGGAGGAAGCGCCTTTCACGCCCACGGTGTTGTCTTCATCCACCATCACCACCGGCACACCGTGCACGGCTAAGGCGCACGCCAGGGTGAGGCCGGTGATGCCGCCACCCACCACCACCACCGGGTAGAGGGGGCTGGGCTGGCCTTGCAGCTCGGGTGGCGTTTCGAAGGGGTATTCGGGCAATTGATAGCCCGTGCCTTGGGTGTGTTCGTAACCGTTGGTGAAGATGGGGGCTTGATACACCGATGCAGTCATGGCGACCGTCTCCTGGATAGCGTTCAAATCAGTGTAACGAACTCACTGCGTCAGCGGAGCGGGGGCGAGCCGGCCGTTGTCCAGCCACAAGGTGCGTGCGCACAAGGCTTGGGCAAAGGCATGGTTTTGTTCGGCCAAGACGATGGCCACCCCACTTTGGCTCAGCAACTGGAGGGCGTGTTGCAAGTCGTCGATCACTTTGGGGGCCAGGCCTTCGGTGGGCTCATCCATCAGCAACACCTGCGGATGACCCATGAGCGCACGGCCAATGGCCAGCATTTGTTGTTCGCCGCCACTGAGCGCATTGCCCCAGTGGCCCAGTCGGGGCTTGAGTGAGGGGAACAGCTGCAACACCTCGTCTTCGCCAAATTGCGGCACGCCGCTGGGGCGAGGCCCTCGGGCATGGGTGCCCATGGCGAGGTTTTCGCGCACGGTGAGGTCGGTGAAGATGCGACGCTCTTGGGGCACCAAGCCCAGGCCAGCGCGGGCGCGCTCGTGGGCCGGCCAATCCAGGCTGTCTTGGCCGCACCAGCGCAGGGCTTGTGCCGAGTGGGTGGTCCAGCCGGCCAAGCCCATCAGCAGGCTGGATTTGCCCGCCCCATTGCGACCCAGCAAGGCCACGGACTCACCCGCTTGCACTTCCAAGTCGAGGTCGAACACCGCCTGCAGGGGGCCCCACCACACCTTCAGGCCAGACGCCAACAAAGGGGTTGTGCTCATGCTCGACCCCCAAAATAAAGCGCTTGGGCCTCGGGGTGTTGGCGCACCTCATCCGGGGTGCCTTGTGCCACCAATTGGCCTTGCGCCATTAGCACCATGCGGTCGGCATAGCCAAACACGGCATCCAAGCTGTGCTCGGTGAAGATTACCCCCAAGCCTTGGGCTTGGGCCAAGTCTCGGGTGAGCTGCATCAGCTGTTGGCGCTCCTCGGGCGCCAGGCCCGCCGTGGGTTCGTCCATCAGCACCACGCGGGGTTCCTGGCAGAGGCACAAGGCCAGCTCCAACCGCTTGACCCAGCCATAGGGCATGGCTTGAGGGCAGCAGTGGGCGTCTTGTTCCAGGCCTAAGCGAGCCAACCAGGCCCAGGCCGCTTCGACCTCGAAGTGGGCCAATGGGGTGAGCAATTGACGCCACCAACGCCCCGACTGCCGACGGGCCCGGGCTTGCAGGGCCAGTTGCACCTGTGCCAGCGCCGTCATGGCCCCAAACACCTGCGCCACCTGAAAGCTTCGGCCCACGCCCAGTCGCCACAGGTGCAAGGGGTGATGTTGCGTCACCCGTTGGCCTTGCACCCACAAGCTGCCCGCATCGGGGGTGAGCTGCCCATTGAGCAAATTGAAGGTGGTGGATTTGCCGGCGCCATTGGGGCCCATGAGGGCCAACAGTTCACCGGCCCGCACATTCAGGCTCAGCCCACGAACGGCTTGCACGCCACCAAACGACTTGCTCAGCCCCGAGGCTTCCAACAACACCGTTGCGCTCATGCGGCCCCCTGCGAGGGTCGCGTCAGTTGGGGGTCTTGGCGTGGCCACAAACCCGCCAACCCCTCGGGCAGGCGCAACACCAGCAACCACAGCAACACGCCCATGGCGGCGCGCCAATGTTCAACCGAGCGCAGCAAGGCGTCGTGCAAGCCCACCCAAGCCACAGCACCCATCAGGGCACCCAGGGCCTGATGCCAGCCGCCCAGCATCACCATGAGCAAGCCATCCACCGATTGCGCCACGCTCAGGGCTTGCGGCGACACACTGCCTTTGGCGAACACGAACAAGGCCCCTGAGGCGCCGGCCAAACCACCGGCGACCACAAAGCTGGCCCAACGCAGGCCGCTCACCGGGATGCCCAGTGCCAAAGCGCGTTGGGGCGACTGCTGGCTGGCTTGCAGTGCCCAGCCGGTGGGCGATTGCAGCATCCGGTGCAAGCCCCAGGTCACCACAAGGTTCAGGCCCAGGCCCAAGGCCAGCAAGGCCCAGGGCTGATCCCAAGGGGCTTGGGTCCACACACCGGTGATCCCATTGCTGCCGCCCGTCACGCCTTCCCATTGCTGGGCAATGGCCCACATCACTTGCGCCATGGACAGGGTGAGCATGGCCAGGTAAACGCCCAAGTGGTTCACGCACAAGGCGCCAAGCACCCAAGCCGCCGCCATGCCCACCGCCGCACCACCGAGCAAGCCGGGCAACAGTCCCCAGCCCGCGTGCAGGTGCAACAGGGCGGCGGCATACGCTCCCAACCCAAAATAGGCGGCATGGCCAAAGCTGTGCAAGCCAGCTGGCCCAACCAGCAAGCGCAAACCCGTGGCATACAACATGGCGATGGCCACATCGATGCCCAAAATCCAGAAGTAGCTGCCATGCGGTTGCAGCCAGGGCAGGGCCACCAACAGCCACAAGCCCAAGGCCCACAGGTGGTCGGCCCTAAACCGGCTGGGGCCCGCCCGGATGGCGGCGGGCGAGGCGGCTGTCCGCACTTCGCCCAAGGGACGACCCATCAAGCCCCAGGGCCGCCACACCAGCACCGCGGCCATGAGCGCAAAGGTGAAGGCTTGCGTCCATTGCGACCACACCACCTCCACGCCACCGATGTGGCTGGTGCCCAAGGCCACACACATCGATTGCACGGCAGTGATCAGCAAGGCTGCCCAAGCGGCCCCGTGAATGGAACCCATGCCCCCCACAATGACCACCGCAAAGGCGTCGCCGATGCGTTGCAAGTCCAGCGCCAGCGAAGCGGGCTCGCGGGGCAGTTGCAACGCACCACCCAAGCCCGCCAAGGCACAGCCCAAGGCCATCACCGAGAGGAACAAGCGGTCGGCGCGCACCCCCACGGCGGCCGTCATGGCGGGGTCTTGGGTGGCGGCGCGCACCAGTCGGCCCCAGGTGGAGCCTTGAACCAAGCGGTGCAAGGCCCACCAGCAACATGGGGCCAGCAGCAACAAAAACACGTCGTAGGTGGGCACTCGGTGCCCCCACAGGTTGAGGGCCCCCTCCAAACCTGGTGCCCGCATGCCCAACAAATCTTCGGCTCCCCACACCCAAAGGGCGGCGTCTTGAATCACCAGCAACACCGCGAAGGTGGCCAGCAACTGCAACAACTCATTGCGGCCTTGCAGGGGCTGCAAGACCCAGCGGTGCATCAGCGCACCCAAGGCGGCAGTGACCAGTGCCGACAGCGGCACGGCCAGCCAAAACCCCAGCCCCCCGAGCACGGGCGTGAGGGCCTCGCTGAGGGAATACGCCACATACAGCCCCAGCATGAAAAAGGAGCCATGGGCAAAGTTGAGCACCCGGGTGACCCCAAAAATCAAGGACAGCCCGCTGGCCAGCAAAAACAAGGAGGCGGCGCTGGCCAACCCGTTGATCAGGTGCAAGGCCAAGGGGGTGGCGTTCATGGGCCCAGGTGTTGGCCGGTGGAATCAGGAGCCTGGACGCAAGCGCTTGACCTGGGCATCGCTGGGCTGGTGTTGGGCGCCGTCGCGGTAGACAAAGTCCACCATCACCCCCTGGCCATTGACTTGGCGCGTGCGGCCCACGAATGCGCCCATGGTGGATTGGTGATCCAACGCACGGAACTGAATGGGGCCAAAGGGTGAGCTCAGGCTCAGGCCTTGAAAGGCCTTGATCAGCGCCGGCGTGCCGGTTTGGCCCGCCCGGCGAAGTCCGGCGGCGATGGCCTGAATGGTGGTGTAGCCCACGACCGAACCCAGGCGGGGGTGGTCGCGGTAAGCCTGTTGGTAGGCCTTCAAAAAGGCGGTGTGCTCGGGGGTTTGAATGCCGCTCCAGGGGTAGCCGGTCACGATCCAGCCGTTGGGTGTCTCGCGCTTGAGGGTGTCCAGGTATTCGGGCTCGCCCGTGAGCAAACTCACCACCGTGCGGCCTTCAAACAAGCCTCGGGTGTTGCCCTCGCGCACAAACTTGGCCAGGTCGGAGCCAAACAGCACATTGAAGATGGCGTCAGGCCGCGCATCCAGCAAGGCCTGGGTCACGGCACCGGCATCCACTTTGCCCAAGGCCGGGGCTTGCTCGGCCACAAATTCCACGTTGGGCTGTGCGGCCTTGAGCAGTTGCTTGAAGGTCTCGGCGGCAGACTGGCCATATTCGTAATTGGGATAGACCAAAGCCCAGCGTTGCTTGTTGGCTTTGACCGCTTCGGGCACCAGCATGGACGCTTGCATGTAAGTGGAGGCCCGCAAACGGAAGGTGTAGGGGTTGCCTTTTTCCCAAGTGATTTTGTTGGTCAAGGGCTCGCTGGCCAGAAAAAACACCTGGTTGCGGGCCGACCAATCGGCCACAGCCAAGCCCACATGGGACAAAAAGGTGCCCGCCAGCACATCGACCTTTTCGCGCCGCACCAACTCCTCGGCGGCGCGCACCGCTTCCGACGGGTTGGCGTTGTCGTCACGGGTGATGAGTTTCAGGGGCCGCCCCAGCACCCCACCCTGGGCATTGATTTCCTGAATCGCCAACTCCATGCCCTTGAGGTAGGGGCCCAAAAACGCCGCTTGGGCCTTGTAGCTGTTGATTTCCCCGATGACGATGGGTTGAGCAGCCAGCGTATGCCCTGAGGACCAAGCCAGTGTGAGGGCCATCAGGCTGCGCCAAAGCAAAGCTGGGTAAAAACGCATGGTGCTGTTCCTTGTGGGGGTCATTGGGGAAACGTGAATCATGACATGAATCGATGGGCGGTCATTGTTTCTGTCTATGACCCACATTGATAAACACCATTAGCAAAGGTGATTCACCTTGGTTAACCTTGGTTTGTCCTTGACAAACCGTCGAGGCCATTCTTTCAACTCAAGGAGATCATCACATGGCAGCACTCAAAGGCTCCAAAACGGAAGAGAACCTGAAAGCCGCATTTGCTGGCGAATCCCAGGCCAACCGCCGTTACCTGTATTTCGCAAACAAGGCCGACGTGGAAGGCCAGAACGATGTGGCTGCATTGTTCCGCTCCACCGCTGAGGGTGAAACGGGTCACGCCCACGGTCACCTCGAGTGGCTGGAACAGTGCGGTGACCCCGCCACGGGCATGCCCATTGGCTCCACCCGCGACAACCTGGCCGCCGCCGTGGCCGGTGAAACCCACGAATACACCGACATGTATCCCGGCATGGCCAAAACCGCTCGCGATGAAGGCTTTGACGAAATCGCCGATTGGTTCGAGACGTTGGCCAAGGCCGAGCGTTCACACGCCAACCGCTACGCCAAGGCGTTGCAAGAGCTGGTCGACTGATCTCGTTGCTGAGATCTGGGCGTTGCTGTTCCCTTCGCAGGCCGGCAGCGCCTTTTTCTGAACATCGAAACCACAACCGAGGAAGACACCATGGCCAGAGAAGGTAGCTTGGAAGCACCCACCCGTCACCCCATCGACTGGAAGAGCGACGCCTTTTGGGACGAGCAAGCCTGCTTGACCGAAATGGAACGCATCTTTGACATCTGCCACGGCTGCCGGCGCTGTGTGAGCCTGTGCGGCTCCTTTCCCACGCTGTTCGATTTGGTGGACGAAAGCCCTACCCTGGAAATGGATGGGGTCAACAAGGCCGACTACTGGAAGGTGGTGGACCAGTGCTACTTGTGCGACCTGTGTTACCTCACCAAGTGCCCGTATGTGCCGCCCCACGAGTGGAACCTGGATTTCCCCCACACCATGTTGCGCGCCAAGGCCATCAAGTTCAAAAAAGGCGAGGTGGGTGCGGGCGAAAAGTTCTTGGCCAGCACCGATGTGCATGGCCAGTTCGCAGGCATCCCCATCGTGGTGCAAGCGGTCAATGCCGTGAACCAAACCCAGCCGGCACGCCAGCTGATGGAAAAAACCTTGGGTGTGGATGCCCAGGCTTGGCTGCCGGCGCTGGCCACGCGCAAATTCCGCTCGCAAGCTCCGAAAGCGCAGGCGAAAACCGTGGTGCAGGGCGAGCGCACGCCGGGCAAGGTGGTCATTTATTCCACTTGCTACATCAACTACAACGAGCCCGGCATTGGCATGGACTTGTTGCAAATCCTCGACCACAACGACATTCCCTACGAGCTGGTCTCCAAAGAAAAATGTTGCGGCATGCCCAAGCTGGAGTTGGGTGACCTGGATTCGGTGGATGCCAACAAGCAGGTCAACATCCCGGTGTTGGCGCGTTATGCCCGCGAGGGCTATGCGATTTTGAGCGCTGTGCCCAGCTGCACCCTGATGTTCAAGCAGGAATTGCCGCTGATGTATCCCGATTGCGAGGACACGCAACGGGTCAAGGAAGCCATGTGGGACCCCTTCGAATACCTCATGGCACGCCAGCGCGATGGCTTGCTCAAAACCGACTTCAAGCAAGGCTTGGGCAAGGTGAGCTACCAGGTGCCTTGCCACGGTCGGGTGCAAAACATCGGCAAGAAAACCGAAGAAATGTTCAAGATGTTGCCCGACACCTCGGTGCACACCATCGAGCGTTGCTCGGGCCATGCCGGCACCTTTGGCGTGAAGAAAAGCACCCACCAACAGGCCATGAAGATTGGCAAACCGGTCTTCAAACAAATGGCTAGCCACAAGGACGGCGGCTTGCCCGACTACATCTCATCGGACTGCCCCCTGGGCGGTCATCACATCGCCCAAGGCTTTGAAGTCAATGGCTTGGGCGCCCCGGAGTTGCAACACCCCATCAGCCTGATGGCCAAGGCCTACGGCCTGAAATGAACGAGGAGCCTTTCCATGCAAACCACTGGACACATCGCTGCTGACAACCTCATGACCCTGGAGGCCTATGCCAAATACCGCAAGGCCCACCATGCCGACATCATTGCTCACCGCCGCTTGCGCACCGTGCAATTGGGCGAGCACATGACCTTGCAGTTCGAGAGCGAGTTGTCGGTTCGCTATCAAATTCAAGAGATGTTGCGCATCGAAAAAATCTTTGAGGAAGAGGGCATTCAATCGGAAATCGAAGCCTATGCCCCCTTGGTGCCCGATGGCCAAAACTGGAAGGCCACCCAGCTGATTGAATACCCCGACGTCAACGAGCGTCGCCGCGAACTGGCGCGCCTCATTGGTGTGGAAGACCGCACCTTTGTGGAAGTGGAAGGCCATGACCGGGTCTATGCCATTGCCGACGAAGACCTGGACCGCGAGAACGACGAAAAAACATCGTCGGTTCACTTTTTGCGCTTTGAACTCACCCCCGCCATGTGCGCCAGCGTCAAGGCCGGCGCCTCGGTGAAAGTGGGCTGTGACCACACCCATTACCCGGTGCACGTCACGGTGAGCCCTGAGACCTTGTCCAGCCTGGCGGCCGACTTGCGCCCTTGAGCGGAGCGGGGCCCCGGCGGGCGGGGGGCTTGATTGGATAATCACCGTCGAAAGGTTGGCCTGCATGTTGTTTTTGTTATCCCCCGCCAAGTCCCTCGATCTGGAGCCGGTGGCCGAGCGGGTGCCGCACACCCTGCCCGAGTTCGCCCCTCAGGCCCAGCAACTCATTGCGGTGCTGCGCAAAAAAAAGCCCGCTGAGATTGCCGAGCTCATGGATTTGAGCGATGCGCTGGTTCAGCTCAACGTGGCGCGCTACTGGGCTTGGAGCCCCACCTTCACGGCTGACAACGCCAAACCTGCGGTGTTGGCTTTCAATGGCGACGTGTATGAAGGCCTGCAAGCCAACACCCTGACCGCGCGCCAATTGAGCTGGGCGCAGGCCCATGTGTGCATCCTCAGCGGCCTCTATGGGGTGTTGCGCCCCCTCGATTGGATGCAGCCCTATCGCCTCGAAATGGGCACCGCGTTGAACACGCCTCAAGGCAAAAACCTTTATCAATTTTGGGGCCAGCAAATTGCCCATTACCTGAATGACCGATTGGCCGATTCGGCCCAACCGGTGGTGGTCAATTTGGCCTCGCAAGAGTATTTCAAGGCGGTGGATCGCAAGGCCTTGAAGGCCCGGGTGATCAGTTGCGAGTTTGAAGACTTCAAGTCGGGCCGCTACAAGGTCATCAGTTTTTATGCCAAGCGTGCACGAGGCCTCATGGCCCGCTACGCGATTCAAAAGCAGGCCAAAACCCCCCAAGACTTGCTGAGCTTCGATGCCGAAGGCTATGCGTTTGACCCCAGCGTTTCGACGGACGACCGGCTGGTGTTTCGACGCCAACTGGCCGAGGCCTGAGCCATGTTCGTGCAGGTCCGGGGCCTCAGCTTGGCGGTCGAGGACACGGGCGAGACCGATCGTTTCCCGGTGTTGTTGGTGTCGGGCATGGGCATGCAACTGGTGGGATGGCCGCCGCCATTCCTGCGCGGCCTGCGCCAGGCTGGCTTTCGCGTCATCCGTTACGACCACCGCGACATTGGCCTGTCGACGCCACTCGACCATTTGGGTCAACCCAGTGTGCTGTGGAACTTGCTCAAACACAAGGTGGGACTCCACCTGCATCCCCCCTACAGCCTGCAAGACCTGGCCGAAGATGCCTTGGCCCTGATGGACCAACTGGGCGTGGCGCGGGCGCATGTGATTGGCGTCAGCATGGGGTCCATGGTGGCCCAGCGCATGGCCTTGCACGCCCCCGACCGCCTCATCAGCCTGGGGCTGCTCATGACCACTTCGGGCGCTCCGGGCTTGCCAGGGCCCACACCGGCGGTGCTCAAGACCTTGATGGCGCCGCTGGCTGAGCCAGGCAGCGCACAAAGTCGAGCCAACAGCTTGGCCTTTTTGCAGGCTTTGGCCAGCCCCGCCTACCCCTATCCGCCCCAAGTGCTGGAAGACTTTTTAGACGAATGCATGGCCCGCAGTGACCGGCCACAAGCGGCCCTGCGCCAATCCATGGCCGTCGTCGCCGATGTCGAACGTCACCGCTTGTTGGGTCAGATCCGAACCCCCACCCTGGTGCTGCATGGGCGCGAAGACCCCATCTTGCCCTGGCCCTGCGGCCTTGACGCCGCCCAGCGCATTCCCCTCGCCGACTGGCACCTCATCGAGGGCATGGGCCACGACTTTCCGCCTGGGGTGGTCCAGATCCTGTTGCAACACCTGTTGCCTTTTTTGCATCAACACGCCTGATGAATACACCCAACCAATCCCAACTGGGCAAAGCCACGGCCTATGCCGACCACTACGACCCGCAATTGCTGTTTCCGATTGCCCGCGCCCAGCAACGCCAGCAACTGGGCTTGGGCGAGGCCTTGCCTTTTCTGGGCGCTGACCTGTGGACGGCTTACGAACTGAGCTGGCTCAACCCCAAGGGCAAGCCGGTGGTGGCCATGGCCCGTTTCACCGTGCCTTGCGAGAGCACCCACCTCATCGAGAGCAAGTCGCTCAAGCTCTACCTCAACAGCTTCAACAACAGTGTCTTCCCCGATGCACAAGCGGTGCGTGAGCATTTGCGCCAGGATTTGGGCGCAGCGATTTGGCAAGGTGGGCCGGTGCGCGCGGGTGTGGGGGTGCAGGTGATCGAATCCGATCGGTTCGATGCCGAGCCCATTCACGAAATGGATGGTGTGAACCTCGACCGCTTGGATCTGGAATGCACCGACTACCAGCCCAACCCCGAATTGCTGGTGGCCAGCACCGACGAGCAGCCGGTGAGCGAAACCCTGGTGAGCCGCTTGCTCAAGAGCAATTGTTTGGTGACCGGACAGCCCGACTGGGGCAGCGTTCAAATTCGTTACAGCGGCCCGCAAATCGATCAGGCGGGTTTGTTGCGCTACATCGTGAGCTTTCGCAACCACAACGAATTTCACGAGCATTGCGTCGAGCGCATCTTCACCGACATTTGGGCCAGGTGTCAGCCCACGCAATTGCAGGTCTATGCCCGCTACACCCGACGCGGGGGCTTGGACATCAACCCATGGCGCAGCAGCTACCCCGATGCCATGCCCCGATCGGTGCGAACGGCACGACAGTGAGTCAGAACAACCAGCCCTGTGTGTCTTGCGCTTCGGGTTCGGCGGCTTGAACAGGCAGCGACTGGGCGGCTTGCACCGTCATCAACTGGCTCACGCGAATCCCCAGCAAGCGAATGCGTCGGTCGAGGTCCACGCGCTTGAGGCACTGGCCCGCCTGGGCGCGGATGTCGCTGGCGGCTGACACGGGGTGGTCCAAGGTGCGGTCGCGCGTGACCACCTGAAAGTTGTCGTAGCGCAGCTTGATGCCCACGGTTTTGCCCACATAGCCTTTTCGCCGCAGGTCTTCGGCCACGCGCTCGCACAGTTGCGTGAAGGTCTGGCCCAGTTGCGCCCGATCTCGGCTCACCAGCAAGTCGCGCTCAAAGGTGGTTTCGCGGCTCAGGCTCACCGGCTCGCTGCTCGTTGCCACGGGCCGCTCGTCGCGGCCCCAGGCCGCGTCGTGCAACCAAGCCCCGTGGGTGTTGCCAAAGGTTTGCATGAGCCAAGCCCGGTCTTGCGCGGCCAGCTCGCCAATGGTGTGGATGCCATGCTCGGCCAGACGGGCTTGGGCTTTGGGGCCAATGCCATTGATTTTTCGGCAAGGCAAGGGCCAGATCAGGGTGGCCAAGTCGCCCTCGTGGACCACGGCAATGCCATTGGGTTTATTGAACTCGCTGGCCATCTTGGCCAGCAGCTTGTTGGGTGCCACGCCAATGGAGCAGGTGAGGGCGGTGGCGTCGGCAATGCTTTTTTGAATCAGCCGGGCCAGCACGCGCCCGCCTTCGCGTTGACCACCGGGCACCTCGGTGAAGTCGATGTAGACCTCGTCCACGCCCCGATCCTCCATCACGGGAGCGATGTCGGTGATGATGGCCTTGAACTGGCGTGACAAGGCGCGGTAGCGCTCGAAATCCACCGGCAACAAAATCGCATCGGGACACAGCCGGGCGGCCTTCATCAAGCCCATGGCCGAGCCCACGCCAAATTGGCGGGCGGCATACGTGGCCGTGGTGATCACGCCGCGCCCGGTGTAGCCCGAGAGGCGGGGGAAAGCCTGCAAGGGCAGGGTGTGCAGGCGGCTGCTCAGGTTGTCGGCTTGCCAGTCGCCTTCGGGGTCTCTGGCTTGCATGACCGCCAGCCAGTCGTCTTCGCGCCGACGACCGCCACCGATCACGACGGGCAGGCCTTGCAGTTGGGGATAGCGCAGCAACTCCACCGAGGCGTAAAACGCATCCATGTCGAGGTGGGCAATGCGGCGTATGGGTGGGTTCTGGGCCACATCGAAAGCATAGCGGTTGCGCGTAAAGTGACGGGGTTGCGGAACCGGACCGAAACCGGGATCAAGAGAGGGCTTGCCATGAAATGGTTGAAACGGGGTTTGTGGACGGTGCTGGTTTTGTTGGTGCTGACCGCGGGTGTGGTGGCTTATGGCGTCATTCGGGGGTTGCCCAAGCTTGATGGCGAATGGACCTTGCCTGGCCTCAAAGCCCAGGTGCGGGTCACGCGGGATGTGAACGACCTCACCCACATTCAGGCCGATCGCCCCCTCGACGCTTGGCGCGCCCTGGGCTTTGTGCACGCCCAAGAGCGCGGCTGGCAAATGGAATTCAACCGCAGGCTCATGCGGGGCGAACTCTCCGAGGTGTTGGGCACGCCCACCTTGGCGGTCGACAAATTGATTCGCACCCTGGGCATCTTGCCGGCGGCCCGGCGCCAATTGGACCAACTCGATGCCCCCACCCGCGAGGCCTTGCAGGCCTACAGCGACGGGGTGAATGCGGCGCATGCCTCGGGTGCGGCCGGAGCATCGCCCGAATTTCAAATCTTGCGCGTCAAGGCCGGTGGCGCGTCGGGGCAGCCCTGGACCCCGGAAGACTCGGTGGCCTGGGCGCTGATGATGGCCTTGGATCTGGGCGGCAACTGGGGCAATGAATTCGCGCGCTTTGCCTTGTCGCGTCACCTCACCAACGATCAAATTTGGGACCTCATGCCCCCTTACCCGGGCGACTTCCCCCTGACCGATGTCGACTTGCCGCGCTTTTACCGCGAGTTGGGGGCCCTCAAAGCCCCCACGCCGGCGGCGCCCAGCCCAGTGGCCAAGGCACGTGAGCCGTCGTGGTCGCAGGCCTGGGTGCGCGACGTGGGCATTTTGGAGGGCAAGGGCAGCAACAACTGGGTGGTGCCCGGCAGCCGAACCGCCTCGGGCAAGCCCTTGTTGGCGAATGACCCGCACCTGGCCTTGTCGGCCCCCGCCATTTGGTATTTCGCCCACTTGCAAGCGGGTGCTTCAGACCAGCGTCCGGCCTTGGACGTGATGGGCGCCACCTTGCCTGGTTTGCCTTTTGTGGTGTTGGGTCGAACGCGGGGCGTGGCTTGGGGCTTCACCAACACCGGCCCCGATGTGCAAGACCTCTACCTTGAAGCCATCGATCCCGCCCGTCCAGGCCAATACCTCACCCCCCAAGGGTGGCAAGCCTTTGAGCAACGCCAGGAGGTGATCCGCGTGAAAGGCCAGCCCGATGTTCACCTCACGGTGCGCAGCACCCGCCATGGCCCGGTGGTCAGCGATGTGCAGCCCCAATACGCCGAAGTGATGGACACCGATCGCTACGTCATGGCTTTGCGCTGGGCGGCCCTCGATGGGGACAACCGAACCGTGATGGCCGGTTTTGCTTCCAACCAAGCCCAGACGGTGGCCGAGCTGACCGATGCCTATGCCTTGCACCACAGCCCCATGCAAAGCGTGGTGATGGCCGACACGCAGGGCGAAGTGGGTTTCCATGCGATTGGCAAGTTCCCCATCCGCTCCGAGCTCAACCCCATGCGCGGTGTGGCGCCCGTGCCGGGCTGGTTGCCTGACTACGATTGGGTGGGCTGGGTCGACTACGCCGAAAACCCGCAGCGCGACAGCGCCGCCATCGAGGCCAGAGGCTGGCATGCCACGGCCAACCAGAAAATTGTGGACCGCCAATACCCCCATTTGCTCACCGGCGACTGGCACAGCCCCGAGCGCATGCAGCGCATCACGCAGTTGCTCGATGCCCGACCCACCCACGACCTCGCCTCCTTGCAAGCCATTCAGCAAGACGTGCTGTCGTTGGGGGCGCTGAGTTTGTTGCCCCAGGCCCTCAAGGCCCAGCCCACCCATGTGTTGGGCGAGCAAGTGATGGCCCTGCTGAAAAACTTCGACGGCCGCATGACGCAGGCCAGCGCAGCGGCGGCCGTGTTCAATGTGTGGTCCGATGAAATCACACGCGGCTTGCTGATGCGCCCCCTGGGCACCAAGACCTTCGAGGCCTTGTATGGCAAGCGGCATTTCCGTTCGGGCGTGACCTTCATTCTGGAGCACCCCAGCGAGGCGTGGTGTCCGGGCGCGGACTGCACGCCCCTCATCAGTCAAGCCATGGATCGCGCCATCGAGCGCATGGTGCAATGGCAAGGGGCCATGCCCGTGAAATGGCGTTGGGGGGATTTGCACCCGGCGCTGAGTTCGCACCGCCCGTTTGCCAAGGTGCCCGTGCTCAATCGGTTTTTCAATGTCAGCACCCCGAGTGCAGGCGATCACTTCACGATCAACGTGGGGCAATACTGGGCCAACGACCCCAACTTGCCCTTTGCCAATCGTCACGCCGCCTCCCTGCGCAGCATTTACGACTTGTCGGGCAGCGATCGCAACGTCTTCATTTACCAAACGGGGCAAAGCGGCCACCCGGCCTCATTCCGCAGTCAAGACATGGCTTTGGACTGGGCCAATGGCCGTTACCGTCAGTTGTCCTTTGAGTCTTTGCGCAACACCCACGTGTTGGCGCTCAAGCCCGCCCCTTGAGGCGGGCCGGCTTCAACGACACTGAAAGCTGCTGGCCGCCTCGGGGTCGCCACGGCAGTGGTCCATGCCGGGCAAGCGGAAAAAGATCGCCGAAATGACCCATTCATTGTGAGATGTCGGATGACTGGGGCCTAGGGGCTTACCCGAGGCCTTGCTGAGCCTGCTTATCATGCGCAGCTGTTACATCGCGAGAGGAACCCGTCATGCCCACGATTCGAGTCGAAATGTTTGAAGGTCGAACCCCCGAACAAAAACAAGCCTTGGTGAAGGCCATCACCGAGGCTTGTGTTCAAACGCTGGGCAGCCCGCCCGAGAGCGTCGACATCTTGTTGTTCGACGTGCCCCGCCAGCACTGGGCGACAGGGGGGCAGCTCTGGAGTGAGCGCAGTTAGGCGGTGGGGAAGGTGCCCGGCAGCAAGATGCTGTTGTCGACTTGATCGATGCGGGTGCGGCCGCAAAACGCCATCGACAAGTCCAGTTCTTTGTGGATGATTTCCAGGGCTTTGGTCACGCCGGCTTGGCCCATGGCGCCCAAACCGTAAAGGAAGGGGCGGCCAATGTAGACACCTTTGGCGCCCAAGGCCACAGCGCGCAACACGTCTTGGCCGCTGCGCACGCCGCCATCCATGTGCACCTCAATGGATTTGCCCACGGCTTGCACCACCGCTGGCAAGGCTTCGATGCTGCTTTGCGCGCCATCGAGCTGGCGTCCACCGTGGTTGGACACGATGAGCGCATCGGCGCCGGATTCAACGGCCAATCGGGCGTCCTCGACGTCTTGGATGCCCTTGAGGATGAGCTTGCCGCCCCATTGTTTTTTGATCCATTCCACGTCGCCCCAATTCAGGGCGGGGTCGAATTGTTTGGCCGTCCATTCGCTCAGGGAGCCCATGTTGTCGACGCCGGAGACATGACCCACGATGTTGCCAAATTGGCGGCGTTTCGTGCCCAGCATGCCCAAGCACCAGCGCGGTTTGGTGGCCATGTTGATGAGGTTGGCCAAGGTGAGCTTCGGGGGGGCCGACAAGCCGTTTTTGAGGTCTTTGTGGCGTTGCCCCAGGATTTGCAAATCCAGCGTGAGCACCAAGGCCGAGCAACCCGCAGCTTTGGCGCGACCAATCAGGCGCTCGATGAAGGCACGGTCTTTCATCACATAGAGCTGAAACCAAAACCCGGGGCCCGCATGCTGGGCCACGTCTTCAATCGAGCAAATGCTCATGGTGGACAAGGTGAAGGGAATGCCAAATTGGCGCGCGGCGCGGGCGGCCAAAATTTCGCCATCGGCGTGTTGCATGCCGGTGAGGCCCGTGGGGGCAATGGCCACTGGCATGGCCACGTCTTGACCAATCATTTGGCTGGCGGTGCTGCGGCCTTCCATGTTGACGGCCACGCGTTGCTTGAACTTGATGCGCTGGAAATCGCTTTCGTTGGCGCGGTAGGTGCTTTCGGTCCAGCTGCCGGAGTCGGCGTAGTCATAGAACATGCGGGGCACACGGCATTCGGCCAAGCGGCGCAAGTCTTCAATGTTGGTGATGACGGTCATGGTGGGCTTCCTTTGAAGGGGATGTTAAGGCTTGGGCTGACCGGGCGCTTGGCTCAGGCGTCACCCGCGCATCCGGTGAAGGGCTGGACGTCGATGCGGGGCAGCAGTTCGCGCACATCGGCCGCTTCGCACAAAGCCGTGCCCGGGTTGAGCAAGGCAGCGCCGCCGCAGGCCATGGCCCAGCGCAGCACCTCTGGGGGTGGGCAAGCCTGGAGCCAGCCCCAAACCAAACCCGCCACAAAGCTGTCGCCAGCGCCAATGGTGGTGCGGGGCGACACCTGCACAGCCGTCGCGCGCCAGGCGCCTGTGGCGCCCACCATCAAGGCGCCGCGTTCGGCGAGCGACACGGCCACCCATTGGGCATGGCCTTGCTGCACCAACTCACGAGCGGCTTGGTGCAGGGCGTGGTCGTCGGGCAGGGGGCGGTCCATCAATTCGCCCAACTCTTTTTCATTGGGCTTGAAGCAAAACACCCCTTGCGCCAAGGCGGCTTCGAGCAAGGGGCCGTGGCTGTCCACCACCACCTTGAGGCCACGGTCTTTTGCGCTGCGGGTCAAGTCGGCGTAGGCGGTGTCCGGGACGCCGGGTGGGTTGCCGCCACTGAGCACCAGAAACCGATGGGGCCAATGTCCCGTCACCCAGTCGTGGCAGGCTTGCCACTCGTGGGCCTGCACCTGAGGCCCCGGCAACACGAAGCGGAAGTCTTGGGCCGAGCTGAGTTCATGGACCGAAAAGCTCTCGTGCATTTCAGCGGCGATGGGGATGGCCTGCATGCGCACCCCTTCGGCTTGCAGCAACTGGGCATGGTGTGCGCCGGTGACGCCACCACTGAGGTGGCACGAGCGGACCGACGCCCCCAGTCGATGCAGCACGCGGGCCACGTTCACACCGCCCCCCCCGGGATGGGTGAGGACGGGGCCGCAGCGCAGCTTGTCGACGGGCCGAACGCGATCGAGCGTGGTGAGCAAATCCAACGCGGGGTTGAGGGTCAGGCTCAGCACATCCATGGGCAGTCGGCGCTGGTGGTGGGGCTTAGGCCAGTCGCTGGCGATGGCGCGCGATTTGTTGACGCACCTGAGTGGGTGCGGTGCCGCCCAAGGTGTTGCGCGCGTGCAAGGAGCCTTGCAGGCTCAGGCAGTCGTAGACGTCTTGACCAATGCTGGGGTGAAAGCCTTGCAAGACTTGCAAGGGCAGGTCACACAAATCGCAGTCGTGGCTGGTGGCGGCCTTCACCGCGTGGGCCACGGTTTCGTGGGCATCGCGGAACGGCAAGCCTTTTTTCACCAGGTAGTCGGCCAAGTCGGTGGCGGTGGCATAGCCCTTTTGCGCAGCCGCTTGCATGAGGGCTGCGTTGACTTGAATGCCGCCTTCTTTTTGGCCGGTGGCGGGGTTGGACTGGCCGCCGATCATTTCGGCAAAGATGCGCAAGGTGTCCTTGAGGGTGTCGACGGTGTCGAACAGCGGCTCTTTGTCTTCTTGGTTGTCTTTGTTGTAGGCCAGGGGCTGGCCTTTCATGAGGGTGATCAGGCCCATGAGGTGGCCCACCACACGGCCGGTTTTGCCGCGAGCGAGTTCAGGCACATCGGGGTTTTTCTTCTGGGGCATGATGCTCGAACCGGTGGTGAAGCGGTCGGCGATGCGGATGAAAGCGAAGTTTTGGCTCATCCACAAGATGAGCTCTTCCGACAAGCGCGAGATGTGCACCATGGTGAGCGAGGCGGCGGCGGTGAATTCGATGGCGAAGTCGCGGTCGCTCACGCCGTCGAGGCTGTTTTGGCTCACTTGAGGCTGGCCTTGCGCGTCGACCATGTTCAGGCTGCGCGCCACGCGTTCGCGGTCCAGCGGGTAGCTGGTGCCCGCCAGAGCGGCACTGCCCAAAGGCAAGCGGTTGGTGCGTGCGCGCACCTCAGCCATGCGCTCGGCGTCGCGGGCAAACATTTCCACGTAGGCCAGCAAATGATGGGCAAAGCTCACCGGCTGGGCCACTTGCAAGTGGGTGAAGCCAGGCAGTATCACATCCACGTTCTGCTCGGCCACCTCGACCAAGGCCAATTGCAAGTCGGTCAACAAGCCAAGGATCAGGTCGATCTCGCCGCGCAACCACAGGCGCACGTCGGTGGCGACTTGGTCGTTGCGGCTGCGACCGGTGTGCAGGCGTTTGCCCGCATCGCCCACCAATTGGGTGAGGCGCGCTTCGATGTTCAGGTGCACGTCTTCGAGATCGAGCTGCCAGTTGAACTGGCCTGACGTGATTTCGTCGGTGACTTGGGCGAGGCCGCGTTGGATGTCGGCCAAGTCTTGGGCGCTGATGATGCCCTGAGCGGCCAGCATCTCGGCATGGGCCAGGCTGCCCGCCACATCGGCCTGCCACAGGCGTTTGTCAAAGCACACACTGGCGGTGTAGCGCTTGACCAAGTCGCTCATGGGCTCTGAAAACAAGGCAGACCAGGCCTGGGATTTTTGGTCAAGTTGGTTCTGGGACATGGCCGCGATTTTATGCGCCGCGCCGCTTCGGGCCGGTGGGGGCTTGCGCATAAACTGAGCCCTGTTCGCGCAACTGCAACCCCCTGCGTCCGTTCGTAAAGGTTTGACCGTGTCTGAAACATCGCCCGCCCGTCTTGTCATTGCCACCCGCGAGAGCCGATTGGCCTTGTGGCAGGCCCACCATGTTCAACACCTGTTGCAACAGCAGGGCCATGCTGTGGAGATTCTGGGCATGACCACTCAGGGCGATCAAATCCTCGACCGGTCCCTCAGCAAGGTGGGGGGCAAGGGCCTGTTTGTGAAAGAGCTGGAGGTGGCCTTGTCAGAAGGTCGTGCCAATCTGGCTGTGCACTCCCTCAAGGATGTGCCCATGGACATGCCCGAGGGTTTCACCCTGGCTTGCGTGATGATGCGCGAAGACCCTCGTGACGCGTGGGTGTCCAACGACTTTGCCTCCCTCGATGAGGTGCCCGAAGGGGCCGTGGTGGGCACGTCCAGCTTGCGGCGCACGGTGTTGCTGCAAGCCCTGCGCCCCGATTTGCGCATCGAGCCCTTGCGCGGCAACCTGGACACGCGCTTGCGCAAACTCGACGAGGGCTTGTATGCCGGCATCGTGCTGGCGGCCGCTGGCCTCAAGCGGTTGAATTTGTCCGAGCGCATTCGCCATGCCTTCGATGCGAACCAGCTGTTGCCGGCCGCTGGTCAAGGGGCTTTGGGCATTGAGGTGGTGAGTGCAGATGCCCAGGTGGCTCAGGCACTGGCGCCTTTGGCCCATGCCCCCACGTGGCTGGCCGTGGCGGCCGAACGCGCAGTGAGCCGAGCCCTGGGGGGCAGTTGCTCCATGCCCTTGGCCGCGCACGCGCGCTGGGCTGGGGAGGAGTTGGTCTTGCAAGCCGCCTGGGGTGATCTGGAGCGCCCGGGGCGTTTGGTCAGAAGCCAGGTTTCGGCCCGAGTCGCCACCCACGAACAAGCCGAAGGTCTGGGCTTGAACGCAGCGGCCGAGCTCAAGCGTCAAGGGGCGCAATGAGCCCGTCGCGGGGCCATGGTCACAACCAGCCATTGCCCATGCCTATGCGTTCGCTCATCCTCACCCGCGCCGCCGACCTGGCACACCCTACGGAGCGCCCGGCATCTCGCTTGTTGGCTCAGGCCCAAGCCTCCGGTTGGGCGCTGGCGCATTGGCCGCTGATTGAAGTGGTCCCCGTCACCGATGAACCCACGCTGGCGCAGCTGCACCAGGTGTGGCGCCCGGACGCGCCTTGGCAGGCGGTTTTTTTTGTGAGCGCGGGCGCTGCCCGACATTTTTTTGCCCACCGCCCCCAGGACGCGGCATGGCCGGGTGGGTCGGCCTGGTGCACAGGCCCCGCAACGGCCAAGGTGTTGCGTGAGCTGGGGGTGCCCGAATCGAGTTTGGTGCACCCCAATTGGGCCGATGGTCAATGGGACTCCGAGACCTTGTGGCCGATCGTGGCCACTGGGGTGCAGGCTGGCACCCGCGTGTTGCGGGTGCGTGGGCGCGACGCCGCGAATGGGCCCGTTGAAGGGGAGGGCCGAGATTGGCTGGGCGATCAGCTTCGGGCGCGAGGGGCCACCGTCACCTCGGTCGCCGCTTACGAACGCCGCGTGCCGGTGTGGCTGCCCGCACAACGCGCACAAGCCCTCACGGCGCTGGGCGATGGTTCGGTCTGGTGGTTCAGCAGCGCTCAGGCCGTGCGCAACTTGCACACCCTGCTGGGCGAGGCTGACGTGTCGCAAGCGCTGGCCGTGGCCACCCATGAGCGCATTGCGCAGGTGGGTCGTCGCTGGGGCTGGTCTGAAGTTCAGGTTTGCCGGCCCGATGTCGATTCGGTCATGAAGTCAATAGAATCGTTTCAATGACCCAGCCAGATCCATCTCCCGCTTCATCGGTCGCCGCTGAGCCGGCGGCTACACCCACTGCCAGTTCTCCGGCTTCATCGGCTACCGCCACGCCCACTGCCACTGCAGCCGCTGCAGCCACTGGCCCATCGGTTGGGGGCGCAACGGCCAACCGATCCTGGCTTGCCGGCTTGGCAACGGTGTTGGCGGTCGCGGCGGGCTTGGCGGCCTTGTTGCTGTGGCAAAAACTGGCCAACATCCAAGAGGCCTTGGCCCAGCAAAGCGCTCAGGCCACCCAACAATCGGCCGAGGCCTTGGCCTTGGCTAAGCAATCGGCCACCTTGGCCCAAGACGCCACTGCCCAGTTGACCCTCGCTCAAGCGCGCCTGAACGAGTTGTCCACCCAGCGCAGCCAAGTGGATGAGCTGTTGCAAAGCCTCACCAAAGCCAAAGACGACAGCCTGTTGGTGGACGTTGAAGCCGCCCTGCATGCCGCTGTTCAGCAGTCCATGCTCACGGGTTCCTTGCAGCCCATGATTCAAGCCTTGAGCACCGCCCACCAACGGGTGAAGAAAGCCAATGCCCCTCGCTTGGTGGCCTTGCAAATGGCGCTCGAGCGGGACTTGAGCCGTTTGCAACAGGTGAAGGTGCTGGATGTCTCGCTGGCCCTCAATCAATTGGACGCCTTGCTCAACAGTGTGCCGCGCTGGCCTTTGCTGGGTGAAGCGCTGCCCGCCAAGGACATGCCCAAGCTGAGCGCCCAAGACCCCTCGCAGTTGTCATGGGTGCAGGCCCTGGGCCAAGGCGAATGGTGGATGGTGCTCCAAGACATGGGGCGCGAGCTGTTGGCCTTGGTGCAAATTTCCAAAGTGGCGTCGCCCGATGTGTTGTTGATGACACCCGATCAACGCGAGTTGGTGCGCCAGCAGTTGCGCATGCACATTTTGTCGGCGCGCATGTCGTTGGTGGCGCGCCAGCCCGAAGCGGTGCAGCAAGACCTCGATCAAGTGCGTCGCCTCATGAACCACCACGTGAGCCTGAACACGCCCACCGCTGCAGCAGCCAAGGGCCAGCTCACGGCCTTGGAGCAAAGCCTCAAGCAGCTCGAGTGGCCGGAACTCAAGGACAGCTTGACGGCCTTGAACCAACTGCAGGCAGGGCGCTGAGATGCGTTGGACCCTCTGGATCATCGGTTTGTTTGCCTTGGCGGTGGTGGCCGCCTTTGGCTTGGGTCACAACCACGGCATGGCCACCATCTTCTGGCCTCCCTACCGCGTCGATGTCTCGCTCACCTTGGCCGTGTTGGTGCTGGGGTCTGCCTTTGTGTTTTTGCACTTCGCCTGGCGCGGCCTGGTGGGCTTGTCCCAATTGCCCCAGCGTGCGCGTCGCTGGCGTTTCGAATCCAAGCGCCATGCCGCTCAAACGCATTTCCAGCAGGCCTTGCTCGATCAGCTGGGGGGGCGCTATGTGCGGGTGGACAAATCGGCCAACAAGGCGCTGGTTTTGCTCGATGAGGTGGATGGCTTCACGTTTTTGTCGCGCGATGAGCGCAACTGGTTGGCGCATTTGCGTTGGCTCACGCTTTGGGTGCTGGCCGAGTCCCGACAAGCCTTGCGCGATGTGGAGGGACGCCAAAGTGCGGTGCAGCGTTGGCTCCAGGTGCAAAGCGAACATGCGCCCTTGCAACGCACCGAGGTGACCGATGCCGCCGCCCTGAGCCAAGCCCGTTGGTTGCTCGACGGCCGTGAACCAGAAGCGGCCCAATCGGCCTTGCATGGTTTGTCGCGGGGCGCTTCGCACCGCACCTTGGCTTTGCGACTCAAGCTCAAGGCTTTGCGGCAAGCGGGTGAATTCGTAGCGGCTTTGCCCACGGCTCGCCTGCTGGCCAAGCACGGCGGCTTTTCCCCTGAGGCCAGTGACCGCTTGTTGCAGGGCTTGGCTTTGGCTTGTCTGGACCAGTGTCGCGATGCCAGCCAGTTGTTCAAGGCCTGGTCCGATTTGGATGCCGCCGATCGGGCGCGTGCGCCGGTGGCCTTGCGGGCTGCCGAGTTGGGCTTGCGTGACCAGGTCGACCCCACTTGGCTGATGGAGCGCCTCAACCGCGTGTGGAGTGTGTGGTCAGAGCAACCGCAAGCCCTCAGCGAGGCCGAGGTTCATGCCTTTGTGGTCACCCTCACGGCCGCTTTGGCGCTGTCTGCGCCCGACGTCAAATGGCTGGAACGCATCGAGTCGGCCCATTTACGCCAGCCCCGTGTGGCTGAGTTGCAGTTGCTGTGCGGCTTGGTGTGTGTGCAGCATGCGCTGTGGGGCAAAGCCCAATCCCTGCTGGAAGCAGCGGCCAAGCGCGTGGAATCCGAGGCCTTGCAGCGCCGCGCCCACGTGGCTTTGGCCCAGTTGGCCGAATCCCGGGGCGACGATGCCGCTGCCCTGCGAGCCTGGAAACGCGCGGCCCAAACGTAAAGCGCGCTCCAGGAGCGCGCTCGACGGGGGGCAGGGCGGCGTGCCCTGACCTCAGGCTTGGGAAGACTCGAAACCGAAAGCTTGCTGGCGCAGATCGGCGCGGGTTTCCACCAGAATCAACGGACCTTCGTCCAGCACCACCGGTGCGGGGCGCTCGCGCGGCACGTGAATGGGTTTGGGCTCAGCAGCAATGGCCGCCTGCACCGCAGACACCCGTTCCGGATTGGAGTTGACCCATTCCATGCCCGCGGCTTGAGCCACTTGAATCAAATCGTGGGTGGGCAGGGTGTAAGCCTGAATGGCGGGCATGCCACGCTTGACCGCAGCCACGGCCGGCTTGGTCGCATCGGGTGAAACGGCAGCAGTTGCCTCGACGCTGGCTGGAGCGGCGGATTCGTTGGTCGGGTTGGATTCGGGGCGCGCTTGGCGCTCGCGGCGTTCACGACCCGGGCGTTCGCGACTGCGACGGCGCTCAGGTGCACCAGCCTCGGTGGCCACGGCCTCAGGGGTGGTCGCGGTGGTTGGATCTGCGGTGTTGAGCGCCACCTCGGCGGTCGTCACCTCGGTGGTGGGACGTTGGGCTTCGGCCTGGGGTTGGCGGCCTCGGCGTTCGCGACGCTCGCGCGGCTCGCGGTTGTCCTTGCCCTCGGTGGGCTCACGACCCTCACGGGGCTCACGCGCCTCGCGGGGTGCGCGGCTTTCGCGGGCCTCACGTCCTTCGCGACCTTCGCGACCTTCGGGTTTCGCTGCACCGCGTTCGCGGCGTGCTTCACCAGCGCCCGCTTCGGTGCGCTCTGTGCGTTCACCCCGTTCACCGCGTTCGCCAGAACGGCGGCCCCGGCGATTGCGCGAGCCACTGCCTTCGCGACGGCCGTTGCCCGATTTCTCGGCACTGCGGCGATCGGTGGCCGGGGCGGGCGCAGCTTCGGCGCTCTTGGCGCCGAACAATTGCTTCAACCAGCCGATCAGGCCACCTCCCGCGGCGCGGGCCGGTTCAGCGGCAGCGGTGGGTTTGGCCTCGGGCTTGACGGGCGACACGGGCGCCGGCGCATCGGGCAACACGCCTTTGATGACGGGCGTTTGGCGATTCGTGGGCTCTTGCGAGCGGCGGGTGACGCTGGTTGGGTCTTCGATGTCGTCGGCCAGTTTGTAGCTGGCTTCTTGGTTGTCGAGGCGTGCATCGTCGTGCTTGATGCGCTCGAGTTTGTAGTTGGGGGTTTCCAAACCTTTGTTCGGAATGAGCATGACTTGGATGCGCTGCTTGACCTCGATCTTGGCGATTTCCGAGCGCTTTTCATTCAACAGGAACGAGGCCACTTCGACGGGCACCTGGGCGTTCACGGCCGCAGTGTTCTCCTTCGTGGACTCTTCTTGGATGATGCGCAGGATTTGCAGGGCCGAGCTCTCGGTGTCCCGAACGTGGCCCGAGCCGCCACAACGCGGGCAGGGGATGGAGGCACCTTCCGACAGGGCTGGGCGCAAGCGCTGGCGGCTCATTTCCATGAGGCCGAATTTGCTGATGGTGCCGAATTGCACGCGGGCGCGGTCTTGGCGCAGGGCGTCGCGCAAGCGGTTTTCCACTTCGCGGCGGTTGCGTGACTCTTCCATGTCGATGAAGTCGATCACGATCAGGCCACCCAAATCGCGCAAACGCATTTGGCGAGCCACTTCGTCGGCGGCTTCCAGGTTGGTGCGGGTGGCCGTTTCTTCAATGTCACCGCCCCGGATGGCGCGCGCCGAGTTGACGTCGACCGACACCAAGGCTTCGGTGTGATCGATCACGATGGCGCCGCCCGAGGGCAGGTTCACCGTGCGGGCGTAGGCCGACTCGATTTGGTGCTCGATCTGGAAGCGGCTGAACAAAGGGGTGTGATCGCGGTAGCGTTTGACCCTATCGGCTTGTTCGGGCATGACGTGCGACATGAACTGGTGGGCTTGGTCGAACAAGTCGTCGGTGTCGATCAAGATGTCGCCAATGTCGGCATTGAAGTAGTCGCGGATGGCGCGAATCACGAGGCTGGATTCCTGATAGATCAGGAAGGCGCCTTTGCCCGATTGGGCGGCGGAATCAATGGCCGTCCAAAGTTTGAGCAGGTAGTTCAAGTCCCATTGCAGCTCGGCTGCAGCGCGGCCAATGCCGGCGGTGCGGGCGATGATGGACATGCCGTTGGGGTATTCCAACTGGTCCATGGCCTCTTTCAATTCGGCCCGCTCGTCGCCCTCGATGCGACGGCTGACGCCACCACCGCGGGGGTTGTTGGGCATGAGGACCACATAGCGGCCAGCCAAGGAGATGAAGGTGGTGAGGGCTGCGCCCTTGTTGCCACGCTCTTCTTTTTCGACCTGAACCAGCAGTTCCTGGCCTTCTTTGATGACGTCTTGGATGCGGGCCTGGCTGGGCGAGACGCCAGCGGCAAAGTACTGTTTTGAGATTTCTTTGAAGGGGAGGAAGCCGTGGCGTTCTTCGCCGTAATCCACAAAGCAGGCTTCCAGTGAGGGTTCAACCCGGGTCACGACCGCCTTGTATATGTTGCCTTTGCGTTGCTCGCGGCCTTCAATTTCGATTTCGTAGTCGAGGAGTTTTTGTCCATCGACAATGGCCAGGCGGCGTTCTTCTGCCTGGGTTGCATTAATCAGCATCCGTTTCATGATGCACTTCCTTCATTCAACAACAACAGACCCATAGAGGGTCAACGATGCCGGACGATGAGGAGAGCAGGAAACGGCGCGTTTCATTCAGCCTGCAAAGGGCGCAGGCATAGGGTGAGACGCGGGGGTGCGAAAGACGCTGTTGAGGTCATCAACACGATACGAGGGAACTGGTTGTCGTTCATTTCGCGGGTTTGGCCAGCAGCCTTCATGTGGGCTGCCAGCCGGAATTCGTTTCATTGGTCCATTCATCGGCTCTGTGCCGGGCTTCTTCGTCCGCCTTGGACGGCATGGCCTGACACGGCATCAACCTCACAGCGTGGCTGGCTCGTGATCTAATCTCCAAATCAAATCAAGCACTTGGAATCCAACGCTGGTGAAGCCGATTATAGACACAGCGCCGGGGGGCGCCCTGAGCGCCCAAATGTTGGTCGTCGATGAGGACTCGGCCGGGCAGCGCTTGGACAATTATTTGCTCCGCCACCTCAAGGGGGTGCCCAAGACCTGGGTCTACCGCATCATCCGCAAGGGTGAGGTGCGCATCAACAAGGGGCGCGTTCAGGCCGACACCCGGGTGAACCCGGGCGACCAGGTTCGGGTGCCGCCTTTGCGCATGGCACAGGCCTTGGACGCACCGCCCGACCCGGCCGTGGCCAAGGCCGCGCGCGCCGCCAGGCCGTTCACCGTCTTGTATGAAGACGACCACCTCATCGCCCTGGACAAACCCTCGGGTTTGGCGGTGCACGGCGGCAGTGGCGTGAGCCTGGGGGTGATTGAGTTGCTTCGGGCCACCCGGCCGGATGTGCCCGTGCTGGAATTGGTGCACCGGCTAGACCGCGAAACCTCTGGCGTGCTGCTGGTGGCCAAGCGGCGCAGCGCCTTGCGCCACATTCAAGACCAGTTTCGGGGCCGGGAGACGGGCAAAACCTACCTGGCGATGGTGCGGGGGCAGTGGCCGAAAAACAAAAAAGTCGTGGACATGCCCTTGTTCAAATACCAAGCCCAAACCCCGTCTGGAGAAACCGAGCGCCGGGTGCAGGTGGTGGCCGACAACGACCCGCGCGGTCAGCGAGCCATCAGTTTGGTGAAGGTTGCGCGGTTGGTGGGCCCTCACAGTTTGCTGGAAGTGGTCATCAAGACCGGCCGCACCCATCAAATTCGGGTGCACCTGAGCAGCCAAGGGCACCCCATCCTGGGCGACGACAAATACGGGGACTTCCCCTTGAACAAAGATTTGCAAAGCCAGGGCTTGAAGCGCATGTTTTTGCACGCTTGGAAACTCACCCTCAAACACCCCCACACGGGACAGCCCCTGGCGCTGAGCTCGCCGTTGCCCGCCGATTTGCAACATTTCATTCAACAGGTGCAGCCCGATGTCGCGCCCTTATGACCTCATTGCCTTCGATTGGGATGGCACGCTGTTCGATTCGACCGGCATCATCGTGCGCTGCATTCAAGAGGCGGTGGTGGATGTGGGCGGTCAAAGGCCCAGCGACGAACAGGCTGCCTACGTGATTGGCATGGCCCTGGGGCCGGCGTTGGCCCATGCCGCGCCCGATGTGCCCCCGGCGCAATACAAAGCCTTGGGTTTGCGCTATCGGCACCACTACGCGCAGCACATGCACGACATTTTTTTGTTCGACGGCGTGATTCCCATGCTCCAAGACCTCAAGGCCCAAGGCGTGCTCTTGGCCGTGGCGACTGGCAAATCGCGTCAGGGCCTGAACGAGGCCTTGGGCCATGTTCAGCTGCAAGGCTTGTTCGATGACTCCCGCACGGCCGATGAAACGGCGGGCAAGCCCGACCCGCTCATGCTGCACGAATTGATGGCCTCTTGGGGCATTCCGCCAGAGCGCACCCTCATGGTGGGGGACACCACCCACGACCTGGAAATGGCCTGCCGTGCGGGCTGTGCCAGCGTGGGGGTCAGTTATGGGGCGCATGCACATTACACCTTTGACCAATGGCAACCCCGTTGGGTGGCCCACTCGGTGGCCGAACTGCACGAGGGGCTGGTGAACCATGGATGAGCCTCAGGCCTTGTGTCGCTCCGAGGAATTGGTGAACTCGGGCCTGGCCGTCCCATTCGATGTGCGCTTCAACGGCCAAACCTGCCGTGGGTTTGCGATTCGCTATCAGGGTGAGGTTCGAGCCTACCTCAATCGCTGTGCCCATGTGGCCATGGAAATGGATTACCAGCCCAATCGCTTTTGGGACGAGAGCGGGCGCTGGTTGATGTGCGCGACCCATGGCGCGGTCTATGACCCGCTCACCGGCGCTTGTCAGCAAGGGCCTTGTCGCGGTGGCTTGATCCCCATCGGCACCTCTGAGCGTGAGGGCATTGTGTTTTGGCACACTGCTTACAACTTGCAACCGATTGAGTTTTGAATGTCTGAAACGAATTCCACTGACGCCACCCCAACGAGCCAGAATCCACTCGCACCCAACGAGGCGTGGGCGCGCGACACCTTGTTGCAACTGGCCCAAAGCGCGCTCAAAGAGCAACGGGCGCATCGGCGGTGGCGCAATTTTTTTCGGTTCGCCTGGCTGGCCCTGTTGGGCTGGGGCATTTGGGCCTTGACCCACTCCGGTGCACCCGCCAAACCCGAGGTCGCTCAGTCCCACACGGCGCTGGTGGAAATTCGCGGCACCATCGCGTCCGACTCGCCCAGCAACGCAGCATGGCTCATGGGCTCGCTTCAGGACGCGTTTGAGGACAAGGATGCCAAGGCCATCTTGTTGCACATCAATTCACCGGGTGGAAGCCCCGTGCAGGCCGGACTGATCAACGATGAAATCCTGCGCCTGAAGGCCAAGCACAAGAAGCCGGTGTATGCCGTGTGTAGCGAAACCTGTGCCTCGGCGGCTTATTACATTGCGTCGGCTGCGGATCGCATTTACGTGAACAAGGCCAGCATCGTGGGCAGCATCGGTGTGCTCATGGATGGCTTTGGCTTCACCGGACTCATGGACAAGCTCGGTGTGGAGCGACGCTTGCTCACCGCTGGCAACAACAAGGGCTTGCTGGATCCCTTCAGCCCCCAGGACCCCCGTCAACGGGAGTTGGCTCAAACCATGTTGAATCGGATTCACCAGCAGTTCATTGCGGTGGTCAAGCAAGGGCGGGGAGAGCGCCTGAAGGCCAACGAGGAAGTGTTCAGCGGCCTGTTCTGGACCGGCGAGCAAGCCATCGAGTTGGGGCTGGCCGATGCGCAAGGCTCACTTGAAAGCGTGGCCCGTGATGTGGTGAAGGCCGAGCGCATCATCGATTACACCCGTTCTGAAAATGTGGCCGAGCGTTTGGTCAAGCGCTTTGGCATGTCGGTTGGCGAGGGTTTGTTCTCGGCGTTGAACCGACCCCTCTGGCCACACTGACCCCAGCCGATTCAGGCCGGCTTAGGCGCGCGGCCAAATGCCCACGATGAACACAGTGGGCTGGTGTTTGCCCGGTGGCGTGGGCTGGCGCCGCCACTCGCTCACCGGGAGCGACCGTATCTGCTCGGTGGATAAGCCCAAGTCCACCGCCAAGCACAACTGTGTGGCGGGGTTGAGCGTTTCCAGCAAGGCCGTGAGCAGCGCGGCGTTGCGATGCGGCACTTCGATGAACAACTGCGCTTGGCCGTTTTGGCGGGCTTGCTGTTCCAGTTGCTGCACCGCTTTGCGTCGCGCACCCGCCTCGATGGGCAAATACCCCCAAAAGGCAAATTGCTGGCCATTCATGCCGCTGGCAGCCAGGGCCAGCAGCAGTGCGCTGGGCCCCACCAAAGGCTTGACTGCAATGCCCAGTCGATGCGCAGCTCGCACCACCGAGGACCCCGGATCGGCCACGGCGGGCATGCCAGCCTCGCTGATCAGCCCCATGTCCTGACCCTCCAGTGCGGGTTGGAGCAAATCATCCACCGGTGTGGCCTGCAAGTGATCCCCCGATTTGTGGGCTTGCCGAGGCAATTCCACCAGGTGTTGAGCGGCGATAGGCTGACTCAAGGGCTGGAGGGCATCCACCCGCTTCAGAAAGGCTCGGGTGGATTTGGCGTTTTCACAAATCCAGTGGTTCAACTGAGCGGCCACTTCCACCGCCTGAGGGGGCAGGGCCCACGCCAGCGGCATGGGGGTGTCGCACCCCAAATCGAGCGGGGTGGGCATGAGGAAAAGGCGTCCCTTGGCGGTCATGACAAGGGCTCAAAGCCGGCTTGTCGCAACAGGCGGCAAGTGGCCAGTAGCGGAAGTCCAACCAGGGCCGTGGGGTCGTCGCTGCGCACCCACTCCAACAAAGCAATGCCCAGGCCTTCGCTTTTGGCACTGCCGGCGCAGTCGTGGGCGGGTTCACGCGCCAGGTAAGTCTGAATTTGAGCGGGGCTCAGCGAGCGAAAGCGCACATCGATGGACACCACCTCACAGGCTTCAAAGTTCAGCCGTTGGCAAACCACCGCCACCGCGGTTCGAAACATCACGGACTGCCCGCTCAACATGGCCAACTGTTCCGCGGCCTTGTCTGGCGTGCCGGGCTTGCCCAACGATCTCCCGTCCCAGTCGCAGACCTGATCGGAGCCGATGACCCAGGCCTGTGGGTGTTGCGCGGCGATGGCATGGGCTTTGGCCAAGGCCAGGCGGTGCGACAGGGCCAAGGGGGTTTCCCCGGGCTGTGGGGTTTCATCCACCTCGGGGGCTAGGGTCAGAAACGGCTGTTCCAAACGCGCCAGCAATTCGCGCCGATAGGGTGAAGTGGAGGCAAGGATGAGGTCGGGGCCGGGGGTCGTCATGGCGGCAATTCTCTTACACTGCCATCATGAATTCGCTCTCTCCCTTGCGCTTGGACGTTCGCCGACTGGCTGCGGCCCAGGAGCGACAGTCTGGTGAATGGCCAGCCCAGTTATTGCCGCGCTGGCAGAGTTCGGCCCATGCGGACGCAGCGGCGGAAGGGTCAGGCCCGGTGCGTTGGGCTTTTGAGCTGGGGACCCAACTCGACGCCACAGGCCGTGAGCGTCCCTGGATGCGGCTGGAACTTGATGCGCACACCCCATTGGAATGCCAGCGTTGCTTGCGCCTCATGCGCTGGCCGGTTCAGGTTCGGCAACGGTATCGGTTTGTGGGCACAGAGGCTCAGGCGCTGGAAGAAGATGCGGACAGCGATGACGAGGTGCTGGCTTTGGAGCAGCCCCTGGACTTCCCAGCCTTGGTGGAAGATGAGTTGCTCATGGCTTTGCCCATGGTGCCCATGCACGACACCTGCCCCGAATCGATACAAACCCAATACGAAAGCCCTCATTTTGAGGACAAGCCCCGCCCATTTGCCGCGCTGGCACACCTGAAAGAAAAGGGTGCCGACTGACCTATAATGGCGGGCTTACCCAACGTTCACCCTTTTGACACTGACTTCGGTCAGCAATTTGAGGAGCCATCATGGCTGTCCAACAAAACAAAAAATCGCCTTCCAAACGTGGCATGCACCGCTCGCACAATGCCCTGACGGTGCCCGGCATTGCCGTGGAATCCACCACGGGTGAAGTGCATTTGCGTCACCACGTGAGCCCCAACGGTTTTTACCGTGGTCGCAAAGTGACCAAAACCAAAAACGAAGGCTGAGACCCTGATGTCCAGTTGGGCTTGAGGCGTTTAACCCCCTAGCCCTACCCACCCCTGTGACTACAACTCCTTCGAGGCCGTCCGGAATGGTCACGCTGTCGGTCGATGTGATGGGTGGTGACCACGGCCCTTCGGTCACCCTGCCTGCTTGTCAAGCCTTTTTGCAAGCACATCCCGACGCCCAACTTCTCTTGTTTGGTTTGCCAGGCGCTGCTGACGGCTGGTCGCACCCCCGTGCCACTTGGCACGATGCCCAGTCCATGGTCACCATGGACGATCCCGTTGAAGTGGCCTTGCGCCGCAAAAAAGGCTCGTCCATGCGCCTGGCCATTGAGGCTGTGCGTGATGGTCACGCCGATGTGGCGGTCTCATCCGGCAACACGGGCGCCCTGATGGCCATCGCCCGCTATGTGCTCAAGACCCTGCCCGGCATCGACCGTCCGGCCATTGCGGGTCACATGCCCAATGCCAAGGGCCAATCCACCACGATGCTCGACATGGGGGCCAACGTCGATTGCTCCCCCGAGCACTTGTTGCAGTTCGCCCTCATGGGAACGGCTTTGGTTTCGGCCATCAAAGATTTGCCGTCCCCCACCGTGGGCTTGCTCAACATTGGCGAGGAAGACATCAAGGGCAACGACATCATCAAAAAGTCGGGCGAGATGCTCAAACAAGCCGCCCATGAAGGCCTTATCAACTTCTACGGCAACGTGGAAGGCAACGATATTTTCAAAGGCACCACCGATTTGGTGGTTTGCGATGGCTTTGTTGGCAATGTGGCCCTCAAGGCCAGTGAAGGCCTGGCGGCCATGGTGGGTCATTTCCTGCGCGAGTCATTCAGCCGAAACTGGCTCACCAAAGCGATTGCCGTGTTGGCCATGCCGGTGCTCAAAGAGTTCAAGTTCATGGTCGATCACCGCCGCCACAACGGCGCGGCCTTGTTGGGCCTGAATGGCCTGGTGTTCAAGAGCCACGGTTCGGCCGATGCGGTGGCGTTCGAGGTGGCCTTGAATCGCGCTTATGATGCATCTCGGCATGGCCTGTTGGCGCAAGTGCAGTCCCGACTCAGTTCTGCTGCTGACCTCATCGATGCCTTCACCCAAACTTCGGACACACCCGTTCCCCTAGCACCATGATTCCCCGATACGCTCGCATTGTTGGAACCGGAAGCTTTCTCCCGCCCTCACGCCTGAGTAATGACGACATGGTGGCCAAGCTGGCCGAAAGGGGTTTGGAGTCCTCCAGCGAATGGATCGTCGAACGAACCGGCATTCACGCCCGACACTTTGTCGATGAAGGCGTGCAAACCAGCGATTTGGGCTTTGAAGCTGCCAAAAGGGCGCTGGATGCCGCTGGCTTGCAGTCCTCCGACATCGACCTCATCATTGTGGCCACGTCCACCCCTGACATGGTCTTCCCGTCCACGGCCTGCATCATTCAGCACAAGCTGAGCGAATCCGAGGGGGTGCACTCCCTGTATCGCGGTGCTTCCTTTGATGTTCAAGCCGTGTGTGCCGGTTTCATTTATGCCCTCACCGTGGCCGATGCCATGATTCGCTCCGGCATGGTCAGCAAGGCCTTGGTGATTGGCGCCGAAGTGTTCTCCCGTTTGCTGGATTTCAACGACCGCACCACCTGTGTGTTGTTTGGCGACGGTGCAGGCGCCGTGGTGTTGCAAGCCAGCCCGACCCCGGGCATTTTGGCCTCCGACATTCATTCCGATGGCCGCCACGCGGACATTTTGTGCGTGCCAGGCCACGTGCATGGTGGGGTGATCACCGGAGATCCCTTCTTGAGAATGGATGGCCAAGCGGTCTTCAAGTTGGCGGTCAATGTGCTGGAGCAAACCGCGCGCGCCAGCCTCGACAAAGCGGGCTTCTACCCCGATCAAATCGACTGGCTGGTGCCTCACCAAGCCAACGTTCGAATCATTCAAAGCACGGCCAAGAAACTGGGCTTACCCATGTCCAAGGTGATGCTCACCTTGGCCGAACAGGGCAATACCTCGGCGGCCTCCATCCCCTTGGCACTGGACCAAGGCATCCGCCAAGGGCACATTCTCCCTGGCCAACACGTGATGCTTGAGGGCGTGGGTGGCGGCTTCACTTGGGGATCTGTGCTGTTCCAACATCAGTGAAGGAGCGTGTCGCCATGCATGGATTGGCATTTGTATTTCCGGGCCAAGGCGCCCAGTCGGTGGGCATGCTCGATGCCTGGGGCGATCACCCCGTCATTCAAGACACCTTGGCGCAAGCCTCTGAGGCACTCGGCGAAGACGTCGGTCGCCTCATTCACGAAGGCCCCGCCGAGGTGCTGGCCCTCACCACCAACACCCAGCCGGTGATGCTGGTGGCTGGTGTGGCCGCTTACCGCATGTGGATGCACCACGGTGGCCCGGAACCCAGTTTGGTGGCTGGCCATTCCTTGGGTGAATATTCTGCATTGGTGGCAGCGCAGGCTTTGGCCTTTGAAGATGCCGTGCCCTTGGTGCGTTTTCGTGCGCAGGCCATGCAAGAAGCGGTGGCCGTTGGGGTGGGTGCCATGGCGGCGGTGTTGGGCTTGGCCAGCGCCGAAGTCGCCCGCATTTGCCAGTCCGTCAGCCGGCCCGATGCCGTGGTGGAAGCGGTCAATTTCAACGACCCCATGCAAACTGTCATCGCTGGACATCAAGCCGGTGTGGACGCTGCGGGCATCGAGCTCAAAGCAGCCGGTGCCAAGCGCGTGTTGCCGCTGGCGGTGTCGGCGCCTTTTCACTCCAGCCTGATGAAGCCTGCAGCCGATCGCCTGCGGGAGCGCTTGGCCGATGTGCGCATCGAGACGCCGCGTTGTGCCGTGGTGAACAACATCGATGCTCAGGTGCTCAGCGACCCCGATGCCATTCGCGATGCCCTTTATCGCCAGGCCTTCGGCCCTGTGCGTTGGGTCGATGGCTTGCGGGCCATGCAAGCCCTTCAGGTGGCCCATGTGGTGGAGTGTGGTCCCGGCAAGGTGCTCACCGGCATGGCCAAGCGCATCCTGCCCGAGGTTCCCGCCTCACCTGTTTTTGATCCAGCCAGCTTGGAGCAAGCCTTGGCTGCCGTGCGAGGAGAAGCGGCATGAGTGAACTGTTGAAAGGCCAAGTGGCATTGGTCACTGGCGCCACCCGTGGCATTGGCGCAGCCATTGCGTTGGCTTTGGCGCAAGCCGGCGCCAAAGTGGTTGGCACCGCCACCTCCGAGTCGGGCGCGGCCCGCATTCAATCGCAGCTGTCTGGCTTTGCGGGCTCGCGTGGCGTCTTGCTCAATGTGAACGACGAGCAGGCCACCGATCAACTGATCGATGAATTGGTCAAAACCGAGGGCGGTCTGCACATTTTGGTGAATAACGCCGGTATCACCCAAGACACTTTGGCCATGCGCATGAAAGACGACGATTGGGACGCGGTGATCAACACCAACCTGAAAGCGGTGTTTCGTTTGTCGCGTGCGGCCATTCGCCCCATGATGAAGCAACGCATGGGCCGAATCATCAACATCACCAGTGTGGTGGGCCGTGCGGGTAATCCGGGCCAAGCCAACTATGCCGCGTCCAAAGCGGGTGTGGTTGGGATGAGCCGCTCGCTGGCTCGTGAACTCGGCAGTCGGGGCATCACGGTGAACTGCATTTCGCCGGGCTTCATTGCCACCGACATGACCGCCGTCCTCACCGATGCGCAGCGCGATGCCATGTTGGCTCAGATCCCGCTGGGCGCTTTGGGCACGCCCGAAGACATCGCACAAGCCGTGATGTATTTGGCCCAGGCGTCCTATGTCACCGGACAAGAATTGCACGTCAACGGGGGCATGTGGATGGGCTGAGGGTTCGGTCAAACCCGAATCGGTCCGCTTGACTTGCGCGGATAGAATAGCGAGTCTGTTAATCACCCTTTGGGAATACCATGAGCGATATTGAGTCACGTGTCAAAAAAATCATTGCTGAGCAACTCGGCGTGGAAGAGTCACAAGTCACCAACGAAAAAGCCTTCGTGGCCGATCTTGGTGCCGACTCCCTGGACACGGTCGAACTGGTGATGGCGCTTGAAGATGAGTTCGGCATTGAAATCCCCGACGAAGACGCCGAGAAGATCACCACGGTTCAAAACGCCATCGATTACGCGTTGGCCCACCAAAAGTCCTGATCTCTCGTTAAGCCCATGAGCCGTCGTCGCGTCGTCGTGACCGGTTTGGGATGTGTGAGCCCCGTCGGTAATACCGTCGAGGAGTCTTGGCAAAACATCCTGGCTGGTCGCAGTGGCATTGCCACCATCTCCAAGTTCGATCCTTCCGACTTCGCCTGCAAGATCGCTGGTGAAGTCAAAGGCCTCGATCTCGACTCCTACATTTCCCCCAAAGAAGCCCGAACCATGGATGCCTTCATCCATTTCGGCTTGGTGGCGGCATTGCAGGCAGTTCAGGATGCTGGTTTGCCCACAGGTGACAACCTGACCGATGAATTGGCCGAACGCATGGGTTGTTTGGTGGGCTCAGGCATTGGCGGCTTGCCCCTGATCGAGGACATGAAGCAGGAGTTGATCAATCGCGGTCCTCGACGCATCTCGCCGTTCTTCGTGCCAGCCTCCATCATCAACATGATCTCTGGCCATGTGTCCATGCGCTGTGGCTTCAAAGGCCCCAATTTGGCCGTGGTCACTGCTTGCACCACCGGCCTGCACAGCATTGGCGAGGCGGGTCGTCTCATTGAATACGGCGATGCCGATGTCATGGTCGCCGGCGGCTCCGAAGCCACGGTTTCCCCCTTGGGCGTGGGTGGCTTTGCGGCCATGCGGGCCCTGTCGACCCGCAACGACGATCCCACGGCCGCCTCGCGCCCCTGGGACAAAGACCGCGACGGCTTTGTGTTGGGCGAGGGTGCTGGGGTCATGGTGCTCGAAAGCCTGGAGCATGCCCAAGCCCGCGGCGCTCGCATCTACGCTGAACTCGTGGGCTACGGCATGAGTGCCGATGCCGGCCACATGACAGCCCCCAGCATGGACGGCCCACGCCGTGCCATGCTCAACGCCCTGCGCAATGCAGGCGTGAACGCAGACCAAATCGATTACCTCAACGCGCACGGCACCTCGACGCCGCTGGGCGATGTCAACGAAACCAATGCCATCAAGGCGGCTTTGGGCGCCCACGCCAGCCAAGCCGTGATCAGCTCCACCAAGTCCATGACCGGCCATTTGCTGGGTGGTGCGGGCGGCATTGAAAGCGTCTTCACGGTGTTGGCCCTGCGCGACCAAGTCGCCCCGCCCACCATCAACCTGCAAAACCCTGACCCTGAATGCGACCTGGACTACTGCGCCAACACGGCCCGCCAGATGCCCATTCGGTATGCCTTGAAAAACAACTTTGGTTTTGGTGGCACCAACGGTTCGTTGGTCTTCAAGGCGTTCTAAGCCCCTAATCGGGTGTCGGTTGTCGTTCTTTCTTATGCTTGGGGGCTTTACAGCACCTACTTCAACCCATGTCATCCCAACGCAAACTCTCATTGATCCTGGCCTCAGCGGCATTGCTGGGGGCATTGAGCGGGCCGGTTGTGCCCGCGCTGGCACAAACCGCATCCGGCGAACTGGTGACGGGCTTGCCCAATTTCACCCCTCTGGTGGATGCGGTGGGCCCTTCGGTGGTGAACATTCGGACCTTGGCCAAGGTCAATCCCAACGCCGCCGATGCCGATGGCGACGCGCAAATGCAGGAGTTGTTCCGGCGTTTCTTCGGCATTCCCATGCCTCAGCAGCCCCAACGACCCGATGCGCAACCCCCTCAAGAGCAGCCCCGTGGCATTGGCTCGGGCTTCATCCTCAGCAGTGATGGTTACATCCTGACCAATGCGCATGTGGTCGATGACGCCGATGAACTCATCGTGACGCTGACCGACAAGCGCGAATTCAAAGCCAAGCTGATCGGCCTGGATAAGCGAACCGATGTGGCCTTGGTCAAAATTCCAGCCACGGGTTTGCGTGCGGTTCGCATTGGCAACGTCTCCCAGCTCAAAGTGGGCGAGTGGGTCATGGCCATTGGTTCGCCATTTGGTTTGGACAACACCGTGACGGCCGGCATCGTCAGTGCCAAGCAGCGTGACACGGGTGACTTCCTGCCCTTCATTCAAACCGACGTCGCCATCAACCCCGGCAATTCCGGAGGGCCGCTGATCAACATGCGCGGCGAGGTGGTTGGCATCAACAGCCAGATCTATTCCCGCTCGGGCGGCTTCATGGGCATTTCTTTTGCGATTCCCATCGATGAAGCCATGCGCGTGAGCGAACAGCTCAAGGCCACGGGTCGCGTGCAGCGTGGTCGCATTGGCGTTCAAATCGATCAAGTCGGCCAAGACATTGCCCAATCCTTGGGCCTGGGCAAAGCCCGTGGCGCGATGGTTCGTCGGGTGGAACCCGGTTCACCGGCTGAAAAAGCCGGGGTGCAGGTGGGTGACATCATCGTGCGCTTTGACGGACACGACATTGAAAAGGTCAGCGACTTGCCCCGCGTGGTGGCCAACCTCAAGCCCGGCACCTCGACCACCCTGCAGGTGTGGCGACAAGGCGAAGCGCGCGACTTGCGCATCACCGTGGCTGCCCTCACGCCTGACGTTGCCAAAGCCCCAACCGAGGAGCCCACAGCCCCTGCGCAAGCGCAAGGTCTGGGCATGACGGTTCGCCCGCTCTCCGAGGCGCAGCTCAAGTCGCGCAAAGTTCGGGGCGGTGTGCTCATTCAAACGGTCACGCCAGTCGCGGCACGCGCCGGCTTGCGTGCCGATGACGTGGTGCTGGCCATTGGCAACCACGAAACACTCGATCTGCCGTCCTTCCGCCAAGCGGTGCAGGCCGTGTCGGATCAGTCGGCCGTCAGCATCTTGTTTGTGCGGGGCCAGTGGGCGCAATACACCGTGATTCGCCCCCAACGCCCCTGAGGGAATCGGGGTCATTTCGGCGTGAATTCGACACATTTTTTTCCGAAGCTAGTGGTTACCAATAAATTAATTTAAATGATATTTTCAAATAACAAAGCAAGAAAAATAGCGGAAAAATGAATATTGAAAGCGCCTTAAATCACCATGTGGGAACTCATGCCCCTCAAGGGCAATCGCTCACATGGCTTCCACACATTGTTCAGAGACATATCCACCATGTCTGTGATCAACTTGTGCATAACTCCGGTGTTGCCCCCTCGCAACGGCGATTTGCGCCGGTTTTTGGCATGGACGGCGAGATCAATTTCCCTAAAATGAAGTTCCAACACATCGCAGTTGCCATAGATTGTTGGTTCAGGGCGCGTCTTTTGGGACGCGCCCTTTTTTATGTTGATGGCTCGCGTTTTCAACCACTTACCGTATTGCATTGATGAAGCACATCAGAAATTTTTCGATCATTGCCCACATTGATCATGGCAAATCGACCCTCGCAGACCGATTGATTCAACGCTGCGGTGGTTTGAGTGAACGCGAGATGCAAGCGCAGGTGCTCGACTCCATGGACATCGAGAAAGAGCGTGGCATCACCATCAAAGCGCAAACGGCTTCGCTGAATTACCGCGCCAAGGACGGCCAAACCTATCAACTCAACCTCATCGACACACCGGGACACGTCGACTTCTCGTATGAAGTCAGTCGTTCGTTGTCAGCCTGCGAAGGCGCCTTACTGGTGGTGGACGCCAGCCAAGGTGTAGAGGCACAAACCGTGGCCAATTGCTACACCGCCCTGGATTTGGGGGTGGAAGTGCTGCCGGTGCTCAACAAAATGGATTTGCCACAGGCCGATCCTGAAACCGCACAATCCGAAATTGAGGATGTGATTGGCATCGATGCCAGCGAGGCCATTCCCTGTTCAGCCAAAACGGGCATGGGCATCGACGAGATCCTCGAACTCATCGTGCGCAAAGTCCCCGAGCCCAAAGGCAACCCCACCGGGCCCTTGCGCGCCATGATCATCGACAGCTGGTTCGATGCCTACGTCGGCGTGGTGATGCTGGTGCGTGTGGTCGACGGCAGCCTCAACAAGGGCGACCGCATTCGCCTCATGGCCACAGAAACCCATTACGAAACCACTCAATTGGGGGTCTTCACCCCCGCCAACCTGTCCAAACCCAGTTTGCAGGCCGGCGAAGTGGGTTATGTGATTGCTGGCATCAAAGAGCTGAGCGCTGCCAAAGTGGGCGACACCATCACGACGGTCAAAACCTCATCGGGTTCCAACCTCACGCCCGCCAGTGAACCCTTGCCGGGTTTCAAAGAGATCAAGCCGCAGGTGTTTGCCGGCCTCTACCCCACCGAAGCCAACCAATACGACGCCCTGCGCGACAGCTTGGAAAAACTCAAGCTCAACGACTCGTCGTTGCAGTTCGAGCCCGAAGTCTCCCAGGCCTTGGGTTTTGGCTTCCGATGTGGCTTCTTGGGTCTGTTGCACATGGAAATCGTGCAAGAGCGTTTGGAGCGAGAGTTCGATCAAGACCTCATCACCACCGCACCGAGCGTGGTTTACGAGGTGCAGCGCGCCGATGGGGAGGTGCTCCAAGTGGAAAACCCCTCCAAGATGCCCGAGCAAGGCAAGATTCAAGAGATTCGCGAGCCCATCGTCACCGTCAACCTTTACATGCCGCAAGAGCACGTGGGTTCGGTCATGACCTTGTGCAACCAAAAGCGGGGCGTTCAAATCAACATGAACTACCACGGCCGCCAGGTCATGCTCACCTATGAGCTGCCCCTGGGCGAAATCGTTTTGGACTTCTTCGACAAGCTCAAATCGGTCTCGCGTGGCTACGCCTCCATGGAATACGAGTTCAAGGAATATCGGGCCTCGGATGTGGTGAAGGTCGACATCTTGCTCAACGGCGAAAAGGTCGATGCCTTGTCCATCATCGTGCACCGCACCCAAGCCCAATACCGGGGTCGGGCCGTGGCCGCCAAGATGCGCGAAATCATCAGCCGCCAGATGTTCGATGTGGCCATTCAGGCGGCCATTGGCGCCAACATCATTGCGCGTGAAACCGTGAAGGCCATGCGCAAAAACGTGCTGGCAAAATGCTACGGCGGTGACATCACCCGCAAGCGCAAATTGTTGGAAAAGCAAAAGGCCGGCAAAAAGCGCATGAAACAAATTGGAACGGTTGAGGTGCCCCAAGAGGCCTTCCTCGCCATCTTGCAGGTAGAAGAATGATGCCCATGCTCACTGCCGCCGTTTTGGCGGCCTTTGTTGCTTACAGCGTGTCTTGGTTTTTAGGCATGCACGAGGGCAGCTTCCCCTTGCTGTTGTTGCTGGCCACGGTCATCACGGGCATTTACTGGCTGGCCGAGAAACTGCATTTCCTGCCTCAGCGCCGCGCCGCGGCCGAGCGACTGGCCATGCAAACCCACGAGCAACGCGAACGCCTGCAAGCCCAGGGCATTGCCATGGCCGAGGACGACTTGGCCAAGGCCCAGTCCACGCTGCTGCGCCAGCCCTGGTGGCTCGACTGGACCGCAGGCTTGTTCCCGGTCATTGCCGCCGTGTTCATCTTGCGCTCCTTTATTTTTGAGCCCTTCAAAATTCCCTCGGGCTCCATGATTCCCACCCTCATGGTGGGCGATCTGATTCTGGTGAACAAATACCACTATGGCTTGCGCTTGCCCGTGTTGAACGTGAAGGTCACTACTGGCTCGCCCGTTCAGCGCGGGGATGTGGTGGTCTTTCGCTTCCCGCCCAACCCCAAGTTCGACTACATCAAGCGCGTGGTGGGCGTGCCCGGTGACACCGTGGCCTACCTCAACAAGCAACTCACCATCAACGGCCAGCCCGTGACCAAAAAACCCTTGCCCGACTTCTTCAACGAAGACGCCATGGGTTACGCCAAGCAATTTGAAGAAGCCATGCCTGTGGGCGCCAAGGCCGATGAAATGGGCGCGCTCAAAACGCATCGCTTGCTCAACAACCCCCAAGCCCCAGCCTTTGTGAGTGGCGTGGGCAACTTCCCCGGTAAAGAAGCCTGCACTTACACCGTCGAAGGCGTGAGCTGCAAAGTGCCCCCAGGTCACTACTTCGCCATGGGCGACAACCGTGACAACTCCATGGACTCCCGCTATTGGGGCTTTGTGCCCGACGACCACCTGGTGGGCAAGGCCTTTTTCGTTTGGATGAATTTCGGTGACTTCAAGCGCATTGGGAGTTTCGACTGAGCATGGCAGTCGCAGAACCTGGCAAGGCCAAACCCAAAGCCAAGCCCAAGCTCAAGCCGGGCAAAGCCCCAGTGGACGCTCTGACCGCGTTCAGCCAACGACTGGGCCATGACTTTGCCAACCCCCAATTGCTGAGCCAAGCCCTGACGCATCGCAGCTTTGGCGCCGACCACAACGAACGGCTCGAATATTTGGGCGATGCCGTGTTGAGCCTGGTGATTTCCGAGCGCCTGTTTCTGGCCATGGATGCCTTGCCCGAAGGGGAGCTCTCGCGAGCCCGTGCGCACCTGGTGCAGCAGTCGTCGTTGCATGAGCGCGCGTTGCAGCTGGGTATTCCTCAAGTCTTGAAACTGGGTGAAGGCGAGAAAAAAACCGGTGGCCAACAACGCCCCTCCATGTTGGCCGATGCATTCGAAGCCGTCATGGGCGCCATCTATCTGGATGCTGGTTACGAGGCGGTGCGTGCCGTCATCTTGCGCTTGTTCGAGGGCACCGAACTGCGGCCCGAAGTGAAGGCCGCCTCCAAAGATGCCAAGACCGCCCTTCAAGAGTGGATGCAAGCCCGCAAGCACGCCTTGCCGCACTACCGCATCGTGGCCATCACGGGCGCCGCGCACGCGCAAACCTTTGATGTGGAATGCGAGGTGCCGGCCCTCAACCTGAGCCGGCGCGGCATTGGCAGCTCACGCCGTTCGGCCGAACAATCGGCAGCTGCTGCTGTCCTCGAGGCCCTACCCGGAGACCCTTCATGAGCGAAAACAAACGCTGCGGACTGATTGCCATTGTGGGGCGACCCAATGTGGGCAAGTCCACCTTGCTCAACGCGCTGGTGGGCCAAAAAATCAGCATCACTTCGCGCAAGGCGCAAACCACCCGCCACCGCATCACGGGGGTGCGCACCCGCGAGCAGTCGCAATTCATTTTTGTCGACACCCCGGGCTTTCAGACCCGACACAACAACGCCTTGAACCGCTCCCTCAACAAAACCGTGATGGGTGTGGTGGGCGATGTGGACCTGGTCATCTTCATGGTGCAAGCGGGGCAGTTCACCTTGGCCGATGCCAAGGTCTTGTCCTTGCTCAAACCGGGCATTCCCACGGTGCTGGTGGCCAACAAACTCGACAAACTCGGGCGTCGTTCCGAGCTGGCCGGTTGGCTGCGCGACATGAGCGAGCGCCATGCCTTCACCGAGTGGGTGCCCATGTCCGCCAAAGACCCCAAGGACGTCGATCGCTTGCTGCGCATTTGCGAACCCCATTTGCCCGAGCAAGCCTGGTGGTATGGCGAAGACGAACTCACCGATCGCAGCGAGCGCTTTTTGGCCTCGGAAATCATCCGCGAGAAACTGTTTCGGCTCACCGGCGATGAGTTGCCCTACACCTCCACCGTGGTGATCGATCAGTTCGACGAGGAGCCCGGTCGTTCGGTCGAACGCATGGTTCGCCTCTCGGCCACCTTGGTGGTGGAGCGCGACACGCACAAAGCCATGATCATTGGCGAAGGTGGCGAACGCCTCAAGCGCATTGGCACCGAGGCGCGGGTCGAGCTGGAAAAGCTCATGGGCGCGAAAGTCTTTTTGCAGTTGTGGGTCAAGGTCCGCTCCGGCTGGGCCGACGACGAGGCCCGGGTGCGCAGCTTTGGCTACGAGTAAACCTCGCATCCCGCGCATCAACGACGAGCCCGCCTGGGTCTTGCACGCCTACGATTGGAGCGAGTCCAGCCTGATCCTGGATGTGTTCACCCGGCACCACGGCCGCATGGTCATGGCCGCCAAAGGCGCCAAGCGCCCCCATTCTCAATTTCGTCCGGTGTTGTTGCCTTTGCAGCCCTTGCGCGTGGCCTTCAGCGGTGAAGCCGAAGTGCGCAACCTCAAGGCCGCTGAATGGCAGGGCATGCAGGTCATGCCTGCCGGGGAGGGCTTGGTGGCGGGCCTTTACCTCAATGAGCTGCTCATGCGCTTGTTGCCCCGCGAAGACCCCCACGAGGCCCTCTTCGATGGCTACGCCCAGACCATCCAAGCCCTGAGCCAACCCGCTGGGCTGGCCACGGCCGTGGTGTTGCGCGGCTTCGAGCTGAAGATGCTCCAAGCCCTGGGGCACTTGCCCGAGCTCGACCGCATCACCCTCACGCAGCAAGCCCTGGGCGCCAGCCTGGTGTGTTGGTCTGCAGAGGCCGGCTTGCGCACTGCCCAAAACGGCGAGCGGGGCTTGCCTGCAGCCGCTTGGCAAGGCTTGAACGAGGCCATTCGCGACGCCCAGTCCTGGACGCGCGTGTGGGCCGAACTGAGCACTTGGGAGCCCGAGTGGCGGGCCGCCTTGCAGCCGCAATTGCGCCAGGTGTTGAACTACCATTGCGGCGTTCAGCAGCTGCACACCCGGCAGCTGATGATGGACTTGCAGCAACTATGAACACCGCCCTTTCCGTCAACCTCAACAAAGTGGCCTTGGTGCGCAACTCGCGCCCCCTGAGCCTGAACCTCCCCGATGTGCTGGCCATGGGCCGCTTGTGCCTGCAAGCGGGGGCTCAGGGGCTGACCGTGCATCCTCGCCCCGATGAGCGCCACATTCGGGGCGATGACGTCGCCCCCTTGTCGGCGCTGGTCAAGGCCTGGACTGGTTGTGAATACAACATTGAAGGCAACCCCTTGCACAACCTCATGGACCACGTGCGCGCGGTGCGCCCCGATCAGGCCACGTTTGTGCCCGACGCCATGGACCAAGTCACCAGCGATCACGGCTGGGACTTGCGTCACACCGCGCAGGCCTTGCAGCCGTGCGTCGACGAATGCCTGGCCCTGGGGGTTCGCGTGAGCCTCTTTGTGGACCCCGACCCCGAACAAATGCCCCTAGTGAAGGCCTTGGGCGCCCAGCGCATCGAGCTCTACACCGAGCCCTATGCCCGTGCGCATGGCACGGCCGCGCAAGCCAGTTGCCTGGCCCGCTATCGCGACGCGGCGCAAGCCGCACAGGCCCTGGGCTTGCAAGTCAATGCGGGTCATGACCTGAACTTGCACAACCTCACCGATTTTTTACAGGCCGTGCCCGGTGTGGCCGAAGTCTCGATTGGTCACGCCCTGATGGCCGATGCCTTGGTCATGGGCTATGCACCGGCCGTGCAAGCCTATTTGGCCGCCATCGCGCGGGCCCAAGCATGAGCCTCACCTACGGCGTTGGCACCGACATTTGCGACATCCGCCGCATCCGCGCGGCCTTGGAGCGCCATGGCGAACGCTTGGCGCAACGCATCTTGGCTGAGCCCGAACTGCGCGTCTGGCGTCAGCGCAGCCAGCGCTCACCCGAGCGCGGCGTGCGTTATTTGGCCACGCGGTTTTCCGTGAAAGAAGCCTTTAGCAAAGCCATTGGCCTGGGCATGCGCATGCCCATGGCTTGGTCGCGTTGCGAAGTGGCCAACTTGCCCTCGGGTGCCCCCCACATCATTTGCCATGGCCCCTTGAATGCCTGGATGGCCGAGCGTCGCCTCCAAGCCAAGGTCAGCCTGAGCGACGAAACCGATTACGCGGTGAGCTTTGTCATCGTGGAGCAGCAGTCATGACCCACTCTTCTCATGCCCCCGTCATCCTCGATGTGGCTGGCCTCACCCTCAGCCCGGTCGACGAAGCCCGCTTGCGTCACCCCCTGACGGGTGGCGTCATTTTGTTTGGCCGCAATTGGCAAAACCGGGAGCAACTCCAGGCCTTGTGTGCGCACATCAAATCGATTCGCCCCGACGCGCTCATTGCGGTGGACCACGAAGGTGGACGGGTTCAGCGCTTTCGCACCGACGGCTTCACGCATTTGCCCCCCATGCGCTGGTTGGCCCAACAATGGATGGCCGAGGGCGCGCCTGAAGGTCATGCGGCCCTCACGGCCTGCGCCTTGGCGCGCGATGTGGGTTGGGTGCTGGCCAGCGAGTTGCGCGCCTGTGGGGTGGACTTCAGCTTCACCCCGGTGCTCGACCTTGACCACGGCCCCAGCGCTGTGATTGGCGACCGTTCGTTTTCGCGCGACCCCCGCGTGGTGACCCTGTTGGCGCAATCGCTGATGCTGGGCTTGTCGCAAGCGGGCATGGCCAATTGCGGCAAGCACTTTCCCGGCCATGGTTATGTGGCGGCCGATTCGCACGTCGATGTGCCAGTGGACGAGCGACCCCTGCACGCCATTTGGAACGATTGCGCCTTGCCCTATGGCTGGCTCAATCGCAGCCTCGACAGCGTCATGCCTGCGCACGTCATCTACCCCGAGGTGGACGAATTGCCCGCCGGCTTTTCTGCGCGTTGGCTGCAAGACCTGTTGCGTGGCCATCTGGGCTTTGACGGGGCCATCTTCAGCGACGACTTGTCCATGGAAGGGGCGCGTCATTTGCGCGGCCAGTCCCTGAGCTACGCCCAGGCCGCCGAATTGGCCTTGCAAGCTGGCTGCGATTTGGTGTTGTTGTGCAACCAGAGTTTGCCCAGCGCACCCGGGGGCGGTCGAGCTGTGGACGATCTACTGGAGGGCTTGGCCCACGCCGCCGAACAAGGCCGTTGGCAGCCCAGCGCCGCCAGTGAACAGCGGCGTTTGCGCCTGTTGCCCCGCAGCCCAGCGCCAAGCTGGGCGGCCTTGCAAAGCGATGTGCGTTACCAGCAAGCCCAAGCGCGTTTGAAGCCCTGTTAACCCCATTCCGGTGGGTGAAATGCTGGGCGTTTAAAATACGGCCTTGTCTGACCCGTTGTCCACGCTTACAAGCCATGGGCAACCCCGATAAGGAAACACAATGGCCACGAAATCCGGAAAAACCACTGTGGACGCATCCGGTCTGCGATTCACCAGCCGCGAAAACGGATCACCCTTCGCTGGCATGGGCAAAATGGGCGAAACCATGTCCTGCATCAAATGCGGGCTTCACAAACCCCGTCGACTGGGTAGCCAGCAGCGTTTCGCCGGTAGCTTGGCTTTCTTCTGCTTCGATTGCCGCCCGCCCAAAGATCCCGAAGCATCCAAGTGATGCCACCCCAACAAAAAGGCCTCTTGCGAGGCCTTTTTTCATGGGGCGTTGAGCCGCCGTTCAGCTCACGCGGCGCAGGGCAGGGAAGAGGATGACGTCGCGAATGCTGGGGCTGTCGGTGAGCAGCATCATGAGGCGGTCAATGCCAATGCCGCAGCCACCCGTGGGGGCATGCCGTATTCCAGCGCTTGCACAAAGTCGTGGTCGTAGAACATGGCCTCGTCGTCGCCACGGTCCTTGGCGGTGACTTGCGACTGAAAACGCGCTGCTTGGTCTTCAGCGTCGTTGAGCTCGGAAAAGCCGTTACCGAACTCGCGGCCGGTGATGTAGAGCTCAAAGCGCTCGGTCACCTCGGGGCGCGCATCGCTGGCACGCGCCAAGGGTGAAATCTCGACGGGGTGCTCGCAAATGAAGGTGGGGTTCCAGAGCTTGTCTTCCACCAGTTCTTCGAAATACAGCACCTGTAATTCCGCCAACGACTTGTGCGAGAGGTGGTGCTGGGCTTCCGACAGACCGAGTTTGAGCAAGGCTTGCTTGAGCCAATCGGCATCGTCGGCTTGCGCCCCGGCATCGGTGTGGCGCGCGATGGCCTCGCGGATGGTGAGGCGCTCGAAGGGTTTGGACAAATCCACCGCTTGGCCGTTGTAGGTCAGCAGCAAAGTGCCCACGGCTTTTTCGGCGGCATCGCGAATCAGGGATTCGGTGAAGTCCATGAGGTCGCGGTAATTCCAGTAGGCCGCGTAAAACTCCATCATGGTGAATTCGGGGTTGTGACGAACCGAAATGCCTTCGTTGCGGAAGTTGCGGTTGATCTCGAACACCCGCTCAAAGCCACCCACGATCAGGCGCTTGAGGTAGAGCTCGGGGGCAATGCGCAAATACATGGATTGGTCCAGCGCATTGTGGTGGGTCACAAACGGCTTGGCGTTGGCTCCCCCGGGAATGGGATGCAACATGGGGGTCTCGACCTCCAAAAAGCCATGGTGAACCATGAACTCGCGAATCCCGCTCACAGCCTTGGAGCGGGCAATGAAGCGCGCCTTGGCCGACTCATCGGTGATGAGGTCGAGGTGACGCTGGCGGTATTTGATCTCTTGGTCGTGCACGCCGTGGAATTTGTCGGGCAAGGGGCGCAGGCTCTTGGTGAGCAAGCGCACTTCGGTGACGTGCACCGACAACTCACCCGTGCGGGTCTTGAACAACCGGCCCGTGGCGCCCAGGATGTCGCCCAAATCCCAGTGTTTGAAATCGGCGTAAACGTCTTCGCCAATTTCGTCGCGGGCCACATACAACTGAATGCGGCCACTCACGTCTTGCAAAGTGGCAAAGCTGGCTTTGCCCATCACGCGCTTGAGCATCATGCGGCCAGCCACGCACACCACCAAGCCTTCTTGTTCCAGCACCTCGGCCGACTTCGGGCCATGCAAATGGTGCAATTGCCCCGCGTGGTGCGCAGGCTTGAAATCGTTGGGGAAGGCCACCGGGCCGCCCTCGCGCTGGCGTTCGCGCAAGACCTTGAGCTTGTCGCGGCGCTCGGCAATGAGCTGGTTGTCGTCGGTGGCTGGGGTGTCGGGCGTCGTGGGGGTTGAGTCAGTCATGTCGGGTCATCATTGAACGGCATCGGCAGGCAAGCGCATGAGCATGGCCAGGCTGCGGGCGATGGTGGGGCGCAATTCGCGTCGGTCGCAAATGAAGTCGACGGCCCCTTTGGATTGCAAGAATTCGGCGCGCTGGAAGCCTTCGGGTAGGGTCACGCGCACGGTGTTTTCAATCACGCGCGGGCCAGCAAACCCAATGAGTGCATTGGGCTCGGCCACCACCAGATCGCCCACAAAGGCAAAGCCTGCCGACACGCCGCCCATGGTGGGGTCGGTGAGCACGCTGATGTAGGGCAGGCGCATCTTGGCCAAGCGGGTGAGCGCGGCATTGGTTTTGGCCATTTGCATGAGCGAGAACAAGCCCTCTTGCATGCGGGCGCCGCCCGTGGCGGTGAAGCAGATGAAGGGGACTTTTTGTTCCATTGCGGCGTGCACGCCGCGCACAAAGCGCTCGCCCACCACCGAGCCCATGGAGCCGCCCATGAAATCGAATTCGAAACAGGCTGCCACCACGGGAATGCTCAGCAAGGAGCCCCCGCGCACCACCAGGGCATCGGTCTCGCCGGTGTTGTCCATGGCTTCACGGATGCGCTCGGGGTATTTGCGGCTGTCTTTGAATTTCAGTGGGTCCACGGGCACCACCTCTTGGGCGATGTCGTAGCGGCCTTCGGCATCCAAAAAGGCGTCGAGGCGGTCGCGCGCGCTCATCCGGTGGTGGTGACTGCACTTGGGGCAGACGTTGAGGTTTTCTTCGAGATCGGTTTTGTAGAGCACCGTTTCGCACTGCGGACACTTGGTCCACAAACCTTCAGGCACGGAGCGGCGGCCCACCGGGTTGGTGGGCAGGATTTTGGGAGGCAGCAGTTTTTCAAGCCAACTCATGGGGACTCCTGGAATGAAGGCAACGGGATTATCCGTCGAGCGCGGTTCGAATTTCGCGCATGAAACGGTTCGCTTCCACGGCCGCTTGGCCGGGTGCGGCGGCCTCAACGATTTGAATCAAACGCGTGCCAATGACCACGGCATCGGCCACTTCGGCAATGGCGCGGGCCGAGGCCGCATCGCGAATGCCAAAGCCCACCCCCACGGGAATGTTCACATGGGCACGGATGCGCGGCAACATGGTCTGGACCGCCGACGTATTGAGCGAGCCAGAGCCAGTGACCCCAGTGAGCGACACGTAATACACATAGCCCGAAGCCACACGGGCCACATCGGCCATGCGCTGGTCGGTGCTGGTGGGCGCCAGCAAAAAGATCAGGTCCAGGCCATGGGCCTTGAGGTCTTGGGCGAAGTCCTGGCATTCCTCGGGGGGGTAGTCCACCACCAGCACGCCATCCACGCCGGCCTTTGCGGCATCTTTCACAAAGGCTTTGGGGCCATGGGCCAAGTCGTAACGCTCCAGGGGGTTGGCATAGCCCATGAGCACGATCGGGGTGGCGGTGTTGGTGGCACGAAACGCTTGCACCACCTCCAGCACTTGTTTGAGGCCCACGCCTTGGGCCAAGGCGACTTCGCCCGCCTTTTGAATGACCGGGCCATCGGCCATGGGGTCGCTAAAGGGCACGCCCAGCTCGATGATGTCTGCGCCGCCCTCCACCAAGGCGTGCATCAGCCCCAGGGTTTGATCGGGGCTGGGAAAGCCCGTCATCAGGTAGGGGATGAGGGCGGTGCGGTTGCGGCCCAGCAAATCGCTCAGGCAGGCTTGGATGCGGCTCATGCGGCACCTCCAGTGCGTTGGGGCATGGCCATGACCTGGCCCTTGACGGTTTGGTTTTGGCAGCTGGGGCGGCAATAGAAATCGGCTTGGCTCAAATCGGCCACGGTGCCAATGTCTTTGTCGCCACGCCCTGACAAATTGATCAACAGGGTTTGGTCCGGGCGCATCGTGGGCGCCAACTGCATGGCATAGGCAATGGCGTGGCTCGATTCCAGCGCCGGGATGATCCCCTCGGTGCGACACAGCCGGTGAAAGGCCTCCAAGGCCTGGTTGTCGGTGACGCCCACGTATTCGGCGCGGCCAATGTCTTTGAGGTGAGCGTGCTCGGGGCCCACGCCGGGGTAATCGAGGCCGGCACTCACGCTATGGGTTTCGGTGATCTGGCCATCTTCGTTTTGCAACACATAGGTGCGGTTGCCGTGCAGCACGCCGGGCTGACCCATTTGCAGGGACGCCGAGTGCTTGCCCGTGTCGAGGCCCTCACCAGCCGCTTCCACGCCAATGAGGCGCACCGACTCGTGCGCAATGTAGGGGTAGAAGATGCCCATGGCGTTGCTGCCTCCGCCCACACAGGCAATCACCGCATCGGGTTGGCGGCCGCCGTTCATCTCGGGCATTTGCACCAGGCATTCCTCGCCGATGACGCTTTGGAAGTCGCGCACCATCATGGGGTAGGGGTGTGGGCCGGCCACGGTGCCGATGATGTAGAAGGTGTTCTCGACGTGGGTCACCCAATCGCGCAAGGCCTCGTTCAGGGCGTCCTTCAGGGTTTTGCTGCCGCTGTCGACGGGTTTGACCGTGGCGCCCAGCAGCTTCATGCGATAGACGTTGGGGCTTTGGCGTTTCACATCCTCGCTGCCCATGTAAACCACGCACTCCAAGCCATAGCGGGCACAAATCGTGGCCGTGGCCACGCCGTGCTGACCAGCGCCCGTTTCGGCAATCACGCGGGGCTTGCCCATGCGCTTGGCCAACATGGCCTGCCCAATGGTGTTGTTGATCTTGTGTGCGCCCGTGTGGTTGAGGTCTTCGCGCTTCAAATAGATTTGCGCGCCGCCCAATTCACGGCTCAAACGGTCGGCGTGATAAATGGGTGAGGGGCGGCCCACAAAGTGCGCCAACTCGCGCCGGAACTCGGCCATGAAGGCGGGGTCTTTGCGGTGGTGCTCGTAAGCCGCCTGCAACTCATCGATGGCGTGGGTGAGGGTTTCGCTCACAAAGCGGCCGCCATAAGGGCCAAAGTGGCCGTGGACATCGGGTTGTTGGTAGTCAAACATGGGTCGTTTCCGTTGGTGGCCAAGGGCTTGGCCAGGATTCACGATTCGGCCGAACGAACGGCCAAGGCGAAGTCGCGGATTTTATGGGCGTCTTTGATGCCCTTGGCGCTTTCCACGCCAGAGCTCACATCAACAGCCAGCGATAAGCCGCGGTGACGCAGGGTGCGCACGCCCTCGGCGACATTTGCAGGCGCGAGCCCACCAGACAAAACGAGGTGAGCGTTGACGGAAGGTGGAAGCTGTGACCAATTGAAGACATGCCCGCCGCCGCCATACCCGGTGACCCAGGTGTCCAGCAACAGCGCGTGGGCACGTTGATAAAGCTGGGCACATTCTAAAAGCTTGGGCGTGGGGTGTTCGGGGCTGGGTTCCGTGGGAAACCGAATGGCTTTGATCCAGCGCCGTTGGGTGAGCGAAGCCGCCAGTTCGCAAAATTCAGGGGACTCATCGCCGTGAAATTGCAGCCAGGCGCCGGGCACTTGCAAGGCCGCTTGCACCACCGCTTCGGTGGTGGGATTCACGAACAGCAGCACCGGCGACACCCAGGCGGGCAGGCGTTGGGCCAACTCGGCCGCGCGCGCCGCCGTCACCGCCCGAGGGCTGGGGGCATACAGCACAAAGCCCACCGCATGCACGCCCGCTTGCACGCAAGCGTCGACGTCTTGCTCTCGGGTGAGGCCGCAAATTTTGATGGGGGTGCTGTGCATGTCCGGCATTGTCCCTCAAGAGTTGAGGGCCGCCGCTGCTGGGCTCAATGGGGCAGGTGATCGGCTGCGACCGTGAGCGAGGGCAAGCCCCACACGTCGTCGTATACCGGCCCCACGAAATACAGGCCATCGGCGGCAAAGGTGGGGGCTGCAGCTTGGCGGCTGCGGGCGGCCAGCACCTCGGCCATCCAGTGGGCGGGTTGCAGGCCTTGGCCCACCCAAACCAGGCAGCCCATGATGTTGCGAATCATGTGATGCAAGAACGCGTTGCCCTCGAAATCAAAACGCCAATAGCGACCCAGCGGGCTGGTTTGCTGGCAGGCCCGGATGTCGATGCGGTGCAAGGTTTTCACAGGGGTGGGCGACTGACACTCGGCGGCCCGAAAGGAGCTGAAGTCGTGGGTGCCCAGCAAACACTCGGCAGCGGCTTGCATGGGGGCCAGGGCCAGTTCGCGGAACACCCAGCCCACACGGCCTTGCTCCAAGCTGGGGCGAACGGGCGACTCCAGCATCAAGTAGGTGTAACGGCGCCGGGTGGCGCTGGCACGGGCATGAAAGGTGTCAGGCACGGTTTGCGCCCACTGCACCGCGATGTCGGGGGGCAAGTGGGTGTTGGTGCCACGCACCCAAGCAATCAAAGGCCGATCGAGCTCGGTGTCCAGGTGCACCACTTGCTGAATGCCGTGCACGCCCGAGTCGGTGCGCCCGGCGCACAGGGTGTGCACCTCGGTGAGGGTGAAGGCTTGGAGGGCGCGCTCGAGCTGGTTTTGAACGCCGCGCCCACTGGGTTGGGATTGCCAGCCGTGATAGGCCTGACCGTTGTAGCTCAGGCCCAGGGCAATCCGTTGCCTCAAGGGCGCTCTTCCAGCCAGCGGCGAGCGGCCGCTTGGCTTTCCGGGTCGCCTTGCTCCAGCACCTCTTCAGCCAGCGCGCGGCTGGTGTGCACCTGACCCAGGTTCCACAACTCGGTGGCCAGTTTCAGGCGGACGGTGAAGGGGTTTTCTTCGCCAGGGGCCGTGGCCGGTTCCTCTTGGGGGGGCAGATCGGCCTCAGGGGCCGAGGTGTCGGCGGTCAGGGCAAGGGGATCGTTGGCCGAAGCGTGGCTGTCGTTCTGGGCCGGGTCGAGGTCGAGGTTGAAGCCTGGTGGCAAACCGAGATCGGGCGGCGTGTTGTCGTTGTGTTCACCCGTGAAGTCGTGCACGGGCACGGCTTGGCGAGCCCGCGCGCGTCGGCGGGCGGCCACGGCAAACAACACCAGCAACACCAGCAGGCCCGCACCCACGAAAGGCAGAGTGGGGTCTTTTTCGAGGGCCATCACCAGCGACTGCTCTTCGGGGGCCTTGTCGACCTTCACGCCCGGCTCATCCTTGGGGGCATCGGCGGCAGGGGGTTGAGCGCCAGCCGATTCGGTGGAAGCTTTACCCGCTTGATCGGCCAATTGCTTGAGCGCGTTCAAGTCTTGCTGGGCTTGGGCTTCTTTGGTGGCGGCTTCGGATTGGTTTTGTTGCTTGGCCAATTGATCAGCCGCCTGAGTGTCGGCTTGGCTGATTTTGAGTTGGTCTTGGGGCTGGGTCTGCTTGTCTTCCGGCTTGACGAGGTCGCCCGATGCCGATTGCTTGGCGGGGCTTTGTTCGACCTGGTTCAGGCGCTGGGCCACGGCTGCCTTGTAGGCGGCAAAGGCATCGATTTGCAGGCGAATTTGGCGGCGGGCCTCGGTTTTGTCGATGGCGCGGGCTTTATCGAGCGAAGGCACTTGCAGGTCGACGTCGGAGCGCAGGCGGTTGACGTTGTTGTCAACGAAAGCCTGGGGGTTGCGGGCCAGCAAGGCCAACAACATTTGGTCGAGGTTGACGGTGGCGTCTTGGTAGCCCTGAATCAACTCGGAAGCGGTGTCGCCGCGTTTCACTCGCAGGGTTTCGGGCTTGGCTTCGGCCTTGGTTTCGGCTTTGGGCTCGGCCTTCACGGGCTCGGGCTTGGGTTCGGGGGCAGGCTCGGCCTTCGCTGGCTCGGCCTTTGCAGGCTCAGGCTTGGGCTCGGGGGCGGGCTCGGCCTTCGCAGGCTCGGGTTTGGGTTCGGGGGCAGGCGCAGGCTGGGCGGCCGCCTGAGGTGCGGCGGCTGGCAATGCGGTGGCTTGCGGGGCAGGCTCGGGGGCTGCCTTGGGCTGAACCGGAGCCGAAGCGCCCGGTGCGGTGTAGCTCACGGGCACCAGGGCTTGGCCGCCTTCCCATTGCAACAGCACATAAAACATCAGGTGCGGCTCGCGCAAGGGGGCGGCACCAGTGATTTGCAATTCGAGGGTGTTGCGGTCGATGGGTTCGAGCTTGATGAGCGCGCCTTGCAAGGCCACGGGCACATCGGTGCTGGTTTCACCCGTGATGGCTTTGGGCGCCAAGCTGGCGCGCAGGTTGCGCTGCTGGGCAACGCTCACATCGTCGAGGCGGACCAACAGGCGCATGGGCCGGTCGGGTTTGGACAGCAATTTGGGCTGGCTCCACGACAAGGCATGGGCGGCCAAGGGCGTGAGGGTCAGCGTAGCGACCGTGAGCGCGGCACAGACTGCTCGGTGGATGCGGGATGGAGCCATCATGTGTGAACTTTCATATGGGTTTTAAGGATGATAAACCACTCATGTGAGGGGGACTAGGGGTTCATCAACCAGGCCCACTCAGGCTTGCAACAAGATGCGCAGCATGCGGCGCAGCGGTTCGGCAGCGCCCCACAGCAGTTGGTCACCAATGGTGAAAGCGCCCACGTAGTCGGGGCCCATGGCCAGCTTGCGAATGCGACCCACCGGAATGGTCATGGTGCCCGTGACGGCCACCGGGGTCAAATCTTTGAGCGTGGCTTCGCGGGTGTTGGGCACCACTTTGACCCACTCGTTGTCGGCGGCAATCATGGCTTCGATGTCGGCCACAGGCACGTCTTTTTTCAGCTTGAAGGTCAGGGCCTGACTGTGGCAGCGCATGGCGCCCACGCGCACGCAAAAGCCATCGACCGGAATGGCGGGTGAGCCAAAGCCTTCACCCAAGCCCAAAATTTTGTTGGTCTCGGCCATGCCTTTCCATTCTTCTTTCGACTGGCCATTGCCCAGGTCTTTGTCGATCCAGGGAATGAGCGAGCCGCCCAGGGGCACGCCAAAGTTGGCGGTTTCGTCGCCCGACAGCGAACGCTGCTTGGCGATGACCTTGCGGTCGATTTCCAAAATGGCGCTCTTGGGGTCGTCGAGCAGGGCTTTGACTTCGGCGTTGAGCGTGCCGTATTGCGTCAGCAATTCGCGCATGTGCTGGGCACCACCGCCCGAGGCCGCTTGGTAGGTTTGGGTGCTCATCCACTCCACCAGGCCGGCTTTATACAAAGCGCCCACACCCATGAGCATGCACGACACCGTGCAGTTGCCGCCCACCCAGTTGTTGCCGCCCTTGGCCAGGGCGTTTTGGATGACGGGCATGTTCACCGGATCGAGCACGATCACGGCATTGCCCTCCATGCGCAAGGTGGAGGCGGCGTCGATCCAGTGGCCGTTCCAGCCCGCAGCGCGCAGCTTGGGGAAGACGGCACTGGTGTAGTCGCCGCCTTGGGCGGTGATGATGATCTCGCAGCGCTTGAGGGCCTCGATGTCGTGCGCGTCTTGCAACTGGGTTTCGTTCTTGGCCATGGCAGGGGCTTGGCCGCCTGCGTTGGAGGTGGAGAAAAACACCGGCTCGATGAGATCGAAATCCTTTTCGGCGACCATGCGGTCCATCAGCACGGAGCCGACCATGCCGCGCCAGCCCACCAGTCCTACGAGTTTGCTCATGTTGGTTGTCCTTTTTGCAATGCGTTGTGGCTTGGGGTGGTCAGGCCAGGGCCTTGACCACGGCGTCGCCCATTTGCACCGTGCCCACTTGGGTGGTGCCTTCGCTGTAGATGTCGGGGGTGCGCAGGCCTTGGGCCAACACCGCCTTCACGGCGGTTTCAATGCGGTCGGCCGCTTCGGCTTGGTTGAGGCTAAAGCGCAGCATCATGGCCGCCGACAAGATGGTGGCCAAGGGGTTGGCCAAGCCCTTGCCCGCGATGTCGGGCGCACTGCCGTGGCTGGGCTCGTAGAGGCCTTGGTTTTTGGTGTTCAGGCTGGCCGAGGGCAGCATGCCAATGGAGCCGGTGAGCATGGAGGCTTCGTCGCTCAGGATGTCGCCAAACATGTTGCCGGTGACCACCACGTCGAAAGCCTTGGGGGCCTTCACCAGTTGCATGGCGGCGTTGTCGACATACATGTGCTGCAACTCCACGTCGGGGTATTGCGCGTGAACTTCGGTGACCACGTCTTTCCAGAACTGGAAGGTTTCCAGCACGTTGGCTTTGTCGACGCTGGTGACCTTTTTGTTGCGCTTGCGTGCGGCCTGAAAGGCCACGTGGGCGATGCGCTCGATCTCGGGCTTGGAGTAGCGCATGGTGTCGAAGGCTTCGTCGGCGCCGGGGAAGTGGCCATCGGTGGCGATGCGCTTGCCGCGCGGTTGGCCAAAGTAAATGTCGCCGGTGAGTTCGCGAATGATGAGGATGTCGAGGCCGGCGATCAGCTCGGGCTTGAGGCTGGAAGCGCCCACCAGCTGCTCGTAGCAAATGGCGGGGCGGAAGTTGGCAAACAAACCCATGTGCTTGCGCAGGCCCAGAATGGCTTGCTCGGGGCGCAAGGGGCGGTCGAGGGTGTCGTATTTCCAGTCGCCCACCGCACCAAACAGCACGGCGTCAGAGGCCATGGCCAGCTTCAGGGTGGATTCGGGCAGGGGGTGGCCGTGGGCGTCGTAGGCAGCACCGCCCACCAAGGCTTCTTCCATTTCGAGGTTGAGGTTCAGGGCCTTGAGGACTTTGACAGCCTCGGCAACGATTTCCGTTCCAATGCCGTCACCCGGCAACACAGCGATTTTCATGAGCGTTCCAATGTTCAAAGGGTCTGAGCCAGCCAGGGCATGCGCGCGAGGCGTTCGGCCTCGAAGGCGCGAATTTTGTCGGCGTGGCGCAAGGTGAGGCCAATGTCGTCAAAGCCATTCATGAGGCAGTAACGGCGGAAGGGCTGCACTTCAAAAGGCATTGCTTCGCCTTGCGGGCGAATCACCACTTGGCGGTCCAAGTCGATGGTGAGCTCGTAGCCCGGGAAGGCATGCACCTCGTTGAACAGCAAGTCCATCTGTGCCTCAGGCAGGACGATGGGCAGCAACCCGTTTTTGAAGCAGTTGTTGAAAAAGATGTCGGCGAAGCTGGGTGCCAAGATGGCGCGAAAGCCGTATTGCATGAGCGCCCAAGGGGCGTGCTCGCGCGACGAGCCGCAACCAAAGTTGCGACGCGCCAGCAGCACCGAGGCGCCTTGGTAGCGCGGCTGGTTGAGCACGAAGTCGGGGTTGAGCTTGCGACGGCTCACGTCTTGACCGGGCTCGCCTTTGTCGAGGTAGCGCCACTCATCGAAGAGGTTGGGACCAAAGCCGGTTTTCTGGATGGACTTGAGGAACTGCTTGGGAATGATGGCGTCGGTGTCGACGTTTTCCCGATCCATGGGGGCCACCAGGCCTTTGTGAACAGTGAATTTTTCCATGATCAAAACCTTTTCGATCTCAGGCGAATTGGCGAATGTCGACGAAGTGGCCGTGAATGGCCGCAGCTGCGGCCATGGCCGGGCTCACCAAGTGGGTGCGACCGCCATTGCCTTGACGGCCTTCGAAGTTGCGGTTGCTGGTGGAGGCGCAGCGCTCACCGGGTTCGAGGCGGTCGGCGTTCATGGCCAAGCACATGGAGCAACCCGGCTCACGCCACTCGAAGCCAGCGGCCATGAGGATGGTGTGCAGGCCTTCGCGCTCGGCTTGTTCTTTCACCAAGCCAGAGCCCGGCACCACCATGGCGAGCTTGACGCCTTTGTCGACCTTTTGGCCAATGCGCTTGACCACCGCAGCGGCCTCGCGAATGTCTTCGATGCGGCTGTTGGTGCACGAACCAATGAAGACCTTGTCGACGCGAATGTCGCTGAGGGGTTTGCCCGGCTCCAGGCCCATGTAGGTGAGGGCGCGCTCCATGGCGCTGCGCTTGTTGGCGTCTTTTTCTTTGTCGGGATCGGGCACTCGGTCGGTGACGGGCAAGACCATCTCGGGCGACGTGCCCCAAGTGACTTGCGGCAGGATTTGCGTGGCGTCGAGCTTGACCACATGGTCGAAGTGAGCGCCCGGGTCGGAGTGCAAGGTTTTCCAGTGCGCCACGGCTTGGTCCCAGGCCACGCCCTGGGGCGACAAGGGGCGGTTGCGCAGGTAGTCGATGGTTTTGTCGTCGACGGCCACCAAGCCTGCGCGAGCGCCTGCTTCAATGGCCATGTTGCACAGCGTCATGCGGCCTTCCATGCTGAGGTCGCGAATGGCAGAGCCCGCAAACTCGATGGTGTAGCCCGTGCCGCCTGCCGTGCCAATGCGGCCAATGATGGCCAATACGATGTCTTTGGCGGTGCAGCCTTTGGGCAATTGGCCTTCGACTTGAATGAGCAGGTTTTTGGCTTTTTTGGCAATCAGCGTTTGGGAGGCCATGACGTGCTCGACCTCAGAGGTGCCGATGCCATGGGCCAGCGCGCCAAACGCGCCGTGGGTGGAGGTGTGCGAGTCGCCGCACACCACCGTCATGCCGGGCAAGGTGGCGCCGTTTTCCGGGCCAATCACGTGCACGATGCCTTGGCGTTTGCTCAGGAAGGGGAAATAAGCCGCGGCACCCGTGGCCTTGATGTTTTTGTCTAGGGTGAGCACTTGTTCTTTGCTGATGGGGTCGTCGATGCCGTCGTAGCCGCGCTCCCAGCCCGTGGTGGGCGTGTTGTGGTCGGCGGTGGCCACAATCGACGAGGTGCGCCACACCGGACGCCCGGCTTGGCGCAGGCCTTCGTAGGCCTGGGGGCTGGTCACTTCGTGAACGAGGTGGCGATCGATGTAGAGCAGGGCGGTGCCATCTTCTTCGGTGTGGACGACGTGTTCGTCCCAGATCTTGTCGTAGAGCGTGCGGGCCATGTGGGTGTCCTGAGGCAAGCGTTGCGGTTGCGGGAATTCCGGCGCATCGCCGGAGGCAAACATTCTAAGGCGCAGCCCCACGCGGCCAGCCGCTTGCGCGTCAGCCGAGGAGGCAAAAAAAACCCCGCCGAAGCGGGGTTGGTTGAGGTCGGCGCTGGGCTTAGGCTTTTTGGGCCAACGGCTTGACGTCGCGACGCTCGGCACCCGTGAACAACTGGCGGGGACGGCCGATTTTGTATTCGGGGTCGCCAATCATTTCGTTGAGCTGGGCAATCCAGCCCACCGTGCGGGCCAAGGCAAAGATGCCGGTGAACAGGTTCACCGGGATGCCAATGGCGCGCTGCACGATGCCGCTGTAGAAGTCCACGTTGGGGTAGAGCTTGCGTGACACGAAGTAGTCGTCTTCCAGGGCGATCTTTTCGAGGGCCTTGGCCAGCTTGAACAGGGGGTCGTTCTCCAGACCCAGTTCGTTGAGCACTTCGTTGCAGGTTTCTTGCATGAGCTTGGCGCGGGGGTCGTAGTTTTTGTAAACGCGGTGACCAAAGCCCATGAGCTTGACGCCAGAGTTTTTGTCTTTGACCTTCTCCATGAACTCGCCCACTTTGGCCACACCGCCCATGGCTTGAATTTCTTCGAGCATGTTCAGGCAAGCCTCGTTGGCGCCGCCGTGGGCAGGGCCCCACAAACAGGCCACGCCAGCGGAGATGGCGGCAAAGGGGTTGGTGCCCGACGACGCGCACAAGCGCACCGTGGAGGTGGAGGCATTTTGTTCGTGATCCGCGTGCAGGATGAAGATGCGGTCGAGGGCGCGCTCGAGCACAGGGTTGACCACGTAGTCTTCGCACGGCGTGCCAAACATCATGCGCAGGAAGTTGCCGGCGTATGAGAGTTCGTTGCGGGGGTATTGGTAGGGCTGGCCAATCTTGTATTTGTAGGCCATGGCCACCAGGGTGGGCATCTTGGCGATCAAACGAATGGCCGCAATGTGGCGGTGCTCGGGGTTATGCACGTCGGTGCTGTCGTGATAGAAGGCCGACATGGCGCCCACCAAGCCGGTGAGGATGGCCATGGGGTGAGCATCGCGGCGGAAGCCACGCAGGAAAAACTGCATTTGCTCGTTGACCATGGTGTGCTGGTTCACCAGCTTGTGGAAGTCGTCGCGTTGCTTTTGATCGGGCAAGTCGCCGTTGAGCAGCAAGTAGCAGGTGTCGAGGTAATCGCAATGCTGGGCCAGTTGCTCGATGGGGTAGCCGCGGTAGAGCAATTCGCCTTTGTCGCCATCGATGTAGGTGATGGTGGATTGGCAAGACGCAGTGGACAAAAAGCCAGGGTCGTAAGTGAACATCCCGGTTTGGGCATACAGCTTGCGGATGTCGATCACATCGGGGCCAATGGAGCCGGCATAGACGGGCATTTCAACGCTGGGCTGGCCGTTGCTGAACGACAGGGTTGCGGTGTAATCGGTTTGTTTCATGGTTTTTCCTGGTTAGTCCTGGGGCTCATGCCCACAGCATTTCAAGCACCTCGCGCACTGGCGCTTGGTCTTTGTTCTCTGGCAGGCCGCACCGCTTGAGCAACACGTCCATCAGTTCGTTATCCGACAAGTCCATCAGCTCATAAAGCGCCTGGGCCTGGCCCACCGAGAGATGGTCGGCATGCGCCTCAAAAAAGCGTTGGATGAACAAGTCGTTTTCCAACAAGCCGCGCCGGCATCGCCAACGCAGTTTGCTCAAGGCCTGGGCGCTCAGCGCTTGCTGGGCTGGCAGACCATCGAGCGCGGAGTCCCCCACCGAGGTGTCTTGAAACGAGGGGTTCGCTTCCATGGCAGGGGGCCGAGTCAGGTGCGCATCAAACAGCGCGGCGCACCATGAGTTCTTTGATCTTGCCGATGGCCTTGGTGGGGTTCAAACCCTTGGGGCACACATCGACGCAGTTCATGATGGTGTGGCAACGGAAGAGGCGGTAGGGATCTTCCAGGTTGTCCAAGCGCTCGGCCGTGGCTTGGTCGCGGCTATCGGCAATGAAGCGATAGGCTTGCAGCAAACCGGCCGGGCCCACGAACTTGTCGGGGTTCCACCAGAACGAGGGGCAGCTGGTGGAGCAGCTGGCACACAAGATGCACTCGTAAAGGCCGTCGAGCTCCTCGCGCTCTTCGGGGGACTGACGACGCTCTTTTTCGGGGGGCAGCGTGTCGTTCACCAAGTAGGGCTTGATGGAGTGGTATTGGTTGAAGAACTGCGTCATGTCGACGATGAGGTCGCGAATGACGGGCAGACCCGGCAAGGGCTTGAGCACGATGGTCTCGGGCAGGGTCAGCATGTTGGTGAGACAGGCCAGGCCGTTTTTGCCGTTGATGTTCATGGCGTCCGAGCCGCACACGCCTTCACGGCAAGAGCGGCGGAAGGACAACGACGGATCGTGAGCCTTGAGCTTGATGAGGGCATCGAGCAACATGCGTTCGTTGCCGTCGAGCTCGAGCACAACGGTTTGCATGTAGGGCTTGGCGTCCTTTTCGGGGTCGTAGCGATAGATCTTGAAGGTGCGTTTTTGCATGATTGAACTCCGGGCGATCAGAACGTGCGAACCTTGGGGGGGACGGTGTCAACCGTCAGCGGCTTGAGCTTGACCGGCTTGTAGGTCAGGCTGTTGGACTCGCTGTGCCACAAGGTGTGCTTCATCCAGTTGGCGTCGTCGCGGCCCAAGGGGGCAACGGCGTCGTCGGCGGGACGCTCGTAGTCGGACACGGTGTGTGCACCACGGCATTCCTTGCGAGCTGCAGCCGACTCCATGGTGGCTTGCGCGCACTCGATGAGGTTGTCCACTTCCAGGGCCTCGATGCGAGCGGTGTTGAACACCTTGGAGTTGTCCTTGAGGCCGGTGTTTTGGGTGCGCAAGCGCAACTCGGCCACTTTGCGAACGCCTTCGTCCATGCTGGCTTGCGTGCGGAACACGCCAGCGTGTTGTTGCATGGTGGCGCGGATGTCGTTGGCCACGTCTTGGGCGTATTCGCCCTTGGGTGAGCTGTCCAAACGCGCCAAGCGTGCCAGGGTGCGGTCGGCCGCATCGGCGGGCAGGGGCTTGTGGTGCTTGTTCTTCAGGTTGAAGTCGACGATGTGGTTGCCCGCAGCGCGGCCAAACACCAACAAGTCGAGCAAAGAGTTGGTGCCCAGGCGGTTGGCGCCGTGCACCGACACGCAAGAGCATTCGCCCACGGCATACAAGCCATTCACCACCGCATTGTGGTCGTTGGCGGTTTGCACCACCACTTGGCCATTGATGTTGGTGGGAATGCCACCCATTTGGTAGTGAATGGTGGGCACCACGGGGATGGGCTCTTTGGTGATGTCCACGTTGGCGAAGTTCACGCCGATTTCGTAAACGGAAGGCAGGCGCTTGTGGATGGTGTCAGCGCCCAAGTGGTCGAGCTTGAGGAGCACGTAGTCTTTGTTGGGGCCACAGCCACGGCCTTCCTTGATTTCTTGGTCCATGGAGCGGGACACGAAGTCGCGCGGGGCCAAGTCTTTCAGGGTGGGCGCGTAGCGCTCCATGAAGCGTTCGCCATTGCTGTTGAGCAAAATTGCGCCTTCGCCACGGCAGCCTTCGGTGAGCAACACGCCCGCACCGGCCACGCCCGTGGGGTGAAATTGCCAGAACTCCATGTCTTCCAGGGGAATGCCCGCGCGTGCGGCCATGCCCAAGCCATCGCCCGTGTTGATGAAGGCGTTGGTGGAAGCCGCAAAGATGCGACCAGCACCGCCCGTGGCCAACAACGTGGTCTTGGCTTCGAGGATGTGCAGCTCGCCGGTTTCCATTTCGAGGGCCGTGACACCCACCACGTCGCCATCGGCGTCGCGAATGAGATCGAGGGCCATCCACTCGACGAAGAAGTTGGTGCGGGCCTGCACGTTTTGCTGGTAGAGCGTGTGCAACATGGCGTGGCCCGTGCGGTCAGCGGCGGCACAAGCGCGTTGCACCGGCTTTTCACCGTAGTTGGCAGTGTGGCCGCCAAAGGGGCGTTGGTAAATGGTGCCGTCGGGGTTGCGATCGAAGGGCATGCCCATGTGTTCGAGCTCGTAAACCACCTTGGGGGCTTCACGGCACATGAACTCGATGGCGTCTTGGTCGCCCAGCCAATCGGAGCCCTTGACGGTGTCGTAGAAGTGGTAGTGCCAGTTGTCGTCGGACATGTTGCCCAGCGACGCCCCGATGCCGCCCTGGGCAGCCACCGTGTGTGAACGGGTGGGGAACACTTTGGAGAGCACGGCCACATTGAGGCCAGCGCGAGACAGTTGCAGCGAGGCACGCATGCCCGAGCCACCTGCGCCCACGATGACGACGTCGAAGCGACGGCGGGGGAGTTGGTTGCTGGTCATGTTCAGAGCCTCCACAAAACCTGAATGGCCCAGCCGCCGCAAGCGAGCAGCCAGACGATGGTGAATACTTGCAGTGCCAAGCGCACAGCGACGGGTTTGACGTAGTCCATCCAGATGTCGCGCATGCCGACCCACACGTGGTAGATCAGGGCCACAACGATGGCGAAAGTCAGCGCTTTCATCCACTGGGCAGAGAAGATGCCGGCCCACTTGTCGTAGCCGATGGGGCCTGCGGTGAATACCACTTGGGCCAAAACGATGAGGGTAAACAGGCCCATCAGGGCCGCAGTGACCCGCTGGGCGAGCCAGTCGCGCAACCCGTAATGGGCGCCGACCACGACACGCTTGGAACCGTAATTCACGGACATGGTGCTTTCCTTCCTAGAAATCAGTAAAGGCCAAAGAGCTTGGCACCCAGAGCCAGCGTCAGCGCCACGCTCACCACCAGGGTGAACACCGCAGAAGACTTGCCGAATTCTTTAGAGACGGCGTGCTTGGCATCCATGTAGAGGTGGCGCATTCCGGCAATCAGGTGGTGCAGGTAAGCCCAGATGAGGGCCAGGGCCACGAGCTTGATGAACCAACCGGGGGCAGGGCCCAGGCCTTGTTCAAAGGCGGCAGTGAAGCGGCCAAAGGAAATTTCCGATGACACCGAGGTGTCGAACATCCAAATGATGAAAGGGAGGAGCAAAAACATCAGTGCGCCAGAAGCGCGATGCAGGATGGAAACCCAACCAGCTGGGGGCAGTCGGTAAGTGGTTAAGTCCTTGAATGCATTGATGTTTCGAAACTCGGGTTTTGAGGAAGCGGTTTCGTTCATGGGTAAGGTCTTTCGTTCATTCCAAATGTTGAACCGGAGATCGTCTCCAGTGAGGACTAAAAATTCTATTGCACACCGCCACGCTGACATGGGGATTGCACCGAGAAAGGTCGTGCGGAAGACAGTTCATTCCTTGCTTATGAATGGATCAACTGAGCTCGTTCCGGTAGTGGTGGTGCTCGGTGAAGTAATAGCCTTGGCGCACTTCCATGGGCTGGTCGTTGTAGGTGTAGGCCACCCGATCCACGCGCAGCAAGGGCGTGCCCAAGGGCAGTTGCAGGGTTTGGGCCTGCTCCTCGGTGGGCAGCACGGCCCGCAGCCGTTCTTCGGCGCGCACCATGCGCACCCCGTATTTGGTTTCAAACAGCGCATACATGGGGCCGCGATCGGCGTTGAGTTGCTCGGCACTCAGCCCCTTGAAGGCGGTCGCAGGCAGCCATAAGTTCTCAAGAATGGTGGGCTTGCCTGAAAACCCCAGCACCCGCTTGACGTGAAACACCGAGTCGGAACTGCGCAGACCCAAGGTTTTGGCCAGCTCGGACGAGGCGCGCATGCGCTTGAACTCGATGATGGTGCGGGTGGCCGCGCCCATGCTGCCGTCGTCGCTGGGCACATCGGGGGCCAGGCGCAAAAAGCGAAAACGCACGTGCTGGGCCGAATGCGTGGCCACAAACGTGCCTTTGCCTTGGCGGCGAATCACCAGATTTTCGGCGGCGAGTTCGTCGATGGCCTTGCGCACCGTGCCCTGACTCACCCGGTAACGGCTGGCCAGCTCCATTTCGCTGGGAATGGGCTCGCCGGGCTTCCATTCGCCAGCCTGAAAAGCCTGAAGGATCAGGGACTTGATTTGCAAATACAGGGGGGCAAATGCCGGTCCACGCGAGCCGTTGGACTCGTCGATGAGGGGGGCAGTGGTGGTGGACATGGCAACGTCAGCTCAGCGTCATGGGGTGGCCTTTATCATATCTTCTATAAGACACAAGAGAAGTGTTTTCCCGGGTCATCTAGGGGTAAACTCCTAGCAAGCCCGATTTCAACCCTCTTCATTTGGAGCCTTCCATGAGCAAAAAACCCGTTCGCGTAGCTGTTACCGGTGCCGCTGGTCAAATTGGTTACGCCTTGTTGTTTCGCATCGCTTCCGGCGAAATGTTGGGCAAAGACCAGCCCGTCATCCTGCAATTGCTAGAAATCCCCGACGAAAAAGCTCAGAAGGCCCTCAAGGGTGTGATGATGGAATTGGAAGACTGCGCCTTCCCCCTGCTGGCTGGCATGGAAGCCCACGCTGACCCCATGACCGCTTTCAAAGACACCGACTACGCCTTGCTCGTGGGTGCTCGCCCCCGTGGCCCCGGCATGGAGCGCGCCGACTTGTTGGCCGCCAACGCCCAAATCTTCACCGTGCAAGGCAAGGCCCTGAACGCCGTGGCCAGCCGCAACGTCAAAGTGCTGGTGGTGGGCAACCCCGCCAATACCAACGCCTACATCGCCATGAAGTCGGCCCCCGATCTGCCCGCCAAAAACTTCACCGCCATGCTGCGCCTGGACCACAACCGTGCGGCCAGCCAAATCGCTGCCAAAACCGGCAAAGCCGTGGCCGACATCAAGAAGCTCACCGTGTGGGGCAACCACTCGCCGACCATGTATGCCGATTACCGCTTTGCCACCATCAATGGCGAATCGGTGAAGACCATGATCAACGACCAAGAGTGGAACGCCAATGTCTTCCTGCCCACCGTGGGCAAGCGTGGCGCGGCCATCATTGAGGCCCGTGGCCTGTCGTCGGCAGCATCTGCAGCCAACGCCGCCATCGACCACATGCGCGACTGGGCCTTGGGCACCAAAGGCGAGTGGGTCACCATGGGCATTCCCTCGCAAGGCTGGTATGGCATTCCCAAAGACGTCATGTTTGGCTTCCCCGTCACCTGCGAAAACGGCGAATACAAAGTGGTGGAAGGCCTGGACATCGACGCCTTCAGCCAGCAGTGCATCGACAAGACCCTGAAAGAGCTCACCGACGAGCAAGCCGGCGTGGCCCACCTCATCTGAGCAGGCTCACAACGGCCATGCGCACCCCCGCAGACAACGACCCCCTGAACCCCAACACCGTGTTGTTGGGGGCGCAAGCCGGCATGGTGCAAATGCCGGTGTGCGACCACTACAGCGGGGTTGAGGTGCGCATGCGCAAAACCCTGCAATTGCAGGCTGAAATGACCGAAGAGTTCGGCACCTGCGTGTTCGACGCCACCCTCGATTGCGAAGATGGCGCCCCCGTGGGTGGCGAGCACGAGCACGCCTTGCTGGTGAGCGAGCTGGCTGCCAGCGCCGCGCCCAGCGCCCGTGTGGCCGTGCGCGTGCACCCCGTCGATCACCCCAGCTTTGCCGACGACATCGCCACCATCGTGCCCCGTGTGGGCCAGCGGCTGGCGCACCTCATGGTGCCCAAAGTCGAAAGCGTGGCCGACATTCACGCCGCAGTGGCCGCTGTCGATGCGGCTGGCGCGCCGGGCTTGGCCTTGCACGCCCTCATCGAGTCGCCCAAGGCCGTGCACAACGCCTTCGACATTGCCGCGCACCCGCGCGTGGCCTCGCTGAGTTTTGGCGTCATGGATTTCGTGTCGGCACATGCCGGGGCCATTCCCTCGGCGGGCATGGGCATAGCCGGGCAGTTCAGCCACCCCTTGGTGGTGCGCGCCAAACTCGACATTTCCAGCGCCTGCCATGCCCACGGCAAAGTGCCCTCGCATTGCGTGGTGCCCGAGCTCAACGACCTCGCCGCCTTTGCGCACGCCGCGCAACGCGCTGCCCAAGAGCTGGGTTGCACCCGCATGTGGAGCATTCACCCCTCGCAAATTCGCCCCATCCTGCAAGCCATGTCGCCCTCCGAGGCCGACATCGACACCGGCGTTCAAATCATTGAAAAGGCATTGGCCGCCCAGTGGGCCCCCATTCGCCACGACGGCCAATTGCATGACCGCGCGAGCTATCGGTTTTTTTGGCAAGTGCTACAACGTGCACATGCCACCGGCCGGGCCATGCCCGAAACTTTGTCCCGCTACTTTGTCGCCCCAGGCGCCTGAACCAGGGAGAGCCATTCATGATCAGATCGTTCGTTGTTGCCAGCGTGTCCCTGATGATGGCTTTGGCCGCTCAGGCCCAGCCCGCTCAAGCCGCCCCCAGCGCCGCGGCCTTGTCGGCCCTGGTGCAGCAAGGCGAAATCACCTGCGCCGACAACGTCAAGGTGCGCATCGTTTCCATGGGCGGTGACCTGCCGCGCTTTCACGTGCAACTGGGCGTGAAAGTCTTTTACGAAATGACCGCCGTGCCCACCGAGTCGGGCGCGGTTCGCCTCGAAGACCGGGCCCGTGGCGCCGAATGGATTCAGCTGCCAGCCAAGTCCATGCTCATGAGCTCCAAGCAAGGCCGACGCCTCGCCGATGGCTGCCAAACCCCCGAGCAAGCGCGTGCCGAGCGCATGGCGCAAAACCAACCCAACACCCTGTTGGACGACGACACCGAAGTCGTTCAATACCGAAAACCCACCCACTGATTCAAACGCCTGGAGAACATCATGTTGAAAGCCTACCGTGACCACGTGAGCGAACGCGCCGCCTTGGGCATTCCCCCGCTGCCGTTGTCTGCTCAGCAAACCGCCGAGCTGATCGAGCTCATCAAAGCGCCCCCCGCTGGTGAAGAAGCCTTCCTCATGGAGCTGCTCACCCACCGTGTGCCCCCCGGCGTGGATGACGCCGCCAAGGTGAAAGCCTCCTTCCTGGCCGCTGTGGCCCACGCCGACATCAAAGTGGGCCTGGTCTCCAAAGCCAAAGCCACCGAGTTGCTGGGCACCATGGTGGGTGGCTACAACGTCAAGCCCCTCATCGATTTGCTCGACGACGCCGAAGTGGCCGACGTGGCTGCTGCAGGCCTGAAGAAAACCCTGTTGATGTTCGATGCCTTCCACGACGTGGCCGAGAAAGCCAAAGCCGGCAACGCCAAAGCCAAAGAAGTGATGCAAAGCTGGGCCGACGCCGAGTGGTTCACCAGCCGCCCCGAAGTGCCCAAGCGCATCACCGTGACCGTGTTCAAGGTGCCTGGCGAAACCAACACCGACGACCTCTCCCCCGCGCCCGACGCCTGGAGCCGCCCCGACATCCCCATGCACTACCTGGCGATGCTCAAGAACACCCGACCCGACGCAGCCTTCAAACCCGAAGAAGACGGCAAGCGTGGCCCCATCGCCTTCATTGAAGAACTCAAGAAAAAAGGCAACCTCGTGGCCTACGTGGGCGACGTGGTGGGCACCGGCTCTTCGCGCAAGTCGGCCACCAACAGCGTGATCTGGGCCACCGGCCAAGACATTCCCTACACCCCCAACAAGCGTTATGGCGGCGTGACCCTGGGCGCCAAGATCGCCCCCATCTTCTTCAACACCCAAGAAGACTCCGGCGCATTGCCCATTGAAGTCGACGTCTCCAAGCTCGAAATGGGCGACGTGATCGAGGTGCACCCCTACGACGGCAAGCTCACCAAAAACGGTGAAACCATCGAAACCTTCGCCCTCAAGAGCGACGTGCTCCTCGACGAAGTGCGCGCTGCCGGCCGCATCAACCTGATCATTGGCCGCAGCCTCACCGGCAAAGCCCGCGAATTCCTGGGCCTGCCCGCATCCACCGCCTTCCGCCTGCCCCAAGCCCCTGTGGACAGCGGCAAGGGCTTCACCCTGGCGCAAAAAATGGTGGGCCGTGCTTGCGGCATGCCCGAAGGCAAAGGCATTCGCCCCGGCACCTACTGCGAACCCAAGATGACCACCGTGGGCTCGCAAGACACCACCGGCCCCATGACCCGCGACGAACTCAAAGACCTCGCTTGCTTGGGCTTCTCGGCCGACTTGGTGATGCAGTCGTTCTGCCACACCGCTGCCTACCCCAAACCCGTGGACGTGAAAACCCACCGCGAACTGCCCGCCTTCATGAGCGACCGTGGTGGCGTGGCCCTGCGCCCCGGCGACGGCGTGATTCACAGCTGGCTCAACCGCCTGCTGTTGCCCGACACCGTGGGCACCGGCGGCGACTCGCACACCCGCTTCCCCATCGGCATTTCCTTCCCCGCAGGCTCGGGCTTGGTGGCCTTTGGTGCCGCCACTGGCGTGATGCCCCTGGACATGCCCGAGTCGGTGCTGGTGCGCTTCAAAGGCAAGATGCAGCCCGGCGTGACCCTGCGCGACCTCGTGCACGCCATTCCGCTGTATGCCATTAAGGCGGGCTTGCTCACCGTGGAGAAGAAAGGCAAGAAAAACATCTTCTCTGGCCGCATTCTCGAAATTGAAGGCTTGCCCGACCTGAAAGTGGAACAAGCCTTCGAGCTCTCCGACGCCTCTGCCGAGCGCTCGGCTGCGGGTTGCACCATTGCGCTGAACCAAGACTCGGTGACCGAGTATTTGAAGTCCAACGTGGTGCTCATGAAGAACATGATTGCCAACGGCTACGAAGACAAGCGCACCCTGGAGCGCCGCATTCAGGCCGTAGAAGCCTGGTTGGCCAAACCCAACCTGCTGCAAGCCGACAAGGACGCCGAATACGCTGCCGTGATCGACATCGACCTGGCCGAGATCAAAGAGCCCATCGTGTGCTGCCCCAACGACCCCGACGACGCCAAGTTCCTGAGCGAAGTCGCTGGCGCCAAGATCGACGAAGCCTTCATTGGTTCTTGCATGACCAACATTGGCCACTTCCGCGCCGCCTCCAAAGTGTTGGGCGGCCAGCGCGACATTCCGGTGAAGCTGTGGGTGGCCCCGCCCACCAAGATGGACGAAACCGAGCTGATCAAAGAAGGCCACTACGCCAACTTTGGTGCCGCCGGTGCTCGCACCGAAATGCCCGGCTGCTCGCTGTGCATGGGCAACCAAGCGCAAGTGCGCGAGGGCGCTACCGTGGTGTCGACCAGCACGCGTAACTTCCCCAACCGCTTGGGCAAAAACACCAACGTCTACCTCACCAGCGCTGAGCTGGCAGCGGTGTGCTCGAAGCTGGGCAAGCTGCCCACCGTGGCCGAATACCAAGAGGCTGTGGGCATCATCAACCAAGACGCGGCCAATGTTTACAAATACCTGAACTTTGACCAGATCGACGAATACGCCGAGACGGCGAAAAGCGTGACGGTTTAAGCCCACAAGGCTTGAACCCAGACCCCGCCGGCGAAAACTGGCGGGGTTTTTTTATGCCGGGGGAGTTATGCCGGGTTGATGCGTGCCGCCCAAAACACCGCGCCCTCGGTGCCGTAGCGCTCGGCGTGGGGGATGCCCCGCGCCAACTCAAAGGTGCTGCCCGTGCCGTAGTGGGTGGTTTGGCCATTCACGGTGAGCCAGAACTCGCCTTGGGCCACGAACGCGTGGGTGTCAAAGGGGTGGGTGTGCGGCTCGTTCACCAGGTTGGGCGCCCATTCGCGCAGCAACACTTCGTCGTAGCCTTGGGCCAGCATTTGGGCTTTGAATGCGTCAAAGGTGAGGGTGGTCATGGGGCAGGGCTTTCAGGTTTGGGTGGGCGTGAAGGTGAGACGGAGTGGAGACGGTGGGCGATGGCGGGTGATGAAGGCGCCATTTTGAATCAATGTGGAGAAGTGGTTGATTCTTGGTGGTGTAGTCTAGTTTCACTGTAACCAATCTGCTCAATCACCGCATGAGACAATTAACGCTCACCAGTTGAAGGTGAAACCTCCACACCCACTTCCTGTGATAACTCCAACGCTTTTTACCTTCGGCTACGAAGGTCTGACCATCGAGGGTTTCATCTCCCGTCTTAAGCATGCGCGGGTGAGCCTCATTGTGGATGTGCGCGAACTGCCACTTTCACGCAAAAAAGGGTTCTCGAAAAGTGCGTTTCGCGAGCATTTGACTGAAGCAGGAATTGGTTATGAGCATTGGCCCGCCCTAGGATGCCCAAAGCCCGTGAGAGACAAATACCGCGAAGATGGCGATTGGGAAAACTACACCAGTCGTTTCTTGTTACATCTGGATACCGTGAAAGTCCAGGTTAGGGACTTGTCCGCTATTGCTCGTAACCATCGGGCCTGCTTGGTTTGTTTCGAAGCTGATTTCAAATACTGTCATCGCACCTATGTGTCCCGGGCTGTGCGGGCTGCTGGCGGTCCGGAGGTGCACCACCTAACCGCTACAACAGTTGTTGCTGACGCACCAGTGTTTCTGGCAGCTTAGGCGGATAACAGCCCACTCGTTTTCTTTTCATACAGCTCAAACAAAAATGCGACGCGGGCGGCGTCGTTGGGCCAGTCTTTTTTGCCACCGCTGGGCACATAGGCTTTGTCCACGGCGGCGTCGAGTTTTTGGTGCGCTCTGAGCAGGGCCGGGGGCATGCTCAGCGGGTCGTAGAGGTCGGCCAATGAGGCCTCGGGGAATTGGGCGCGGGCGTCGAGCACGCATTGCGCGGCGGCTTCAATCGCAAGGCGCTGTGCATCGGTGGCGGCTTCAGGCCAAGGGAAGTTGTTGTAAACAATGCTGGCGGAATAACGGAAGTCACTTTTTAGGCGACCACAGGTGTAACGCATCCAAGCGTTATGCATGGTGCTGGTGAGGATGCCGAAGTGGAAGTGGGTTGCGTTTGGCACGATGAGTGATGCATTGCTGGCAATCACATCGGATGACAAGAAACCTATAGGGATGAAGTGCCGCTTTTCAGATGAAACGCCAGGAATCAACAGGTATTCACCCGACATGGGTTGTCGTATTTCACCGAAAAGCGCTGGTGCATTGGCCAGAAGGGTGTACAGAGTTTTGTGTAAACGGGGCTTCGTCAGTCCTTGGGCATCCTGCCTTCGAACTGAATGGTAAACCGGGTTAATGCGGCCTTCCAATCTCTGAGCGGCATCGTCCACTTCTTG
>Ga0172373_10000017_pt1 | contig 256633 bp, 232 predicted proteins | sample Lak10m_2_FD_114546 | JGI IMG/M metagenome (GOLD analysis project Ga0172373, IMG submission 114546) | Freshwater microbial communities from Kabuno Bay, South-Kivu, Congo - kab_092012_10m | ecosystem: Environmental > Aquatic > Freshwater > Lake | place: Democratic Republic of the Congo... | reverse complement strand
GCGCGCTGGGCGATGGCGTGACGGATGACTGGGCGGCCTTTGCTGCGGCGGACGGGGCGGCGGCGGGCAAGACGGTGGTGGTGTCGCCCGGCGTTTACCGGCTGGCCAGCCATTTCACCTTTGACAACCCGGTGAAATTCGAAGGCACCCTGTCGATGCCCGCTGACCAAAGGCTGGCCTGCACCAAGGATTTCAACCTGAACACCTATTCCGCCGCCTTTGGCAGCGAGTTGGAGGGCTTTCGCCGGGCCTTGCAGGCGCTTTTCTATTTCACCGACCATGTGGCGCTGGATCTGTCGGGCCGCCGGGTAGAACTGACCGCCCCGATCGACGTGGCCGCCCTTGCCGGGCTGACAAGTTTTGGCCAGCGCCGGGTGCTGACCCATGGCCTGTTGCAGCCAGCAGCGGGGGCGGTGTGGAATACGCAAACCGTTTCGTCGGTTGGCAGCTATGACCCGGCCAATCCCTTTGTGCTGAGCGGGGTCGCCAATGTCGGGGCAATCGCGGTTGGCTCGCGGGTTTCGGGCACCGGGGTGGGGCGCGAGATTTATGTGGCGGCGCGCAATGTGGGGGCGGGCACGATCACCCTGTCAGATCCGCTTTGGGGCGGCGCGGGCACCCGCAACTATACCTTCCAGCGTTATCAATACATGCTCGATTTCAGCGGCTTTACCGAACTGAGCAAATTTGAGATCACCGATGTGGAATTCAACTGCGCCCAGACCGCCAGTGCGATCCTGCTGGCAAAAACCGGCAAGCTGTTTCGCATCAGCGATTGCACCTTTACCGCCCCGAAAGATCGGGGCGTGACCTCGTTCAAAGAGGGCTGTCAGGGCATGGTGATTGAAAGCTGCCAGTTCAACAGTTGGGAATATTCGCTGACAGTGCCAAACCGCACGACGGTGGGTTTCAACGTCAATGCCAATGACGCCAAAATCCGCAATAACCGTGCGGCTTATTTCGCGCATTTCGGGGTTTTGGCCGGGGGCAGCCATATCATCCTTGGCAATCACATGTTTTCCGAAGACGAGGAACCGCAAGGCACCCGCCGCGCCGGCCTTGTCTTTACCGCGCGCAATACGCGGGGCTTTGTGGTGGGCAATTATATCGACAATTGCTTCATCGAATTGTCGAATGAGCGCGATCCTGACCCAGATTTTGTCTCGGGCTATACCTTTGGCGGTATGACTGTGACGGGCAATCTGTTTTTGTGTTCCAACACCCACCCCGGCTTTCGCTTTCTGGTGCTTAGCCCGAAGGGCAATGGCCATTCCATCGCGGGTCTGTCGGTCACGGGCAATGTGTTTCGCAATTCCACCAACAGCATTGACCGGGTAGAGGCGGTGGACACATCGCAAGCCACGCTGAATGCGGGCAATTACCGCAACGTGGTTTTCGCCAACAACACTTTTAACGGTGTAACTCAGGCAACCGTCAGCCCTATTCTGGTAGCTCATAGCCAGAACACCGCTGCCGATACCTGGGTGGTGGATGCCTCGGATTATCTGCCGTTTTCGGGGCGGGCGCGCAATGTCAGCAGCCTTGTGCTGGAAGGGCCGCTGCGCAGCGCCGGCAATGCCGTGCAATGGGCCCAGCCCTATATCGAGGCCGAGCAGGGCGCGGGCAGCCGGATGGTGAACCTGAAATGGCCCAGTGCCGTGAAAGGCACGGCCATGGTGACGCTGCGTTGCGATAACCCGCTGTGATAGGGATTTAGCGGCCCAGATCCTCGGCGCTTAACCGAAAGGCGCGGCCAAAGCCGCCGTTCAGCAAGGCATCTTGCGGATGCAGGCGCACCAGCGCGAAATCGGCAAAGTCGATGTAAAGGGCCGCCTTCGGGTGGCCCTTTAGCCAATGGTCGCGCAGGGCCGCGCGGGCGGGCGCGTCGGGGGCGACAAATTCCGCCCGCGCGCGGATCATCAGGCGCGGATGGGTCAGCGGATCGCCCTTGGTGCCGACATCGCCCAACAAAAGCGCGCAGGCGGGATTGGTCTTTAGCGCCGCGAAATGCGGGGCGAGCGCGGAAATCAGCGTGAGTGGCTGACCTTCAGCGCAAAGGCCAAAGCCGATGCGGCTGATGCCCGGCGCGCCTGTCGCATCAAGATAAGACAGGGCGGCATGAGGGGCGGCCATCAGGCTGTGGGCAAGGGCGCGCGCCGCAGGATCGGCTGGGGCGACGGGATCAGGCTTTGCAAGATTGGGCATGGCGGGGCCTCAAGATCATTGACAGGCAGGGGGCGCAGGCGTTTGTTAGCGCCATTCAATGACGCTTGCCATGATTTCTGGCCCCCGAAGCACACACAATCAGGTTTCCGCCATCATGGCCCATGCCCCACTCCCGTCGAAAAGCTCTGGCTTCGCTGCCGAGTTCCTGCCGAAATTTGTCTCAACCCTGCGCGAAGGCTATCGCGCCGATGACCTGCGCGCCGATGTGCTGGCGGGGCTGACGGTGGCCATCGTGGCGCTGCCCCTGTCAATGGCGATTGCCATTGCCAGCGGGGTTGGCCCTGAGCGCGGGCTTTTCACCGCGATTGTCGGCGGGTTTCTGGTGTCGGCGCTGGGCGGATCGCGGTTTCAGATCGGCGGGCCGGCGGGTGCCTTTATCGTGCTGGTTTCGGCCTGCGTGACGCAAACCGGGGTCGAGGGGCTATTGCTGGCAACGCTGTTGTCAGGGGCTTTTCTGGTGGTTCTGGCGCTGTTGCGGGCGGGGTCATATGTGCGCTTCATCCCCTATCCGGTGACCGTTGGCTTTACCGCCGGCATCGCCGTTATTATCTTTTCAAGTCAGATCAAAGACTTGCTTGGCCTTGCCTTGCTGCACGGTGAACCGGCCGAGATTTTGCACAAACTGGCGGCGCTGTGGGAGGCGCGGGGCAGTTTCAACCCGGCGGCGCTGGCGGTGGCTGTGGCGACGGGGGCGGTTATTGTTGGCATCAAAGGCTGGATGCCCAAGGCCCCGAACCTGCTGATTGCGGTGTCGCTGGCGGCGGTGGCGACAACGGTCTTTGGTCTGCCGGTGGAAACGATCTACAGCCGTTTTGGCGAATTGCCGCGGGTGCCGCCGGCGCCAACCCTGCCGGGGCTGGGCATGGACAAGGTGCAGGCCGCTTTGCCTTGGGCGCTGTCTTTCACCTTGCTCGGTGCGATTGAAAGCCTTTTGTCGGCGGTGGTGGCTGATGGCATGTCGGGGCGGCGTCACCGGCCCAATGCCGAGCTTTTGGCGCAGGGCGTGGCCAATTGCGGTGCCGCACTTTTTGGCGGGTTTTGCGTGACAGGCACCATCGCGCGCACCGCGACCAATGTGCGCGCCGGGTCGCGTGGGCCGGTTTCGGGCATGTTGCACGCGCTTTTCGTGCTGCTGTTCATGCTGATTGCCGCACCGCTGGCGGGCTATATACCGCTGGCCGCTTTGGCGGCGGTGCTGGCGGTTGTCGCCTGGAATATGGCGGAAAAGGAAGAAATGTGGCATCTGGCGCGCCATTCGCGGGCCGATGCGGTGGTTTTGTTCGCCACCTTCGGGCTGGTGGTGTTCCGCGATCTGACCGAAGGCATCGTGGTGGGCTTTGCGCTGGCGGGGCTGGTGTTCATCAACCGCATGTCTGCCGGCACGACGATTGGCGAGGGCCGGCTGTCCAGCACCAGTTCGGAAGGGACCGAAGCCGATGGCCTTGGCGATGTGGTGGTCTATCACCTGAACGGCCCGTGGTTCTTTGGCGCAGCCGCGAAGCTGGGTGCGGTGCTGGACCAAGTTTCCGAACATCCCCGCGCCTTCGCGGTGGATTTCGCCGGTGTGCCGATGATTGACAGCTCGGGCGCCTATTCCTTCTCGCTTTTGGCGCGGAAAATGGCGCGCCGGGGCGGGCAACTGGTGATTTCCGGCGCCCGGCCCGAAGTGCGGCGGGCACTACATCTGGCGGGTGTGCATGGCGATCAGGTGCTGTTTGTGGCCGATCTTGCAGAGCTGCAATCTACGCTGAGCCAGACCGCCGCAGCCTGAGCGCAATGGCGGCTTTATGCCCATCTCGAATCGCGGGCGCGCAAGAATATTGCGCGCCCGTGGCTTTTGGCTTTGCACAGTGTGCTTGCGCTATCAAAAAATCCGTTAATAATCACGCCAACCAACACCGCTGGCGGCAAGCTGCCGTAGGGTGAACATCGTGGGCGAAGGCAAGGCTGTCATTTTCCTGTCAATTTTCGGGAAATTTACAGATTTCACCCGATTTTCTGTCAAGTAATTTACAGAAAAAACCTATGTGCAATTATAGTTAGCACTTCTTTTACAAATCCGTTATCATGGCCAAAACGGGGGAGAACCGCGCTTGTGGCGCGGGCCGTAGGATCGGCGCGCGGCGCTGTTCGAACTGGAGGAGATACCAATGGCAGAAACGGGTCAGGCAACGGGCGTCTATTCCGCGTCCAAAGAGTTCATCGCTGCGGCGCATGTGAACGCGGAAGGCTATGAAAGCATGTATGCGGCCTCGGTCGCAGATCCGGATGCTTTCTGGGGCGCGCAGGGCCAGCGCATCGACTGGATCAAGGGCTACACCAAGGTCAAGAACACCTCGTTCGACTTTGGCAATGTCTCGATCAAGTGGTTCGAAGATGGCACGCTGAACGTTTCGGCCAATTGCATTGATCGTCACATGATCAGCCGCGCCAACCAGACCGCGATCATCTGGGAACCCGATGATCCGAAAACCCCCGCCCAGCACATCACCTATACCCAGCTTTTGGAAAACACCTGCCGCATGGCCAATGTGCTGAAGGCGCATGGCGTGGAAAAAGGCGACCGGGTGGTGATCTATCTGCCGATGATCCCCGAAGCTGCCTATGCCATGCTGGCCTGCGCCCGGATTGGCGCGATCCATTCCATCGTGTTCGCGGGCTTTTCGCCCGACGCGCTGGCCAACCGTATCAACGATTCCGAAGCCAAGGTTGTCATCACCGCCGATTTCGCGCCGCGTGGTGGCCGCAAGACCGCGCTGAAGGCGAATACCGATCAGGCGTTGCTGCATTGCGATGACCGGGTGAAATGCCTTGTGGTCAAGCATACCGGCGACCAGACCCATTGGACCGAAGGCCGCGACTTTGACGTGAAGGCCGAAATGGCCGCCGCCAAACCCTATTGCCCCTATGTGGAAATGGGCGCGGAAGACCCGCTGTTCATTCTTTACACTTCGGGTTCGACGGGCAAGCCGAAGGGCGTGGTGCATACCTCGGGCGGCTATCTGGTTTATGCGGCGATGACGCAGCAGATGACCTTTGATTACCATGACGGCGATGTGTTCTGGTGCACGGCGGATGTGGGCTGGGTGACGGGCCACAGCTATATCGTCTATGGCCCTCTGGCGAATGGTGCGACCACGATCATGTTCGAAGGCGTGCCGACCTTCCCCGATGCTGGCCGGTTCTGGGAAGTTTGCGCCAAGCACAAGGTCAACCAGTTCTACACCGCGCCGACCGCCATTCGCTCGTTGATGGGCATGGGGCCGGAGTGGGTGGAAAAGCATGATCTTTCCAGCCTGAAAGTGCTGGGCTCGGTGGGTGAGCCGATCAACCCCGAAGCCTGGAACTGGTACAACACCCATGTCGGCAAGGGCAAATGCCCGATCGTCGATACCTTCTGGCAAACCGAGACCGGCGGTCACCTGATTACGCCCTTGCCGGGGGCGATTGCGCAAAAGCCGGGTTCGGCCACCAAGCCCTTCTTCGGTGTTAAGCCGATCGTTCTGGACCCGGCCACCGCGCAGGTTCAGGAAGCGACCGAAACCGATGGTGTTTTGTGCATTGCCGATAGCTGGCCGGGCCAGATGCGCACGCTTTGGGGCGACCATGCCCGCTTTGAAGAAGCCTATTTCGGTCAGTATCGCGGCTATTACTTCACCGGCGACGGCTGCCGCCGCGATGCCGATGGCTATTACTGGATCACCGGCCGGGTGGATGACGTGATCAACGTCTCGGGGCACCGCATGGGCACGGCCGAGGTGGAATCGGCCTTGGTGGCGCATCCGAAAGTGGCCGAAAGCGCCGTTGTCGGCTATCCGCATGACATCAAGGGGCAGGGTATCTATGCCTATGTCACGCTGATGAACGGGGTAGAGCCGAGCGAGGCGTTGCGCAAGGAACTGGAAACCTGGGTCCGCACCGAGATTGGCCCGATTGCCAAGCCTGACCTGATCCAATGGGCGCCGGGCCTGCCGAAAACCCGTTCGGGCAAGATCATGCGCCGCATCCTGCGCAAGATTGCCGAGAATGATTATGGCAGCCTTGGCGATACCTCGACGCTGGCCGATCCTTCGGTGGTGGATGAGCTTATCAACAACCGCATGAACCGGGGTTAAGGGCGCATGGCGGCACACTCCCCCGTTCTGATCCTGCTTGGCCCCCCAGGGGCCGGCAAAGGCACACAAGCCCGGATGCTGGAGGAAGATTTCGGTCTGGTCCAGCTTTCGACCGGCGACATGCTGCGCGCGGCGGTGGCTGCGGGCAGCGATGCCGGCAAACGCGCCAAGGCTGTGATGGAAGCCGGCCAGCTTGTCAGCGATGACATCGTGCTGGCCATTTTGCGTGACCGCATGGCCCAGCCCGATGTGGCAAAGGGGATCATCCTTGACGGCTTTCCCCGCACCGATGGGCAGGCGGCCGCGCTGGATGGGCTTTTGGCCGCGGCCGGCCAGAAGGTCACGGCGGCGATCAGCCTTGAGGTCGATGACGAGGCCATGGTTGGCCGCGTTTCCGGCCGTTACACCTGCGCCAAGTGCGGCGAGGGCTATCATGACGAATTCAAGCTTCCGGCCAAGGCCGGGGTTTGTGACAAATGCGGCGGCACCGACATGAAACGTCGGGCCGACGACAATGCCGAAACTGTGCGCGAAAGGCTGAAAGCCTATCACGCGCAGACGGCACCGCTGATTGCCTATTACGATGGCAAAGGCGTTTTGCAAAAGATCGACGCGATGGGTGCCATCGCAGATATCCGCAAGGCGCTTGGTTCCATCGTGGGCGGTGTATCGGCATAAGGAGGGGCTTCGCGGCCATCGGGAAAGGGGCCGCGGGGTAAGACTAGAAACACAGGGAGTAGCACAAATGGCGGACAAATCTTCGTCCAGCGCCTATTGGGCCGCAAACGTCCGGATCATCCTCATTTCTTTGGCGGTCTGGTTTGCGTGTTCCTTCGGCCTTGGCATCATTCTGCGTCCGGCGCTTAAAGGGATCATGGTCGGCGGCGCCGATCTTGGCTTCTGGTTCGCGCAGAATGGCTCGATCTACGTCTTCATCATCCTGATCTTCACCTATGCGAAGATGATGGGCAAAGTTGACGCCGAACACGGCGTCGAGGAATAAGGGGACAAAGACAGATGGATCAATTTACCCTTAACCTGGTTGTGGTTGGCATCACCTTTGCCATCTACATCGGGATCGCGATCTGGGCCCGTGCGGGTTCGACCGCAGAATTCTATGCCGCCGGCCGGGGGGTTCACCCGGTTCTGAACGGCATGGCCACCGGCGCTGACTGGATGTCGGCTGCTTCCTTCATCTCGATGGCCGGTATCATCGCCCTTGCAGGCGCTGGCGGCTATCAGCAATCGGCCTTCCTGATGGGCTGGACCGGCGGTTATGTGCTTTTGGCGCTGCTGCTTGCCCCCTATCTGCGCAAGTTCGGCAAGTTCACCGTGCCGGAATTCATCGGTGACCGTTTCTATTCGGGCGCGGCCCGTCTGGTGGCGGTGATCTGCCTTATCGTCATCTCGGTCACCTATGTTATCGGCCAGATGCGCGGTGTGGGCGTGACCTTCTCGCGCTTCCTTGAAGTGTCGACGGACAACGGCCTTTATATCGGTGCGGCCATCGTGTTCGCCTATGCCGTTCTTGGCGGCATGAAAGGCATCACCTATACGCAGGTTGCCCAGTATGTCGTTTTGATCATCGCCTATACCATTCCGGCGATCTTCATCTCGATCAGCCTGACCGGCAACTTCCTGCCGCAGCTTGGCCTGATCGGCGGCTATGCACCTTCGGGCGGCGACGTCTCGATGCTGGCAAAGCTGGACAGTCTGGTGACCGAACTTGGCTTCACCGCCTATACGGCTGACACCTCGAACATGTTCAACATGATCCTGTTCACCATGTCGCTGATGATCGGCACCGCCGGTCTGCCGCACGTCATCATCCGCTTCTTCACCGTTCCAAAGGTGGCGGATGCCCGTTCGTCGGCTGGTTGGGCGCTGGTGTTCATCGCGCTTCTCTACACGGTCGCTCCGGCCGTTGGGGCCATGGCGCGTTTGAACCTGACCACCACCTTCTGGCCCGGCGCTGTGACCGGTTCGGCCCTGTCGGCCCCGGCCGTTTCGCTGGCCGACATCGACAGCAAGCCGGAACTGAGCTGGATCAACACCTGGAAAGGCACCGGTCTTCTGCAATATGAAGACAAGAACGGTGACGGCATGATCCAGTACTTCAGCGAACCCAAGGCCGTGGCTGCTGCCAACAAAGCTCTGGGCGAAGCGAAGAAGGCGCTGGCCGATTCGACCGAGACCGACAAGTCGGCCTTGGAAGCTGCCGTGGCTGATGCGACCGCTGCGCGTGATGCGGCGCTGGCCGAAGCCAAGCTTGGCGACAAGACCCTGGCTGAGCTGGGCCTTGTTGGCAACGAACTGATCAAGGTTGACAACGACATCATGGTTCTTGCGAACCCTGAAATCGCTGCTCTGCCCGGTTGGGTTATCGCACTTGTTGCTGCCGGTGGTCTTGCCGCCGCGCTGTCAACCGCTGCGGGCCTTCTGTTGGCAATCTCGTCGGCTGTTTCGCACGACCTGATCAAAGGTTCGATCAATCCGAACATCTCGGAAAAGGGCGAACTGATGGCTGCCCGTGTGTCGATGGCTGTTGCCATCGGTGTGGCGACCTGGCTTGGTCTGAACCCGCCCGGCTTTGCCGCGCAGGTGGTGGCGCTGGCCTTCGGTCTGGCGGCTGCGACGATCTTCCCCGCACTGATGATGGGGATCTTCTCGAAGCGTGTGAACAAGGAAGGTGCAATTCTCGGCATGATCGCGGGTCTCGTGTTCACCGCCGTTTATATCTTCCTCTACCTCGGCTGGTTCTTCGTGCCGGGCACCGCGACCTATGCCAACACCCCCGACAACTACTTCTTCGGCATCTCGCCCTTGTCGATCGGGACCGTTGGTGCTGTGGTGAACTTTGTCGTGGCCTATGTGGTTTCGATGGCAACCAAGGCTCCGCCGGCTGACGTGGTGGAACTGGTCGAGTCGATCCGCGTGCCGAAAGGCGCTGGTGCGGCACAGTCGCACTGAGACATCTCGCGCCTCCGGGGCTTTCCCCGGGGGCGCACCCCTTGAAGGACCAGTTTGATGCCCCATGATCCTGCCTCTACCATTGGATTTCTGGAAACGGTCCACCCCTATGACAGTCTGCCGCAGGACGAGTTGGCGCGGGTCGCCACTTCCTTCCGCCGCAGAACCATTGCCGCCGATCAGGTGATCTACACCGCAGGCGCGGCGATGGAGGGGCTTTTTCTTATCATGCAGGGCGGGGTCGAGGTGCTTGACCCTTCGGGGGCCTTGGTGTCGCTTTTGGGGCCGCGCAACAGCCTTGGCGAACGTGGGTTGATGCGCGATGGCATTGCCGTCACCACCGCGCGCGCCACCGAAGACAGCGTGGTGCTGATGCTGCCGGGGGCCGAGTTCCGCCGTCTGGTTGCCAGCTATCCGGCCTTTGAACGGTTTTTCCACCGTGGCCGCAGCCAGGAAAGCCGCGAGGCCGATATTTCCACCCGCAAGGTGGGCGATCTGATCGCCCGCGCGCCTGTGTCGGTGCCGCCCGAAACCCCCATCCGCGAAGCGGCGCGTGTCATGCGCGATGCCCATATCTCTTGCGTGGCGGTGGCGGTTGATGGCGCCTTGCAAGGCATTGTCACGGCGCGGGATTTCACCAACAAAGTGCTGGCCGAAGGCATCGATCCGGCAACCCCGGTCAGCGCCGTGATGGCGCGCGATCTGATGGTGCTGTCGCCCGACAGTCTGGGATCTGACATCCTGCACACCATGCTGGAACATCGCATCGGCCATTTGCCGGTGGTGGATGATGGCAAGCTTGTGGGCATGATCACTCAGACCGATCTGACGCGGTTTCAGGCGGTTTCTTCGGCGCTTTTGGTGCGCGATGCCGCCACCGCGCAATCGGTCGAGGAACTGGCCGCTGCCACCGACCGTATCCCGCGGCTGTTGGTGCAGCTTGTCGGTGGCAATCAGGCGCATGAGGTGGTGACGCGGCTTATCACCGATGTGGCCGATACCGTGACGCGCCGGCTTTTGACCATGGCCGAGGCGCAGCTTGGCCCGGCCCCGGTGCCTTATCTTTGGGCCGCCTGCGGCAGTCAGGGGCGGCAGGAACAGACCGGCGTTTCCGATCAGGACAATTGCCTTATCATCGACGACGCCGCAACTGATGCCGATATGGCCTATTTCGCGGAACTGGCGCGCATCGTGTCTGATGGGCTGAACGCTTGCGGCTATGTCTATTGCCCCGGCGACATGATGGCCACGAACCCGCAATGGTGCCAGCGCCAATCGGTCTGGCGCGGCTATTTCCACAAATGGGTGCATACCCCGGACCCGATGGCGCAAATGTTGGCCAGCGTGATGTTCGATCTGCGCCCGATTGGCGGCAAGGCCAGCCTGTTTACCGATCTACAGGCCGAGACGCTGGATCTGGCGGCCAAGAACTCGATCTTTGTGGCGCATATGGTCAGCAACAGCCTGAAACATACGCCGCCTCTGGGCTTGCTTCGCGGTTTTGCCACCATCCGTTCGGGCGAACACAAGAACACCATCGACATGAAGATGAATGGCGTGGTGCCGGTGGTTGATCTGGGGCGGGTTTATGCGCTGATTGGTTCGCTGCCGGCGGTGAATACGCGGGCGCGGCTGGAAGCGGCGGGCGAGGCGGGGATCATTTCGCCATCGGGCGCGCGCGATTTGCTGGAAGCCTATGACCTGATCGCGGAAACCCGGCTGGAACACCAGTTGCGCCGTGTGAAGGCGGGCCACAAGCCCGACAATTTCATTGCGCCCTCCGATCTGTCGGATTTCGAACGCAGCCACCTGCGCGACGCTTTCGTCGTTGTGCGCACCATGCAATCCGCCGTGGGACAGGCCCGCGGCGCCCGGAGTTGAAGGAAAACTCATGGCCTTTGAACTGATCGGTGCCTTGATCGCGGCGGCGGCGCTGGGGCTTTTGCTTTGGGCGCTGCGGCGGGTGTTCAAGAACCTGCCGAAATGGTCGGTGCCGGCGGCGGCGGCGGTGGGGCTGATCGGCACCACGGTCTGGCTGGAATATGACTGGTTTACCCGTGTCAGCGCCGAATTGCCCGCGGGCTTTGTGGTGGTTAATGCAGAAGCCACCAGCAACCCGCTGCGGCCATGGACCTTTATCGCGCCCATCACCACCAGCTTTACCGCGCTTGATCGCAGCAAATTGGCGCATCACCCCAGCTTGCCCAATCTGGTGACGGCGCCGGTTTTCGGCTTTGCCCGCTGGAAGAATCCGCAAAGCGGCCTGATGGTTTTCGATTGCGCCGCAAACCGGCGCGCACCTGTGGTCGAAGGCATGGAAATTGACGCGGCCGGAACCCTGACCGGGACAGACTGGGTGGTTCTGGACGCCATGGATGAGTTGCAAGAGGCTGCCTGCCGGGAGGGGTGAGATGGCCGATACCAAACGCAAACACCGCGTTCTTGTGGTCGAAGACGAGGACAATATCGCGCTGGCGCTGAATTTTCTGATGACGCGCGAAGGCTATGAACATGACCGCGTGGCCGATGGCGCCGAAGCCCTGCCGCGCATCCGTGCCATGCATCCCGATCTGGTGCTTTTGGATGTGATGCTGCCGGGGGCTTCGGGCTATGAAATTTGTCAGGGCGTGCGGCTGGACCCCGCACTTGCCGACGTGAAAATCCTGATGATGACGGCGCGCGGATCGGCCATTGAAAAGCGCAAAGGGCTGGCGATCGGGGCCGATGGGTTCATCACCAAACCGTTCGAATTGAAAGAGTTGCGCGAAGAGGTGCGCCGGCTTTTGGGCGCGGGGGGCTGAAATGCTGGCCCGCCTTTCCCTGCGCATCCGGGTTTTCCTGTTTTTTGCCGCGCTTGGCCTTGGCGCGCTGGTGGCGCTGGGGGTGGGCTTGTCGCTGGGCTATCGGCGGCTTTTGCAACCCGCGGCGCTGGATGCCTTTGTGCAGGGCGGCGTGGTGGCGGGCTTTGTCATTCTGGGGCTGGTGGCCTGGGTCTGGTTTTTGTTCGATGCCAATGTTGCCAAGCCGATCGACATTTTGTCCGGCGCGCTTCGGGCGCGGGCGCATTCGGATGTGACCTCGGAAATGGATGTGGCGATTGCGCGCTATCTGGGCGATCTGGCCCCGGCGGCGACAGCGGCGGCGCAGCGCTTGGCCGAAACCCGTTCGGCGCTGGCCGAAAGCGTGATGCGCGAAACCCAGCGGCTTTCCGAAGAAAAGGCCCGGCTCGAGGCGCTTTTGTCAGATGTGCCGGTGGGGGTGCTGCTGGTTTCAGGCGATCATACGCTGGCCTTTTACAACAGCCATGCGGTTGATCTGATGGCCGCGGGGGTGGCGCCGGGGCTGGACCGGCGGCTGTTTGACTATTTGCGCGAAGGGCCGGTCCGGCTGGCCCATGCCCGCCTTTTGGCCACCGGCGACGGCGATGCCGCGACCGATCTGCTTTGCACCACTACGGCAGGGGCGCGGGTGCTGGCCGCCCGTATGCGCCTGACGCCGGGCGGGCAGGGCGGCGCGCCCGGCTATGTGTTGACCCTGCGCGATGTCACGGCAGACCTGACCGCCCATGCCCGGCGCGAGGCGCTTTTGTCAGAAACCTTTGATCGTCTGCGCCGCCCCGCCGCCGCACTTTCCACCCTGATGGAGGTGATCCCGGCGGGCGAAGCCGGCCCCGGCCCGATGGACGCGGCCTTGCGTCAGGAGGTGGGCGCGCTGTCGCAGGCCGTGACCGAACTTGCGCGCCGCCATGACGAAGGCCGTCAGGATGGCTGGCCGCTGACCCAAACCCGCGCCTCGGATTTGGCCGATGGTCTGAAGGCCCGGCTGGAGGGGGAGGGCATGACCCTTGCCACCCAGCCCGCCGAAATTTTGCTGCGCGTCAATGGTTTTGAAATCATTACGCTTTTGGCTGCGATTGCAACGCATCTTTGCCGCGATGCTGCCGCTGCCGATCTGTCGGTTCGCATCGACGAAGAAGATACCGGCGCGATGATCCGGCTGTGCTGGCAGGGCGCGCCCTTGTCGATTGCCGATCTGGAACGCTGGCTGGAAGAGCCGCTGGACAAATCTGCGCCGGAAATTCCCGGCCGCTCGGTTCTGGCCAGCCATGCCACCGAAATCTGGCCCGAACCTGTCGCGGGGGGGCGGCAATCGCTTTGCCTGCCGATCCGTCAGGCCCGGCGCGTTACCGCCCGGCCAAAGCCGGTGGTGCGCACCGTGGTTTATGATTTTGATCTGCTGAGCCGCGCGCGCAGCGATAAAGTGGCCGATAGCCCGCTGGACGCGCTGACCTATGTGGTCTTTGACACCGAAACCACCGGTCTTTTGCCACAACAGGGCGATGAGATCGTGCAGATCGCCGCCGTGCGCATCGTCAATGGCCGCCGCGTGGAAGGCGAGGTTTTTGACACGCTGGTCAACCCGCGCCGGTCGATTCCGCTCTCGTCAACCGAGGTGCATGGCATCACCGAGGCCATGGTGGCCGACGCCCCCGAAGTGGACGACGTGCTGCGCCGGTTCCACAAATTTGCCGAAGGCGCGGTGCTGATCGCCCATAACGCGCCTTTCGACATGCAATTCCTGCGTCGGCGCGAGGCCGAGTTGGGGCTGGCCTTCAACCATCCGGTGCTGGACACGGTCCTGTTGTCGGCGGTGGTCTATGGCCAGCACGAGGTTCACAGCCTTGATGCGCTGACCCACCGTCTGGGCATCACCATTCCCGAAGCTGACCGCCACACCGCCATTGGCGACACGGTTGCCACGGCAGATGCGTTTCTTAAACTCATGCCCATGCTGCAAGGCCGTGGCCATTCCACCTTTGCCGAGGTATTGACCGAAGTTCGCAAACATGGGCGATTGCTCAAAGATATAAATGCCTAACAAAATGGGCTAAGCAGCCGTTATAAAACCGGCCAAAGCGCGATAAAAACAAGGGACAACGACACATGCATCTGCTTGATCTGACAACGAATTGGGCGGGGATACTCGCCCTCGCCATCTTTGTGGTTGCCTATGTTGCGGTGATTTTTGAAGAAAACCTGCACATGCGGAAATCAAAGCCGGTTCTGATGGCTGCGGGTCTGATCTGGGCGCTGATCGGGGTGGCCTATGCGCTGGCCGGGCTAAGCGACGTCGCCCATGAACATGCGCTGGATGTCATTCAGGAATATGGCGAGTTGTTCCTGTTCCTGTTGGTCGCCATCACCTATGTCAACACGCTGGAAGAACGCCGCGCCTTTGACGTCTTGCGCGCCAAGCTGATCGGTCTGGGCCTTGGCTACCGGCAACTTTTCGTGCTGACCGGGGTCTTGTCATTCTTCCTGTCGGGGGTTTTGGATAATCTGACCACGGCACTGGTGATGGGGGCGGTTGCTGTGGCGCTGGGCCGGGAAAGCCCGCGCTTTGTGGTGCTGGCCTGTATTTCCATCGTGGTCGCGGCCAATGCGGGCGGCGCCTTTACCCCCTTTGGCGACATCACCACGCTGATGGTCTGGCAAAAGGGCAAGATCGAGTTTTTTGAATTTTTCGTGCTGTTCTTGCCTTCGGTTGTCAACTGGCTGGTGCCGGCTGCCATCATGTTCTTTGCCGTGCCCAATACCAAACCGACCGCGCATAGCGAAAAGGTTGTCGGCAAGCCGGGGATGATGGGCGTCGTCCTTTTGTTCGTGCTGACCATTGCCACGGCGGTCAGCTTCAAGAACTTCCTGCATCTGCCGCCGGCGATGGGCATGATGCTGGGCTTGGGCTATCTGCAACTTTATTCCTATTACCTGTCGCAGACCGGCAAGCGGAAGTCTGATGAAGATATGGTTCTGGACAGCTTCCATCAGGTTCAGCGTGTGGAGTGGGACACGCTTTTGTTCTTCTTCGGCATCATCTTTGCGGTTGGTGGTTTGGGGGTGCTGGGCTATCTCGCGCTGGCCTCAGAGCTGCTTTATGTCGATCTGGGGCCAACCTGGGCCAATACGATCATCGGTGCCCTGTCGGCCGTGGTTGATAACATCCCGCTGATGTTCGCCGTGCTGACGATGGACCCCGAGATGAGCCACGGCCAATGGCTGCTCATCACGCTGACCTGCGGCGTTGGTGGCTCCATGCTGTCCATTGGCTCGGCCGCCGGGGTAGCGCTGATGGGGCAGGCGCGCGGGTTTTACACCTTTGCCGCCCACCTGCGCTGGACCTGGGCAATTGCCTTGGGCTATGCGGCGTCAATCCTGACCCATCTTTGGCTGAACGCCGCACATTTCTAAGGCGGGGTGCGGGCAGCCCGGTAAATGAGTTGCCCGTTTACGCGAAGGGATCGGCCGGATAGCCGACACCGCTGAGATAAAGCCCATCGGGCGGACAGACCGGGCCACAGGCGGCCCGGTCTTTTGCGTTCAGCGCGGCCTTTACATCATCAGGCAGCCAAGACCCCGCGCCCACCCGCTCCAACGTGCCAACGATAGAGCGCACCTGATTGTGCAAAAAGCTGCGCGCCCTGAGGTGAAAGCGAATTTCCCGCCCGCCGGGATAGGGGCATTCAGAGATTGTGATCTCATCCAGCGTTTTCACCGGGCTTTTCGCCTGACACAGGGTTGAACGAAAGGTGGTGAAATCATGCAGGCCCAATAGATGCGCGGCACCTTCCCGCATGGCCTCAATGTCCAGCGGGTTTTGCACCCGCCATGCCAATTGCCGGTCATGGGTCAGCGGCGCGCGGCGCTGGATCAGCCGAAAGACATAGCGCCGCTCAAGTGCGGAAAAACGGGCGTGGAAATCATCTCCCACCCGCGCGGCGGCCAGAATGGCCACGGGCGCGGGGCGCAGATGGTGGTTCAGCGCCTCCATCAGGCGAAAGGGCTGCCAGTCGCGCGTCAGGTCAAAGGTGGCAACCTGCGCCGTGGCATGAACGCCCGCATCCGTGCGCCCGGCTGCCGCAATGGTGTGGGGGCCGGGCTCCAGCCGCGCCAGCGCAGCCTCAATCGCGCCTTGCACCGATGCCAAACCCTGCGCCTGCCTTTGCCAGCCGGCAAAGGGCGCACCGTGGTATTCGATCTTCAGTGCAAAACGGGCCATGGCGCGGCATAGCCCGGCAAAGGCCCGGCCGTAAAGCCCGGATAAAGCGGCATCAGCCGCGCTTGGCCGCGAAAAAGCCCTTCAGCAGGGCTTCGGCCTCGGCCCCGGCGATGCCGTCATAAATTTCGGGCACATGGTGGCATTGCGGGTGAGAAAACACCCGCGCCCCCACCGCAACCCCACCTGATTTCGGATCCGCCGCGCCATAATAAAGCCGCGCCACCCGTGCGGCGGCGATGGCGGCCGCGCACATCGGGCATGGCTCCAGCGTGACGTAAAGATCGGCGTCCGGCAGGCGCTCTGATCCGGCTTGCCGGCAGGCCGCGCGCAGCACCAGCACCTCGGCATGGGCCGTGGGGTCTGACAATTCGCGGGTGCGGTTGCCATCGCGTGCCACCACTTTGCCAGCGCGCACAAGGCAAGCCCCGACCGGCACTTCGCCCCGCGCGCCTGCCGCCCGCGCTTCTTCCAGCGCGATTTCCATAAAGGATCGAAAGCTGCGTTGCTCTTTCATCTTGGCTCAAATACCCTCGGGGGTCCGGGGGTAGAATACCCCCGGGGCTGGCCACCCCGCGCCAAGGATGACGATTATGGCCGGAAAAGAAAAGCCCAGCACCCCAGCAACCCCCGCTGAAACCGCCCATCCGGGCGACCGCATCGCCAAGGTTCTGTCACGCCGTGGTGTCGCCTCGCGGCGCGAGGCCGAACGCCTGATCGCGGCGGGCGAGGTTTCCGTGAATGGCAAGATCATCACCTCTGCCGCGCTGAATGTGACGGATGCCGATCAGATCACCGTGTCCGGCAAACCGCTGCCCGTTTTGGAACCGGCGCGGCTTTGGCTTTATTATAAACCCGATGGGCTGGTAACTTCGGCATCTGATGAAAAGGGCCGCGATACGGTCTTTGACCATCTGCCAGAAGAATTGCCGCGGGTTATGTCGGTGGGGCGGCTGGACCTGAACTCTGAAGGTCTTTTGCTGTTGACCAATGACGGCGAACTGAAGCGCCGGCTAGAACTGCCCTCGACCGGTTGGCTGCGCAAATACCGGGTGCGGGTGAACGGCAATCCGACGGACCCGGATCTGGAGCCGCTGCGCAAAGGCATCACCATCGAGGACGAGAAATTCCAGCCGATGAGTGTGGTGCTTGACCGCCATCAGGGGGCCAATGCCTGGCTGACCGTTGGCCTGCGCGAAGGCAAGAACCGCGAAATCCGCCGCGCCATGGCGGCCATTGGCCTTACGGTGAACCGGCTGATCCGCGTCAGCTATGGCCCCTTCCGTCTGGGAGAGTTGAAGCCGGGCGAGGTGGAAGAAGTGCGCGCCAAGGTCTTGCGCGACCAGCTTGGCGAAGGCGGTGGGCAGGATGCCCCCGATCCGGCCGCGCGCAAACCCCGTGGCCCGGCCAAAACCGCCACCACCCGAAGCGCCACAACGCGCAGCGTCACGACCCGAAGTGCCTCTGCACGCACGGGCGGCGGCGCGCCATCTGGGCGCGGCGATGGGGTCAGGGCGCTTGCCAGGGCCTGGGATGACGCGACCACAGCCAAACCCGCGCGGCGCGCCCAGCCCGATCGCCCCCGTTCTGATACGGGGGCGTCGGATGGTCCGCGCTCTGCCGCGTCGCGGCCCGCCCGGCAAGGCGAAGATGCCGGCGCGCGTCCCCGGTCCGCCAAGCCCGCCTTTGGGCAAAAAGCTGGCCCGCAGGGCAAGTCTTCCGCCGCCCGCCCGGATCAAAGGCCACGGCCCTCGGCCCCCGCAGACCGCCCGCGCGGCGGTGGCAAACCTCCGCGCGGCCCGCGCAAGGATTGAGCCTTGCCTTCGCGGCCCTTTGCGGCCCGCAGCGGCATGGGAATAAACCCGGCAAATTCCCGCTGGCGCCACTGGCACCACGGCCCCCCTTTGCCTATAGTTTGGCCAATGCTGCGGTTTTTGCGGCGCTGTCTGGTCCTTGTTGCGGGCCATGGGCTTTGGTGGGGTGACGAGGATATGACGCAGGCCGGGCATCGAAGGCTGTTCTTCTGGCTGCTTTTTGCGCTGGTGCTTTTCGTTGGTTTGGGCTGGGGGATGTGATGGCCCAAAGATTTGGCGGAAAATTCAGCCCCGATACGCAACAGGCCACACCCGCCGGCCCCGAAATGCAGGCCGTTGCGGCGCCCCCCCCAAGCCGTGATTTCAAACGCGCCCGGCTTTTGGCCTTTGCCAGCCTTGCGCTGATCGTGCCGGGTTTTGGCGGCGATGCGCCCCGGCTGGTGCTGTCGCTGGCGGCAGGGGGCGTGCTTTTGGCGGGCGCGTGGCTTAGCCGGGAAGGTATTCGCGCGTCCGAGGCCTATGACGCACGCAAGATTGCCCGCCGCCCGGCCTTTCCACGCAAGATTGCCGGGGGTGTGCTGGTGGGGCTTGCGCTGGCACTGGCAACGCTGGCGCGGCAACAGCCCGTGCTTCATGCCGTGCTTTTTGCCGTTGCCGGCTGGGCGCTGCATCTTCTGGCCTTTGGCCCTGACCCGCTGCGCGACAAGGGGGCCGAAGGGGTTGATGCCTTTCAGACTGACCGTGTCGCCCGCGCCGTGACCGAAGCTGAAACCCATCTTGCCGCAATGAAGGATGCCATTTTGCGCGCCGGCGATCGTGGGCTGGAAGCCCGTGTCGCGGCGTTTTCCCAAACTGCGCGCCAGCTTTTCCGCACGGTGGAAAGCGATCCCGGCGATCTGACGGCCGCGCGCAAGTTTCTGTCGGTCTATCTGATGGGCGCGCGTGATGCGACCATCAAGTTTGCCGATGTCTATGCCCAAAACCGCGACCCAAAGGCGCGCCTGGCCTATGAAAGCCTGTTGGCCGATCTGGAAACCACCTTTGCCGGGCGCACCACGGCGCTTTTGGCCGATAGCCACAGCGACCTAGACGTTGAAATTTCGGTTCTGCGGGACCGGCTGAAGTTTGAAACCTGATCCTTGTCGAGTGTGAGAGTGCCATGACCCAATCCATCCAATCTGCCGCCGCCACCGCCCTTGCCGAGGTCGAAAAAGTGACGGCCGTGATCCTGCCCGAAGTCGGCGCGGCCATTGTGCCTTTGCACGATGCCAGCCCCGACCAAGCCGCCGCAATCAAGGCGCGCATGGGCGAAATCGACATGGGCAATACCCAGTCGATCATCTCATTCGGCGCGGGCGCGCAGGCCGAACTTCAGGCCATCAGTCAGGAAATGCTGTCAGGGGTGAAGAACAAGGATGTCGGCCCGGCGGGTGACAGCCTGCGCGACATCGTGACCACCCTGCGCGGATTTTCCGTATCAGAGCTGGATGTGCGCCGTCAGCAAAGCTGGTGGGAGCGCCTGCTGGGCCGTGCCGCGCCCTTTGCCAAGTTTCTGGCGCGATTTGAACAGGTGCAGGGCCAGATCGACAAGATCACAGGCACCCTTCTGAACCACGAACATACCCTGCTGAAAGATGTCAAATCGCTTGATATTCTTTATGAAAAGACCCTGACCTTTTACGATGAGCTGGCGCTTTACATCGCCGCCGGCGAAGCAAAACTGGCCGAGGTTGATGCCCGTGACATCCCCGCCAAAGAGGCCGCCGTTGCCGCCGCGCCCGAGGCTGATCAGGTGAAACTGGCGCAGGAATTGCGCGATATGCGTTCGGCGCGCGACGATCTGGAACGCCGCGTGCATGATCTGAAGCTGACGCGGCAAGTAACCATGCAATCCCTGCCCTCGATCCGGTTGGTGCAGGAAAACGATAAAAGCCTGATCACCAAGATCAACTCGACCCTCGTCAACACCGTGCCGCTGTGGGAAACCCAACTGGCGCAGGCGGTGACCATCCAGCGTTCGCGCGAGGCTGCTGAAGCCATTCGTGGCGCCAATGATCTGACGAACGAACTCTTGACCTCAAACGCCGAAAATCTGCGCGAAACCAACCGGGTGGTGCGCACCGAAATGGAACGTGGGGTTTTCGATATTGAGGCGGTGAAAAAGGCCAATGCCGCGCTTATCTCTACGATTGAAGAAAGCCTTACGATCGCGGATGAAGGTAAGGCGCGTCGTGCTGCGGCCGAAGCTGAACTGGTGAAGATGGAACATGAGCTGCGCGATACCCTTTCGGCGGCAAAAGCAAAGGCCAGGGAGGCCGTCTGAAACCATGGGGCAGGGCCGGGGGGGCAATGTGGTCAGGTGGTGCGGGGCGGTTGCCCTGATGGCCGGGCTTTTGTCCGGCTGCACCGATCCGATGCGGGCTTCGGCCCCGCCCTCGCCCTTCGTGGCCCCTGCGATCGGCCCCGGCATCGCTGCGCCGCCCGCCACGACCAGCCCCGCCAGCGCCGCGGCCCATGCCTATTACAGTCAGGTGCAGCAGGCGTTGTTGTCTCAGGGGTTGATGCGCACCGATGGCGGGGGCGCCGATACCCAGTTCACCGACAGGATGCTGGCCGATACTTTTGTGCAGATTGCGTTGCACGACGAATATGTGCCGGGCAGTGGCGGTGCCAAATCCAGCGGACAGGCCAATGTCTTGCGCCGCTGGGCCGCGCCGGTGCGGGTGGGGCTGCGGTTCGGGGCTTCGGTTTCGGGTGAGATGCGCGTCACCGACAGTGCCCGCATCGGATCATACCTTGCCCGGCTGGCGCGGGTGACGGGGCATAGTATCCGGCTGGATGATGGCAACCCGAACTTCTTTCTTTACATCGTTTCCGAAGATGAGCGCCGCGCGCTGGGGCCTGTGATGCAGGCTGCCATGCCGGGTTTGGGGGCGGCGGATGCCTTGGGTATGACCCAGATGTCGAGATCGACCTATTGCGCGGTCTTGGCGCAATCGCGTGGTAAGACCGGGGTTTATACCCGCGCCTTTGCCGTGGTGCGGGCCGAACACCCTGATCTGTTGCGACTTTCCTGTATTCATGAAGAAATGGCGCAGGGGCTAGGTCTGCCCAATGACAGCCCGCGGGCGCGGCCCTCGATCTTTAACGATGACGAGGAGTTCGCGCTGCTGACCGGTATGGATGAGGCGATGCTGCGGATGCTTTACGATCCCGCGCTGCGCCCCGGCATGACCGAGACCGAGGCCCGCCCGATCATCAATGAACTTGCCGCCCGTATCGTCGGCGGTGGAACCTGACTTGCGTGTATTGCGAAGGAGTTTGCCATGGTTTTCGATTTTCTGAAGGGTGAATTCGTTGATGTCATCTCGTGGCTGGATGACACGCGGGACACGATGGTTTGGCGGTTTGAACGGCGCGGGCAGGCGATCAAATACGGGGCCAAGCTGACGGTGCGCGAAGGGCAGGCGGCGGTTTTCGTGCATGAAGGCCAGTTGGCCGATGTTTTTGCTCCCGGCCTTTATATGTTGGAAACCAACAACATGCCGGTGATGACCACGCTTCAGCATTGGGATCACGGCTTTGACAGCCCCTTCAAATCTGAGATCTATTTCATCAACACCACGCGGTTCAACGATCAGAAATGGGGCACCAAGAACCCGATCATGGCGCGCGACCCTGAATTCGGCCCGGTGCGGCTGCGCGCCTTTGGCACCTATTCCATGCGGGTTTCCGATCCGGGCAAGTTTCTGACCGAGATCGTCGGCACCGATGGTGAATTTACCGCCGATGAAATCAGCTTTCAGATCCGCAATGTGATCTTGCAAGAGGTCAGTCAGGTCTTGGCGAAATCGGGCATTCCGGTTTTGGATATGGCGGGCAATACCGCCGATCTGGGCCGCATCGTGGTGCAGGCCATTGCGCCGAAGATTGCCGATTATGGCCTGACGATCCCGGAATTTTACATCGAAAACATCAGTCTGCCCGAAGAAGTGGAAAAGGTGCTGGACAAGCGCACTTCGATGGGCATCGCGGGGGATCTGAACCGCTATATGCAGTTCAATGCTGCCGAAGGCATGGCGAACCCGGCTTCGGGCGCAGGGGCGATGATGGGGGCGGGCATGGCGGCAGGAATGGGCGCGGCCATGGCGCAGAATGTCGGGCCGTGGGGCGCGGCACCGGCACCGGCGGCTTCGGCCCCGCCGCCGCCCCCTCCGCCGCCGGCAGCAAAGCTTTGGCATCTGGCGGTGAATGGTGAAACCAAGGGGCCGTTTTCAGAAAGCGATCTGGCGGCCATGCTGGCCTCGGGCGGGCTGACGCGGGCCAGCCATGTCTGGACGGCCGGACAAGACGGCTGGAAAGCCGCCGGCGACACCGAATTGCAACGCCTGTTTGCACAAATGCCGCCGCCGCCCCCGCCAGCGGGCTGAACATGACCGTTGCCGAGGCCCATCGTTACCCCTGCGAAGAATGTGGGGCCGATCTGCGCTTTGCCCCAGGGCAGACGCTGCTGATTTGTGACCATTGTGGCCATGAACAGGCCATTGCTGCCCCTGCCCCCCGCCGTAAGACCCGTGCGTTAGGGGAAATTCCGCTGGCGCGTGGTTTGTCAGACGACCTGTCTATGGATGGGGTCGAGGAACTGCGCGCCACCCCCTGCCCGAATTGCGGCGCGGTGGTCGAGTTTCAGGGCGCCGCCCATTCCCGCGAATGCCCCTATTGCGCGACGCCGGTGGTGGTGGATACCGGCACGCACCGCCAGATCAAACCGCAGGCCCTGGTGCCCTTTGCGCTGAACGAAGCGCAGGCCCGCGATGCGCTGACGGGCTGGCTCGGCAGTCTTTGGTTCGCGCCGAACGGGCTGTTGGCCTATACCCGCAAGGGCCGGGCCATGGCGGGCATCTATGTGCCGTTCTGGACCTTTGATGCCGCCAGCGCCAGCCAATATACCGGCCAGCGCGGCGATGCCTATTACGAAACCCGGACCGTGACGGTGAACGTGAATGGCCGGGCGGAACAACGGCAGGAGCAGGTGCGCAAAATCCGCTGGCACTCTGTCGCGGGCCGTGTGGCGCGCGATTTTGATGACATGCTGGTCATGGCCTCAACCAGCCTGCCCGAGCGGCTGGGCAATGATCTGACGCCTTGGGATCTGTCGCGGCTGGAACCTTATGCGCCTGATTACCTCGCCGGGTTCCATGCCGAAGGCTATACGATCGCCCTGGCAGATGGCCACGGCCAAGCCCGCGCCCGGATGGAACATGTGATCGAAGCCGATGTGCGGCGCGATATTGGCGGCGATGAGCAGCGGATCAACCAGATCAACACGCGCTTTTCGGATGAGACGTTCAAGCATGTTTTGCTGCCGGTCTGGACCGCGGCTTATAAATATTCGGGCAAAAGCTATCGCTTTTTGATCAATGGTCAGACGGGCGAGGTGCAAGGCGAGCGGCCCTATAGCTGGTGGAAGATTGGCTTTGCCATTCTGGCACTGGCGGTGGTTGTTGGCGTGGCGGTGGCGCTTTCTGATCCAGAGGCGCTTGGCCTTTCCTCAACTGCCTTGCCGGATTGGCTGAACTGACCGCGCCGCGCGCCAATGGTTGACAACGCCGCCCCCCCGCGCGATAGCGCGCGCATCCCAGCCGGAGGCCAAGATGCGCGTTTTAGACCACGCCCGCATTCCCGAATTGCCGAACCCCTATTTCGGGAAGGTGCGCGATTGCTATGACCTGCCCGCCACCGCGACCGAACCGGCCCGCCGCATCCTGATTTCATCTGACAGGATTTCGGCCTTTGACCGTATTCTGGCCGCCATTCCGTTCAAAGGGCAGGTGCTGACGCAGCTTGCCCGCTGGTGGTTTGATCGCACTGCCGACATTTGCCCGAACCATGTGCTGGCCTATCCTGACCCGAATGTGGTGATCGGCAAGCGGGTGGAAATTCTGCCGGTCGAAGTGGTGGTGCGTGGCTATCTTGCCGGAACCACGTCAACCTCGATCCTGACGCAATACAAGGCCGGGGTGCGCCAGATGTATGGCCACAGCCTGCCCGATGGGATGCGCGACAATCAGGCCCTGCCGGCCGCGATCATTACGCCTACGTCAAAGGCGTTTGACGGCGGCCATGATGAACCGCTGACCGAAGCCGAGATCGTGTCGCAGGGGCTATTGAGCCAAGCGCAATGGGATGAGGTTTCCGCCCGTGCGCTGGCCCTGTTTGCCCGTGGGCAAAAGATGGCGGCCGAGCGCGGGTTGATCCTGGTTGATACCAAATATGAATTTGGCACCGATGTGGATGGCAATATCCTGATTGCCGATGAAATCCATACGCCCGACAGCAGCCGTTACTGGATTGCCTCGGGATATGAGGCGGCTTTTGCCGCCGGCAGCCGCCCGCCGTCTTTTGACAAGGATGTGATCCGGTCCTGGGTGGGGGCGCGTTGCGATCCTTATAAGGATGCCATCCCGGAAATCCCGGCCGAGATGATCGAACAGACCTCGCGCGTTTATATCGACGCTTATGAGGCGATCACAGGCGAGCGTTTCGTGCCGGATCTGACGGGCGACACGCCTTTGGCGCGGGTGCGGGCCAATCTTGCCGCCTATTTCTAGGGATATGTTTGCGCTAACATCGCTGAACCGCTAGTCTCCGCCGAACCCTGAAGGATGCTGGAATGATTCTGTCCTGTGGCGAAGCCCTGATCGACATGCTGCCGCGCACCGCCACCACCGGCGAGGCGGCCTTTGCCCCCTATGCAGGCGGCGCGGTGTTCAACACCGCCATCGCGCTGGGCCGTCTGGGCGCGCCTTCGGCGTTTTTCTCGGGCATCTCGACGGATATGTTGGGCGAAATTCTGGCTGATACGCTGGTGGCCTCGAAGGTGGACACCCGCTACTTGGCCCGGTCTGCCCGGCCGACCACGGTGGCCTTTGTCAAGCTGGTTGATGGGCAGGCGAGCTATGCCTTTTACGATGAAAACACCGCCGGGCTGATGCTGTCAGAGGCTGATCTGCCCAGCCTGCCCGCCGATGTGGACACGCTGTTTTTCGGCGGCATTTCTTTGGTGAACGACCCGGCCGCCAGCACCTATGCCGCACTTCAGGCCCGCGAATCTGCGACCCGCGTCACGATGATTGATCCAAACATCCGCCCCGGTTTCATCGCCGGGAAAGAGGGGCCGTATCGCGCCCGGATCGAAAGCATGATCGCGCGGGCCGATATTGTGAAGCTGTCGGACGAAGATTTGCACTGGCTGATGGGCGCGGGCGATGTTGCGGTGCTGGCGCGCCAGATCATTGCCACGGGGCCGAAGCTGGTGTTCATCACCGAAGGGGCGGCGGGTGCGCGCGCCATTACGGCCAGCCAAAACCGCTTTGTCGCCGCGCAAAAGGTTGCCGTGGCCGATACGGTTGGCGCGGGCGATACGTTCAACGCAGGTGCCCTTTGCGCGCTGCACGAAGCCGGCGCGCTGACCAAGGCGCGCATTGCGGCCCTGTCAGATGATGAACTGGATGCGGCCCTGTCGCTTGGTGTGCGGGCGGCTGCGGTTACGGTCAGCCGGGCCGGGGCCAATCCGCCTTGGAGGGCCGAGTTGTGAGAGCCATTCTTCAGCGCGTTGACCGCGCCTCGGTCCGTGTTGACGGGCAGGTCGTGGGTGAAATTGGCAAGGGTCTGATGATTTTGGTCTGCGCCATGCAGGGCGATACCGAGACGCAGGCTGACAAGCTGGCGGCCAAAATCGCCAAGCTGCGCATCTTCAAGGATGATGCGGACAAGATGAACCTGTCGGTGAAAGACGTGGGCGGCGCGGCGCTGATTGTCAGCCAGTTCACCCTTGCCGCCGATCTGCGCGGCAATCGCCCCGGTTTCAGCTATGCCGCCAGCCCCGATGAGGGCAAGCGGCTTTATGACCATTTCACCACGCGCATCGCCGCCGAAGGCATCGCCACCGCCAATGGCATTTTCGGCGCCGATATGGATGTGGATTTGGTCAATCAGGGGCCGGTGACCATCTGGATGGACACCGACACGCTGTAACGCCGGTCTGCGGCGCGGCGGCTTTAACCGATCCGCTCCCATGCCGGGGGGAATTGGCCCAGAACGCCGGCAAGGGCCGCATCATCCACCGCGCCGGTCGTGGCAATCTGCGCCACAAGGCCACGCTTTTTGTCTTCGGCCACGCCCGCGACATGCGCCGGCAGCTTGGCCTGCGCCAAGGCCGCATCATAGACCCGCGTGATCGCCGCGCGGCGCAGATCGGGTTTGAACACCTTGCCCACGGCGGTTTTCGGCAATTCGGCCAGCACTTCGATATGCTTCGGCACAGCGGCCTTTTCGTGGATATGCTTATGGGCATAATCCATCAGGTCTTCGGCGGAAACTTCGGCGCCTTTGACCAGTTCAACATAGGCGCAGGGCAGTTCCCCCGCATGGGCATCAGGTTGGCCGATGGCACCGACGAAGGCCACCTTGTCATGGCCCATCATCGCTTCTTCGATGATGGCGGGGTCAATATTATGGCCGCCGCGGATGATCAGATCCTTGGCCCGGCCGGTGATGTAAAGATAGCCGTCGCTGTCCAACCGCCCCAGATCGCCGGTGCGCAGGTATTTGTCGCCGGCAAACAGGCCCCGGTTCTTGTCTGCTTCGGTATAGGTGTTGCCGGGAAAGACGCCGGGGTTGAAAACGCAGATTTCACCGATTTCATCCACCGCGCAATCGCGAAAGCCGCCCGCGCCATCGGTGGTCAGGATCTTCACATCGCAATGCGGGAAGGGCAGGCCGACAGAGCCGATTTTCTTGTTGCCGTCGGGCGGGTTGATCGACACCAGACAGGTGCATTCGGTCAGGCCGTAACCTTCGACGATTTGCACGCCGGTGGCTTTTTCAAAGCGGTTGAACAGTTCAATCGGCAAAGGCGCCGACCCCGAAAATGCCCCGCGCAGGGTGGAAACATCGGCATTCACCGGGCGCTGCATCAGGGCCGAAAGCGCGGTCGGCACCGTGACCATATAAGTCACCTTCCAATGCTCGACGAGTTTCCAGAAATTATCGAACACGCCTTCGCCGCGATAGCCCTGCGGCGTGGGGAAAATCACATGCGCGCCGCTTGCGATCATCGACATCAGGATCGGATAGGCGGCAAAGACGTGGAACAAGGGCAGGGGGCAGATCACATTGTCGGTGGGCCGAAACAGCAGCCGTTCCCCCAGCCAGCCGTTATAGATCATGCCCGAAGCTTTGTGCTGGGCAACCTTGGGCATTCCGGTGGTGCCGCCGGTGTGGAAATAGGCGGTCACGCGGTCAGCCGGGGTATCCTTGAAAGTCAGCCGGTCAGCCGGTTGTTTGCGGCATTCGGCGTTAAAGGATTTGACATTCGCCGTGTGGCTGATGGGGTTTTTCGGCCGGATCAGCGGCACGATGAAACGCTTGGCGCCGGAAAGATAGCGCAGCAGATCCACCTCAAGCACGGTTTTCACGCTGGGGGCGTGTTTCACCGCCTCGGCCACCTTTTGCGGCAGATCGGTTTTCGGAAAGGCCTTCACCGTCACCACAACCTTGGCCCCGGTTTCGCGCAGGATGGCTGAAATTTGTTCGGCCTCCAGCAACGGGTTGATCGGGTTGACAACACCGGCCACAGCGCCGGCCAAAAGCGTGACAGCGGTTTCAACCGCGTTGGGCATGATATAGGCGACGACATCCTTTTCCCCGATGCCAAGGCTGCGGAAAAGATTGGCGGCCTGCGTCACGCGGCCATGCAGATCATTCCATGTCAGGGTTTCCGATTTGGACCCCGGCGTTGACAAAAGCTGATAGGAAAGCGCGGGGCGCGCGCCGTGGTTTACCTTGGCGCGGGTCAAAAACTGATACATTGTGCGCGGCAGGTCGCGGTCTTCCCAAGGTGCCTCTGCCTCTATCGCCTTCAGATCCGCGCGGGATGCAAAAGTTCCCATGGTGTTATCCTCCCCTGATCCCGCATCTTTGACGGGTTATCGTTATCTGTCCAATGTGGGGGGGATTGCCGCTTTTGCCAAGGAAAACTACGGCTGCGATACGCAACGTCAGAAAAACGGCCCCGATACATCAGGCCCATGGTTCAGATTTCGATCGGCTCCAGCACCTGCGGTTCGATCACGCGCAGATCGGGCAGCGCATCGGCCAAGGGCTTGGCCGATTGTTCCAGCTTGGGGAAGGTGCGGTAGTGGCAGGGGATCACCACCTTGAAATCAAAGTATTTTCGCGCGGCAAAAGCGGCACGTTGCATATCCATGGTGTAATGCCCGCCCGCCGCCAGAATGCCAATATCGGGGCGGTGTAATTCCCCCATCCAACCCATATCGGCCATGATGTCGGTATCGCCCGAGACGTAAATCGTGTGCCCTTCGCCTGCGATCATGAAACCCACTTCGGCCCCGGCATAGCGCGGCCCATCCGGCGTGGCGACAGATGAGGAATGGCTGGCGCTGACCATGGTCACCTTGGCACCCGCCAGATCCACCGTGCCGCCCTTGTTGAAACCGATGGTCTCAATGCCATCACGTTCACCAAACCAGCTTGCCAGATCATAGATGCCCACCAAGGGAACGCCCAATTCGCGGCAAATGGCGCTGGCATCGCCGGAATGGTCGCCATGGCCATGGGTCAGCAGCACATGGCTGGCCCCGGCAATCGCCTCGGCCCGGCGCTGGGCGGGAAACATCGGATTGCCGGTCAGCCACGGATCAATCAACAAGACCGCCCCCGCGATTTCGATGCGAAAGCCCGAATGGCCCAGCCAGATGATGCGCATGACATTCCCCTTGGTGCGGTAATGGGGCCAGCATAGCGGCTGCGGGCGTCAGGAAAAGGGTTTGTCGGCCATGGCCATATCACCCCGGCCCCGGTTTCGCGTGCCGCAAGGCTTGCAGGCCGGGGGGCGGGGGGCTAAACGGGGCGAAACACTCCATGAGGTTTCCCATGTCGATTGACATTGATACCGCCCGCAAGGTTGCCAAACTGGCCCGTATCCGGGTGGAAGAAGCGGCCCTTCCCGGCCTTGCCCGTGAACTTTCGGGTATCCTTGGTTTCATGGAGCAATTGAACGAGGTGAATGTCGATGGGGTGGAGCCGATGACCTCGGTCACGCCGATGCGGCTGAAGCGGCGTGCCGATGTGGTGACGGATGGCAATATTCAGGCCCAAATCCTGAAAAACGCCCCCGATGCCCGCGAGGGCTTTTTCGCCGTCCCGAAGGTTGTGGAGTAAGCCGATGACCACCCCGAATAGCTGGACCATCACCGCCGCCCGTGAGGCGCTGCGCAAGGGCGAGATTTCCGCCGTTGATCTGACCATGTCTTGCCTGACGGCGATGGATGCGGGCGATGTGCTGAACGCCTTTGTGCATAAAACCCCCGAAATCGCGCTGGAACAGGCCCGCGCCGCCGATGCGCGGCTGAAGGCGGGCGATGCGCCGGCGATGTGCGGTATTCCCTTGGGCATCAAGGATTTGTTTTGCACCAAGGGCGTGCCGTCGCAGGCCGGGTCGAACATCCTGAAGGGTTTCAAGCCGGAATACGAATCCACCGTCACCTCCAAGCTGTTTGATGCGGGCGCGGTGATGCTGGGCAAGCTTTCGATGGACGAATTCGCCATGGGCTCGTCCAATGAGACCGCCTGTTATGGCCCGGCGATCAGCCCGTGGAAGATCGACGACCGGCAGTTGACGCCGGGCGGCTCGTCGGGTGGGTCCGCCGCTGCCGTGGCCGCTGATCTTTGCCTTGCCGCCACCGGCACCGATACCGGCGGTTCAATCCGCCAGCCCGCCGCTTTTACCGGCATCACCGGCATCAAGCCGACCTATGGTCGCGTTTCGCGCTGGGGCGTGGTGGCCTATGCCTCCAGCCTGGATCAGGCAGGGCCGATGACCAAATCTGTGCGCGATGCGGCGATCTTCCTTGCCGCCATGTCGGGCCATGATCCGAAGGATTCGACCAGCGCCGACATCGCCGTGCCGGATTTCGAAGCCGCCCTGACCGGCGACATCCGCGGCAAGAAAATTGGCATTCCGCGTGAATACCGGCTGGAGGGCATTCCCGCCGAGATTGACGCGCTTTGGCAAAAGGGCATCGAGATGCTGCGCGACGCAGGCGCCGAGATTGTCGACATCTCGCTGCCGCACACCAAATACGCGCTGCCCGCCTATTACGTCATCGCACCTGCCGAAGCCTCGTCGAACCTCGCGCGCTATGACGGGGTGCGCTATGGCCACCGCGCCAAGCTGGCGGCGGGCGATGGTATCACCGAGATGTATGAAAAGACCCGCGCCGAAGGTTTCGGCCCCGAGGTCCAGCGCCGCATCATGGTGGGCACCTATGTGCTGTCGGCGGGCTTTTATGACGCCTATTATAACCGCGCCCGCAAAGTGCGCGCGCTGATCAAGCGCGACTTTGAACAGGCTTTCGCGGCGGGGGTGGATTGCATCCTGACGCCGGCCACGCCGTCTTCGGCCTTTGGCATTGGCGAGATGGGCAGCGCCGACCCGGTGGAAATGTATCTGAACGACGTCTTCACCATCACGGTGAACCTTGCCGGCCTGCCCGGCGTGTCGGTTCCGGTCGGGCTTGACCAAAAGGGCCTGCCCTTGGGCCTGCAACTGATCGGCCGGCCGTGGGAGGAGGGCGATCTTCTTAATCACGCCTATGTGCTGGAGCGGGCCGCAGGCTTTGTTTCCAAGCCGCAAAAATGGTGGTAAGGGGCGGGCGGATTTTTTCGCAAAAGGCGGGATCAATGCGCAGTTCTCTTGTTCTTCTGGCGGTCTTGGGGCTGGCGGCTTGTCAACCGAAAGTGCCGGATTCGGGCGTGGGCTTTGGCGATTATAACGCCTATGTCCGCAATGCCGCTGCCGCACCCGCCGCGCCTTTGGACCCGATGAATGTGCAGGCCGGCGCGGTTGCACCGGCTTCAGTCCCAGTTCTGCCCCCTGCTCCGGCGCCGGGTTCGGCCTTTTCTCCGGCCAGCGCCGCCGCCGCGATTGATCGTGCCACCGGCTCCGTGACAACCGACCCGGCGACAAGCGGGGCCATCATCGGCCAAACCGCACCTGCTCCGGCCCCCATGGCCACCACCCTTGCCGCGGCGCCAATGGCGACGGAAACGCTGGACGCCAACGGCCAGCGCCCGCGCGGCAATGCCCCGGCGGGGATCAAGGAAGAGGGCGGCGAGATGGTGCATGTCGCCATGTCCGATGAACAGGACTTTAACGCTGTGAAGGCGCGCGAAACCATTGAAAGCGACAAAGAGCGCATCGCGCGCAACAAGGCGCTTTATCAGATCGACCAACCCACCGCCCTGCCGCAACGCAGCGGGCAGGCTGAAACCTCGCCGGCGATTCAGTTCGCGCTGGCCACCAGCCACCCGGTCGGCACGCCCATGTATAAACGTTCCGGCCTGCAATTCCGCAGCCCCGAAGCCGCCTGCCAGAAATACGGCTCTGACCTTCAGGCGCAGGAAGACTTCCTCGCCTCAGGCGGGCCAGAGCGCGATCGCAAAGGCATTGACCCCGATGGCGATGGCTATGCCTGCAACTGGAACCCCGCGCCCTTCCGCGCCGCCTTGCAGTGAGCCTGCCCTCTCCGAACTTCGGTCCAAGGCGGGGGGGCGTGTCCCCCTCGCTGATCGTGATCCATTATACCGCGATTTCCTGCGATGCGGCGCGGGCGCGGCTGTGCGATCCGGCGGCAGAGGTCTCGGCCCATTACCTGATTTCGCAAACCGGCCGGATCGAGGCGCTTGTCGATGAAAACCAGCGCGCCTGGCACGCGGGCGCAGGCCAATGGGCGGGGCTTGAGGACATCAACAGCCATTCCATCGGCATCGAATTGGCCAATGACGGCAGCCAGCCCTTTTCTGAGCCGCAGATGGCGGCACTGGAAACCCTGCTGCGCGCGATCATGGCCCGCTGGTCCATCGCGCCGCATCGGGTGATCGGCCATTCCGACATGGCCCCCAGCCGCAAATCCGATCCGGGCCCACATTTCGATTGGCACAGACTGGCCTTGCAGGGGCTTTCTGTCTGGCCAGACCCCGCCACAGACGAAGCCCCCCTTGCACAAAACCTGACCGCCCTCGGCTATCCCGATGCCACGGCTGAAACCCGCCTGACCGCCTTTCGCCTGCGGTTTCGCCCCTGGGCCAAAGGCCCCGAAGACAGCACCGACCGCCGCCTTGCCGCCAATCTGGCGAAGCGTTTCCCCGGCTCTGCCCGTTAACCTTTTCGCCTTGGCCCAAATACCCCCGCCGGAGGCAAAAACCGCGCCGGTTGGCCGCAGGCCAGAGGCGCGATAAAATCTTGCGGCATTTGCCGCGCCTTATTCTTTCCGGTGACAAGGCCGGTGCGATCGGGGATAAGGCGGCCATGATTGACCGGCTGCCCATAGATGACGCGCTGCCTGACCTGATGGCCGCCATGGCGGCGCGGGGGCTGGCGGTGTTGCAGGCCCCGCCCGGCGCGGGCAAAACCACACGGGTGCCGCTGGCGCTTTTGCCGCAGGTTGCAGGCCGTATCGTCATGCTGGAACCGCGCCGCCTGGCGGCCCGCGCTGCGGCTGAACGGATGGCCGAAACGCTGGGCGAAACCGTTGGTCAGACCGTCGGTTACCGGATCCGCGGCGAGGCCAGAGTTTCCTCCGCAACCCGGATCGAGGTTGTGACCGAAGGTATCCTGACCCGGATGATCCAGTCTGACCCGGAACTTCCCGGCATTGGTTGTGTGATCTTTGATGAATTTCACGAACGCAGCCTGAATGCCGATCTTGGCCTTGCGCTGGCCTTGGAAATCCGTGCCGCCCTGCGTGACGATCTTCAGCTTCTGGTGATGTCGGCCACGCTGGATGCGGCGCCCGTGGCGGCGCTTATGGGCGATGCGCCGCTTGTCACCTCGCAGGGCAGGGCTTTCCCGGTTGAAACCCGCTGGCTGCCGCGCCCGGTTGATGCCTCCATGCGCTATGAGGCGGCGCTGGCCGGGCTGGTCTGTCAGGCGGCGGCGGAAACCGATGCGGGCGGGCTTTTGGTGTTTCTGCCCGGAGAGGGCGAAATCCGCCGGGTCGAAGCCGCACTTGCCGGGCGGCTGTCTGCGGATTTCGAGATCCGCCCGCTTTTTGGCGCCATGGAGTTTTCCGCCCAGCGGGCCGCACTTAGCCCGGCTGATGCTGGCCGCCGCAAGGTGGTTCTGGCCACCTCTATTGCTGAAACATCGCTGACCATCCCTGATATTCATGTGGTCATCGACGGTGGCCGCGCCCGCCGCGCGCGCTTTGATCCGAATTCCGGCATGTCGCGGCTTGTCACCGAGCGCGTGACACGGGCCGAGGCCGACCAGCGCCGGGGCCGGGCGGGCCGGGTGGCGCCGGGGATTTGCTATCGGCTTTGGACGCGGGGCGAGGAGGGCGGTTTGCAACCTTTCCCCCCGGCGGAAATTGAGGCCGCCGATCTGACCGGCCTTGCGCTAGAGCTTGCGCTTTGGGGCGCCGATGATCTGCCCTTTCTCACGCCCCCCCATCCCGGCACCCTTGCCGAGGCGCGGGCGCTGCTTGATGGTCTTGGCGCGCTTGAGCAGGGCCGCATCACCGCCCATGGCCGGGCGCTTGCGGCCTTGCCCCTGCATCCCCGGCTTGGCCATATGCTATTGCTGGCCGGGCCAAAGGCCGCGCCCCTTGCCGCGTTGATGGCTGATCGCGACCCATTGCGCGGCGCGCCGCCCGATCTGAGCCTGCGTTTGCGGGCCTTGGCCGACCCGCGAAAGTTTGAAAGCGAAACGCCGTGGCAAATCGCGCGCCCGGCGCTGGAGCGTATCCGCGACGAATCCCGCAGGCTTGCCAAAGCCGCGGGGGCCGCGCCGCGCGCCGGTGATCTGTCGCCCGCGCAGATGGCGGCGCTGGCCTATCCCGACCGCATCGGCCTGCGCCGCAAGGGTGAGGCCCCGCGCTGGCTTTTGTCGGGCGGCAAGGGGGCGGCGATGGAACCCGGCACACCCTTGGCCGGGGCGCGGCTGATCGTGGCTAGCGATCTTGATGGCGACACGCGCGAAGCTGCCGTGCGGCAGGCCATTGCCCTTTCCGAAGCTGAATTGCGCGCGATTTACGCCGGGCGGATCGCTTGGGAAAACATCTGCGAATGGTCGCGGCGCGAGGGCCGCATTCTGGCGCGCAAGCAGGAACGCTTTGGCGCGGTTGTCCTTGCCGATCAGCCCTGGCCCGATGCCCCGGCCGAGGCAATGGCCCGCGCCGCCCTAGAGGGGCTGCGCCTGATTGGCCTTACCTTCACCCCCGCCGCCCGCCGCCTGCGCGCCCGTATCGAGCTGGCCCGGTCCGGCGGCAGCGATTGGCCTGATTGCCGGGATGCGGCCCTGCTGGCCAGTGCTGAAGACTGGCTGCTGCCCTATCTGACCAAAGCCCGCACTGAGGCCGATCTGCGCGCGCTTGATCTGCACGACGCGCTTCTCAGCCGGCTGGATTGGGGCCAGCAGGCCGAACTTGACCGCTTGGTTCCGGCGCATTTCACCACGCCCTTGGGCCGCAAAGTGCCGATTGATTATGACGGCGATCACCCCGCCATTGAAATTCGGCTGCAAGAAATGTTTGGCGTCACCACCCATCCGACCGTGGGGCAGGCGCGCAATCCGCTGCGTGTGACATTGCTGTCGCCGGGGCAAAAACCCATTCAGGTGACGATGGATATTCCCGGTTTCTGGCGCAGCTCTTACGCCGATGTCCGCAAGGATATGCGCGGCCAATACCCCCGCCACCCCTGGCCCGAAGACCCGACCGAGGCCGAGCCAACCCTGCGCGCCAAGCCGCGCGGCAGCTAGCCAAGCCTGATCTTGCGCCGCAGCCCTTGGCCGTTTTGCCCCGTCGCCATGTGACCTTGTGACACTGGGGTAAACGCCGTGTTTTGCCCCCCTGATTTGACACGGGTCATTGCCTAAGGTGGCAAAATAAGTAGACACTTCGCGCGGAAGGGGAGTTGCGTGCCTTCCGGTTATCTGGGGTGAATATTATGGCGACACTTGGTTACACAGCGGTCAACAGCAATGCTTTGCTGAACTTTGGCGACAACGTTTTGCACCGCAATGATGATGGGTCATCATCGGCGGTGGACATCTCTGCGATCTTTGAAGATGGCATCGACATCGGCGGCGTGAATTACACCACGCTTTATGTCAATAATAACGGCAACATCACCTTTGGCGGCCCGCTTTCGTCCTATACGCCGGGGGTGATCGGCGGCACGACCGGGCTTAATATCATCGCGCCGTTTTGGGCCGATGTGGATACCCGCACCGATGTGCCCGGCGTGAATGACGGGGTGTTTTGGGATTTCAAGGCAGGGCGCGACAGCATCGTTTTCACCTGGAATCGCACCGGCTATTACAGCAATCACATCGACAAACTGGATACGTTCCAGCTTGAACTGATGGATCGTGGCGCCGGCAATGTGGAAATCATCTTCCGCTATTCTTCGATCACATGGACCACGGGCGATGCTTCGGGCGGTTCGGGCGGTTTGGGCGGCACGGTGGCGCGGGGGGGCTTTTCGCTGGGCAATACCTATTTCGAACTGCCGGCCTCGGGCAATCAGGCCTCCATGCTCAGCCTTGAAAATCAGGCCGGCAATCTTGGGGTGACAGGGGTCTGGCAATTCCTGCTGCAAGACGGCACGCCCAGCGGCTTTGGCACCACCGCGGCCGATACTTTTGGCGGCACCGCGCGCCGTGACATCTGGTTCGGGCTTGAGGGCAATGACACCGCCCACGGGCTTGGCACGGGCGATGTGCTTTATGGCAATGGCGGGGCCGACCGGCTTTATGGTGATGCCGGGGCGGATCGGCTTTATGGCGATGCCTCGGCCGACCGGCTTTTCGGCGGGACCGAAGCCGATTTGCTGAACGGTGGCAGCGGCAATGACCTGCTGAACGGTGGCGGCGGTTTTGACCGGGCTGAATTCCTGTCCTCTGCGACACAAGACATGGTCGTGCGGCTGGATCGGGGCACGGCCACCGGCATGGGCACCGATACGCTGGTGTCGATCGAACATGTCACCACCGGTTCGGGGGATGATCTGCTGGTTGGCAATGGCATGGGCAATTCGTTGATTGCCGGGCGCGGTGCTGACAGGCTGATCGGTAACGGTGGGGCCGACCGGCTGGTTGGCGGCATCGGCAATGATCGTCTGACCGGCGGCAGCGGCGCTGATCGCTTTGTCTTCGAGCGCAGCGATGGCACCGATCGCGTGACCGATTTCGCCAATGGCACCGATCATTTCGTCATCACATCGGGGGCCGCGCGGTTTACCGATCTGACGGTGGCCGATGCCGGGGCGGATGTGCGCATCAACTTTGCCAATGTGGTCATCATCGTTGAAGGCGTGGCCCATACCGCCATCGGGGCCAGCGACTTCATCTTCGCCTAAGTCACAAACCGAGGGCTTCGCAAGGCACGCTTTCAGCCTTGCGGGGCCTCCTCGGCAATCTCTGCCGCAGCCGAGGCGCGGCGCACCGCATCGCGGATATGGGCTGCCATGAAATCGGTGAACAGCTTGACCTTGGGGTCTTTCAGCCTGCGGTGCTGCGACAGGCTGGAAAGCTGCGTCGGCAGGGGGGGCGTTGCCGTGGCCACCGGCACCAAAGCGCCCGAGCGCAAATGCTGCGCCACCTCGAAAATCGGCTTCATCACGATGCCGCGCCCATCCAGCGCCCAACCCGTCAGCACATCGCCGTCATCGCTTTCAAACGGGCCGGTAATTTCAAACCGCCGCGGGCCATCGGGGGTTTGCAACGTCCATTGAAATTCCTTGGCGCCGGGAAAACGCAAGTTCAGGCAATCATGCTTTTCGGCCACCAGCGCCGCGCCATCCGCCGGCATTCCGCGCCGCGCGATATAGGCCGGCGCGGCGCACAAAACGCGGGGGCAATCGGCAATCAGCCGCACCTTCAGCGTCGAATCTTCCAAAACGCCCAGATGAAAGGCCACATCCAGCCCCTCGGCCGTGACATCAATCGTGCGGTCTGACAGGCGCAACCGCACGTCGATCTGCGGGTATAAATCTTTGAAAACCGGCACATGTGGCGCAATGAACCGCCGCCCCACGCCCAAAGGGGCGGAAACAAAGATCGTGCCGCGCGGGTTTTGCGTAACATCCATCACCGCCGCTTCGGCATCTTCAATCGCCTCAAGCACCTTGCGCGCGCCATCATAGAAAATCCGACCGTTTTCCGTGGGTTGCAGGCTGCGGGTGGTGCGCGAAAACAGCCGCACCCCCAGATGTTTCTCCAATTCCGAAATCCGCGCCGAAGCCACCGCAGGCGAAGTGCGCTGATCGCGCGCCGCCGCTGACATGCTGCCCAATTCAAAGACCCGCACGAACATGCGGATATTGTTCACATAAGACATGCAGGCCCCCGATTATATCGGCAGATTTGAAAGTGATCCGTCATTTGCAGGATTAACAGAAAGGTGTGCGCTGGTATAGCTTTTCCGCAAATCCGCATTTCTTGGGGGGATCGCACCATGTATGATTGGGTCGTGCTGTGGGAATGGGTGGCAATCGCCACGCGCTGGCTGCATGTCATCACCGCCATCGCCTGGATCGGTTCGTCCTTTTACTTTATCGCGCTTGACCTTGGCCTGCACCGTGACCGCAATCTTGCCTCTGGTGCCGATGGCGAGGAATGGCAGGTGCATGGTGGCGGGTTCTATCACATCCAGAAATACCTTGTGGCCCCGGCGCAGATGCCCGACCACCTCGTCTGGTTCAAATGGGAAAGCTACAGCACATGGCTTTCCGGCTTTGCGATGCTGGCCTTGGTTTATTACCTCGGGGCCGAGTTTTATCTGATCGACCCGGCCGTGATGGAGCTGACGCAAATGCAGGCCATCGGCCTTTCCATGGCCTCGCTCGCCTTTGGCTGGATCGTCTATAACGCGCTGTGCAAGGCTTTCGTGAATGCCAACCAAACCGCGCTGATGGTGGCGCTGTTTGTCGTTCTGGTCGGCATGGCGTGGTTTTACACGCAGGTGTTTTCCGGCCGCGCCGCCATGCTGCATCTGGGGGCCTTCACCGCCTCGATCATGACGGCGAATGTGTTTTTCATCATCATGCCCAATCAGCGCGTGGTGGTGGCCGATCTGATCGCGGGCCGCAAACCTGACCCGAAATTCGGCAAAATCGCCAAGCAACGCAGCACGCATAACAATTACCTGACGCTGCCTGTCGTTTTCCTGATGCTGTCAAATCATTACCCGCTGGTCTTTGCCACCGAATATAATTGGGTGATCGCCAGCCTTGTTTTCCTGATGGGCGTGACAATCCGCCATTGGTTCAACACCCGCCACGCCCGCAAAGGCAACCCGCATTGGACGCTGGGCCTGACCGTGATCTTGTTTCTGATCGCGGCATGGCTTTCCACCGCCACCATGCGCAGCCAGCCCGAGGAGGCGGCGCTGAACGGTGCCGCGCTGCAATATGCCAGCGCGCAGGGATTTGACGATGTGGTTGGCATCGTGCAGGGCCGTTGTTCGATGTGCCACGCGGCCGAACCCGGATGGGAGGGGCTGGCATGGCCGCCAAAGGGCGTTGTGCTGGAAACCCCGGCGCAAATCGCGCATGAGGCGCAACGCATCTATATGCAGGCCGGCATCACCCATGCGATGCCGCCCGCGAACCTTTCCTATATGGAACCGGCTGAACGCGAAGCCATCATCCTGTGGTTCCGCAATGCAGGGCTTGGCGGGGTTGAGGGCTGACGCATCCCTGATTTTCGTCGAAAATCAGGGCCTCAATGCGCTTTCAGCACTATTTCCAGTCGCTCAAGGAAAAACGCCACATTGTCGTGGCTGAACACCATCGGCGGGCGAATTTTCAGCACATGGCCTTTGGGGCCGGTGGCCGAAATCAAAACACCTTCGTCGCGCAGGCGGTTGACAATCCGCCCCGCCGCCGGCGCATCGGGGTTGCCCGCGGCATCGACAATGTCTTGCCCCAAAAACAGCCCTGCCGCGCGCAATTCACCAAGGGCGGAATGGGTTTTTGCCAAGCCCCGCAAACCATCGGCAAAAGCCGCCCCCACGCTGGCGCAATTGGCCATCAGCCCTTCGCCTTCAATCACCTCCAACACCGCCATCGCGGTGGCCGCGGCCACGGCATTGCCGCCGAAGGTGTTGAAATAGCGCGCTTTTGAACCAAAGGCTTCGATCACGCGGGGCTGCATCACCAGCCCGGCAACCGGGTATCCATTGCCCATCGGCTTGCCGAGGCTCACCATATCCGGGGTCAGCCCGTGGCGCTGAAAGCCCCACATCGCGCTGCCCGTGCGGCCAAAACCGGGCTGCACCTCATCCGCGATGAAAAGCCCCCCCGCGGCCCGAATGGCCGCCACCGCAGGTGCCAAAAACCCGGCCGGATCGGTGAAAACCCCGTCGGATGAAAACACCGTATCCACAATCAGCGCCGCCGGTTTGATGCCATGGCGCTGCAAATCGGCAATGGCCGCCTGCACGCCGGCCGCGAAAACCGGCCCCGTGTTCGGCCCCGTGGTGGGCGCGGGCACCACCCGCACATGTTCACCCAGATCCACGCCAGACCCAAGGCTGGGTGACATGCCCGCAATCGCGTAAGTCACGCCATGATAAGCATTTTCCGTGACGATAAACCCGATTCCGCCCGTATGGGCGCGGGCGATGCGAAAGGCCAGATCATTGGCCTCAGACCCGGTGCAGGTGAACATCACATGGGAAAGTTCGCCGGGGAAATGGCTGAGAAGCCGTTCGGCATAATTCAGAACGCCATCATGCAAATAGCGGGTGTGGCTGGCAAAGATCCCGGCCTGCCCTGCCATGGCGGCAACCACATGCGGGTGGCAATGCCCGACCGAGGCGACGTTGTTGTAAGTGTCCAGATAGGCGCGGCCATCCTTGTCATAAAGCCAGACCCCTTCGCCCCGCACCAGATGCACGGGGGTTTCATAAAACAGGCGGTAAGCCGGGCCAAGGGCACGGGTGCGACGCGCCACAAGATCTTGATCCTCCTTGGAAAGATTGCCCTTTCCCGGTTGGTAGGCGTTGGGCATGGTTCCGGGCATCCGGGCGGCGTCAGTCATCGGTCACTCCATCGGGCAGGCGCGTTGCAGGGCCTGTTGAACGGCCTTGGGTGGCAAGGCGGACAGGGCCAGTAGCCCCGCTTTGGCGGAAGGGAAGTTTCGCAAGATGTAAGGTGCGTTTTCGGGATATTTCGCCGCCCGCCACGAGGTGATGCAAAGCGTTGTCAGCATCCTTGCGGCGGTCAGATCGGCCACCAGCGACAGTTCCAATGCGCTCAGCGGTAGGCGGCGGTGATAGGCGGCGGTAAACTCTGTCAGGCTTTCCAATGGCTTGGTCGCATCAATCTGATATGAGGCCGCCACCCCCAGATCGCAGACCAAAGGCGTGCGCACCATATCGCCAAAATCCAACACCCCCGAAATCCGGTCGGGATGGGCGGCATCGACCAGCACGTTATGCGGGTTCAGATCGTTATGCACCACCTGCCAGCGACAACCCGCCAGTTGGGGGAAAACCTCTGCGTCAAAGCGGTCAAGAACCGCTGTGCAAAGCGGGCGCAGATCGGCGGGCACATCGGGCAGATAGGGGCGCAGCGCAGACGCATGGCGGATGTCCCATTGCAGGATGTGATCGGCGCCTTCATGGGTGAAACCTTGCAGCCCAAGGGTAATTCTGGCGGCCATATCGCCTATGCCGGCGCGCAGTGCGGCGGTTTTCGGGGCCATATGCAGGGGCGTGCCTTCAAGATAAGTCAGCACCCTAAGCCAGCCCTCTGCGCTGGTAACCCCCGTGGCCCCGCTATGGCTGCGGATGACCCGTGGCACCGGCAGGCCCTTGTCTTCAAGATGCACAAGGGCGGCGGTTTGAAAATCGGTCACGGCGGCGGGTTCGGCCCGGTTGGCGCATTTCACCACAAAGCGCGCCGACCCGGTATCAAGCCGCAGGTTCAGATCACGCTCTGAGGTCAGCCGCGTCATCGCGCCCGAAAGCCCATAGTGGCGCGCCAGCAGTTCTGCCAGTTCGGCATCGCTGAGCGCGGGGGGCGGGCTGGCCAGAATGTCGCCGGAAAGGGTCATGATGCTGCCGAAGAAATCTGCCGTATCAATCGCTTGTCTCGGGCGGAAGTCAACCCTGCGGGCCCCTTGCCGGGGCAGCAAAAAGCCCCCGGCCGGAACCGGGGGCTTTGGTGGTGCAAAGGGGGGCTGCGATCAGTGATCGGCCTGCGCGGCAGCCGCCTTGGCATCATCGGCCGAAGCCGAAGCGCCATTGAAGAACGCATTCAGAACCACCGCCACGATCGAGGCCAGCAAGATGCCGCTTTCGATCAGCGGATGAATGGCATGAGGCATCCAGATTTTGAAATTCGGCGCGATCAGCGGGATCATGCCAAAGCCCAAAGACACCGCAACGATGAACAGGTTGTTGCGGTTGGCGGCAAAGTTCACGCCCGCCAGAATGCGAATGCCGGTCGCGGCCACCATGCCGAACATCACCAGACCGGCGCCGCCGAGCACCATGGTTGGCACCGATTCCACCAAGGCCCCCATTTTCGGCACCAGCCCCAGCACGATCAGGATCAGCCCGCCGGCCACGCAGACAAAGCGGCTTTTGATGCCGGTCACACCAACAAGGCCGACGTTCTGGCTGAATGAGGTATAGGGGAAAGTGTTGAAAATGCCGCCAATCAGCGTGCCAAGACCATCGGTGCGCAGGCCCGCCGAAAGCATCGGTTGATCTACCTGTTTGCCGGTCATGTCCCCAAGCGCAAGGAACATGCCGGTGCTTTCGATCATCACCACGATCATCACCAGAACCATGGTCAGGATCATCCAGAAATCGAAGATCGGCGCGCCAAAGTGGAAGGGGGTGATCATGCCAAACCATGCCGCATCGCCCACTTTGCCAAAGCTCATCGCGCCCATGGCAACCGCGATCACGGCGCCAATGACGATGCCCAGAAGCACCGCGATATTGGCGACAAAGCCCTTGCCGAATTTGGCAATCAGCAGGATCGACAGCAGAACAATGGCCGACACCGCAATATTTGCGGGGCTGGCATAGGCGGGGTTGAACATTTTTGGGGCCAGCGCCAAGCCCTGTGGCATTTCCGGCAGGCCCGTGATCGTGCCGCCGGCGGCGCCTTCGGTGACGGCTTTCAACCAATCAGCATGGGCGGGATCAACGATCTGCGGCGCGGTCGGGCCAAAGGGATTGCCGAAGATCCAGTTGATGCCGATACGCATCAGGCTGACGCCGATCACCAGAATGATCGTGCCGGTCACAACAGGCGGGAAAAACCGCAACATGCGTGAAACCAGCGGGGCGATCAGGATCGAGACAATCCCCGCCCCCATGATGGCGCCAAAGATGGCGCGGGCCCCTTCAGGCCCACCATTGGCATTGGCCATGGCGATCATCGGGCCGACGGCGGCAAAGGTGACGCCCATCATCACGGGCAGCCGGATTCCGAACCATTGGGTTGCGCCCAGCGATTGGATCAGCGTGACAAGGCCGCAGACAAAAAGATCGGCCGAGATCAGAAAGGCCACATCGGCGGGTTCCAGCTTCAGCGCGCGACCGATGATAAGCGGCACCGCAACGGCACCGGCATACATGACCAGCACATGTTGCAGGCCAAGGGTGAACAGCTTGGGTGGGGCGAGGATCTCGTCCACCGGATGGGTTGAAGTATTCATGTCTCTCTCCCTTGGGGCTTTGTTCTTCGCGCCGTCTTCACGCCGCCCCTGGGACGTGATCCGGTTAGGGGGCCTCTCAGGGATCTGCCTGCGGGCCCGTTACCCGCCACGTTGTCGCGTAGCGGTATTCTTCAAGGTTCGCCGTGGTGCCGATCCGGTCAACCACGGCAAAAAGCCCCGGCGCGTGCAATGGCGTCAGCACGCCATGCCAGGTGCCCCGATGCAAATTGATGCCCTGCGCGCCATTGGTCACAAAGGCCCGCGGCGCGCCGGGGCGGCCGTTTTCGTCGGGCGCGACGATGACCAGAAACGGGTGCTGCGACAGTGGCAAAAAGGCCTGAGAGCCTTCGGGGTGGCGTTCTACCAGATCAAAGGCATAGGGCAGGGCGCGGGGTGTGGCGTTGAAAACCGAAATTCCCGCCCGGCCTTCCGACCCGAAATCCAGCCGCGCCCGATCATGGTGGCGCTGGCACAGACCTTCGTTGATAAGCCGGAAATCGCCGCTTGCCTCCAGCACATCGCCAAAGGCGGCGAAGGCGGCGGCGGTCAGCGGCCGGGCCGTGATGTCGTGCAGGGGGTCTTTTGCAGCTGCGTTCATGGCAGACCTTTCGCTTTGGTCAGACCGTGGAGAGGGGATATTTAAGCACAGAGGATGCAGACCTGGCGCATCCTAACCCGCCGGGCGGTAGGCGCCGGGGCCGCGCAGGCTGGCGTGACGGTTGACGTCTTTGTAAAGCAGGTAGCGAAAACGCCCCGGCCCTGCGGCATAGCAGGCTTGCGGGCAATAGGCGCGCAGCCACATGAAATCGCCGGCCTCGACTTCGACCCAGTCTTGATTGAGTTTGTAGACCGCCTTGCCTTCCAGCACATAAAGCCCGTGTTCCATGACATGGGTTTCTTCAAAGGGAATCACGCCGCCCGGTTCAAAGGTGACGATGTTGACATGGGCATCATGGGCAAGGTTTTCAGGATCGACAAAGCGGGTGGTGCCCCAGCGTTCATTGGTGTCTGGCATCCAGCGGATTGGAACGTCGCGTTCGTTGGTGACAAGGGGCGCGGGCGGCGCGATGCCGGGGGCGGGTTCGTAAAGTTTGCGCAGCCAGTGAAAGCGGGCGGGCGATGGGCCTTCGGCCAGAAGCGTCCATTTATGGCCCGCGGGGATAAAGGCATAGCCGCCGGCGTCCATCTCATAGCCGGTGCCGTCGATGGTGAGCGTGGCAAGACCCTCGGTGAAAAACAGCCAATGTTCGGCGCCCGTCTCGGTATCGGGGGCATCAGAGCCGCCGCCGGGCTGCACCTCCATCACATATTGGCTGAAGGTTTCGGCAAAACCCGACATCGGGCGGGCAATCAGCCAAAGGCGGGTTTTCGTCCAGCCGGGCAGAAAGCTGGTGACAATATCCGAAAAACAGCCCTTGGGGATGAAGGCATAGGCCGTGGTGAAGGCCGCACGCCCGGTCATCAGCGCGGTTTGCGGCGGCAGGCCACCTTGGGGGGCGTAATAGCCAGAGAGCTTTTGCGTCATGGCAGTTGATCCTTCAGGCGCAGTTCAGCGATGCGTTCCACCTGCGCGCAGGCGGTGGCGAATTCGGTCGCGGTATCGTTGCCGATCCGGGTTGCAAAGGCGGCAAGGATGGAGGCCTTGCTGTTGTCGCGCACGGCAATGATGAAGGGAAAGCCGTGTTTCGCGACATATTCAGCATTCAGCCGCTGGAAGGTTTCGCGTTCAGCATCGGTCAGGGCATCGAGGGCGGCTGATGCCTGTTCGGCGGTGCTTTCTGCGGTCAACCGTTTGGCAGCTGCGAGTTTTCCGGCAAGATCGGGGTGGGCGCGCAGCACGCCAAGCCGTTCATCGGGGCTGGCCGCGCGGAACATGCGGGCCAGCGCATTGTGCAGACCGGTGGCGCAATCATGTGCCGGGCCAAGCTCTAGCGCAAAGGCGCGTTCCGCAATCCAGGGGGAGTGTTCAAAGACAGAGCCGAAGCGTTCAACGAAGCGTTCGCGCACCATTTGCGACGGGCGCTCGATGCGGTGATGCGGATGGGTCGCGGCCCAATGGCGGGCAATGTCGATGCGGCGGGGGAACCAGACGCCTTCATGTGATTGGGCATAGTCGAGGAATTTCTTGAGGCCCGCGAATTTGCCGGGGCGGCCGATCAGGCGGTTGTGCAGCCCGATGGAAAACATCTTTGCCCGGCCCGCCGCGCCTTCGGCGTAAAGCGTGTCGAAACTGTCTTTCAGATACTGATAGAATTGCTCTCCGGTAATATAGCCCGGCGCGGTGGCAAAGCGCATGTCGTTTGCCTCAAGCGTATAGGGGATCACCAGTTGGTCATGGTCGCCCGCTTCCATCCAATAGGGCAGGTCATCATCGTAAGTGTCTGAAATCCAAGCCAGACGCCGGGTTTCTGCGGTAAGCCGCACGGTGTTCATGCTGCACCGGCCGGTATACCAGCCCTGCGGGGGGGCGCCGACCACTTCTTCATGCAGACGGAAGGATTCCGCGATCTGGGCGGCCTCTTCTGCGGCGGGCATATCGCGGTGATCGACCCATTTCAGCCCGTGACTGGCAATCTCCCAACCCGCGGCCTTCATGGCGGCCACCTGTTCGGGGTTGCGTGCAAGCGCCGAGGTTACGCCATAAATCGTGACGGGAATCGACTTTTCGACGAAAAGTCGGTGCAGGCGCCAGAAACCTGCGCGCGCGCCGTAATCGTAGATCGATTCCATGTTCCAGTGCCGCATCCCCGGCCAGGGCGCGGCCCCGGCGATGTCGGACAGGAAGGCTTCGGATTGGCCATCACCGTGCAGAAGGTTGTTTTCGCCGCCTTCTTCATAGTTCAGCACGATTGATACGGCGATTTTCGCGCCGCCAGGCCATGCGGCATCGGGGGCGTTTGGCCCGTGGCCGCGGAAATCTCGGGGGTAGCGGTTCATCGGGCGCTCCTTCATATTCGGGCAAAGGATATTCATGATTTGTCGCAGGGTTTATCAAATAATCCCTGAAAGACCTATGGCGGCTGGGCAGGTCAAAGCCGGGGCGAACCGGGTTAGTTAGGGGCGGCAGCACAGGCCAGCAGCAAAGGAGCGCAAAATGGCGGCAGGATCAACCGGCGGGCGGCTTTCGACCCATGTGCTGGATACCGCGCGGGGCAAACCGGCGGCGGGGGTGAAGATTGCGCTTTATGCCCTGTCTGGCGAAAGCCGGCAAAAGATCAGAGAAGTGGTGACCAATGCCGATGGCCGCACGGATGCGCCGCTGCTTTCGGGCAGTGATCTGGCAGAGGGCAGTTATGAGCTGGTCTTTCACGCCGGCGATTATCTGCGTGCCAGCGGTCAGGCCGCGGGTGAGACGCTGTTTCTGGATCTGATCCCCATTCGCTTCGGCGTTCCAGATGGTCGCCAGCACTATCATGTGCCGCTTCTTATCAGCCCCTTTGCCTATTCCACCTATCGCGGCAGTTAAGCGCGGTTTGGCTTGCCGGGGGCAGGTCTGCACCCTATCACGTTTCTTGCGACGGAATGCGGGGTTTGGGGCGTATCAGGCCCAGCCACCGGAACAAGTAAGGCAGGAGCGCGCATGGCCAGCGAAACCGGACCCTCGGGCAGCCCAGATGCCGATCTGGCACGGCTGTTGACTGCGCCACCGCGGCGCGGCTTGGGGCGGATCATCTGGGCGGGGCTTGGGGCGCTGGTCTTGGCGGGCGGGGCGTTTTGGGGCTTTGGCCTGTCTTCGGGGAAGGGCGAGGCGCCGGGCTATGTGACCGCGCCGGTGCTGCGCGGTGATCTGACGGTGACCGTCACCGCGACCGGCACGGTTCAGCCCACGACGCGTGTGGATGTGTCGTCAGAGCTTGCCGGAACGCTGGCTTCGGTTGAAGTGGACTTCAACGATACCGTCACCGTGGGGCAGGTTCTGGCGCGGCTGGAGACATCGAAGATTGCCGCGCAGGTCGCCAATACCGAGGCGCAAGAGGCCGCCGCGCGGGCCCGTTTGGTGCAGGCCGAGGCAACGGCGGCCGAGGTGGCCGAAACCCTGACCACGCAGCAAGAACTGGCCGACAAGGGGCTTTCCAGCCGCTCGAACATGATTTCGGTTGCGGCAAATGATGCCCGTGCCCGCGCTGCGGTTGACATGGCGCGCGCTGATCTGACCTTGGCCAAGGCCAATCTGGCCCTTGCGCGGGCTGATCTGGAAAAGGCGGTGATCCGCTCGCCCATTGATGGGGTGGTTTTGAACCGCAAGGCGGAGGCGGGGCAGATCGTGGGTCCGGGGCTGAATGATCCGGTGCTGTTCGTGCTGGCCGAGAACCTGACGCGGATGGAGCTTTTGGCCAATGTGGATGAGGCCGACATCGGGCAGGTTTCCGTGGGGCAAGATGCGGCGTTCACGGTTGATGCTTTTGATAATCAAAAGTTTTCGGCCACAATCACCCAGGTGCGTTTCGCCTCTGAGCTGAAGGATGACGTTGTTACCTATAAGGCGGTCTTGTCAGTGGAAAACCCGGATTTGCGGTTGCGCCCCGGCATGACGGCAACCGCGACCATTACCGTTGCCGAAGAAAACGGTGTGCTTTTGGTGCCGAATGCGGCGCTGCGCTGGGCACCTGCGCGCAGCGGCAGCGGTAAGGGGGCGGCCGGTCTTGCCGGGCTGATCCTGCCTTCGCCTTCCAGCCGCAATCCACCGCAGGCGGTGGGGACGGGCCGGTCGCTTTGGGTTTTGCGCGCAGGGGCGCCGGTGGAAGTGCCGGTTGAAATCGGCGCGACGGACGGGCGCAACACCCATGTTTCGGGCGCGGATCTGGTCGAAGGCGATGCGGCGATTACCGATCAGATCGCCAAGGCCAACTGACATGGCCGCCGCCGTCGCATCCGCATTGCCGCCGCCTTTGATTTCCTTTCGCGATGTCACGCGCAGCTATGGCACGGGCGAGGCGCGGGTGCAGGCGCTGAATGGTGTGTCCTTTGACATTGCCGCGGGCGAGTTCGTTGCGATCATGGGGCCATCTGGTTCGGGCAAATCGACAGCGATGAATATTATCGGCTGTCTGGACCGGCCAAGTTCGGGCCAATATCTGTTCAAGGGTATCGCCGTGCAGGGGCTGGATCAGGATGCGCGCGCGCTATTGCGCCGCCATGCGCTGGGCTTTGTCTTTCAGGGCTTCAACCTGCTGGCGCGCCAGACCGCGCTGGAAAATGTGGAATTACCGCTGATCTACAAGGGCCTTGCGGCAACCGAGCGCCGGGCTTTGGCGCGCGAGGCTCTGCGCAAGGTGGGCCTGGAAGGGCGCGAGGGGCATGACCCGTCGCAGCTTTCGGGTGGCCAGCAACAGCGCGTGGCGATTGCGCGTGCACTGGCCGGGGGGCCGTCGCTGATACTGGCGGATGAGCCTACGGGCAATCTCGACACGGCGCGCAGCCATGAAATCATGCAGCTTTTGCAGGCGCTGAACCGCGATGAGGGCATCACCATTGTCATGGTTACCCATGAAGAAGACATCGCCCATTATGCCCGCCGGCTGATGGTGTTCACCGATGGCCATCTGACGCGGGATGAAACCGCCACGGAAAGGGCCTGACCATGCTGTGGGAAGCGGTTCGGCTGGCCTTTACGGCGATCACGCGCAACAAGCTGCGTTCTTTCCTGACAGTGTTGGGGGTGGTTATCGGGGTGGCTGCGGTCATTGCCATGGTCACGGTGGGGGCCGGGTCTTCGGCGCAGGTCAAGGCTTCGGTGGAACGGCTGGGCACCAATGTGCTGGTGTTGCGGCCCGGCCGGGTGCGGATGGGCCCGCCCAGCGGTGAACCGACGCCGCGTTTCACCCTGAAGGATGTGGCGGCGCTGGCCGAATTGCCCATCGTGGCCACGGTGGCACCGCAAGCGAATGGCACCTATCCGCTGGTTGCGGGCAACGCCAATTCCACCGCGCAGGTTTCGGGCACCACGGCCGCCTATCTGACGGTGCAGAACTGGCCCTTGGCCATGGGCCGGGCCTTTGAGCCGGGCGAAGAAGCCGCCGGTGCGGCGCTGTGCCTTCTGGGCCAGACCGTGCGCGACAAGCTTTTTGGCAGCGCCGATCCCTTGGGCGAAACCCTTCGGGTGCGGGGGCTGTCATGTCAGGTGATTGGCGTTTTGTCGCCGCGGGGCGCAGGCAGTTTCGGTCAGGATCTGGACGACATCGTGCTGATCCCGGTGAAAACCATGCACCGCCGCCTGCAAGGCAATAGCGATGTCGGCTCTATTTCGGTGGCGCTGTTGAAATCGGTCGATAGCGCCACGGGCATTCGCAGCGTGCAGGCCCTGATGCGCGAACGCCGGGGCATCGACATCGGTCAGGCTGACAATTTCAGCGTGACCGACATGAAAGATTTCAACACCCTTCTCAGTGGGATCAATTCGGTGATGACCGGGCTTTTGTCGGCGGTGGCGGCGGTCAGCCTTTTGGTGGGCGGCATTGGGATCATGAATATCATGCTGGTTTCCGTCACCGAACGCACGCGCGAGATTGGCATAAGGCTGGCCGTCGGGGCCAGTGGCGGGCAGGTGCTGACGCAATTTCTGATCGAGGCCATCGTGCTTTCGGTCTTGGGGGGCGCACTGGGCATTGGCCTTGGGCTGGCTTTGGCATGGGGCGGGTCGGTCTATCTGGCGGTGCCCTTCACGCCCTCGGCCCTGGTCATTGTGCTGGCCTTTGGTTTTTCGGCGCTGGTGGGGGTGATCTTTGGCTTTTTCCCCGCCCGCCGTGCTGCACGTCTGGACCCGATCGAGGCCCTGCGCCACCAATAGCGCGCTCAGGCGGCGGGTGGGGTTTGTGTTTCGGCCACCGCCTGCGCAATGCCGGCAATGATCTGCCCGGCCTTGGCATCCGTCAGCAGATAAGACAGGTTGACCCGCACCCAGCCGGGCTTTTCCACTTCATGACCGGCGCGGATTTCCTGTGCCATATGGGCCGAAGTGTTGGGGTCGATGTGCAAAAGCCGGTGGCCATAAGGCCCGGCGCAGGAACAGCCGCCCCGCGCCTGAATGCCATAGTTTTCCGACAGGCCATGGGTAAAGGCCACATGATCCACCGCGCGGCCCTGCGCATCATGCACGCGGAAGGAAAAGATCGGCAGCGCGGTTTCGGCGGCGTGATTGCCCAAAATCTCCAACCCCGGCAGACCAGCCCACGCGGCCCGCGCCATGGCGAGAAGCGCGCGGTTGCGGGCGCTGATCCAGTCTTGCCCCAGGGCCTCTTTCACCAACATCACCAGCCCTGCGCGAATATCGCCAACGATATTCGGCGTGCCCGCTTCTTCGCGCGCCACGACATCGGGGCTGTAAAGCTGGGTCTCGGGCGAGACAAAGGCCACCGTGCCGCCGCCGGGCTGGGTCGGCGTGTCGCGCCGCACGATCGTGTCGCGCAGCGCCAGCACACCCGAAGCCTGCGGCCCGCCCGGAAATTTATGGGCCGAAAAGATGATCGCATCCTTGGCCGCATCCGGCGCGGTTTGCATCTGCATCGGCAGATAGGGCGCGCCGCCGGCATAGTCCCAGACTGCCAGCGCGCCATGCGCTTTCAGCATCCGCGTTACCGCATCGGTGTCGGTCACGATGCCGGTGACATTCGACATGGCCGAAAAGGCGCCAATCAGCAGATCGGCCCCGGCATTTTGCCGCAAGGCCGTGGCGAGCGCCGCCATATCCGGCCCGCCCGCCGGGCTTTCGGCAATTTCCACCACCAAGGCCCCGCTTTCACGCCATGGCAAGATGTTCGAGTGATGCTCATAAGGCCCATGAAGCACCACAACCCGCTTGCCCATGGCAAGACTGGCCGGAATGTTCAAAAGCCCCACCACCCGATTAAGGCCCGAGGTCGCGCCCGGCCCGGAAAACACCACATGGCAATCTGGCCCCGCGCCAAGGATGCGGGCAATCTCGGCGCGGGCAGCTTCGCGCAATTGTGTCGAATAGGCCCCGCAAAACGAGGTTTCGGTATGGGTATTGGCGTAACAGGGCAGGACATGCGCCATCACGAATTCCTCCACCTGCCGCAAAGCCCGGCCTGAGGCGACATAATCAGCATAAAGCAGCGGTAACTGCCCCCGCGGGCCGGTGAGGCCGACATCTTCGCCAATCAACCCTGCCCGCAGGCGGGCGGGCAGGTCGGGCAGGGCCAGATCGGCCTTGAAAGCATCCAAAGCGGGGTGGGGCATGGCGGATCTCCTTTGTCGGAAGTATCCCGCGTTTCAGGGCAAAGAACCGTCTGAAATTTGCGTATGATGTTTTGATTTTGTGTCATATGATCGGAATATGAGCGTAAATATAGATCATATAGACCGCCGCATTCTTGAGGCCCTGCAACGCGATGCCACCGCCTCGCAGCGGGTCTTGGCGGAAACCGTGGGCCTGTCGCAAAACGCGTTGTGGCGGCGGTTGCAGCGGTTGCAGGCGTCGGGCGCAATCAAGGGCAGCACGGTGGTCTTGGATCGCCAGCTTCTGGGGGCGGGGCTGGTGGTTTTTGCCATGGTGAAAACCCGCCACCATTCCGCCGATTGGCTGCGCGCCTTTCGCACCCATGTGCGAACGATCCCGGAAGTCATTGATTTTTATCGGATCGGTGGCGAATATGATTACCTGTTAAAGGTCGTGACCCAAGACATGGCCAGTTATGACGCGGTTTACCAGCGCCTGATCGAAAAGGTCGAACTGGAAACGGTCACGTCGTTCTTCGCCATGGAAGCGATCGAAGAACAACGCCCGATCCCGCTGTAGCCCCGATTTTTCGACGAAAAATCGCGCGTGCTACAATTTGGGGCGCTGGCCCGGCCCGAACCAGCCGCCCAAGGCCGCCTCATAGGCCATGCCGGCGCGGAACACATCGCGGTCGCAGTAGCTGCGCCCGACGATCTGTATCCCTGTCGGCACGCCATTTTTTGCCCGGCCCGAGGGCACGGCCAGCACCGGCAGGCGCGACAGCATGTTGAAGGGCACCGTCATCGCCCAGCCAAGGAAGGGGCTGACCTCGCGCCCGTTGATGAACATTTTGTCTTTGGAACTGTCAAAACTGGCGGGCGGGGCCGGGATGCCAAGGGTGGGGCAGATCAGGATGTCATGGCGTTCCAGAATTGCACCGATTGGGGCATAGGCCGCGGCAATCACCTCCAACGCCTGCACATAATCTTGCGAAGTGGATTGCTTGCCCATTTCGGCAAATTGCCGGACATAGCTTGTCATCTCATCGGCATGGTCATCCAAAAGCCCGGCGATATAGCCGCCGAAAATATGGCTGAGATAGGCCATGCAGGCCTCCATGATCTCGGGGCCCCAGCCGGTTTGCACCTCGGTCACGGTGGCGCCAAGGCTGCGGAACACCTCCAGCGCGGCTTCGGTGTTGCGGCGCACTTCGGGGTCCACTTCGCAGATGCCAAGATCGGGCGAATAGGCAATTTTCCAGCCGTTGATCGGCTTGGCCTCCAAGGGAATTGTCAGTTTGGGGCGCAGCGTGGTGATGTCAGAGGGATGCGGGCCTGTGATGACGTTTTGCAACAGCGCCGCATCGCGCACCGTGCGTGCCAAAGGTCCGGTATGGCAGAAGAAATCGTGGTTGAAGGGTGGATCATCGGTGTTGCGGCCGTAGGGGGGCTTATACCCCACCACCCCGCAGGCCGAAGCCGGGATGCGGATTGACCCGCCAATATCAGACCCCATGGCAAGCGGCGATGTCCCCGCCGCCAAGGATGCCGCCGAACCGCCCGAAGATCCGCCCGGCGTGAACTCGGGGTTCCACGGGTTGCGGGTGACGCCCCATAGCCGGCTCCAGCAAAAACCGGCGGCGGAAAATTCGGGTGTGGCGGTGCGGGCATGGACGATGCCCCCCGCTGCCAAAATCCGCTGATTGTTGACCGAGGTCGTATCCGCGACGAAATCCTTCATGATGAGCGAGCCGGATGAGGTCGGCTTGCCCGCGATCATGTTTTCATCCTTGATGCCGATGGGCAGGCCTTCCAGCGCGCGGATGCGCTGGCCCTTGGCATATTTTGCCTCGGCCTTGCGGGCCAGATCCATGGCTTCATCGAAATGGGTGTAGGTAAAGGCGTTGACGGGGTCTTTCACCGCTTCGGCCCGCGCAATCACCGCCTGCATCAGTTCAACCGGCGAAAGGGTCTTGTCACGAAACCGCCGGAGGGCCTCATGCGCGGGCATATAGCAAAGGTCGAGATCGGCCATGGTTCCCCTCCTCATTTTTTCGCAGGCTAGACGGGCAGGGGCCTTCGGTAAAGCGGTTAGAAAAGCTCTTTCACCGCCTCCATTGCCACATAGGTTGATGTGCCCGCGACATGGGGCAGGGCGGAAATGCGTTCGGCCAGCACGCGGCGGTAATCCTGAATGTCGCTGGTGCGCACCTTCAACAGGTAATCAAAGCGGCTGGCGATCATGTGGCACTGTTCCACCTCGGGAATGGCCATGACGGCTTTGTTGAAGGCCTGAAGGGCGGCTTCGCGCGTATCGGAAAGCCGCACCTCGACAAAGGCCACATGCGCCAGCCCCATGCGGATCGGGTCCAGATTGGCGCGATAGCCGGTGATGACGCCGGCGTCTTCCAGCCGTTTCATCCGCGCTTGTGTGGGCGATTTCGACAGGCCGATGCGCCGCGCCAGCTCGGTTGCGCTGATGCGGCCTTCCACGGCCAGAACGCGCAGAATGGCTTCGTCGAAACGGTCAATGTCGATGCGGGCGTTTTGCATGGCAATTTTCCTGAAAGCCAAGATTTTTGGCTGCAAGATGGCATATAATAGGGCGAACGTCCTGTCAAACCTACGCTATCATGGGCAAATGCAACAGGAGCTTCCCATGCCCAACACCGCTTGGCAAATCATTGACCGCCACTCCCTGCGCGACGAGGCCGCGCTGGTGAAATCCCTGATCGCTGAGGCGGGGCTGGACGGGGCGGCGCGCGCGCGCATCACCGCCGCTGGCGCCGATCTGGTGCGTCGCATCCGCGCCAGCGTGAAGCCGGGCCTGATGGAAGTTTTCCTTGCCGAATACGGGCTTTCCACGGACGAAGGCATTGCGCTGATGTGTCTGGCCGAGGCGCTTTTGCGCGTGCCGGATGCGGAAACCATGGATGCGCTGATCGAAGACAAGATCGCGCCGTCGAACTGGGGCAAGCATCTGGGGCAATCGGCCTCGTCCTTGGTGAATGCTTCGACCTGGGCCCTGATGCTGACCGGCAAAGTGCTGGAAGAACGCGAGCCGGGCGTGGTTGGCCATTTGCGCGCCGCCGTCAAACGGCTGGGCGAACCCGTCATCCGCACCGCCGTTTCCCGCGCGATGAAGGAAATGGGCCGTAACTTCGTTTTGGGCGAAACCATTGATCTGGCGATGAAACGCGCCCGCGAGCTGGAAGCCAAAGGCTATACCTACAGCTATGACATGCTGGGCGAAGCCGCCCGGACCGAGGCCGATGCCCGGCGCTATCATCTTGCCTATTCCAAGGCGATCACCGCCATTGCCGCCGCTGCCACCACCGGCGATATCCGCACCAACCCCGGCATTTCGGTGAAACTTTCGGCGCTGCATCCGCGCTATGAGGTCGCCAAGCGCCAGCGCGTGATGGATGAACTTGTCCCCCGCGTCCGCGCGCTGGCCGGTCTGGCCAAGGCCGCCGGTCTGGGCTTTAACATCGACGCCGAGGAAGCCGACCGTCTGGCCCTGTCGCTTGAGGTGATCGAAGCGGTGCTGGCCGATACCGCCCTGAAGGGCTGGGATGGTTTCGGCGTTGTGGTGCAGGCCTATGGCCGCCGCGCCGGCGCGACGATTGATTGGCTTTATGCGCTGGCCGCGCGGCTTGATCGCAAGATCATGGTGCGTCTGGTTAAGGGCGCCTATTGGGATGCCGAGGTGAAGCGCGCGCAGGTGATGGGGCTGGACAGCTTCCCGGTCTTCACCCGCAAACAGGCGACCGATGTGTCCTATATCGCCAATGCCCGCAAGCTCTTGGCCATGACGGATCGGATCTATCCGCAATTTGCCACCCATAACGCCCATACGGTGGCGGCGATCATGGATATGGCGACGGATAAAAAAGCGTTTGAATTCCAACGCCTGCATGGAATGGGCGAAAGACTGCATGACATCGTTCTGACCGATAACGCCACGCGCTGCCGCATCTACGCCCCCGTCGGCGCGCATCGCGATCTTCTGGCCTATCTGGTGCGCCGCCTGTTGGAAAACGGCGCGAACTCGTCTTTCGTGAACCAGATCGTCAATGAAGACGTCAGCCCTGAAACCGTCGCCGCCTGCCCGCTGACCGCGATGGAAGCTGTCACGCCGCTTGGCAATCCGGCCATTGCCACTGGCCCCGGCCTCTTTGGCAACCGCGCCAATTCCAAGGGCTTTGACCTGACCGACAGCGGCGATCTTGAGGCGATTGAGGCCGCGCGCGCCCCGCATATGGACCGCGCGTTTGAAGCCGCGCCGCTGATTGCCGGGGCGATGGCCGGGGCTGAACGGCTGGCGGTGCAAAACCCCGCCACCGGGGCGCTGGTTGGCCATGTGCTGACCGCGGGTGAACCCGATGTCGATACCGCGCTGCGTCTGGCCGAACCCTGGGCCGCAGCCGCCCCGGAACGCGCCACGGTCCTGCGCCGCGCCGCCGATCTTTATGAAGAAAACTTCGGCCCGATCTTCGCGCTTTTGGCGCGCGAGGCCGGTAAAACCGCCGCCGATGCCGTGGCAGAACTGCGCGAAGCCGTTGATTTCCTGCGCTATTACGCCGATGGCGCGGCAGGGCTGAAAAACCCTGCCCGCGGCATCTTTGCCTGCATCTCGCCATGGAACTTCCCGCTGGCCATCTTCTCGGGCCAGATCGGTGCCGCACTTGCCGCTGGCAATGCGGTCATCGCCAAACCCGCCGAGCAAACCCCGCTGATCGCGCATCTGGCGGTTGGGCTTTTGCATCAGGCGGGGGTGCCGGCAACGGCGCTGCAACTTTTGCCCGGTGACGGCCGCATTGGGGCAGCCCTCACCCGTGATCCGCGTCTGGGCGGCGTCGCCTTTACCGGCTCGACCGAGGTTGCGCTTTTGATCCGCCGCGCCATGGCCGAACAAGGCAACCCGACCGCGCCCTTGATTGCGGAAACCGGCGGGCTGAATGCCATGCTGGTGGACAGCACCGCGCTGCCCGAACAGGCGGTGCGCGATGTGCTGGCCTCCTCCTTCCAATCGGCGGGCCAGCGTTGCTCGGCCCTGCGTTGCCTTTACTTGCAAGAAGACGTCGCCGCGCATACGCTTGATATGCTTTACGGCGCGATGGATGAACTCGCGCTTGGCGATCCGGCCAGCCTGTTCACCGATGTCGGCCCCGTGATCGACGAAGAGGCGCGCCAAGGCATCGCGGATTATGTCGCGGCGGCCCGCGCCGAAGGCCGGGTGCTGAAGGAAATGACCACGCCCAATGCCGGCACCTTCATCGCGCCGACCGTGATCCGTGTTTCCGGCATCGAAGCCATGGCGCGCGAAATCTTCGGCCCGGTCTTGCATGTCGCCACCTTCAAAGCCACCGAAATCGACCGTGTGGTGCAGGCGGTAAATGCCACCGGCTATGGCCTGACCTTCGGCCTGCACACCCGGATTGATGACCGGGTGCAGGCGGTGGTCGATGCGCTGCATGTCGGCAACACCTACGTCAACCGCAACCAGATCGGCGCGGTGGTCGGCAGCCAACCCTTTGGCGGCGAGGGCCTTTCCGGCACCGGACCCAAGGCGGGCGGCCCGGAATATCTGGCCCGCTTCGCCAAATCGCCAACCCCGGCCGCGGGCCGTGATGACCGCGAAACGCCCGAGGCTGAAACCGCCGCCGCCCTGCGGCTTGACCGCGCCACGGCGCATCCCGCGCGCGAACTCGTGCTGCCCGGCCCGACGGGGGAATCGAACAAACTCAGCTTCGTGCCGCGCGATCCGGTCCTCTGCCTTGGCCCCTCGGCCGCAACCGCACTGGCACAGGCCGAAGCGATCCGCGCCCTTGGCGGCCACGCCGTCGAAGCACCGGGTCTTGCCCCCGATGCCCTGACCCGCCTGAATGGCTTTTCCGGGGTGATCTGGTGGGGCGATGTCGAAGGCGCCCGTCTGCGCGCCCGCGCACTTGCTGCCCGCAAAGGCCCGATCCTGCCCTTGATCGGCGCCGAACCCGACGCAGGCCATGCGATGCTGGAACGTCATGTCTGCATCGACACCACAGCCTCAGGCGGTAATGCCCAGCTTCTGGCCGAAGTCTCGGGAAGCTGATCCATCCTCTGTGGGGAAATATCCTCGGGGGGTGAATTGGCCGCAGGCCAAGAGGGGGGCAGACAGCCCCCCTTTCCACGCTTGACGCCCGCCCGGCGATCAGAAACTCTGCCCCCATGTTCCCGATCCGCGATCATAACCCTTCGGGGCGAACACCCTATGTGACCTTCGCGTTGATCGCGGCCAATGCGCTGATTTTCCTTGGCTATTGGCTGCCGCTTTCCGAATATCAGATCGACCGGCTGTTCTATGCGTGGGGTCTTGTGCCGGCGCGGCTGGCGCAGGGGCAGGGGGGCGCCACGCTGCTGACCTCGATGTTCTTACATGCGGGTTGGTTGCATATTTTCGGCAACATGCTGTTTTTATGGATCTTTGGCGACAATCTTGAAGATGAGATGGGCCATGGCGGCTTTCTTCTGTTCTATCTGCTTTCCGGCTTGGCCGCGGCCGTGGCGCAAATGGCGATGGACCCGGCTTCGCGCCTGCCGATGGTTGGGGCTTCCGGCGCGATTGCCGGGGTGATGGGTGGTTATCTTTTGCTTTTCCCGCGCGCCCGTGTGGATGTGCTTTTCATCTTCGTCATCTTCTTCCGGGTCTTTGTCATTCCGGCCTGGGCCGTGCTTGGGGTCTGGTTCGGCTTGCAGGTGTTCAGCGGGCTTGCGGTGCCGGGCGATCAGGGCGGGGTGGCCTATTGGGCCCATGCGGGGGGCTTTGCGGCGGGGCTGGTTCTGGCGCTGCCGGCTTTCTTGCGGCGCGGCGGGCGCGGCTATTGGCGGCGCAACGCAGGCCATCCGCCGCATCCGGCGGTGCCGTATCGGTTTGGCAAAACATCCATCCCGCGGGTGCCGCGGCGTTGACAAAGGGGAATGCGATGCGGGGGCAATGCCATTGTGGCGCGGTGGTGCTGGAGGTGCAGCTTTCTGACGGTTTTGCAACCGCCCGGCGCTGCGATTGCAGCTTTTGCCGGCGGCGTGGCGCGATTGCAGTTTCTGCGCCGCTGGACGGGCTGCGCATTGTGCAAGGCGCTGAAAACCTGACGCTTTATCAGTTCGGCACCCGCACGGCGAAACATTGGTTTTGCAAAACCTGTGGGATTTACACCCATCACCAGCGCCGTTCAAACCCCAATGAATTTGGGGTGAATGTGGCCATTCTTGAGGGCGTAAATTCGCGCGATCTGGGCGAGGTGCCTTGGGTCGATGGCGTCAATCACCCCAGCGACCGCCCGTGTTAAGCGGCCCACCTGCCACGAAAAATCAGGTGTTGCGAATGATCTTGGCGAAACCTTCGAACAGCGGTTCATTGGCGCAAAGCACTGCACCCTTTTCCAAGGCATCGTCGCCTTCGCGCACCGCTTCAACCATGCCGCCGGCTTCTTTCACCAGCAAAAGCCCGGCCGCGATGTCCCAAGGTTGCAATTCGCGTTCCCAATAGCCATCAAAGCGCCCGGCGGCGACAAAGGCCAGATCCAGCGCCGCCGAACCCCAGCGGCGCACCCCGGCGCAGGCCGGCATCAGCCGGGCCAGGTCGCCCAGCATGGCGGGCAGGGTCTTTTTGGCACCAAAGGGCACGCCGGTGGCGAAAACCGCCTCGCTCATGCTGCGTCGGCCGGAAACCCGCAGGCGGCGATTGTCGTTCAGCCAGGCGCCAGCGCCCTTTTCGGCCCAGAACATTTCATCCTTGGCCGGGTCATACACCACGGCTGCGGTGATCTGCCCCTTATGTTCCAGCGCGATGGAAATCGCCCAATGCGGCATACCATGCAGAAAATTGGTGGTGCCATCCAAAGGATCGACGATCCAGCGGCGGGTCGGATCGGCCCCCTCGGCGCTGCCGGTTTCCTCGCCCAGCCAGCCATAGGTCGGCCGCGCGCCCAGCAATTCTTCCTTGATAAGACGTTCGGCCTCGCGATCGGCTTTGGACACGAAATCGCCCGGCCCTTTGGTTGAAACTTGCAGGTTTTCCACCTCGCGGAAGTCCTTGACGAGCGATTTGCCCGCGCGCCGCGCGGCCTTGATCATCAGGTTGAGGTTGGCACTGCCCTGCATGGCACATCTCCGGTCCGGTTCAAGGTGCCGGGGGATACACCGAAGGCCGGCGAAAGGGAAGGGGGCATGGCACAATGCCTGTCGGGCAATACGGCGCAGGCCCCGGTTAGCCCCGTTGCAGTTTCACCGGCTCTGACCGGCCAAGTTTCAGGAAATGCGCCATATAGGGGCGCGCAGCGTCTTCCTGGCGCACACAGGCGTAAAGCCTGCGCGTCACATTGCCGGGGGCCAGCGGGCGCAGCGCGTAATCCGGGTTGGCGCGCAGATCGCGCAGCACCCAATCAGGCAGCACGCCCACGCCACGGTTGGACCCGATCAGCATCAAGATCACGGCGGTCAGTTCCACATGGCGATGCGCGGCAGGTTCCACCCGCGCCGGCGTCAAAAGATCGGTGAAGACATCCAGTTTATCGCGCCCGACGGGATAGGTGATAAGCGTCTGGTCGTGCAGGTCTTCCGCCGCGATCATGGCCTTGGCGGCCAGCGGGTTTTGCGCGGCGGCCACAAAGGTTGGCGCATAATCGAAAAGCGGGTGCGCTGTGACGCCGGGCAGCGGTTCGGGATTTGACGAGATCACCAGATCCACCTCCTCGCGCGCCAGGGCCGGGAAGGGTTCAAAGGCCAGCCCGGCGCGGATGTCGACATCAATTTCGGGCCAGGCGTGGCGGAACAGTTCCAGCACCGGAAACAGCCAGTCAAAACAGGCGTGGCATTGAATGGCGATATGCAGCCGCCCGGTCTTGCCCGCCCGCAGCGCGCGGAAATCTTCTTCCAGCGCGGCAATCTCGGGCAAGATGCTTTCGGCGGCCCGCAACATCCTTTGCCCGGCCGCCGACAGCCGCATCGGCTTTGACCGGCGCACAAAAAGCGTCATGCCGGCCTGATCTTCCAGCCCGGCGATCTGATGGCTTAACGCGGATTGGGTCATGTTCAGCATCTCGGCCGCGCGGGCAAGGCCGCCGGCCTGATGGATGGCCCGCAGCGAACGCAGGTGGCGCAGCTCGATATACATGCGATGAACCTCATAATGATCGTGAATTTTATGAATTTGATTCACAATGGCGGGTTGGGCACAAAGGGGCAAGTAAAAAGGAGACATCCCATGGCCCAGCCCCGTATCTCGTTTGAGTTCTTCCCGCCGCAATCGCTGGACGCGTCGTTCAAGCTGTTTGAGACGGTGCAGGCGCTGGCGCCGATGGGGCCTGAGTTTGTGTCAGTAACCTATGGCGCGGGCGGCACCACGCGCAAGCTGACGCATGACGCCGTGGGCGCGATCCATCGCAATTACGGGCTGAACGTGGCGGCGCATCTGACCTGTGTCGAGGCAAGCCGCGCCGAGACGCTGGAGATTGCCGAGGCCTATCATCAGGCGGGCGTGCGCCGGATCGTGGCGCTGCGCGGCGATGCCCCGAATGGCGCGGCGCGGTTCGCCCCGCATAAGGACGGCTTTGCCAGTTCGGTCGATCTGGTGGCGGGGCTGGCGGCCTTGGGCAAGTTCGACATTGCCGTTGGCGCCTATCCCGAACAGCACCCCGATGCCGCTGACCCCACCGCCGATGTGCGCTGGCTGAAGCGCAAGGTCGATGCTGGCGCAAGCCGCGCGATCACCCAGTTCTTCTTTGATGCCGATACGTTCTTTCGCTTTCGCGATGATTGCGTTGCGGCGGGCATTCATGTGCCGATCATCCCCGGTATCCTGCCCATTCAGGCCTGGGCCGGGGCCAAGCGCTTTGCCGCGCGCTGCGGCACCAGGGTTCCGCCCCGGCTGGATGAGGCCTTTGCCACAGCGGCGCGCGACGGGCGCGAGGATTTGCTGGCGCTGACGCAATGCACCGCGCTTTGCGACCGGCTGATTGCGGGCGGGGTCGAGGATTTGCATTTTTACACGCTGAACCGGCCGCAACTGACCCGCGAAGTGCTGCGCGCGCTGGGGATCACGCCGCAGATCGTTTTGGAAAAGGTCGCCTGACGGGAATCGCATCTGGTCTTGCGTGGTCTCCCTGCCAAGGCCGCCCCCCTTCCGCCTGACGCGACCATCTTGCGCCCCCTGCCGTGCTGGCCGGGGGCGTCTTTTTGTTGACGTAACGGGCCAGGAACGACAGCCCGCCCGCGGGGCTTTGCGGGCGCGCGCCGATCGGCTAGACTTTGGCGGAATTGTAAAGGATGCGACCCGTGGCAAAGCCGATTTTCGTTCTGAATGGCCCTAACCTGAACCTTTTGGGCCTGCGCCAGCCTGAGATTTACGGGCGCGAAACCCTGGCCGATGTCGAGGCGGCGCTGGGCCGGCTGGCCGCGGAGTTGGGGGCGGCGGTGACATGCCGGCAGTCCAACCATGAAGGCCAGCTTGTCGACTGGATCCATGAGGCGCGCGAAGCGGCGGCGGGGATTATCATCAACCCCGGCGCTTACAGCCATACGTCGGTTGCCATTCTGGATGCGCTGAACGCCTTTGAAGGGCCGGTGTTGGAGGTGCATATCTCAAACATCCACAAGCGCGAGGAATTCCGGCACCATTCCTTTGTTTCGGCCTGCGCCGAAGGGGTGATCGCGGGGTTCGGCACCGAGGGCTATTTGCTGGCCCTGCGGCGGATGGCCGGGCTTGTCGGCTGAAACGGGATCGCGGGCGGTAATCTGCGCCTCCGGCGGGGATATTTGGGCACAGAGGATGAAGGCGGCGTTTTCGTTACATCCACGGGCACGGCTGTTTGATGGCCGGGCAGAGCTGCCTTTGTCGGTGGGCCGGGGGGGCGTTGTGGCTGACCGGCCGGCGGGGGCGGCGTTAGCTGCGGCTTTTGGCGGGGCGTTTCGTATTGGCAGTGAAGGCGCTTTGCAGGCGGGCGCGGGGGCGTTTGAGACGCTGACTTCGGGATCGTCTGGGCTGCCCCGGCATATCTTGCGCAGCGTGCAATCTTGGCGGGCGTCTTTTGCGGTGAACGCGGGGCTTTTTGGTATTGGACCGGGGCTGCGGGTGGCGGTTCTGGGGCGGCTTTCGCATTCGCTGGCGCTTTATGGCGCGCTTGAGGCGTTGTCCCTGGGGGCCGAGTTGCATTTGCTGGAGGCGCTGCGCCCGGACCGGCAGCGGCATGTCTTGGCGGGGCGGGGCGTTGATCTGCTTTATGCCACGCCAGCGCAGTTGCGGCTTTTGGCCGAGGCGGGCGGGCCTGTGCTGGCTTTGTCGCGGGTTTTGGTTGGCGGATCAAAGCTGGATGCGGGGCTGCGTGCGGCGCTGGCCAAAATGGCACCGGGCGCGGTGGTGCAAGAGTTTTATGGCGCGGCGGAGGCGAGTTTCATCACCCTCTCGGGTCCTGATTGCCCCGAAGATTCGGTCGGGCGGCCCTATCCGGGGGTGGAGATCGCGGTTGAGGCTGGGGAGATCTGGGTGAAAAGCCCCTATCTTTTTACCGCTTATGCCGGGGGCGATCCGGGCGGGGCGCGTTGGTGTGATGGCTGGTTGTCGGTGGGTGAGATGGGCCGGATGGCGGATGGCTTTCTGTATCTGTCGGGCCGGGCGGGGCGCATGGTGACGGTGGCCGACCAGAATGTGTTTCCCGAAGAAATCGAGCAGCTTTTGCTGGCGCTGCCGGGTGTTACGCGTGTGGCGGTGTTGCCGCGCCCCGATGCGTTGCGTGGGGTGCATCTGGTGGCGGTGGTTCAGGGGGCTGCGGCGGAGGATGATATACTGGCTTCGGCGCGGGCTGCGCTTGGCTCCTTGAAGGCGCCGCGGGCGGTTTTTCGGCTGGAGGGGGATTGGCCGATGCTTGTCTCGGGTAAGACTGATCTTCTGGCGGTAGAGAGGGCTTTGGGATGGCGGTAATTCTGGCCGCGCGCCGCAGTGCCGTTTGCCCGCGGGGCGGGGCTTTTGCGCATCTGCGGATCGAAGATATGGCGGCGCCGGTGATGCAGGCGGTGCTGGCGGATGCGGCACGGCTGGCCGGGCTTGGCGCGGGGGATGTGGATGAGGTGATCTTGTCCAATGCCTTGGGCGCAGGTGGCAACCCGGCGCGTCGGGCGGCCTTGTTGGCCGGATTGCCCGAGACGGTGGCAGGGATGAGCCTTGATCGGCAATGTGCCGGCGGGCTGGATGCGATTTTGCTGGCGCGGGCTTTGGTTGACAGTGGTGCGGCCGAGGTGGTGCTGGCGGGGGGCGCGGAGAGCTATTCGCTGCGACCCCTGCGCGCCATGCCGCAGCCGGGCGGGGGCGCGCCCGTGCCTTATGAACAGGCGCCTTTCACCCCCTGGCCTGATCGCGACCCGGATATGACGGTGGCCGCCGCGGCCTTGGCGGACCGGCTTGCGCTTTCGCGGGCGGGGCAATCGGATTGGGCGGTGCAAAGCCATGCCAAGGCGCGGTCCATGCCGGATTGGCCCGAGATCGTGGCAATTCATGCGGTGGCGCGTGACAGTTTCACCCGCGCGCTGACCCCGCAGATCGCCGCCCGCGCACCGGTTCTGTCGGGCAGCATCAGCACGGCCACGGCGGCGGTGGCGGCGGATGCGGCGGCTTTTGTGCTGGTGGTGTCAGATCGTATTGCCGCGCGCAGCGGGGCTGTTGGGAAGGGCTTGCGCATTCTGGCCGGGGCCACGTTGGGCGGCAAGCCTGAGGAGCCGGGCCTTGCCCCGGTGGCGGCGATTGCGGCGGCTTTGGGCAAGGCGGGGCTTGGCCCGGCCGATCTGGCCATGGCCGAGGTGATGGAGGCCTATGCTGTGCAGGCCATGGCCTGCGTGGCCGGGGCCGGGCTTGATCCGGCCATCGTCAATATCGGCGGTGGGGCCTTGGCGCGGGGCCACCCGATCGGGGCATCGGGGGCCATTCTGGCGGTGCGGCTGTTCCATGGCCTGCACGCGGGCAAGGGCCTTGCGGCGATTGCGGCGGCGGGGGGGCTTGGAACAGCCTTGGTCGTCAGCCGTTAGGCGCGCGACAGCAGGGCTGCCGGGCGCGCTTTGGCGATGGTGGCGGTGATTGCGGCGGTCAGCGCCGCCTTGACCAGATCGCCCGGCAGGAAGCCGAGCGAGATCACGATGGCTTCATTCATTGATTTGCCAAGGCCCCATGCCATGCCGGGGATGCCAAAGGCGTAAAGCACGCCCATGCCGCCGATGATCGAGGCGAAGAAGGCTGAGAAGGTGACGGGCGCGGGCAGGCGGCGCATCATCCAGCCGGTGACAAAGGCGGCAAAGGGAAAGCCGATGATGAAGCCGGCCTTGGCGGTGGCCAAAAGGCCGATGCCGCCGACACCACCCGCCCAGATCGGCAGGCCAAGAAGCAGCACCAGAACAAAAAGCCCGGCTGCAAGCCCGCCGAGCCGGGCCCCCAGAATGGTGCCGCACAGCATGACGCCCATGGACTGGGCCGTGATGCCGATGCCGGGAATGATCTCGAACCGGGGGATCAGGCCAAGCGCCGCGATCATGGCGGCGAAAAGGGCGATATGGGTCAGGTTGCGTTCCATCGGGCTCTCCTGTTCTGCGCGGCGGACCTTATAGGGCACCGCCGCGGGCACGCAAGGCTTCTGCGACATGGTCGGCATCGTCAAGCGCCGAGACCAGCAGCGGCGCGATCAGCCGGACATGCGGGCGGCGGGCAGAGCGGGCAGACCAGGCGGTGGAAAGCTGGGCCGCGCGTTCGGCCATGACCGGGATGAAGCGGATCATCAGCGCAATCGCCAGCGACAGGGGCTTGGCTGGCAGCACCGGCGCAAGCGGGCGCAGGCCCCACAGGATAAGCGCCTGAAGATCGGCCAGGCGTGTGGTCATGGTCATCAGGTTCGCCGCCCCGACCGCCGCCATCATGCGGGCAAGGACCACGGCACCCTCCAGCGGGGTTCGGGTGGCGCCGTGCCACAAGACAAGCAAGAGCGCAAAAGGCCAAAGCGGCCGCAAAAGCCGCGCCCATGGGATCAGGATGCGCCAGGCCCATGCGGTGGATATGGCGGCGCTTAGCACGGCCAGCGCAAGGGCCAGTGCGGGCCAGCCAGCCGGGGGCAGGAAAAGCACAAAGGTCAGCCCGGCCAAGGCCGCCAGTTTTGGCCCCGCCCGCCAGCCATGGGCCGGGGTCTGGACGGGAGAGGTCAGGCTGAACATGGCAGGCGGCGCATGGTGTCAGACCTCATCTTCGGCGCCTTGGCGGGCCATCTCAGCGGTGAAGGCGGGCAGGACCGAGGCAGGTGGACCAAAGCCCTGAACCTCGCCGGCTTCCAGCCATAAAAGCTGGTCGCAGTCCAACAGATCTTCGGGCCGGTGGGCAATGATGACAAGGCGCTGCGGCAGGGCTTGCAACTGGCGGCGCAAGCGGGTTGCGGTTGGCAGATCCAGCGCGGCGAAGGGTTCGTCCAAAAGTAGCGTTTCAGGCCCCATCAGCAACACCGCCTGAAGGCAAAGCCATTGTTTCTGCCCATGGCTGAGGGTGGAAACCGCCATCTTGGCCCAAGCGGCCCGATTATGGGCGGCAAGATGGTCGCGCGCGCGGGCCAGGGCTTGTGGCTGAGGGGTGCCCATCTGGGTCAGGCCAAAGGCCAGTTCTTCCTCGACCGTGGGAAAAAGGATCTGGTGATCGGGATTTTGAAACAGGATGCCGATACGGGAAAGTGCCGCCTTGCGGTTGGTGAAAGGGTCGATCTCGCCCAAGCGCAAGCTGCCGGCGCTGGGCGCGATCAGCCCCGCAATCAGCCGCAAAAGCGTGGTCTTGCCCGAACCGTTGCGGCCGATCAGCCCGATGCGCCGGCCGCTTAATGTGACCGTGACGTCGCGCAAGAGCGTCTTGCCGGGCAGGGTCAGGCTGACATGGGACAGGTGGATCGGGTTCATCCCAGCGGCTTAAGCCATGCAGGCCGTAAAGGGCAAGGCTTGGCTTTGCGGCGGGGGCGCGATTTCCCTTCGGAAATCGGGGGCGGAATTCGTGCGAATTCCGGCGTGCTGCCGGGGAGAATGGCAAAGGCCCCCGGCGGGCGGGGGCCTTTGATGTCAGGTTAGACCCGGCTCAGCCCTGACGGGCAGCGGCGACCGAGGCTTCCAGAATATCCATGGCCTCAGCGAAATGCGCATCCGGAATGGTGATCGGCGCAAGGAAGCGCACGACGTTGCCGTATACGCCGCAGGTCAGAAGGATCAGGCCACGCTTTTGCGCCTCATTCTTCACGCGGTTGGTAAAGCCCGCATCGGGTTCCTTGTTTGTCGGGTTGGCGAATTCGACCGCCACCATGAAACCGGGGCCGCGAATGTCGCTGATTTCCGGGGTGGTGGCGCGGATCGATTCCAGCTTTTGCTTCAGGCGCGAGCCCAGTTCATTGGCGCGGGCGCAAAGCTGTTCTTCCTCGATCACGTCCAGAACCGCATTGGCGGCGGCGATGCCAATCGGGTTGCCGCCATAGGTGCCGCCAAGGCCGCCGGGGTGGGCCGCATCCATCAGGCTGGCTTTGCCGGTCAGCGCCGCCAGGGGCAGACCGCCCGCCAGACCCTTGGCCATGGTGGTGATGTCGGCGGCCACGCCATATTGCTCCATGGCGAACATGGTGCCGGTGCGGGCAAAGCCGGTTTGCACCTCATCCGCGATCATCACGATGCCATGTTCGTCGCAAAGCGCGCGGATGGCTTTCACCAGATCTTTCGGTGCCGGGTAGAAACCGCCTTCGCCCTGCACGGGTTCAAAGATGATCGCGGCAACGCGGGCAGGGTCGATATCGGCCTTGAACAGCTTGGTCAGCCCCGCCATCGCATCGGCGGTGGAGATGCCATGCACATCTTGCGGGAAGGGCACGTGGAAGACGTCGGGCATCATCGCGCCAAAGCCCTTCTTATAGGGCTCGACCTTGCCGGTCAGGGTCATGCCCATGAAGGTGCGGCCGTGGAAGGCGCCGCCAAAGGCGATGATGGCATTACGGCCGGTGGCGATGCGGGCAACCTTGATGGCGTTTTCAACGGCTTCGGCACCGGTGGTGACGAAAACGGTCTTCTTCGGGAAATCGCCGGGAAGGGCGGCGTTCAGGCGTTCTGCCAAGCGGATGTAATGCTCATAGGGCAGCACCTGATGGCAGGTATGGGTGAATTTCGAAAGCTGCTTGGACACCGCATCCATCACCTTGGGGTGGCAATGCCCGGTGTTCACCACGGCGATACCGGCGGCGAAGTCGATATAGCGGTTGCCTTCGATGTCCCAAACTTCGGAATTCAGCGCGCGATCGACATAGATCTGGGTCTGCATCCCCACACCGCGGGAAATAGCCTCTTCACGGCGCTTGGCAACATCTGCGTTTTTCATGGTCAACATCCTTTTTGCGCCGGGGTGGCGCGGGTTTGCTGCATGGGAATTGATCAAATCTGGTCCGGGTTTCAATGGGCAGTGGCAGGATTTCTATAAGTCCAGTTTGGAAAACATAAGGCCAGAGCGGCAGGTCGGTTCCGCGCTTTTGGTGATTCAGAAACTGTTAACCAATGAGGGGCAAGCTGGGCATGAATGATTCTGGAGGGGAAGGTTTCCGGGGGGCCCATGCGCGATTTGGCATCTTTGGCGGCAGAACGGGATGATCCTGCCGATTGGCTGCGGCTGATCCGGTCGCGCCGGGTGGGGGCGGTGACGTTTCATCGGTTGATGGCGGAACATGGATCTGCCCGCGCGGCGTTGGCCGTGCTGCCCGATATTGCCCGTGGGGCGGGGGCGCAGGACTATGCGATTTGTCCCGAAGGGGTTGTGCTGGCCGAAATGCGCGCAGGCCGGGCTTTTGGTGCGCGGCTGCTGTTATGGGGCGGGCCAGATTACCCGGTGGCGCTGATGGATTTGCCCGATGCGCCGCCGGTGCTTTGGGCGCGCGGCGATTGCGCGATGTTAAGCCGCCCGATGGTGGCGCTGGTGGGGGCGCGCAATGCCTCATCTTTGGGCCTGCGCATGGCGCGGCGGCTGGCCGAAGGGCTGGGGCAGGGCGGGCAGGTGGTGGTTTCGGGGCTTGCGCGTGGCATCGACACCGCCGCGCATGGGGCGGCGCTGGACTGCGGCACGGTGGCGGTGTTGGCGGGGGGCGTGGATGTGACCTACCCGGAAGAAAACGCTGAACTGGCCCGCCAAATCGCCGCCAAGGGCTGTCTTTTGTCTGAACAGCCCATGGGGTTGCAGCCGCAAACCCGGCATTTCCCGCTGCGCAACCGCATCATCGCGGGCCTGTCGCGCGCCGTGGTGGTGGTTGAGGCGGCGGCGCGGTCGGGCAGCCTGATTACCGCCCGCGATGCGGCCGATCAGGGGCGCGAGGTGATGGCGGTGCCCGGCCATCCCTTTGACGCCCGCGCTGCCGGTTCCAACATGCTCTTGCGTGACGGGGCAACGCTGGTGCGCCATGCCGGTGATGTGATCGAGGCGCTGGGCCTGCCGCAGATGCCTTTCGCGGCCAATGTCGCGCAGGAACCGCCACCGCCGCCCCTGCCGGGGCCACATCCCGCGCCGCGCCCCTTGCGCGACGCGGTGGCGCTGCACAGCCAGATTCTGGCGCGTCTTGGCCCCACCCCCCTGGCCGAAGACCAATTGATCCGCGATCTGGCTATGCCGCCTTCGCTTTTGGCACCGGCACTCATGTCACTTGAGATGGAGGGCCAGATCAGCCGGGCGCCGGGTGGGTTGCTGTCGCGCGCCGAATAACCCGCAATCTTCCCCTTGCGGGCGTTGAAAACCCGGCTATGTGAGGGCACGAAACCCCGGCGCCGCTTCGTTGGTTGACAAGCCTCATGCTTGGCCTTCATGGTGCGACGCCGCCAAGACATCTTGCTGAAAGTTCATTCATATGCCCGTCGTCGTCGTCGAATCTCCTGCAAAGGCCAAGACGATCAACAAATATCTCGGCCCCGATTTCACGGTGCTGGCAAGCTATGGCCATGTGCGCGACCTGCCGGCCAAGGATGGGTCGGTCAGCCCCGACGATGGTTTTGCCATGACCTGGGAAGTGGCGAGCGACAGCAAAAAGCATGTCCGCGCCATTGCCGAGGCGCTGAAAACCGATGACACGCTTATTCTGGCCACCGACCCTGATCGCGAGGGCGAGGCGATTTCCTGGCACTTGCAAGAGGCGCTGGCATCTTCGCTGAAGAAGGGCAAGAAAGTGGCCCGCGTCACTTTCAACGCCATCACCAAAGATGCGGTCACGAAGGCGATGAAAGAGCCGCGCGAGATCGACCTGCCCTTGGTCGAGGCCTATCTGGCCCGCCGCGCGCTGGATTATCTGGTGGGCTTTACGCTCTCGCCGGTTTTGTGGCGCAAACTGCCGGGCGCGCGTTCGGCAGGGCGTGTGCAATCGGTTTGCCTGCGGTTGATCGTGGAACGCGAAATGGAGATCGAGGCGTTTCGCGCCCGTGAATTCTGGACCGTGGCCGCGAGTTTCAAAACGCCGCGCGGGCAGGAGTTTGAGGCCCGGTTGACCACGCTTGGCGGCAAGAAGCTGGATAAATTCGATCTGGCCACGGCCACGGCGGCGGAAATGGCGGTTCAGGCCGTCGTCTCGCGCAGCTTTGCGGTGCAAAGCGTCGAGGCGAAACCCGCCACGCGCAACCCCTATGCGCCTTTCATGACATCGACCTTGCAGCAAGAGGCCAGCCGCAAGTTCGGCTTTGGTGCCAAGGCGACGATGAACGCGGCGCAGCGGCTTTATGAAGCCGGGCTTATCACCTATATGCGGACCGACGGCATCGACATGGCCCCCGAAGCGGTGACTGCCGCGCGGGCCGAAATTGGCAAGCGTTTCGGCGCGGCCTATGTGCCTGACGCCCCGCGCATCTATAAAAACAAGGCCAAGAACGCGCAGGAAGCCCACGAATGTATTCGCCCGACTGATATGGCGGCCGATCCTGACAGTCTGCGGCTGGCCGATGCCGATCAGCGCAAGCTTTACGATCTGATCTGGAAACGCACCCTTGCCAGCCAGATGGCCAGCGCGCGGATGGAACGCACGACGGTTGATATTTTGTCGCCAGATCAGCAGGTTGGCTTCCGCGCCACCGGGCAGGTGGTGCAGTTTGACGGTTTTCTCAAGGTTTATGACGAAGGCCGCGACGACGAAGACGAAGACGAAGGCCGCTTGCCGCAGCTTGCCTCTGGCGAGACGCTGGACAAGCGCGCGGTGACGCCCAACCAGCATTTCACCCAAGCCCCGCCGCGCTATACCGAGGCGACCTTGGTCAAACGGATGGAGGAGCTGGGCATCGGCCGGCCTTCGACCTATGCAAGCGTCCTGACCACCATCGTTGACCGCGAATATGTGAAAAAAGACAAAAACCGCCTGATCCCCGAAGATAAAGGGCGGCTGGTCACGGCCTTTCTGGCCAATTTCTTCCACAAATATGTGGAATATGATTTCACCGCCGATCTGGAAACGGAACTGGATGACGTTTCCGCGGGTGAACGCGATTACAAAGATGTGCTGTCGCGTTTCTGGCGCGATTTTTCGGCCGCCGTGGCCGAAACCGCCGATCTGCGCATTGGCGAGGTCTTGGAAAAGATTGATGAATTTCTGGCGCCGCATCTTTACCCTCTGCGCGCCGATGGATCAGATCCGCGCTCTTGCCCGACCTGTGGTTCGGGCCGGCTGCATCTGAAAACTGCCCGGTCGGGCGGGGCTTTCATTGGCTGCGGCAATTACCCCGAATGCCGCTACACCCGCCCGATTTCTTCGGGCGATGAAGCCGGTGCTGCGGTTGATGGCAAGATCCTTGGCAAGGATGAGGCGGGCAATGACATCTCGCTGCGGGCGGGCCGTTTTGGCCCCTATGTCCAGCGCGGTGAAGCAAGCGAAGCCCAGCCGAAGCCCGATCGGGCCAGCCTGCCCAAAGGCTGGTCTGCCGAAAGCCTGACGCTGGAGCGCGCGCTTGATCTGCTGGGGCTGCCCCGCCAACTGGGCCCGCACCCCGAAGATGGTGAGCCGGTCGAAGCCGCGATTGGCCGCTTTGGTCCCTATGTCAAACACGGCAAGACCTATGCCAATCTGCCCGATGCCGAGGAGGTTTTCACCATCGGCATGAACCGCGCGGTTGAGGTGCTGGCCCAAAAGCTGGCGCGCGGGCCGGGCCGGGGGGCGGCGGCAGAGCCGTTGCGCAGTCTGGGCGACCACCCTGACGGCGGGCCGGTGCAGGTGATGCCGGGCCGTTATGGGCCTTATGTCAAATGGGAAAAGGTCAATGCGACCTTGCCGAAGGAACTTGCGCCCGAAGCGGTAACGCTGGAGGAGGCGCTGGCGCTGATCGCGGAAAAGGCGGGCAAAACAGGCGCGAAGAAAAAGGCCGCGCCGAAAAAAGCGGCAGCCGCCAAAAAGCCTGCGGCCAAAAAACCTGCCGCCAAAAAGCCCGCAGCAAAAAAGCCGGCCGCAAAAAAGACGACAGCGAAGAAAGCTGCGGCGAAAACCGCCGAATAAGCCCCTTGGCAGGGCCAGCAGCCCGCGCGGAATCTCAGCCGCGCGGGTTCAGCAGTTTCGCCAGAACATCGGTGGCCTGAACCCGGCCGATAACCTTGCCTTTATCGGTGACGTTTATCGATTCTGCCCCGCCTTGCAGCATTTCCATCAGCGCCTTGACCGGGGTTTCGGCATCAACCCCCGCCCCGGCACCGCCCGCGCCCGCCGCCATCACATCGCGCGCGGTCAGCACGCCCAAGGGGTTCATATGGGCGACAAACTCGGCCACATAATCGGAAACCGGGTTGGCGATGATTTCGCGCGCTGTGCCCACCTGCACTAGGCGCCCGCCTTCCATCAGCGCAATGCGATTGCCGATCTTGAAAGCTTCGTCCAGATCATGGCTGACGAAAACAATGGTGCGTTTCAACCGCTGTTGCAGATCCAGAAGTTCATCTTGCAGCTTGGCGCGGATCAGCGGGTCAAGCGCGGAAAACGGTTCATCCATCAAAAGGATCGGCGCTTCGGTCGCAAAGGCGCGGGCAAGGCCAACGCGCTGTTGCATCCCGCCGGACAGTTCCCCCACCTTGCGATCGGCCCATTGCGTCAGGTTCACCAGCGCCAACTGGGCATCCACCTTTGCGCGGCGCTGGGCCGGTGACTGGCCTGCGAGTTCAAGGCCAAGCCCGACATTTTCGCGCACCGTCCGCCACGGCAGCAGGCCAAATTGCTGAAACACCATGGCAATGGTCGAAAGGCGCAGGCCGCGCAGAGTTTCGGGCTTGGCATGGGTGACGGAGACCATTTCGCCGCCTGCGCGCACCCGCACTTCGCCGCGCACCACCGGGTTCAGCGCATTGACGCCGCGCAGAAGCGTTGACTTGCCTGAACCCGAAAGCCCCATCAGCACCAGAATTTCGCCTTCGCCAACGGTCAGCGAACAGTCATGCACCCCCAAGATCTGGCCGGTTTTCTCCTGCACTTCGGCGCGGCTTAACCCCTGATCCATCAAAGGCAGGGCCGAGGCGGGGTTGTCACCGAAGACGATGGAAACCTTGTCGAATTCTACGGCGTTCATTTGCTGTTCACCCTCAGGGACCGATCCAGAAGAATGGCCACCACCACGATGATGAAGCCCGATTCAAAGCCAAGCGCGGTGTTCACGCTGTTCAGCGCGCGGATCACCGGCACGCCCAAGCCATTTGCGCCCACCAGCGCCGCGATGACGACCATCGACAGCGACAGCATGATGGTCTGGTTCAGCCCGGCCATGATCTGCGGCAGGGCATAGGGCAGTTCCACCTTCCACAGCCGTTGTTTCGGCGTGGCACCGAAGGCGGTCGCGGCCTCCAATAGCGCGGTTGGGGTTGACGAGACGCCAAGGTAGGTCAGCCGGATCGGCGCGGGCAGCACGAAAATCACGGTGGCGATCAGGCCCGGCACCATGCCAAGGCCAAAAAACACGATGGCCGGGATGAGATAAACAAAGGTTGGCAGCGTCTGCATCAGGTCCAGAACCGGCACCATGGCGGTATAAAGCCGGGGGCGATGCGCGGCAGAAATGCCGACCGGCACGCCCACACCCATGCACACCACACAGGCCGAAAGGATCAGCGTCAGGCTTTCGGTGGTTTCGTCCCAATAGCCTTGGTTCAAAATGAAGGCAAAGCCCAAAAGCACGCCAAGGCATACTTTCCAAGACCGTTGCAAATACCACGTCAGCGCCACAAAAAGCGCAATGATGACAGCGGGATGCGGGGTTTGCAGGCACCACAGAATCGCGTCGATCAGCGCCTTCATCACCAGCGAGACGACGTCAAAGAACCCGCCCAGATTGTCGTTCAGCCAATCATTGACGATCTTGGCCGTTTTGCCGACTGGCAATTTGTAATGGGTCAACCATTCCATGATGCGCCCCCCCCCCTTTTTAGAATAGAGAAAGGCCCCCGTCACATGCGGCGGGGGCCTTTGACCGGGTTATTGCAGCGCAGCCGCGACCGCAGCCTTGGCATCGCCACCGTCTTTGGTGGTCACACCGTCAAGCCACGGCTCCCAGATGCCGGGGTTGGCGGCAAGCCATGCTTTGGCGGCATCGCGCGGGTCGGCGCCATCGTTCAGGATTGCGCCCATGATCTCGTTTTCCATTTGCAGCGAGAACACGAGGTTCGACAAAAGCTTGCCCTGGTTCGGGCATTCCGCCGAATAGCCCTTGCGGGTGTTGGTATCCACCACCGCGCCGCCGAAGTTCGGGCCGAACACATCGTCACCGCCCGACAGGTAGGTCATCTTGAAATTGGCGTTCATCGGGTGGGGTTCCCAGCCCAGGAACACGATCGGCTGACCGGCTTCGGAACGTTTCTTCACTTCGGCCAGCATCCCGGCTTCCGAGCTTTCCACCACTTCAAAACCATCCAGCCCGAAGGGGCCCGAGGCGATCATGTCAAGGATCAGGCGGTTGCCGTCGTTGCCCGGCTCGATCCCGAAGATCTTGCCTTCCAGCGCGTCCTTTTGGTCCTTGATATTGCCGAAATCGCTGATCCCCAGCGCGGCGCCGGCTTCATTGGTGGCCAGCGTGTATTTCGCGCCTTCAAGGTTGGTGCGGATCACTTCGACGGTGCCTGCATCGCGATAGGGGGCGATGTCGGCTTCCATCGTCGGCATCCAGTTGCCAAGGAAAACGTCGATGTCGCCTTCGGCAAGGCCGGTATAGGTCACCGGAACCGACAGAACCTTGGTGTCGGTCTCATAACCCAGCGCCTCGGCCACAAGGCTGGTGGCGGCGGTGGTGGCGGTGATGTCGGTCCAGCCCACATCCGAGAAGGTGATCTTGTCGCAGCCCTCGGCAAAGGCGGAACCCGCCAGGGCGAAGGTGACGGCGGTGCCCAGAAGGGCAGAGCGAAGGGTCATGGTGAGGCTCCCGGTTTTTTGTTGATTGACGAGTCAATAAACTTCACGCTTTATCGGTTTGGCAAGCAGATTCTTGGAGCCAGACCGAAATGCCCAAAGTTGGCATGGAGCCTATCCGAAAGGCGGCCCTCGTCAAAGCCACGATCGTCGAGATCGGGCGGGCGGGGTCTTTGGACGTGACGGTTTCGCAGATCGCCAAACGGGCCGGGATGTCTTCGGCGTTGGCCCATCACTATTTCGGGTCAAAAGAGGAAATTTTCCTTGCGGCAATGCGACATATCCTGTCGCTTTACGGGGCTGAGGTGCGCGGCGCCCTGCATCTGGCCCATGGGCCAGAGGCGCGGCTGAAGGCGATTCTCTGGGCCAGTTTCAGCCCGGCAAACTTCCGCCGCGAGGCGGTGGGGGCTTGGCTCAACTTCTGGGTTCTGGCGCAGACCGTGCCCGAGGCAAAGCGGCTTTTGGCGGTTTATCAGCGCAGGCTTCGGGCGAATCTGTTGGCGGGGTTGCGCCCCTTGGCGGGGGCGCGGGCCGAAGCGGTGGCCGAGGGGCTGGGCGCGCTGATCGACGGGCTTTACCTGCGCGAGGTGTTGAAATCCGGCCCGCCCGACGGTGCGGCGGCGGTGGCAACGGCCTTGGCCTATCTCAATTCACAATTAAGCGACGAAAAAGTCCGCTAGGGCAGTTCGCAGGCAAAAAGGGGCCGCCCATGCGGGGCGGAAGGGAAGATGACAGCAGATTATGTGATCATTGGCTCCGGCTCGGCAGGTTCGGCTATGGCTTATCGTCTGGGGCAGGCGGGCAAGCGCGTGGTGGTGATCGAACAGGGCGGCTCGGATGCCGGGCCTTTCATCCAGATGCCCGCGGCGCTCAGCTATCCGATGAACATGCCGGTCTATGACTGGGGTTTTGCCGCCGAACCCGAACCCCATCTGGGCGGCCGCCGTCTGGTTACGCCGCGCGGCAAGGTGATCGGCGGGTCTTCGTCGGTCAATGGCATGGTTTATGTGCGTGGCCATGCCCGCGATTATGACACATGGGAAAGCATGGGCGCGCAGGGCTGGTCCTATGCCGATGTGCTGCCCTATTTCCAGCGCATGGAACATTGGCATGGCGCCGATGATGCCGGCCCCGCGGGCGATGCGGCGTTTCGTGGCAAGGACGGCCCGCTGCATATCACCCGTGGCCCGCGCAAGAACCCCCTTTTCAACGCCTTCATCGAGGCGGGCCGGCAGGCCGGTTATCCGGTGACCGCCGATTACAATGGCCAGTCGCAAGAAGGCTTCGGCGCGATGGAGGCCACCATTTACAAGGGCCGGCGCTGGTCGGCGGCGAATGCCTATCTGCGCCCGGCCATGGCGCAGGGCAATGTTTCGCTCTTGCGCGCCTACGCCCGTAAAGTGGTGATCGAAAACGGCCGCGCAGTGGGCGTAGAGGTGCTGCGCGGGGGCCAGATCGAAGTGATCCGCGCCAAGGCCGAGGTGATCGTCGCGGCTTCGGCCATCAATTCGCCTAAGCTGCTGATGCTGTCGGGCATCGGGGATGGCGCCCATCTGCGCGAACATGGCATCGAGGTGGTCGCCCATCGCCCCGGCGTGGGGCAAAATCTGCAAGACCATCTTGAAATCTATATGCAATATCAAGCGTCTCAGTCGATAACCCTATATAAATACTGGAATATCTGGGGCAAGGCGCTGGTCGGGGCGCAGTGGCTCTTTACCAAGAAGGGGCTGGGTGCCTCAAACCAGTTTGAGGCCTGCGGTTTTATCCGCAGCCGCGCCGGGGTGGAATATCCCGATGTGCAATATCACTTCCTGCCGATTGCCGTGCGCTATGACGGCAAGGCAGCCGCGGGCGGCCACGGCTTTCAGGTGCATACCGGCCCGATGCGCGCCAAATCGCGCGGCGCGGTCACGCTGCGCTCCGCCGATCCGATGTCGGTGCCGAAAATCCAGTTCAACTATCTGTCCGATCCGCAGGACCGCGAAGATTTCCGTAATGTCATTCGGCTGACGCGGGAAATCTTCGAACAGCCCGCGATCCGCCCCTATATCAAAACCACGATCCAGCCCGATCTGAACCTGCAATCCGATGCCGATCTGGATGCTTTCGTACGCGATCATGCCGAAAGCGCCTACCACCCCTGCGGCACCTGCCGGATTGGCCGCGCCGATGACCCAATGGCCGTGGTTGACCCGGAATGCCGGGTGATCGGGGTCGAAGGGCTGCGCTTGGCTGACAGCTCGATCTTCCCACAGGTGACAAACGGCAACCTGAACGGACCGTCGATCATGACGGGCGAAAAGGCATCAGACCATATTCTTGGCAAACGCCTGCCCCGCTCCAACCTGTCGCCGGTGATCGCATCGGATTGGCAGACACAACAGCGCTGATTTCGCGGGCGAATTTGCGAAACTATTGATCAGTATCAAAGTCCGAATTCTTCGGGGTGCTAAACTTATCCCCGACGAGAAGAAGGAGACACGCATGTCACATACCCCGCACGCCTTGGCCGAAGAATTCCCGGACAAGGTGCTGAAGATCAGCGCCTTGAAGGAAAACGATGCACATTTTGCCAAGCTGGTGGCCGAATATGACGCGCTGAATGAAAAGATTCATCGCGCCGAAGCACGTCTTGAACTGCTGTCGGAGGAAGATGAAGAACATCTGCGCAAGAAGCGCAGCCATCTGAAAGACCATATCTGGCAACACCTGAAGTGATCTTCCCGCGCAGTCAGCGCTTAGGGAAAGGGGGCGGAAACGCCCCCTTTTACGTTGCAAGGGGGCTATCCGCCCCCTCGCCGCAGATGCGGCTCACCCCCGAGGATATTTTTCCACAGAGGATGGAGAGGCGTGTTCATCCTCTGTGCTAAAATATCCCCGCCGGAGGCTCCGACCTTGGGCCGGGGCGAAGTCAGCCGCCGAAATGCGAAAACCGATAGGGGCTGACGCCGTATTTCTTGCGGAAAGATTTTGAGAAATGCGATGTGGAGGCATAGCCGCAGGCCACCGCCACATCGGTTACTTTCATGTCGGTTTCCGCCAAAAGCGCCCTGCCGCGCGCAAGGCGCAGGTCATTCATATAGCGCACCGGCGTGATGCCGAGGTAGCGGTTGAACAGGCGTTCGATCTGACGGCGCGACAGATCGAGATGTTCGGCGCAGCCATCCAGATCGAGATCTTCTTCGATGCGGGCTTCCAGATAGGCGGCGGCTTGCAGCAATTTGTCATGGCGGGTGCCAAGGCGGGTGGCAAGGCTTGCGGTCTGGCTGTCGGCTTCGTTGCGGCGCTGGGTCAGAAGGCACATGTTCATGACTTCTTGCCCAAGCTCAGAGCCGAAGCGTTCCGAGATCAGTTTCAGCATCATATCTGCCGCCGCCACGCCGCCGGCGCAGGTCATCACCCGGTCATCGACCGAAAAGACCTGTCGCGAGGGGGCGAGATCGGGGAAGTTCTCGATGAAGGCGGTGATGTTGTCCCAATGCATGGTAAAGCGCCGGCCCTTCAGGATGCCGGCCTGGGCCAGGGCATAGGCACCGGTGCAAAGGCCGCCCACGGTGCGGCCGCGCCGCCACAGCCCGCGCAGCCAGTCGCCAAGCGCCACGCTGGCCTTGCCTTCGGGTTCAACCCCTGAGACGACCAGCACGATGCCTTCGGGTTTGGCGGCGGACCAAGGGCCATCGACCACAACCGGCACGCCGTTTGAACAGGCCACCGGCCGCCCGTCATCAGACAGCACCGTCCAGCGAAACAGCACCTGTTGCGTCAGTTGATTGGCCATGCGCATTGGTTCCAGCGCCGCCGAAAACGCCAGCATGGTGAACTTTGGCAGCAGCACGAAGCTTACATCAATGGGCTCAGGCTTGGCCGTCAGCTTTACATGGGCCGTGCCTTTGGCGACATATTTTTGCTGATCGGTCATCTGCACCTCATGGGCAAAGATAGCAGAAGCCGGCGCGGGCTGCATCAGTTTCGCACGCCGGCAAAGCGCGCCTGCCAGTCGCTGCGTTCCTCATCGGTGATCTTGCGGAACAGGTTTTCCGGCACCGAGAAGGCATGGCCCGGCGCAAGCGCGCGGATGGCGCTTTGCACATCCGAGGGCCAGGTCCAGTCATCTGTTCCCATGGCCGACATCATCACTTGTGCGGCATCGGGAATGAAGGGGGCCGAAAGGATCGCATAGATACGGATCAGGTTCAGCGCGAGGCGGATTTGCGCCTGTGCATGGTCCGGGTCGGTTTTTACCACCGACCAGGGCGCTGCGGCTTGCAGGTATTCGTTGCCGATCACCCAGATCGCGCGCAACTCGCCTGCGGCCTTGCGGACCTCCATCGCCTCCATGGCGCGGGTGTAGTCGGCTATGCGGGCGCCAAGATCGGCAATCAGCGCGGTTTCCATGGGGCCAAAGGCCCCTGCTTCCGGCACGCTTTCCCCAAGTTTCGATTTGGCGAATTTGGTGACGCGGGACACGAAATTGCCCAAGACATCGGCCAGATCCTTGTTCACCGAGGCCTGGAAGTTTTCCCATGTGAATTCCGCATCCGACGATTCCGGGGCATGTGACAAAAGCCACCAGCGCCAGTAATCCGAAGGCAGGATCGACAGGGCCTGATCCATGAACACGCCCCGCCCGCGCGAGGTAGAGAACTGGCCGCCGTCATAGTTCAGGTAGTTGAAGGATTTAAGGTAATCGACCAGTTTCCACGGCTCGCCCGAACCCAGAATGGTGGCGGGGAAGGAAAGTGTGTGGAAGGGCACGTTGTCTTTGCCCATGAACTGGTAATAGGTCACGTCAGCCGCGCCCTTGTCGGTGCGCCACCAGCGTTGCCAGGCCTCATCGCCAAGGCCATTGGCATCGGCCCATTCGGCGGTGCCGGCGATATATTCGATGGGCGCATCGAACCAGACGTAGAACACCTTGCCTTCCATCCCCGGCCAGGGCTGATCGCCCTTCATCACCGGGATGCCCCAATGCAGATCGCGGGTGATGCCGCGGTCTTGCAACCCGTCGCCATCGTTCAGCCATTTCTTGGCGATGGAGGTGGTCAGCACCGGCCAGTCGGTCTTGCTGTCGATCCAGGCCTCCAGCTTGTCTTTCAGTGCGCGCTGCATCAGGTAAAGATGCTTGGTCTCGCGTTCTTCCAGATTGGTCGAGCCAGAGATGGTCGAGCGCGGATTGATAAGATCGGTCGGGTCAAGCTGTTTGGTGCAGTTGTCGCACTGGTCGCCGCGCGCGCTTTCAAAGCCGCAGTTCGGGCAGGTGCCTTCGATATAACGGTCCGGCAGGAAGCGGCCGTCGTCGATGGAATAGATCATCTTTTCCGTCACTTCGCGGATCAGGCCGTTATCGGCCAGAACGCCCGCGAAATGCTGGGTCAGTTTGTGGTTGCGCGTGCTTGACGATCTGCCGAAGTGGTCAAACGACAGCCGGAAACCTTTGGCGATTTCGGCCTGCACATCGTGCATTTCCGCGCAATATTCCGCCACCGGCTTGCCCGCCTTGGCAGCGGCCAGTTCGGCGGGGGTGCCGTGTTCGTCGGTGGCGCAGATGAACATCACCTCATGGCCCATCGTCCGGTTGAAACGGGCAAAAAGATCGGCAGGCAACTGGCTGCCGACAAGGTTGCCCAGATGCTTGATGCCGTTGATGTAAGGAATGGCCGAGGTGATGAGAATCCGTGCCATGGTGCCCTCTGTTTCGCTGTCGCGCCCCCTTTAACGCAAGGCGGGGGCGGGGGGAAGCGCCCCCTTGTCCCTGCGGTTGCTTTGGCTAGGCTATTTCCAAAAGGAGTGCGTCATGAAACAGCTTTCACTTGGCAGCACGGGCCTGAAGGTTTCAGAATTTTGTCTGGGCACGATGACATGGGGCAGCCAGAACAGCGAATCTGATGGTCATGCCCAGATGGATATGGCGCTGGAGCGGGGGGTGAATTTCTGGGATACCGCCGAGATGTATCCGGTGAACCCGGTTTCTGCCACGACGGTCGGGCGGAGTGAGGCGATCATCGGCACTTGGTTTGCTAAGGGGCGCCGTGACAGGCTGGTGCTGGCCACCAAAGTCACTGGCGCCGGCCGTGCCGAAGTGCGCGATGGCGCGGCGCTGTCGCCTGCGGTGATGCGTCAGGCGGTGGAAGGGTCATTAAAGCGGCTGCGGACCGATTACATCGACCTTTATCAGATCCATTGGCCGAACCGTGACACCTATCACTTTCGCGACATTTGGCGCTTTGATCCGCGGGGCAGCAATCGCGCGAATATTGAGACGCATATGGTTGAGATTCTTGAAGAAGCCGCCAGATTGATTGCAGCAGGAAAGATCCGCCATCTTGCACTTTCCAATGAAACGGTCTGGGGCGCGGCGAAATGGCTTTCGCTGGCTGAACGGCACGGGTTGCCGCGCGTGGTTTCGGTGCAGAACGAATATTCGCTTCTGTGCCGCCAGTTTGACAGCGATTGGGCTGAGCTTTCGCATCTGGAAAACCTGCCGCTTCTGGCGTTTTCACCGCTGGCGACGGGGCTTTTGACCGGGAAATATGCCGGCGATGTAACCCCCGAAGGCAGTCGCCGCAGCCTGAACCCCCTCTTGGGCGGGCGGATCACGCCGCAGGTTTTTCCGGCGGTGGCGGCCTATCTTGGCATTGCGGCGGAACATGGGTTGCACCCCGTGCAGATGGCCTTGGCCTTTTGCCGCGCGCGCCCCTTTGCCTGCATTCCGATCTTTGGGGCTACCAGCCTTGCCCAGTTGGATATTGCGCTTGGTGCGGCTGACATCCGCTTGTTAGACGAGGTTCTGGCCGCGATTGATGCCGCGCATCGCGCCCATCCCATGCCCTATTAGGGGCTTGCAGGACCGGGGCGCTTCGGGCCAAGTCGCGGTGATGTAACGGGGGAACGGAATGCGCTTTGTGTCGATTTTGGGGGCCGTTGTGGTGGTGGCCAGTCTTGCGGCCTGCCTTCCGATTGGGGGCAAGAACAGCGATCAGCCCAACCCGCTAACCGGGGATACGATTACCACCACGGCGCTGGATGCGCCGCCGGCCATGGCTGAAAATCCGGCCTCTGCTACAGAAACCGCGACTGAGGCTAAGCCCGAGACCGCCGCCGCCCCGCCGCCCACCGCAGCCCCCGTGCCGTCGCCGGAAGAAACGCGTTGCCTGAAGCACGGCGGCACATGGGCCAGCACCGGCGCAAGTGGGGCCAAGGCCTGCGTGCGCCCAACGGGCGATGCCGGCAAATCCTGCTCAAAACAAAGCCAATGCGAAGGTTCCTGTCTGGCGCGTTCGCGCTCTTGTGCGCCGATCACTCCGCTTTTCGGGTGCAACGCCATCTTGCAAGATGATGGCCGTGAGGTGACGCTATGTCTCGACTGAACCTGATTGCTTGCGCGTTTCTTGCCGCCTGCGTCAGCAGCGGGGCCGGCGTGCCAAAGGGCAATTACCGGCCGAATGGCGGGCAGGTCTATTCCTCGGCGGTGTTCGATGCCGCGCGCTTGCCGGGGCGCTGGCAGCAGGTTGCCACCTTTGGGCCTGCCAGTTGCAGTGCCGGCAAGGTCGATGTCAAACCCGGTGGCAAGGCGGCGTTTCGCCTGTGCCTTGGCGGGCATGACAGCAAAGGGGCGGGGCGGCTGCGGGCCATTGGGCCGGGGCGGTTTGCCATTGCCGGGCAGGAATGGTGGGTGCTGTGGGCCGATGGTGACTATCGCACGCTGGTTATCGGCCACCCCTCGGGGGCTTTCGGCTTTGTCCTGAACCGGGGTGGTGCGATTTCGGCGGATCGCATGGCGGCGGCGCGGGAAATTCTGGAATGGAACGGTTACGACCTGTCGCAGTTTCAGCCGCTTTGAAGCCCCGCGCGCAGCGCGCGCAGATGTCTGCCGACATCGCGCGCGCCCAAAGGGGCCTCGCGCACCAGCCAGTCGAAATGCGCTGAAAGCGCGGCCACACGGGCCGGATCGCGGAAGCTGACATAAGAACGCCCAAGATAAATCACCGCCAGATGAGGGCCGAAAACGGTGACTGGGGCAGAAAATACCCGATGCGCGTCAAAGAGATAAAGCCTGAGGCCGGGGTAAAGCTCATCGGTAAGCTGGATCAGCCGCTCCAGTTGCGCCAGCCGCAACGGCAGGGGCAGGCCCTGCCAATAGCCGGTTCCCGCCGCAAAGCCCGCAAGCTCATGCAAGGGCAGGGCGATTTCATAATCGGAGCGCGCGCCGCGCAGATGCGCAAGCTGTGCCTCGAAGCCGGCAATCGCCGCCTCGGCCGTGCCACCAAGCGTATCGCGATATTCCCATTCCACCACCGCGCGGGTTTTCAGCATATCGGGCAGCGTGGCCGGCACATGGCGGATCTTATAGCCCGCCGCCTCGCCATGCCAGCCGAAGATCACATCGTCAAACAGCGCGCGGGGGGCGTCCGTCAGGCTGACCGCCTGGGCAAGCGCGGTTGTAATCGGGGTTTGCGTATCGCTCAGGCCCAAAAGCCAATCGCTTGAAACGCCAAGGGCGGCGGCGGCTTCGGCCACCAGTTGCGCGTTTGGCAGCCTTGTGCCGGGCGCAAGCAGCGCCGAGAGGGTCGAGCGATCTACCCCAACCGCCCGCGCCAGCGCGCTTTGGCTTTGGCCGGTTTGGGCCATGGCCTGCGCCAAACGGTCACGAAACAAGAGCGCGCGCTTTCGTTTATCCATGGTTTGTTTTCTTTTCGAAACATCTGCGACTTTGTGTTGCGCATCCTCTGAATTACAGCGGCGCATTGCAAGTGCTACGACTGCGCCATCGCCAAGGAGTGCCCGATGACCGCCACCACCAAACCCCATCCTGAATTTGAATGGCCGACACTTGCCATGCTGGCGCTGGCCTATGCCGGTTTCGCGGCGGGCACGCTTTTATGGCCGGCCTCGGGCGTTTTGTCGGTTCTGCTGGCGGCGGTCGCGATTGCGCAATACTCGTCCTTGCAACACGAGATGTTGCACGGCCACCCCTTTCGCAATCAGGTGCTGAACGATGCGCTGGTCTTTCCGGCGTTGACGGTTTTCGTGCCCTATTTGCGGTTCAAAGATACCCATCTGCAGCATCATTATGACCCGAACCTGACCGATCCCTATGACGACCCGGAATCGAATTACATGGATCCGAAAGTGTGGGAGCGCACCTCGCGCCCGATGCGGCGGCTTTTGCGGCTGAACAACACCTTGCTGGGGCGTATTTTGTTGGGGCCGGCGATTGGGACGTGGTTCTTTTCCGGGCCGGACATCGCGCAGATGCGGGCGGGGAACCGGCGGATCATTCAATCATGGGTGATGCATGCGCTGGGCTTCGTGCCGGTCCTGGCCTGGCTTTGGGGCGCCACGGAAATGCCGGTCTGGGCATGGGTTCTGGCGGCCTATTTCGGCTATGGCATGTTGAAAATCCGCACCTATCTGGAACATCGCGCGCATGAGGCGTTTCGCGCCCGCACGGTTATCATCGAAGATAAGGGGCCGCTTTCCCTTTTGTTTTTGAACAATAATCTGCATGTCGTGCATCACTGCCACCCGGCTTTGCCGTGGTATAAACTGCCCGCCCTTTATGCCCAGAAGGGGGAACATTACCGGCGGCGCAATGAGTCATATGTTTATGCCAATTATGCCGAGATTTTTCGCAAATTCCTGCTCAAGGCGAAAGACCCGGTGCCGCACCCGGTGTGGCCGGTGCGGAAATCAGACCGGAATGATGCCGATCCGGCATGAAGAAGGGGCGCGGCGGCCCTGACGTGACCTTGCGCAAACGGTGATCTCTATGGACCACGCGCCTCCGGCAGGGGTATTTTTGCCAAGATGAAAGGGCAGGGTCAGGGGTTTGTGCTGGCCGGAGCCGTGGAGGCGGGCGCGGGTGGCGTGGGCAGCGGCGCGCGCAGGATGCCGTTTTCCCACAGGCCTTCGGTGGTTTCGCCATTGGCATAGGTCAATTTGCCCGGACCTTGGCGTTTGCCCTTGGCAAAGCTGCCTTCATAGCTGTCGCCTGTCGGGTAATGGGCAATGCCTTGTCCCTGCATTTCGCCCATGTCCCAGTCGCCATCATAGCTAAAGCCATCGGGTTGGGTGAATTTGCCTTTGCCATGGCGCATGTCGTCTTTGAAACTGCCTTCAAAGGCCGTGCCATCGGCCCATGTGGCCTTGCCCATGCCGTTGCGTTTGCCGGCTTTCCATGGGCCTTCGTAGATGTAGCCGTCGGGGTAGCTCATGCTGCCCATGCCTTCGGGTTTGCCCGCTATGAGCGCGCCGGTATAAGTGCTGCCATTGGCGTGATGCAGGCTGCCGGTGCCGGTCATGGCACCTGCCCGCCACTGGCCTTCATAGCCTGAGCCGTCGGGAAAGTTGATCTTGCCCTGACCTTCGGGCAGGTCTTTGGCGAACTGGCCCTGATAGACGGCGCCGCCCGGATAGGTCAGTTGGCCGGTGCCCTGCATATGGCCCTGAACCCATGCCCCTTGATAGATGCTGCCATCGGCGCTGGTGAAGCGGCCCTGCCCCTGACGCTGGTCTTGCACAAAATCGCCGTCATAGACCGAACCGTCGGCATAGGTCATCCGACCGGGGCCGTGGCGCTGGCCTTCATGGAACTGGCCTTCGTAGACATCGCCCGAGGCCTGCGTCAGTTTGCCGGTGCCGCGCATCTGGCCGGCCTGCCACTGGCCTTCATAGATCAGCCCGTTGGGCATGGTCAGTGTGCCGGTGCCATCGCGTTGATCGGCCTTGAAATCACCGACATAGGTGGTGGCGTCGGGGTAAGACAGGCGGCCTTTGCCCTGTTTTGCGCCCATCACCCAATCGCCTTCATAGCGCAGGCCCTGCCCATCGGTCAGGATGCCGCGGCCATGGTGTTTGCCGGCCTTGAATTCGCCCTCATAGACGGAGCCGTCGGCATAGCTGGCCTTGCCGTTGCCAATGATTTCGCCCGCCGTCCATGCACCTTCGTAGCTGCCGCCATCGGCATAGCTGATTTTACCCTGGCCATCGGGTTTGCCGGCCAGAAAATGCCCCTCATAGACCGAGCCATTCGGGTAGTGCGCCGTGCCAAAGCCTTCGATCTGGCCCTTGGCCCATTCCCCCATATATTCAAAGCCCGAGGGCAGGCGATAGCTGCCCGTGCCATGCTGAAGCCCATCTTTGAAGGTGCCTTCATAGACCGAGCCGTCATTATATTGTTTGGTGATGATCTCGCCATCGCTTTGCGCCAGCGCGGCGGGCGCGCAAGTCAGGCTTGCAAGCGTTAGCACCAGAATCGGGAAAGACAGGTCACGCCGCATATCTGGCCTTTTGATCGTGAAAACGGAAAGGTGGCCAGATTAGGAGGCCGGGCAAGCCATGGCAAGCCGCGATGCGCGGTGGCGCGGCGGTCTTTCCCTTGGCGGTCTTTCCCTTGGCGGTGAACCTGATAAAACCGCAGATAAGCCCATTCGCAGGAACACCGCATGACGACCCAGACCTTTCGCCTGACGCTTGCCCAGCTTGGCCCCACTGTGGGCGATATCAAGGCCAACGTCGCCATGGCGATGGCCGCATGGGCCGAGGGGCGAGCGGCTGGCGCGCAGATGGTGGCGCTGACCGAGATGTTCGTCACTGGCTATCAGACGCAAGACCTGATCTTGAAGCCGGCCTTTGCCGCGGCAGCTCAGGCCGCGATCGAGACGCTGGCGGCGCAGATCGTCGATGGCCCGGCCCTTGGCATTGGTGGGCCGCACCTGAAAAATGGCCAGCTTTTCAACGCTTATTATGTGCTGGAAAACGGCCGGGTTGCGGCGGTTGTGCTAAAGCATGAACTGCCCAATGACGGGGTTTTCGACGAAAAGCGGCTTTTTGCCAGCGCGCCGTTGCAAGGGCCTTATCGGGTGGGGCCACTGCGTATAGGTTCGCCCATTTGCGAAGATGCCTGGCACGCGGATGTGGCCGAAACGCTGGCCGAAAGCGGGGCTGAGATTTTGCTTGTGCCCAATGGTTCCCCCTATCATCGGGGCAAACCTTCGGAGCGCACCAATCTTATGGTGGCGCGTGTCGTCGAAACCGGGATGCCGCTGGTTTATCTGAACATGATCGGCGGGCAGGATGATCAGGTGTTTGACGGGGCGTCTTTCGTGTTGAACCCCGGTGGTGCCTTGGCGGTGCAGATGCCGCAGTTTTTGCCCTGTGTCACCCATGTCGATTTCGAAGAAACACCAGAGGGTTGGCGCGCGAAGCCGGGGCTGATGGACAGTCTGCCGCGTATTGTTGAGGCCGATTATCACGCCATGGTCGTGGGCACGCGGGATTATCTGGCGAAATGCGGGTTCAAGAAGGTGCTTCTGGGGCTGTCGGGCGGGATTGACAGCGCGCTGGTGGCGGCGATTGCGGCCGATGCGATCGGGGTGGAAAACCTGCGTTGTGTGATGTTGCCTTCGCGCTTTACCTCGCAGACCTCGCTTGAAGATGCGGCTGCTGCGGCGCGGGCGCTGGGCTGCCGGTTGGACAATTTGCCGATTTCTGGCCCGCAAGCTGCCGTGACTGACGCCCTTGCGCCGCTTTTTGCCGGAACCGAGCCGGGTATTACTGAAGAAAACATTCAAAGCCGCCTGCGCGGGCTTTTGCTGATGGCGCTTTCCAACAAATATGGCGAGATGCTTTTGACCACCGGCAATAAATCGGAAATGGCGGTGGGCTATTGCACGATCTATGGCGATATGAATGGCGGGTATAACCCGCTGAAAGATCTGTATAAAACCCGCGTTTTTGAAACCTGTCGCTGGCGCAACGAAAACCATCGGCCCTGGATGAATGGGCCTGCGGGCGTGGTTGTGCCGCCGCGCATTATCGAAAAACCCCCATCAGCCGAGCTGCGCGACAACCAGAAAGACCAAGACAGCCTGCCGCCCTATGAGGTGCTGGACGATATTCTGGATGGGCTGATTGAACGCGAATTGTCGGTGGCCGAGATCGTCGCCAAGGGCCATGACCGGGCCATTGTGAAGAAGGTCGAACACCTGCTTTACATCAGCGAATACAAACGCTTCCAATCCGCCCCCGGCACGCGGCTGACCAAAAAGGCGCTGTGGCTGGACCGGCGCTATCCCATGGCGATGCGCTGGCGGGATGAGGGGTAGCGATTGCGGATCGGGCGGGCGATCAGATTTCAGAAAGCTGAATTTGCGGCAAGAGGGCGGTCACATCCGCGCCCCGGCATAGCTCGGTTGCAGGCGTCATGACCGCAGCGGCGGCGGCGGCCGTGCCAAGGGCCAGCGCCTCTTTCCATCCCTGATGCCGGGCCATGGCCAGCGCCAACCCGGCAACGAAACTGTCGCCCGCGCCGATGGCGCTGACCACTGGCACCACGGGCGGTTTGGCGATCAGCCGCAGGGCGCCCGTCGCCAGCACATTGCCTTCGGCCCCGCGCGCGATGATCACGCATTGTGCCGCGCCGCGCGCAACCAGTTCGCTGGCAAAATCGGCGGTGTCCTTCGCTTCGGGCAGGCGGCGGCGGGCCATGGTTTCGGCCTCGTCCCGGTCCATCCGCAAAACCGCAAGGCCGGGGGCGGGGCTGGCCACGGCATGGGCAAGCGCGGGGCCTGAGGTGTCAAGAATGACAGGCGCTTCGGGCAGGGTTGTGGCAAGCTGCGCGGGGAAATCATCTGGCAGGCCCGGCGGCAGGCTGCCCGAGACAACGACCAGCCCGCCCGGTTCGGCAGCAGAGGTTACGCCTGCAAAGATCTGCGCCAGATCGGCGGCACTCCAGACCGGGCCGGGCAGTAGGAAGCGGTATTGCGCCCCGGTTTCGCCTTCGGTCACGTTCAGCGATTGCCGGGTTTCGCCGGGGCTTTGCAGGCTGTGAAAGCGGATACCTTCAGCCCGCAGCAGGCCGGCCAGACGTTCCCCCGTCGGCCCGCCCAAAGCCACCAGCGCCTGCGATGGCGCGCCCATGCGCTGCAAGGCGCGTGACACATTCAGCCCACCGCCGCCGGCATCGAAACGCGCGGGTCCACAGCGCAGCTTTGGTCCGGGCGCAACCCGCCCAACCCCGGTGGCGATGTCAAGCGCGGGGTTTAGTGTCAGCGTCAGGATCGGTTGCATCTATTCGACGAATTCAACGCTGTTTTCGAAGCTGCCGAACTTGGCAGAATTCTTGTCGCGCAGCGTGGTTTGCAAAACATATTTTCCCGGCGGAATCCCGTCGAGATTATAGGTCAGGTTGGCCTGAAATTCCCGGTTCGGATAGCGCGAGGTCAGATCAAGCTCGGTCAGGTTTTGCAAATCGGCCAGCACTTCGCCCGTGTCGCTGGTTACTTTCAGATCGACAAAAAAGCCGATGGAATAAAGCCCTTCGCCGGGGTTGCCATAGCCAAAGCCCATGGGCTCGACATAGATCAGCACCGGCTCGCCCTGTTTGAATTTTTCATTGGGGCGGGGGTTGTAGATGCCATAGCCCGAAGCGGGTTCGGAAATCAGCGTGGTTTCGTTGATGACCAGGTTGGTCGTGCTGTCCCAGGCGGCGGCGAAGGCATCGCGCGCGGCGGCCAGGGCCCCTTGTTCATCGCCCATGGCCAAAAGCCCCTCGGCCTCGGCGGATTTATCGGCCATCGGGCCAGCGGCAAGCGGCAGGGGCAGGCATAAAACAACGGCAACGGCGGTAACAAAAGACAGGTGTCGGGCGAAAATCATGTCTTGTCCTTGGTCAGGCACCAAATGAGGTGCCCCCATGATAGCCGCAGGCGGCGGCCATGGCAAAGCGGGAAAGCGTTTGCGGGGGGTGTTGTGGCAGGTTCATTCCCACCACGGATCAATGCGGGCGATGTCGTCATCGCTCCAGCCGAAATGATGGGCAAATTCGTGAATCACCACATGGGTTACCAGATCTGCCAGCGAAATATCGCCCCGTTCCAGCCATTCTTCCAAAATGGCTCGACGAAACAGCCAGACCGTATCGGGCTGCATGGGCTGGTCGCTGACGGATTTTTCGGTCAGAGGGATGCCTTCGTAAAGGCCGGTCAGATCAAAGGGGCTGTCGATACCCAATGCATCCAGCATGTCATCGGCGGCAAAATCTGCAACGCGCAGAACCACATGGCTTGCGGCCGCGCGATGGACTTCGGGCAGGGTCAGAACCGCATCGCGGGCCAAAGCCTCGATCAGGTCAAGCGAAGGGGCGATGCTGTCAGGGGCGGGCAGGGTCATGGGCCAAGACTAATCCGGCGCATGGCGCGGCGAAAGGGCCAAATCCGGCGCGAAAAACGGCGATCACGACCGCTTGGCCAAACTGGACAATTCCCGGCCCTTGTGACAGGGAAGGGCGGTTGAAGGAGCGCCCTACATGACCATCACCCGCTTTGCCCCATCGCCCACCGGCTATATCCATGTCGGCAATCTGCGCACCGCGCTGATGAACTATCTGACCGCGCAGAAAACGGGCGGCACGTTCATCTTGCGGCTGGACGATACGGATCAGGAACGCTCCAAGCAGGAATATATCGACGGGCTGATTGCCGATCTGGCGTGGCTTGGCATCAAGTATGACCGTATCGAGCAGCAATCCAAGCGGATGGCGCGCTACGGCGAAGCGGCAGAGCAGCTAAAGGCGGCGGGCCGGTTCTACGAATGTTTCGAAACCCCGGTGGAATTGGACCTGAAGCGCAAGAAGCTTCTGAACATGGGCAAGCCGCCGGTCTATGACCGCGCCAGCCTTTACCTGAGCGAGGACCAAAAGGCCGCTTATCGCGCCGAAGGTCGGCAGAGCTATTGGCGCTTCCGTCTGGATATTGAGCGGATCGAATGGAAAGACGGCATCATCGGGGATATTTCGATTGATGCGGGTTCGGTTTCAGACCCGGTGCTTATCAAGGCCGATGGTCAGGTGCTTTATACCTTTGCCTCGTCGGTTGATGATGTGGATATGGGCGTGACCCATATCGTGCGCGGGGCTGACCATGTGACCAACACCGCGACCCAGATCCAGATCATGAAGGCGCTTGGCGGCACCCCGCCGCAATTTGCCCACCACTCGCTTTTGACCGGGGCGAAGGGCGAAGAACTGTCAAAACGTCTGGGCGTGTTGTCGCTGCGCGACCTGCGCGCGCGCGGGGTCGAGCCGCTGGCGCTTCTTAGCCTGATGGCGCGTCTGGGGTCATCAAAGCCGGTGGAGCTGGCCAGTTCGATGCAGCAAATCATCGACGGTTTCGATGTTGGCTCTTTCGGGGCCGCGCCCACCAAATTTGACGCCGAAGATCTGTTCCCGCTGACGCGTCAGCATGTGCAGGCCATGCCCTTTGATGCCGTGAAAGACCGCATCCTTGCGCTGGGCGTGCCCGCCGACAAGGCCGAAGCCTTCTGGGCGGTGGCCAAGGGCAATATCACCGTGCTGGACGATCTGGGCGAATGGTGGACCCTGTTCCGCGATGGCGCAACGCCCCTGGTCGCGGAAGAAGACCGCGCCTTCGTGGCCGAAGCCTTTGGCCTGTTGCCGGCCGGCCCCTGGAGCCATGAAACCTGGGGCCAATGGACCGCCGCCGTGAAAGAGGCCACGGGACGCAAGGGCAAGGCGCTGTTCATGCCGCTGCGCAAAGCCCTGACGGGGCGTGAAAACGGCCCGGAAATGGCAGATGTGATGCCGCTTCTGGCCAAGCGCCCGACCTTGTAAACGCTGGATGGCCGGGGCGCATTGCGCCCCGCCAAAGCCTTTCGATATTTCGGCCAACGCTTTGGCCAAGGAGCCGCCGCATGTCACAACCGCAGCGCAGGGCAAAGTTTGTCGATGGCAATCTGATGCGCCACATCGTGGTGATGTCGCTGACATCTTCGGTGGGCCTGATGGCGATCTTTGCCGTCGATCTGATGAACATGGTCTTCATTTCATGGCTGAAGGACGACGACATCACCGCCGCCATTGGCTATGCGGGGGCGATCCTGTTTTTCACCACGGCCTTTGGCATTGGTATTTCCATTGCGGTTTCGGCCATGGTGGCGCGCGCGGTCGGGATGCGCGATGTGGCCGGGGCGCGGGAAAAGGCGACGAACGGCCTGGTTCTGGGGCTTGGCCTTGGGGTTGGTTTCACGCTGGCGGTTTGGCTGTTCCTGCCGGGCTTTGCCGCGCTTTTGGGGGCCACGGGGCGCACGCATGATCTGGCAGTGCATTTTCTGGCGATTGTGGTGCCTTCGCAGCCTTTCCTGCTGATCGGCATGATCGGCGGCGCGATTCTGCGCAGCCATGGCGATGCCAAGCGCGCCATGATGGCAACGGTCTGGGGGGCGGCGGTGAATGCGGCCCTGGACCCGATCCTGATCTTTGGTCTGGGCTGGGGGCTGACGGGGGCGGCCATTGCCTCGGTCATCAGTCGGGTGGTGATTGCCGCGATGGCGCTTTTGCCGATCATCCGCCATCATGGCGGCTTTGACCGGCCATCGGTGCCGGTGGTGATGCAGGATGCCCGGCCGGTTTTTGCCATCGCCGGGCCTGCGATTTTGACACAGCTTGCCACCCCGGTTGGTCAGGCCATCGTGACGCGGATGGTGGCGGGCTATGGCGAAGCGGCGGTGGCTGGCATGGCGATTGCGGGCCGCCTTACCCCGGTGGCCTTGGGGGTGATCTTTGCCATGTCGGGTGCGGTGGGGCCGATCATCGGGCAAAACTTTGGGGCCGGGCGGCTGGACCGGGTGCGGCGGGCCTATCTTGATGCGCTGAGCTTCACCGCCATTGTGGTGGCGCTGACCACGGTTGTGCTGTTTGTCCTGCGCGCACCGATTGCCGATCTGTTCCATGCCCAAGGGCTGACGCGCGCGCTTCTTTACCTGTTTTGCGGCCCGCTCTGCCTGTTGTTTTTCTTCAACGGCGCGATTTTTGTGGCCAATGCGGCCTGCAACAACCTTGGCGCGCCGTTCACCTCAACGCTGGTGAACTGGGGGCGCCATACCCTTGGCACGCTGCCGTTTTCGCTGTGGCTTGGTGGGATTTGGGGCGCGGGCGGGGTGCTGATCGGGCAGGCGCTGGGCGGCGTGGTGTTCGGCGTGATCGCGATCTGGCTGGGCCTGCGCACCATCGCGCGGGCTCAACCCGCGCCGAAGTGATCTGTCAGCGGTTTCAGATAAGGTTCAAAGCCGCGCCATTTGCTGGTTGAGCCCTGATAGATCCCGGCGCGGGCCTGTTTGTAGCTGGCGGTCTGGATCTGGCGTTTGTTGTTTTCAGGCGCCAGACAGGCCGGATCAAATGGCAGGCCGCAAAACGCCAGCACGCGGCGGATCACCGGTTCAGGCGTTTTGGTCAGTTCGGCGTAATCGACATGGGCAATGGCGCCGGGGGCCTGCGCTTCGGCAAAGGCCATGTAATCGGCGTAATGGTCGTAATAGGCGGCGATGTCGTTGAGATCATTGGTAAAACGCAGCCGGTTTCCGACAAAGTTCTTTTTGTAGATCGACCAGCAAACCGCAATCGGATCGCGGCGCATATGGATGATGCGGGCTTCAGGCAGGGCGCGCTGGATGACACCAACAAGCGCAAAATTGGCGGGCATCTTATCGGTGACAAAGGGGGTTTCCCCCGGAAGATTGGCCAGCCGTGACAGATAGTTTTCGCGGATACGCGCCATGGCGGCACTGTCCAGTGGCGCCGATCCCTTGGACATTTCGGCCATCACGGCCTTGCCAAGATAGTCAAGCTCTCCCGCGCCATAAACCGCCGGATGGGCCGAGATGATCTGTTCCATCAGCGTGGTGCCCGACCGCATCATCCCCAAAATGAAGATCGGGCGGCGGGGGGGCATCGCGCCGGGAGAAAGCTGCGCCTTGGGCGACCAGTGGCGGGCCTTCACGGCGGCAAAAAATTCATTTTCCTGCGCCGGATCATAAGGGTAAAGCGTGCGGCGCAGATCATTGGCGCGTTTCAGCGCGGCAAAGCTTTCCGCGACCTGCCCGGCGTCTTCAAAGGCTTTGGCCAGACCAAAATTCAACAAGATGCGGTCGCCGGGGCGCTGGGTTTTCGCTTCCAGCTTTTGCATCTGCCCAATCAGCGGGTCTTCTGCGGCGACATCCACACTGCGGGCAAGATTGTAATATCCGGCCGCGCTGTCAGGATGGGCCTTGATCGCGGTTTCAAAAATGGCGCGGGCGCGGTCAAATTCGCCGGCTGTCAAAACCGCGCTGCCCAATTCATTCAGCGCGCGGTCATGCTTGGGGTCAAGCGCCGCGGCGGCTTCAAAGGCGGCGCGGGCCTCGTCAAAACGCTGGGCGGCGAAAAGGGCGCGGCCCAGTTCAAAACGGATGTCGGCCAGCGCCGGGGCCTCTGTCGCCATGGCTTGCAGCATCTGCACTGCCTCAAGCGGCAGGCCGTCCTCGACCAGCGCCAAGGCCAGCGCCGCCTTGGCCGGGGTCAGATGCGGGTGGTGGCCAAGGGTGGCGCGGGCCACGCTGACGGCTTCGGCTGAATTGCCCGAAAGGCGCAGGGCGATTGACAGATTGGTGCCGGCCTCGGGGCTTTTGGCATCGCGTTTCAGGGCGATGCGCAGCGGCGCAACAGCGGCTTCGGGCTGGCCAAGCTCCATCAACAAGCTGCCCAGAAAGCCGTTGGCAAGCGGGCTGAACGGATCAAGCAGCAGGGCCAGTTGCATTTCTTCCGCGGCGGCGGCCGGCCCGCCTTGGGCGCGAATGGCCAAAAGCCGTTGCAGATGGGGGCCGCCAAAGGGCTTTGCCGGCAGCCCGGTGCGGGCCGCCTGCACTTCGGCCAGACCGACAAGCAGCCGGGCATTGCCGGGAAAACGCTTCAGGTCAGGGATGAGCGCGCGGGTCGCAGCCAAAGGATCGCCCGCCTTGAGCGCCGCCTTTGCCGCCTTCAGCGCCGTATCAACTGCCGTGCTCATCTGTCAAATTCTCGCTTTGCCGTGGTCTTTGCCTGCCCGTGACCCTAAGCGCTGGGTAGTGCCGCCGCAAGCATGTCAGCCGCCACGAAAGGGCGGGGGCAATATGACGCAAAGCGATTGCATACCGTCGCATTCTTTTCACTGGACAGGCTTTGTGACCTTGGGCTAGCTAAGGGCGTCAGTTCGGGAGAATCCGGGTATGCCCGGTGCCGAAGGAGCAACCGCCCCGGTAAACTCTCAGGCGCAAGGACCGTTCTGGCAATTAGACTCTGGAGAGTGGCGCGCCATGCGCCCGCCGAAGGGATAACGATCTCAGGCGCGGCCAAACCGAAGGATCGGGGCCGCAAGGACAGAGGGGGCACCGAGGGCAGGGGAACTGCCTGAACGGTGCCGGCCTGTGCAAATCCGGCAGAAAGTGGGGCGGCTTTGGCCGAGGAATTGCTGTTATTGGGTCTGAATGACCTGCATGTCGCCTTGGGCGGCAAGATGGTGCCCTTCGCGGGCTACTCCATGCCGGTGCAATATCCGGCGGGGGTGATGAAAGAACATCTGCACACCCGCACAGCGGCAGGGCTTTTCGATGTCAGCCATATGGGGCAGGTGATCTTGCGCCCGAAGGGAAGTTACGAAGAAACCGCCCTGGCCTTTGAAAGCCTGATGCCGGTGGATGTTTTGGGCGTGAAGCCGGGCCGCCAACGCTATGGTCTTTTCACCAACGAAAACGGCGGAATTTTGGACGATCTGATGTTCGCCAACCGGGGCGATCATATTTTTGTTGTCGTCAATGCCGCCTGCAAAACCGCCGACATTGCCCATATGACCGCGCATTTGTCGGGCGTTTGTGAGGTGGTCGCCATCACCGACCGCGCGCTTTTGGCGCTGCAAGGGCCAGAGGCCGAAACCGCTTTGGCGCGTCTGGTGCCAGAGGTGGCGGCGATGAAATTCATGGATGTCGGCGTTTTTGGCGACATCTGGATTTCGCGCTCTGGCTATACCGGAGAAGACGGTTTTGAAATCTCGTTGCCCATGGCCGATGCCGAAGCCTTTGCGCAAAAGCTCTTGGATATGCCCGAAGTGATGCCCATCGGCCTTGGCGCGCGCGACAGCCTGCGGCTGGAGGCGGGGCTTTGCCTTTACGGCCATGACATCGACACCACCACAAGCCCGGTTGAGGCGGGGTTGAGCTGGGCCATCCAGAAAGCCCGTCGTGCAGGCGGGGACCGCGAAGGCGGCTTCCCCGGTGCCGCGCGTATCTTGCGCGAACTGGCGACAGGGCCGGCGCGCTGCCGTGTTGGCCTGCGCCCCGAGGGCCGCGCGCCGATGCGCGACCATACCGCGCTTTTTGCCGGCGATGCGGCTTTGGGAGAGGTGACCTCGGGCGGTTTTGGCCCTTCGGTCGAAGCGCCGATCGCCATGGGCTATGTGCCCGCGCAACACGCCGACATCGGCACCAAGCTGGAAGGCGAGGTGCGCGGCAAGCGGATGCCGGTGACGGTTGCCGCCATGCCTTTCCAACCCACAACCTACAAACGCTGAGGATTGACCCATGAAATATACCAAAGAACACGAATGGCTGCGCGTCGAAGGCGATCTGGTGGTGGTGGGCATCACCGAACACGCCGCAACGGCGCTGGGCGATGTGGTGTTTGTCGAACTGCCCGAAGTCGAAACTCAGGTTGCCGAAGGCGATGAGGTTTCGGTGATCGAAAGCGTCAAGGCGGCTTCGGATATTCTGGCGCCCTGCGATGGTGAAATTACCGCCGTGAACGAAAAGCTGACCGACAATCCGGGGCTGGTGAACGAAGACCCCCTTGGCGCAGGGTGGTTTTTCAAGATGAAGCTGGATGATCTTTCGGTGCTGGACCAGTTCATGAACGAAGACGAATACAACGACCTGATCGCCTGACCGGCGCCGCCGGAGTTCACGCGAACTCCGGCCCATTTTCTTCGAAGAAAATGGACAAAATTCTTCGAAGAATTTTGCCGGGCGGTGGGCGCCCGGCTGATCCCCATTGCAAAGGGCAAGGCCATGACCTTCACGCCAACCGCTTATGATCCTTACGATTTCGCCAACCGCCGCCATATCGGCCCTTCGCCTGTCGAAATGGCGGAGATGCTGAAAGCGGTGGGGGTGCCCTCGCTTGATGCTTTGATTGATGAAACCGTTCCCGCAAGCATCCGCCAGTCGATCCCGCTTGGCTGGGCGCCGCTTTCCGAACATGATCTTCTGGCGCGGATGCGGCGGGTCGCGGGGCGCAACAAGGTTCTGACCTCGCTTATCGGGCAGGGCTACTATGGCACGGTGACGCCGCCCGCCATTCAGCGCAATATTTTGGAAAATCCGGCTTGGTATACGGCTTACACGCCCTACCAGCCTGAAATCGCCCAAGGCCGGCTTGAGGCGCTTTTGAACTATCAAACCATGGTCGCTGACCTCACGGGGCTGGAGATTGCCAATGCCTCGCTTCTGGATGAGGCGACGGCGGCCGCCGAGGCGATGACCATGGCCGAACGTATCGCCAAATCGAAGGCCAAGGCGTTTTTCATCGATGAAAACTGCCATCCCCAGACCATTGCCGTTATCAAGACCCGGGCGCGTGCTGTCGGGATTGAAATCGTCGTCGGCGCGCCAGAAGCATTGCAGCCGGACAGCGTTTTCGGCGCGATTTTGCAATATCCGGGCACCTGGGGCCATGTGAGCGATCTGACCCCAGTGATTGCCGCACTTCATGCGGCCAAGGCTGTGGCCGTGGTGGCGACCGATCTTCTGGCGTTGACCATGCTGAAAGAACCGGGTGCGATGGGGGCCGATATTGCCATCGGTTCAGCGCAGCGCTTTGGCGTGCCGATGGGCTATGGCGGCCCGCACGCGGCGTTTTTCGCCTGCAAGGATGAACATAAACGCAATATGCCGGGGCGGATCGTCGGCGTCTCGATCGACGCGCGTGGCAATAAGGCTTACCGCCTTGCGCTGCAAACCCGCGAACAGCATATCCGCCGCGAAAAAGCCACTTCGAACGTCTGCACGGCGCAGGCGCTTTTGGCCGTCATGGCCAGTTTCTACGCGGTGTTCCATGGTCCCGTTGGCCTGCGCGCCATTGCTGAGCGGGTGCATTCCCTGACGGTGCGTCTGGCCAAGGCCCTGCGTGACGCTGGCGCAACCCTGCCGCCGAAAGCGTTTTTCGACACCATCACGGTTGAGGTCGGGGTTGGGCAGGCGGGCATTCTTGCCGCGGCCAGGGCCGAGGGGCTGAACTTCCGCAAGGTTGGCCGCGATCATGTTGGCATCAGCCTTGATGAAACGAGCGATGAAGATGTGCTGCGCCGCGTCTTGCGGGCCTTTGGCATCTCGGATGCGCCGCCCGCGAGCGCCGAGCTGGGATTCCCCGAAGACATGCTGCGCACCAGCGCCTATCTGACGCATCCGGTGTTCCACATGAACCGGGCGGAATCGGAAATGATGCGCTATATGCGCCGGCTTTCTGACCGCGATCTGGCGCTCGACCGGGCGATGATCCCCTTGGGATCTTGCACGATGAAGCTGAACGCGGCGGCGGAAATGATGCCCATCACCTGGCCCGAATTTGGCGCGCTGCATCCGTTTGTGCCAGCCGATCAGGCGCTGGGTTACCGCGAGGCGATCGAGGATCTGACGGCGAAACTGTGCGAAATCACCGGCTATGACGCGTTCTCGATGCAGCCCAACTCTGGCGCGCAGGGCGAATATGCGGGCCTTCTGACCATTCTTGCCTATCACCGGGCGCGGGGCGATCACGACCGCAAAGTCTGCCTGATCCCGGTTTCGGCGCATGGCACCAACCCCGCAAGCGCGCAGATGGCAGGGATGGAGGTTGTGGTCGTCAAGGCCATGCCGAACGGCGATGTGGATGTCGAAGACTTCCGCGAAAAGGCGACGGCGGCGGGCAGCCGTCTGGCCGCCTGCATGATCACCTATCCTTCAACCCATGGCGTGTTTGAGGAAACGGTGAAAGAGGTTTGCAAAATCACCCATGACCACGGTGGCCAGGTCTATATCGACGGGGCCAATATGAACGCGCTGGTGGGCCTTGTGAAACCGGGCGAGATTGGCGGCGATGTCAGCCATTTGAACCTGCACAAAACCTTTGCCATCCCGCATGGCGGCGGCGGGCCGGGCATGGGACCGATCGGCGTGCGCGCGCATCTGGCGCCCCATCTGCCGGGGCACCCGGAAACCGGGGGAGAGGAAGGGCCGGTTTCGGCCGCACCTTATGGCTCGGCCTCTATCCTGCTGATTTCCTGGGCCTATTGTCTGATGATGGGCGGCGAGGGGCTGACACAGGCAACCCGCGTGGCGATCCTGAACGCCAATTACATCGCCAGCCGACTGAAATCGCAATATCCGATCCTGTTCATGGGCAACAAAGGCCGGGTCGCGCATGAATGCATCCTTGATACCCGCCCCTTCGCAGAAGCCGGTGTCACCGTGGATGACATCGCCAAACGCCTGATCGACAACGGCTTCCATGCCCCCACCATGAGCTGGCCGGTTGCTGGCACGCTGATGGTGGAGCCGACGGAATCCGAGACCAAGGCCGAAATCGACCGCTTCATCACCGCGCTTCTGGCCATCCGTGAGGAAATCCGTAGCGTCGAGGCGGGCGAAATCAGCGCCGAAGACAGCCCCCTGCACCACGCGCCCCATACGGTGAACGATCTGGTCGCGGAATGGGACCGTAAATACTCGCGCGAACAGGGCTGCTTCCCGCCCGGTGCCTTCCGGGTGGACAAATACTGGCCGCCCGTGGGCCGGGTGGATAACGTCTGGGGCGACCGCAACCTGACCTGCATTTGCCCGCCTGTCGAAAGCTATATCGACGCGGCAGAGTAAGCGCGCCCTGCGATTGCGCGCGGCCTGTCTGCAAAGGTTCCAAGGGGGGCGCCGCCCCCCTCGGGCCATGCGGCCCTCACCCCGGGGGATATTTGGGCACAGAGGATGACAGGCGGTGTTCATCCTCTGTGTGAAAATATCCTGGGGGTGAGCCGCATTTGCGACGAGGGGGCAAGGCCCCCTGCCTGATCTTGCTGAAAGCTGTTAAAGCCCTTAGTCATATCGCATGACAAATCTCGCCCCACCTTCTCGTTTTGCCGATGGTCTTTTGGCCGGGTTGCCCATTGTGCTGGGCTATTTCCCCATCGCCTTTGCATTTGGTGTTGCGGCTACGGGGCAGGGGCTGAGCGGGTGGGAAACCTTTGGCCTGTCACTTATCATTTACGCGGGGGCTGCACAGTTTCTGGCGCTCGCCTTGGTGACATCGGGTGCGCCGGTTCTGGTGGCGGCGTTCACGCTGGTGGCGATGAATTTGCGTCATGTGCTTTATGGCCCGGCGTTGATGAAGCGTGCCGGGGCCGGGGCGGGGCGGCGCCACGCCTGGGCTTGGGCTTTTGGCCTGACCGATGAGGTTTTTGGCGCGGCGCTTGGCCAGCTTGCACGGGGGCGGCGGTTTTCCGAGCCTTTCATGTTCGGGCTTGGTTTGGCGGCTTATAGCAGTTGGCTTTCGGGCACGGCGCTTGGCGCTTATGCCGGGGGGGGCGCGTTGGCGGGTTGGCCGGTTTTGGAGGCGGCGCTTGGTTTTATGTTGCCTGCGCTGTTCCTGGCGCTTTTGCTGTCAATCCTGAGCCGGGCGCAACTGCCGGTGATTGCGGTTGCTGCCGGGGCTACGGTTTTGGTCACGCTGCTATGGTCGGGCACGGCGGGCATTTTGGCGGGTATGGTGGCTGGGGCTTTGGCCGGTGTTCTGGGGATAGGGGGGCGCGATGCGGCTTGAGATTTTGACGCTGGCGCTGATCGTTGGGGGCTTTACCTGGGCCTTTCGCTTTTTCCCGACACGGGCTGATCTCTCGGCCTTGCCGCAGGGGGGGGCGTTGTCGCGCTTTTTGGCCGCGACCGGCCCGGCCGCGATTGCGACCTTGTTCACGGCCTCGGCCATCCCTTTCGTGCAGGGCGGGATGCCCGTGCCTTTGGCCATGGGCACCGTCGCGGTGCTTGCGGTTTTTGCCGTGACCCGTTCGGTTGTGGGCGCAACCATGGCCGGATCGGTGGGTTATGGGCTGGGCGTTTGGCTGATCTAGGTCAAGACAGACCCGTGGCTTTCGGGTTACAGTTTACATGCGAACAGGAGGAAGCCATGTCCGAGATCACGCTTGAAATTGCCCCGGCCAAGGTCGTGCATGTCATTTATCAGGCCCGCGAGGGCAATTTGGCCGATGCGGAATTGCATGAATTCATTGCCGGCCTAAACGAGGATGAAAAGGCGCATTTGACCGCCATTGCCTGGGTGGGCCGTGGGGCGTTTGAGCCTGAAGATTTTTCCGAAGCTGTCGCGACCGCCTATGCCGAGGCAACCAGCCCGACCGAGGATTATCTGATGGGGATGCCGCATCTGGCCGAAAACCTTGAGGCGGGGCTTGATGCCTTGGGGGTTGATGTGTCTGGCGAGGAAGAAGATTTCCTGTAAACCGGGCTTGATCTTTGCGGCTTGCATTCTGATATATGCCAATATGGGAATATGAGGTCTGCAATGAGCGAAGCCGTCAAGCTTGCCTGTGCCACCTGTGGCCAGATGAACCGGGTGCCGGTCGAGAAATTGGCCGATGGGCCGAAATGCGGTTCCTGCGGCGATCCACTGGCGGATGGCAAGGCGATGGAATTGGATGCGCGCGGCCATGACAAGGCCACGCGCGGCGATGATATGCCGCTGTTGGTGGATTAATGGGCGCCATGGTGCGGCCCTTGCCGGATGATGGCGCCTGAATTTGCCAAGGCGGCGCAGGCGCTGAAAGGCAAGGCCCGGTTGGCCAAGCTGAACACCGAAGATCACCCCGAAATTGCAGGGCGGGCGCGGATTCAGGGGATTCCGGCGCTGGTGCTTTATCGCAAAGGGCGCGAAGTTGCCCGGCTTGCCGGTGCGCGCCCGGCCGCAGATATTGTAGCTTTTGTGCAGGGCCATATGGGCCCCCGCGCATAAGGCGCCGGGGTGGCATGGCCGATGAAACCCCTGAAATGACGCGGATGCTGCCGAAAGCCACCAGGGCCATTGCCGCGGCCGCTATGCCGGAGATGGGGGGGTAAGGGCAAAGGGGCTTTGCGCGTGCCCCAGCGCCATTTCCCTTGCGCCAGTCTCTTGACAATGGCGCGACATTGGGCCAGATCAAGCCTCGGTCGTTGGGGCAGTAGCTCAGTTGGGAGAGCGTATCGTTCGCAATGATAAGGTCAGGGGTTCGATCCCCCTCTGCTCCACCAATGACCCCTCCCTCCATTAAATCTTTTGCTTTCATCGCCATCTCTGATGCGCTTGCAGGCTTTACCGTTTTTCCTGATCATGGGGCGGCTTGGCCGTGCGGTGGTGGTGGCGGTGTGGGGGTCAGGTGTTTCCCAGCAGATAGGAAATGCGCGCTGCGGTTTTTTCCACGGCGCGGCTGATGGCGGGAGGGACGCTGTCTTCGCCCTTGGTGGCGCTGGTGGCGTTGATTGCGGCTATCACCTTGCCCGACATATCGCGCAGCGGGGCTGCGACCGAAGTGATGCCGGCCTCGAATGACCCGATCTGGCTGATGACCCCCGCCGCCTTGTCTTTGTGCCATTGTGCCAAGAGCGCCGCCATATTGGCGCTGCCGGCGCGCGGGCTGCGCATCTTTGCGTCTTCGCGATAAAGTGCGATCAGCGTTTCTTCATCAAGATCGGCCAGCAAGACCCGGCCCATCGTGGTGTTGGCGGCGGGTAAACGGCTGCCGGTATGCACGATGCTGCCCATGCCCAAACGGCTTGGCACGCGCAGCATATAAAGAACCAGCGCGCCATCGCGGATGCCCAGATGGGTGGACCAATCGGTTTCGTCGCGCAGGCGCTCCAGTTCGGGCAGGGCGATTTCTACCAGCTCGCGCGTGGCCAGATAACCAAAGCCAAGCCGCATCACTGCCGGGCCAAGCGTATAGGTCTTATGGGTTTCGTCATGCAGCAGATAACCCATCTGCGCCAGCGTATAGACGCAGCGAAACGCGGCCGAGCGGTTAAGCCCGATTTCGCGCGCGATTTCGGAAAGCGACATTTCGCGGCGTTCGGGTGTGAAGGCGCTCAGCGCCTGAAGGCCCCGGATCAGCCCCGGCACCAGATAGCGATCTTCGGCGGGGTCAGGATTTTGCGCGAGATGTGTTTTGCCCATAAAACGGCGTATAGGATATGAAACGCCACTTTGCTAGCCAATTCGGGAACGCAGCCATTTTTCGCGACAGGAAAGGACAATTAAGATGACAGCACAATCGCCCCTTGCCCAAGAGCTTTTGGCCCACACCGGGCGCTTTACCGACAAGCAATTCGACTGGAAGGCTTTCCCCTCGAATGTGGGTTATGACGAACTTGCCCGCGCGCAGATGCGTTATATCGGCGCTGGTGGCTCGCCCAAGGTTGGCGATACTTCGACGCTGAAGCCCGACCATTTCACCCTGTCCTTGATCTATAAAGAGCATGGCAAATATGCGGCCTGCCACAGCCATGAAATCGAAGAAAGCTTTCTTATCATCAATGGCGCGCTGATCGTCGGCTGGGAGCGCGACGGTGAGGTGGTTGAGGTCAATCTTGGCCCGAAAGACATGATCCTTAACGCACGCGAAGTGGGCCATGGTTTCCGGGTGGATGGGCCGGAACCGGTGTTGATGTCGATCTCGGTCGATGTCGGCAAGCCTTTGCCGCCGAAATACCACTACCACCCGAAAGAACATGCGCCCGAACTGGCCCGCCGCTTTGGTGCAGAGCCGGGCAAGACGATGAAATATGATCCCAACGGCGCGCATGAATTGCAGCAGTTGATGGGTAAATATGTGATCCGCCACGCCGAAGCCCCGACAATCTGGGAAAAGGCGGGCTTTAATCGCAAGGTCTATGTGGGCGAAGGCGGCATCCTCAATGACACCTGCCGCAAGGAAATGTGGGGGGTGCCAAGCCGCGCCGGGGTGCAGGCTTTCAGCCGCCCGGTTGAAGATGCGATGCTGGTGCTGGAAGGCGCGCTGACCGTGGGTTGGGAAGAAAACGGTGAGGTGGTCGAGGTTGAACTTGGCCCGCGCGATCTGGTGAAAACCCCGGCCGGCCGCAAGCACTGGTTCCGCAACAACTCGGCCGGTCATGCCACGATCTGGACCGTGATCGGCACGGCGGGCGATGATGGCGTGGCCTATACCGCAGCCTGAGCGGCGGGGCTGGTCCTGAACTGAAAGAGCGCCCCACGGGGCGCTCTTTTTATGTCAAGCCTTTGGTTTTATGCGCCTGTCAGGCGCAGGGGGCGGCTTCGCCCAAGGGGGCTGTCCAGGCGTGATAGCCATAGACCCAATCGGCATTGCCGCCCTGTTTCAGCCAGTCATTCGCCAAAGACCCTTGCTGAATGGCTGCGGTGCGGTCGCGGCGGCTGTCTTCATAGGCTTTCAGGGCTGACGGAATGTCCTGAGGCTGCTCTGTGATGGCGCGGGCCAGAACCACGGCATCTTCAACCGCCATGCAGGCACCTTGCGCCATGAAGGGCACCATGGGATGCGCAGCGTCGCCCAGAAGCGTGGCGCGGCCCTTGCCCCATTGTGGCATGGCCGCGCGCACATGCAGGGCCGAGCGCGTAACTTCGGTGCAGGCCGCCAACAGGGCGCGGGCTTCGGGGTGGAAATCGGCATAGGCGGCGCGCAGTTCGTCCATGTCGCCGGGCAAGGTCCAGCCTTCATCGCGCCAGTCGCTTTGGGGGGTGGTTGCGAAGATGAAAATCTCTTTGCCGCGCGTCAGCGGGAAGGTCACGATCTGGCGCTCAGATTCCGGCCCCCACCATTTGGTGAAACTGTCCAGATTGGGCAGATCGGCCACCGCTTCGCGCGGCACCACCGCACGCCAGGACACAAGGCCGGTGAAACGCGGTGCGTCCGGCCCGAACATCGCCGTGCGCAGCACCGAATGGATACCATCCGCGCCGATCACGACATCGGCGTTGACCCGGCTGCCATCGGCCAGCACCAGCGCCGCAGATTGCGCGTCTTGCTCCAGCCCTGCAACCGCAGCGCCAAAGCGAATCGTGCCGGGCTTCAGCGCGGCTTCCAGCGCATTCAGCAGATCGGCACGATGGATGGTCAATTGCGGGGCGCCATAGCGGGTTTCGGCGGCCGCGCTCATGGGAAGGCGCGAGGTTTCGCGCCCGTCATCCCACATCCGGCTGATGCGCGACTCTGGCCAAGCGGCCGTTTCGCGCAGCCGTTCGCCTACGCCCTTGCCCAACCCATCAAGGGCGTGAACCGCATTGGGCGTCAGGTTTACATCGGCGCCAATCCGGCCATATGCCGTTGTTTTTTCTTGAATAACAACGTCATGCCCTTTGCTTTGCAAGGCAATTGCAGCGGCCATTCCGCCAACGCCGCCCCCGGCGATCGCAATTTTCAGCGGTGTCATACTACCCCCCTTAAAGATATGTTCGATATATAACACTTTGTTCAAAATACATGCTTGGCCAGCACGGCCCAAAAGTCAATCGGGATTAAACGTGCGGATTTGGCGGGCGTGGCGGCTTGGAAATCTCTTGACAGGTGGGCGTTCGTCAAGGCAGTCTAATATTTGAACATAGTGTTTATATTTGAACACACGCCGTGACGCCGCCCAGAAATGACGGAGAACCGCAGATGACCAAGACTGATGCTTTCAAAGACCGGCTTTCGGAACGGGCCCGCGATACCAGCCGCCCGGCCTTGGCGCATCAAAGCCGAGGGCGGGCATTGACGGCGTCGGAAATGGCCTTTGCCGAAGGGCTGATGGCGGTTTTCGCCACGGGCGCGCATGACTTTGCCGAAGTGGCCAGTGCATTGGCCGGGCGCGGCGTGGTGGCGCCGCTTTCCGGCCGCACCGACTGGACCACGGCGCTTTTGGCCGAGGAGCTGACCGCCATCAACGCCGATCTGGACGCAGCCTATGCCGAGCATGGCTATGGCGCTTGAGTTTCGCAACGTTTCAAAGCGGTTCCTGACGCGGGCTGGGGTTGAGCTGACGGCGGTGAAAGATGTCAGCTTTCGCGTGAATGAAGGTGAGTTTGTTTCGGTCGTGGGGCCTTCCGGCTGTGGGAAATCGACGATCCTGTCGATGACGGCGGGGCTTTATCAGCCCAGCGACGGCGCGGTTTTTGTGCGGGGCGAACCCGTCGTCAGGCCCAATGGGCATGTGGGCTTCATGCTGCAAAAAGATTTGCTTTTGCCGTGGCGCGACATCATTTCGAACATCGAATTCGGGCTTGAGGCCCGCGGCGTGCCCAAGGCTGCCCGGCGCGCAAGGGCCATGCAAGAGCTTGCGCATTGCCATCTTGAGGGCTTTGAACATCAGTTCCCCTATCAGCTTTCGGGCGGGATGCGCCAGCGTGCAGCACTTGCGCGGACGCTGGCGATTGACCCGGAAATCATCCTGCTGGACGAACCGTTTTCCGCCTTGGACGCGCAGACCAAGCTTCTCTTGCAAAACTCCTTTGCGAAAACCATCGCTGAGGCCGGCAAGACCACGCTTTTGATCACGCATGATCTGGCCGAGGCGGTGCTGATGTCTGATCGCATTTTGGTGCTGAGCGAACGGCCCGGCACGATTGTCGCGGAAATCAAGGTGGATTTGCCGCACCGCGACGCGCCGATCAAGCGGCGCATCATGCCAGAGGTGGGCGATTACGCCGCCCAGCTCTTTACGCATCTGAAACTAGCAGAAAAAGCAGCGTGAACAGGGAGAAAACTACATGAGACACGCGTTTTTGAAGACGATAGCGGCGGCTGCCGTGGCCTTTTCGGCCACGATGGCCATGGCGCAGGAAAAGGTGACATATCTGTTCCCGGCCCCCGATTTCCTGCCCGCCTTCGCGCCTTTCCAGCTTGCCAAGGGCAAAGGCTATTTTGATGAAGCCGGGCTGGATGTCACCTTCCAGGTAGGCAAGGGCGGCGCGGATGTTGCGGCGCAGGTGGCGCTTGGCAATGCCGATCTGGGCGGCGGGATTGGCGATACCCCGATCATCGTGCGCGCCAATGGCTTGCAAATCCGGGGCGTTGGTCTTTTGGGCGGGCGTGGGCTTACCCAGCTTGCATGGCGTGAAGACAGCGGCATCACGGGGCCGGCGGATCTGAAGGGCAAGACGATTGGCGTTCTCGCCTTTCAGGACACCACCTATTACAACCTGCTTGGGGTTCTGGCCTCGGTCGGGCTGACGAAAGACGATGTTGATATTCAGGCACTTGGGCCGGGTGGCATCATCCAGCTTTCCATCGCGGGCGAGTTGGACGGCTTTGTCGGCGTGCCCGAATGGATCGGCGCGATCAAAGGCGCGGGCGTGGCGCTGAACCAGATGCCGGTGGACGAGGTGTTCCCGGCCATGGCGCAGGCGATCATTGCCTCAGACGACACAATCGCAAACCGGCCCGAAGTGGTGCGCGGCTTTGTGAAGGCGGTCTTGCGCGCGATTGGCGACATTAACGCAGACCCCGCGCAGGCGGCCAAGGACTATGTCAGCTTCGTGCCGCAGCACGCGGGCAAGGAAGCCGAAGTCGAAGGGGTGATGAAAGCCTATTCGGCGCTGATCTATCCGGCCGCCGAAGGCCAGCCGCTTGGCACGTTTGATCCTGCACGCATTGCAGCGGTGCAGAAGTTCTATGTCGATGCCGGGATCGTTCAAACCGCCGTGCCGGTGGACGAGCTTTACAGCAACGACTTCGCCCAGTGAGGCGTGAAACGCAACAGGCGGGGGCGGTCTGCGCCCCTGCCAACCCCGCCGCCAACCCGGCGCGAAAACCGCAAATCTGACTTCTATCCAAGGGGCGCCGAATGGCCCGCAATAGCACCACCATCGCCAGTTTTGGGCTGCTTGTCCTTGTCCTTCTGCTTTGGCAATTCCTGCCTACGGCGCTTGGCGTGCCGAAGTTCATCATCCCGACGCTGACCGATTGCCTGATCGAAATGCGGCGGATGTGGGCGTTCGAAGGGGTTTTGGGCCATACCATTTCGACCGCAATCTATACATTGCTGGGCTTTGCCATCGGCAGCCTGCTTGGCGCGGTTCTGGGCTATCTTCTGGGCATGTCGCCCTTTTGGGAACGGGTGTTCTCGCCCTATATTCTGGCGCTTCAGATCGCGCCAAAAGTGGCCTTTGCGCCGCTGTTCATCATGTGGTTCGGCTATAACGGAATGCCGAAACTGCTGGTCACGGTGCTGATCGTGTTCTTTCCGGTCTTGGTCAATGTGTTGCAGGCCATGCGCACGGTGGACCGTGATCTGGTCAACCTTGCGCGCGCTTATAACCTGTCGCGTCTTGGCATCTTCTTCAAGGTCGAGATGCCCTCGACGCTGCCCAACCTGATGGCGGGCCTGCGCATTGCCTCGACGCTGTCGGTGATTGGCGTGACCGTGGGCGAGTTGGTGGGCGGCAATACCGGCCTTGGCTATCTGATTTCTTATGGCGGCGGGCAGGCGAATGCCGCGATGGTGTTCAATGCCATCATCTTGCTGACCATCATCGGGTTCCTTCTCTACACGGCGCTGGTGCGGATTGAGGAACGGGTTCTGCATTACCTGCCCAAGGCGCATGGATAAGCGGCAGATCGTCTGACAGGAGAAAATGAAATGTCTCAAGCCATTGACAAAAAAGCCCTGATCGAAACGCGCGTCAACGAAGGTTTGCGCGGCCAGTGGTATCCGGTGTGCAAATCGGTCGAGGTGAAAACCTCGCGGCCCTATGGCACGCGCCTTTTGGGCGAAAAGCTTGTGTTGTGGCGCGATGTTGCGGGCAAGCTGCGCTGTCTTGAGGATTTCTGCCCCCATCGTGGCGCGCCGCTGTCTTATGGCGAAACCCATGAAGGCAACATCGCCTGCCGCTATCACGGGGTGGTCGTCGATGGCGATGGCGTGGTGGTCAGCGTGCCCGCCATGCCCGAATGTGCGCTTGAGGGCCGCAAGGCGCTGCAATCCTATGAGGTGACGGAACGCAATGACGCGGTTTTCGTCTATATCCCTTCGGTCGAACAACCCAAGGCCCCCGAACTGGTGATGCCCGCCGTGATGACAGATCCGGCATGGGCGGGGTTTCTTTGCACATCGGTCTGGGAGGCGAACTATCGCTATGCGCTGGATAACCTCGCAGACCCGATGCACGGTTGCTATCTGCACGCTGAAAGCTTCACGCTGGCCTATGGCTCCAAGCAAGACTTGATGAAACTGGACAAGACCGACGCGGGCTTTCGGATCGAGCGCGTGGGCCAGACGGGCGAAAACTTCGACTGGAGCGAATTCGAAGTCTACGCCGGCAATATGTTTTGCTTTCTTGAAATTCCCTATCCGGCAGCGGCCGGGCCGGGCGGGGTGTTCCGCATCATTGGCTTTGTGCAGCCGATGGATGCCCATACGACCAAGGTGTTCTTCTGGCGGATGCGGCAGGTTGAAGGGCTGGCGCGCGAAAGCTGGCGTTTTCTTTACCGCGCCAAGATGGAGAAAACCCATTGGGACGTGTTGGAGCAAGACCGCGTGATGCTGGAAGGGATGCCCGATGACGCCCGCAAGCGCGAGATGCTTTATCAGCACGATCTGGGGGTCAGCCGCATTCGTCAGATCTTGACCCGCGCCGCTAAGGCGCAGGTCGAGGCCGAATTGGCGGCTCAGGGCGTGGCGGCGCAGTAACCATGCTTCAGGGCCGCAACATCCTTGTGACAGGGGCTGCGCGCGGGCTGGGCGCGGTCATTGCCCGCAGCCTTGCCGCGCAAGGCGCGCGCCTGTTTCTGGCCGATATTGCCGAGGCGGACGGTCGCGCGACGGCTTCCGCCCTTGGGGCAACTTTCCTGCCCGTTGATCTGGGCGCACCTGTCACGATTGAGCGGCTGGCACGGGATTTGGCCGATGCGACGGGCGGCACGCTGCATGGGCTTGTCAACAACGGCGCGATTGCGACCGGCATCGGTGGCATCGGTTTTGAGACGATCGAGATCGACAGTTGGGATCTGGTGCAGCGCGTGAATGTGCGCGGCACATGGCTGATGACCCGCGCTTGCGCGCCGATGTTGCGGCAAAGCGGTTCCGGGCGGGTGGTGAATGTGGCGTCAGACACCGCACTTTGGGGGGCGCCGCGGCTGATGTCCTATGTTGCCAGCAAAGGCGCGGTGATTGCGATGACCCGGTCACTTGCGCGCGAACTCGGGCCAGATCGCGTGGGGGTTACGGCCATTGCGCCGGGGATACTCACCACGGAATCGACCGAATATGTGCCCGAGGCGCGGCACCGCTATTACGCCGAAGGCCGCGCAGTGCCTGGCGTGCAGGCGCCCGAGGACATTACCGGGGTGGTGGCGTTCTTGCTGCGCGAAGATGCGCTGGCGCTGACCGGGCAGGTTTTGCCGGTGAACAACGGGTTTGTGTTCACATGACGGGTTGGGGGCAAAATACCGCTGCCGGGATCGAATATTTTGAACGCGCAGGCGAAGGCGATGCGCTGGTGCTTTTGCACGGAATAGGGTCAAACGGCGCGGCTTTTGCGGCTTTGTTGCCACATCTTTCCCCGTCACAGCGGGTGATTGCCTGGAATGCACCGGGCTATGGCAATTCAGAGCCTTTGGCGGAAACATGGCCGCTTGCCAGCCATTATGCCCGCAAACTTGAAACGCTTTTTGATGTGCTGGCGCTGGCGCAGGCAACACTTGTCGGACATTCGCTTGGCGCGCTGATGGCGGCGGCCTTCACGGTGGGGCATCGGGCGCGGGTGGCGCGGCTGGTTTTGGCCTCGCCGGCGCTGGGTCACGGAATTTATTGGGGCGGCGCGCTTAGCCCGGCCGCACAGGCCCGGATTGACGATCTGGAACGGATGGGGGCGGCGGCGTTTGCGGCCGCCCGCGCGCCGCGTCTGGTGCATGATGCCGCCCAAAACCCTGCCCTTGTGGCGCAGGTTGAAACCGGGATGGCAGCGGTTCGCTTGCCCGGTTACGCCCAAGCCGCACGGATGTTGGCTTCGGGGCGGCTTTTGGACGATGCCGAGCGGCTGGCGGTGCCAACCGATGTGATCGTGGGCGCCTGTGACCAGATCACCCCCCCCGAAGGGGCCCTGCGGGCGCATTCTGCGTTGCGGGGGGCGGCTCAGGGCCGGCTGACTATTCTGCCAGATGCGGGCCATGCGGTTTATCTTCAGGCACCCGGTGCCTTTGCGGCCGCGCTGGCGGCCAATGCCGAAACGAATGCCTGACGGGCGAAGGAAAGGGAAGCAAACATGGGCGAGACATTGATCCGTACCGGCAGCCTTCGGGGCATCATGATGCGTGGCCCCGGCCTGACCGCGACGCTGCCGTTTTACGAAGACATGTGGGGATTGAAACTTGCCCATCGTGAAGAAGGTGTTGCGCTGTTGCGGGGCACCGGCACCGAGCCCTTCCTTTATGGCCTGAAAGACGGGGCGGTCTTCGGGATTGAATATGTGCATTTCGCGATGCCCGATCGCGCCTCGATGGATGCGCTGCACCAGCAATGTCTGGCCAAAGGGGCCAAGGTTCTGGGCGCGCCGGCCGCATTTGACGATTGGGCGGGCGGTTACGGTTTTGAAATCCTTGATCCCGACAATCGCCGCCTGCGGTTTCGCACCGAGGCGCGCGAACTTGTGCCCGAGCCGGATTGGTCCAAGCCGAAAAAGATCAGCCATGTCGTGCTGAACACGCCCGATATGGAGGGGCTGCAAGCCTTTTTCGAAACGGTCTTGGGCTTTCGTCCTTCGGATTATTCGGCCGATCAGATGGTATTCCTGCGCTGCAACAGCGACCACCATTCGATCGCCTTGGTGCGCAGCACCTATCCCAGCGTGAACCATGTCGCCTTTGAACTGCCTACGCTTGATGAATTCATGCGCGCGATTGGCCGGATGAAGCAAAAGGGCCATGTGCCAAGCTGGGGGCCGGGCCGCCACGGGCCGGGGAACAACCCCTTTGCCTATTTCGTCTCGCCTTCGGGCTTTGTGATCGAGTTCACCTCAGAGCTGCAACAGATCGACGAAGCAACGCATGAAGCAAAGGTCTGGTCGCGCGAAGACCCCGAGGCGATGGACCGCTGGATGACCGCAGGTCCGCCCACGCCGGCGCAGCGCGCGGTCATGCAGGGCCGCCCCGATCCGGGCTGGCCGGAACGGGCAAAGGGCTAAAGGGGCGCGTCATGGATCTTGGATATGAAAATGCGGTCGCGGTGGTGACGGGCGGCAGCTCGGGCATCGGTCTGGCCACGGTGCGTGTTTTGCTGGGTGCCGGTGCGCGGGTGGCGATCTGCGCGCGCAACGAAGGGCGGCTTGAAGATGTCGCGGGGCTTTTGGCGCGCGACCATGGGGCCGACAAGGTTTTCGCCCTGCCGCTTTCGGTGCTGGACGAAGCCGCCATGCAAGGTTTTGCCCAAGCGGTTCAGGCAAAATGGGGCCGATGCGATCTGTTGGTCAATAATGCGGGACAGGGGCGGCAATCGACCTTTGCCGATACCACGAATGAAGACTGGCGCGCCGAATATGAGCTGAAACTTTTCAGCCAGATCTACCCGATCCGGGCCTTTTTGCCGATGCTGCGCGCGGCGCGGGGCGCAATTGTCGCGGTAAATTCGCTGCTGGCCTATCAGCCCGAAAGCCACATGGTTTGCACCTCATCGGCGCGGGCTGGGGTGCAAAACATGCTTAAATCGCTCAGCGTCGAACTGGCGCCCGAGGTTCGGGTGAACTCGGTTCTGATGGGGTTGATCGAATCCGGCCAGTGGACGCGCCGTTTTGCCGAACGGCCGGACCAAAGCGTTTCGCGCGCCGAATGGTATGGGGCGCTGGCCGAACGCAAGGGTATTCCGCTTGGGCGGATGGGCGATCCGGTCGAGGCGGCGAATGCAATCGCATTTTTGGGCTCACGGGCCGCAAGTTACATCACCGGCGCGCAGCTTGACGTGTCGGGCGGGTTGAACAGGCATATTTGAGAGGCAGGCATGAAACACGAAGCCATCGCACAAACCGAGACGGTTGGCGAATTTATCGCCCGCTATCTGGCCGATGTGGGTGTGACCACGATTTTCGGCGTGATCTCTATTCATAATATGCCAATCCTTGACGCTGTGGCGCGGCAGGGGCGCATCCGCTTTGTGCCTGCGCGCGGAGAGGCCGGGGCAATGAACATGGCCGATGCTTTCGCGCGGGTGTCGGGCGGGCTTGGCGTGTGCCTGACCTCAACGGGCACTGCGGCGGGCAATGCCGCCGGCGCGCAGGCCGAGGCCCTGACCGCCGGAAGCCGCGTGTTGCACATCACAAGCCAGGTTGATCTGGCCTATGCTGACCGTGACCGCGCTGCGATCCACGATGTGCCGCGCCAGCCTGAAATGCTGCGTGGCGTGTCAAAGGCGGTGTTTCGCATGTGGGATGCCAACGGGGCCATTGGCGCGCTGACGGCGGCGGTATCGGCGGCACTGTCCGCGCCGTCCGGGCCGGTCAGCCTTGAAATCCCGGTGGATGTGCAGCGCCACCCCGCGCCGCCGCAGGGGCGCTTTTTCCCGCCTGAGCCGGTTTGCCCGCGGGCAGGAGATGCGGTGGTTGCGCAGATTGCAGAGTATCTGCAACAGGCCCGCCGCCCGCTTTTGTGGCTGGGCGGTGGCGCGCGTGGCGCCATGGCCGAAGCGCGCGAGTTGATGCGGCGCGGCGTGGGGATTGTCACGTCAACCAACGGGCGCGCGATTGTCTCCGAGGAGGAGCCGGGCACGCTTGGGGCCTTTAACATGGTGCCCGAAGCGGCAGAGCTTTATGCCAGTTGCGATCTGATGATCGTTGTCGGCTCGCGCTTGCGCGGCAATGAAACGCGCAACAATAATATGCCGCTGCCCAAGACGCTTGTGCAGATTGATGCCGATGCCGCGCAAGGCGGGCGGAACTATCCGGTCAATCTGTTCGCGCATGGCGACGCGGCCGATACGCTGCGCCGCGTGCTGGCGCTGTTGCCGGCCAAACTGGATGCCGACCCGAACCTTGGTTTCGACATCGCCAAGGCGCGGGCGCAGGCCGAAGGCGTGCTGCGCGACAAGCTGGGTGCCTATTCGGTGGTGGCCGATGCCTTGGGGGCCAAAATAGCCGAAGGCGGGCATATCTGGGTGCGCGATGTAACGATTTCAAATTCCACCTTCGGCAACCGCTATGTCCGGCTGTCAGATCCCCGGCAGGGGGTTCATGCGCTGGGCGGCGGAATCGGGCAGGGCGTGGCGATGGGCATCGGTGCCGCGCTGGCCTGCACTGCTGGGCAAAAGGCGATCACGCTTTTGGGCGATGGCGGCACGATGCTGGGTCTGGCCGAGGTCATTACCGCCGTCGATGAAAATGCGCCTTTGGTTTATGTGCTGATGAACGATCAGGCCTATGGGGTGATCCAGAATATCCAAGACGCGCAATACGGCAGCCGCCGCCATTATTCGGCGCTTCGTGTGCCTGATTTTGCGGGGTTCTGTGCTTCGGTCGGGCTGGCGCATCGCAAAGTATCAACCGTTGACGCCTTTGAGGCGGCATTGGATGCCGCGCTGGCGGCTAAGGGGCCGCAGCTTGTCGAAGTCGATATGTGCGCCATTGGCCCCTTTGCCGAAGCCTTCGCCGGCCCGCCCGCCGGTGCGGCCCAGAAAGAGGACTAGGCCCTTGCATCTTGGAATAATCGGCTTTGGCAATATCGCGACAACCTTGCTGGGGCTTTTGGCCAAATCTGCGGTGATGCCTGATGCGCTGACCATTCTGGTGCGCCCCGAAACGCCGGATGCGGCCGGGCGGCGGTTGGCGGCAGATTTCCCCGATTTCGCCGGGCGGGCCCATGTGGTGAGCGATGCCGGCATGATGCTGGCGCGCAGGCCCGATCTGGTGGTGGAATGCGCGGGCCATAGCGCCGTGGCCACCCATGTCGTGCCGATATTGCGGGCGGGGACGGATGTTGTTCAGGTGTCCATCGGCGCCATGGCCGATGCCGGGTTGGCCCTTGCCTTGCAACGCGCGGCCGAGGAAGGCGGGGCGCAAATCGTGCTGCCCGCCGGCGCGATTGGCGGGGTGGATATGTTGTCGGCGCTGTCTGCCGCCGGTGGGCTTGCGGTTGCCTATCGCGGTGTCAAGCCACCGCAGGCATGGCGCGGCACGCCGGCGCAAGACGTGATTGATCTGTCGGCCGTAACCGAAGCGACGGTGTTTTTCCGCGGCACCGCGCGCGAGGCCGCGCAGAGCTATCCCAAGAACGCCAATGTGGCCGCAACGCTTGCGCTGGCCGGCGCGGGCTTTGAGGCGACGCAGGTCGAACTGGTCGCTGACCCTGCCGCGACGGGCAACAGCCATTCTTACAAGGTCAGCTCTCCGGTCGCCAATTACCGCATCGAAATTGAAAATCTGTCCTCGCCCGGAAATGCGAAAACCAGCGTTTCGACGATTTATTCGGTGCTGCGCGAGATCAGGAACCGCATGGAATGGATGGCAATCTGATGAACGAACTTGCTGCGATCCGCGAAAATGAACTGCCGGATGGGCGGCTCTATCTGGGCGGGGAATGGGTTGCCGGAACCGGGGCTGAGATTGTCTCGGTTTTTCCGGCCGATGGTTCGGTCAACCGCGTGTTGCGGGGCGCGTCGGCGGCGGATGGCGCGCGCGCGATTGCCTGCGCCAAGGCGGCACAGGCCGATCCGGCCTGGCGCGGGCTGAAACCGCATGAACGGGCGCGCTATCTTTATCGCATCGCGGATGGGATTGAGGCCAATATTGGCCGGATTTCGCGCATCCAGTCCTGCGATACGGGAAAAACCCTGCGCGAAACTGCGGCGCTTGCGGCTTCGGCTGCGGGAACGTTTCGTTATTTTGCGGCGGTGGCGGAAACCTCTGACGAGGATATGACCGTGCAGCGCGGCAGTGCCCTGACGCTTTCGGTGCATGAGCCGCTTGGCGTGATTGCCGCGATTACGCCGTGGAATTCCCCCATCGCATCGGATGCGCAAAAAGTGGCCCCGGCGCTGGCTGCGGGCAATGCGGTGGTGTTGAAGCCCGCGTCCTGGGCCCCGCTGACCGCGTTGGAGCTGGCGCGCATCATTGACGAGGCGGGGCTGCCGAAGGGCCTGTTCTCGGTTCTGCCCGGATCGGGGCGCGAAATTGGCAACCTGCTGGTCGAACACCCGGATATTGCCAAGGTCAGCTTTACCGGCGGCACTGTCACTGGCCGCGCCTTGGCGCATAAGGCGGCGGAAAAGCTGATGCCTGTCAGTCTTGAACTGGGGGGCAAGTCGCCCACCATCGTTTTTGCCGATGCCGATATGGATCAGGCGATTGCCGGGGTGTTGTTCGGGATTTTCTCATCTTCGGGGCAAAGCTGCATTGCCGGGGCGCGTTTGTTCGTGGAACGCCCGGTCTATGAAAGCTTTGTCGCCCGGCTGGTTGCGGCGACGAAGGCGTTGAAAATCGGCCATCCCTTCGCGGCTGATACGCAGGTGGCACCGCTGATCCATACCGATCATCGCGACGAGGTGGCGGCGCATGTCGCGCGCGCCTTGGCCGATGGGGCCACGCTTTTGTGTGGCGGCAAGGCACCTGAGGGGGGCGCCTTTGCGGGCGGCAGCTATTTTGAACCGACCATCCTTGCGGGCCTGCCCAATTCCGCGCGCCTGTGCCGGGACGAGGTTTTCGGCCCGGTTCTGGCCGTGTTGCCCTTTGACACCGAAGATGAGGTTATCGCGGCCGGAAATGACAGCGATTACGGTCTTGCCTGCGGTATCTGGACCCGCGATTTCCCGCGCGCGTGGCGGGTCGGGCGGGCGATCAATGCCGGCACGATCTGGCACAATACCTATAAGCAGTTTTCAATCTCGACCCCCTTTGGTGGTGAACGTGACAGCGGTATCGGGCGCGAAAAGGGGCGGCAGGGGATGCGGGCCTATATGGCGCAGAAAAGCTTTTACTCTGATCTGAGCGGCGCGCCGCATCCTTGGGCGGCTGCTGCATTGGGGGCAAAATGACCGGCAAGGCCGCCATCGTCGGGGCTGGCCCCTCGGGGTGTTATGTTGCGCAGGCGCTTTTGAAAGCCGCGCCCGATCTGGAGGTTGATCTGATCGAGGCCCTGCCCGTGCCCTATGGTTTGGTGCGCTATGGCGTGGCGGCGGATCATCAGGGCACCAAGGCCGTCGCACGCCAGTTTGCCCGCGTGTTTGAACGCCAAGGCGCGCGCTTTTACGGCAATGTCACGGTAGGGCGCGATATTTCGCTGGAGGCATTGCGCGGGGCCTATGATGCGGTTGTGCTGGCGGCGGGCCTGTCTGGCGACCGGCGGCTTGGCGTGCCGGGCGATGATCTGGCCGGGATCTACGGCGCAGGTGGCCTGACCCGCGCGCTTTACGATCATCCCGATGCCATGGCCTTGCCCGATCTCGGGCGCTTTCCGTTGATTATCGGCAATGGCAATGTGGCGGTTGATCTGCTGCGGCTTTTGGCCAAGCATCCGCAAGAGCTGGAGGGTTCTGATCTGGGCGTAGCGGCCAGCCAGTGGCTGGGTGCAAGCCAGATCGAAAGCCTGGCGATTGTCGGGCGTGCGCCCGCCGCTGATGCCAAGTTTGACCCGGTGATGATTAAAGAACTGGCAAAGCTTGGCCATGTGAAAATCCGGGTTGTGAATGCCGCGCCGGATGCGGGCGACAAGACCTCAGAGGTTTTGGCGGCGCTGGATGGAACGGGGCAGGGGCCGCGGCGCATTACTTTTCGCTTTGGCCTGACGCCGGTTGCGGTGCTGGGCGATGGCCATGTGCAGGCGGTGCGCTTTGCCGGGGCCGATGGGGCTGAAGACATCGCTTGTTCATCGGTGCTGACCGCGATCGGCTTTGAACCGGCGCCGGGTGCGCTGCCACGTGCCGAAGCGCCCGGCCTTTATGCGGTGGGCTGGTTTCAGCGCGGGCCGCGCGGCACCATCCCCGAAAACCGAGCCGATGCGCTGGCCTTGGCGGATCGAATATTGGCCGATCTTAGCCCCGACACGGCAAAACAGGGGCGCGCGGTGCTGGCAGGGCTGGCTGGGGTGGTTGATTACGAAGGCTGGTGCCGGATTGACGCAGCCGAACTTGCCGCCGCCGCCGAAGGGCGCGCCCGTGCGAAAATACAAAGCAGGCCCGAGATGCTTGCAATTGCGACAGGAAAATGAGGTCCGAATGAAAATCACCATCCTTTACGGCACCGAAACCGGCAATGCCGAGATGCTGGCCGAAGATATTCAGGCCGCGCTTGAGGACGACCACGAGGTTGATTGCCGGAACCTCTCGGCTATGTCCCCGGCGGATTTCGACGCGGGCCAGTTTTATCTGATGGTGTGTTCAACCTATGGCGACGGCGAATTGCCCGCTTCGGCCAAACCCTTTGCCGAAGCGATGGCGGCCGAAGCGCCGGATCTTTCGGATATTCGCTTTGCGGTCTTCGGTCTTGGCGATAGCGAATATGACGAAACCTTCAACCATGGCCCTAAACGTCTGGCCGATCTGATGCAGGCGCGTGGGGCGGTGCAGATTGGCGAACGTGTGGCCCATGATGCTTCGGGCAGCGATATGGCCGAAGACGTCGCGCTGCCTTGGGCCGAGGCGGTGATTGCCGAGGCCGGCGCGTGATGCAGGCCGCCGAGATCCGCGCCCGCCTGATGGCCACATGGCATCATGGCGCCTATGTCGATCTGCGCGGCGTGACCTGCGACGGGCCGCTTGATCTGGCCGGTTGCACCCTGACCGGCGTTGATTTTACCGGCGCGTGCTTTCCGGCGGGGATTGATGCGCGTGGCGCGCAGTTTTTGGGGATTAGCTGGTTTGGCGCAGCGCAGTTCAGCGGCACGGCAGAGTTCAGCGAGGCCGTCTTCACCAATGATGCCCGTTTTGAGGGCGCGCAGTTCAACGGGCCTGCCCGTTTCTCGGGGGCGGAATTTCGTGGCATCGGTCGGTTTGACAGCGCGGTTTTCGCCGGGGGCGCCCTGTTTTCGGATACGGTGGCTTACGGCAATTTTTCCTTACAACAGGCGCAGTTGGCTGGCGCCGTCAGCTTTCGTGGCGCTGAATGGCTGGGCGGGCTTTGGTGCCAGGATGCTGCGCTGCCACAAACGGCTGAGCTGAACGACACGCAGGTGCATGGGCGGCTTTGGTTGCGCGGTGCGCGCAGGGCCAATACCCCCTTGCGCGCCGCCGATTTTGGCATGGCCTTTGGCTATACCTACACCTGATTTACATCTGTTCGGCGGACCAGCCGCGATAGCCCAAGGCTTCGGAAAGCTCATGCGCGGCGGCTTTCAATTCCGCTTCGATCAGGTGAACTTGCGGGCTGGCGCTGTCAAAGGCGCTGGCGTGGCCCGTGACATTGATAGCGGCAATGGCGCGGCCCTGATGATTGTGAATCGCAACGGCGGCTGACCCGATTTCCGCCTCGAAATTCGCAACGCTCCAGGACATGCCGCGGGTTCGGTCTTCGTCCAGTTGGTGCTGCAACTCCTCAAGGTTGGTGCGCGTTTTGCTGGTATAGGCGGTCAGGGGAAGCTCAGCATAAAGCTTTTGCAGCTCGGTCCGGGGAAGTTCGGCCAGCAAGATACGCCCGATCGTTGTGGCATGGGCGGGCAGATGCGTGCCTTCGCGCACGGTGCTGGCAAGATGTGAATTCGGCGTTTCCCGCGCCAGATAAATGATCTCGCGGCCCTCACGAATGCCCAGATGCGCCGAAAGATTAAGCCGCGCCACCAGCTTTGCCAAAATCGGCCGGGCCGTGGGGATCAAACCGCGGTCATTCAGCGCCTCGGTTGCCAGCGCAATCAGGCCGGTGCCAAGACGATAGCCGCCATCATCGGGCAGGGTTTCGATCAGCCTTTCGGCCTCGAGTGTGTTCAGGAGCCGGATCAGCGTTGTGCGGTTGATCCCAATCGCCTTGGCGGCCTGACTGGCGTTGCGGCATTTATGCCCCGCCGCGATGTGGCGCAGAACGGCAATCGCCCGTTCAACAGGCGGGACAGAATAATCCGGCTGGTTTTTTTCGGTATCGGCCATTGGGTCCATATTCGCGGCGTTTGTCCATATGTGAACATTTTGTTAGTAAGCTGCACATATGTGGTTTGCAAGGCCGCTATGCGGTGCGCCGGCCATCCGCCCGCCATTCCGGCAAGCCACCGTCAAGACGGCGGGCATTCAGCCCGTTTTTGCGCAAGACGGTCACAGCCTCATGCGCCAGAACACACCATGGACCGCGGCAATAGGCGATGATTTCCTGCGCCGGGTTCAGCCCCGGCATAATTTGCGCCAGATCGCCAAGGCCGATGTTGCGCGCCCCCGGAATATGGGCGGCGGCAAATTCATCTGCCGGCCGCATGTCCAGAACCACCACCGAACCTTCGGCAAGCCGGGCGGCAAGATCATCGCGGCTGATAGGTTCTGGCGGGTCTTCGCCATCGGCAAGGCCGCGCAAGATCCGGTCAACCTGCGCCAGATTGCGTTCGGCCAGCGTGGTGATTGCCGCCATCAGCGCAAGCACCCGGTCATCGGCCAGCCGATAGATCACCGCCTTGCCATCGCGGCGGCTGGCGACCAATCCGGCACGGCGCAATTGCTGCAAATGCTGCGAGACATTGGCAAAGCTAAGCCCGGTCTTGCCGGCAAGCGCCTCAACCCCGCGTTCGCCCTGCGCCAGACTTTCCAAAAGCTTCAGCCGGGCCGGGGCCGCAAGCGCGCGCGCCACCAAAGCATATTCTTCCAAGAGGGCGGCTTTGGGGCTGGTTGACGCGAATGGGTTCATTTTACTATCGTTCAATTGATGAATTGAATGATAGCGATTCCCCGACGCGCTGCAAGCCCCACCCCCTGATACGGAACCCTTCGCATGACCGGCACGCCCCTTCGCCTTGGTATCCGCGAGAACCTGACGCAGTTCATGCACCAGTTGCTTCAGGTGCTGTTGGTCGGCTTTGCCATCGGCATGACGCGCACCGTGATCCCGGCGCTGGCCGAAAGCGAATTTGGCGTGGCGCGGGGGTCGTTTCTGCTGCTGACCGCCTTTGTTATGGCCTTTGGCATGGTCAAGGCGGTGATGAATTTTGTGGCGGGGCGGCTTTCGGAACGTATCGGGCGCAAGCGGGTGCTGGTTTTGGGCTGGTTGATTGCCCTGCCTATTCCGCTGATGATCTGGGCCGCGCCGAATTGGGGCTGGATCGTTGCGGCAACGGTGCTTTTGGGCATCAATCAGGGCCTGTGCTGGTCCATGACACAAACGGCAAAGCTTGACATTACCCGCGCCGATCAGCGGGGGCTGACCATGGGGCTGAACGAATTTTCCGGCTATATCGGCGTGGCGCTGGCGGGGGTGCTGACCGCCTATGCCGCACAGGCGCTGGGCGCGCGGCAGGGGCTTTTGCTTTTTGGTTTGGCGGTGGTTTTGCTGGCCTTGGGGCTTAGCGTGGTCTGGATCAAAGATACCCTGCCTTGGGCCCATGCCGAGGCTGCGGCCCACAAGGCTGCGCCTGCGAAATACCCGCCGCGCTATCCGCAAGGCGTGCCCGAACATCCCCGGGCTGCCGAAGTTTTTGCCGTGATGAGCGGGGGCGACAAGCGTTTGGCGGCGCTTTCGCAGGCCGGGTTGGTCGAGAAATTTGTCGATGCGCTGGTCTGGGTGATCTTGCCGGTTTTCCTGACGGCCAAGGGCGCCAGCCTGACAGAAATGGGCTGGATCGTTGGCATCTATGGGTTCGTCTGGGGCGGCTCGCAACTGTTCACGGGGCGGTTGTCTGACCATGTCGGCCGGTTCTGGCCCAATGTTTTGGGCATGTGGATCTGTGGTGCCGGGGTTGCGGCGCTGGGCTTGGGCAATGGCGCTTTGTGGTGGTCACTTTCGGCAGGGGTCGCGGGTTTTGGAATGGCGCTTTTATACCCGAACCTTGGGGCCGCGGTGGCCGATATTACCCCGCCTGCGTGGCGTGGTTCCGCGATTGGCATTTACCGTTTCTGGCGTGATCTTGGCTATGGCATCGGCGCGCTGGGGCTTGGGCTGGTTGCGCATCTGACCGGCGCCTTGGAGGCTGCCTTCTGGTTTGTTGCGCTGTCGATGTTCGCATCTGGCGCGCTTTTGCTTCTGTGGGGCGAAGAAACCCATCCGCGCCTGAACCCCGCGGTCACGAAACCCCATGAAACATCTGCGCCCTGACCGTTGGTTCGGCGGCAGTTGCCCCCAAGGGTTGCGAAAATTTCCTTGAAATGGCATTCGCCCAGGCCGGCCGATGACAGGTAATCATCGCCATCTTTTCATTCCGCCGCTTTGCTTTCCCTGCTAGGTTGGGGCCATGACCCGGCGGCATTACAACCTTCCTTCGCTTAACGCGCTTGCCGCCTTTGAGGCGGTGGCGCGCAATCTCAATGTCACTCGCGCGGCGGCAGAACTGAATGTGACGCCGGGTGCGGTCTCAAAACAGATACGGCTTCTGGAGACAGATCTGGGGCGGGCGCTTTTGCATCGCCATGCGCAGGGCGTGTCGCTGACGACCGAAGGAGAGGCTGTTGCCGCAAGCCTGCACGAGGCATTCGACCGGGTGTCGCGCGTTTTGCAAGCGGTGCGCGATAGGGGTGAACGGGCGCATGTGTCGATCGTGACGACCATGGCCACGATGCAGCTTTGGCTGATGCCGCGGCTTGGCGCCTTCTGGAGTGCGCATCAGGATATTGTGGCGGAACATATTATTTCTGATCGTTTACAAGATGTTCCACGTCCTGACATTGATTTGCGTATTCGTTATGGCGCGGGGGAATGGCCGGGCGAAGCGGCGGCCAAAATCCAGAATGACCGGGTTATCGCCGTTGCCAGCCCTGATTTTCTGGCACGCCACCCAATCCCTGATCTTGCCGCCCTGTCGGCTGCGCCGCTCTTGTCGGTTGAGGGGGCGGATTGGCTTTGGATGACCTGGGCCAGCTTTCTACGCCAGGCGGGCGCTGGCTTTCACCGGCTGAATGTGCGGCGCTTTAACAGCTATGTTATCGCCCTTCAGGCCGCGCGCGACGGGCAGGGGGTTGCTTTGGGCTGGATGAGCAGCGTCGCCCCCCTGATCGCGCGGGGCGAGTTGCAAAAGGTCACGCAAACCGAGTTGGACGACCCGAACGCCTTTTTCGTGACATGGAGCGAACGGCGCGCGCTCAGCCCCGAAGCGGTGATCCTGCGGGATTGGTTATTGGCGCAGGGTCGTTGAGATAATCTCAACTCTGGCCCGAAACTTCTTCGCTTGATCGGCGGCGAATTCGGCAGTTCAGTGGCGGCGGTATCCTTGGCCCTGCCCCGAACTGAAGAAATGAGCCTGAAATGATCCCTCGCACAATGTCGGCCGTGATCCTGACCGGGCACGGCGATTTCGACAGCCTGAGCTATCGTACGGACATCCCGGTGCCCCGGCCCAAACCGGGCGAGGTGCTGATCCAGGTCGCGGCGGCGGGGGTGAACAACACCGACATCAACACCCGGATCGGCTGGTATTCCAAAAAGGTCGACGCGGCCACCAATGCGGGCGGCGCCACCGGCTTTGCCGCCGTGGATACGGCCGATGCCACCTGGTCGGGCACGCCGATGGCCTTTCCGCGCATTCAGGGTGCGGATGCCTGCGGCCATATCGTGGCGGTGGGCGAAGGCGTTGCGCCCGCGCGCATCGGTGAGCGGGTGATCGTGCGCAACATGCTGCGCTCTTATGTCGATTATCGCCCCTATGAATGCTGGACTTTCGGCAGCGAGGTGGACGGCGGCTTTGCCCAGTTCGCCGTGGCCCCGGCGCGCGAAACCTATCGGGTGCGCTGCGACTGGAGCGATGCCGAACTGGCCTCAATCCCCTGCGCCCATTCAACGGCGGAAAACATGCTGCACCGTGCGGGGGTGGGGGCCGAGCGGGTTCTTATCACCGGGGCTTCGGGTGGGGTCGGTTCGGCGGCGGTGCAACTGGCCAAACGCCGCGGGGCCGAGGTGATTGCGGTTTGCGCCGCGGCAAAGGCCGCCGAGGTTTTGGCCCTTGGGGCCGATCGCACGCTTGATCGCGACGCCGATTTGCGCGCCGAACTTGGCAATAACGCGGTTGATGTTGTGATCGACATGGTGGCAGGCCCCACCTGGCCCGCGCTTCTGGATGTGTTGCGCTTGGGCGGGCGCTATGCCTGCGCCGGGGCGATTGCCGGGCCGATCACCGAACTGGATGTCCGCACGCTTTATCTGAAAGACCTGACGCTTCTGGGCTGCACCTTTCAGGAAGACGCGGTGTTTGAAAACCTTGTCCGCTATATCGAGGCAGGTGAAATCCGCCCCGTGGTGGCGCAAACCTATCCGCTGGCTGACATCGCCCGCGCCCAAAGCGATTTCCTTTCCAAGAAACACACCGGAAAACTGGTGCTTATCCCCCCGCAGGTGACAGAATGAAAATCTCGACGATCGAACTTTATCAGGTGGAATTGCCTTATTCCGGCGGGGTTTACCTGCTTTCCGGCGGGCGCGAATATCGCGGTTTTGAGGCGTCGATCGTGCGGATCGAAACCGATACCGGGGTTGAAGGCTGGGGCGAAAGCACCCCCTTCGGGTCCACCTATATTGCCTCACATGCGCGGGGCGCGCGCGCCGGGATCGAGGAAATCGCCCCGCATCTTCTGGGGCGCGACCCGCGGCAGGTGGACCGCATCAACGACGCGATGGATGACGCCCTGGTTGGCCACCACCATGCCAAGACGGCGCTGGATATTGCCTGCTGGGATGTGTTCGGAAAGTCGGTGAACATGCCGGTTTGCGAGCTTTTGGGCGGATCGACAGGGCATCGGATGCCGACGATCTCGTCGATCTATGCCGGCACGCCCGAAGACATGCGCGGGCGCGTCGCGCGGCACCGGCAGATGGGCTATCTGGGCCATTCGGTGAAGATCGGCGCGTTGGATAGCGAAGGCGGCCCGGCGCTGGATGCGGAACGCATCGCGGCCTGTCTGGCTGATCGGCGGCCGGGGGAATATTTCATCGTCGATGCCAATGGCGGGATGTTGCCGGAAACCGCGCTGCGGATGCTGCGCATGTTGCCCGACGGGCTGGATTTCGTGCTGGAAGCGCCTTGTGCCACCTGGCGCGAAACCGCCAGCCTTCGCAAACGCTGCCCGGTACCGATCATCATGGATGAGCTGGCCGAGCTGGATGGCGACATCGCGCGCATCGTGGCCGAGGATGTGGCCGATGGCATCGGGCTGAAAATATCCAAGGCGGGCGGCCTGACGCGCGGGCGTCGCCACCGCGACATCTGTCGCGCGGCGGGGCTGACGGTTTCGGTGCAGGATACCGTCGGTTCGGCCATTGCTTTTGCCGGTATCGTGCATCTTGGCGCCACGGTGCCTGAACGCAACCTGCGCTGTCTGCTGGATTGCCGCGATATGGTCACTTTGGTCACCGCCGATTTTGACGCGCCCGTGCAAAACGGTGGTGTCGTCGCGCCGATGGCGCCGGGTCTTGGTATCACCGTCCGGCGCGAAGTGCTGGGAACGCCCGTCGCGCGCTGGACATCGTGCTGAATGTCGCGCTTTCTGGGGGCCGCCAGCCCGGTTGGCGGCACCCCGAAAGCAAAGGAAGCGGCCGATGAAAGTTCTGACAGTGTTTGACCACCCCCGGCGGGATTCATTCTGCGGGGCCGTGCTAGAGGCATTTACGGCGGGTCTTGTCGCTGCGGGCCACACGGTTGAAATCGCGGATCTGCGCGCCGAGGGTTTTGACCCGCGCCTTCCGATTGAGGATGAGCCGGATTGGAACAATGCGGAGAAACGCTATAGCGCGCAGGTGCTTGCCGAACAGGCCCGCATTGCGCGCAATGATGCGATTGCCTTTGTTTTTCCCGTGTGGTGGTGGTCCGTTCCGGCCACGACCAAGGGCTGGATTGACCGGGTCTGGAACAATGGTTGGGCCTATGGGGCGCAAAAACTGCATCTGCAAAAGGCCCGGTTGCTGGCGGTTGCGGCAAGCGATGCCGAAAAATACGCCAAGCGCGGCTTTGGCGAGGCCGCGCAAACGCAACTGATTACCGGCATCATGAATTATTGCGGGATCGCAGATGCCGAAATGGCGTTTTTCTATGAGGCACTGGGCGAAGAAGCCCATCGCATGGCGCTTTTGGCGCGCGCCCGTCAATTGGGTAAAGACTTTTGACTTCGGGCAGATCAGCCCGCGCGGCGAAAGGTCAGGTAATGCGGGGCGCGGCCTTCGCGCAGGGCCTTTTGTTCATAGCGGGTTGAAATCCAGTCCTCCCAAGCCGCGCCTTCGCCGGTTTGGCGGATAAATTCGAACCCCGCTACCGGCACTTCTTCCAAGGTCTGGCGGACGTAATCGGGAATGTCGGTGGCCACCCGCAGTTCGGCCCCCGGCGCCATGCAGCGCGCAAGCGGGCGCAGATAATCTTGCGTCACAAAGCGCCGGCGGTGGTGGCGGGCCTTGGGCCAAGGGTCGGGGTAGTTCAGAAAGACTTTGGACAGACAGGCTTCGGGCAGCACATCAAACAGGTCGCGCACATCGCCCGGATGCAGGGCAAGGTTGGTCACATTTGCCTGACGGATCTTGCCCAAAAGCATGGCGATGCCGTTCACGAAAGGCTCGCAGCCGATGATTTCCACATCAGGATAGCGCGCAGCCATATGCACCAGATGTTCCCCGCCGCCAAAGCCCACCTCAAGCCACAGGGGTTTGCCGTGAAAGCGCGTCAGATCAAGCGGGCTACGCGCGGGGTTTTCTTCCAGCGTGATGGCGGGCAGCGACAGGCGCGCCAGGTCTTCGTCCAGATAGGTCTTCTGGCTTTGGCGCAGCGTCTTGCCATGGACACGGCCATAAAAATTGCGGCGTTCGGCAGAGTTATACATGGAAAAATGGCCCCAGATGCTGTCTGGGGCCATTTGGCGAAAGCTGCGGGCAAGGTCAAGCCAAAGGCTTAGACGGCTTTCTTCAGCGCCTCGACCAGATCGGTTTTTTCCCAGGAAAAACCGCCATCCGCCTCGGGGGCGCGGCCGAAATGGCCATAAGCGGCGGTGCGGGCATAGATGGGGCGCGTCAGGTCCAAATGGGTGCGGATGCCGCGTGGCGTCAGATCCATGCAGGTGGCCACGGCCTTTTCGATCTGCTCGGCCGGAACAGCGCCGGTGCCATGGGTATCGACATAGATCGACAGCGGCTTGGCGACGCCAATCGCATAGCTGACCTGCAAGGTGCAGCGGTCGGCCAACCCTGCGGCGACCACGTTCTTTGCCAGATAGCGCGCGGCATAGGCGGCGGAACGGTCAACCTTGGTTGGGTCTTTGCCCGAAAACGCGCCGCCGCCATGCGGGGCCGCGCCACCATAAGTATCGACGATGATCTTGCGCCCCGTCAGGCCCGCATCGCCATCGGGGCCACCGATCACGAAGGTGCCGGTCGGGTTCACCCACCATTCGGTTTTCTCGGTGATCCAGCCCGAAGGCAGAACTTCGCGGATATAGGGTTCGACAATAGCGCGGATGTCGTCAGAGGTTTGGCTTTCCAGGGCGTGCTGGGTGGAAAGCACGATCGACGTCACCTCGACCGGTTTGCCATCTTCATAACGCAGCGAAAGTTGCGATTTGGCGTCGGGGCGCAGGGTGGGTTCCTGCCCCGATTTGCGCACCTCGGCCAGACGGCGCAGGATGGCGTGGGAATATTGGATGGGGGCCGGCATCAGTTCCGGCGTTTCGCGGCAGGCATAGCCGAACATGATGCCCTGGTCGCCCGCGCCATCACGGTCAACGCCTTGGGCGATATGGGCCGACTGGCTGTGCAGGAAGTTTTGCACCTTCAGCGTCTGCCAGTGGAATTCGTCCTGTTCATAGCCGATGTCGCGCACGCAATTGCGGACGATGTCTTCGACCCGGTCTTTCATTGCCTTCAGAGCTTTCTTGTCAGAAAGCCCGACCTCACCGCCAACAATCACCCGGCCAGTGGTGGCAAAGGTTTCGCAGGCGACGCGGGCATTTGCCTCTTGCGCCAAAAAGGCATCAAGAACGGCATCGGAAACGCGGTCGCACAGCTTGTCGGGGTGCCCCTCGGAAACCGATTCCGAGGTGAAGATATAGTTCTTTCTGCTCATGGAAATGCTCCGTTATGAAAAACCCGCCACGCCAGGAAGCCGTTGTGGCAGTTACCAGACCGCATTCGCCTATTGGCGCCGAAAGGTCAAGAAACCTTGAAGATACGCCGCCGCAACAGCATCAGGGCGAGACCGGCAAGCAACACCAGGGCCGGGGTATCGCCAAAGCGGGCATAGGCGGTGGCGGCCAACGCGCCGGGTAACGCCGCATCAAGCTGGCCCGTGGTGCCAAAGGGCAGGGCAGCGCGGACCCGGCCGCGGGCATCATAGACCGCCGTCAGGCCGGTATTGGCCACCCGCACCAAAGGCAAACCCTGTTCAATAGCGCGCATCCGGGCCTGATCTGCATGTTGATAGGGGCCTGAAAGCGTGCCGAACCAAGCGTCATTGGTGATTTGCAGCAGCCAGTCGGGCCGGGCAGGGGGGGCATTCACATCTTGGGGAAAGACCGCCTCATAGCAGATCAGCGGCAGCGCCCGGCCAAGGGCGGGGCCGAAATCCAAAAGCTCTGGCCCGGGGCCTGCGGAATAGGCCGCCCCAGCCTGTGCCGCAAAGGCCCTGATGCCAAAGGCGCGCAAGGCCAGATCGCCAAAGGGGATATATTCGCCAAAGGGCACAAGGTGGTGCTTGTCATAAGTGGGGCCGATGCGCCCATCGGGGCCAATCACCATAAGGCTGTTCCAGAAACGCGCGCCTTCTGCGCGTTGCACGCCAATGGCCAGCGGCGCGCCCCGCCCCGCCGCCGCGATCATTTCCGGCAGTTCGGGGTGGTAATCCAGCAGATAGGGCAGGGCGGTTTCCGGCCAGATCACCAGATCGCTGCGCGGGCCGGTGGCGCTTAGCTCTAAAAGCCGGTCCAGAAACAGACGGGCCTTGTCGCGGTCCCATTTCATGGCCTGTTTGGCGTTGGGTTGCACAAGGCGCAGGCTGGCGCTGCGGTCGGCTGGCATGGGTTGCGCCAAAACCCACAGCCCAAGCCCCCAGACAACACCCAGCGCCAGCGCGGCGGCCAATGCCGGGCGCCAGTGCCACTTTGCCAGCGCGGCGGCGATCAGCAACAGCCCCAAGGTCAGCCCCGTTGGCCCAACCAGGGCCCCGAATTGCGCAACGGGGGTGGAAATCCAGACATGGCCCGGCATGGCCCATGGAAAGCCCGTCAGGATATGGCCGCGCAGATGTTCAACCAGCGTCAGCGCCAGCGCAAAGCCAAAACCCTTGTCGGAAAAAGGCAGCGCGCGGGCGGCAAACCCGGCAAGTGCCCAGAACAGCCCCAGCCCCAATGCCATGAAAAACAGGGCAAAAGGGGCCATCCAGCCATAGATTTCCGGCTCTATCAGAAAGGGCTCGACAATCCATGAAAGCGCCACCGCCCCATAGCCCATGCCGCCCAAAAGCCCGATCCAGCCGGCGCCGCGGCTGGACCGGGCGACAAGGCCGGTCAACAGCGCAATCCCGCCAATCGTCAGCGGCCAGAGATAAAGCGGCGCATGGCCCAGTGCCGCAATGGCCCCGGCGGAAAAAGCCAAAAGCGCGGACCGCGCGGCAGGGCGGCTTTGCCACAGACGTTTCACGCTGCGGGGGCCTCAGCCTCGGGGCGGGCGCTGCCGGCGCCGGGCAGGCGCACGCGCAGCCGCTTGATGCGCCGGGGGTCGGCATCGACCACCTCGAATTCAACACCGCTTTCATGGGCGACCACCTCGCCCCGCGCCGGAACATGGCCCGTGCGCAAAAAGACCAGCCCGCCCAATGTGTCGATTTCGGCGTCGTCTTCGTCGGTGCGCAGGGTCATGCCGATAGCGGCTTCGAATTCATCCAGCGGCGTCACCGATTGGGCCAGAAAGACGCCGGGCTTTTCCTCTTTCCACAGCGCGCCTTCAACCTCGTCATGTTCGTCGTCGATTTCCCCGATCACGGTTTCGATCAGGTCTTCGATGGTGACCAAACCATCGACACCGCCATATTCATCAATGACAAGCGCCATATGCACCCGTTCGCGCTGCATTTTTTGCAACAGCGTCGCGGCGGGCATCGAAGGCGGGGCGTAAAGCACCGGGCGCAACAGGCGCTTCAGGCTGAAGCGCCCCGAGGCCCCGAACCCATGTTGCAAAGCCAGATCTTTCAGCAGCACCAAGCCCTGCGGGTGGTCCAGCGTGCCCTTGTAAACCGGAAGGCGCGAAAAGCCGTGTTCGCGAAAGGCTGAAACCAGATCGTCCTTGCCGATGTCCAAAGGCACAGCGGCGATTTCAACCTTTGGGATGGCCACATCATCGACGCGCAGCTTGCGCAAATTCGCAAGGCCAAGCTGCCCCGCGCCCGGCTGCGAAGGGCCGGGCAGTTGGTCGGCGGCCGCGCCGCCGCTTTGGCTGTCAGAGGGGGTAAAGGCGCTGAAAATGCGCCCGAAAAATCCGCGTGGCCCCTGATCGGTTCCTTCGCCTTCGTCATCCTGAAGCGCGCCATGCGCCGCAGGAGAGCCGTCGTTGCTACTGCCCATCGGTCCTTTGTCCCAAATATCCGGCCAAGCTGCCGAACCTCATGAATATGGGTCACAAAGACCCAGTCGCGCAAGTATGCGCACCTCAGATGCTTCCATCAGCGTGGCATCCGCGTCGCGGATGTGGTCAAATCCCAACAGATGCAGAAACCCATGCACCACCAGATGGGTGACATGGTCGGCCATGGGCTTGCCTGCCTCGGCCGCTTCGGCGGCGCAGGTGTCATAGGAAATGGCAATGTCGCCCAAGTGTTCCGGGTCATCGGCCGGGCCGGGAGACGGAAGGAGGGGCATGTCGCCCGCCCCTTCGGCCGCGCGTTCCTCGGATGGCCAGCTTAGCACATTCGTGGGCTTTGCCTTGCCGCGAAAATCGCCGTTCAGTTCCAGAATACGGGCGTCGTCGCAGCCCATCAGGCACAGGGTAAAGCCCTCAGCCGCAAGGCCAAGCTCGCTCAGCGCAGCGTGAAGGGCGCGATCGGCCAAGGCTTCCAGCCCGAAGGCATCCCAACGGTCATCTTCAATGACGATATCGACAAGCGGTTCCATGCTTTCGCGCCTAACCTGCCCAGCCGCTTCACGCAAGGCCGCTGCGGGCAAAATGGCCCTTGCGCGCGGCGCTTGCCGGCGAAAGCCGCCTTAGCTGCCTTGCGCTTCGTCCCTTTCATAGGCTTCGATCACCCGCGCCACCAGCGGATGACGCACGACATCCTTGGCGGTGAAATAGTTGAAGGATACCCCCTTCACCCCTTTCAGAATGCGCTCGGCATCTGCCAGACCTGATGCCACGCCGCGCGGCAGGTCTACCTGCGTGCGGTCGCCGGTAATTACCATGCGGCTGCCTTCGCCAAGGCGGGTCAGGAACATCTTCATCTGCATGGTGGTGGCGTTCTGCGCCTCGTCCAGCACCACAAAGGCGTTTGACAGCGTGCGGCCGCGCATGAAGGCAAGCGGTGCGATTTCGATGCGCTTTTCCTCCATCAATTTCTGCACCTGCTTGGCGGGCAGAAAATCGTTCAGCGCGTCATAAAGCGGCTGCATATAGGGGTCGACCTTTTCCTTCATGTCGCCGGGAAGGAAGCCAAGGCGTTCACCCGCCTCCACCGCGGGGCGGCTGAGGACGATCTTTTCCACCGCGCCCGAAATGAACATGGTCACGCCAACAGCCACCGCCAGATAGGTTTTGCCGGTGCCCGCAGGCCCGATGCCAAAGCCAAGCTCATTGGAGAAAAGGTTCTTTACATATTCCTTCTGCGCTTCGGTCCGGGGTTGGATCGGCTTTTTGCGGGTGCGCAGCTCCATGCCGTTGGCCGAAAACATTTCGATCTGTTCGTCATCGGGGCGGGCGCTGTCGGGCATCGGGCGGCCAAGGCGGATGGCGCCGTCAATGTCGCCCGCAGAAATGTCGTGGCCCGCTTCCAGCCGGGCATAAAGCCCGCGCAGCACCGCGGCGGCCATGTCGCGCGCCTCCTTGTCGCCAATCACCGACAGCCGGTTCCCGCGTCTGAGAACATGCACCCCCATCTGATGCTCGATCTGCGAAAGATTGCGGTCATATTCGCCGCAAAGGCCGATCAGCAGGCGGTTGTCAGGAAATTCCAGGATGGTTTCAACAACATCCTCGGGGCGGGTCGGGGGGGTCAGCGCGCTGATGCCCAATGGGGTCTCCTTTTGTGGGGGGCCTTTAGCAGAAGGACACATGCAAAGCGTCCTCTGAATTTGCCGCCGGATCAAGGAAATTCGGCAGGGGCTGTGTAAGTTTTATCAACAGTTTCCAGATCTTTGCGCAGTCGCTACAAGATATAGCTTTTGCTGTGCCTGCTTTGCCAATGACAAAGGGCCACGGTTTTACCCGTGGCCCTTGCAAAGTTTCGTGGCGCGTCACGTTTAGTTGGTCCGGCGGCGCTTGGGCTGGGCCCAGCCCGGCACATAATCGCGCAGGCCCGGCGATTGCGACTGATAGTCCTTCAGCACGGTGCCCGGCGGGTATTGGTTGTTACAAACCGGCAGGCCCGAAACCGGGTCGAAACGGCGGCCCGAATAGCCTTCGACGCCGTCGTCGATGATCCAGCCCTGGCAGCCATCGGGGTCATAGGCGATGGCGGCATGGCCTTCTTCCAGAACGCCGGTGTCGCGGCCCTTGTCAAAGGCGGTGGCGATGACGGTGTTGGGATCGCCGCGATAGGGGGTCACGCCTTCGATACAACCCGAAACCACGGTGGCGGCCAGAAGACCCAAGGCAATTTTTACGCTGTTATTCATCTCTTTCACCACCGATAGCAGACAACTTCGACGCGACGGTTTTGCTGCATTCCGCCAGCCGTTGCGTTCGAGGCGATGGGCTGACGTTCGCCATAGCCGATTTCGCGTTCCACCATGGCACCCATGGCGCGGGCCACATCGGCCACCGCTTTGGCGCGGCGTTGCGACAGGCGCATGTTGTATTCATCCGAGGCGCGGCTGTCGGTATGGCCATAAACCGCATAGCCAAATGCCCCGGCGCTGCGGAAGAAATCTTCCAGCCGGCGCAGGCCCGACGCGGTCAGCTTATGGCTGTCGGTGGCGAAAAGAGTGTCGGTGTTTTCAACCAGACAGGTATTGCGTTTCAGGCAGACAGGCTTGCCGGTTTTTGGGTTCACCCGATCCAGCATATAGCCTTCAAGGCCGCCATCGGCCCACCAGTGCATACAGCCGTCATCATCAACCCAGGCACCCCATTGGATCTGGCCACTGACCTTCGGTCCCTGAATATGTTGCTGTTCATGTGGGGTTTTTGAGGGATGCGCCATCGCCGCCCCGCCAAACCCGGAAACGGCCAGCGCCGCCCCCATAACCAAACCCAGCACTGCTTTGGACATGCGTTCCAATGTGGCAGCCCCCCATTTAAAATTCACGATCCTGGCAGGGACCGTCACCATTATGATCTGAGAATTGCCCCCACATATTCGTGAAGTAAAGCGGATTTTCATCAAGCTTTTGGCTTTGCCGCCAAATTCCTGCGGTTTTATTGCTTAAGGCGCCTCGCAACCTCTGGTTTCGTTTGCGATTGCGAAACAGAGGCCCCTCAGCGTTGCGATCAGCGCAACCGTTCCCCGGCGAGAGAGTTGGTCGCCGCGGCAGAGATTCGCACCCGCACCAGCTCACCCACCTTGCCATCGGGGTCGTTCACATGCACGGCGTGCAGGTGGTCGGATTTACCGACCATCTGCCCTGCGGCACGGCCCGGCTTTTCGTATAGCACCCCCACTTCGCGGCCCACCATCGCCTCTTGTGCAGCGCGCTGCTGCTGGGTGATGAGCGCCTGCAACTCGTAAAGCCGTGCGTTTGTCAGGTCTTCCGGCAGTTCCGGCTTTTCCGCTGCGGGCGTGCCGGGGCGGGCGGAATATTTGAAGCTGAACGCCGCGCCAAAACCCACGGCGCGGATCAGATCCAGCGTGGCGGCGTGATCGGCATCGCTTTCGCCCGGAAAGCCCACGATGAAATCGGATGACAACAGAATATCGGGGCGGGCGGCACGGATGCGTTCGACCAGACGCAGATAATCCTCGGCGGTATGTTTGCGGTTCATCGCCTTTAGAATGCGGTCGCTGCCCGATTGCACCGGCAGATGCAGATAGGGCATCAGCTGCGGCAAATCACCGTGGGCGGCGATCAGATCGTCGTCCATGTCATTGGGGTGGCTGGTGGTGTAACGCAGGCGTTCCAGCCCGTCGATCTGCGCCAGTTCGCGCAACAGCCGCGAAAGCGTGTAATCGCCGCCCGCGCCCGCGCCGTGATAGGCGTTCACATTCTGGCCCAGAAGCGTCAGCTCTTTGACGCCCCGTTCAATCAACCCGCGCGCTTCGCCCAGAATACGGTCCACCGGGCGGCTAACCTCGGCGCCGCGGGTATAGGGCACCACGCAAAAGGCGCAGAACTTGTCGCAGCCTTCCTGCACGGTCAAAAAGGCAGTCGGCCCGCGCGGGGCCTTGCGTTCGGGCAGGCGGTCAAACTTCATTTCGGCGGGAAAGTCGGTGTCAACCTGCGGGCCAGATGCCCGCGCCATTTCGGGCAGCCGGTGATAGGCCTGCGGACCGACGACCAGATCAACCACCGGCATACGGCGCAAAATCTCATCGCCTTCGGCCTGGGCCACGCAACCCGCGACGCCGATCTTGAGACCGGGCTTTTCCTGCTTCAACGGTTTCAGCCGGCCCAGATCGGAAAACAGCTTTTCGCTGGCCTTTTCCCGGATATGGCAGGTGTTCAAAAGCACCATATCGGCATCTTCCAGCGTCTCGGTCAGCACATAGCCATCCGCGCCCATGGCTTCGGCCATGCGCTCGCTGTCGTAGACATTCATCTGACAGCCGTAGGTCTTGATAAAAAGCTTCTTGACGTCGGTCATGGCCACACCCGTTTGCAAGCCATGCCCATAAGCCAAAGTGCCGCGCCGCGCAACGCGACCTTACGCGATGTCAAGGCCGGGGGCGGAATGGGGATATTGTGGCAAGCCATCGCAAAGCGCGTAAAAATCGGGCCGGCCTTCGGTGCAGATATGCGACGCGGCCCGCAAATCTGACGGATCGTCAAGGCTGCCGGCCAGAATGGCGATATGGGGCGCGCTATGCGCCTTCCAAAACAGGACAGATCCGCAGGTGCCGCAAAACCCGCGCAGGGCATGGTCCGAGGCCGCGAACCAACGCAGGCTTTCGTCGCGTTTAAGCGTGAAACAGCTCTTGTCCACGGCGGTTGCGGCAAAATACAGCCCGCTTTGGCGCCGGCATTGGCTGCAATGGCAAAAGACCACGTCACGCATCGGGCCATGGGCGACATAGCGCACGCCGCCGCAAAGGCAGCCGCCGCGGTGTTGCGTTTCCTGTTCCCCGGCGTTTGCCATTGGCGTGCCCCTGTTGTGCAAGTTGATCCAAAGCCCAGCCTAAGACGAAGCCGCCCATACCGTGGCCCACATACGACCATCTGTCGAATTGTTGCGAACAGCCGGCTTGCAATGCCTGCCACATTGTTTGAGTTTACGAAACAAATTTGCCGTAGGCCGCCATGCATTATGTTTCGCTTGACCAGTTCCTGACCGACGGAAAGCCCGCCCTTGCCAAGGGGCCGGTGGCCATCGTCTTTGCCGAAGACCCGGTTGAACTGGACACCACGCTGCGCCACCATCTGAACGCGGGCTTTGTGCAGGTGCTGCTTTTGGCGCCCGAAGGCATCACGGTGCCCGCCGATCTGGCCGCAAAGATCCAGTGGATCACCCATGATCTGCATGTCGAAGATGCCGTGGCCAAGGCGATGAACCGCCTGATCGAGGCCGCGCCGGGCGTTTGGCTTTATTACTGCTATAACGCCGAATATCTGTTCTTCCCCTTTTGCGAAACGCGCAATGTGCGCGAATTGGTGGCTTTTCACAGCGAAGAACGCCGCGAGGCGATGTTGTCTTATGTCATTGATCTTTATGCCGATGATCTGGGGCAGTTCCCGAATGCGGTGTCGCTCGAACAGGCGCATCTTGACCGTTCGGGCTATTACGCGCTGGGCCGGGGCGATCTTGCAAACCACAATTACCCCAAAGAACGCCAGCTTGATTTCTTCGGCGGTCTGCGCTGGCGCTTTGAAGAGCATGTGCCCCCCGCACGCCGCAAGATTGACCGGATTTCGCTGTTCAAGGCGCGCCCCGGCCTGACATTGCGCCCCGATTTCACGCTGAGCGATGAAGAATTCAACACCTATGCCTGCCCTTGGCACAATAATATCACCAATACGGTGATGAGCTTTCGCACCGCCAAGGCGCTGCGCACGAATGCCGGTTCGATGTTCGACATCCATGATTTCCGCTGGCACAACTCGGTGCGCTTTCAGTGGCATTCGCAACAGTTGATGGATCTGGGCCTGATGGAGCCGGGCCAGTGGTTCTGAACCGCTGAAACCGCAGTATTTGCTGCGCGGGGTCTGGGCATGTGTCGCGACCAAGGGCGTAAGGGTCGCGCCCGCGTTTGCATTGACAAGCGCGTTTTTGCAAAAGACACCATCGCCGCGTAGCGGCTGGCCGCTGCCAGTCGAATCATTTTCGTTCACGACGCACCACCAAGGCCCCGTGCATGATTGCAAACCCGCCCTTTGTCCGCGCCCTTGGCCAACCTGACCCGGCTGTGTCTTGGCCTGTGCGGCGGGCGTCTTTGCGGGCGGTTGCGCCTGTGCCGCCGGCCATGGGCGGGGCGATTATGGCCGCGCGGGATATGCCGGGTTCAGATCTGGCGCCAAAGGTTGCGTTTGCGCCGCTGCCGCACCTGGCAGACCAGCCCCCGCGCCAAAGGTTGCGCTGGGCGGCGCTTTGCTCGGTTGCGCTGCATCTGACGCTGGTTGGCGGCTGGGCGGTGCTGGCCGCCCCCGTGCGCCCGCTGAATGTGGCCGATCTGGAAACCGCGCAGGTAGAACTGATTTCGCAGGAACGCTTCATGGCGCTTTCGGCCCCCCAGCCCGAAATTGCCGCCGCCCCGATTGCCCCGCCGGCCCAGCCGATTGAGATGGCCGCGCTTGCTGAACCGCTGCCGACAATGGTGGTTGAAGACCCGGCCCCCGCCTTGGCCCCGCCCGAAGCCGTGCCGCCCCTGCCTGAAACACAGCCCGACGCTTTGCCAGATGTCGCTGCGGATCTGCCCAGCGAACCGGCCAAGCCTGCCAAACCCACCCCTAAGGCCCCCGCCCCTAAGGCTGCTGCGAAAAAGGCCAAGAAGGCGTCGCAGCCCTCTGCCGCGCAGGCGGCTTCGGCGGCGGCGCCTTCAAGCAAAGGTCAGGCCGAGGCGCTGAAGGTTGATTGGGGCAGTAAGGTGCGGGCGCGGATCAATCGCAAGATTGGCCGCAGCGATGGTGCGGGCACGGTCAAGCTGCGCCTGACACTGGCCCCGACGGGGGCGCTTTTGTCGGTCAAGGTGGTGGGCAGCGCAGGGCCGGCGCTGGATGCGGCCGCCTTGAAGGCGGTCAAGGCCGCGGCCCCTTTCCCGCGCGCGCCCAAAGGGCTGGCCGAGGCGAGCTACAGCTTTTCCCTGCCCATTACCTTTGCGGGCTAATGTCGCAGGGCCGGGACGGGGCTTGCAATGCCCCGCTGTGACCCCCAAGTTGAGAAAACACATTCGTTTTCAAGGATTGCGTCATGCCCGCCCCCAAAGGTTATTCCGCCCGCCAGATCCGCCTGCACTGGATCGTGGCGCTGTTGATCGTGTTGCAATTTGTGCTGCATGAGCCAATCGCAGAGGCATGGGAGATGGTGTTGCAGGGGCAGGTTCCCGCCTTTAACTGGCTGATCCCCGCGCATGTGATCGGTGGCGCGCTGGTGCTGATTTTTGCGCTTTGGCGGTTGGTCTTGCGCCAAAAACGCGGGGTTCCGGCCGCGCCGATCGAGGAACCCGCACCGCTGCGCATGGCCGCGCATCTGGGCCATCTTGCGCTTTATGCGCTGATGATCCTGATGTCGGTTTCCGGGGCGGTCGCATGGTTTGGCGGTGTCACGGGCGCCGCCTCGGCGCATGAGGCGATGAAGCTTGCGCTTTTGGCGCTTGTTGGCCTGCATGTGCTGGCTGCGCTTTGGCATCAGTTCTGGTTGAAAGACGGGCTGATGCTGCGGATGAAAAAGCCCGAGGCGTAACATATTCCAAAAAACGAATTAGTTTTGATGCGGATCAAGGCAGGTCCGGCCCGGCGCCTTTATACTTGGCAAAGTTTTACCAAGGAGACCGGAATGTCCCGCCTGATGTTGACGCTGTTTTCAATGATTTCGACCACGCTGATGGGCGTTGGTGTAGTGGTGGCGCTGACCACCGGAAATGACACACTGAACCCTATCCTGATTGCCGCCGCCATCGGCTTTGTTCTGGCCATTCCGGTCAGTTGGTGGGTGGCGCGCCAGTTGGCCTGATACCTGTTTGGGACGCGAGCAGGCCCGGCCCTTTGTGGCCGGGCCTAAACAAATTGGGCCTAAACAAATTGCTCGACGATCAGCCGTTCTTCCAGCCCGTGGCCGGGATCGAACAAGATGCGATGCGCCACGCCCGGCTCTGACCTGATTTCAACCGAAACCACATCGGGCACCGGGCGGCTGTCGGCATCGGCACGCACCGGGCGCTTTTGCGGTTCCAGCACATCAAAACGCACCACGGCTGATTTCGGCAAAAGCGCGCCACGCCAGCGGCGGGGGCGGAAAGCCGACATCGCGGTCAGCGCCATCACATCCGATCCAATAGGCAAAATAGGACCATGGGCCGAATAGTTATAGGCGGTTGAACCGGCGGGCGTTGCCAAAAGCGCGCCGTCGCAGACCAGTTCGGCCATACGCTCTTTGCCATCCACCGAAATGCGCAGCTTGGCCGCCTGCGGGCCGGCGCGCAGCAGCGACACCTCATTGATTGCCAGCGCATGGGTGATCTCGCCCGTGGCCGAAACCGCCCGCATTGCCAGCGGGTTGATCACGGCTTCTTCCGCCGTCTCCAGCCGTTCAGCCAGCCCGTCGGCGTTATATTCGTTCATCAAAAAGCCCACGGTGCCGCAATTCATGCCATAGACCGGCAGGCCCAGCCCCTGCGTTTCATGCAGGGTTTGCAGCATGAAGCCATCGCCCCCCAGCGCCACAATCACATCGGCCGCATAGGGCGGGCATTGGCCGTGCAGCGTGGTCAGGGCGGTCAGCGCCTCTTGTGCGGCGGGGGCAGGGCTGGCCAGAAAGGCGATGTGGGTAAAGGCCACGGGGATTTCCTTTGTTTCTGCGCAACCTTGGCGGGGCGGCGGCGCAAACTCAAGCCCTGTCTGCATGGGGAAACCACCACGCAACGGGGCGAAACTGGGTTTCCGATCGGAAACTTTTTTCGCGCGCGTGCCGGAAGGCGTCGTTTTCAAGCCTTCCTTGCCCCGGTTCTTTGGCCTAGATAGCGCCAACCTTCATGCCACAGGAGCGCCTAATGTCCGTCACGTCCGGTTTCTTCACTGAAAACCTTGCCACCCGCGACCCCGAGATTTTCGGCGCGGTGACCAAGGAGCTTGGCCGTCAGCGCCACGAGATCGAGTTGATCGCCTCGGAAAACATCGTCAGCCGCGCGGTGATGGAAGCCCAAGGCTCGGTCATGACCAACAAATACGCCGAAGGCTATGCCGGCAAGCGTTACTATGGCGGCTGCCAGTTTGTTGATATTGCTGAAAATCTGGCGATGGAACGGGCGTGCAAGCTGTTCAACTGCGAATTCGCCAACGTGCAGCCGAACTCGGGCAGCCAGGCAAACCAGGGCGTGTTCCAGGCGCTGCTTCAGCCCGGCGATACCATTTTGGGCATGTCGCTGGATGCCGGCGGCCACCTGACCCATGGTGCCGCGCCGAACCAGTCGGGCAAGTGGTTCAAGGCCGTGCAATACGGCGTTCGCAAGCAAGACAGCCGGCTGGACTATGACCAGCTTGCCGCGCTGGCTGCCGAACACCAGCCGAAGCTTATCATCGCCGGTGGCTCGGCCATTCCGCGCGTGATTGATTTCGCCAAGATGCGCGAGATTGCTGACAGCGTCGGGGCCTATCTTCTGGTCGATATGGCCCACTTTGCCGGCCTTGTGGCGGCGGGTCTTTACCCCTCGCCCTTCCCCTATGCCCATGTGGCCACCACGACCACTCATAAAACCCTGCGCGGCCCGCGCGGCGGCATGATCCTCACGAATGATGAGGCGCTGGCCAAGAAGATCAACTCGGCGATTTTCCCCGGCATTCAGGGTGGCCCCTTGATGCATGTGATCGCGGCCAAGGCCGTGGCCTTTGGCGAGGCGCTGCGCCCCGATTTCGTCGATTACCAAAAGCAGGTGGTCGCCAATGCCAAGGCGCTGGCCGATCAACTGATGAAGGGCGGGCTGGATATTGTCACCGGCGGCACCGACAGCCACCTGATGCTGGTGGACCTGCGCCCGAAAGGCGTGAAGGGCAATGCCACCGAAAAGGCGCTGGGCCGGGCCCATATCACCTGCAACAAGAACGGCATCCCGTTTGACCCGGAAAAGCCGACCGTTACTTCGGGCGTGCGTCTGGGCACCCCGGCCGGCACCACCCGTGGCTTTGGCGAGGCTGAGTTCCGCCTGATCGCGGATTGGATCGTCGAGGTTGTCGATGGGCTGGCCAAGAACGGCGAAGAAGGCAACGGCGAGGTTGAAGCCGCGGTGAAAGCCAAGGTTGAAGCCCTTTGCGAAAAGTTCCCGGTCTACCCGACGCTCTGATCGCAGCCTGATGCAAAATCGAAAGCCCCGCTTTGGCGGGGCTTTTTCATGTGGTGGGGACGCGGGGGCGTGGGTTTAGATCAGGCCGCGCCAGCGCATAAGGCCCAGCACCAGAAGTGCCACCACAAAAAGCGTTGTCGCAACCGAAACGGCCAGCGCAAGGATGCCGTCAAGCCAGCCCGCGCGCGGCTTTAGCCCGCCCAGATGGCGCAGGCAGGTGTCGTAATTGCGCGCCAATTCCGCGTGGTCGATCTGCAAAAGCAGCTTGGGGTTTTGCGCAAGATCTGCCGCTTGGGCCAGCGCATCGGCGGCATGGCGCACCTTGCGCGGCAAGGACCGCCCGCGCGATTTCAACTTGGCCTGAAGCCCATCGCCGCGCGCCCCAAGGCGATGTTCCATCAGTTGCGCCACCCGCTCGGCCATTTGCTGGATTGAAATCGCGCTCATACCGCATACTCCTGCCTGCTCTCTGTGTAGGGGGGGCGCAGGTTTTGCGCAACGGCTCTGGCCCTTTGGCGGCAGCAGGGGTAAAAACGTATCATGCTTGCAACGATCCATCATCCCGCCGCCGGGCCTGTAACCTTGCCCCCACTTGTCATTGCGCATGGGCTTTATGGCTCGGGCCGCAATTGGGGCGTGATCGCCCGGCGTCTGGCCGATCAGCGCGAGGTCATCGCGGTGGATATGCGCAACCATGGTGCCAGCCCTTGGCACGAAAGCCATTCTTACCCTGATCTGGCCGCCGATCTGGCCGAAGTGATTGCCACGCTTGGCCAACCGGTTGATCTTTTGGGCCATTCGATGGGCGGCAAGGCGTCGATGCAACTGGCGCTGACCCAAGGCGCGCTTTTGCGCCGGCTGGTGGTGGCCGATATTGCGCCGGTGGCCTATGACCACGACCAGACCCGCCATATTGAAGCGATGCGCGCGCTGGATCTGACCCATCTCACCACCCGCGGCGAGGCTGACCGCCGCCTGACGCAATTGATCGAAGATCCGGGCCTGCGCGCCTTTTTCCTGCAATCGCTGGACCTGAAGGCCGAAGGCGGCCCGCGCTGGCGGCTGAATTTTGATGTTCTGGCGGCGGAAATGCCGAAAATCGTCGGCTGGCCCGGCACCGCAGGGGTTTTCAACGGCCCAACCTTGTTTTTGACCGGCGCACTTAGCCCCTATGTGCGCCCGGAATATCGCAGCCAGATCATTGCGCAGTTACCAAAGGCGCGCTTTGCCAAGCTTTCAGGCGCGGGCCATTGGCTGCACGCCGAAAAGCCGCGCGAATTTGAAGAAGCGGTTCGGGTTTTTCTGGCAGCCTGAGTTTTGGCAGCCTAAGTTTTCGTCCAGCTTTCCAGCTTGCGATAAAGCGTTGAGGGCGACACTTCTAACACCCGCGCGGCGCGCTGCACCGAACCGCCGTGGCGTTCCAGGGTGGCGGTAATGACTTGGCGTTCAATTTCCGCCAGCGGCCGGCCAATCAGGGCATCCAGCGTCAGATCGGCCAAAAGTGGGTCGCTTGTCGGGCGCTCGACATGCACCTGTTCGGCCTGACGGTCCAGCGTGTCGGGCAGCATATCAAGGCTTACGCGCCCGCCTTCGTTCAAAACCACGATGTTGCGAATGACGTTCAAGACCTGCCGCACGTTGCCGGGCCAGGGCAGCGCACGAAACAGCGCCCTTACCCGATCATCAAAGCCATCAAAGACCTTGTCTTCTTCGCGCGCGAAACGCTCAAGCGCGGCTTCCGCGATTTCCAGCACATCTTCGCCACGGTCGCGCAACGGCGGCATGTGCAGCGGAATGACGAACAGCCGATAATACAGGTCTTCCCGAAATTCGCCCCGGCGCACAGCCTCAAGCGGGTCGCGGTTGGTGGCGCAGACGATGCGCACATTCACCTTGCGCGGCTTGGTCGCCCCAACGGGCACCACGGTTGAAGTTTGCAAGAACCGCAGCAATTTGGTTTGAAGCGCGGGGGCCATTTCGCAGATTTCATCCAAAAACAGCGTGCCACCATCGGCGGCGGTCGCCGCCCCCGGTTTGTCGGAAATCGCGCCGGTAAAGCTGCCCTTCATATGGCCAAAGACCTCGGATTCCAGCAGGTCTTGCGGAATGGCGCCGCAGTTCAGCGCGATAAAGGGGCCATTGGCCCGCGCCGAAGCCCCATGCACGGCCAGCGCGCAAAGTTCCTTGCCGGTGCCGCTTTCGCCGGTGATGAAAACCGTCGCCATCGACCGCGCGACCGAGGCGATTTTCTGATGCAATCGCTGCATTGCCTCAGATGAGCCGATAAAGCCGCTTTGGGCTTTCAATTCGCTCAGCTCTGCCGGGGCTTGCGGTTCCGCATTGGCGCGGGTGGCAGTCGCCGCCCGGCGTGTGGGGGGGGCGGTGGGGGCTGCGCTTGTGCCTTCGGCATTTGCCACCGCTGAAAACAGCCGGGTTTCTTCAAAGGGTTTGACCAGAAAGTCATGTGCGCCCGCCCGCATGGCCATGACGGCCCGGTTGACCGAACCATGCGCTGTCATGACGATCACATTGGTTTCGGGGCGCAGTTGCAGCATGTCATGCATCAATTCCAGCCCGTCGCGATCTGGCAAAACCAGATCCAGCAGCACCGTCGTCGCCCCGCTTTCCTGAAAAAGCCGCAGCGCATCGGCGGCGGTTGAGGCGGCCACCACCGCATGGCCCGCCCCTGTCAGGACCGCACGATAAAGCATTTGCAAGGAAAGCGTGTCTTCAACCAAAAGAAGCGGCGGACGCGAAGGCACGGGGGCTGCCGTCATGGGCCGCAAGCCCCGGATTTTGGTTCTGCCGCCATGCCGCGCACCGCCTGCGCCAGACGGAAGATCGTGCCATCCAGCCGCTTGGCCAGCGCGATGATGCGCTCTGTCGGGGCATTGGCATGGGCCATGCCGTTCAGCGTGACCGCATCGTCATGCAGGGCTGCCGCGCCCGCCGTGCCTGCCAGCGCGATGATGACATGGCTATGCGCACGGATTGCGGCCAGATCGCCCGCAACACTGGCCTTTGCCAGACCGTCGCGGGCGCTGAGCAGATCTTCTTCCATCCGCTGGAAAAGCTCGGCGCTTGCCTCGGGCCCGGCGATCTGGCTGAGCCGCTGCAAGACCGACAGATCGAAACCGTCACCGCTGGCGACGCTTTCCTTGTGGGCTTGCTGTCGCGGGGGCGCGGGGGCGCGGCCTTGGGCGCGGGCAATGGCCCGGCCCAGTTCCGTGGGGAGCAAAACAGGTTTGGTCAGCACTTCGCTGGCGCCAGCGGTATAAAGCGCGTCGATCTCGGCTTTGCCGATATGGCTGGTCAGGGCGAGAACCGGCAGATCGCGCAGGGCCGATGTCTGGCCGCGCAACCAGTGCAAGACGTCAATTCCCGATGCGCCGGGCATTTCATCATCAAGGATAAGAATATCAGGCTGATAGCCGGGCTCTTGCAGCGCCGCCATGGCCGCAAGACCATCTGGCACGGCGCGTATTTCGGCCTTTAGCCGGCGGGCCAGAAGGCCGACCACCTCGCGCGAGGTGGCGCTGTCATCGGCACAGAGAATGGCTGTGCCTTGCAGATCAGGAAGAACGGCCAAAGGCGCCTGTGCATCATCCGTTTCCCGGCCGGTGGCGGGGGGCGGCACAAGGGGCGGCAAGGGCAGGCAGATGCCAATCTCGGCGCCGCCTGTGGTCTTGTTGCGCGCATAGCTGTGCCCGCCCATGGCCGCGACCAGATGTTTGACCGATTGCAGCCCCAGCCCGCCACCGGGGCGGCGCGCTTCGGGCGGCAGGGCAAAATGGGTTTCAAGTTCGGCCAGAAAGGCATCGGGAAAGCCGGGGCCGTCGTCTTCGACCACGATCAACAAAAGATCTATGTCGCTGATTTTGAAGGTCAGGCGGATCGGTCCGGGCGGGGTATGCGTTTGGGCGTTTGAAACAAGATTTCCTACCACACGATCCAGCGCGGCACGGTCTGCCAAGAAACTGTCGGGCAGTTCGCCAACCATGTGCAGATGAAAACTGTGGCCGGTTTCGGCGCAACGGCCCGTCCAGCGTTGATGCAGATCGGTGAGATATTCATCGGTCTGCACCACGCTTAGGCTGGTGCTGGCCGCCGAAGCCTGCCCAAGACAGACCAGAACCGATTGGTCGATCAGACGCGACACCGCTTCGCCCACGGTGCGGCAGCGCGCCAGCGGTTCTTGCAGATGCGCAGGCACCCCGGCCTCTTGCACCAGTTGCAGGCAATTGCGCATCTCGGCCAGCGCGGCGCGCAGGTCATGACCCAACAGCGCCTGCGATATGTAATCGCCGGATACCAGATGGGTGCAGGTGGAGGGCGGGGACGTTTCTGTCATGCAAAGCCCCCGCGATGCCCTTTTGCAACCCGCCAAAGCCCTTTCTTTTGGCAAGCGCGTTGCCAATGCGGGCCATTCGCGGCGGCGCGCAAAACAAAGATTTGATCAGGTTTCATGGCGTGGCACGTTAGTCGATGCCACGCCGTTGTCCAGTAAAGCTTGTGGCAAAACGCGTTGCAAAACGCGATTAGTTGCCGCCTGCCAGGCCCAGCGATTTCAGGGCCACGGTGATTTCATCCAAAATCGCCGGATCGTCGATGGTGGCAGGCATTTTCCATTCCTGCCCATCCGCGATTTTCACCATAGTGCCGCGCAGAATTTTGCCCGAACGGGTTTTCGGCAGCCGGTCCACCACCACCGCGCGCTTGAAGTCGGCCACGGGGCCGATTTTTTCGCGCATCAGCTTGACACATTCCGTCACCACTTCGCCATGCGGGCGGTTCGTGCCCTTGTTCAGGCACAAAAAGCCAAGGGGCGACTGGCCTTTCAGCGCATCGGCAACCCCGATCACGGCGCATTCGGCCACATCCTTGTGGCTGGCCAGAACCTCCTCCATCGCGCCGGTCGAAAGCCGGTGGCCGGCGACGTTGATCACGTCATCGGTGCGCGCCATGATGTAAAGATAGCCATCTGCGTCGATATAACCCGCATCGCCGGTTTCATAATAACCGGGGAAGTGGTTGAGGTAGGATTTCTTGAACCGCTCCTCGGCGTTCCACAGCGTCGGCAGGGTGCCGGGGGGCAGGGGCAGTTTGATGGCGATGGCCCCCAGCGTGCCGGCCGCAACCGGATGGCCGCCTTCATCCAGCACCTGCACGTCAAAGCCCGGCATCGGCACCGATGGGCTGCCGATCTTGACCGGAAGCGCCTCAATCCCGATGGGGTTTGCGGCGATGGCATAGCCGGTTTCGGTCTGCCACCAATGGTCGATCACCGGCACATTCAGATGGCGCTGGGCCCATTCGATGGTGTCGGGGTCGGCGCGTTCGCCGGCAAGATACATCGCCTTCAGTTGCGACAGGTCGTAATTGCCCACCAGTTTGCCTTCGGGATCTTCGCGCTTGACGGCGCGAATGGCGGTGGGGGCAGTGAAGAAGCTGCGCACCTTATGTTCGGCAATCACCCGCCAGAAAGTGCCGGCATCGGGTGTGCCCACGGGTTTGCCTTCGAAAACAAGGGTGGTGCAGCCCGCGATCAGCGGCGCATAGCAGATATAGCTGTGGCCAACGACCCAGCCCACATCCGAGGCCGCCCAGAACACATCGCCCCGGCCGCAATCGTAAATCGCGCGCATGGTCCAGTTCAGCGCCACCAGATGGCCTGCTGTGGGGCGCACCACGCCCTTCGGCGCGCCGGTGGTGCCCGAGGTGTAAAGGATATAGGCCGGGTGGTTGCCTTCAACCGGCACACATTCGGCGGGCTCAACGCCGTATTGGAAGGTGTGCCAGGCCACATCGCGGCCTTCGACCAGCTTGGCAACCTCTTGTTCGCGCTGCAAGATCACGCAGAAATCCGGCTTGTGGCTGGCCATGTCGATGGCGGCATCCAAAAGCGGTTTGTAATGCACCACGCGGTTCGGTTCGATGCCGCAGCTTGCCGCGATGATGGCCTTGGGGGTGCAATCGTCGATGCGGACGGCCAGTTCATTGGCGGCAAATCCGCCGAAAACCACCGAGTGGATGGCCCCAAGGCGGGCGCAGGCCAGCATCGCCTCCAGCGCCTCGGGCACCATGGGCATATAGATGATGACGCGGTCGCCCTTGGTCACGCCCTTGGCGCGCAGCGCCCCGGCAAGGCTGGCGACGCGGGTCTGCAATTCGCGGTAGGTGATGGAATGTTTGGTATGGGTGACGGGGCTGTCATGGATGATGGCCAACTGGTCGCCGCGGCCGGCCTCGACATGGCGATCCACCGCGTTCCAGCAGGTGTTGACCTGCGCGTCGGTGAACCATTCGTAAAGCGGGGCTTTGCTGTCATTCAGGGCTTTCGACGGGGCTTTGACCCAGTCGATTTCCTGCGCGGCCTTCAGCCAAAAGGCTTCGGGATCGGCTTGCCAGCCGGCATAGATATCACGGTATCCCATGGTATACCCTCCTCCAAGGTCTGCGCGAGTGTTACCCATTCAACAATGAGTCGGGCAAGTTTTGTATTCCGCCTGCGACAATAAGTTTGCAGATATTGCCAAGGAGGGGCGGCAAAGTTTTGCAAACTTTGGCGAAATGCGACAGATGCGGCGAAAGCGGGCCAAGTTTGCAAACTTGCCCCGCCCGTTTTGCGAAACTAGCCGTAATGCGAAACCGGGGTGCCGGCGATGGCCGACATGTTCAAAAGCCCCCGCGCGGTGATTGAAGGCGTCACCACATGCGCAAGGTTGCCCATCCCCATCAGGATCGGCCCAACCTCAAGGCCCCCCGCCTTCATCCGCAACATGTTGCGCGCGGTTGAGGCCGCATCGGTAAAGGCGAAAATCAGAATATTCGCCGCCCCCTCCAGTCGGCTGTGCGGGAAGATGCGGGTGCGAAGTTCAGGGTCAAGGGCGGCATCGACGTTCATCTCGCCCTCATAAATGAAATCCACCTCGCGGCTGTCCAGCATCTCCATCGCGGCGCGCATCCGGCGGCCGGAATCGCTGTCAAGATTGCCAAAGGACGAATGGCTGCACAGCGCCACCTTGGGCCGCACGCCAAAGCGTTTGGCATGGCGCACCGCACCAATGGTGGTTTCCACGATCTGTTCGGGCGAAGGCACCGGGTTCACCGCGGTATCGGCAATGAACAGCGGCCCGTCTTCCTGAATCATCAGCGAAAGCGCACCATGTGGGCGCAAACCGCCGCGCGCCAATACCTCGCGCACATATTTCAGATGCCACAGATATTGGCCAAAGGTGCCACAGATCAGGCTGTCGGCATCGCCGCGCTGCACGGCAATCGCACCGATGGCGGTGGTGTTGGTGCGCAAGACCGCGCGGGCGGTGTCGGGCGTCACGCCGCGCCGTTCCATCAACTCGTGATAGGTCTGCCAATAGTCGCGATAGCGCGCATCGCTTTGCGGGTTGATGATTTCGAAATCGCGGTCGGGGCGGATCGGCAGGCCCGCGCGTTCACAGCGCCGGGCAATCACATCGGGGCGGCCGATCAGAATCGGCTTGTCGGTGGTTTCTTCCAGCATCGCATTCGCAGCGCGCAGCACGCGCTCATCCTCGCCCTCGGCAAAGATGATCCGGCGGGTGGCTTGCCGGGCAGCTTCAAACACCGGGCGCATCATCAGAGCGGATTTGAAGACCGAACCATCCAGCTTTTTCCTGTAGGCGTCCATATCCGCAATCGGGCGGGTGGCAACGCCGGTTTCCATGGCCGCGCGGGCAACGGCGCTGGCGACAACGCCGATCAACCGCGGGTCAAAAGGCTTTGGAATCAGGTATTCCGGGCCGAAAGACAGCTTCTCGCCGCGATAGGCAGCGGCGGCCTCGGCGCTGGTGGTGGCGCGGGCCAAGGCGGCGATGCCTTCGATACAGGCAAGCTGCATCGCATCGTTGATCTCTGTCGCGCCAACATCCAAAGCCCCCCGGAAAATAAAGGGGAAGCACAGCACGTTATTGACCTGATTGGGAAAATCGCTGCGCCCGGTGGCAATGATCGCTTCGGGGCTGACGGCGCGCACGGCATCGGGCAGGATTTCCGGCGTTGGGTTGGCCAGCGCAAAGACGATGGGGCGGGCGGCCATTTTTGCCACCATTTCCGCGGTCAGCACGCCGGGGCCGGACAGGCCAAGGAACATATCTGCCCCCGCGATGACCTGATCCAGCGTGGCGGGCGCGTTGCCTTGGGCATAGGCGGCCTTCTGATCGGTCATCTGTTCGGTGCGGCCATGATAGACCAGGCCGGCCAGATCGCACAGCCAGACGTTTTCGCGCCGCACGCCCAGTTTCAACAGCATGTTCAGACAGGCAATCCCTGCCGCGCCGCCGCCGGTTGAGACCACTTTTATGTCTTCAAACCGCTTGCCCGCGACATGCAGCGCATTGGTGGCCGCCGCGCCGACGACAATCGCCGTGCCGTGCTGGTCATCGTGAAAGACCGGAATGTTCATCCGTTCGCGGCAGAGTTGTTCAACGATGAAGCAATCCGGCGCCTTGATGTCTTCAAGATTGATCGCGCCGAAACTTGGCTCCAACGCGCAGACGATTTCGGCCAGTTTGACGGGATCAGTTTCGTTTAGCTCAATATCGAAGCAGTCGATATTGGCGAATTTCTTGAACAGAACCGCCTTACCTTCCATCACCGGTTTCGCGGCCAACGGCCCGATATTGCCAAGGCCCAGAACCGCCGTGCCATTGGTGACAACCGCCACCAGATTGCCGCGCGCGGTATAGCGGCTGGCCGTTGCGGGGTCAGATTTGATGTCAAGGCAGGCTTCGGCCACGCCGGGCGAATAGGCGCGGGCAAGATCGCGGCCGTTCGCCAAGGGCTTGGTCGCGCGGATTTCCAGTTTTCCGGGCTTTGGAAATTCGTGATAATCCAGCGCGGCCTGACGCAGATTTTCGGCCCGGGTGTCTTCCATTCCTGCCCCCTGAAAACGGTATGGTTTACCGTTAAACTATATGTCCATTCAATTATACCTGCGGATTTCCGCAAGTGTTTTCGCAATCTGGCGCAAATCAAAGGGAAATGGCAGAGCAAAGATGAACTCCTGGCAACTGGCCCCGCAATTGGTTTCATGCTGGTCTGGTCTTGGCCAGCTTGCGCGCCGGGCCAAGGCGGCGTTACGCTTTGCAAAACGTCAGGGAGGCTGCGATGAGCTTGAGAGATGCGGCATTGGGGGTTCGCGAGCGCGCCTATGCGCCCTATTCCCGTTTCAAGGTGGGCGCGGCAATCCGCAGCCCTTCGGGGGCGGTGCATCTGGGCTGCAATGTGGAAAACGTGGCCTATCCCGAAGGCACCTGCGCCGAAGCTGGCGCGATTGCGGCGATGTGCGCGGCGGGCGACAGCCAGATTGCCGAAATCTATGTGGTGGCCGACAGCCCTGAACCCGTGCCCTGCTGCGGCGGCTGCCGCCAGAAAATTGCAGAATTTGCCGGGCAAGAGGTGCGTGTGACGATGGGCACCGTGGATGGCAAGGAAAAGACCGTGACCGTGGCCGAACTGCTGCCCGGCGTGTTTTCTCAGGCGCATATGGACCGGGCCTGATGGACGCCCGCAGCATCATTGCCGCCATTCGCGATGGCCAGCATCCAAAGCCTGAGGCGTTGATCTGGTTTGCCCGCGGTTTGGCCGATGGCACGGTCAGCGATGCACAGGCCGGGGCCTTTGCCATGGCAGTGCTGCTGAAGGGGCTGGGAGAGGCCGGGCGCATCGCGCTGACCACGGGGATGCGCGACAGCGGCAAGGTCTTGCATTGGGATATGCCCGGCCCGGTTGTGGACAAACATTCAACCGGCGGCATCGGGGATTGTGTTTCGCTTTTGCTGGCGCCGGCGCTGGCCGCCTGTGGGGCCTATGTGCCGATGATTTCGGGGCGCGGTCTGGGCCATACCGGCGGCACGCTGGACAAGCTGGAGGCGATCCCCGGTTTTCGCACCGGCTTGTCTGAGACGCAGCTTCGCGCCCAGCTCAAGGCCATCGGTTGCGCCATCGTTTCGGCCAGCGCCGAAATCGCCCCGGCGGACCGGCGGCTTTATGCCATTCGCGATGTCTCTGGCACGGTGGAATCAATAGATCTGATTACCGCCTCGATCCTGTCGAAAAAGCTGGCGGCGGGGCTGGGGGCGCTGGTTCTGGATGTGAAATGCGGATCGGGTGCCTTCATGAAAACGCCCGAAGATGCCGAGGCACTGGCATGTTCGCTGGTGGCGACGGCCACAGGGGCGGGCTGTAAAACCAGCGCGCTTATCACCGATATGACGCAACCCTTGGCCAAGGCCGCGGGCAATGCGCTGGAGGTGGCCGCGGTGATGGAAACCCTGACCGGCAGTTCGGTCAATCCGGCGTTGTTTGACATAACCGCGCTTTTGGGCGGCGAGGCGCTGGCGCTTGCCGGGCTTGCCGCCAATGCCGCAGAAGGCGCGGGCCGGATTGCGGCGGTTATGCGCAACGGGGTTGCGGCCGAATGGTTTGGCCGCATGGTTGCGGCGCAGGGCGGACCGGCCGATTTTGTTGATCGCTGGGCCGAGCGGCTGCCGGCGGCAACCGTGATCCGCGAAGTGCCCAGCCCTGCCGCGGGCTTTGTCACGGCGATTGACGGGCAGGCTTTGGGATTGGCGGTTGTCGGGCTTGGCGGGGGGCGCCAGCGCGAGGGCGACCGGGTGAACCCGGCGGTCGGCCTGTCAGATCTGGCGGGGATCGGGGCGGCCATCGGCGCGGGGGGGCCGCTGTGCATGGTTCATGCCGCAACCGAAGCGCAGGCCGAGGCCGCGATTGCCACGGTGCAGGCGGCTTATCGGTTGGGGCCGGTTGCAATAGCGCCGCCGCCGCTTGTGCTGAAAAGGATCGTCTGATGCCGCGTGCTTTTTTGATTGTGATGGATTCCGTCGGTTGTGGCGGCGCGCCGGATGCGGCGGCTTTTGGCGATGAAGGGGCCAATACGCTGGGCCATATCGCGGCCGAATGTGCGGCTGGCCGGGCCGATCAGGGCCGCACCGGGCGGCTTTGGATGCCGAACCTTGACAGGCTGGGACTGGGGGCGGCGGTGCGGCTGGCTTCGGGTGCGGCCATGCCGGGATTTGATGCGCCGCCACAGGGCCTTTGGGGCGCGGCGAGCGAAATCAGCCGGGGCAAGGATACGCCCTCTGGCCATTGGGAGCTGGCCGGCGTTCCGGTGCCTTGGGACTGGACCTATTTTCCCGATACGGTGCCTGCCTTTCCGCCTGATCTGGTGGCGCTGGTGTGCAAACTGGCCGGAACGGATGGGATCTTGGGCAATTGCCATGCCTCGGGGGTGCCGATCATTGCCGAACATTGTGAGGCGCATCTGCGCACCGGATGGCCGATTTGCTATACATCGGCGGATTCGGTGTTTCAGATTGCGGCGCATGAAGAAGCCTTCGGGTTGGAGCGGCTTTTGAAACTCTGCGCCGATCTGGCCCCGCATCTGCACGCGATGAAGGTAGGACGGGTGATCGCGCGGCCGTTTACCGGCGCGCCGGGCGATTTCAAACGCACCGCCAACCGCCGCGATTTTGCCATTGCCCCCCCAGCGCCGACGCTGCTGGATTGGGTTGCCGGCGCGGGCAGGGCTACCCATGCGGTGGGAAAAATCGGGGATATTTTTTCAATGCAGGGCATTGGCAAGCTGTGGAAGGGCAAAAGCGATATTGACCTTTTCGAACAACTTGATGGCCTTTTGGCGAATGCGGAAGATGGTTCGTTGACCTTTGCCAACTTTGTCGAATTTGACAGCCTTTATGGCCATCCGCGAGACGTGGCAGGTTATGCGCGCGCGCTGGAATGGTTCGATCTGCGGGTTGGGGGCTTTCTGGCCAAGCTGCGCCCCGGCGATCTGGCGATATTCACCGCCGATCATGGCAATGACCCAACCTGGCGCGGCACGGACCACACCCGCGAAAGGGTGCCGGTGCTTTGCGCCGGACGGGGGGCGGGAGAAATCGGCCTGCGGGGCTTTGCCGATGTCGCGGCAAGCGTTGCGGCGCATTTGGGGGTGGCGGCGCAAGGTCTGGGGCGGTCGTTCCTGTGATAGGCCCCGGGGGCGCTTCGCCCCCCGGCCCCCCCGAGGATATTTAGGCACAGAGGATGAAGGAAATGTCGGTCGGTTTGGCCAAGGTCGAGTTGCATCTGCATTTGGAAGGGGGGGCGCCGCCTGCGTTTATCCGTGGGCTGGCGCGGGAAAAGAGCATTGATATTTCGGGGATATTCAATGCCGATGGCAGCTATCGCTTTCGCGATTTCTGGGATTTTCTGAAAGTCTATGAGGCAGCATGTTCGGTGTTGACCGGCCCTGAGGAGTTTCGGCGGCTGACGCTTGCGGTGCTGGAGGAAAGTGCAGCTTCGGGCGTGGTCTATACCGAGTGTTTTTTGAGCCCGGATTTTTGCGGCGGGGGCGATCTGGCGGCTTGGCGGGACTATCTGGCGGCCATTGAAGATGCCGCGGATCAGGCCGCGCGGAGCATGGGGATAACCCTGCGCGGGATCGTGACGCCGATCCGGCATTTTGGGCCGGATAAGGCGCGGGAAACCGCCCTTTGTGCCGCGGAAACTGCGGGTCGGTTTATCGTGGGCTTTGGCATTGGTGGCGATGAGAACGTGGGGGCGCTGAAGGATTTTCGCTGGGCTTTTGACTGTGCGCGCGAGGCGGGGCTGCGCTTGACCGCCCATGCCGGCGAATGGAACGGGCCTGAGGAGGTTCGGGCGGCGGTGCGCGATCTGGGGGTGGCGCGGGTGGGCCATGGGGTGCGCGCGATCGAAGATCTGGCACTGGTGGATGAGCTGGCTGAAACCGGCACGGTTTTGGAATGCTGTCCCGGCTCTAACGTGGCGCTGGGCATTTACCGTGACTTTCGCGCCCATCCGATTGCAGAGTTGGATCGGCGCGGGGTGAAGGTGACGATTTCGACTGACGATCCGCCCTTTTTTCACACCACGATGGCGCGGGAATATGAGATGTTGCACCGCGCCTTTGACTGGGACGAAGGGCAGTTCCGCAAGATTGCGCGGCAATCGCTTGACGCGGCTTTCTGTGACGCCGATACCAAGGTGCAAATAGCAAAACTTCTGGAGGCCTGAGATGTTGGACCATTTGACCGTAGTTTCGCACCCGTTGGTTCAGCACAAACTGTCGATCATGCGCGACAAGACCACGTCGACGGCATCGTTTCGCAAGCTTTTGCGTGAGATCAGCCTGCTTTTGGCCTATGAGGTCACGCGGGCCTTGCCGATGACGACAAAGCGCATCGAAACCCCGTTGCAGCCGATGGATGCCCCGGAAATTGACGGCAAGAAGCTGGCGCTGGTCAGCATCTTGCGGGCCGGAAATGGGCTTTTGGACGGGATTTTGGAGCTGATCCCGGCGGCGCGGGTGGGCTTTGTCGGGCTTTACCGCGACCCTGAGACGTTGCAGCCCGTGCAGTATTACTGCAAGCTGCCCGACCATCTGGATGAACGGCTTTCGATCGTTGTCGATCCGATGCTTGCCACGGGCAATTCCAGCGTGGCGGCGATTGATCTCTTGAAGGCGCAGGGGGCGCGCAACATCCGCTTCATGTGCCTTTTGGCTGCGCCCGAAGGTGTGGCGCGGATGAAAGAAGCGCATCCTGATGTGCCGATCGTGACAGCTTCGGTCGATAGCCATTTGAATGATCACGGTTATATCGTTCCGGGGCTAGGGGATGCGGGTGACCGCATGTTTGGCACAAAATAGGGGGTATACCCCTTTACTCGGAAACAAACCTGCCCCAATATCGCCACAATTTAAGCGTGAGCGCCTTGGGGGTGGATATGCGGTTCAAGTTGTTGTCGGCTGTCGTTCTGGCGGCGGTTTTTGGCGTCAATTCGGTTGAAGCCCAGTCGGTTGCGCGGGTGGGTGGGCCTGCGAACCTGCCGCCTCCGGGGTTTACCGGCCAGCAATTCATTGACAACCGCGGCTGCGTGTTCCTGCGGGCCGGTTATGGCGGGCAGATCACCTGGGTGCCGCGGGTTGGCAGCAATCGCAAGGCCATGTGCGGCTTGCCGCCGTCGTCAGCGGCACGGGCGGCGATTGAGGTGGCGAGCGAGGCGGAAGCGGCGCGTCCTGCCCCACTCCCTGCGCCGAAGCCGGTTGTTATGGCCGCTCCGATGGCCGCGCCCGCGCCGAAAGTGATTATGGCAGCCAAACCGGCGCCGGTTCTTGCCCCGCCTGTTCTTGCCCCGACGCTGGCCGCACCTGTTGCGGTTGCGGTGCCCAGTCGTTCGGTGCCCAGTCGTCCGGCGCCCAGTCGTCCGGCGCCCTATGTCGCCGTTTCGCCCAGTAATTCGCCCCGCATGGGCTATGAGGTTGCCAGCGGCAGCGGTCCGGCGCAGGGGCAGATCGGGTGCTACAGTTCCGCCCCGGTGGCCGAGCGGGTGAAAACCCGTAATGGCGGCACTACGGTGGTTTGCACGCGTGGTGATGGCACCCTGACGGGCTGGCGCCCGCCGGTCTATCCGCGCAGCGCCGGGGTGGGGGCTGCCTTGACGGACCCCGCGCCTGCGATCCGGGCAAACAGGCTGCGGGCCGATGATGGCGTGGCCTATGCTGCGGCCAGCGATGCCATTCCAACCCCGCCCAAAGGCTATAAGCTGGCTTGGGAGGATGGCCGTCTGAACCCCAATCGCGGCAAGGGCACGGCCGCGGGTTGGGCCGCGCAAGATCAGGTCTGGGACCGCAAAGTGCCGTCGAAACTGGTGGTCGAAGCGCCGACAAACCGCAAGAAACGCAAGGCGGTTTATGTGCAGCCGGCCAACACGGTCAGCCTTTCCACCAAGGGGCAGGCGATGCCGGTCAAACCTGTCAAACCGGCAAAGGGCGGTGCCTATATTCAGGTTGGCACCTTTGGCGTGGTGGCAAATGCCGAAGGGGCATCGGCCCGTCTGGCAGGGATTGGCTTGCCGGTGGCGCGGGCCAAGATCACCTCGGGTGGCAAGCCGATGCAGATCGTCATGGCCGGGCCTTTCCGATCGGCGGCAGATGCGCAGACGGCGCTTGCCATGGCGCGCTCAGCCGGGTTTGGCGATGCCTTTATTCGCTAACCGATAAGCGCCTGCGGACAAAGCATCGGCCCTGCCTGTTGGCGGGGCCGTAGCTTTTTAGTTTGAGCAGATCGCCTGAAGTTCCAGCCAGTTTTCATCGGTCATGACCGGGCTTGGTGGGCCAAGCGGGAAAGGGTCTTGTTGCACCAGCGTCTGTGCGGCGGGATTGATGGCACCAGCACTGCGGCCATAGGCGGCCGCGCTGACGGAGGCGGCTTGAAAGGCGGCGATCTGTTCGTTTGGCGCGGGCATCGGGTTGGCGCGCGGGTCAGAAAGCGCGGCAAGGAAGCCTTCGCCCAGCCCATTCAGCGCATCTTCCGGCACCGTGCCGGTGGTCAGCAGCCGCAGGGTATCCGACAGGGCGATATGCTGCATCATGGGCAGAACCGGGTCGCTTATGCGCGCGCGCGTGGCCTCAATCAGCAGATGGCCCGCGATGATGTCAGGGCTATCGGTGGTTTCCAACAATTCAAGCGGCAGCAAAAGGATATTGCCGGGCAGATGGGCGGGGCCAGAAAGCCCGTCGCGAAGAACTTCAATCCGCGGCGGGTTTTGCGGGAAAAGCCGTTTGGCAAGCGCGGTGGCGGCGCGGCGGCCAGGCACGGATTTGCAGGGCTGGCCGGTCAGCCGGGCAATATCGGCAAGGGCAAGCTCGCCCATGCTGGTGCGGCTGACCTCCGGCAAAACCTTGGTGGCATAGGATTTGATCTGCCCCGGCAGCCAAAAAATCGTAAGCGCCGCGATGGCCACGACTGCGCCCGCCAAAATGCGGCCACGCAGCAGGCCGGGCCGGGGTTTGCGGGATTCGATGGCGCGGTGCAGCGTGGCCAGCGCCGTGATCATCTCGGCGTCATCCAGTTCCAGTTCTTCGCCGGCATCCTGATCGGGGGCAAAGCGGGCGGGGCTTTGGCCGGGGTTCAGCCGGATGATGGCGGGCAGGGACCATTGGGTCAGTGGGATTTCGCTGCGCGGATCTGACAGAATGATCGTGGCCTCGCGCAGCCCGACAATCACCTCGCGCGCCCGCGCGCCGGGGGCGTCGCGCCACAGGGCCGAAGCCTCTAGTCGCTGGTATTTTGTCAGCGCCGTCATGCGCGGGGGCTGCCCTTTGTCTTGATTTCGTTCAGATTAGCCGAAGCCATGGCGGCATACAACCAAAGCCACCGGGCAGGGGGGGCAGCGCCTAAAGCCCTTCAAAGGCGCAAAGGGCATGAACCTCCATGCCCAGCGATTCCAGCTTTTTCCTGCCGCCAAGATCGGGCAGGTCCACGACAAAGGCGCAGCCCACCACCTGTGCGCCCAGCCGTTCGATCAGCTTGATACCAGCTTCGGCCGTGCCGCCGGTGGCCAGAAGATCATCGACCAGCAGCACTTTTTCACCGGGCTGCAGGGCATCGTCATGCACTTCGACCACGGCTTCGCCATATTCCAGACTATAGGCCTGCGAAATGGTCTGGCCGGGCAGTTTGCCCTTTTTGCGGATTGGCACGAACCCTGTTGAAAGCTGATGCGCCACCGCCCCGCCCAGAATAAAGCCGCGCGCCTCAAGCCCGATCACCTTGTCAATCCGCATCCCGGCATAGGGGGCCAAAAGCTGGTCTATGCACATGCGAAAACCGCGCGGGTCTGCGAAAAGCGTGGTCACGTCGCGAAACAGGATGCCTTCATGCGGAAAGTCCACGATGGTGCGGATATAGTCTTTGACGGTTTTCGACATGTTCTGGCCTTATGGGATGGCGCGCTTTACGGCGGGTTTGCCCCTTCCTAATGCTGGTGCGTGCCGGCGTAAAGAAAGCTGCGCAAGGCTCAGCGTAAAAGGCGGCCCGCCACGGCATCCAGCTTGGCCAGAAGCTCGGGGTCGCGTTTGTCGGGGGCGGTCATCAGGGCGTGATCCAGCGCATGATCGCATCCATGGGGGCAGGGCGCGCGCGGGGGGGTGATATGGGCAGGAAGGGCCGTCACCAGCCCTTTGGCGCGATGCGCATTGGCGTTCAGCGTGGCAATCACCTGCGCCACATCCACGGCATCATGGGCTTCGTGCCAGCAATCGTAATCGGTGACCATGGCGACCGAAGCATAGCAAAGTTCAGCCTCGCGGGCGAGCTTGGCTTCGGGCATCCCGGTCATGCCGATCACATCGGCGCCCCATTGCCGATACATCCGGCTTTCGGCCCGGGTGGAAAATTGCGGGCCTTCCATGGCCAGATAGGTGGCGCCTTCATGCAGCTTGGCGCCTGCCGCCCGTGCCGCCGCCGCGCAGGCCGCAGAAAGGCGCGCGCAGGTCGGATCGGCCAGCGCGACATGGCCGACGCACCCTGGCCCGAAAAAGCTTTTCTCGCGCGCAAAGCTGCGGTCGATATATTGGTCAACCAGCACGAAATCACCCGGCGCAAAATCTTCGCGCAGCGAACCAACCGCAGAAATCGCGACAATATCGGTGCAGCCAAGCCGTTTCAGCGCATCAATATTGGCGCGATAGTTGATAGAGGACGGCGTTTCGACATGGCCGCGGCCATGGCGGGGCAGAAAGGCCATGGGCAGCCCGCCAAGCCGCCCGACAAGGATCTGATCCGATGGCTTGCCCCAAGGCGTTTTCACCTTGACCCATGACGCGCCCTCCAGCCCGTCGATCTGGTAAACGCCAGAGCCACCGATTACCCCGATCATCGACGTTGCCGCCTGCATGATGCCACCTTTCCCAAAATCCTTGCTGGCCTGACTGTCGGCCAGCCCTTTGCCCAAGGCAAGCCCCGGCCGCTTTTACCCGCCGCTGCCGACGTTTTCCTGCGCCACCGAAACCGCCTTCAGCACGGCAAAAACCGCCATGCCCGGTTGCAGGCCCAAAGCCCCGACCGAACGCCGCGTCAGCCGGGCCAGCAAGACCTCATTCCCGGTTTTCAGCCGCACTAGCGCACCGGGGCCGTCGCCCATGCGAATGTCTTCAATGATGGCAGGCAGGATATTAAGCGCCGAAAAGCCGCTGGGCCGGGCAAGCGACAGCATCACATCCTGCGCCAGCACCCGCACCCGCACCTGCGCGCCGATGGGCGCGGCAAGGCGGGGCAGCCACAGGGGGCCGGCTGGCCCTTCAAGCCGCGTCAGCCCGTCTTCGTCTTGCGCGGCAACCTTTGCCGTCAACAAGGCGCCGGCTTCGCGCAGGCCAAGGCTGGGCGCGGTGGCCGGATCGGCCAGCATTTGCGCGGTGGGGCCTGCGGCAACTACCCGGCCGGCCTCTAGCAACACAACGGTCGTTGCCAGCCGCGCCACCTCTGACATGGCATGGCTGACGTAAAGCATCGGCAGGCCGAGATCGTCGCGCAGCCGCTCCAGATAGGGCAGAATTTCGGCCTTGCGCGCATCGTCGAGTGCTGCAAGCGGTTCATCCAAAAGCAAAAGCTGTGGCGCTGACAAAATCGCGCGCCCGATCGCCACCCGCGCCTTTTCCCCGCCCGAAAGCGTGGCGGGGCGCCTTTCCAACAGGGGGGCAATCCCCAAAAGCCCGATGATACGGTCGAAATCCGGCTCTGCGCTGTCGTCAGCGTGGCGGGGCGCAAAGCGGCGGCCATAAAGCAAATTCTGCCGCACGTTCATATGCGGGAAAAGCCGCCCATCTTGAAAAACATAGCCAATGCGCCGGCGATGCGGCGGCAGGCACAGCCCGGTGGCGCTGTCAAAAAGCACATGGCCGTTCAGGGCAATATGCCCGGCTTTGGGCCGCAAGAGCCCGGCAACCGCGTTCACGACCGATGTCTTGCCCGAACCTGACCGGCCATAAAGCGCGGTCACGCCGGCGGGCGCCTGAAACGTGACATCTAGCGTGAAGCCGGGGAAGGAATGTGACAGGTGGATCGCAAGGGTCATGTGCCGGAAATCCTGCGCGCGACGGCCCTGCCAACCCATTCCGACAAGATCAGCGCGGCCATGGCAATGGCAATTGCCACCAAAACCAGCCGCATCGCCTGCGCCTCGGCTGCGTCGCCCGGCACTTGCAAAAAGCTATAAATGGCGGAAGGCAAGGTTTGGGTCTGGCCGGGGATATTCGCCACAAAGGTAATCGTCGCGCCAAATTCGCCCATGGCTTTGGCAAAGGCCAGAACGGCACCGGCAAGGATGCCGGGCATAATCAAGGGCAGGGTGACGGTGGCAAAAACCATGGCACGCGGCGCGCCAAGCGTGGCGGCGGCTTCTTCAAGTTTCGGGTCCACCGCCTCGATCGCAAGGCGGATGGCACGCACCATCAAGGGAAAGGCCATGACCGCCGCCGCAAGCGCCGCGCCCGTCCAGCGAAACGCCAGCACGATGCCGAACCAATCATGCAAGACCTGCCCGACAGGCCCTTTGCGCCCGAAACTTAGCAACAGAATATAGCCCGTCACCACGGGCGGCAGAATCAGCGGCAGATGCACAATGCCGTTCAGCGCCTGCTTGCCCCAAAAGCTCCAACGCGCCAGCGCATAGGCCACCAAAACCCCAAAGGGCAGGCTAAGCGCCATGGCCCAGAAGGAAACCCGCAGCGACAGGGCTACGGCGCGCCATTCATCGGGTGTCAGCCAGTCAAACATCAGGGCAGGGGCGGGCATTGGGTGTTGAGGTGTCAGCCTGACCACATCAATCGGAAAGGGCAGGATATGGCAAGCCTTTCATGGCCCGATGCCCAATTTGCCCCAAGAATGGCCTTTCGTCTGATCCGATCAAATAGCGGGTCTTTCCGCCCAATTCTGGCCCATGCCCGGCCAAAAAGCACCGAAAGCAAACTCGCGGCCCCCGCAAGCCGGCCGTGATTTGCAGGCCCAAAACGCGCCCCTGTCAGGGCTTGTCGGCACTTAGCGCAAATCCACCCCCATCTGGGGGTATTTCCGCTGCACGGTTCGGTCCAGCCTCAGACCATCACGGCGGCCTTGCTGGTGGTTCGGCCTGCGCGCGGTGAAAGGCCCCGAAATAGTCGGGGTCGTGAATGTAGATTTTGCAACAAAGGGGTTATTAGTCATGGCTGGTATGAAAACACAAACACAGGCATGGTCCGCAGTTCTTGGGGCGGCATGGCTTGGTGGCACGCCGAATTCGGACAATGGGAACTTTACCCTTCTGCCCGGTGTGAACAAGGGCAAGGCTCTTGAAGGTGATGACCATGTTTTTGGGAATGACAACGCCAACGCCATTCAGGGCGATGCCGGCAATGATTTCGTGCGCGGCGGCGGCGGCGGCGATTATCTTTTTGGCGGCACGGGCAATGACATTGTCCTTGGCGATGAATTGAGCGGCCCCAGCGGCGATGACGAGCTGAGCGGCGAAGATGGCGATGATGTGCTGGCCGGCGGCGGCGGCGATGACATGATGGATGGCGGGGCCGGCTGCGATCTGTTGATCGGCGGCACCGGCAATGACACCGCCTGGGGTGGCGCGGACAGCGACATTATCCTGGGCGGTTCGGATCACGACCGGCTTTATGGTGGCGATGGTAACGATCTCATGGCCGGCCAGTCGGGCCATGACGCCATGTTCGGGGACGCCGGCCGCGACAAGATGTCGGGCGGGGAAGGCAATGATACGATCTATGGCGGCGACAGCAATGACATCATGGCTGGCAATGCCGGGGTCGATTATCTGAACGGTGGTCGCGGCAATGACCTGATGTTTGGCGGGTCGGATACCGACACGTTGCGCGGCTATAATGGCCATGACCGCATTTTCGGTGATGACGGAGATGACGCCATCCTTGGCCAGCGTGGCGATGACACGATGGGCGGCGGTTGCGGCAATGACAACATTCAGGGCGGTGCCGGTGACGACGTTGCCTCGGGTGGTGAAGGTGATGACGTTATCGAAGGCAATGACAACAGCGATTGCCTGTCTGGCGATGACGGCGATGACCTGATCTTTGGCGATAACGCCGATGGCGCGGCCGCGTCCAACGAAGCCAGCGACTTTATCTCTGGCGGCAATGGCAATGACCGCATCTATGCCGGCGAAGATGATGACGTTGCCAATGGCGATGCGGGCGATGATTACGTCGGCGGCCAGACCGGCCATGATACGTTGGCCGGCAATGACGGCAATGACACGGTCAGCGGCGATGCGGGCGATGACCACCTGCATGGCAATCTGGGCGATGACTTGTTGCTGGGCGGCGATGGCAATGACCGTGCCGCAGGCGACGAGGGCATGGACACCCTTTACGGTGGCTATGGCAACGATTGTCTGGATGGCGGCGCCGATGATGACCGGCTGAGCGGCGATTATGGCAATGACCGGCTGTTCGGCGGTGATGGCAACGATGTGGCCGATGGCGGCAATGGCCATGACTTCCTGTCGGGCGGCGCTGGCAATGACGTGCTTCATGGCGACATGGGGCAAGCCGGTGGCGGTTCGGATACCATCCTGGGCGATGCCGGCAACGACACCTCCTATGGCGGCAAAGGCGATGATTGCCTGCTCGACGGCAAGGGCAATGACCTGCTGGTTGGCGGTGCCGACGGCGATGACTTTGTCTTTGGCTATGGCGAAGACACCAATGGCGATGGCACCTGCGACATCACCATCACCACGATTGGCAACAACGTGGTGCAAGACTTCGACGCCGATCAGGAAGACCGCATCGTCTTCCACACGCTGTTTGAAAACACGCTGTCGGCCGAAATCATTGGCGATGACGTGAAGATCTCCAGCAGCCTTGGCGGCTCGGTCCTGATCAAGGGGCTGGTCACCGAGATGGAAGGTATCAACCCGAACGATCCCTTCTTCAACAACGCAGCCCTGCTTGATTTCCTGACCAAGCAAGGCATTGACGGTGATGGCAAAGGCATCATCAGCTTTGAAGACAAATGCGTGGACACTTCGCCCTGCGAAGTGGATCAGGGCGAAGTCTACTGCGAAGTGCTGGAGCCGCGGGTGCCGATCTGCATCGTCGATCTCAGCAACGAGCATGTGGGCGACACCACCATCTACACCAACGAACAGGTCGTGGCCGATCTTTATGTCGAAGACGACGACAATGTTCAGGTCAATGGTGGCAGCCTGACCGTCAACTTGCTGGCGGAGGAATACGCCTGATCCACCACGGGCACGCGCGCGCCCTTTCATCTGGGCGCGCGCGCTTTGGCCAAAGAAGTTCCGGGTCATGGACAATGTCCCCGACCATGGCCCGATTTCCGGAGTGGCGGCACCTGCGCCTGGCATCGTCACTCCGGTCTTGCCAAGAATTTACACCAAATGTCTTGTTCCCAATTGCATTGCAAAACCGCCCCCGGCCCCGCCGTAGGGCGGTTTTGCCGTGCCTGCCTGACCGCGCCCACCCGCGCCGAAACAAAGGCAAACCGCCGCGCCGGTGCCGGGCGCGGCGGTTCTTGGGTTTTGCTGAAGGCGTCAGTGACGGTTGCGAAGCTGCGCTGCCGCGATGGATTTTCCGACCGGCAGCGTCCAGGAATAATAAAGCGAAATCAGTTCGCTTTGGCGATGCGTGCCGGTCTTGTAAAACACCTGCTTAAGATAGCTGCGCACGGTTTCCAAAGACAGGCCCGTTGCGGCCGAAGCCTCTGACGGAGAGCGGCCGTTCAGCACTTCATGCGCAACCTGCGCTTCCGATCGGGTGATGGAATGGGCGCGAAAGAAATGGTCGCGCAGCGCGAAATGGTCTGTGCCCTGCGTTTCAAACAGGACCAAAGCCCGCAACTGGTCGCCCTGTTCAAAGGGGGCGATCAGCACCATCTTCAACTGGTCGCGCCCATCCGAAATGGACAGGACCGAAGCTTGCCGGTCTTCGCCCGTGGCCAGACGGATCGCTTCGGTCAAAGCGGCGCGCTCTTTGACGCCATGGGTTGAAAGACGGTTGCGCGATACGGTCAGAAACGGGCTGTCATGGCCGGGGTCGTCGCGGCCATCCATGTCGATTTCTCCGGTCTTGTTTACCACGAAATACCCGATCGACAGCAGCCGCAATGTTTCCTGCGCCAGCCCTTCGGGCCAAATCGGTTTGGAATAGAGGTATTCCGTCAGGGATTTACTGATATAGGCCAAAGCGAATTGCAGTAATGCTCTGACTTCCTGTGATATTTGGCTGTCTTTTTTGTAAAATGTCAGAATGGGATAATAGGTTCCAACGGGCTTTCCCATTCCGAAAACAAAGTTTTTATCGCTGCACCAGACGGGAAATCCGTCTGCCGATGCCGAAGGCGGCGGGGCCTGATCTGCCGGCATACCAAGTGCTGCCATAACCGAGGCCCGCGCAATGGCGGCCCGCAAGATGCCCTTGCCCAGATCGTCCGGGCAATCCGGCGCCGCGGAATGGCGCATTTCTACGACATTTCGCGATGTTACGTCAAAAAAGCCATACATAAGACAGCTTGCGCCACAAGATTCGCGCAAACTGCGGATCAAATCACCACCCTCGCCCAGAGGAGACCTCCGGGCGCCACCAGGCCGTTCCATATGACAAACCCCACACCAATACGGCCCATCACAACGCAAGGCGCAGCAATGCCGTCACAAATTTAAATTCAAAAAACAGAACGTAAAAACGGCAAATGGTTACAGGAACAGAATAGCAAGATTCTGGTTGTAATTCCAGAAGATATTAATGAATCCTTAAGATATTGACGTCAGAAAGCGGCGTATGCGCAATTTTGATGTTAAATAAATCACTTCCAGATCTTCATAAAATCTGGGGTTGTTATTAGCTATTGTCGCGCATTGCCGCATCAAAATACCGGGCGAGCGGGGCCAGAAGATAGGCCAGGGGCGTATGTTCGCCGGTGCGGATGAAGGAATCCACCGGCATTCCCGGCATGATGATCTGATCGCCCCCAAGCTTGCTCAGCTCATGTTCGGCCAGCTCCACCTCGGCGCGGTAATAGGGCTCGCCGCTGCCGGAATCGACAAAAGCATCGGGCGAAACCATGGATACCCGGCCAATCAGATCGGGGGTTTGGCGCATGTCAAAGGCGGGGAAGCGCACCACGACCTCTTGGCGCACATGCACCGCATTGACGTTGATCGGCCGCACGCGCACCTCGATCATCATCGGGCGGTCTTGCGGCACGATGAACATCATCGGCTCGGCCGGGCGGATCACCGATTGCGGGCCCAAAATCCGCAGGTCATAGACCACCCCCGAAACCGGGGCGCGAATATCCATGCGGGTAAGCCGGGTTTGCAAAACCTCGCGCTGCTGGCTTAGCTGCAATTCGGTCATTTCCAGATCGCGCAGCGTGGTCAGGGCCTCTTGCCGGCGCTGCATTTTCAGTCGCAGCATCTGGATGCTCAGCTCGGAAATCTGCTCCATCGCCTCGGCGCGGCTGGCAATCATCTGGCCAACCAGCCCGGCAAGGCGGGCCTCCTCGCGTTCAAGGGTGCGCACCCGCGCCGCCTGGGCCAGCCCCTTGTCCAAAAGCTCTGACTGGATCGCCACCTCCTCGGTGATAAGGCGGGTTTGGCGTTCCAGCGCGGTAAGCTGGGCCTCGATGCCCGCGATTTGATTGTGCAATTGGGTCTGCTGCACGTTCAGTTGCGCCAGTTCTTGTTCCAGCCCCTCGCGGCGCATGGTGAAAAGCCGCGTCTGGCCTTCGACATAGCGGGCGATGTTGGGGTCGGTGGCAGAGGCCTTCACAAGCATGGGTTCAAAGCGGATGTCCGGGGCGTCGTCCCGCTCGGCCTCCAGCCGGCCGCGGCGGGCCAGCACTTCGGCCAATTGCCCGTCAAGGCCATGCAATTCGGTGCTGGCAACGGTTGGGTCCAGCCTGACCAGCACATCCCCGGCGGCAACTCTTTGGCCTTCGGAAACCAGAACCGCGTTCACCACCCCACCATCCAGATGCTGCACAGCCTGCCGGTTGCGATCGACAATCACCGTGCCCCCGGCCACGACGGCGCCATCAATTTCGGTAAAGGCGGCCCAGGTGCCAAAACCGGCCAAAAGCGCCAGGATCGACACCACGCCAATGGCGATGGGAAGCCGCGCGCCGGAAAACTTGGTGACATAACCCTGAGCGGCCGGGTTTTGGGGGCGTTTTCCCTGTGTGGTCATGACAGACCTCCGGCGGTGGCCTTGCGAATGACATGCACATTGGCCAGCATATCCGACATCACGGTTTCGCGCGGCCCCCACGCCTTGCGCTGGCCGTCTTCCAGCACCAAAAGCTTGTCACATTCCTTAATGGCCGAAGGGCGGTGCGCCATGATCAGCACGGCATTGCCGGCAGCTTTCATCGCCACGATGGCCTGATTGAGCGCAAGCGAACCTTCGTTATCAAGGTTGGAGTTCGGCTCATCCAGAACCAAAAGCACGGGGTTGCTGAACAGCGCCCTCGCAAGGCCGATGCGCTGGATCTGCCCGCCCGAAAGCTGGGTGCCGATGGTTTGAACCGGGGTGTTGTAGCCCTTTGACAGCTTCAGGATCATGTCATGCGCCGCCGCCTTCTTGGCCGCCACGATCACCGCTTCATGGTCAAAATCACCGGCCAGACGGGCGATGTTTTCGGCCACGGTGCCATCGAATAAACTGACGCGCTGCGGCAGATATCCGATGTATTTTGCCAGCTCGGCCGGGGGGTATTGCTCCAACGGGGCGCCATCCAGCTTGATCTTGCCCTGACTTGCGGGCCAGACGCCGGTCAGGGCGCGCGCCAGCGAGGATTTGCCCGCGCCGCTCGGCCCGATGACGCCCACCGCCTCGCCCGGAAGCACGGAAAAAGACAGGTTTCGCAAAACCGGGTTGCGCCCCATCGGCGGGGTGACGGTAATGCCAAGCACATCAATGCGTGCGGCGGGGGGCGGCAGTTGGATGGTGGGCTTTTCGGCCGGCACATCTGACAAAAGGCCCGCCAGATTATCCCATGCGCGTTTGCTGCGTTGCACGACAGACCATTGATTTATAATTGTTTCAATGGGTTGAAGCGCCCGTGCCATCAAGATGGAGGAGGCAATCATCATCCCGCCGGTGATTTGCCCGCGCAAGACCAAAAGCGCGCCCAAGGCCAGCATGGCTGATTGCAGAAACATGCGGAACATGCGCGAAAAGGTGGTAAAGCTGCCGCCCGTGTCTGACGAGCGCACGCCCAGTTCCACCGCCCGCCTGCGCGCGATGGACCAGCGTTCAAAAGCATTGCCCTGCATCCCAAGCGACCGGATGGTTTCGGCTTCATTCGACAGTTGGTCGGCATATTGATCGGCCAGATAACCCGCGACCGAAGATTTCACCGTGGTCGTGCGGCTTGAGATTTGATTGAAAAGCGCCGAGATCAGCAAAATGGCCCCGCCAACCGCGGCAAGCGCCCCGATCATCGGGTGAAAGAAGGTCAGCCCGATGATGAAAACCGGGGTCCAGGGCGCATCGAAAAGGGCGGAAAAAACCGGCGACGCAAAGAAGCGGTTCATCGATTCCAGATCTTTCAATTGCTGGCCGGACCCGGTGTTTTCGTCGATCCGATGTTCGCTGACGGCGCGGCGCAGCATGGCGTCAAAGACCCGCCGGTCCAGCCCGGCCTGAAAATTCGCCCCCATGCGGGTCAGCAATCGGTTGCGCGCCCAGTCCAGAAGCCCCATCACCAGAAAAAGAAAGGCCATCAGCACGAAAAGCGCAAACAAGGTGGGTTCTGAGCGCGAAGACAGCACCCGGTCATAGGTTTGCAGCATGAAAAGCGGTCCCGTCAGCGACAGAACATTGACGAAAAGGCTGAAAATGGCAGCGGTTGCAAGCAGGCCAAGGAGTTTGCGGCGCTGGTCCCGTAGCTCTGCAATGCCCGCAAGATCGGAGTCCGGCATGAACTGCCCCCCTGAAATTGAAGCCAAGAAAAAATAGGAAAAGAGCTTTGTTAATCTTTCTTAAGGCTAGCCGAATTCGGGGCCTGAGTCATGAAAAGTTTCGTGAAATATTTTTGAAAGCCCAACCACAGGTTGCTGCGCAGGCAGGGGCGTGATCAACAATATGTTGATTTTTGAACATAAATTCATAAATGCCTGCAACGATTCGCTGCACGCGCATATCTGTCTGGGTTGTGCTGCCCGCTTATTGAAGCGGCGTGGCGTTTCGGGCTTGCCAGACCTGATTGTTGATCTGCGCCTCGGCCAGGGCCAGATCTAGGCGTGATACCGAAACCGGGCCGCGCAGGGTGACATCGGCAATGGCCAGCCGTTCGGTTGAAAAATCATCGACCGTGCTTTCGGCGCTGATGAGGATGAGCGGGATGTCATATTGCGCCGTGCGAAAGGCCATCAGCTCTGACACGATATTGGCAATGCCGCCGCAGCTTTCCAGATCGACCACAACAAGACCGACCTGATAGGTGCCGCTGCGGATGAAATGGCTGGCCTGCGCAAGATCGGCCATGACGCCGGTGCGCAGCGCGTTGCTGGTCAACCATTTGCGCAAATCACGCTGTTGGTGGTGCGGGTCCACGATCAGGATCGTGTCGCCAAAAAGCGTGTCAGCATAGCACAGATCGGTTGCCGGGTCGTGGTGTTCGTGCAGCTTGCGCTGGGCGTTCCGGTCGATCACATCGGTTTGTGGGGGGGCGCCATCAAAGGCAAAGCGTGTTGCTGCTTCAAAGCGCAGCTTCAGGCCTGACACAGCCCCCGAGAACAGGCCACCAACGAGCTTGCCAAAGGCGATTGAGTCAGACATCGGAAATCTCCACACACATTTAGTTAATTGTTTTCTAAAGGAAGATTTCCGGCAATCTGGGCACAGGATAAAATTGCCACCCTTTCGATGGAAATCTATCTTTCGATAGTTTCTTCGCCCCATGTGGCGCGCAGCATGGCGCGTCCGCGATCCGATGATAGCGTGATTTATCGGCTGGGTTTCTGGCGTGTGACGGGTGTCGGGGCGTAGACTCTCGCCATTAAGGCGAGGGAAGATAATGATTATCTCTGTATTGTCAGCCGCGGCCGGGATGGTGGCGCTTTTGATCTGCGCGACCTTTGACGTGAATGTGCTGACGCTTGGCCTGATCTATGTGGCCAGCGCCACGCCGGCCATCGTGATGGTGCTGAACGCTTTGGTCTTTGGCGGCGCAGGCCGGCATCAACACGATTTTTGAACCCGCCATTGCGGGCCGCGTTCGTGGGCGCGGGCCTTAGAGTGCCGCAGAATCCACCAGACCGCTTTGTTCTGCAATCAGCGCCGCTTGGGTGCGGTTTTTGGCGTTCAGGCGCGAGCAGATCGACCGCAGATGCATCTTGACCCGCACTTCGGTGGATTCAAGCGCGCGGGCGATTTCCTTGTTGGTCTGGCCCTTTACCAAAAGCCGCAGCACCGACAGTTCCTTATCCGTCAGTCGCGGCGTCTTGCGGTCAATCGCGCTGTGATCGACGGGCGAGAAGGGCACAAAGATCTGGCCCGATGCGACCAGCTTCAGGGTGCTGCACAGGGATTTCAGCGGCAAGGTCTTGGGGATATAGCCGCGCGCGCCGTTCAGGATGGCCTGACGCACGAAAATTTCATCCACCAGTCCCGAAAACACCACCACCGCGCCATCGCCGTTGGCGCTGACGATTTCCTCAACGCTGTTTGCGCTGGCCATGCCAGGCATGGCAATGTCCAAAAGCAGCACAGAAAACGGGCCATGCGCGGCAATCGCCTGAAGCGTCGTGTCCTTGTCCTTGGCGGTCAGGACCGGCACGGCCAATTCGTTTCTGACGACATGCGCAACCGCATCTCGCACGATATCGTGGTCATCTGCGATCAGCACAGACATCACTTCTGACATTGCTTCGGCCTCAAGTGGGCAAGGGCTTGAACGCCCCGCGCTATTCATTGAAATGTATGAGATACAAGATACTCTCGTTCGGATGGCGCTTCCAGCACTTGTGATCATTGCGCGCGAAATCGTGCTTAAATCTATCGAAAGATACAAATGCTGAATCCAAAGATGTCACACATTGGAAAAAAGTCTGTGCTAAACACAAATCGTGGTATCTTTTTCCAAGATTGTGGGGTCATATGTCGTTGTTCGTCCGTTCCTGGTCACGCAAAGTGAAGATTGTATTCTTGGCGGGATGCCTCGCGCTTTCGCCGGTGGTTGGTTCGGGCCCCTCGCACGCTGATAGCGATACGTTGTTGGTGGTGCGAAAAGGAACGGCGAACACCCTGAATCTGGATCTTGCGGCGCTGGATGCGTTGCCGCAACGCAGTTTCGAAACCACAACCCAATGGACCGAAGGCAAGATCGTCTTTTCCGGCCCTTCGCTGGAGGACCTTTTGCATCTGGTCAATGTCTCGGCCGAAGATGGGCCGGTGATCCATATGATTGCCGAAAACCTTTACGAGGTGACGCTGGAAAACCAGCTTATCAAGGCGGATGTGCCGATCGTCGCCACGCGGATGAATGGGGAAACCTTTGGTCTGCGTGACAAGGGGCCGCTTTGGGTGGTGTTCCCCTATGACCAAAGTGCCGAGTATCAAAGCGAAAGCGTTTATTCGGCCAGTATCTGGCAACTGGTCGAGATCGACATCAAGGGCTAAGCTGGCGTCAACGGCCACAGCCCGCCTGTGCCCCGCCCGTGGCTTGGGCGCAGGCCGGCCGACCGCCCGCGCCGGCCCTGTGATGAAAGGCAGACATGTCACAATTCGACCCAAAGCAAACCCCCATCCCGTTGCGCACGCAGCGGGCGGTCAGCGGGTCGCTCATTTTGTTCATCTTGTCGGCGCTTCTGCTTTTGGGGGTGCAGGGCATCACGCTTTATGACCGCTTTGCACGGGCAACCGAAGTGGGGTTGGATAACCGTGTCTGGGTTTTCGCGCAGTTAGAGGTCGAGGCGAAAAACGTCTCGCTTGTCTTACTTGAGGGGCTGAACGGCGAGGTGATCGGCCCGGCCGAAGACAAGCGCGTGCGTCTGGCCTTTGACATCTACTATAGCCGCATCCGCACGGTTTCTTCTGTGGCGCGCGATACGTTTCAAGATCCGGCCATTCTTGCCCAGTTTGACCAGTTGCGCGACCAAAGTCAGGTCTTGGCCGACAAGCTGGACAAGACGCCGCTGTTGAACCCGCCCGAGCTGACCGCCTTTTACAGCCTGTTCAAGGCCAACATGCCCTTTATCCGCAAGGTTGCGAATGCGGCCATGATTGATTCGATCAAGGCCGCCGAAGAAACCCGCCAGTCCCGCCACTGGATTTTGGGGCAGTTGCAGCTTTTGCTGGGGGTGGTGATTTTGCTGATGGTGGCTTCGGTCAGTCAGGCGATGAAAGTGTCGCGGTCAATCGGCCATCATGCGGCGGAAACCACCAAGGTCGCTGCGCGGCTGCACCGCACGCTGAATGCCTCGTTGGACGCGGTGGTGCTGGTCGATTCCTTCGGCACGGTGGTTGAACATAACGATGCGCTGCGGGTCATTCTGCGCCGGGGGGGCTGCGAAGATCTGGTTGGGTTGGATGCTTTGGGCTTTGTGGCCAAGCAAGACCGTCGCGCCCTTGTAAGGCTGGTGGTGAACCTGCGTGACAGTGCCCCCGTCGGCACAACCGAGGTGGGCACCGCGCAGCGTTTCAACATGAATGTCTTGCGCGCGGACGGCAGCCTGTGCCCGGTGGAACTGTCTTGTGCCATCGACAAAACCGGCGAGGGGAAGTTCACCCTGATCGGCTTTCTGCGCGACCGATCAACCGAGGAAGCCGCGGCCGAAGTGTTGCGCAATGCGCGTGACCATGCCCGGCTGGATGCCAAGGCCAAAGAGCGTTTTCTGTCGGTGCTAAGCCATGAAATGCGCACGCCGCTGAATGGCGTCATCACCTCGTTAGAGCTGATCCAGCTTGGCGATGTGCGGCCCAGCGAGCAGGGGCTTTTGCTGACAGCTACGGCCTGCGCGAAATCGGCGCTGACCCAGATTGACGATGTTCTGGCCCTTACTCGCAACGGTTATCTTGGTGATATGGACGAAGCCTTCGTGCCGTCAAAGGTGATCGACGACATCGTGACGGAAATCGTGCCCTTGGGGTTGGAGCGCGGCAATCGGATCAGTTTCGATGTGAAAGGCGATGCCAAAGGGGCCTCGGTTCTGTCCAAAAGCCGCAGCTTCAAACTGACCGTGCGCAATCTGATTTCAAACGCGGTGAAATATACCAGCAACGGCACCATCGACGTTGCGCTTGCCGCCAATATGAAGACCCCCGATACCGTGGTGATCGAAGTGTCGATCCGCGATACGGGCATCGGCATCAGCCCGCAGGATCACGACCGGATCTTTGACGAATTCACCATGGTTTCTGATAAGGGGGCCGAAGAAGGCACCGGCTTTGGCCTTGGTCTGGCCATCGCCAAATCCTCGGTTGATCGTCTTCAGGGGCGTATCAGTCTGGAAAGTGCGCCGGGCAAAGGCAGCCGCTTTTTCTTCACCTTTGAGGCCCCTTTGGTGCCGATGAAGGATGTTGTGGCGAAAGATACGCCGCTGGTGCTGGGCGAGGACAAGGCGGCGGATATGCCGCTGCATGTGCTGATCGTCGATGACAACCCGGTCAATCGGGCGCTGTTGTCGGAAATGGTGCGCCGCTTGGGCCATGCGCCCGAAATGGCGCAGGATGGCACGGTTGCGCTAAGTCTCGCCTGTGAAAACCGCTATGACATCATCCTGATGGATCTGAGTATGCCGGGCATGAATGGCTTTGATACGGCGCAGCGGATCCGCGCGGAAAGTTTGAACGCAACGACAAAGATTATCGCGCTGACGGCGCGCGATCTGACCGAATGCGCGGCGGAATTGCAGCAAACGGGCTTTGACGGTGCTTTCCAAAAGCCGATTGGCATGGGGCAGTTGCGCGATCTGATCGACAGCACCGGGCATGAGGCGGTTTCAGGCTTTGACGGGGCAGCGCATCCGGTTTTGAACAGTTTTCAGGATGTGCTGGGGCTGATGGGGGCAGATATGACGCGCAATCTGGTTCACGCCATGCTGAATGACAGCCGAATTGCCCTGAAGGCGCTGGAGGACCGCAGCGGCGATCTGGCGGACAACAAACCGATTGCCGATGTCGCCCATCGCGCGGCGGGTTCGGCGGCGGTGCTTGGGGCGACAAGGCTGGCCGAGGTTTGGCGCGCGACTGAGGTTGCGCTGCGCAGCCATGACCGCAGCACGATTGTGGCGCTGACCACGGGGGTTCCGAAAATCTATCGCCAAACGGTCATGGCGTTGGGGGTTTATCGGATTGCCGGATTGGAACAGGCGCCGCAGCATCTGCAGTGATGGCCCCGCCCGTGATGGGGGCAAAATGTTCAGGGTTGGCGGCCCGGATCAACCCCGCCGCCACCGGCGAGATTTTGGCCCAAGGCCCATCGACCAGCCGCCTGAACACATGCAGCAACCGTTCCGCCGCGTCCCTGCCCAGTTTTTGTTCTTCGCCCTGACGGGCAAGAAGAAAGAAACTGCGGGCCTGATCGGGCCGGCAGGGCAGGATGGTGATGTCACGCAGCGCCGCCGGAGATTGAAACAGGCACAGCGCCGAGGTGATTGCCCAGCCATAGCCCACCTGCACAAAACGCAGCAGGCTTTGGCTGGAATCAAAGCTGAAGCGCGGCGGTGTGGTTGCGCCAAGCCCTTCGGCCACCGCCGCCGTTGCCGCGCCGAATTTTGAATTGCGGCCATAGGCAACTTGCGGATCTTTCCGGGAAAATTCTTCGGGCGGCAGGCTGGGAAGGCTTTGGGGGCGGACCAGAACATAAGGGTCGCGAAACAGGGGCGTCTTGTCGGCGCGGGTGGCCGGATCAAAGGGTGGGCTGTCAATGGCCAGATCGAATTGGCGGGCGCGGAAGGCTTCTTCGATCCAGGGCGAAATGCCGGAACGCAGCTCCACCGCCTTTGCCAGCGTGGCCGATGCCGAAATGAACTCGGCCCCCATGATGCAAGAAAGACTGTCCGGCATGACCATGCGCAGGATCTGGCGCGCCTGACCTTCGGCGTTGCGCGTGCGCGCCAGAAGGCCGCTGATCTGGCCCATCAGCGCCGGCAGATCGCGGGCCAGAACCTCGCCTGCCGGGGTCAGGGCCAAGGGCCGTGTGTCGCGTTTGAAAAGCGCCACGCCCAGGCTGGCCTCCAGCCGCTGAAGATGCTGCGTTACCGTCGGTTGCGAAAGCCCAAGCGAGGCCGCCGCAGCCGCCAGACTTGGCGCCTCAACAACGGCAAGGAAACTTGCGAAAAGGCTGGCATCAGGAAGTTTATTATTGCTCATGGCAATATTTAATATCCGAAATGGCGATTCTTCGGAAGAACCTTGTCTTGCACCGCCAGCTTGCCATTTTGGGCCGGCAAATTCAGGGGATGAAGATGAAGACACATGCGCAGGCGGTGGTGATCGGTGGCGGTCTGGTGGGCTGTTCCATCCTGTATCATCTGGCGAAACTGGGCTGGCGCGATGTCGTGCTATTAGAGCGCGACGAGCTGACTTCGGGGTCTACCTGGCACGCGGCGGCCAATATCCACGGGCTGCATGACAACAACAACATCTCGAAGATCCAATATTACACGATGAAGCTCTATAAAGAGCTGGAGGCCGAAACCGGGCAGGGCTGCGGCGTGTTTCAGCCCGGCTCGCTTTATCTTGCCCAGACTGAGGCGCGCGAACACCAGTTGCGCCTGCAAGAGGCGAAGGCGCGGTATTTCAAAGCGGATTTCCACAATATCAGCCGCGATGAGGCCGAACGTCTGCACCCGTTGGTGGATTTCGACGGCATCCGCTGCATCATGTATGAACCCGATGGCGGCAATGTCGATCCTTCGGGGGTGACGCAGGCCTATGCGGCGGGCGCGCGCCAACTGGGGGCTGAGATTTACCGCTTTACCCCGGTGACGGCCACCATTCCCCAGCCTGATGGCCGTTGGATCGTGGAAACCCCGAAGGGCAATATCCTTACCGACTGGGTGGTGAATGCGGCGGGCCTTTGGGGGCGCGAGGTGGCGCGGATGGCCGGCATAGAGCTGCCGCTTCAGCCGACCGAACACCAGTATTTCGTCACCGAAACCATTGCCGAGATCGCCGCGCTGGGCCGAAGGCTGCCTTCGGTCGCGGATCGTGACGGCGAATATTATCTGCGGCAAGAAGGCAATGGCCTGCTGGTTGGCGCCTATGAACGCGACATGCGGTTTTGGGCCGAAGACGGCACGCCGCAGGGCTTTGGTCACGAACTTTTTGCCGATGATCTGGGGCGCATCGAGGAAAACATGATGCGTGCCATTGCCCGCGTGCCTGCCGTCGGCAGCGCCGGCATCAAACGCGTCATCAACGGCCCGATGATCTGGTCACCTGACAGCGCCGCGCTTTATGGCCCCGTGCCCGAATTGCGCAATTATTTCTGCTGCACCGGCATCATCCCCGGCTTTTCGCAATCGGGCGGGCTTGGCCTGATGAGCGCGCAATGGATCGTGCAGGGCGAGCCGCAATATGACATGTTCGCCTGGGATCTGGCGCGCTTTGGCGATTGGGCCGACAAGGCGTTTACCAAGGCGCGGGTTCAGGACCAATACGCCAACCGTTTCAAGATCCATTTCCCTTACGAAGAACGCGCCGCCGGTCGCCCGGCCCGGATGCGCCCCGCCTATCAGATGCAAAAGGATATGGGCGCGGTTTTCGGGCTGAACTACGGCTGGGAACACCCGTTGTGGTTCGCCCCGAAAGGGGTGGCACCGCAGGAAAGCTATGGCTTTACCCGCCAGCCCTGGTTCACCCATGTCGGGGCCGAGGTGACGGCCCTGCGCGCGGGCGTGGGCGTGATCGACATCTCAAACTTCGCGAAATACGAGGTGAAAGGCAAAGGCGCGGCGGCATGGCTTGACCAGATCATCGCCAACCGGGTGCCGGTGGAAACCGGCCGTTCCTGCCTGACCCCGCTCTTGAGCAAACGTGGCGGGATCGCGGGCGATTTCACCGTGACAAAGCTGGGGGATGACCATTTCTTCATGGTCGGCTCTGGCATGGCGGAACGTTACCACCAGCGCTATTTCGCGGCGGTGCCCCGGCCGGAAACCGTCAGCTTCACCAGCCGCACCGAGGCGCTTTGTGGGGTGAATGTGGCCGGGCCAAAGGCGCGCGATTTGCTTTCACGACTGACGCAGGATGATCTGTCGAACGCGGGCTTTGCCTTCATGCGGTCGCGCCAGATCACCATCGCCGGGGTTGCGGCAATTGCGATCCGGGTTTCTTTCACCGGCGATCTGGGCTGGGAACTTTATGTCGATGCCGCCGATCAGGTGAAGCTTTACGCGGCCCTTTTGGAGGCCGGGCAGGATCTGGGCGTGCGACCAGTTGGCAGCCGCGCGCTTTTGTCTTTGCGGGTGGAAAAGGGCTATGGGTCTTGGGGGCGCGAATACAGCCCCGAATATTGGCCGCAAGAGGTGGGTCTGGACCGGCTTATCAAAATGGACAAGCCCGCCTTCTTGGGCAAAGAGGCCTATGCCGCCCTTGCGGGCCAGCCCCCGCGCGAAAAACTGGTGGTGATCGAGGTTGCGGTGGAAAACGCCGATGCCACCGGCGGCGAGCCGATTTTCTTGCCCGATGGCACACCTGTTGGCCGGGTCAGCTCGGGCGCCTATGGCTTTTCGGTTGGCAAATCGCTGGCGCTTGCCTTCATCAAGACCGCCAGCGCGGTTGCCGGAACTGAGGTTTCGCTGGCCATTCTGGGCCGGCCGCACAAAGGCGTCATTCTGGCCGAACCCGCCTTTGACCCCAAAGGCGAAAAGCTGCGGGGATAAGGCGCGCGGGTTCAGGGCAGGCGAAAGGGCAGGGCGGGCCTTTAGGCGCCTTGCCCGCCCACCGTCAGCCCGCCGATCAACAGCGTCGGCTGGCCCACGCCCACAGGCACCCATTGGCCAGCCTTGCCGCAATTGCCGATGCCGGGATCCAGCGCCATGTCATTGCCGATGGCGCGAATGCCTTTCAACGCCGTGGCACCATCCCCGATCAGGGTTGCCCCCTTGATCGCTTCGCCCACCTTGCCGTTCCTGACGCGGTAGGCTTCGGTGCAGGAAAACACGAATTTGCCGTTGGTGATGTCAACCTGCCCGCCGCCAAAGCCCACGGCCCAGATGCCATCTTTCAGGCTGGCCAGAATGCCGGCCGGGTCGTCCTTGCCGCCCAGCATATAGGTATTGGTCATCCGCGGCATCGGAACATGGGCAAAACCTTCGCGCCGCCCGTTGCCGGTGGGGGCGACGCCCATCAGGCGGGCATTCTGGCGGTCTTGCATATAGCCCACCAGCCGCCCGTCTTCGATCAACACATTGCGCGCCGATGGCGTGCCTTCATCATCAACCGAAATCGAGCCGCGCCGATCGGGCAGGGTGCCATCATCCAGCACCGTCACCCCCGGTGCGGCGATCATCTCGCCCATGCGCCCGGCAAAGGCCGAGGTTTTCTTGCGGTTGAAATCGCCCTCCAGCCCATGACCGATGGCTTCATGCAGCAAGATGCCGGGCCAGCCGGGGCCAAGCACCACATCCATCATGCCCGCAGGTGCAGGAACGGCCCCCAGATTGACCAGCGCAATGCGCAGGGCTTCGTGCAAAAGCGGTTGCCAATGCGAAGGCTCCAGCAGCCGGGCCAGACCAAAGCGCCCGCCACCGCCGGTGCCGCCTTGCTCGCGCCGGCCGTTTTCGGCCACGATAACCGCGACATTAAGTCGCGCCATGGGGCGAACATCTCGCAGGCGCAAACCTTCGGGGCGCAGAATCTCAACCTCTTGCAACCCGGCCGAGATGGTGGCCGACACCTGCACGACGCGCGGGTCCATGGCGCGGGCATAGGCATCAATTTCTTTTAAGATGTCGATCTTTGCGGCAAAGCTGGCATCGGCCATCGGATCGGCATCGCTATAAAGGCGCAGATTGGTGCCCGCCGGGGCCGCGGCAAGCACGCCGCCGCCATCGCCCACCGCCAGACGCGCGGTTTGTGCCGCACGGCGCAAGGATTTTTCGCTTATTTCGGTGGAATGGGCATAGCCTGCAACCTCTCCTCTGACCGCGCGCAGGCCAAAGCCTTCATGCGCGTCATAGCTGGCGGTCTTGATGCGGCCATCGTCCAGAACGATCGCTTCTGAGCGTTTGCGCTCCAGGAATAACTCGCCATCATCGGCCCCGGCTACGGCATCGCGCAGCACTGAAAGGGCGGTGTTTTCATCCAGATCGGTGTCAAAAGGGCGGAAGGGGGCGTCGTTCATGGGGGCCTTTCGCGGTTGCAGCATTGATCTGCATCAAATAGCGCTGCTTTGTCGCACGGTTTCGCTTGAGATAATGCGCCTGATGTGGTTTCACCATCCACATAATCAACGGGATTCTGCCCAATCAAGGGGCCGGGCCTGACAATAGGGCGCAATGTCGCCAGACGAAACGGGAATCGAATATGCGTCAGCTCATCTTCCGCGCTGGTCTCGCCGCAACGGGGCTAGGAGTTCTTTTGTCGGGGGCTGCGACTGCGCAGTCGCTGGAAGTGGTCGGGGCGCCGACGCCTCAGGGCATGGGCTTTCAGCCCGCCGGCACCGAAGTGGCCGCCGGTCTGCAAGGTCTGGATCACATGATCCTGGTCATCATCACGGCGATCACCATCTTCGTGACCTTGCTGCTGATCGTGGTGATCCTGCGCTTTAACAAGCGCGCAAACCCGACCCCGGCACGTTTCACCCATAACACGCCTTTGGAAATTGCATGGACGCTGGGCCCGGTTCTGGTTCTGGTTTTCATCGGCTCTTTCTCGCTGCCGCAACTGTTCAAGCAGCAGGATTTCGCCTCGGTTCAGGCTGACCTTACCATCAAGGTCACTGGCAACCAGTGGTTCTGGAGCTACGAATACCCCGATGATGGCATCGCTTTCGACAGCTTCTTGCTGCCGCGTGATCAACTGGCCGCCAATGGCTATGATGACAGCCTTTACCTTCTGGCCACCGATACCGCCGTTGTGGTGCCGGTTGGCAAGACCGTTCTGGTGCAGGTCACTGGCGCTGACGTGATCCATTCGTGGAAGGTTCCGGCCTTTGGCGTGATGCAGGATGCGGTCCCCGGTCGTCTGGCCCAAACCTGGTTCAAGGCTGACAAAGAAGGCATCTACTTTGGCCAGTGCTCGGAAATCTGTGGCAAGGACCACGCCTATATGCCGATCACCGTCAAGGTGGTGTCTGAGGCGGCCTATGCCAAATGGGTTGCTGCGGCGAAGGCCGGTAACGTGCAGCTCGCTTCGAACTAAGCGCGCATTAACAACGGGCGGGGGCCTCGTGGCCCCCGTTTGAACAGGGAAATACAGGACAGGCCATGACCGACATCCGGTCTTACGAAGACAGCCGCGACGCAGGCTTTGGCGATTATGTGCAGCTTTTGAAGCCGCGCGTCATGTCGCTTGTCGTCTTTACCGCGCTGGTTGGCCTGTTGGTGGCCCCCGTTTCGCTGCACCCGGTTGAGGCATTTACCGCTGTCTTGTTCATCGCCTTGGGCGGAGGGGCCTCGGGGGCGCTGAACATGTGGTGGGATGCCGACATCGACGCCATCATGCGCCGCACCAAGGGCCGCCCTGTGCCGTCAGGCCGGGTTCAGGCCGGTGAGGCGCTGGCCGTTGGCTTGGCGCTGTCGGGTATTTCGGTGGTCATGCTGGCCTTGGCCACCAATGTCATGGCCGGGGCGCTTTTGGCCTTTACGATCTTTTTCTATGTGGTCGTCTATTCGATGTGGCTGAAGCGCGCCACGCCGCAAAACATCGTGATCGGTGGTGCGGCCGGGGCTTTTCCGCCCATGATCGGCTGGGTGGCCGCGACCGGGTCGGTTTCGCTCGAAGCTTTCTTGATGTTCATGCTGATTTTCATGTGGACGCCGCCGCATTTCTGGGCGCTGGCGCTGTTCATGAAGTCTGACTATGGCGATGCCAAGGTGCCGATGCTGACCGAAACCCATGGCCGCCGCATCACCCGCGCCCATGTCTGGTGGTATACGATTGCGCTGGTGCCCTTTGCGCTTGCGCTGGGCTTCACCCCGATTGGCGGCAATATCTATCTTGCGGCTTCGGTGGTGCTGAACCTTGGCTTCCTGCGCGGGGCTTGGGCGATCTGGCGGCGCGACGAAGCTGCGGCTGAGGCCGATGGCTACAAGCTGGAAAAATCGGTCTTCCGCTTTTCGCTCATCTATCTGTTCCTGCATTTCGCCGCCCTTCTGGCCGAAGCGGCGCTGCGCGTGGCGGGGGGCTGGTAAGATGGCGATCAAGGTTGAACACGAAATCCATCAGCGCCGGCTTAGCCGCAATGTTGGCCTTGGGCTGGTCTTGGGGGCCTTTGTCGCGCTGGTTTTCGCGCTGACCGTGGTTAAAGTTACCCAAGGCGACCGGATGCACGCACGCGATGCCAAATCCAACACCGGCAGTTTTGTGCAGCCCAAAACGGGGGGCACGCCATGACACCGCAAAAGAAGACCGCCGCCATTCTTGCCGTTATTGCGGGCACGATGCTGTCGTTGTCTTTTGCTGCCGTGCCGTTTTACGATCTGTTCTGCCGCGTCACCGGCTATGGTGGCACGGTTGCGGTTTCTGATGCCGCGCCGGATGAAATTCTGGACCAAACCGTCGTTGTGCGCTTCGATGCCTCGCTTGCGGCCGATATGCCGTGGGAGTTCAAGCCCCAGCAGCGGGAAATGACCCTGCACATCGGGGAAACCGCCCTGGCCTTTTACGAGGCGTTCAACCCCACCGACCGCACGATCGCTGGCACCGCCAGCTATAACGTCGCGCCGGATCTGGCGGGGGGGTATTTCACCAAGATCGAATGCTTCTGCTTTACCGAGCAGGTTCTGAAACCGGGTGAGCGTATCGTCATGCCGGTGTCTTTCTATGTCGATCCGTCGATTGCCGAAGATGTCGAAGCGCGCGAGATCCGCGAGATTACCCTGTCTTACACTTTCCACGAAACACCGTTGCCGGAACAACAGGCGGGCCTGCGCGCCCCCTCTGTGGTGGCGGAAAACTGACAAGAAGAAAACACGAGGGAACCGACCATGGCCCACGCCAAGAACCACGATTACCACATTTTGCCGCCGTCGATCTGGCCCCTCACGGGGGCGGTTTCGGCCTTTATCATGCTGTTCGGCGCCACGCTGTGGATGAAGGGCGGTAGCCCCTGGATGGGCCTGATCGGCTTTGCCGGTGTGCTTTACACCATGTTCGGCTGGTGGTCGGAAGTGGTCCATGAAGGCCAGACCGGCGATCACACCCCGGTTGTGCGCCTTGGCCTGCGCTATGGTTTCATCCTGTTCATCATGTCGGAAGTCATGTTCTTCTCGGCCTGGTTCTGGACCTTCTTCAAGCACGCCATGTATCCGATGGGCCCGATGAGCCCCGCCGTTGATGGTGTCTGGCCGCCGGAAGGCATCACCACCTTTGACCCGTGGCACCTGCCGCTGATCAACACGCTGATCCTTTTGCTCTCGGGCTGTGCGGCCACTTGGGCGCACCATGCCTTGGTGCATGAAAACAACCGCCGCGACCTGAAGCATGGCCTGATTGTCGCGATCGGTCTGGGGATGCTGTTCACCTTCTTCCAGGGCTATGAATACAGCCACGCGGCTTTTGGCTTTGCCGGCAACATCTATGGCGCGTCGTTCTTCATGGCGACGGGGTTCCACGGCTTCCACGTTCTGGTTGGCACGATCTTCCTGACCGTCTGTCTGATCCGCGCCTATAAGGGCCATTTCACCCCCGAACAGCATGTCGGTTTTGAAGCTGCCGCTTGGTACTGGCACTTCGTGGACGTGGTCTGGCTGTTCCTCTTTGCCGCCGTTTATGTCTGGGGCGGTCACTAAGACCTCTTGAAAAAGACCTCTTGAAACTTTCGGCAAGCGCGGGCCATCTGGCCCGCGTTCTGCTTTTTGGGGGCCTTGATGCTGCGCCGTTTGATCTTTCCGATTCTGCTGGGGCTTGTCGGCTGTGCCGTTTTGGTCAGCCTTGGGGTTTGGCAGGTGCAAAGGATGCACTGGAAGGCCGGAATTCTGGCCGAGATTGAGGCCCGCATCCATGATGCCCCGGTGGCTTTGCCCGCCGCGCCTGATCCGGCGGCAGATAAATATCTGCCCGTCACGGTGAGCGGCCGTTTTACCGGCGCCTATCTTGAGGTGCTGCACGGCATCAAGGATGCCAGCCCCGGTGTGCGGATCATCGAGGCGTTCGAAACCGAAGATCACCGGCGTATTCTGATCGACCGGGGCTTCATCGAAGATGAAAAGCGCGCCATCCCGCGTGCCCCTGCGGCGGCAACAGTAACGGGAAATCTGCATTGGCCGCAGGATGCCACCAGCGCCACCCCGCCGCCGGATGAAAAGACCGGCCTGTGGTTTGCCCGTGATGTTCAGGCCATGGCGGCCAAGTTGAACACGGAACCGACATTTATTGTCGCGGTTGGACCAACCGGTGACGGGATCTTGCCAGTGCCGGTGGATACTTCCACGATACCCAATGATCATTGGGGATATGCCATCACATGGTTTTTGCTGGCCCTTGTCTGGGCGTTGATGACAGCGGCGCTGGTGTGGCGTATCTGGCGGCAGGCGGAATAAGGGGCGGAAGATGCGTTATATCTCGACAAGGGGCACGGCCCCGGTGCTGAGCTTTGGTGAGGCGATGATGACGGGCCTTGCCCGTGACGGTGGGCTTTATGTGCCCGAAACCGTGCCGGTCATGACCAAGGCTGAAATCGCCGCGCTGGCCGGTCTGCCCTATGAGGACATCGCCTTTCGCGTCATGCGCCCCTTTATCGGCGGCTTTTTCGCTGATGACGAGTTCAAGGCCCTGATCGCCGCCGCCTACAAAGGCTTCGGCCACGCCGCCCGCGCGCCCCTGGTGCAGCTTGGCCCGAACCACTTCCTGTTGGAGCTGTTCCACGGCCCCACCTTGGCCTTCAAGGATTTCGCCATGCAGCTCATCGGGCAGATGATGCAGGCGGCCTTGGCCAAGACCGGCGAACGCATCACCATCGTCGGCGCCACCTCGGGCGATACCGGGTCCGCCGCGATGGAGGCGTTCAAGGGGCTGGCCAATGTCGATGTGTTCATCATGTATCCGCATGGCCGGGTGTCTGACGTGCAGCGCCGCCAGATGACGACGCCGGCCGAGGCAAATGTGCACGCCCTTGCCGTGGATGGCGATTTCGACGACTGCCAAGCCAACGTAAAGGCCATGTTCAACGATTTCGCCTTCCGCGATGGCGTGCGGCTGGCGGGCGTGAACAGCATCAACTGGGCGCGGGTTCTGGCGCAGGTGGTTTACTATTTCTCCTCGGCAGTCAGCCTTGGTGCCCCGCATCGTGCGGTTTCTTTCACCGTGCCGACCGGCAATTTCGGGGATATTTTCGCAGGCTATATTGCGAAAAAGATGGGTCTGCCGATTGACCAACTGGTCGTGGCGACGAACCAGAACGACATTCTGGACCGGGCGTTGAAGTCGGGCGATCATCATACCAATGGCGTGAAGCCTTCGATCAGCCCCTCGATGGACATTCAGGTGTCGTCGAACTTTGAACGCGCCCTCTTTGATGCCTATGGCCGTGACGGACGTGCCATTTCCGCGCTGATGGAGGAAATGAAGTCGGGCGGTTTCACCATTTCGCAAGGCGCGCTTCAGATGTTGCAGGCGACTTTCGCCTCGGGCCGCTGTTCAGAAAGCGAAACCAGTGCCACGATTGCCGCCAGCCTGAAGGCGACGGGCGAGCTGCTTTGCCCGCATTCCGCCGTGGGGGTGAAAGTGGCGCATGAACATCTGGCGGGGGCGCCGATGATCACGCTGGCTACCGCCCATCCGGCTAAGTTCCCCGACGCGGTCGAGGCGGCCACCGGCATTCGCCCCGGCTTGCCGCCCCGCATGGCCGACCTTTTCGACCGGCCCGAACGGGTGACGCGGGTGGCGAATGACCTTGGGGCGATTCAGGCGCTGATCCGCGAGCGGCTGGGGCGGTAAGTTCCATTGATTTCGGGCGGACAAAAAAACGCAGCGCGTTTTCCCGCCCGACGCGCGCCGCCAGCCCTGCAAATCGGTTCCGCTTCAGCCGACACAAGGCCAGCGCCTGCCCCGCCCATGGCGGGCGCTTCTCGCCCGCCGGGGCAGGCGCTGGCCTTGCGGCGTTATTGCTGACAGCTCTCCACGGCACCGGTGCGACATCGGGCGGGGAAAAGCCGTGCTTTTCCATTTCCGCCCGACTGCTCCCCCTTTCCCCACCCATTCCCCCGATGTATGAACGCGGGGCCTCTTGCAATCAGGTGCCCATTTGACCACTCGCCTCACCACGCTGCCCAACGGCTTCCGCATCGTCACCGAACATATGCCGGGGCTGCAATCCGCCAGCGCGGGCATCTGGGTGATGGCAGGGGGCCGCCATGAGGCCGAGGCGCAAAACGGCATTGCGCATTTTCTGGAACATATGGCCTTCAAGGGCACCAGCCGCCGCAGTGCCTTGCAGATTGCCGAAGAAATCGAAGATGTTGGCGGCTATATCAACGCCTATACCTCGCGCGAGATGACCGCCTATTACGCCCGCGTGTTGCAAGGCGATGTGGCGCTTGCGCTGGATGTGATCGGGGACATCGTTCTGAACCCGGCCTTTGACCCCAAGGAAATTGAGGTTGAACGCCATGTGATCTTGCAAGAAATCGGGCAGGCGCTGGATACGCCCGACGACATCGTTTTCGACTGGCTGCAAGAGGTGTCCTACCCTGACCAAAGCTTTGGCCGCACCATCCTTGGCCCGGCGGAAAAGGTCGCGAAATTCGCGCGCGATGATCTGCGCGCCTTCGTTGCGCAAAACTACGGCCCGGCGCAGATGATTTTGGCCGCAGCCGGGGGCGTGGATCATGACGCCATCGTGAAACAGGCCGAAGCGATGTTTGGCGGCTTGGCCGCGCGCCCGCAAAAGCCGTTTCAGGCGGCAACCTTCAAAGGGGCTGAGCGGCGCGAGATCAAGGATCTGGAACAGGTGCATTTCGCCATGGCCTTTGATGCGCCGGGCTATCGCCACCCCGATGTCTATACCGCGCAGATCTATTCCATGGTGATGGGGGGGGGGATGTCCTCGCGCCTGTTCCAGAAGATCCGCGAAGAACGGGGGCTGTGCTATTCGATCTTCGCCCAGTCCGGCGCCTATGAAGATGCTGGCCAGATTACGGTTTATGCCGGCACCAGCGCCGAGGAAATCAGCGATCTGTGCCTGATCACCGTCGATGAGATGAAACGCGCCGCCGAGGACATGTCGGAAGCCGAGGTTGCCCGCGCCCGCGCCCAGATCAAGGCCGGAATGTTGATGGGGCTGGAAAGCCCCTCGTCGCGCGCCGAACGCATTGCGCGCCTTTTGGCCATCCATGGCCGCGTGCCCGAAGTGGCCGAGGCCGTGGCCAAGATCGACGCGGTGACCACCGCCGATGTGCGCCGCTATGCCGAAGGGCTTTGCGGGGTAGATAACGCACTGGCGCTTTATGGCCCGGTTGAAGCCGCGCCAACGCTGGCGGCAATTCGCGAAAGGTTCGCCGCCTGATGTTCCGCCGCCGCCCCAAGATCGAGACCGAGCGCATGACACTGCGCTTGCCCGAACATGGGGATTGGCGGGCCTGGGTCAGCCTGCGCGAGGCATCCGAGGCGCATCTGACGCCGTGGGAGCCGGTTTGGGCGCATGACCATCTGTCGCGCCGGGCCTTTACCAACCGGGTCTATTGGGCGCAGCGGGCGGAAACGCAGGGCACGGCCTTGCCCCTGATGCTGGTGCGCCGCGCCGATCACCAGCTTTTGGGAGCGATCACGCTGGATAACATCCGCCGCGGCCCGGTGCAGGCGGGAACGCTGGGCTATTGGGTGGGCGCGCCCTTTGCCCGCCGCGGCTATATGCGCGAGGCCATTCTGGCGCTGGTGCATCATGCATTCGCGGTGATGGACCTGAGCCGGATTGAGGCGGCTTGCCTGCCGGAAAACATCGCCTCGCGCGGGGCTTTGGAAAAATGCGGCTTCAAATATGAAGGCGTGGCGCAAAGCTATCTGCAAATCAACGGGCGTTGGCGCAACCATGTGCTTTATGCCAATCTCAGACGCGACCGGCGCGGCCGCACCGACGTGGGCTGATTTTCGACTAAGGGCTGATTTTCGGCAGGCCGCGCGCAGATGGGGGTTTCACACCCCCACGCGGGCCGCAGGCGGCCCGCTTCCCCCGTGGGGTATTTTCGCCAAGATGAAAAACGATGATGCGCGGGCTTTCGTGGGCGCTTGCGGGGCGGTAGGTAGGGGTAGAGGAGGCCGCCATGCTGAACCCTGCCGATCCGGAATTTCTGAACCAACTTGCCGCGCGTTTGCCTGAGGGCAGTTTGCGCGCGCCTGAGCCCCGCGATCTGGAGGAGCCGCGCGGGCGTTGGTTGGGCCGTGCCGGGGCGGTTGCGCGGCCGCGCAATGTTGCTGAGGTGGCCGAGATCGTGCGGGCCTGCAACGCGGCGCGGGTTGGGATTGTGCCTTTGGGCGGCGGCACCGGCCTTGTGGGCGGGCAGGTCATGGCCGAGGGACCGTTGCCGCTGATCCTGTCGCTGGAGCGGATGGCGGCGCTGCGGGCGATCTGGCCGGCTGAAAACAGCCTTGTGGCTGAGGCCGGTATGGTAGTGCAGGCGGTGCAGGATGCGGCGGCGGCGGCGGGGCGGCTTTTCCCGCTGTCATTGGCATCAGAGGGCACGGCGCGGTTGGGGGGCGTTTTGTCCACCAATGCGGGGGGCGTCAATGTGCTGCGCTATGGCAATACCCGCGATTTGTGTCTGGGGATTGAGGCGGTCTTGCCCGATGGCCGCGTGTTCAACGGGTTGAAGCGGTTGCGCAAGGATAATACCGGCTATGATCTGCGGCATTTGCTGATTGGGGCCGAGGGCACGCTTGGCATCATCACTGCGGCCAGTTTGCGGCTGTTTCCCGTCCCTGCGACGGTGGCGACGGCGCTTTTGGCGGTGCCAGATCCGGCCGCCGCGCTGCAACTTTTGTCGCGGGCCGAGGCGCGGGCGGCGGGCATGATTTCGGCCTTTGAGCTGATCCATCGTCAGGGCCCGGAGTTTCTGGCCGCACATATGCCCGAAGTGGCGGTGCCGCTGAGCCCCTTACCCGATTGGATGGTGCTGATAGAGCTGGGCCTGCCCGCCGGGTTTGAAAATGCCGAGGCGCTGATGGCCGGGATTTTGCACGAGGCGATGGAGGCGGGCCTTGTCAGTGATGGGGTGGTTGCCCATTCCGGCAGTCAGCGCGACGCGCTTTGGCGTATCCGCGAGAGCATTCCCTTGGCCAACCGCAAGGTGGGGGCGGTTTCAAGCCATGACATTTCTTTGCCGCTTTCCGAAATTCCGGGCTTTATTCCGCGCGCGCTTGCGGCTTTGGCGCGGATTGGCGATTTCCGGGTGAATTGCTTTGGCCATTTGGGCGACGGCAATCTGCATTTCAATGTCTTTCCTGCCTTGGGCCGCAGCAAGGCCGATGACGCGCCGCTGCGCGATGCGGTCAAAGAATGCGTGCATGATCTGGTGCATGAGTTGGGCGGATCGGTTTCTGCCGAGCATGGGTTGGGGCGGCTGAAAGTGGGCGATCTGGAACGCTATGGCGATCCGGGCAAGGTGGCGGCGATGCGGGCGATCAAGGCCGCGCTTGACCCCAATGGCATCATGAACCCCGGCGCGGTTTTGCGTTGAGAAAGGGCCCTGCCGACACTGCCGACAGGGCCCGAGGGGTGTAGTTGGGTACGTGATTTGCAAGCAGCACCCTGTCAGGTTCTTACCTGACGGAATCAGACTTAAGGCGGCTTCGTGAAGATCCGGTTAACGCTGTGCGGAAATCTGGGCGATAAGCCAATCGGAAATCTGGCCGGCATCGGCGGCAAGGGCGGTTGCCATTTCGCCGCAGAAATCCAGCAAATCCGGCAGGTTCAGCCCGTTCACCCCGATCAGCACCGGTAAATCCCGCGCCACTGCGTCTGCGATCAGCGGCACATAGCCCCGGCCTTGGGCCTCAAGCTTGCCAAATTTATTGACGATCAGGGCGCGGGCCTGTGGCATTTGGGCGGAAACGGCGACCACCGCTTCTTCCAGCGCGCCGCCATCCAGACGGCAGCCGCGCGCGGCTTCGCCCCGGTCTTGATTGATGCGAAACACCGGGCCTTTGGGCAGAACGACCAGCTCCATATCGCATTGGCTGCGGCCGGGCCTTGGCACATCGCGCTGCACCGTGCCGGCAAGCGTTGCCAGAATATCCGCTGGCACCTGCGCAATTGCGGCCGCAATCACGGCATCGGTCGCGCCGCGTCCGGGCAGGCTGACATAGGCGATGGGCATTTACCGGCGCTCCTGGCGATGGTGTGGCGCTGCGTTAGCCCGAGCGGCCCCCCCGGCGCAAGCCCGCTTTCGCCTAAAGCGCGATGCGGCAATGGCTGGGCGCGCGAAATTCCCAGCCGCGGAATGCAGGCGCAGCATCGGAAAATTCCAGATGGGGGAAGGCATCCAGGAGCACGCGCATCGCCACTTCGATCTGGGCTTTGGCAAACCACTTTCCCGCGCAGAAATGGCTGCCTTGGCCGAAAGCCATATGCGCCTTTTGCGGCCGCAGGATGTTGAAACTTTCGGCGTCGTCCCAGCGGCTTTCATCGCGGTTGGCGCTGGCAAAGATGCAAGATACCGGCGTGTCCTTGGGCACAGCGATGCCGTTGACTTCGGTGTCGCGCAGGGCGGTGCGCATCATTGTGCCAATGGGGGCGATCCAGCGCAGGGCCTCGTCTATGGCGGGGCCGATCAGCGTATCCAGATCGGCGCGCAGGGCGGCGAACTGATCGGGGTTTTGCATGAGCCCGACGAGAAGGTTCGCGGCGCCATGGCCGGGTTCCTGCATTCCGCCAAGAAGCGTGACCTTGACCGAGGGCAAGATCATTTCCACCGGGCGCACCTGACCCGGCTCCATCCCGGAATGCAGCATATGGCTGAGCGGTGAGTTGTCGGGACAGCCCGCCAGCCGTTCCAAAAGCGGCAGCACCACGGATTCGATTTCCGCCACGACGTCGCGGCAGATCGCATCGCGCGCCGGGTCGCGTTCAAAGTTGATGGTGCCTTGCGACAGGCCGTGAAACCAACGTCTTAGGGTGGGAGTGTCCACCTCGGTAAAGCCGAAAGAGCGGGCAAGCGCCAGCGCCGAAATCGGTTCGAAATATTCGGTCAAAAGATCGTTCGATCCGCTGGCGCGAAAGGCGGCCAGTTGCGTTTCGGCAAGGGGGCGCACGAGGCTGTCGATATATTCGGCCACGCGGCGGGGTTTGTAATGCGGCTCAATCCCGCCCCGCAGCGCGGCATGGGTTGGGCCTTCGCTGGTCAGCACATTGGGGCGGCCAAAGGCGGTGTTGACCGGGGCTTCCTCCGAGGCGGCGGTGAAATCGGGGTGGCGGGCGATCTGTTCGACATCGCTCCAGCGGGTTGCAAACCAGCAATTCGCCGCCGGAACCGGGGCGATCGGGTCTTCGCGGCGCAGGCGCGCGTAATGGGGAAAGGGATCGTGATCCAGATCGTCGATGGTGATCGTTTCCGAATAGCGCATGGCAGACCTTTCGTTTTGCTGAATTACTTCACGGGTGAAGTAATCTGGCAAGCCTCTTGCGCGGCAAATTGCGATGGTTAGTTTGCTTGCATGGTTCAGATTACGCTTTTTGATGGCATGACATCGGTTTTAAAGACCGGGCGGGCCTTGGTTATTCATGCGGGCGAAAGCTGGTTTGACGCCATTTCGGCCGGGCGGTTCGATTTCTTTCCCAAACTGGCACAGGCCGTGGGTCTGCCTGCGGTGCTGATTCGCGCCGAACGGGGGGCGTCATCGCGGCTTTTGGATATGGGGCGGCATCTCAATGTGGTCATTGGTCCGCGTGGGCCTGTGGGGGCGGGCATATGGCACGCCCACCCCGGTTATCTGCGCGGGTTTTGGTATCTGGACGCGCTGGGCGTGAACATGCAGTCGTCCTTGGTGGATGCGGTGTATGAACCCGGCACGGTTGATCCGGCCAAGGCGCGCTGGTTTTTCAATGGCGTCACTGGCTGGCATCTGAAGCGCAACCTGTCAAAATTTGAACAGGCAGCACGGGTGCAGGGCGGGCTTTCCCCAGCCAAAGCAGTGGTGTTTTTGCAAGAGATAGAGCGGTTTTCCCGCCCGATGCATTGGGTGGATGCCGAAACGATCTTGCAAGAGGTAGCCCGCCTTGGCCCCGCTTATGTGAAATTTCACCCTGCCCAAACGGATCAGACCCGCGACAGATTGCTGCGGCTGATGCAGGGCTTGCCCATGCTTCAGGCCTCTGCCGCTTCGGTGCATGATCTGGCGGCGGCATCTGCGCTTGTGGTCACCCAAAACTCTGCCGCGGGCTTTGAGGCGCTTTTGCAATGCAAGCCCGTCATCACCTGCGCGCGGGCCGATTACCACCATGCCACGATCAAGGCGCATAGCCGCGCGGAACTGGCCCGCGCGCTGCAATCGGCACCGATGCATCTGCAAGGCTTTGCCTATGACCGCTATCTTTGGTGGCACCATGGCCTGCATTTGCTGGAGCCGGGCAAAGAGGATTTTGCCGCACGGGTTCGGGAAAGACTGGGTCTTTGAAGGCCGGGTGACGGGCTTGCGAAAGCTGTCAGGTCAAATCGCCGTTTGATCCCCCGGCCCCCCCATGTTAGCCCGATCAGCGATTGATTCCGGGGACATATCCGCGTGTACAAGCTGGAAGAAGAAACCGAGGCCGACTGGTGGGAGGTAGAGGCGCTTTATGACCTGTGCTTTGCACCGGGGCGCACGGCGCTTTCCAGTTATCGCCTGCGCGAAGGCGTGCCGACGGTGGCGGCGCTTTGCCTGATTTTGCGCGATGACGACGGCATCCTTGCCGCCGCGATCCGCTATTGGCCGGTCGAGGTGGCGGGCGAAGATGTTTTGCTGCTTGGCCCCGTGGCCGTTCACCCCACCCGTCAGGGCGAAGGTTTGGGGGCGCTTCTTATCAATGAAAGCCTAGCCGAAGCCCGGCGTCTGGGCTGGGAGCGCGTGCTTTTGGTGGGCGACGCGCCGTATTACAGCCGCTTCGGCTTTGAAAAGCTGCATGGCGTGGTCATGCCGCCCCCCACAAACCCCGACCGCGTCTTGGGCTTGGCGCTGAAGAAGGGCGCATGGGCCGGTGTTGCGGGCGCGGTGACCAAGGCCACCGGCGTTTGAACCGGCCAAGTCGGGTCTGGACGGAGCGGATCAGGCTTTGGGCGTGGTGTCTTTGATCGCGTAACGCTCCAGCAGGCGGCTTTGCGCCATGAAAAAGGCGAAAAGCGCGGCAGTCAGGCCAAAGGTCTTGAAGTTCACCCAAGCCTCGGTCGACATCAGCCGCCAGACCGCTTCATTGGCCAAGGCAAGGGCAAAGAAAAAAACCGCCAGCCGCCGCGTCAGGATCATCCAGCCTTCGGGCTGCATGGGCAGGGCTTCGTCCATCACGGCGGAAAGATAGGATTTTCCGCGCATCAGCCCCACCGCCAGCGCCCCGCCAAAGGCCAGATAGAGCAGCGTGGGCTTCATTTTGATGAAACGCTCGTCGTTCAGCCAGACCGAAAGCCCCCCCATGGTGACGACCAGAACCAGCGTCATCAATTGCATTCGGGAAAGCTTGCCTGTCAGCAGCCAAAGGGCGGCGGTGGTGGCCACGATCATCACGATGAAAGCGGCTGTCATCACGATGAAACCGGAATAGCTGTTGCCACTGACGCTGAAGCTTTGGTCCTTCATCCGCGAAAAGCCAATGAAAAACAGCACGATCGGGCCGAGTTCCAGCGCCAGTTTCACCAGCGGATTGATCTTTTTGCCTGCCATCATGGGCCTCAGCCTCCCCATTCCATTACCACCGCGCCCGCCGCAATCAGCGCCATAAGGGCCGCCGGAACGCGCCCCACCTTTTCGCCCAAGACCAGCCATCCGATCAAGGCCGCGAAGACCGTTGATGTTTCACGCAACACCGCCGCCTCTCCGACGCGGTCAAGCCGGGTGGCCAGCATGATGGCGCCAAAGGAACAAAAGGCCACCAAGGCCCCCAGCACGCCGCGGCGAAACAGCGGGGCGATTTCGGCCCGCTCCAGCCCCAGAAGGCGGCGCGCGTTCAGCGTGGGGATGAAGACGGCATCAATCAGGAAGAACCAGGCCAGAAAGGTGAAAGGGTCGGCGGTGGCGCGAATACCCCAGGCGTCATAGGTGGTATAGGCCGCAACCAGCGCACCTGTTGCCACCGCAAAGCCAAGCGCAGGTTTCAGCGTGTTGCGCCCATGGCTCAGGTGCAAAAGATTATGCGCGGAAAGCCCCAAGATGCCAGAGGTCAGCATGGCCACCCCCGCCCATTGCACGGGCGCGTAGCGTTCACCAAAGACCAGCCCGGCGGCCGCAACGGTGAACAAGGGCCCCGTGCCGCGCACCACCGGATAGACCACAGTATAGGCCCCGCGCGTATAGGTCATGGCCTGCAAGACCTTGTAAAAGGCATGGATCACAAAGGCCCCGGCGAAGATGGGCCACATATGGGCTTCGGGCCAGGGCACGACGAAAAGCGCGAAGGGCAGGGCGATCAACCCATAGCAAAGATCAATGGCCGCGCGGGCAAGCCAAGGGTCGTGCCGGCCCTTTTGCAGCGCGCCAAACAGGGCATGAAGGGCCGCGGCCATCAGGGCCAGCACAAGGGCGGCATGGCGGCCAGTATCGGTGCCCTCGATAGAGATGAGCCAGTTCGACATGGGATGGATCAGCCCTTTGTGCAGGCGGAAGGCCCAGCCGGGGGCCAGCCCCCGGGCCCCCGGGATATTTGGGCACAGAGGATGGAAGGATCAGCTTTCAAGGCCCACCAGGGCGCGGGCGAAATCCTGTGGGTCGAAGGGGGAAAGATCATCAATCTGTTCGCCAAGGCCGATGGCATGGATCGGCAGGCCGAATTTGTCGGCCAGTGAAACAAGGACGCCCCCTTTGGCGGTGCCGTCGAGTTTGGTCATGACAAGGCCGGAGACATCCGCGATTTTGCGGAAGATTTCGACTTGGGTTACGGCGTTTTGGCCGGTGGTGGCATCCAGAACCAGCAGGGTGTTATGCGGGGCGCTGGGATCGACCTTGCGCAGGACGCGCAGGATTTTGGCCAGTTCCTCCATCAGATCGGCGCGGTTTTGCAGGCGGCCGGCGGTGTCGATCATCAAGAGATCGGCGCCTTCGGCGCGGGCTTTGGTCAGGGCGTCGAAGGCAAGGCTGGCCGGATCGGAGCCTTCGGGGGCTGTCAGGACCGGCACGCCGGCGCGGGTGCCCCAGACCTGAAGTTGTTCGACGGCGGCGGCGCGGAACGTATCGCCCGCCGCAATGATCACCGATTTGCCGGCGGCGCGGAACTGGCTGGCCAGTTTGCCGATCGTGGTGGTTTTGCCCGAGCCGTTGACGCCGACCACCAGAACCACTTGTGGCTTTTGCGGGTAAAGCGGCAGGGGTTTGGCCACGGGTTCCATGATGCGCGCGATCTCATCGGCAAGGGCCTGGCGCAGTTCGGACGAGGAAATGCGTTTGCCAAAGCGGCTTTCCGCGATATTGGCGCTGACACGGGTGGCGGTATCGACGCCCATATCGGCCTGAATGAGAAGATCTTCCAGATCTTCCAGCATCGCATCATCCAGCACGCGGCGCGGCTCTTCGGCTTTGCCGAAGATGCGGCCCAGAAGGCCGGGTTTGGCGGGGTTTGGTGCGGCGGCAGCGGCGGGGGCCGTGGGGGAGGGAGGCGTGGGTGAGGGCGCCGTAGGCGGAGTGTCGGCAAGCGGCGCGGGGGCTTGTGCCGCGGCGGGGTTGTCTTCGGCTTCGGTCGCGGGGGGTTCGCCAACCAAGGCATCAAGCCCCTCACCGATCTTGTCAGAGGAGCGGAACATGCGTTCCTTGAGTTTTTTGAAAAAAGACATCCGGGCCTCGTGCGCTTTGCTTTCACCTAGTCAATTCGGCGGGGCTTGGGAAGGTGTCACCCTTGCACAATAGTTCAATAGCGTATTGCGCCGGTCAGGATCAGGGCCTGACCCAGCCAATAGGCGGGCCAGACCACCAGATCGAGCGGCCTTTGCGCGGCCGCGCCCATGACGAAAAGGCGCAGGGCAAGGAGGATGTCCGAGACTAAAAAGAGCGCAACCCCGGCCTGAAGGGTTTTCGTGCCGGGGGCGTCAGGCAGGATCAGCGCCACAGCCGCCATGAAACCGATGACAAGGGCATAGCCCAGAACCGGCAGGCGCAGGCTTTCGGCGCGGGCGGAGAGCCAAAGGCCAAGCCCAAGTGTCGCAACCCCGAGGGCCGCGCTGGCAAGGCCGAAGCTGGGGGAGCCCGTGCGCAACCAAAAGGCGGCCGTATAGGCCAGATGTCCTGCGGCAAACGCGGCCATGCCGGCAAGAAACATTGCCTGACCGGGGCGAGAAAGGCAAAAATCGCCCGCAGACCCAAGCGCAAGGCCAAGGATAATCAGCAGGGGGGCAAGCCGGGCGGGACCAAGGAGGCTGTCGCCCTGGCTGGCCAAACCGGCGGCAACAAGGGCCAGCGTGGCGGCGGTTTTGGCAAGGCTGCGCAGCGGGTGGCCCTCGGCCGGCTTTCCCCTTGCGATTTGTGTCAGGTAGATCAGGGCAAGACCCGCCCCAAGCATGAAAAAGATCAGGCTCATCGCTGCCCCTGCGGCAAAATCCCGGCTATGCGGCCTAGCCTGTCATGCTATGTAGGGGCCATGCAAGAGTTGTCGCCGCGTTCCCAGTTTCACCCGAACCCCCGCCCGCTGCCGATGGTGCTGTTCGCACTGGCCTCGGCCAGCCCGCTGGTGCTGTTTGGTCTGGGCCTTTGGCTCGGGGGGCCATGGGCCTTTGCCGGGCTTTTTTACATGACCGTTCTGGCAGCCTGTCTTGACCAGATTTCGGGGCTGTTTTTGGGCGATGCCCCCGAGGGGGCGGAATTTCCTGCCGCCGACGGGCTTTTGGCTGCGCTGGCCCTTGGCCATCTGATCGTGCTGCCCATGATTGTTTGGGCTGTCGCTGGCGAAAGCGGCTTGGGTGGCTGGCAGCGGGCGGCGCTGATGCTGGGGGCGGGCCTGTGGTTTGGGCAGGTATCAAACCCGATGGCGCATGAGCTGATCCACCGGGGAAGCCGCGGGCTTTATGGGCTTGGCGTTGCCGTTTATGCCAGCCTTTTGTTCGGCCACCACGCCAGTGCGCATCGGCTGGTGCATCACCGCCATGCCGCCAGCCCCGACGACCCGAATTCAGCCCGTGCAGGCGAGGGGTTTTACCGCTTTTTCCTGCGCGCATGGGCGGGAAGTTTTGTGAAGGGCTGGCAAGAGGAAAGCGCGCTTTCGGCGCGCGCGCAGGGGCCGAGGTTGCACCCCTATGCGGTCTATCTGAGCGGGGCGGCGCTGGCGCTGGCCTGCGCCTATCTTGTTGCCGGGGGTTGGGGCGTTCTGGCTTGGGCGGCGCTTTCGTTACATGCGCAGGTGCAGCTTATGCTGTCAGACTATGTGCAGCATTACGGTTTGGCGCGCCTGCGCAGGGCCGATGGCCGGTTGGAGCCGGTGGCCGCGCGCCATTCGTGGAACGCGCCGCACTGGTTTTCATCGGGCATGATGTTGAACGCCCCGCGCCATTCTGACCATCACGCCCACCCGGCGCGGCCCTATCCGGCGCTGCGCCTGCCGCCTGCCGATGCGGCGCCGCATCTGCCATGGCCCTTGCCGGTGGCCTGCACGCTGGCGCTGATCCCGCCCCTGTGGAAACGCGCCATCCGCAAACCCCTGGCGCGCTGGCGGTTGCCCTAGGCGAAGGAACGGTCAGAACAGGCTGCCCTGTTCGTCGCCGCCCCCGGTCTTGCCCTTTTTCGCCGCCCTTGGGCCAAGCGCCAGCCGGCCATCGGCAAATTCGATCTCCAGCGCGGCATGGGTTTCTGCCCTGGCCTTGGTTGTCACGACATGGCCATCGCCGCGCACCACCGCAAAGCCGCGTTTCAGGGTTTCGCGATAGCCCAGCGTCAGGCGTGTGCGGTCGATCTGCTCCAGCCGGGCGGCCAGATCGGCAAGGCGTCGCGTGGGCGCGGTCTGCAACCGGGCATCCAACGCCTGAAGCCGGTCGCGGTCACGGCTGATTTCGCGGCTGGCGCTGGCCAAAAGCCGCTGAAGCGCCGGTTCCAGCCGCGAGGCCCATTTGTCAAAGCCGGCATGGCGGCGTTCGCCGCTGCGCTGGGCGCGGTCGTCCAGCTTTTCCGCCTTTTCGCGCAGGGCCCGCGCCTTTTCGGTCAACAACCGGGCCAGCATGTCGGGGCGCAAGCGGGCCACCCGTTCAAAATCGGCCCGCTTTTGCGCGCTTGCCTTGCCCAAGGCCCCGCTCAGTTTTTCAGACCACAGATCCAGCCTTTGCTGGGGTTGGGCAAGCAGGCTGTCCAGCCGGGGCAGAGCGCGGGCCAGATCGCGCAAACGCTGGCCCCGGTTGGCTGCGCCTTGCGCCATGGCGCGGGTCTGGCGGGATGACAGGGCCTCTAGCGTGGCCAAAAGTTCCAGCCGCACCGGCACGGCCAGTTCCGCCGCCGCCGTGGGGGTGGGCGCGCGCAGATCGGCGGCGTGGTCAATCAGTGTGGTGTCGGTTTCATGGCCCACGGCGGAAATCAGCGGTATGCGGCTGGCCGCCGCTGCCCGCACGACGATTTCCTCGTTGAAACCCCAAAGGTCTTCCAGACTGCCGCCACCGCGGGCCACGATCAAAAGATCGGGCCGCGGGATCGGCCCGCCCGGCGCGATGGCATTGAACCCCCGGATCGCGGCGGCAACCTCAGCCGCGCAGGACTGGCCCTGCACCGCCACGGGCCAGATCAGCACATGGCGGGGAAAGCGGTCGCGCAGGCGGTGCAGAATATCGCGGATCACCGCCCCCGAAGGCGAGGTGACAACGCCGATCACGCCCGGCAGATAAGGGATCGGCTTTTTGCGCGCCGGATCAAACAGCCCCTCTGCCGACAGCGCCGCCTTGCGCTTTTCCAGCATGGCCATCAGTGCGCCCGCGCCCGCCGGGGCGACATCTTCGACGATAAGCTGATATTTCGACTGGCCGGGGAAGGTGGTCATTCGGCCGGTGGCGACAACCTCCATCCCTTCTTCGGGGCGCACCTGCATCTTTGCCACCTGACCCTTCCACGAAATCGCGGCAATGACGCTGCGATCATCCTTCAGGTCAAAGTAAAGATGGCCCGAGGCCGGACGGCTGACGCGCCCCACCTCACCGCGCACCCGCACAAGGCCAAACTCGCCCTCGATCACCCGCTTCACCGCGCCGGAAAGCTCCGACACGGTGTATTCGGGCTGGTTGCCCGGCGGCGTAGGGGAATCTTCGAACATGTCCATCGGCGCTTGCCTCCCTTGGGGGGGAACCTTATGACGCGGTGCAAGCGAAGGCAAAGGGGGCACGCGATGAATATCCTCATCCTTGGAAGCGGCGGGCGCGAACATGCGCTGGCTTGGGCGGTTAAACAAAACCCCAAATGCGACCGGCTGATCGTGGCGCCGGGCAATGCCGGTATCGCCCAGATGGCCGAAGTGGCGGCAATCGACATTCTGGACGGGGCGGCGGTTGTCACCTTTTGCGAAGAAAACGCCATTGATTTCGTGATCGTCGGCCCCGAGGCCCCCTTGGCCGCCGGTGTGGCCGATGCCACCCGCGCGGCGGGTTTTGCCACCTTTGGCCCTTCGGCCGAGGCGGCGCGGCTGGAGGCGTCAAAGGGCTTTACCAAGGAAATCTGTGATGCCTGTGGCGCGCCGACCGCCGGATATGCCCGCTTTACCGAAGCGGCCCCGGCCAAGGATTACATCCGCACCCATGGCGCGCCGATCGTGGTTAAGGCTGATGGGCTGGCGGCGGGCAAGGGCGTGATCGTGGCCATGACCGAGGCCGAGGCGCTGGCCGCCATCGACGACATGTTCGGCGGTGAGTTCGGCGCGGCAGGGGCCGAGGTGGTGATCGAAGAATTCATGGCGGGCGAGGAGGCCAGCTTCTTTGTGCTGAGCGATGGGGTGAATGCCCTGCCGATTGGCACCGCGCAGGATCACAAGCGGGTGGGCGATGGCGACACCGGCCCGAACACCGGCGGCATGGGGGCCTATTCGCCCGCGCCGGTACTGACCGCTGAAATCCAAAAGCAGGCGCTGGATGAGATTGTCCTGCCGACGATCCGGGAAATGGCGCGGCGCGGCACGCCTTATCAGGGCGTGCTTTATGCCGGTCTGATGATCGAAACCGGTCGGGCGCGGCTGGTGGAATATAACGCCCGCTTTGGCGACCCGGAAACGCAGGTCTTGATGATGCGCCTTGGCGCGCAGGCCTTGGATCTGATGCTGGCCTGCGCCGAAGGCCGGCTGGATCAGGCGCAGGTGAACTGGGCCGACGATCACGCCCTGACCGTGGTCATGGCGGCCAAAGGCTATCCGGGGGCCTATGCCAAGGGCAGCGAGATCCGCGGGCTGGACCGCCTGCCCGAAGACAGCCGCCACATGTGTTTTCATGCCGGCACGGCGGAAAAGGCGGGCGTGATCGTCGCCAATGGCGGGCGGGTGCTGAACATCACCGCACGCGGCGATACGCTGGCCGATGCCCGCAACCGCGCCTATGCGATGATCGACCACATCCGCTGGCCCGAAGGCTTTTGCCGTTCCGACATCGGCTGGCGCGCACTTTAATTCCCGGCTTCAGGCGCATAGGGCTGGCCACCCCATGCGCCTTTGTTGGGCCGCTTTAGCCGCGCATAAGCTGGCCCGAGGGGTCATAAAGCGCGGCGCCTTGCACTTCGGCACCGTAGAAATCGCCCAAAATCTCGACCCGCAGTTTGGTGCCGGGCGCGGCATGGGCGGTGGCGACATAGGCCATGGCCATGGATTTGCCGACCCGGTGGGCATAGCCGCCCGAAGTGATGTAGCCCACGGCCGCATCGCCTGCCAAAACCGCCTCGTCCAAGGACACATCAATCGGCGCGTCGACCGTCAGCACCACCAGCTTGCGCGCAACCCCGGCCTCGCGGGCCGCCAGCGTTGCCGCCTTGCCGGTGAAATCCTTGTTCCAGTTGATAAGGCTCTCCATTCCCGCCTCTATGGCGTTGAAATCGGGGCGGAATTCCAACCCCCATGCGCCCCAGCCCTTTTCCAGACGCAGGCTCATCAAGGTGCGGTTGCCATACCATTTGAAGCCAAGGTCGGCGCCGGCTTCCTCGATCGCCTCTGACAGGCGGAGCAGATATTGCGGCGCGCAGTAAATCTCATAGCCCAACTCGCCCGAAAAGCTGATCCGGTTCAGAATCACCGGCACGCCACCGACAAAGGTTTGGCGGCTGTCGCGGAACCTGAAGGCTTCAGCCGAGACATCCTCACGCGTGATCTGCGCCAGAAGCGCCCGCGATTTCGGGCCAGAAAGCGCGATGCCATGCCATTCGGCTGTTTGGTTCTTGTGGATCACCCCTGCGGGCAGGGTCTTGGCCCAGAACCGGGAATGCGCGTCCTGCATCCCGCCCGAACCGAACAGCATGAAATGGTCTTCGGCCAGACAGGCCACGGTCAAATCACCATAAAGCCGGCCCTTTTCGGTGATCATCGGGTTCAGCGCGATACGGCCGGGTTTCGGGATGAAGCCTGCCATGGTGCGCTCAAGCCAAGCACGCGCGCCGGGGCCTTTGATCTCGTGCTTGCCGAAATTGGCAATTTCGATGCCGCCGACGCCTTCGGCCACAGCCTTACATTCGGCCGCGACATAGTCAAAGCTGCGGTTGCGGCCAAAGCTGGGTTCTTCATGCGCGTCTTCTGGCCCATTGGCGAACCACAGCGCATGTTCCAGCCCGAATGCCTGCCCCATCCGCGCACCCTTGGCGACCAGCCGGTCATAAAGCGCGGTCGTCTGCTGACGGCGCCCCTTCGGCAGGGTTTCATTCGGGAAAGTCATGACAAAGCGGCGCTCATAGTTCTCGCAGCTTTTCACCGTGCCCCAATCGGGCGAGGCCCATTTGCCAAAGCGCGCCACGTCCATCGCCCAAACGTCGATGGAGGGCTCGCCATCAATCATCCATTCCGCCATGGTCAGCCCCACGCCGCCGCCTTGGCAAAAGCCCGCCATGACACCGACCGCGCACCAATAGTTGCGCATCCCCGGCACCGGGCCGATCATCGGGTTGCCATCGGGGCCAAAGGTGAAGGGGCCGTTGATTGCGTCCTTGATGCCGGCATTGGCCAGCGCCGGAATGCGTTCAAAACCCAGTTCCAGCCGGTCCGCGATATGTTCAAGGTTCGGCTGCAACAGCTCATGCCCGAAATCCCACGGCGTGCCGCCCACCTTCCACGGCACGCCCACGGGCTCATAAGTGCCCAAGAGCATTCCGTCGCGTTCCTGCCGGAAGTAAAGGTTCGCCTCATAGTCAAAACCGCAGGGCAGGCGCGAACCAAAGGTGGCAACTTCCTCAATCCGGTCGGTCAGCAGGTAATGGTGTTCCATCGGCTGCACCGGCAGGTGAAGGCCCGCCATGCGGCCTACTTCGCGCGCCCAAAGGCCACCGCAATTGACGACATGTTCGGCAATCACCGTGCCGCGCGGGGTGGTTACCTGCCACTGGCCATCGGCGCGCATGGTCGTCGCCGTCACCGGGGTATGGGTGAAATACTGCCCGCCATAATGCCGCGCCGCCTTGGCAAAGGCATAGGTGGTGCCCGAAGGGTCCAGATCGCCATCCTGATCATCCCACAGCGCAGCGTGATAGTATTTCGGGTTGATAAGCGGGTGGCGCCGGGCCACTTCCTCGGGGCTGATGAATTCCTGGTTCAGGCCCATATAGCGGGCCTTCGACCGCTCGCGCTTCAGGTAATCATACCATGTCTTGTTCGAGGCGAGGTAGAAGCCCCCCGTCAGGTGCAGGCCGACAGACTGGCCAGAAAGCGCCTCGATCTCGCGGTAAAGATTGATCGTATAGCTTTGCAACCGGCTGATGTTCGGGTCAGACGAAATGGTGTGAATCTGCCCCGCCGCGTGCCAAGACGAGCCGGAAGTCAGCTCGTTCCGTTCCAGCAAAATCACATCTTTCCAGCCGAATTTGGCCAGATGGAACAGAATCGAACAGCCCACGACACCGCCGCCGATCACCACCACCTTGGCGTGGCTGGGCAAGGGTTTGCCACGGGCCTGCTCGTCTTTTTGAATTTTCAGCGTCGATTGCGCCAGCGTATCGTTCATCGCGGATTGCCCCCTTGCGGTTTGCCCTATGGATAACGGCTTTGCCCGCGGGCGTGATCCTTGAAAATCGGTATGATTTGGATAGTCTGTGTCTATGCGTTACCATCTGAACATGCTTCCTTCGCCGCGCGCGCTTTTGGTCTTTGATGCTGCGGCAAGGCTTGGCTCCTTTACCCGCGCGGCAGAAGAATTGCACATGCAGCAACCTTCGGTCAGCGCCGCCATCAAGCAGCTTGAAGAGGCACTTGGCGCGCATCTGTTCAACCGTGGGCACCGCCGCATCGAACTGACCGCCGCCGGAGAGCGTTTGTTTTCAGACGTTTCGCGCGCGCTTGGCGATATTGAAACCGCGCTTGCCACCGTGCAGGAGATGTCTCGAAACCACCATGTCACGCTTAGTTCTTCATCGGCGTTTTCCTATTACTGGATGATGCCAAAGCTTGGCCTTTTGCGCGAACGCCACCCCGAGGTTGACTTGCGGATGCAAATCAGCATCCGCGAGCCTGATCTGGACGCCGAAAATATCCAGCTTGCCATACGCCTGGGTCGGGGTGACTGGCCTGATTGCCATAGGGTTCGCATCGCTGATGAGGTGATCTTTCCCGTGGCCAGCCCGCAGGTGATGGCGGCGGCAACGAAGCTGCGGGACATCCCGGATTTGCTGCACGAACGGCTGATCCATCTGGAAGAACCCGTGCGCGAGCGTCCTTCATGGGCCAATTGGTTTGCCCATCACAAGGTGCAGGGCCGCGATCTGGCAGGGGGGCTGCGGCTGAACGATTATGCGCTGGTGTTGCAGGCGGCGGTTTCCGGCGAGGGCTTTGCCTTTGGCTGGGAACATGTCGTGCGCAACCTGATTGACCGCAAGATGCTGGCGGCACACACCGACTGGGCCTGGCGCACGGGCAATGGCATTTATCTGGTCTGGTCGCGCAACAAACCGCTTTCCCATCACGCAAAAGCGGTCAGGGACTGGATCATTTCCGTTTCAGACTTTCCCGAAAACACGGAGCGGCCGCCTGCCTGAGCGGCCGTTCAAAGGCAAAGCCGGGTCGTCCAGCGCAGAATTTCCAGATCGTTGCGGTTGGCGATATGCGCGGCCAGATCCTGCAAATCCTTGCCGCTGTCGATCATCGAACAATGAACGCCCCCCGCGCCATTGCATTTGACCGCAACCGGCACGGCCTCGATCGCCTGAAACGCTTCTAGGATGGTGCGCACACCGTTCCAGAAATCCTGCACCGCAAAATCGGCCTCAAAGCAGATTTCCTTTCCGGGATAGCTTTCCCGAAGCCGGTTGATCGAATCCACGGGAACGCCGACGGGCGTGGTGGCCATAACTTCCTCCATACTCTCGAAGGGCGTTTGGCACCTTCGCTTTAGCTGCATTTATTTCGCGCCCGCAATCTGGTGATCAAATCGGCGCGTCCGTGGGCCAAGGCTTAGATCCGTGGCGCGGCCAAGTCAATCGGCCCTGAAAACCGCCGTGAAACCGGGCTGCGATGGCGCGATGTCGGCGCGCCATGGGGAAATTTCTTGATTTCACGGAATATCTGCGGCAATGGGGCCGCGCGCGGCGCTTTGGGGCCTTGCGCGGCATCGGGCAGGGCCCTAAAGAAGCGCCGGATTTACAGGCTGCGGGAGAGGTCCATGGCCCTATTGGTGATGAAATTCGGTGGCACCTCGGTGGCGGATCTCGACCGCATTGCCAATGCTGCCGAAAAGGTGCAGCGCGAGGTGGAGCGCGGCTATGACGTGATCGTCATCGTCTCGGCCATGTCGGGCAAGACCAATGAATTGGTGGGATGGGTTGAAAAAACCTCGCCCCTTTATGATGCCCGCGAATATGACGCCGTGGTGGCCAGTGGCGAAAACATCACCGCCGGGCTGATGGCACTGCGCTTGCAGGAAATGGGCGTGCCGGCCCGGTCCTGGCAGGGGTGGCAGGTGCCGATCAACACCACGTCGGCCCATGGTTCGGCGCGTTTCGTGTCGATTCCGCGCGAAAACATGGATGCCAAATTTGCCGAAGGCTTCAAGGTGATGGTTGTCGCGGGCTTTCAGGGCCTGTCGGCCGAAGGCCGCATCACCACGCTGGGCCGGGGCGGTTCGGATACCACCGCCGTCGCCTTTGCCGCCGCCTTTGGTGCGGAACGCTGCGACATCTATACCGATGTCGATGGCGTCTACACCACCGACCCGCGCATTTCGACCAAGGCGCGCAAGCTGGACAAGATCGCGTTTGAGGAAATGCTGGAACTGGCCTCGCTGGGCGCCAAGGTCTTGCAGACCCGCTCGGTTGAACTGGCGATGCGCTACAAGGTGCGTCTGCGGGTGCTGTCCTCGTTTGAGGATACTGACGAAACTTCCGGAACTCTGGTCTGCGACGAGGACGAAATCATGGAATCGAAAGTTGTTTCTGGCGTCGCCTATAGCCGCGATGAAGCCAAGATGACCTTGGTCAAGGTTGAAGACCGCCCCGGCATCGCCGCCGCGATCTTTGGCCCCCTGGCCGATGCCGGTGTGAACGTGGACATGATCGTTCAGAACATCTCTGACGTCGATGACCCGACCGACAAGCGCGCCTATACCGACATGACCTTCTCGCTGCCCACCAATCAGGTGGAGCGCGCCAAGAAAGCCATTGATGAGGCCGTCGCCGCCGGCAAGTTCAGCTTTGGCACCCTTGTGACCGATAGCGACGTGGCCAAAATCTCGGTCGTGGGCATCGGGATGCGCAGCCAGGTTGGTGTTGCGGCCAAGATGTTTGCCGCGCTGGCGGCTGAAAATGTGAACATCAAGGTCATCACCACCAGTGAGATCAAGATTTCGGTGCTGATCGACCGCAAATATATGGAACTGGCCGTGCAGGCGCTGCATGACACGTTCGAGCTGGAAAAGGCCTGAGCCTTTCGACTGCCAGAACAAGAAAATCGCCCCGGTCACAGCCTTGTGGCCGGGGTTTTTCGTTCAGATCGACCCGGCTTCGACCATGTAATTTGATGCCGAACACATTGCGGCATCATCGGATGCCAAAAACAGCACCATGCGCGCCACATAGACCGGGTCGATCAGATCGGGCAGGCATTGGCGGCGCTGATGGGCTTCCAAGGCCTCGGGCGTGGCCCAAAGCGTTTTTTGCCGCTCTGTCATGATCCAGCCCGGCACCACGGCATTCACCCGGATGCGGTGGCGGCCCAGATCGCGCGCCATGGTGCGGGTCAGCCCATGCACCGCGGCTTTGGCCGTGGCATAGGCCGGAAAGCCGCCCCCGGCCTCAAACCACGAGTTTGACCCCATGTTGATAATCGCGCCTTCACCTGCGGCGATCATGTCGGGCGCGACGGTTTGAATGGCAAAGAACATATGGCGCAGGTTGGTCGCCTGCCGTTCGTCCCAATATTCCGGCGTCACATCCTGCCAGCCATGCCGGTCATCGCGGGCGGCATTGTTGACCAGCACTTCGGCCGGGCCGATCCGGGATTTCAGATCGGCAAGGGCGGTTTGCATGGCCGCAATGTCGCGCAAATCGCAAAGCGCATAGGCAACGCCGGGCAGCGCGTCACAAAGCGCCCGCGCGGCGGCTTCGTCACGGTCCAGAAAGCCAACCTTCGCGCCCTGCGCCGCAAAGGCCCGCACGATTTCGGCGCCAATCCCTTGCTCGCCGCCGGTGACATAAACGGTTTTGCCCGACAGGCTGGGATAGATTGCAAAATTCCGGTTCATGGCATCCTCGCGTTTGGGTGCGATCTTTGTGGCCTTTGGCCGCCGCAGAGACAAGGGCGCGCACTTTTGCCGGTTGTCACGGCAATTGCATAAGAATTTAGCAATCTTTTGGCCATAGGCCCGGACATGTCCGAAAGTCACTCCCCTTTCGTGCGTGAAAGCCCTATAGACAGCATGAGGAGGCCGCCGATGCCGGAACGCAGTGAAAGTGACAGCCGCAAGCTTTTGCGGCGCTTGCGCGATGTGCTTGCCACCCCCGCCAAGGGGCAGGAACGGCTGGACCGTATCACCCATCTGATTGCTGACAGCATGAAGACCGAGGTTTGCTCGATCTATCTCTTTCGCGATGCCGAAACGCTGGAACTTTGCGCCACCGAAGGGTTGAAGCCTGAATCCGTTCACCAGACCCGTATGAAGCTGGGCGAAGGGCTGGTGGGGCGCGTGGCGCGCAGCGGTCAGCCGGTGAACACTGCCGATGCACCCTCGGAAAAGGGTTTCCGCTTCATGCCGGAAACTGGCGAAGAAATTTACTCCAGCTTCCTTGGCGTGCCGATCCAGCGGGTTGGCGAAAAGCTGGGCGTCTTGGTTGTGCAGTCGAAAACCGCGCGCAGCTATGCCGAAGACGAAATTGACGCGCTGGACGTTGTGGCCATGGTGCTGGCCGAAATGACGGAACTTGGCGCCTTTGCCGGCGACGATGTTCAGGCATTGCACAAGCAGCCCTTGATGTTCCGCGGTGGCACCGGTCAGGAAGGCGCTGCCGAAGGCCGGGTCTGGCTGCATGAACCCCGCGTGGTGGTGACAAACCCGGTTGCCGATGACCCCCTGACCGAGATTGACCGTATCCGCGATGCGGTTGGCGTTTTGCGCGTGTCGGTTGATGATCTTCTTGCCGCTGAAAGCCTTGATAAAGAACAAAAACAGGTTCTTGAGGCATATCGGATGTTTGCCCATTCGCGCGGCTGGCTGCGGCGCATGGAAGAAGACATTCAGCGCGGGCTTTCAGCCGAAGCGGCGGTGGAGAAGGAACAATCCACCGCGCGCAACCGTTTGGAACAGGTCGATGACCCCTATCTGCGCGAACGTCTGCACGACATCGACGATCTGTCGAACCGCCTGCTGCGGATCCTGACGGGGCAGGGCAAGGATACCGGCGCGCAGATGCCGGATAACCCGGTTCTGGTGGCGCGCAACATTGGGCCTGCGGAAATGCTCGACTACGGCCGCAAGCTGAAAGGCGTGGTGCTTGAAGAAGGCTCGGTCGGCTCGCACGCTGCCATTGTTGCCCGCGCGCTGGCCATTCCCATGGTCATTCACGCCCGCAACGTTACCGCCGAGGCGCTGAACGGCGATGCGATTTTGGTCGATGGCGACCGTGGCATCGCGCATTTGCGCCCAGATGATACTGTTACCCGCAGTTTCCGCGACAAGATGGCCATGCAGGCCGAGGCGCAGAAACGCTATGCCAGCTTGCGCGATCTGCCCGCCACCACCCGCGATGGGGCGACGGTTGCACTTCATATGAACGCGGGCCTGATGGCCGATCTGCCCAGTTTAGAAGGCTCGGGTGCCGAAGGGGTGGGCCTTTTCCGCACCGAGTTGCAATTCCTGATCCGCAACAAGATGCCGCAACGGGCCGAGCTGGCGACACTTTACGCCCGCGTCATGGATGCCGCCAAAGGCCGCCCTGTTGCCTTCCGCACTTTGGACATCGGGTCAGACAAGGTGCTGCCCTATATGAAACCGCAGGATGAACCCAACCCCGCGATGGGCTGGCGGGCAATCCGGGTGGGGCTGGACAAGCCGGGGGTCTTGCGGATGCAGGTGCAGGCCCTGATCCGCGCTTCCAAGGGGCGGCCGCTGATGGTGATGTTCCCCTTCATCACCGAACAGGCCGAATTTCAGGAGGCCCGCGCCCATGTCCTGCGCGAAATCCACCGCGAGCGGTCTTTGGGCCATCCGGTGCCCGAACGCTTTGAAATCGGTGCCATGCTGGAAACCCCAAGCCTGGCCTATGCCCCGCAATCCTTTTTCGATCAGGTCGATTTCATTTCGATCGGCGGCAATGACCTGAAACAGTTCTTCTTTGCCGCTGACCGGGAAAACGAACGCGTCCGCAAACGCTATGACAGCCTGAACCTGTCCTTCCTGTCCTTCCTTGAACAGGTGGTGGGGCGCTGCAATGCCTCAAACACAAGGCTGTCGTTCTGCGGCGAAGACGCCGGCCGCCCGGTTGAGGCTTTGGCCTTCGTCGCCATGGGCTTGCGCGGACTGTCCATGCGCCCCGCCTCCATCGGCCCGGTCAAGGCGCTGTTGCGCCGGGTGAAATTGTCTGAGGCCCGCGCAGTAATCGAAGAAGCCCGCGCCGCAGGCGACCAAAGCGCCAGACCCCGCCTGATGGACTGGCTGGCCAGCCTGCCGCAAAGCAAAGGACCGCTCTTGCCGCCGTAAGGGGGGGGCTAGCTTTCCGCTTTCAGCTCAACGCTGCGCGCGTAGTGGCGGTTTGCTTTGGCGCGGTTGCCGCAGACTTCCATCAAGCACCATTTGCGGCGCGCGTTCTTGGTTTCATCCAGAAAAAGCCAACCGCAATCGTGGCCGGGGCAAAGCTTGATCCGTTCCAATTCGCGCGGGTCGGCAAGGATTGCCAAGGCCGATGCGGCGACAAGGGCGCGCAGGGGCTGGTGGCGAAGCCATGCCGCCATGGGGGCTTCGGCATCTGCCAAACTGACGGCAAGATCAATGGCACCTTGGCCTAGGATAGCCTTACGCAGTTCGCTTCGAAATGCGTGCAATGCATCAAGTCCCGCATCCCAATGCGCCTCGGGCAGTTCCATTTGTGCCAGCCAGATCGACAGATCGGCCCGGTTGATGATGCGGTCCTTCAGAACGCTGCCATTCGGCGTCCAATCGGCGGTGTTCACAAAATCCAGCGCCAATCGACCGGCAACGGCTTTGACGGGGGTGCCTGTGCTGTAGGTCATGCGGGATTCTAACCACAATAGCGGTTGACAAGCAAGGCTTTTGCATGTCTAACCCCAGTTATGGTTAGTCAATCACACTCATCTCCGATCACCTTGACACGGCACGGCACGCGCCGGGGCATCTTGCAACTGGCGCCCGTCGCGGTGTTCTTCATCCCCTTTGGTCTTGCCTTCGGCGTCGCGGCCACGACCAAGGGTATGCCTGCGCTGCAATCTATCACGCTCAGTGTGTTGGTTTTTTCCGGCTCGGTGCAGTTTTCGGCGCTCGATCTTTGGCGAGAAGTGATCGCTTATGGTTCGCTTGCGCTGGTGGTGATGGCGGTAAACGCACGGCATGTCGTCATGGGGGCGGCGCTGTCGCCTTGGGTGAATGCTCTGCCGCTGGCGCAACGGTTGCCGACGCTCGCCTTGTTAAACGACGCGAATTTTGCTGTTTGCCAAGGTGCCTTTCAGGCTGGTGAGCGCGACCTTGGCCTCCTTCTCGGCAGCGGGCTCGTCTTGTGGTCTGGGTGGGTTGTTGGGGCCGTTGCGGGAACCTTGGCCGGAACGTCGGTTGGCAATCCTGTCGCGCTTGGCTTCGATGTGGTGATGTTGTGCTTTCTTGCGGCCATGGTTACCGGGCAGTTGACGCGCCGATTACGGCTGGTGCCGGTTGTTGTGGGTGCGGCGGTATCTGTTTTGGCGATGCCCTATCTTCCCTTGGGCTGGAATGTCATTGCTGGGGCCTTCGTCGGGGCCGCCGCCGGGAGCTGGGTACATGCCTGACGCTATCTCCGCTTGGATTGGTATCCTTTTGGTCGCCGGAGTGACGGTCGGCAGCCGGCTTTCCGGGCCGCTCCTGATGACCTATCTGCCGTTGTCGATCCGGGTTGAGCGGTTCTTGCAGAACCTGTCGCTGTCGGTAATCGCGGCCCTTGTCGCTTCCATGCTGGCGCGTGGTGGTCTGCGCGAGGCTGCCGCAGTGGTGATGGCCGGGGGCGTCATGGTTTTGCTTCGCAAGTCAATCTGGGCAATGGGCGCGGGTATGATCTGCGCGGCTGGCTGGACCTTCTTTGCTGGTTAGATCGAAGATAGCAGCGCTGCGGCTTTCACCGGATTTTGGGCGGTTGGTCGCTGCCGACCTGTCGCGGTTATGTCCCTCTTGGCGTTGAATGCCCCCCGTTGACCTTTCCCGCCCACAGGCGTATCCCTTCACCTTGTGGCGCTTTGAAACCGGATTGCGGGCCACGTTAAACAAACCGCTAAAAGGGAGACGGATGCTTGCGCCCCGGACCCTTTGGTTTCGGGGTTTTCTTTTGGCAGGGGCCGGGCATGACGAACGATTGGAAAACGCGCACGAAACTGGTGCATGACGGCATCCGCCGCAGCCAATATGGCGAGATGGCCGAAGCGATCTTTCTGACGCAGGGCTTTGCTTACCCGTCGGCCGAGGCGGCTGAGCAGCGTTTTATCAAGGCGGGCGAGGATGAGTTCATCTATGCCCGTTATGGCAACCCCACGGTGCGGATGTTCGAAGACCGCATTGCCGCGCTTGAAGGCACCGAGGCGGCTTTTGCCTGTGCCAGCGGCATGGCGGCGGTGAATGGCGCGCTGACTTCGATGCTGAAGGCGGGCGACCATGTGGTATCGTCGCGGGCCTTGTTCGGCTCGTGCCTTTATATCCTTGAAGACGTGCTGACGCGCTTTGGCGTCAATGTCACCTTTGTGGACGGGGCCGATCTTGACCAGTGGCGCAAGGCGGTGACACCTGCCACCAAGGCGGTGTTCTTTGAATCCATGTCGAACCCGACGCTGGAACTGGTAGACATCCGCGGCGTGGCCGACATCGCCCATGCGGTTGGGGCCTTGGTCATCGTCGACAACGTCTTTGCCACGCCGATCTTTTCGCGCGCTGTCGATCAGGGCGCGGATGTGATCGTCTATTCCACCACCAAACACATCGACGGGCAGGGCCGCGCCTTGGGTGGGGTGATCTGCGGGAGCGAGGAATTCATCCGCAAGACGGTTGAAACCTATATCAAACATACCGGCGGCTCGATGAGCCCCTTCACCGCCTGGATGCATCTGAACGGTCTGGCCACGCTGGACCTGCGCTGCCGCGCCATGGCCGATTCCGCGCTGACGGTGGCGCGCGCGCTGGAAGGCGATGCGCGGCTGTCGAAAGTGATCTATCCGGGCCTGCCAAGCCACCCCCAGCACGCGCTGGCCGTGGAACAGATGGGTTCGGGCGGCACGATGATTGCCTTTGACATCAAGGGCGGCAAAGAGGCGACGTTCCGCTTTATGAACGCGCTTCAGATTGCCACCATCTCGAACAATCTGGGGGATGCGAAAACCATCGCCACCCATCCGGCTACGACAACGCACCAGCGCCTTGCCCCCGAGGTGAAGGCGAAACTGGGCATCACGCCGGGCCTGATCCGCCTGTCGGTGGGGCTGGAAGATGCGGGCGATCTGATTGCCGACTTGAAGCAGGCGCTGGACGCGATCTGATCTGTCGCAAAAACGCGTGTTTGCGTCCCTTTCCCCCTTCTTTCAGGGGGGGAGAGGCCTTACATTGATGGCCTTGCGGGGCTTCCCGCGCTGGACTGATCCGGGCAGTCAGATTGCCCGTATTCCTGCTGACATTGACGGCGCGGCTGCGCCTGAACCGAAAGGACACACCGATGAACCTGCACCTGTCCGAAACTGACACCCGCCCCGGCCGCGCCGAGGCTGAGGCCGCGCTTGCCACCCTGCGGCTGTGGGCCGCGCAGGCGTCTGAGGCCGAGATCGTGGCGCTCGACCCGCAGGTGGGGGCGCTGGCGGGGCAGGGCTATCCGGTTTTTTCGCGCGAATATCCGGCCGATTTTCTGGCCGACGAAAGCTATAAAGACACGCTGCCCGATCTGCAAAATGGCCCGGCAAGCCTGATCCGCGGCGCGCGCCAGACCATTCAGCATGTCGGCATTTCCAATTTTCGCCTGCCGATCCGCTTCAAAACCCGCGCGGGCGAGGCGGTGACGCTGGAAACCAGCGTGACCGGCTCGGTCAGCCTTGAGGCCGAAAAGAAGGGCATCAATATGAGCCGCATCATGCGGTCGTTCTATGCCCATTCAGAGCGCGATTTTTCCTTTGCCGTGATTGAACACGCGCTGGAAGATTACAAACGCAATCTGGAAAGCTTTGACGCCCGCATTCAGATGCGCTTTTCCTTCCCGACACGGGTGGCATCGCTGCGCTCGGGGCTTTCGGGCTGGCAGTATTATGACATCGCGCTGGAGCTTGTCGATGTCGCGGGCGTGCGCAAGCATTTGATGCACCTTGATTTTGTCTATTCCTCGACCTGCCCTTGTTCGCTGGAACTGTCCGAACATGCCCGTCAGACGCGCGGGCAACTGGCCACGCCGCATTCGCAGCGGTCGGTGGCGCGGATTTCGGTAGAGCTGGTGGGCGCAAAGTGCCTGTGGTTCGAAGACCTGATCGAGATCGCCCGCGATGCGGTGCCGACCGAAACGCAGGTGATGGTCAAGCGCGAGGATGAGCAGGCCTTTGCCGAGTTGAACGCCGCCAATCCGATCTTTGTCGAAGATGCCGCCCGCTGTTTTTGTGCGGCGCTGTTGAAAGACGACCGCATTGGCGATTTCCGCATTGTGGCCAGCCATCAGGAAAGCTTGCACAGCCATGATGCCGTCTCGGTGCTGACCGAAGGGCCGACCTTTGCCGCCGTCTCGCTGGACCCGCGGCTTTTCGCCAGCCTTTACCACGTCGGCTGATCCGCCCCCCGCAAGGCGGCCTTTGACGCCAAGCGTTAAAACCAATATGGCTTGGCCGCATGATAGATCTTCGGCCAATCTTCTATGTCGTCGGGCGCGTTCTGGTGGTTCTTGCCATTTTGATGTTGGCCCCGGCCATTATCGACGCCCGCGCCGGGCTGCATAACGGCTCGGATTTTCTTGAATCTGCGATCATTACCGGCGCGGTGGGGCTGATGCTGTCGCTGGCCACGGCCAATGCGCTGGGCCTTGGGCTGAATGCGCGGCAGGCCTATCTGATGACGGCGGCGATCTGGGGTTTTGTGCCGCTGTTCGGGGCCTTGCCCTTTATGATGGGCGAGCCGCATCTGCCCTTTACCGACGCCTATTTCGAGGCGGTTTCGGGCATTACCACCACCGGCTCTACCGTGATTGTCGGGCTGGAAAACCTGCCTCCGGGAATGAACCTGTGGCGCGGGATGCTGAATTCGCTTGGGGGGTTGGGCATTGCCTTTGTGGCGATGATCTTTCTGCCGGTTCTGCGTGTTGGCGGGATGCAATATTTCAAGACCGAAGGCTTTGATACCTTTGGCAAAGCCCTGCCACGCGCCACGGACATCGCCCGGCAACTGGTGATCGTGTATTTCGGCATGACGCTGGCCTGCGGGCTGACCTATCGCGCGCTGGGCATGGACGAGCTTTCCGCCACCGTGAATGGGTTGACCACCATCGCCACCGGCGGCTTTTCGAATGCGGATGCGTCCTTCAGCCGCTTTTCGCCCGCCATTCAATATGCCGGGGCCTTATTCATGGTGCTGGCCAGCCTGCCCTATATTCGCTTTGTGCAACTTTTGAACGGACAGGCGCGGCCGCTTTGGCAAGACAGTCAGGTTCGGGCCTATCTGAAATGGATCGGCTTTGCCGTGGTCAGCGTGGCGGGGCTGCGGTTGGTTACTGTCGGCGGCAGCGCAGAGGAAACCTTTCGCGAGGCGCTTTTCAACCTGATTTCCATCATGTCTTCCACCGGGTTCGGGGTGGGCAGCTTTTCCTCATGGGGGGGCTATGCGCTGGTCGTGGCCTTTCTGATTGGCGTGGTCGGGGCCTGCTCCGGGTCTTCGGCGGCGGGGCTTAGCGTGTTCCGGGTGCAAATCGCGGCCTCGGCGCTGGCGGCTCAGATCCGGCAGATTGCTTCACCTTCCAAGGTGACTTTGGTGCGCTATGAAGGCCGGGCCGTGGGCGAAGACGTGGTTTCGGGCCTGATCCTGTTCATCACCGGCTATGTGCTGTTGATGGGGGCAATGACGGTGGCCCTGTCGCTGATGGGGTTGGACCCGATGTCGGCGTTGTGGGGCGTGTGGCTGTCGATTGGCAACATCGGCTTTGGCATGGGGCCATTGGCCAGCCGCACCGGCACCTTGATGGAATACCCCGATGCCGCCAAATGGGTGCTGGTGCTGGCCATGATCATGGGCCGGCTGGGCCTGATGGCGGTCTTGGTGCTGTTCCTGCCGCGGTTCTGGCGCGATTGAGGCGGCGTTAATCCTGCCAGCAGGAAATTTGCACCGTCATACCAAGGGCGGCCGTATTCATCGCATCGGGTGAAAGCGGCGCGTTTGGCGCGGGGGGCGCGGGCTCCACCGCAAGCCCCGCCGATTGCATCAGTGCCGAAAGGGCCGCGGCATTGGCACCAATCGCCATGCCTTCAGGCAGCTTCTTGGCGGCATCGTCGGCTTGCGGGGTGGCAAGGCCAACCACCTGACCCGCGGCATCCAGAACCGGCCCGCCCATATCGCCCGCCATCAAGGGCGCGGCAAAGCGGATCTGCCCGGTTTCGCCCATCAGCCCTTCGGCGGCGTCAAAGCTGCCAAAGGTCAGCACCGCGGCGGGCAGCCTTGCGCCATAGGAATAGCCCGCAACCGCCAGATCTGCGCCGGGCAGGGGGCTGGCATTGGCCAGATGGGCCACGGCAAGCGGGGCCATAGGGGTGCTGGCGGCCAAAAGCGCGATGCCGTTTTCATCATCTTGCGCCAAAATATCGGCGGCGGTTTCCGCCCCGATCGTGATCTTGGTGCAGCCTGCGACATTGGCAAGGCTGGTGGCCAGATGCCCCGCGCCATCCACGAAAAAGCCCGAAGCCACCCGCGCGGGGCGGCGGGTCTCCAGCCCGGCCAACATACCGGCGCGCTCGGCTTCCTCCATCGGCACAAGGCCGGGGTCCAGCGCCTTGTCGCCCACGGGCCGGAATGAGCTTTGCAGCGCCGGCAGGATGCGCGCCATGCGGTCGTTATCCTTGGGGTTCCAGACCACAAGATAGCCTTTGACCGTGCCATTGCGGGCTTCGCCATAGGCGCGGCTATGCACTTTGTCGGAGACGCCTTCGATGTGGAAGGAATGCGCATCGCGCGCCCGCACGCCCTGCGGCGGCATGGCTTCCAGCGTTTGCAAAATGTCATAAAGCCCGGCCAGCGCCTCGTCCCCGCCCGGCTCTGAGATCAGCATGACTTGCAGGCCGGACCCATCCTTTGCGGCGTAATGCACGAAGGGCGGGTCATAGCGGTCAAAGGACAGCAGCGCCATCGGCAGGGTAATTTCAATGCCCGATTCCGCTTCGGTCAGGGTTTCAAAGCCAAACTCGGCAAGGTCGGCGTGGTGATTTGTCACCAGCGTGGCGCGCTGAAGCGTGGTCAGAATGCCGGTTGGCTCAAAGCCATTCGCCTCTTGCCATGTGGCCATGGACTTGCGCGTGCCCGCACCAAAAGAGCCGTCAATCGCGGCATCGTAAAAGCCATACCATTTCAGCGCCTCTTGCAGCGCACGGCGTTCGTCGGGCTGAAGGGCCGATTCCGAGGCGCGGGCCTCTTTCACGGTTTCATCGCTGGCAAGGGCTGGGGCGGCGGGCGCAACCTCGGCTGGCGCATCTGCAGCCGGGGCGGCATCGGTTGGCGCGGCCGCGGCGCCGGGCAAGGCCGTTTCGCTTGCGACAAGGCCGGCGGCATCGGTGATAAAGGCATCGCGCGGCACGCGCCCGGCGCGACGCAGATCGGCCAAGGTACCGGCAGCTTCGCCGGGGGCATAGGGGCCAAGCGTGATGGCATACCAGCCCTTACCGTGAAATATCTGCACATTGGAAAATTCACCGGCATAGGCGGCAGCGCGGGCGCGGGCGGTGGCCTCAGAGGGGTAAGATTCGATCTGCACCCATGCCTGTTCCTGTGCCACAGCAAACGAGGGAAGGGCCAAACCACAGGCACAAGCCACCAACAAACGCGAAAACTTCATTCTTCCCCCAAATACGCCAACAACCGGGATCGGCCACATATCACCCCGGAATAATCCGGCCGACCTTGCCAGAGATGGTTCCGATTGCAAGAGGCCGGGCGCAGAAATCATGCCGCGCATTGACCCTTTGCTGCCTCTTGCCTATGGAGAAGCAACATTTCAAGAGGCTGGCCATGTCTGACGCGATCAAAGCCCCGCGCTCGTTTCAGGAAATCATCCTGAGATTGCAAAATTATTGGGGCGCCAAGGGCTGCGCGGTGCTGCAACCCTATGATATGGAAGTGGGGGCGGGCACCTTTCACCCGGCGACCACGCTGCGCAGTTTGGGTTCGCGCCCTTGGGCGGCGGCCTATGTGCAGCCCTCGCGCCGGCCAACCGATGGGCGCTATGGCGAAAACCCCAACCGTTTGCAGCATTACTATCAGTATCAGGTCATCATCAAACCCAGCCCGGCGAACCTGCAAGAGCTGTATCTTGGCAGCCTGCGCGAAATCGGGATTGATGCCTCGCTGCACGACATCCGCTTTGTCGAGGATGACTGGGAAAGCCCGACCCTGGGCGCCTGGGGCCTTGGCTGGGAAGTGTGGTGCGATGGCATGGAAGTCAGCCAGTTCACCTATTTCCAGCAGGTCGGCGGCCATGATTGCAAACCGGTTTCGGGCGAGTTGACCTATGGTCTGGAACGTCTGGCCATGTATGTCTTGGGCATCGACCATGTCATGGATATGCCCTTCAACGATCCTGACAGCCCGATCCCATTGAAATACGGCGACATCTTCCGCCAGACCGAAGAAGAATATTCGCGCCACAACTTTGACGGCGCCACGACCGAGATGCTGTTTCAGCATTTCAAAGACGCCGAGGCTGAATGTGAACGCCTGCTGGCTTTTGCCCCCGATGACCCGAAATCGGGCAAACGTATTATCATGGCGCATCCGGCCTATGACCAGACGATCAAGGCCAGCCATCTGTTCAACCTGCTTGACGCGCGTGGCGTTATTTCGGTGACGGAACGTCAGGCCTATATCGGCCGGGTGCGGGCCTTGGCCAAGAAATGCGCCGATGCCTTCCGCCTGACCGAGGCCGGGGCTGACGCATGAATGGTAAACTTGTTGGGGGTTCGATCGTGTTTATCGCTGCTGTGACCGGCGTTGCCGTCTATTACCTGCAAGAATACGCCTATTACCATGACGCGGCCTTTGTGCCGGGCCATGAAATCATGCTGACGCCGATTGAAAGCGACCGGCCTGAGGTCATTTTGGCCGAAGCGGTCTCTGGCATTGATGCCGAAAGCAGCCCGCTGCGCTTTCGCGCCTGTTTTACCACGCCGCTGACCCAGGCCATGCTGTCGGAAACCTACCGCGCCTATGAAGGGGCCGAACCCCTGATTGCGCCTTCGTGGTTTGACTGTTTCGATGCCAGCGAAATCGGTGCGGCGCTGGAAAGTGGCGAGGCGCTGGCCTTTCTGTCGCAATCGAATATCGCCCCCGATGTTGACCGTGTCGTCGCGGTCTTTGCCGATGGCCGTGCCTTTGCCTGGCAACAGTTCCGCCCCGGCGCGCTGGAGGGCAACTGATGGCCAAACACCACACTCCCGAAGAAAAACGCGCCCGCCGCGCCCGCAAGGCGCAGGAATGGGATGCCCGCGAAAGCTATGCCAAGGGGCTGATGCAGGGCATCTTGTCCATGTTGGAACCGGGAGATGTGGTGATTGACTGCGGTGCCAACCTTGGCGCGGTCTCTGGCCCCCTGGCCGATACCGGTGCTTTGGTCCATGCCTTCGAACCCGACCCCTATACCTTCGGCCGCCTGTCCGAAAACCTTGCCGGGCGCGCCAATGTCATTTTGCACAATGCCGCCGTTGGGGCCAAGGCTGGCACCTTGCAACTGATGCGCGATGCCGATTGGGAAAAAGACCCGGATGGCGCTTCGGTCCGCTCGACGCTGATCGAGGGCGGGCGCAAGATGGATGACGGTTGCGGGATTGAAGTTCAGGTCATCGACTTTCCTGCCTTTGTCAAAGACCTGCTGAAAAAGCACAAGAAGATCGCCTTTCTGAAGATGGACATCGAAGGCGCCGAACTGGATGTGCTGGAGGCCATGGAAGAACAGGGCCTTTTCGACAAGATCACCCTGACCGTGGCCGAAACCCACGAAAAGAAATTCAAACACCTGCGCCCGCGCTTTGCCGCGTTGCGCGCCGCGGTCGGGGCGAAATACCCGATCACCAAAGTCAATCTCGACTGGATCTGAGCCCATGCCCGACCTTCTGATCGAACTTTTTTCCGAAGAAATCCCCGCCCGGATGCAGGCCCGCGCGCGTGAGGATCTGAAATCGCTCGTGACCAACGGGTTGGTGGAGGCGGGGCTTACCTATGCCAGCGCCGGCGCTTTTTCGACCCCCCGCCGCCTGACCCTGACGATTGAGGGGCTGACGGCGGAATCAAAGCCGGTGCGCGAAGAACGCAAAGGCCCCTCGGCCAGCGCGCCACAGGCTGCCATCGAAGGTTTTCTGCGCGCAACTGGCCTGACGCTGGACCAGCTTGAACGCCGCGCTGACAAAAAGGGCGAAACCCTTTACGCCGTGATCGAAAAGCCCGGCCGCGCCGCGCCCGCGATCATTGCTGAGGTGCTGGAGGCGGCAATCCGCAATTTCCCCTGGCCGAAATCCATGCGCTGGGGCGCGGGCACGCTGAAATGGGTGCGCCCTTTGCATTCCATCCTGTGCCTTTTGACCGATGAGACCGGCAGCACCGTCGTGCCGATGGCGGTTGAGGGCATCGCGGCCGCCAACACCACCGAAGGCCACCGCTTCCTGTCGCCGGGCCGCTTTGTGGTCACCGACTTTGACGACTACGCCGCCAAGCTGAAACGCGCCCATGTCGTGCTGGACACCGCCGAACGCGAAGCCGCGATCTGGCAGGGCGCGCAGAACCTTGCCTTCGCCGCTGGTCTGGAACTGGTTGAAGACAAAGGGCTTTTGTCCGAAGTGGCGGGCCTTGTCGAATGGCCTGTGCCGCTGATGGGCCGCATTGACGACGCTTTCCTGCACCTGCCGCCCGAGGTGTTGCAGACCTCGATGAAGGAACATCAGAAGTTCTTCTCGGTGAAAAACCCGAAAACCGGCCGGATCGAAGCCTTCGTGACCGTGGCCAACACCCAGCCCGCCGACCATGGCGCGACCATCCTGAAGGGCAACCAAAAGGTGCTGACCGCGCGGCTGTCGGATGCGCGGTTCTTCTATGAAAATGACCTGCGGGTTGCGAAAACGGGCATGGGCGAATGGCTGGAGGGCCTGAAATCCGTGACCTTCCACAACAAGCTGGGCAGTCAGGCCGACCGCATCGCCCGCATTGCGGCCCTTGCGCGCGAAATCGCGCCTTTGGTGGGCGCGGATGCCGGCCTTGCCGAACAGGCCGCCAACCTTGCCAAGGCTGATCTGCGCTCGTCTATGGTGGGGGAATTCCCTGAACTTCAGGGCCTGATGGGCATGTATTACGCCCACGCCGCGGGCCTGAATGAGGCGGTGGCGCTGGCCGCCCGCGACCACTATTCGCCGCTTGGCCCCACCGATACCGTGCCGACCGACCCGGTTTCAGTCGCCGTCGCGCTGGCCGACAAGATCGACACCCTGACCGGCTTTTGGGCGATTGACGAAAAGCCCACGGGGTCAAAAGACCCCTTCGCGCTGCGCCGCGCCGCACTGGGGGTTATCCGGTTGGTGCTGGGCAATGGGGTGCGCTGCAACCTGACAACCGGTCCTTTCCGCAACGCTGCGGATTTGGTTGGCGCGCGTGATGCGGGTCTTGCCGATGTGAATGACCTCCTCTCCTTCTTCCACGACCGCCTGAAAGTCTTCCTCAAAGACCAGGGCATCCGCCATGACGTGATCGACGCCTGCCTTGCGATGCCGGGCAATGACGACCTGACGCTTCTGGTCAAACGCGCCGAGGCCCTCGCCGCCTTCCTCAAAACCGAAGACGGCCCGAACCTCTTGCAAGGTTACAAACGCGCCAACACGATTCTGACCCAGGCCGAAGCCAAGGACGGTGTCGAATATTCCTTCGGTGCGGATGTGAAATTTGCCGAAACCGACGAAGAACGCGCGCTTTTTGCCGCGCTTGATGCCGCCGAAGCCGCCATCACCCCCGCCATGACCGCCGAGGATTTCCCCGCCGCCATGGCTGCCATGGCCGGGCTGCGCGCGCCGATTGACGCTTTCTTTACCGCGGTTCAGGTCAACAGCGACAACCAGATCACCCGGCGCAACCGGCTGAACCTTTTGCACCGCATCCGCACCATCTGTTCGGGCGTGGCCGATCTGACCCGGATCGAAGGCTAACCCCTTCATCTTGGCAAAAATACCCACACCCCCGGCAAAGACCGGGGGCGTGCCTTAGCCAAGCGGGCCGGGACGGCGTTCTTCGGTCAACAGCACATTGGCCTCGACCTGCCCCAAACCCGGCAGCGTCATGATCCGCCGGCGCAAAACCCGTTCAAAATCAGCAATGTCGCGGGCCACTACCCGCAGGCGATAATCAAACAGCCCAAGCACGTGCTGCACCACCTGCACTTCGGGAATGGCCTGCACCGCGCGTTCAAAATCCTCAAGGCTGACACGCCCCCGTGTCGCCAGCTTCACCCCCAAAAACACGGTCACGCCAAAACCAAGCGCGGCACGGTCCACCTCGACCCGAAGGCCAGACAGGATCCCGGCTTCTTCAAGCCGCCGCACCCGCCGCCATGCTGCCGGCTGGCTCAAGCCAAAGCGCCGCCCCAATTCGCCGGCTGACAGATCGCCCTCCAGCGACAAGGCGCGCAGCAAGGCGCGGTCGGTGTCGTCCAGATCCATCACAGCGGCAGGCCCTCGCTGTCTTTGATGGTGGCTATCAGCATCAGCGCATCCACTTCGGCAATATGGGGCAGGGCAAGGATGCGCGCCCGGTAAACTTCCTGATAATGCGCCATGTCGCGCGCCACCACATTCAGCCGCACATCGACCCGGCCAAGAAAGGTTTCAATCGCCACCACCTCGGGCACCTCGCGCGCTGCGGTGATAAATTCGTCAAAAGCGCGCGGGTTGGTCTTATCAAGCGTAAAGCGCAAGGACACTTCCACCTCAAACCCCAGCGCGCGCCAGTCAATGCCGGCGCGCAGGGCGCGGATGACACCGCCTTCGCGCATCCGTTCCAGCCGCCGGCCCAGCGTGGCGACAGTGACACCGGCGCGTTCCGCCAGATCGCTGCGCGGGGTTGAAGGCTCGGCCAGCATCTGCCGCAGGATGCGGCGGTCGGTATCGTCGGTCTGCATGAAATTTTCATTATATTGGAATTGTGCGAATGAATTTTCGCAGAAAATTCGCATAAGGTCAAATTTTGCACGCGATACCGCGTAAATACCCCTATTGTCACGCCATCAACTTCAGGAGATACGCCCATGCGCGTTTATTACGATCGCGATTGCGACATCAACCTCATCAAAGACAAGAAAGTCGCCATCCTTGGCTACGGCTCGCAAGGCCACGCCCATGCGCTGAACCTGCGCGATTCGGGTGCCAAGAATGTCGTCATCGCGCTGCGCGAAGGTTCGCCTTCGGCCGCCAAATGCGAAAAAGAGGGCCTGAAGGTCATGGGTATCGCCGAGGCAGCCGCCTGGTGCGACGTCATCATGTTCACCATGCCCGACGAATTGCAGGCCGCGACCTATAAGAAATACGTGCATGACAACCTGAAGGAAGGCTCTGCCATTGCCTTCGCTCATGGCCTGAACGTCCATTTCGGCCTGATCGAGCCGAAGCCCGGCGTTGACGTCATCATGATGGCCCCCAAAGGCCCCGGCCACACCGTGCGCGGCGAATACACCAAAGGCGGCGGCGTGCCCTGCCTGGTGGCTGTCCATCAGGACGCAACCGGCAAGGCGATGGAAATCGGTCTTTCCTACTGCTCCGCCATCGGTGGCGGCCGTTCGGGCATCATCGAAACCAACTTCCGTCAGGAATGCGAAACCGACCTGTTCGGTGAACAAGCCGTTCTCTGCGGCGGTCTGGTCGAGCTGATCCGCATGGGCTTTGAAACCCTGGTCGAAGCTGGCTACGAGCCGGAAATGGCCTATTTCGAATGCCTGCACGAAGTGAAGCTGATCGTTGACCTGATCTATGAAGGCGGCATCGCCAACATGGATTACTCGATCTCGAACACCGCAGAATACGGCCAGTATGTCTCCGGCCCGCGCATCCTGCCCTATGACGAGACCAAGGCCCGCATGAAGGCGGTTCTCTCGGACATCCAGACCGGCAAGTTCGTGCGTGACTTCATGCTGGAAAATGCCGTGGGTCAGCCCACCATCAAAGCCTCGCGCCGCTCAAACGACGAACACCAGATCGAACTGGTGGGCAAGAAGCTGCGCGACATGATGCCGTGGATTTCCAAGGGCAAGATGGTCGACAAGTCGCGGAACTAAGCGATTTTTCGGTGAAAAATCCGGGCCGGGGGGCGCAGCGGTTTTCCGCCGCGCCCCCCGGTTTTTTATTCGTCCACGCCCGTGGGCAGGCCGGCGATATAGGCCATCACGCTGACCCGGTCATCTTGCGAAAATGCCCGCAGATTGATCATCGCCGCGCCCGGATGGGTGTTCGAGATCTTGTTGTAAACCTCATCCGGCAAAGATGCGGCCTCGGTGCCGATAAAGTTGTGCTGGCCGGCAGCGCCCCAATCCAGCGCCCGGCCATCAAAGCCGTGGCAGGCCGCGCAGGTGGTCTGGAAGATCGCCCGGCCCCGATCCACATCACCCACGCCGGGAATCATCGTGCGGGTTTCATAGTCGATGAAGGCGCGCATATCGACTTGCCCCTTTGACAGGAAGGCGGCCACCCGCAGCATTTCATCATCGCTGATCATTTCCGGCGTATAGGGGTGGTTGGCGTCGCGCAAAATCGGCAGGATGGCCTCTGATGACCAGCCACGCACGCCCATGGTGCCCTTGACGCCGGTGAAGTGGCCGCCCTTGGAATAGATGCCGGTCGCGCCCTGATAATCCCAGCCGTGGCATTCCTTGCAGCGCCATGTCGCCGCACCGGTTTGTTCCGTATTGCCGGTGGCGGCATAGGCGGGGTTGGAGCCTTCGGGCTCGTCACGGTCCAGCGCCTCCCACCAATTGTCATAAATCCGTCCGCCCGCCGCGATCATCCATTCTTCCGAAGGCACCTGCGGCGCGCCATGCACATATTCCTGCTGTTGCGGCCCATGTTCCTGCGGCGCAACGCTGATATCCGCCACCGCCGGAGCCGCCGCCAGCATCATCGCAAAAGCGCCGGCAAGGCCGATCTGTCCTGTCATTTTCCCCGTCATATCCCAGGCCTCCCCACCCGGTTCTTGCCTCGGTGCCGCTGCCGGCCTCTGGGCTTGTCCCCGCCCTCACCGGCGGAATTCCGCCATAAGCATCGGCTGATTAGGACAGGTGACAAATGAAAAATCCCACATTAGCCTTTTGGTGAAAGCCAATTGCACTTTGGTTTATGGATTTTCGACTAAGGTTTAACGCGTGAAGGCGCGGAGCCCGTTCGTTCAGCCCGCAGGAGAGGATATGTCAGCCGATTTCCCCATCCGCAAGCATTGGCGCAAAGGTATGCGCTGGACCTCGATCTTGCTGTTTCTCAGTGGCATGATCCTGTTTTTCGACCTTGGCGGTGAACTGCACGCCTTTATCAGCTATCCCGACAGCGTTTCGGGGCAGATGCTTTTGCATCTGGCGGCGGAGATTACGGCAACCCTTGGGCTTGGCATGGCTTTCGCCCTGATCCGGGCCGATCTGCGCCGATCCAAGGCCGATCAACAAGCCGATCGCGAAAGGTTAAGCGCCATTCGGGCCGATTTTGACCGCATGATGCGCCGCCGCTTTACCGATTGGGGGCTGTCGCCGGCCGAGCGCGATGTCGCGCTGCTTACCGTGCGCGGGTTGAAAATTGCGGATATTGCTGAGATGCGCGGCGCCCATCAAGGCACGATCAAATCGCAACTTTCCACGATCTTCCGCAAATCTGGAGTGTCGAACCGCACCGAATTTGTCGCAAGTTTCATTGATGAGCTGCTGGATCTTGCCGCAAGCGATGCCTCCTCGCCAAACCAGCCGCCGCCAGACCCATCGGTTCTGCAACGCTAAGCGCTGTGTCAGACCGCCGCCTCCACCGCGCCGACGATTTCATCGACGACAGCGCGCAGCATCGCCTCGTCTTCACATTCCGCCATCACCCGGATCAAGGGTTCCGTGCCCGATTTGCGGATCAGGATACGGCCTTTGCCGGCGATGCGGGCCTCATTGGCGCGGATCACCTCTTGCACGGTGGCAACCTCAAGCGGTTTTTTCCCGGCCTCGAAGCGCACGTTCTTCAACATCTGCGGCACGGTATCGAATTGCTGGATCAGGCGGCTTGCCGGCAAACCGCTGCGCGCCATCTCGGCCAGAAACTGCAAGCCCGCCAAAAGCCCGTCACCCGTGGTGGCATAATCGGTCATCACGATATGGCCCGATTGTTCGCCGCCAAGGTTCCAACCGCTGCGCCGCATCGCCTCAACCACATAACGGTCGCCCACATTGGTGCGTTCCAGCCGCAAGCCGCGCCCGGTAAGAAACCGCTCCAGCCCAAGGTTTGACATGACCGTGGCAACCAGGGTGGCCCCCTTCAGCCGCCCTTCCTCTGCCCAGCGGGCGGCAAACAGCGCCATGATCTGATCGCCATCGGCCACCCGGCCGTTTTCGTCCAAAATCATCACCCGATCCGCATCGCCATCAAGGCTGATGCCGACATGCGCGCCATGGGCCACCACGGCCTCGGCTGCGGTCTGGGTATAGGTAGAGCCGCATTTTTCGTTGATATTGGTGCCATTCGGGGCCACGCCGACCGGGATCACCTCAGCGCCCAATTCCCACAAGACCAAAGGCGCGGCCTTGTAGGCGGCCCCATTGGCGCAATCAATCACCACCTTCAGCCCATCCAGCCGCAGGCCGGCCGGAAAAGTGGTCTTGGCATATTCGACATAGCGCCCCAAGGCATCGTCGATTCGCTTGGCGCGGCCAATGTTTTGCGGCTGGGCGGGGGCAATCTCGCCCTCAACCATGGCTTCGATCTCGATCTCGGCCTCATCCGACAGCTTGAACCCATCGGGGCCAAAGAACTTGATGCCGTTGTCATGGTGCGGGTTGTGGCTGGCCGAAATCATCACGCCCAGATCGGCCCGCATGGATTTGGTCAGGAAGCCCACCGCAGGTGTCGGCACCGGGCCCAAAAGCAGCACGTTCATGCCCGTGCTGGTCAGCCCCGCCGTCAGCGCGTTTTCCAACATATAGCCCGAAAGCCGGGTATCCTTGCCGATCACCACCCGATGCGCCTTGCTGCCATCGCGGCGGAAATAGCGCCCGGCGGCCTGGCCAAGTTTCAGCGCCATCTCAGCGGTCATCGGATAGCTGTTGGCCCGGCCCCGCACCCCGTCGGTGCCAAAAAGCTTGCGCGTCATGTCGAGTATCCCCTTGTTGCCGCCTGCCACAGCCGCAGCGCCTGCCGCGTTTCGGCCACGTCATGCACCCGGATCATCTGCATCCCCTGCGCCACACCGGCCAGCGCCACCGCCAGACTACCCGGCATCCGCCGCGCGGCTTCGGCCTCGGCGCCGATGGTGCCGATGAACCGCTTGCGACTGGCGCCCAGCAGAACCGGCACCCCCAGATTGTGAAACAGGCTTAGCCGGGCCAGCAAGGCCAGATTATGCTCCAGCGTCTTGCCAAAGCCGATGCCGGGATCAATCGCCAGCCGGTTTTCGGCAATGCCGGCCGCCCGCGCCACCGCCAGCCGCTCGGCCAAGGCGTCATAAACGTCCAAAAGCACATCGTCATAACGCGGGTCGTCCTGCATGGTGGCGGGTGTCGCGATCGAATGCATCAAGATCACCGGCAGCCCGGCCTCAGCCGCCGCCCCGGCCATGGCCGGATCAAACGCCAGCGCTGTCACATCGTTCAAGATGGTCGCGCCCGCATCCCGCGCGGCCTGAAACACCCCGGCCTTGCGCGTGTCGATCGAGATCGGCGCCTCCAACCCGCCTTCGCGCAGCGCCGCAATCACCGGCGCGGTGCGGGCGGTTTCTTCATCCACCGAAACCTCGGCGGCACCGGGCCGGGTGCTTTCGCCGCCAATATCCAGAACATCGGCCTCAGCCGCCATGCGCCGGGCCTGCATCAGGGCGGCCTCGGGGCGCAGGAACAAGCCACCGTCGGAAAAACTGTCCGGTGTCACGTTCAAGATGCCCATGATCCGCGGCACATCCATCGCAAGGCCGCCGAAATCAGGCCGCGGCCCTGATAGCCGCTGGCGCTGGGCTTCGGTCAGATCGCCCAGCCCCACGATCCGGGGCGCGGCGCTGCGCGACAAGATCTCAACCCGGTCAAACCAGCACCAGCCACCGGCCAGTGGCAAGGCATTTGCCGGCCGGGCCGGGTCACTTGAGGCGATGGGGCGAAGATAAACCAAGGGTCAGCCTTTTCATCTTGGCAAAAATACTCTGCGGGGGGACCGGGGGGCGCAAAGCCCACCGGGGGCTGCCACCCGCGCTTGGTCAAGGGATTAAGCCCATCCTTGGCACCCGGCAAGGGGGAAGGATCAGCCCTTTTCCACCCGCACGCGGCTTCCCGCCGGCAATGCAACATCGCCGTGAACGATCAGCCGTTCCGCCGCCATGGTTTCCGCCAACCACAGCGCCAGCGCGACGGGTTCGCGCGAATGCGGGCCATCGACTGCATCCAGCACCAGTTTTGACGGCGCCCAGACCATCATTTGCCCGCGCTTCACCGCCCAGTCGATTTCGGTCCGGGTTGCCATCACCACACAACGCGGATCGCGCGCGGCCAGAACCCAGGCGTTTTGTTCAATCGCCAACAGATCCACCCGGCGTTGGGTGGGCTTATGGCCGGTGACGGGGCGGATCATGTCGGGCAGGCCAACCGTCAGGATGATCGGCAGGCCCTCATGTGCCACTAACCGGTCAAGGATACCGGGCAAAGCATCGGAATGCAGGGTGGCATTGTCCAAAAACACCACCAAGGGATGCACTGCCGCCTCTTGCCCGTCTTGCCCCATGACCTTGATCGCGTCTTCGGCCCGAGAACGGACGATCTCAACCCCCAGCTTATAGGGGCCGACATCCAGCTTTTCGATGCGCACAAAGGCCCGCATCGCCTGCGGTTCGGCCAAAATGCGTTCGGCAACCCGTTCGGCCAGGGTTTCCAGCAGGTTCAGCCGCTCTGCCGCCAGTTCGATGGCGATGGCTTCGGTGATGCGGTCATAAGACAGGATCTTGTCAACATCGTCATCCAAAGGTGCCGGGGCAGGGCGCACTTCGATCACGACATTGAACATCACGCGCTGGGTGTGGCCGCGTTCTTTTTGAAACGCGCCGATTTCTACATCAACCACATGGTCGCGCAGCGAAATCCTGTCGCGCGGATCGGCCCCGGCCGAGGCGATCGACCGTTCTTCGGGATGGGCGAAGGCAAGGCGAATGTCGCTGGTCATCTTGGCCCTCCGATGGGCGGGTGCCGTTTGGGCGCTGAAAACAATGAAGGCAGGCTACAGCCTGCCTTCAAATTCGCCTAACCCGAAGGCGGCATGGCGTGCAAGTCGAACGACCTCTGCAAAGCGCAAAACCTTGCGCGCAGCCCGCTGGTTCAGGGTTTGTAAAAGAGATGCGCGCCAATGGCCGCGGTCTTTTCAAACCGATGCGACCAGACCGGGTTCACGCCGCGGGTATGGAAATGCGTCGCGCCAAAGGTCAGGCTGCGCGGCGCGCCATCCAGCATGATGCGGGCAATACGCGCTGCGGTATCGGCCGCGGCCGCCTCTCGCATCACATCGCGCGCGCCGTCACAGTGATAGGAAAACTGGCAGCTTCCCTTGCTGCCCTGTTCAACCACACCGCAGACGGTGCCGGGGTAATTCGCGCTATCCACCCGGTTCAGGATGACTTCGGCCACGGCGAACTGGCCCTTCAGCCCTTCGCCGCGCGCCTCAAAGTAAAGCGCCTTGGTCAGGCATTGCCATTCGGCATCGCCCGAGGGGCTGGGCAGGCTTTGCAGGAAGGCAAGACTGTAATCCAGCGCGATGGTCTTTTGTTTCTTTTTACCGAAAAGCGCGCCCAGACCTGAACGCGTGCCCCGTTCTTTGGCTGATTGGTTCAGCCCGCCGGTGGCCAAAGCCGTGCGGCGTTCTTCGGGGATCTTGGACAGGGCACGATGCTCCGCGCCGAGAAGGGTACGGAATTCCTGGCCGATCTCCAGTTTTGGATCGTTGGACTGGCTCACCGTCACTTCGGCGAAGGCCGCTCCGGTCAGGACAAACAGCGCGATGAGCGCCGAGGTCCAGCTTTGGTGCAAGCGCATTGTCTTATGTGGTCCCGGTTGTTTCAGTCGGGTCAAACGGGGCTTCCCGCTCGACGGGGGCCGTGCCTAAAGGCGATCGCCGCCGAGGTCCACCGGGCAGGGGGAAAATTTGATAATTTTGATCATTTTCGGCGGAATCTTGCCGAAACTTGTTAAAGTTACATCTCAACTTGTTGATGCAACATCATGATTTAGTGGTGCTATTTCCATCATCCACAGTATCGGCCAAGGCCAAATGTGCTGCTGCCAGCCTTGCCAAAGGCACCCGAAACGGGCTGCAAGACACATAATCAAAGCCTTCGTTGCGGCAAAAGGCGATTGATTCGGGGTTGCCGCCATGTTCGCCGCAAATGCTGAGCGTCAGGTCTTGCCGGGTTTGGCGACCGCGTTCTGCACCGATGTGCAACAGCTCTCCGACCCCGTCCACGTCCAGAATGTGGAACGGGTCTTCGGGGAAGACGCCTTGCTGAACATAGGTGTTCATGAAGCGCCCGGCATCGTCGCGCGACAGCCCGTAGGTCATCTGCGTCAGGTCGTTGGTGCCGAAAGAAAGGAAGGCTGCGTGCTGGGCAATCTCGCCTGCCCGCAAGGCCGCGCGCGGTGTTTCCACCATGACGCCCAGCTTGTAATCGAACGAAATGCCCGTTTTCACCCGCACCGCGGCGGCCACCGCGTCGATATGGGTTTTAACCAGTTCCACCTCGCGCCGGGCGGAAACCAGAGGGATCATGATTTCCGGCACCACCGGCGCGCCTTTCTTGGCCACTTCGACCGTGGCTTCGAAAATGGCTTGCGCCTGCATGGCGTAAATTTCGGGCAAGACCACGCCAAGGCGCACGCCGCGCATCCCCAGCATGGGGTTGAACTCGGCCAAGGCCTCGGCCCGGCGGGTCACGTCTGACAGGGGCTTGTCCAAAGCCTCGGCCAATTCACGCAGCCCCTCGCGGGAATGGGGCAGGAATTCGTGCAGCGGCGGGTCGAACAGACGAATGCACACCGGCATCCCGGCCATGATCTCGAAAAGCTGGGTGAAATCGGCGCGCTGCATCGGCAAAAGCCGGGCCAAGGCTGCCGCCCGGTCTTGCGGCGTGTCGGCAAAGATCATTTCGCGCATCACGACAAGGCGGTCTTCGTCAAAGAACATATGTTCCGTGCGGCACAGACCAATGCCCTGCGCTTCGAACTGGCGGGCTTGAGTGGCATCGGCGGGGGTGTCGGCATTGGCGCGAATGCCAATATCACGCACGGCATCGGCCCAGCCCAGAAGGGTGCGGAACGCGTCATCCAGCGCCGGGGCCAGCATGTCGGCGGCACCGGAAAGCACTTCGCCCGTGGTGCCATCCAGCGTGATCAGATCGCCTTCGCGGAACACCCGGCCATCGGCAACCGTCAGCTTTTTCTCTTTGGCATCAAGGCGCAGGCCAGAGGCCCCCACCACACAAGGCAGACCAAGGCCGCGGGCGATAACGGCGGCATGGCTGGTGACGCCGCCGCGTTCGGTTAACACGCCAACGGAGGAATGCATCCCACGAATATCTTCAGGTGCGGTTTCGCGACGCACCAGAATGCAGGGCTCGCCGCGCGCGTCGCTGGCCTGTGCGGCGGGCGAGGAAAACACCAGCCGGCCCACCGCACCGCCCGGACTGGCGGCGATGCCCTTGGCCACCACGTCGCGTTTGCCGCGCGGATCGACCTGTGGGTGCAAAAGCTCTGACAGGGCGCGGGGTTCCACCCGCAGAACGGCCTCGTTTTGCGAAATGATGCCATCTTGCGCCAGCGCGACGGCAATCTTCAGCCCCGCCCGCGCCGAGCGTTGCACCTTGACCGCATCCAGAACTGACAACTGGCCATCTTCGATGGTGAATTCGATCTGCATTTCTTCGCGCAACCGGCTGCGGCAAGATGCGCCGTGGCGGATCAGATCGGCAAAAAGGCTGGGCGACAGATCTTCCAGCGACGGCCCGCGCGGATCGCGGGTCAGATACAGCGCCTCGGTTTTTTTCAGCGCATCGCGGCCCTGACTTTGGCCCAGATAACGCCCGGTCACCTGCGCCGCCCCCGTGACGGGATCAACGAACTGGATCACACCCGAGCCGGAAATGCCCTGACCGATGCCTTGTGCCATGGCCTGCACCACCAGCCCAAGCGCAGCTTCGGGCGGGGCACCTTTGGCTTGGCGCAGAAGCCGTGCCGAAGTGCCCTCCCATGCGCGCGCCATGGAACGCAGCACTTCGGCCAATTGGCGGCCGGGGTCTTCGGGGAAGGGTTCTTCCATCTCGCGTTCATACTGGCGCAGGGCTTCGCGCAGGGCCTGCGGGCCGGGCTTGATGTCATCGAACATATCGGGGTCAAGCCGGGCGACATGCGTGGCATAAGATTGCACAAATCGAAGATAAAGGGCATCGGCTGCCTCAATCCCGTGCCGTTGCACAAGGGCGGCGTGCCGTTCGGCATTCATCCCCACATTCAACACCGTGCCCGGCCCGCCCCAATCGGGGTTTTCCGGCGAGGGGCGCACCGAAATCAGCGGGCGGTCGCCAAAATGCGCCAGGATTGCCCGCACATCGGGGGTGGCACCGGCGGCAATGGCACGCACAGTCTGCGCGGGCAGCGCGACGGTTTCGGGAACCGGCAGGTCAAGCCGGATCAGGCGTTGCAAACATTTCGACCGCCAGCCATGCGCCGCCGTGGTGATCGGGGCCGATGGGGTGATTTCGCTGAAGTCTAGGGGCGGGTGTTTCTGCACTGCGGCACCTTTGTATTGCGGCCGCAGGATACACCCGAAAGCCCAAGGCGCAAGCATTACCAATCCTGCGAAAGCCCCGGATTTGACCGCTTTTTTGCGTATATGCGAAAAGAGCCTTGGCCAAAGCCTGAAAATAGCTGTCGCTTTTCATGATGCGCCTGAGGCGAAAGCCCGTAAGCTGGCGCCGAAACAAAATACCTGGAGACGGCCCATGAACCTGCCCCATGACCATATTGATGCTGGCGGCTTGCAAGAATTTTCAGTGGTTTTCACGGATCGCAGCCTGAACCACATGTCTGCCCGTTTTCAGGCCGTGATGCGCGAGGTCTCTGCCACGCTGCGCGAGGTTTACAACGGTAGCGCCGTGGCGTTGGTGCCCGGCGGTGGCACCTATGCGATGGAGGCGGTGGCCCGCCAGTTCGGCCAAGGCAAGGCGCTGATCCTGCGCAATGGCTGGTTTTCCTATCGCTGGACCCAGATTTTTGAGGCAGGCGGCTTTGCCAAGGAAACCACCGTTGTCATGGCGCGGGCCAGCGGCAACGCGGCGCAATCGCCCTTTGCCCCGCCGCCGATCGAAGATGTCGTGGCCAAGATCCACGAGGTGAAACCCGATGCGGTTTTTGCCCCTCATGTCGAAACCTCCAGCGGCATCATCCTGCCGGACGGCTATATCGCGGCCATGGCGGCGGCGGCGCATGAGGTGGGCGCGCTGATGGTGCTGGATTGCATCGCGTCGGGCTGTGTTTGGGTTGACATGGCGGCGACCGGTGTCGATGTGCTGATTTCGGCACCGCAAAAGGGCTGGTCGGCCAGCCCGGCGGCGGGGGTGGTGGTGATGGGGCCACGCGCCGAGGCGCGGCTTGCGGAAACGGCATCGAACAGCTTTGCCCTTGATCTGAAGAAATGGCGGGCCATCATGGAGGCCTATGAAAACGGCGGCCATGCCTATCACGCCACCATGCCGACCGATGCCATCATGGGGTTTCATGCGGCGATGATGGAAACCAAGGCCATGGGCTTTGCCGAAGCCAAAGCCGCGCAATGGGCGCTGGGGGGCGCGGTGCGGGCCATGCTGGGGGCCAAAGGTGTGGTGTCGGTCGCGGCCGAAGGCTTTCAGGCGCCGGGGGTTGTGGTCAGCTTTACCGCCGATCCCGATGTGCAAAACGGCGCCAAATTCAAGGCGTTGGGCTATCAGATTGCCGCCGGCGTGCCATTGCAAGTGGGCGAGGGGGCCGAATTCCGCACCTTCCGTCTTGGGCTTTTCGGCTTGGACAAGCTGAAAGATGTCAATGCCACGGTGGCGCGGCTGAAAGCGGCGGTGGATCAGGTCTTGTAAACCCGAGGCGTGGGGACCGGCGTGCCTAGCGCACGCCCAAGCCCGCCTTCATCAGGGTTTTTCTGACCGGGGCCAGCGAATAAAGCGCGTTCAGCGCGCCGGCCCGCAGGTCGCGCAGGAAGGGTTCGTGCAGCATCGAGGAGCGGTTCAACAGATCAATCCCGGCCAACCGCGCCTTTATTTCCAGATGGCGTTTACGCTCAAAGGCGGCCAGCATCGCGGCATCGCCAAGGGTCGCGGGGCTGGCCACGGCCAGTTCCAAAAGCGCCGACAGATCGGCAAGGCTCATGTTCAGGCCCTGCGCCCCGATCGGCGGCATGACATGGGCGGCTTCGGCAATCAGCGCGACGCGGGCTGCGGTCATCCGTTCGGCCACTTGGGTGATGATCGGCCAAACCGTGCGGGCCGAACGCAGCGTCAGCGGGCCAAGAATGCCGCAAGAGCGTTCGTTCATCGCGGCCTCAAATTCACCAACCGGCAGCGCGGCCAGCCGTGCCACTTCGGGGCCGGTTTCCATCCAGACAATGGCCGATGAAGGCTGTCCTTCGAAATCCGGCAGCGGCACCAGCGTGAAAGGCCCGCCAGAGCGGTGAATCTCGGTTGAGATATTGCCATGCGCGATGGGGTGCGTTGTGGCAAAGGCCAGTGCCTTTTGGCCGTAGCGCGTTGTTTTTACTGAAATGCCCGCCTGCTGACGCACCGTCGAATTGCGGCCATCGGCGGCAACGATCAGGCGGGCCGTAATCTGCTGCCCATCTGACAGGCTGGCCAGTGCCTCAGTTTCGCGCAGGGTTACGCGCCGGGTCGCGGTGCCGGGCAGAAAGCTGACATTCGGCAATTCGGCCAGCCGGGCCACCATCTCGCGGCGCAAAAGCCAGTTGGGCAGGTTCCAGCCAAAGGGTTGGTCGGAAATTTCGGCGGCGTCGAAATCTTTGATGATCCGGGGTTCGGGGGTGGGACCGCCTGCATCAATGATCCGCATGATTTGCAAGGGGGCGGCATGGGGGGCCAGCCGCGCCCAAAGCCCGGCCGCCTGCAAAACCGGAATTGACGGGTGCAAAAAGGCGGTTGAGCGGTGATCGGCGCCTTCGGCATCACGGTCGGTCACGGGGGGGGCGGGATCGGTGCAGATCACCGAAAAACCGGCACTGGCAAAGGCGGCGGCGGCGGTCAGCCCCGCAACACCGCCACCCGATACCAGAACATCAACCTTTGAACGGCCCATGGCATTTCCCCTTTTGCTGGCGAATTTACGGCCAAGCGCGCGGAAAGCGAAGGGGCAAGCTGTCACATCCGGGCAAATTGCCGGTCAGGGCAGGGAAATCCAGATGAAGATGATGAACATGACGGGCACCAGCGGCAGGGCCGCCATGGTCAGCGCCACAACGCCCCAGATTTTAACCGCCGCCGCCAAGGCGACCAGCGCAAGGGCGAGAAGCGCGAAAACCAGCCCCGCCCCGCGCGGGGGGACGGCAGATGCGTCGTGGGTGTTGGCTTGGACATTGGCTTGGGCGCTGGAAACAGACATGCAAGACTCCGATTTGTGGAATTGCTGCATCCTGCATATTTAGTTTGCGCGACAGGGCGCAGAATGCCGCAGGCCCGGCCTTGGGCTGCGGCATTTTGGCAAGATCAGGTCAGATTGCCCAAAAAAGCCGCCAGATCATCGGTGTGGTGGTGAATGTGATCCGCCGGCAGCGGGCTTGGCGCGACATGCACGGTGCGCATTCCCATCGCATGGGGCACCTGAAGATTGCGCGGATCATCTTCGAACATGGCGGCGCGGGCCGGCTCCAGCCCATCAAGGGCGAAAACGGTTTCAAAGGCGGCGCGGTCGGGTTTGGGATGAAATCCCGCATGTTCAACGCCATAAATCGCGTCGAACAACCCTGAAAGGCCGCGCGCCTTTAGCACTTTTTCGGCATAGGGTTCGCAGGCATTGGTATAGACAATCCGGCGTCCGGGCAGGGCGGCAATGCGCGCGGCAAGATCGGGGTCGCGCGGCAGGGGCGAAAAGTCGATGTCATGCACATCGCGCAGATAGGGGCCGGGATCGACGCCATGTTCGCGCATCAGCCCGGCCAGCGTGGTGCCGTAACTGTCCCAATAATGCTGGCGCAGGTGATTTGCCTCGTCCCGGCTGACGTTCAGCGCCTGCATCACCCAATTGGTCATGCGCTGTTCGATCTGGTCAAACAGACGATAACGCGGGGGGTAAAGCGTGTTATCCAGATCAAAGACCCAGGTGGTGATGTGGTGAAAATTCTGCCTGACCATGGCCCGATCATACCGCGGCTTTGTGGTAGCGGCAATTGGCCGGGTTGAATGCGGCGCGAAAGACGTTAGTCTCGCGCGCCGATACAGGAGAATGCCGGTGCAAAAAGACGCCTATTCCTTGATACTGGACGCGATCGAACGCGGGGATTTCAAACCCGGCGATCGGCTGGTTGAATCTGAACTGGCCGAGCGGCTGGGCGTTTCGCGCACGCCGGTGCGTGAGGCGCTGCAACGGCTGGAAACCCAAGGGATGCTGACCCGCGACGGGCGCAGCCTGATTGTGGCCTCGCTTGACCATAACCAACTGGCCGAACTTTACACCGTTCGGACCGAGCTTGAAGGGCTTGCCGCCCGCCTGGCCGCGCGCCATGCCACGGATGAAGAAATCCGTGTCCTGCGGGGGATGGTGGAAGATGACCGCGCGCTTTTGGGCGGCGATCCGCGGGCGCTGAGCCGGGCCAACAAACGCTTTCACCGGCTGATCCATCTGGCCAGCCATAACCGCTTTTTGGTGCAGCAGCTTGATCTTGTGCATCGCTCTATGGCGCTGATGGCAACCACATCCTTTGCCGCCGAGGGTCGCGATGAGGTGGCCTTGTCGGAACATGACCAGATCGTGCGGGCCATTGAAACCCATGATGGCGAGGCGGCCTATCAGGCGCTGAAATCGCATATCTCCAAGGCATTCGAGACGCGGCTTCGGGTGGACGCGGGCGAGCTGAAAACCCGTTAAACAAGCTGGTCAAACTCGCCATGGCTGGTTTTGTCCCAATAAAAGGGCTGGACCAGCATTTCCCACGCGGCCTTGTAGGCGGCCAGTGTTGCAAGCGGATAATAAAACACCATCGTTAGCACCCAAAGCGGGTTCAGCCCGTGCCGGGTGCGTTTCAGCCCGGTGATGCCAAAGGCAATCAGGCTGATCTCAACCGCCATGAACCCTGTGAGCAAAGCCGTCAGCCCCCCCGTGGGCAGAATTGCGGCCACCGGGTGGGGCAGGCCGAAGGGCAAGATCCAAAAGCTCCACAATACCGGGGCCAAAAGGCTGTGCAGGACTGACCCGGCCAAAAGCAGTTGAAAGCCCAAAAATTTGCGCGGGCCGAGTTCGCGCCACAACAGCACCGGGTCGCGCATATGGGTCAGCCATGTCATCATGAAGCCCTTGATCCAGCGCGAGCGTTGCTTGACCCAAGAGCGCGGGCGGCAGTTCGCCTCTTCAAAGGTGGTGGTGTCGATCAGTTCGGTGCGATAGCCGCGCCGCGCTAGCCGCATTCCCAGATCTGCGTCTTCGGTGACATTATGTGCATCCCAACGGCCCAGGGTCTCTAGCGCGGCGCGGCGGAAAAACAGCGTGGTGCCGCCCAAGGGAACGGCCAGACCCAACCGTTCGATCCCCGGCAACAACAGGCGAAACCACGCGGCATATTCGATGGTAAAACAGCGCGAGAACCAGTTGACGCGGGGGTTATAGAAATCCAGCCGGCCCTGAAGGCAGGCCAGATCCGCGCCGCGGGAATGAAAGCGGTCCACAACCTTGCGGATCTGGTCCGGTTCGGGGGCGTCTTCGGCATCATAGACCCCTATGATGCTGCCCCGGCAGTGATCCAGTGCAAAGTTCAGGGCGCGGGGTTTGGTTTTTACCGAACCATCCGGCACAATGACAACCCGCATCCAGCCGGGCAGATCGGCGTGTTCCAGCGCGCGGCGCGTCAGGTCGTCTTCGGCCTCGACCACCAAGAGAACATCCAGCAATTCTTCGGGATAATCCAGCAAACTCAACCGTTTGACCAAACTTGGCGCGATATTGCTTTCGCGGTAAAGCGCCACCATGATGGAGACGACCGGCAGGCGCGCGATCAGCGGCGGGGGCGGTTCGGCGCGCCTGTGCAATGCGCCGAACAGTGCGGCAATCTTCAGCCCGGTAAAGGCCATGGCTGACATCAGCGCCAGAAGCACCAGCGCCAAGAGCGTCATCCCCGGCCACAAAATGCTGACAACGGCGGCCAAAAGCCCAAGAGCGGCCAGCGGCAGGCGCAGGGATTCGGCGCGGTAGCTGCGGCAACTGTCCTGTGCGGCCACCCGCGTTTCGGCCAGATGGGCCAGCCCCGCCCCCCGCGCCTGCAAAAGCACGGTTTCAATCAGGTTGCGCGGGGCCAGCATCATCAGCACGGGGCCGAAAACCGCCTCTAGCCGGGGGCGGTGGCGGTGAAAATCTTCAGGATGGGCGGTGGCCACCAGCGTGCCCGCGCCGACAACCCGGCAGGGCAAGAGATGCAGGGCCAAGCATTCCACCGCGCCAAAGGCATCAATCAACCGCGGGTCCGGCGCCGGGCTTTGCGCGGTATAGGCCGATGCCCGACACAAATCACAAAGCACCCGAAACAAGGCGTCTTCAGGCAGATAGCCGCAGGACAAAAGAATATCGGTCAGCCGCCCGCCACGGGTTTTGTGCAGGCGCAGCGCCGCGATCATGTCATGCGCCGAGACAAGCCCTGCCTGCAAAAGCGCCTGCGCCAATGCATCGTGAAACGAAAGCGGTTCCGCCTGCGCCGGCCTGACATCGGGCAGGGCAGTGGTTTGGCGGTTTAAGGCGATGACAGCGGCCATGATCCCTCCTGCGCGTCACATCACTGTGGCGCAGAAGGGTTAATGCGGTGTTAAGGTAAACGAAGTCTTTAGGCCGCGCGGCGGGCGCGCATGGCTTCGGCAAAGCGTTCGAACAGATAGAAACTGTCCTGCGGGCCGGGCGAGGCTTCGGGGTGGTGCTGCACCGAATAAACCGGCTTGCCCTTTACCGCGATGCCGCAATTGGTGCCATCAAACAGCGAGACATGGGTTTCCATCACACCTTCGGGCAGGGTGGCGGTGTCAACGGTAAAGCCATGGTTCATCGAGGTGATTTCCACCTTGCCGGTGGTCACATCCTTGACCGGATGGTTGGCGCCGTGGTGGCCGTGGCTCATCTTGCGGGTCTGGGCACCAAGCGCCAAGGCCAGCATCTGGTGGCCAAGGCAAATGCCAAACAACGGGAGATCGGCCTTCAACACGCCTTGGATCATCGGCACAGCATAGGCGCCGGTCGCCGCCGGGTCGCCGGGGCCGTTTGACAGGAAGATGCCCTCGGGATTATGGGCCAGCACCTCTTCGGCGGTGGCGGTGGCGGGCAGCACGACGACCTCACAGCCAACCGAGGCGAGGCAACGCAGAATATTGCGCTTGGCGCCGTAATCGACCGCGACCACCTTGAAACCGGGGCCTTCGCGGCGGCTGTAACCTTCGGGCCAGGCCCAACGCATTTCGTCCCAGACATAGGATTGGGTGCAGGAAACATCCTTGGCCAGATCCAGCCCGACAAGACCCTTCCACGCGCGCGCCTTGGCGACCAGCGCCTCAAGATCGAACTTGCCTTCGGGATCATGCGCCAGCGCCACATGCGGCGCGCCTTGTTGGCGGATGGCACGGGTCAGGCGGCGGGTGTCGATGCCGCCAATGCCGATGCGGCCCTTCTTCGCCAGCCAACCTTCGAGATCCTGCGTCGCGCGCCAGTTTGACGGCTCGGTTGGATCCCATTTCACCACCATGCCGGCGGCGACGGGATCAGCGGTTTCGTCATCTTCATCGGTGGTGCCGGTGTTGCCGACATGGGGGAAGGTGAAGGTCACGACCTGCCCGGCATAGCTGGGGTCGGTCATAATCTCTTGATAACCGGTCATGGCGGTGTTGAAGACCAGTTCGGCCACCGTCTCGCCAGTTGCACCGAAGCCGCGGCCGTAAAACACCGTGCCATCGGCAAGGGCGATACAGGCGGTCGGCTTGGCGACAGGATTGGACGGGGTGGGCATGGTGGCGACTCCCTTCAGGCAAATTGGCCGGAACCTAAGGGGCTGGCGGGCCGGGGTCAAGGCTTTGCGGTAAATCAAATTATCACATAAAAACAATTAGTTGCCATTTTTATGGCCGGTTGCGTCGCTGAGGCGTTCACGGTATTGTGCCCGCGCCTGCCATGCGATGGGGATGGAACACCGATGACTTTGCGCGACCAGCTACAAACCGCCCTGAAAGAGGCGATGAAAGCCAAGCAAGCCGAACGCCTTTCGGCCTTGCGGTTGATCAATGCCGCGATCAAGGACCGTGACATCGCCAATCGCGGGGAGGGGGGCGATGGCACCATCGCAGATGGCGAGATTCTTGCCGTTCTGGGCCGTATGGTCAAACAACGCCAGGAATCGGCGCGCGCCTATGAAGAAGCGGGTCGGCTGGAACTGGCGGAGAAAGAAACCGGCGAAATCCGGGTGATCGAAGAATTCCTGCCGCGCCAGCTTGATGCCGCCGAAGTGGCCGCCGCGATCACTGCCGCGATTGCCGAAGCCGGTGCAACCAGCATTCGCGATATGGGCAAGGTGATGGGGGTTCTGAAGGCCAAATACACCGGCCAGATGGATTTCGGCGCGGTCGGGCCGCGCATCAAGGACATGCTGGGCTGAGAGACTGCGATTTTTCGTCGAAAAATCGGGCTAGCCCGGCTGGCGCTGGGCGTTCAGTATCGTGGTGATTTCGGCGGCCAGTTGCCGGCGTTCTGCTTCGGTCAGGAAGGCCCCCAGCTCCACCTCACGCCCTTCGCCTTTCATCGTCAGATAATGCGGCACTGGCCCGCCCGTGGCGTGCAAGGTCAGCCGCACCCAATGTGGGTTGGCCTGCCAGTCCTGCCGCTTGCCGCGCGGGCCATGGCGCACAAGGGTCATCTGGTTGGGTGAAATCGTCAGGTCTTCGATAATCTCGGCGTCACGAAAGCTTTTTTCCAGGGCCCACCAGATTGCCCAGATCGTTGCCAGCAAGAAAGGCAACAGACCCCACAGAACGGGGGAGCCAAGCAGGCCCAGAAGCGGAGCCACGATGAAAGCAGCCGTGCCGCCCAGAAACCACATCATGCCCCGGCGCGGCAGCGACCGATAGGGCCAGAGGTGCAGGCGATGGATGTCACCATCGGGGGAAAGCCATTCGTGGGGCATTCTGTTCCTTTGGGCTTGGGCTGGCAATCGCTCTTACCCAAAGCAAAAGGCCCCGAGTTTCCTCGGGGCCTTTCTGATTTCGCTGCCTTAGTGGGCGTGTGCCTTGTCCCAGTCCTCACGCTTCGGCAGTTGCTCGAAGGTGTGTTCCGGGGGCGGGCAGGACAGGGTCCATTCCAGCGTGTCAGCGTATTCGTTCCAGTAGTTGTTCTGGGTCACTTTGCGGCCCCAGAGCAGGGTGTAGAACACCACGCCGATGAAGAACACGAAGGACACGAAGGAGATCATGGCGCCGATCGACGAGAAGTAGTTCCAGTAGGCAAAGGCCTCAGGATAGTCGATATAGCGGCGCGGCATCCCCTGACGGCCCAGGAAGTGCTGCGGGAAGAAGGTCAGGTTAGAGCCGATAAACATCATCCAGAAGTGCAGCTTGCCAGCCCATTCCGGATATTGGCGGCCCGAGAACTTGCCGATCCAGAAATAGATGCCGGCGAAGATGCCGAACACGGCGCCAAGGCTCATCACATAGTGGAAGTGTGCCACGACGTAATAGGTGTCGTGGTAAGCACGGTCCACCGGGGCCTGGCTCAGCACGATCCCGGTCACGCCACCGACGGTGAACAGGAACAGGAAGCCGAAGGCCCAGAGCATCGGGGTTTTGAACTCGATCGAGCCGCCCCACATGGTGGCGATCCACGAGAAAACCTTGATGCCGGTCGGCACCGCGATGACCATCGTTGCCAGCATGAAATAGCTTTGCTGGGTCAGCGACATGCCGGCGGTATACATGTGGTGCGCCCAGACGACAAAGCCCAGAACACCGATGGCAACCATGGCATAAACCATCGGCAGGTAACCGAAGATCGGCTTTTTCGCGAAGGTCGCGATGACCTGCGAAATGATGCCGAAGGCCGGGATGACGATGATATACACTTCCGGGTGGCCGAAGAACCACAGGATGTGCTGATACAGCACCGGGTCACCGCCGCCCGAGGGCGTGAAGAAGGTGGTGCCAAAGTTACGGTCGGTCAACAGCATGGTGATCGCGCCCGCCAGAACCGGCAGCGACAGCAGAATCAGCCAAGAGGTGACGAAGATCGACCAGCCAAACAGCGGCACCTTGTGCAGCGTCATGCCCGGCGCGCGCATGTTCAGGAAGGTGGTGATCATGTTGATCGCACCAAGAATCGAGGAGGCGCCCGACAGGTGAACGGCGAAGATCGCCAGATCCATCGCATAGCCGCCTTCGGCCGTGGTGGTCAGCGGCGGGTAAAGAACCCAGCCAACCCCCGCACCCGAACCCAGACCCGAGGTGAGCGAGCCATTGCCACCGGGGCTGAGCATCGAAGCCACGCCCAGCGCGACACCGGCAACATACATCCAGTAGGACAGGTTGTTCATCCGCGGGAAGGCCATATCCGGCGCGCCAATTTGCAGCGGCATCAGATAGTTACCGAAACCGCCAAACAGCGCCGGGATGACGACGAAGAACATCATCAGCACACCGTGATAGGTAACCATCACGTTCCACAGGTGCCCGTTCGGGGTGCAGGTTTCCGCCGAAGCGATGAACCGCGCGCCTTCCTGACACATGTATTGCACACCGGGGTTCATCAGCTCCATCCGCATATAGACGGTGAAGATGACCGAGATCAGGCCGACGAGACCGCCGGTGAACAGGTAGAGAATCCCGATATCCTTGTGGTTTGTAGACATGAACCAGCGGGTAAAGAACCCGCGATGGTCATGGTCGTGGCCATGAATGGCTGCGTCTGCCATTGGCGTCTCCCGATTTTGCGTTCGAATTTTTGTTCTTTAAAAGGGCCGCGGCCATGCCTCTGCCCTCATTATAATTGGTTCTTAGAGGCTGAAACGGGCAACGGCAATGTCAGAGTTTGATTTGGATCAAGAAAATCTGTCGCACCTGCGCTGTGGGTAAGCGCCACACCTGCGATGTGGTTCAAGCGATGGGGCAAAGAAAAAGGCGGCCCGAAGGCCGCCCTGATCCTTGTCGTGCTGTCGCGCGATTACTTGATGGTGGCCAGATAGGCCGCCATGTCTTCGCCGCCCTTGGTCAGCTTGAACGACATTTTTGATTTCGCGGCGGCATCGCCGGTCTTTTCCTGCAACCAGGCGTTCGGGTCGGCAACATAGGCTGCAAGCGAAGCTTCATCCCACACAGCGCCCGCTGCGCCGGCGGCCAAAATCGATTCGCCATATTTGAAATCAGCGACCGAACCCACCGGGCGACCGATCACGCCACCGAGGTTCGGGCCGGTCTTGCCGCCCTTTACCACTTCGGTGCCGTCGGTGGCGGTGAGGGAGTGGCAGGCTTTGCATTTTTTGAAATCGGCCTCGCCCGCGGCCGGATCGCCTGCAAGCACAGGGGTTGCCAGCATCAGCGCGCCAAAGGCCGTCAGAAGCGTGAACTTGGTCATGGTGTCCTCGTAAGGGTTGGGTAATCGAGTCGCGTCCCTGGGGCCAACATGGATTTTGGCTGCATGTTATGCAATAGCAACGGTTGTCGCAGGCGTGATTGCCCCGCTTTTTTCGGGTTTTCGCGGTCAGTTCCGGTCAAACAGGGCAGGGCGATTGCATGGCGCTTTCAAAGGTCTGGCGCAGGGCCAGGTCCAGATCGTTCATGGTGACGGGCAGACCCAGATCGACAAGGCTTGTCACCCCGTGTTCGCGAATCCCGCAGGGTATGATGCCGGAAAAATGCGACAGATCGGGTTCGACATTGATCGAGATGCCATGAAAGCTGACCCATTTGCGCAGCTTGATCCCGATTGCGGCGATCTTGTCTTCGCGCGGGGTGCCATCGGGGTTTGGGGCTTTGTCGGGGCGTGCAACCCATACGCCCACCCGGCCGGGGCGAATCTCGCCGCGCAGGTTGAATTCGGCCAAAGCTGCGATCACCCAGTTTTCCAGATGGCGCACGAAACAGCGCACATCCTTTTCGCGCCGGCTGACATCCAGCATCACATAGATCACCCGCTGGCCCGGCCCGTGATAGGTGTATTGCCCGCCACGCCCTACCGGAAAGACCGGAAAGCGATCAGGATCGACCAGATCGGCGGGCTTGGCGCTGGTGCCGGCGGTGTAAAGCGGCGGATGTTCCAAAAGCCAGATCGCTTCGGGCGCGGTCCCGGCCTGAATGGCGGCCACGCGTTCTTCCATCGCGGCAAGGGTGGCTTCATAGGGCGAAAGGCCCGGCAAAACTGCCCATTCGACCTGATCCATCGGCCCCTCCTTGGTCTTTTGCCCCACAGATGACGCGGGGCAGGGGCGATTGCAACGACAAGACCGTGCATTCAGATGCAGAATCCCTCTTTTCTTCCCCGAACCTTGCCGCTAAACACCGCTCACCCGAGGCCAGATCAGTGCGGATGTGGCGGAATTGGTAGACGCGCAGCGTTGAGGTCGCTGTTCCTTGACCGGAGTGAAAGTTCGAGTCTTTTCATCCGCACCAATCTGCCTCGGGTCAGTTCGCCGCAAATGCCGGCGCCCCCTAATAATCCTGAAAAATTAGTAAGAACTGGCACCTTAACCCTGGGTTAGGTGATTGCGCCCGATACTGCGGCCTCTCAGGCATCGGCCTGTGTTTTGGGGGCAGGTTCTGTCGTGACGACATTTTACGGAGGCAGTGGAAACGACAGCAATGCCGGGTCAACCGGCAATGATCTGCTTTATGGCGGCGCGGGTAATGATACGCTATCGGGCGGCGCCGGGGTTGATACCCTCTCAGGTAATACGGGCTTTGACAGCTTAGATGGCGGCAGCGGCGATGATCAGCTTGTCGGCGGCATGGGCAATGACACGATTTACGGCAGTTACGGGAATGACGAAATCATTGCCGATGGCCGGTGGTTTGACACTTATACGCTGCGCAGTTCGACCTCGGGCACCGCAAGCACCTTGCAGGTTACCAACAACGCCGATGGCCCGATCGACCTTTGGTATATTGATCCGAATGGCGCTCTGCAATTCGTAGCCACGATCGGGGTGGGGCAGACCTTCAGCTATGCCACGCTGACCACCAGCAATTTCGTTCTGGAAGATCCCAGCGGCTATTATCTCGCCTATATTCCCGGCGGCACCCAAAGTTTCAGCTATGATCCGCCGCTGGCCGATCTGGTCTATGGCGGGGCCGATCAGGACTATATTGAGGCGCAATATGGCAATGATACGGTCTATGGCGATGACGGCAATGACAGTATTTATGGCGGCTCTGGCAATGACCTCGTCTACGGGGGGGCGGGGGCCGACCTTGCCGATCTTGGCGCGGGCGATGACAGTTTCGGTAACTGGTCCACAGACGCGGGTGCTGACACCGTCTATGGCGGCGATGGCAATGATTACATCCTTGGCGGTAACGACAATGACCTGATCTTTGGCGGCACCGGCAATGACACCATGTCAGGCGGTGGCGGCAGCGACAGCATTTATGGCGGTGCCGGCAATGATGCGGGCATGGTCACCGATGATCACAACCAAGATTATTACGATCTGGGCGAAAACACCGGCGACGCGGATGAACTGTGGTTTGCCAATTACGTCTCTACCACCGGGGTTAATGTCACCTTCAGTGGCTCTGACGCTGGCAGCTACAGCTATAGCGGCTATGCCTCTGGCAGTTTCGTGGGTGTTGAGGAAATTTCGGGCACCGAATATGCCGATACGCTGAACGCGGGTGCCGATACGGATGGCGTTACCCTTTGGGGGGCGGGCGGGGCCGACAGCATTATCGGCGGCTCGGGCAATGATTATCTTGATGGCGGCATCGGCAATGACACGATCTATTACGGGTCGGGCAGCGATACGGTTTATGGCGGGGCCGGCAATGACTATATCGACGATCAAAACGGCGTGGTTCAGCCGGGCGCCGGGCTGATTGATGGCGGCGACGGCGACGATACGATCTGGGCCGGGGATGGCAATGACACGGTTTTCGGCGGCGCCGGCAATGACATCGTCAGTGCCGAAACCGGCGATGATTCGGTCGATGGCGGCAGCGGCAATGATTCGCTTTATGGCGCGGATGGCAATGACACGCTGATTGCCGGCCTTGGGGCGGATCTGGTCTTGGGCGAGGCGGGCAATGACCTGCTTGATCTGACCGCGGCCGATTTCGCGGGTGACGCGGCCTATGGCGGTGCGGGCAATGATACGCTGCAATCGCGTATTGATCTCGATGGCGGCAATGACACACTTTATGGCGGCGACGGTGCGGACTGGTTCATCGCCGGGGCCGGCGATAGCATCGTCGGTGGCGAAGGCGGCTATGATCTGGACACGATCGACCTAAGCTCGATCCCGATCGGCGCGGCGATCACCTTTGGCGGCACGGGCAGCGGCACGATCAGCGGCAGCGGCGCTTCGCTCAATTTTAGTGAAATCGAAGTTATCCTTGGCGGAAATCTGGCCGATACCGTCGATGGCTCGGCCGATGCCGGGGGCATGACCTATTGGATGGCGGCGGGCGATGATAGCATCACCGGCGGCTCTGGCGGCGATACCATCCATGCCGGGACCGGCAATGATCTGGTCTACGGCGGCGGCGGGGCGGATCATGTCAACGGCGATGATGGGCAGGATACGGTCTATGGCGGCGCGGGCAATGACACGCTGAACGGCGATGGCGGCAATGACCTGCTTTACGGCGAAGACGGCAATGACTGGCTGCTGACCGGCAATGGCAACGATACGGCCTATGGCGGGCTTGGGAATGACTATCTGTCGGATATGGCGGGCGACAGTTGGCTAGAGGCCGGTGATGGCGCCGATTCGCTTTTCGGCGGGGCCGGAAATGACACGCTGATCGGCGGCGCGGGGGATGATCGGCTAAGCGGCGGCACGGGGATTGATGAATTTGTCCTGACCGCCGCCGGCGGCAATGACACGATCACCGATTTCGACATGGCCCTGTCGGCCGGTTTGACGGTGGATCAACTGGATGTTGCGGCGCTGCGCAACCTTGATGCCAGCCCGGTAAAGTCTTGGGATGTCACCGTGTCAGATGATGGCGCGGGCAATACGCTTTTGACCTTTCCCGAAGGCGAAACGGTTTTGCTTCAAGGGGTTGATGCAAACACCGTGGCCGCGCCGGGAATGCTGGCGGCCATGGGGGTGCCCTGTTTCGCGGCGGGCACCAGCATTGCCACGCCCCATGGCCTGCGCGCGGTGGAACGGCTGCGGCCGGGCGATCTGTTGTGCCTTGCCGATGGCGGGGTTGCGCCGATTCTATGGACCGGCCAGCGCCGTTTCCAACCGGCTGAACTTGCCGGGCGCGATAATCTGTTGCCGATCCGCATTCGGGCGGGCAGCCATGGGGCGCAGCGCGATCTGCTTTTGTCGCCCCAGCACGCGGTCGAGATATGCAGCCCCGGCGGCGACCGGGCTTTGGTGCGCGCGGGCCATCTGGCGCGGCTGAACTGGGGCGCGCGGCAGGCGCGCGGTGTCCGCACGGTTGTCTATCATCACCTTTTGCTGCCCGATCATGCGCTTATCCTGGCCGAAGGGGTGCGGGCCGAAAGCCTTTATCCGGGGCGTCTTGCGCTGGCCGGCTTTGCGCCAGCGGACCGCAACGCGCTTTTGCACAGGCTGGCCGCGCATCGCCCGCAAGCCCCCGGTCAGACCCTGACCGAAGCCTATGGCCCGCGCTGTATGCCGCTTTTAGGCTTCGCCGCGGCGCGTCGCTGGCTTGACCAGAAAAACGCCCTTTCCTCAGGCCTTTTCCCCCGATCCGAGAATCACTTTTGCCGCAACGCCGAGATGGTCGCATTTTGACTGTCGCGCCAATACGCGCGGGCGCAGGCGAATTGCCTGAAACAGCGGCTTTCATATGCCGTTTCATGCGGTAAATGCGGCGTTATATGCCCGATCAACCCGCAAACGGCGTGCATTGTTACGCGGGGTGACAAGCTGTTTGCATTCGTTGTGTGCTTTGGCTTATGTCGCATCACGACAAGTGCAGGATAGCTGCCGACAGACGGGGAGATTGCCTGGGATGACCAGCCATAACGACGCTTTCGTCGCATTTGAGCATGTTCAGAAAAGCTATGACGGGGTCAGCCTCGTCGTGAAGGATCTGAACCTTTCGATCGGCAAGGGCGAGTTTCTCACCATGCTGGGGCCGTCAGGGTCGGGGAAAACCACCTGCCTGATGATGCTTGCCGGTTTTGAAACCGCCACCCATGGCGAGATCCGTCTGGATGGTCGCCCGATCAATCAGGTGCCGCCGCACAAGCGTGGCATCGGCATGGTGTTTCAGAACTATGCGCTCTTTCCGCATATGACCGTGGGCGAAAACCTGGCCTTCCCGCTGGAAGTGCGCGGCATGGGCAAGGATGAACGCGAAACCAAGATCAAACGCGCGCTGGACATGGTGCAGATGGGGGCCTTTGCCAACCGCCGCCCGGCCCAGCTTTCGGGCGGTCAGCAGCAGCGTATCGCGCTGGCCCGCGCGCTGGTGTTTGATCCCAAGCTTGTGCTTATGGACGAACCGCTTGGCGCTTTGGATAAGCAGCTTCGCGAACATATGCAGTTCGAAATCAAGCACTTGCATGAAAATCTTGGCATCACCGTGGTCTATGTGACCCATGATCAGGGCGAAGCTCTGACCATGTCAGACCGGGTTGCCGTGTTCAACGATGGCCGCATTCAACAGCTTGCGCCGCCGGCTGATCTTTATGAACGTCCCGACAACAGCTTCGTTGCCCAATTCATTGGCGAAAACAACAAGCTGCCCGGCACGATCGAAGAATTGAACGGCGATAAGGCGCTGGTGCGGCTGGCCACGGGCGAGCTGATTGATGCCACCGCGGTGAACGTAAAGGAAAAAGGGCAGAAGACCCTTGTTTCGATCCGCCCCGAACGGGTCGAGTTTAAACCCGAGATGATGCCCGAAGGCGCGCATATGATTGACGCCGAAGTGCTGGAAATCATCTATATGGGGGATATTTTGCGCGTGGTCCTGCGTGTTGCCGGGACCAATGACTTTGTCATGAAAATGCGCAATACGCTGGGGCAAACGCGCCTCGGTCCGGGACAGAAGATCAAGGTCGGCTGGGATCCACAGGATGCCCGCGCACTTGATCCGATGTAAGGCCATCTGGCCGCCGCCCGTTCTGCAGAGGGGCGGAACCTTCTACTAACGACCAACTGGGAGCAAACTATGAAGAAACTTCTTGTTTTGACGACCGCGCTGACCGGCTTTGCCTTTGCGGCAAACGCTGACGTCACCGTGATGTCCTGGGGCGGCGCCTATGGTGCGGCTCAGACCGAAGCCCATGTGAAGCCGTGGGCTGCCGCCACCGGCAACGCCGCTATCATGGTTGACAGCGACAACCCCGGCCCGGCGATCAAAGCCATGGTCGAAGCTGGCAACGTGACCGTTGACGTCGCTTCGCTGGAATATGCTGACGCCGTGCGTCTGTGCGACGAAGGCGTGCTGGAGCCGCTGGACCCCGCGATCATCAAGCCCGGCGCCGATGGCACCCCGGCTGTTGACGACTTCTTCCCCGGCGCGATCACCGAATGCGGTGTTGCAACCGACATCTGGGCGAACGTCTTCGCCTATGACACCACCAAGTTCCCCGAAGGCCCGACCGTTGCCGCCGACTTCTTCGATCTGGAGAAGTTCCCCGGCAAGCGTGGCCTGCGCAAGGGCGCCAAGGCCGTTCTGGAATTCGCTCTGATCGCTGATGGCGTTCCGGTTGGCGAAGTTTACGCGACCCTGTCGACCCCGGAAGGCGTGGACCGCGCTTTCGCCAAGCTCGACACCATCAAGTCGGAAGTCGTCTGGTGGGAAGCCGGCGCTCAGGCGCCGCAACTGCTGGCTGACGGCGAAGTTGCTATGACCACCGCCTATAACGGCCGTATCTTCGGTGCCGCTGTTGGCGAGGGCAAGCCCTTCCAGATCGTCTGGGATGGTCAGACCTTCGAAAGCGAACTCTACATCGTTCCGAAGGGCGCTCCGAACAAAGATCTGGCGATGGACTTCATCTCCTACGCCACCTCGACCGAAGGTCTGCGCGCACAAGCTCAGCAGATCTCCTACGGTGCGCCGCGCAAGTCGTCGAACCTCGAGCCGATCATCTACAAAGATGGCACGACCGACATGGCGCCGCACTCGCCCACCGCTCCGGCCAATATGCAGAACGCTCTCCTGACCTCGTCGGACTTCTGGGTCGACCACGACGCAGAACTGGGTGAGCGCTTCCAGTCCTGGCTGGCTCAGTAATCAGCAAAAGGCGGGGGCCTGAGACGGCCCTTGCCGCTGCAAGACAGATCGGGCGCGGAGGCAACTTCGCGCCCGACCCCCAAGCGATGAGGGTAGGGCCATGGCTGAAGCTTCCACCGAAATGTTGACCACGGCCGACGGCCGCCCGCTGAAAGAGGCGCTTGCTGTCGCCCAGTCGCGCGCCAAGCGTCGGGCGTTTCTGCTGGTTCTGCCGCTTCTGCTGTTTGTCCTGCTGACCTTCCTTATTCCGATCGGCTATATGCTGAAGCGTTCGGTCGAACATGACGGTTTTGCCGTTTCGGCCCCGACGCTGACGGAATGGTTTTCGGCCAATTCCGACTTCGATCATGCCAACCCGCCGGAAGAAGCCTATGCGGCGCTGGTCAAAGATCTGGCCTTCATGCAAACCGAAAAGCTGACCGGCCTTTCGGGCACGCGCATCAACTATACCGTGCCGGGCACGATCAGCCTGTTCAAGAAAGGCGCGCGCGAGGCGGCGAAGCTGTCTGCCCCTTTCAAGGAATCGCTTCTGGCGGTTGATCCGGCCTGGGGCCGCCCGGCGCTGTGGCGCGCGATGGAAGCGGCCTCGACGAAATACACCACCGAGTTTTACAAGGTCGGCACCGATAACAAGCTGGGCGATAACGGCTGGGAACGCGGCGGCGATAAAGAGCGGATCTATCTGTATCTGTTCTTCAAGACCTTCTTCATTTCGGGCGTTATCACCGTGATCTGCCTGCTTCTGGCCTTCCCGGTGGCGCATCTTCTGGCCGTACTGCCGATGTCAAAATCGTCCTTGCTGATGATCCTTGTGCTTTTGCCGTTCTGGACCTCGCTTTTGGTGCGCACGACAAGCTGGATCGCGCTTTTGCAAGAGCAGGGCATCTTGAACAACATGTTGGTCTGGCTGGGGGTGATCTCAGACGATAACCGGATCGCCGCCATGTACAACATGACCGGCACGATCGTGGCCATGACCCATGTGCTTTTGCCCTTCATGATCTTGCCGCTTTATTCGGTGATGCGGGTTATCCCGCCCAGCTATGCCCGCGCCGCCCGTTCGCTTGGCGCGACAAGCTGGACCACCTTCCGCCGGGTCTATGTGCCGCAAACCCTGCCGGGCATCGCTGCCGGTTCGCTTCTGGTCTTCATTCTGGCGGTTGGCTACTACATCACCCCGGCGCTTGTCGGGGGGGCTGATGGGCAACTTTTCTCGAACCTCATCAGCTTCCACATGACGAAATCGAACTGGTCGCTGGCGGCCGCACTGGCCGCGATGCTTCTGGTCGCCATTCTGGCACTTTACTGGCTTTATGATCGCCTGATCGGCATCGACCGGCTGAAGCTGGGTTAAGGAGAATATCATGGCACTTCCAACCTATGCCGACCCGCTGGAACGTATCTGGTATTACACCTATGTGGTGCTTTGCGCGCTGATCTTTGTCTTCCTGATCGCGCCGATCCTGATCGTCATTCCGCTGTCGTTCAACGTCGAGCCCTATTTCAGCTTCACCGAAAAGATGCTGACGTTTGATCCCGAAGGCTATTCGCTGCGCTGGTATGACACGCTCTTGACGCTGGGGATGCAAAACCCCGATGCCCCGCGTGATGCGGCCTGGTGGTCTGAGGTCTGGCATCGTGCGACCTGGGTGCAGGCGGCGAAAAACTCGTTCTGGGTTGGCATGTGGGCCACCATCCTTGCCACCACCCTTGGCACGATTGCCGCCCTTGGCCTGTCGCGCCCGGAAATGCCCTATCGCCGGCTGATCATGGCGCTGCTGATCTCGCCCATGATCGTGCCGATCATCATCATCGCTGTCGGCATGAGCTTTTTCTACGCGCAGGCCTGCATCGACCCGAATTCGGTTTTGGGCATGGTGACCAGCCCCTTCCTGTCGAACAAGGGCTGTCTGGTGAATTCGCATCTGGGCGTGATCGTGGCCCATTCGGTTTTGGGTATTCCCTTCGTCATCATCACCGTAACGGCCACACTTTCGGGCTTTGACCAGTCGTTGATCCGCGCGGCCCATTCCCTGGGCGCCAGCCCGCGGGTGACCTTCTTCAAGGTTGTCATGCCGCTGATCCTGCCGGGCATTGTTTCGGGCGCGCTTTTTGCCTTCGTCACCTCGTTTGACGAAGTGGTGGCGGTGCTGTTCATTGCCGGCCCTGAACAGCAGACCATTCCGCGCCAGATGTTCAACGGTATCCGCGAAGCGATCAGCCCGGCCATTCTTTCCGTGGCGACCATTCTGGTTATCATCTCGATCCTTCTGCTCACCTCGGTCGAGCTTTTGCGCCGCCGGTCTGAGCGCCTGCGCGGCGTTACCCCGCGCTAAGTCTGCAATATGACGGGGGCGGTTGAGAAAACCGCCCTTCGTCAGCATCCCGATCTTCGGAAAAAGCATCCGTCAAGGGCGCGGCTGGGCCGCCCCTGATTGCCCCGCCTCTCAGGGTAGAAGATGCAACCAGCCCCAAGTGGTGAAAATCGACAAGGCGGTTGCCACCAGCACGGCTGAGGCCGACACCCTTTTGCCAACCCCATACATATGCGCAAACATATAGGCGTTGACCCCCGGTGCCATCGCCGCCGTCAGCGTGACCGAACGCAGCGCGTCAATATCCACGCCAAAGCCGAAGCGGGCCAAGCCATAGGCCACGACCGGGTGCAGCACCAAGCTTGCGAAAACCACCATGGCAATCGCCGCCTTGTCGCCTTCGGGCCGATAACGCCACAAAACGCCGCCAAGCCCGAATAACGCCGCCGGCAGCCCGGCCCGCGCCACCATTTCTACGGCTGCCGCGAAAAAGGCCGGCTGGGTGCCGCCCGAAAGGTTCAGCGCAAAGCCACAGAGAATGCCAATGACCAAAGGCTGCGTCGCCACCGCCCGGAAAACCTGCGCCAGAATTTCGGCCGGGCGCTTGCCGCCAGCCTCATGCGAACGCGCCCATTCCATGGCAATGATGCCGGCCGAATAGATCAGCGGCGCATGAACCGAGATGATGGCGAAATTTCCCGCCAGCGCGGCGCTGCCATAGGCGCGCTCGGTGATCGGCACGCCCAAAAGCAGGCTGTTGGAAAAGGTGCAGGCAAAGGCAATGGCAACGCTGTCAGTCAAAGGCCGGTGAAACAACAGGCGCGCGCCGGCAAAGCCAAAGGCAAAGCCTGAAAACGCCCCGATATAGAAAGACAGTATCAATCCCGGTTGATAGGCCTGCGACAAATCCAGCGCCGCCACGTTTTTGAACAACAAAACCGGCAGGGCAAAGCTTTGGGCAAAGCGCATGATCCCATCAATGGCGCTTTCGTTGATAAGCTTTCGGGCGGTTGCCACCCAACCAAAGCCAATCACCAGAAAGACCGGCAGAATGACGTCAAGCAGCGCCGTCATGGCTGGTTGTCGAATTCGATCACCATGCCGTCATAGGCGGGCCGGATATGGGGCGGCAATTCGGCCTCAAGCGTGGCGTAATCCATGTCGAGATGCATGTTGGTGATAACCGCCCGCTCTGGCCGCGCCCGCCCGATCCATTCCAGCGACAGGGCCAGATGGGCATGTGTCGGATGCGGCTTGCGGCGCAACGCATCAACCACCCAGCAATCTAACCCCTGCAAATGCGCCCAGGCTTCCTCCGGGATCGCCACCACATCGGGCAAATAGGCCAGCCCGCCGATGCGAAAGCCCAAGGCCGCCATGGAGCCGTGATCCACCTCAAACGGTTGCAAAGTGATCGGGCCGGCGGCGCCATCTACCGCAAAGGCGCCATCAATGCTGCGCAGGTCCAAAATCGGCGGATAGGGGCTGCCCGCCGGCTGCACGAAAGCATAGGCAAAGCGCGACAACAGCGCCTCTTGCGTCGGCCCATCGGCCCAAACCGCCAGCCGGTGGCGCAGGTTGAACACCACCTGCCGCAGATCGTCGATGCCATGGGTGTGATCGGCATGGGCATGGGTGTAAACCACCCCGTCCAGCGCGCCGACCCCGGCGCTGATCAACTGCTCGCGCATATCGGGTGACGTGTCGATCAAAACGCGCGTCACAGCTTCGCCCTGAAACCGCTCGATCAGCATCGAACAGCGGCGGCGGCGGTTCTTTGGGTTTGCCGGATCGCAATCGCCCCAATCGCCGCCAATGCGCGGCACCCCGCCCGAAGACCCGCATCCCAGAATGGTAAAGCGCAGCCGGGCCATTCAGCCCCCCTTCGCCGCGCGGGCGGCCTTAGTGAAAAGCCGGTCGAAATTGGCGGTCGTGGCCGCGGCAAATTCCGCTTCGCTTATGCCAAACACCTGCGCGCCGGTGCGGGCGGTGAAGGCCGTATAGGCCGGCTCATTGCGCCGCCCCCGATGCGGCACCGGCGCCAGATAGGGGCTGTCGGTTTCCACCAAAATACGCTCCAGCGGCGCGCGGGCAAAAATCTCGCGCACTTCGCCTGATTTCGGAAATGTCGCGATGCCCGACATCGACAGGTAAAACCCCATCTCCAAAGCCGCCTCTGCCAACCTCGGCCCGGAAGAAAAACAGTGCATGACACAAGGATAGGGCTTCACGGCCGTGCCCTCGGCCAAAATTTGCTCCATATCCGCATCCGCCGCACGGGCATGGATGATAAGCGGCAACTGGGTTTCCTGCGCGGCCTCAATATGCACCCGCAAAGACCGCTTCTGCACCTCGGCGCTGTCGGGCGTGTAGTGATAATCCAACCCCGTCTCGCCAATGCCCACCATCTTTGGGTGGCGGGCAAAAGCCACCAGATCGGCCAGCGAAACCGGCGCGGTTTCTGCCGCACTCATCGGGTGAATGCCCACGGCATAGAACACCCCTGGATGCGCCTCGGCAATCGCGCGCACCTTTGGCTCATTCGGCAATTTGGTGCAGATCGTTACCATGCGGCGCACACCGGCTTCGGCGGCGCGCGCCACGATGGCGTCAACCTCGCCGTCAAAATCGGCAAAATCCAGATGACAATGGCTGTCGACAAGCTCAGGCAATGGGGGCGTCACGATCCAACTCCGGGGCCGTTCTTCATCCTCTCGTGCCCAAATATCCCACGGGGGTCCGGGGGTGTGAAACCCCCGGCAAGGGGGCACACGGGCCGCGCGTTCAGGACGATCGAGACAGGGCCGCCGCCGCCTCGTCGATTTTCAAAACCATATCCATGAGAAGTGCGGCAGGGTCAAGGTTCACGGCCCGCCCCGCCCGCGCCCTGAGGCCCAGCGTCTGTGCCAGATCGGCCCATTCCCGCGCCGCCCAAGGGCTGGGTGCCAGCCGCGCGATCAGCGCCGCTTCGCCCTCGGCGGCTTCGGGCGGGCATTGCCCGGATACGCCAGCCCGTGCCAGTCGCGCCAAAAACAGATCCAGCAGCGTGACGATCAGGTCAAACTGCGCCTCCGCCCCACGGCCCGCGCCGGCTTCGGCCAGGGCCAGCGCCTGAACCCGGTCCAGCCGGGGCAGGGTGGCCATCAGCCGGATCAGCCGGGCATAAAGCTGCAACCCATCCAGATTGGTCAGGCGAAAGGCCGCGCCAACCGACCCGCCCGCCAGTTCCGCCAGCGCCACCCGGTCTTCGGGGGCCACCTCGCCCCCCGCCATGGTCAGGGCATCCGACAGGTTTTCCGCCGACAAGGGCGCCAGTCGCAATTCGCGGCAGCGCGAGCGGATCGTCGGCAAAAGCCGTGCCGGTTGGTGACTGATGAGCAACATCGTCACGGCCTTTGGCGGTTCTTCCAACAGCTTCAACAGCGCATTGGCGGCTTGCGGGTTCATGTCGTCCACCGCGTCGATGATCGCCACCCGCCGCCCGCCATCGGCGGCCGACAGGGTGAAAAAGTTTTTCATCTTGCGGGTTTCGTCAACCGCGATCACGTCTTGCAGCTTGGCCTTCTTTTCATCCCATGCCCGGCGCAGCAAAAACAGCCGCGGTTCGGAAAGCGCGGCCATGCGGCGGGCAATGGGGTGGTCGGCGGTAATGTCCAGCGTCACCGGGGGCGGGGCTGCAAACATGCCGCCATCGCTTTCGGGCGTGGCCAGCAAGAACCGCGCCAGACGCCAGGCCAGTGTTGCCTTGCCCACGCCCTTTGGCCCGGTTATCAGCCAGCCGTGATGCAGCCTGCTGGTGTTGAACGCCTGTAAAAAGTTGGCCTCGGCCGCCGATTGGCCCAAAAGCTGCGCGGTCATGCGCGGATGGGGCGCGCCCTCGATCCGGTCGGGTTCGGGGTGGTCGGGGTCGCTCATTGCAGGCCCAGATGGGCGAGGGTCGCGGCCAGAATATCAGCCGCCACACTTTCCGGCGCGCGGTTGCCGTCGATCACGCGAAAGCGGCCCGGATTGGCCGCGGCCAGCGCCAAAAAGCCATCGCGGGCGCGGTGCTGCACCTCTAACCCCATGTCTTCAAAACGCATTTCGCTTCCTGCCCGCGCCGTGGCCCGCGCCAGACCGGCCTCGGGAGGGATGTCGACAAGAAAGGTCAAATCGGGTTCTACCCCGATCATCAGCTTATGCAGCGCATCAACCTCGGCCGCCAGATCGCCCCGGGTCAGGCCCTGATACATGCGGGTAGAATCTGCAAAACGGTCGGTGATGACAATTTCGCCCCGCGCCACCGCTGGCTGAATGGTCTTTTCCAGATGGTCGCGCCGCGCGGCGGTAAACAGCAACAGCTCAGTCTGGGGCGACCAGCGGTCGGGTTCGCCCTCCAACACCAGCCGGCGGATTTCTTCGGCCCCTGGGCTGCCCCCCGGTTCGCGCGTCAGGCAGGTTTTCACCCCCCGCGCCGTCAGCGCCGCCGCCAAAAGCCGCGCTTGGGTTGATTTGCCAGACCCGTCAATGCCTTCAAAGGAAAGGAACGCCCCTGCCATCGTCAGCTTGCCGGGGCTTCATCGGCCAGATAGCGCGCCATCAGCACCTGAACGGCGGCCCGCATCCGCACCATGAAACCGCCCTTGGCGACATCGGCTTCGGCCACAAGGGGAATACGTTGTTCGCCCAGATCTGGCACGTTGATAACCAATTCGCCCAACTGGCTGCCCTTGGCGATTGGCGCGGTGAAGGGGCCGTTGTAGACCACCTCGGCTTGCAAGCGGTTATTGGCAATCGCCGGGATCAGAAGGCGGATGTCGGCGGCCGGCACCAGACCCACGCTTGTCGCCTCGCCCAGATGCACCGGGGCACTGGCCAGCCGCTGGCCGGCCTTGGCCATGGTTTTCATGGTGAATTGGCGAAAAGCCCAAGCGGTGATGCGTTCGGCTTCTTCGGCGCGCGCCTTGTCATCTGCGGTGCCGGCAAAGGCGAAGATAATGCGCCGTTCCCCCTGTTGCACGCTGCCGACCAAACCATAGCCCGCCTCGGCGGTATGGCCGGTTTTCAACCCGTCGGCCCCGATGCCCAGCTTCAACAGCGGATTGCGGTTGTTGGCATTGGCCGGGGCGCGGTTTTTGTAATTATAGGATGTTTCCGCAAAAACCGGGTAATATTCGGGGAATTCCTCAATCAGGCGGCGGGCCAGAAGGCCCAGATCCTGCATACTCATCCGATGGCGCGGGTCAGGCCAGCCGCTGGCATTGGCAAAGGTGGATTGATCCATCCCCATTTCCCGTGCGCGCGCGGTCATTTGCTGGGCAAAGGCATCTTCGCTGCCCGCCAGCCCTTCGGCCACGACCACACAGGCATCATTGCCAGAGTTGACGATCATGCCGTGCAGCAATTCTTCAACCGTGGGGCGGTCGCCTTCCTGAAGATACATGGTTGAACCACCGCGGGCGGTCATCTCTGTCGCGCGGCTTGACACGGCAAAGGTCGTGTCCATCGTCACCCGGCCATCGTGCAACGCCTCAAACAGCATGTTGATGGTCATCAGCTTCGACATTGAGGCCGGCGGCACCGCAACATTGCCGTTTTTGTCCATCAAGACGGTATGGGTCGTCATGTCATAGACCCAGGCATTGCGGGCGGCGGTATCAAAACCAAAGGCCGGCAGCGCCAGAAGGGCTGCTGCCAGCGTTGAGCCAATCAGAGTGCGAAAGCTTTGGTGCCGCATGTTTTCCCCGCCGTTTTAGCTGCGTTTCAGCAAATACGCATCGCCAAAGCCCGCCGCCTTGACCTTGCCCAAAATGTCAGAGCCGCCCGCAGCCGTCACCGACCAGAACTGTTTGCCCTGACTGTTTTCCTGCCGGATCTTCGCGGAAACCCCGGCCTTGGCCAAGGTGTCAACCGCGCGCTTGGCATTCGCTTCGACTGAGAAGATCCCGATCTGGATCAGCCCGGTTTTCGGCGCAGGCTTGGCTGCGGCGGCCTTGGGCTGCGGGGCAGGGGCCGTCGCAGCGGGGGCCACCGCGGCCGGGGCGTCTGTGGCCGGGGCCGCGCTGACAACCGGGGCCACGGGGCCATCGGCCTTTGCTTTTTTCTTGAACAGGCCAAAGCCCTTGGTCTTTGGCTTGGGCGCGGTTGCCGCTGCGGCCGTGTCGCCATCGGCCGAAGCCAGCACTTCGGTTTCTACCGTTTCGGCGGCGTCCAGAAGCGGTTTCGTGGCGTCGGGTGCCGCAACCGGGGCCTCCTCGCGCCGCAGGGCCGTGACGGAAATCTTGCCCGGCTCACCGGCCAAAAGCCCCAAAGCCGCCGCCGCATCCGACGAAATCTGCAAGGCCGGGCCGGGGTTGTTGCGCTCGCGGCGGAACAGGGCGCCGATGACGAATTTGCCATTGGCCCCGTTGCGCAGGATCACCCGCTCGGGATCAATCGCTTCGGGAGAGGCCACCCAGACCCCGCCAAGCGAAGGCCGGCCATCCCAGAGCGCCATATCGTTGACTGAAAACACCTCGGGCGCCTCGACATCGCGATCCACCAGCTTGACAGATTTTGTCGCGGCTTTCGCGGGCTGGTCGGCACTGTCGGCCGTTGCGGTCGCTCCGGCTGCGGGCTTTTCTGCGCGGCCAAAGGGGCTGCCATCGCCCTGACATCCCGCCACCAGCGCCATGCTCGACGCAAAAAGAAATACCCTTACAACTGCTTTGCCTGACATGCCCATTTCCTTGCCCGGCGCGTTCTGCGACGCGCTTTTTCGGCGCGCCGAACCATCCCGGCCCAAACGCCCACCGCCTGATTTGCGCCATGATACAGAAGCCCCGCGCCACAGGGAAGGGCAAGCCTATGCATCGGCGGAAAACCCTTTGTGAGAAGATGGCACCACCACCCTTTCAGAATCGAAACAAAGCCGTTATCAGCCCCGCAAACGGAAGTGTGGCCGAGTGGTTTAAGGCTCTAGTCTTGAAAACTAGCGTGCGGGGAACCGTACCGTGGGTTCGAATCCCACCGCTTCCGCCACCTACACTTGCCGAAACTGCTGATGGGCCCTTGCGGGGCCTTTTTTCTTTTTGTTTCAAAGGGGTTTAGCCGAGGTGTCCGAACTGCGGAGACTTGGACTGCGTCCGAAATCGGTC